>ERZ773202.5-NODE-5-length-326871-cov-15.768013_pt1 | contig 326871 bp, 277 predicted proteins | sample MGYA00580998_ERZ773202 | MGnify/ENA primary metagenome ERZ773202 (study PRJEB29015, sample SAMEA2737803) | human gut metagenome | biome: human gut; feature: human-associated habitat; material: faeces | place: China | collected 2012 ...
CAAACTTACATCATTTGATGCAGAAATCGGTGCAAGCAAGAAAAAATCGCATAATTAGTGCAATGAGTGGGCAATTCCAATCGGAGTTGCCCATTTTTAAAACAAACAGAAATACAAATCGGAAGTTTTTTAAGTAAATTACAACTCTACGGAGCATAGAAACCGCTAAAACTCACCATATTCTACGTTACGTGGGTGTAAATAAACAGTGGGAATTTATACAATGAATTCAGAAAAGAGGACACGAACCTATGGACCAAATTAAAATAGGTAAATTTATTGCTGAAGAAAGAAAAGCAAAAAAATATACTCAACGGGAATTGGCAGATAAGCTTAGTATCAGCGATAAAACAATCTCAAAATGGGAAAGGGGTAATGGTTTCCCAGAAGTATCATTGTTACTTCCACTTTGCAATGAACTAGAAATTACAGTAAATGAACTTCTATCTGGTGAAAGATTGCAAGCGATGGATTATAAAAAGAAAGCGGAGAAAAATATGGTGAATTTAGTGAAAGAAGCTCAAGAGAGTAAAAAGAAGATTATAATGTCTGCAATGGTTGGTGTTTTGGTAATTGTTGCAGCAGTACCTTTATTTGTTGTTGCGGGAATGTTTGAAATGCAGGTATGGACTAGAGTGCTATTGATGGGGATTGGATTTGTAATAACGGTAATGGGAATCGCTATTGCATGTGTATTAGACAGAGAAGCAGGAGCCTTTGAGTGTCCCGAATGTAATAATAGATTTGTTCCAGATATGAAGTCATATATTATGGGACCTCATACAATTACAAAGCGAAAATTAGTATGTCCGTATTGTGGTGCACATAAATATTGTAAGAAGGTTCTTACAAAGTAAAAATGAAATTTTATCTATGCAAAGAGTCCAATAACTTCTAGTTTGCCAACTTACCCTTTGAGAGAGGAGAAATCCCTTTCTCAAAGGGCTTTTTGATTTTACGGATATTCGCAATATGCAAGCCGAAGTTTTTTAAATTATTATTATGACATTTTGCAAAAGAGCAGTTAAAAAGCAAAAAAATGAGCCTGATTTGTCGCTTTGTTAAATTATTAATATATAAATATAAATACTAATAATCGACATCATTGCTATCAATGATGTTTTTCTTTATTGATATTGTTCAAAAACCGATATTGATATTTATTAAAAATATCAATAGAAATATTAATATTAAGGTGATAGAATAAGGACAGCAGATGAAAAATAAATGCTAAAGAGAATTTGATGAAAGGCGGCTGTTTAATATGCTTGAAAGACAAAAGGAAATCGTAGTAGAGGTTGGTAAGTACTTATTTGAAAGAGGCTTTACACAGCTTTCCGGAGGAAATATAAGCGTCAGAGATCCGCAGACAAACCTTGTGGCGATAAAGCCGAGCGGCGTGGCTTACGGCGTTATGAAGCCCGAGGATATAATTATTGTCGATATTAACGGAAATGTGGTTGAGGGCTCGCTTAGTCCTTCCATCGAGACCGGTATGCATACCGGCGTATACAGAAACAGACCCGACGTAAATGCGGTTATTCATTGCCATACACCTTATGTAATTGCTTGGTCGCTGAAGAATGAACCGTATATTCCGACGGTGACAGTCAGTCAGTATGTGACGAACGGTGCCATTAAAGTCGCTCCGCTTGAGGGAGCGGGTTCGCCGAATCTTGCGAAGGCGGCTGTCGAAACACTCGGCCCCGATTACGCAATCGGATTAAAGGGTCACGGCCTGCTTGCCTGTGGTCCTGATATGAAATGGGCGCTCGAGGCGGCGCTTGTAACCGAAGACGCGGCTAAAATCGCTTGCACCTGTAAGACCATGGGCGGTGAAACCTGCTTCTTTGACAAAGAGCTCGGCGATATGGAGGGCTTTGACGCTCTCGCGAGAATCGCCGGTCTTTAAAGCTTGATTCTGTGTAAATTTTCAGAATAGATAAAAAGAGAGATTTCTCCTGTCAGCTTGATTTTGTATTTCGTTACCCCGATGCGCATAATAATTTCAGGAGAAGTCTCTTTTTTATTTTTATCGGCAGATTGTGATACTTTCGGAGGAGAAAAAATGATTAAAATAGGACTCGCTGCAACAAATGATGCTGCAGGTCTTGACAATAAAAATGTTTCGGCATTTATCGAATTGGCTCAAAAAAACGACTGCGAGGTTATAAAAGGCGAGTCGGCGTTTTTTGAGCCTGAAGAAGCTAAAAGGGTTGCAAACGGGCTTAAGGATTGCGATTTGATTGTTGTAACGGTCAAGGGCTTTACATGGTTCGGTGAGTGCATAAACGAGTTTACAAAGCTCGGCGTGCCGGTTTGCTGCTGGGCTGTTCCTGAGCCGAAAAAAGAGGGCGTGCTGCTCTTTAATTCAATGACGGGACTCAATCTTTTCACAAGCGTGGCAAATTCGGGACGCGAAATACCCGCCGTGAAATGGCTGTACGGAAACGCGGACGATACCCTTTTTGTAAACAGATTTCTTACTACCGTCGGGGCGATAAGATGCCTAAAGGCAATTAAGGGTAAGAAGATTGCGATTGCCGGAGGCGTTGCCGAGGGATTTGTCAATCTTGAATACGATAAGAAAAAGGTCGAAAGCCGTTTCGACATAACAATAGAAGAAACGGACATTGACAAAATCATTGACGCGGTTCTTGAAATGAAGGATGAAGAAATATCCGAGCTTGCCGCGGAGATAAAAAGCAGCGCAAGCTCGTTTACCGCAGACGAGGAAAGATTTGTAAAATCATGCAAGCTTATCTGTGTTTTGAAAAGATATTTTGAAGAAAACAATTACGCGGGAATGGCTGTTGCGTGTTGGACGCGCTTCCAGGAGAGATTGGATATTTTCCCGTGTATGGCATACGGCTACCTTTGTGATCACGGGTACCCCGTTGCCTGCGAGGGCGACTTACTCGGACTCATAAGTATGATTATGCTTTCGGGTGCAACGCAAAAAAGAGCCGCTCTTATGGATATGGTGCAGGTGGATCCCGAGTTCGGCGGCGTTGTTTGGTGGCATTGCGGAATAGGCTTACCGAGCTATGCAAATGAAAACGGAATGAAAATAAAAGAATACCCGTGTGCTCCCGGTGCTCCGCAGGATCCCGGCACGGTAGGAGATTTGATATTCAACAAACAAAAAGCGAGTATTTTCCGTGTCGCGGACAACGGCGACCGCTTCTTCGCCTTGAGTGCCGAAATAGGAAAACAGCGTGACAAGGGTCACGACGGCGTCAGGGCGTGGTTTACGGAGCTGCAAATGGACGAAGAGCCCGTAAGCATTCCGGAGTTTTTAGAAACATTTACAAAAAATGCGCTTCCGCACCATTATGCAATGTCGGGCGGACGCGGAGAGGCAATGCTGATTGAAGCTTGTAAGCTACTCGGGATGCAGGGAATAAAAAAAGAAAAATACCATGATTATTTATAAGTAAAGCAGGAGGCACGAAGTGAAAGCGATAGTAGCATACGGAGCAAAGGATTACAGATTTTGCGAGGTGGATACACCTAAGGTCGGAGAGGGAGAAATACTTATAAAAATTGAAGCCGCCGGAATCTGCGCTTCGGACAGAGCGGTTTATATGGGCGGCGACCCGTGGGGAGGCATTGAGTCTCCGAGAGTACCCGGACACGAATTCGTGGGAACAGTCGAAGAAATCGGCCCCGGGGCGGAGAAAAAAGGCTTTGTCCGCGGAGACCGGGTTACGGCGGAGTGCATAATGCCTTGCGGAAAGTGTTATTACTGCAAGAAGGGCCTTTATCATCTTTGCGATGATGAAAACGGATTCCTTGAGGGCGGCTTTGCCGAATATATGCTTCTTCCGAAAAACGCATTGATTCACAAGGTTTCAAAAGACATTCCGGCAGTCGAGGCCGCTCTTTGCGAGCCGTTGTCGTGCTCCGCATATGCGGTCAACCAAACCGGAATGGGGATGGAAGACACTGTCGTTATTTCGGGACTCGGAGCTATAGGTATGGGAATGCTTCAGTTTGCTCTTCTTCGAAATCCGAAGAGAGTAATAGGAATAGATACCAACGACGCTCTTTGCGAAATCGCCAAAAAGCTCGGAGCGGCAGAGGTCTTAAATCCAATGAAGGAAGACGTCACAAAAAGAATTATGGAATTAACCGACGGAGTGGGCTGCGACATATATATGGAGGCGACCGGAAATCCCGCTTCGGTGGAAACGGGAATGAACTGTCTGAGAAAACAGGGAATGCTCTTTATTTACAGCGTGTTTAAGAAAAAAGCGGAAATCGACCTTAATCAGATAAGTGAATTTAAAGAGCTTCGTGTAATCGGAGGGCATTTGAGCCCCGGAGCTTTTCCGTACACAATAGATTGTCTGGAAAAAGGCAAGATAAATGCAAAGGTTATGGTAACCGATATCTTTGCTTTAAATGAAATTGATGAAGCCATGTCGGCGAAAAAGCCGGACAGAGTTTCAATTAAAACGGTTTTAGTGCCATAAGAGGGGATAGTCACAATGAAAATATGGATTACAGCACCGTTTCAGGAGCTTTATCTTGAAAAGCTGAAAAAAGACAACGAGGTTTGCTATGAAAACTGGTTCGATACGGGAATCGTAAGAGAGGGCAAAGAGCTGGCAAAGCTTTTAAACGAAAAAGAAACTGAAATATTCGTAACCGAGGAGGATGTTGTTCAAAAGGAAGTTTTTGAACAATGCCCGATGCTCAAAATGCTTGTTGTCTGCAGAGCGGGTACCTCAAATATCGATCTCGACGCCGCAAAAAGGAACAATGTTATAGTTGTCAACACTCCGGGAAGAAATGCGGTAGGCGTTGCCGAAATGGTTGTCGGAATGATGATCAGCGTCTCAAGAAATTTCTATAAGGGTGAAAAAATGATACGCGACGGAGGCTGGACCGAGGATTATTATTTCAAATCCTTCGGAACTGAGCTTGACGGCAGCACAGTCGGCTTTGTGGGCTTCGGAAACGTTGCCAAGGAAACAGCAAAACGCCTTTCGGCATTCAATATGAGAATTTTAGCTTATGACCCATATGTTTCCGCAGAGACTATGAAGGAATACGGAGCGGAAAAGACGGAGGACCTGAAAAAGCTGGTTTCGGAGAGTGACTACGTATCAAACCACTTGCCGGTAACCCCCGATACAAGAGGGATGCTTGATAAGGAACTCCTGTCAAATATGAAGGAAACGGCATATTTCATCAATTCGGCAAGAACCGCTACGACAAACGAAGAGGACGTTCTTGATCTCCTTCGCGAAAAGAAAATAGCGGGAGCCGCATTTGACGTATACGGAAAAGAACCGCTCAGCGCGGACAGCCCGTATTTGGAGCTTGAAAACACGGAACTTCTTCCGCATATCGGAGGCTCTACATACAACGCTATCGCAAAACACTCAAAAATGTGCTTTGAGGCCGTGAGGGCATTTACCGAAAATACAAAAATCGATAACAGAGTTGTATAGACTTAGGAGAATAACGTGAAAAAGTACGCTATGGTTTTCGATGCAGGCACGGGGGCTGGCAGATGCAATCTCTTTGATATGTCAGGTCGTTTGGTTTCCTATGCTTACAGAGAATGGGAATACCTAAAGGACCTTTCCTCAAGCAACAAAGAGGCTATGCTTTTTGATGCGGAGCAATTTAAAAAAATCCTGTTTTCGCTTTGCCGTAAGGTAATAACGCAGGCAGGAATATCCGCCGATGAAATTGTTGCCGTGAGTGCTACCTCTCAAAGAGAGGGCATGGTTTGGCTTGACCGTTTCGGTAAAGAGATATATGCAGCTCCCAGCGTAGATTTAAGGGGAGAGGAAGCGGCAGATATTCTGTCGGGTAAGGAGCCGTTCATAAAAGGAATAACCGGCTTGCCTGTTTCCGGAATGTTCGGACTCGCAAGACTGCTGTGGTACAAAAAATTTAACGAAGCTGTTTATGACCGAATTGATACGGTTATGATGATAAGCGATTGGATATGTTATTTACTGTGCGGCAGCAAGGTCAGCGAGCCGTCTGTTGCCTCCTCGTCGCAATTGTTTGATGTCAAAAACGGCAAGTGGTCATCTGAGCTGCTGAAATCTGTGGGACTCAGAACCGATATATTTCCGGAAATATCCGATTTCGGAGAGCAAATCGGCACTGTCACAAAGGAAGCGGCTTGTGAAACAGGACTTAAGGAGGGTACGCCTGTAATTTGCGGAGCAGCAGATTCTCAGGCCGGCCTTGTAGGAATGAATGTGCTGAAAAGCGGAATGCTTGCAGCCGTTGCCGGGACGACAACTCCGGTAATGCGCGTTACGGACAGATACGAAGTCGATGAATTTGCTTTTACAAACCGCCATGGTGTACCCGGTTTGTGGCTGCAAGAGGGAAACGCGGGAATTACCGGGCTCGCTTTGAGATGGGTAAGAGACTTGTTCCGTACGGATTATGAAATAATGACGCAGGAAGCAATGTCGGTACCGCTCGGCTGTGACGGTATGCGGTGCTTTTCGGGACACGAAATTGCAGGGCGAAGGTCTTCAACATGCCGCTCGGGATTTGTATTCCCCACTCCATGGGTTCTGGACAGCTATAAGCGAGGTCATTTTTTCAGAGCGGTATACGAGGCAAACTGTTATGCCGTGCGTGCAAATCTCGAAGCGATAAAGGCTGATTCGGAATCTCCGCTGTATGTATGCGGCGGACAGACCGCATCCGATTTTTATAACGGCATACTAGCGGATGTATGCGGCAGACAGGTAATTACGCAAAAGGAAAGAGAGATTACCGGCCTCGGTATTGCCATGGGTGCCTTTACAGGCGTCGGACTTTACAAGGACATCAGAGAAGCAGCGGCGGAAATGAGCTTCGCGGGGAAAATATACGAACCGAAGCACGACTGTCAAGCGTTCTATGAGGATTGGTTGGAAAAGTATTAAAAGGGAGATGAAACGATGATTAACTCATTTACACATTATTTAAAAACAACAATTGAATTCGGTAACGGAAAACGTTTCGAAATTAAGAATTTGATTGAAGAAAAAAACGCAAAAAAAGTATTGCTTGTATGCGACCCTACGGTATATAAGCTCGGAATTGCAAACGATATTATCGCTTCCGTCGAAGAGGCAGGCGCATCAGCCGTCGCGTTTACAGAGGTGGAGCCGGACCCGAGGGTTGCAACGGTTGATAAGTGCGGAGCTCTTTGCAAGGCGGAAAAATGCGACCTTGTTATCGTTGCAGGCGGCGGAAGCTCCATGGATATAGCGAAGGGTGCCGCAATTCTTGCCACAAACGAGGGCAGTATTCATGATTATCTCGCGGGACGCGGAGAAGAAATAAAGGAGCCGGTAAATCCCCCGATTCCTTTGATTGCGATTCCCACAACATCGGGCTCGGGCTCCGAGGTTTCGGAGTGTATCGTAATTGTCGATACTAACAATATTAAGGATATTATGTTCAGCCCGATGCTTGCGGCAACATATGCGGTTGTCGATCCGGAGCTTACATACAGTGTTCCGAAAAACACGACGATTCATACTGGACTCGACGTTTTATCACATGCGCTTGAGGCTTATTCTTCGGTTATGGACGATGCCGTGGCAGAGCTTATGGCGCTTGAGGCTTTGAGAATCGTCTTCAGGAGTCTCCCGCTTTGTGTGAACGAAAACGATAAAGCTGCACGCAACGAAATGGCTTACGCGTCACTTCTTGCAGGCGTGGCACAGAGCAAGTGCGGATGCGTTATTCCGCATGCGGCAAGCTGTCCGTTGACGGTTTACCATAATGTGCCGCACGGACTCGGTTGCGGTGTGCTTCAAATTCCGACTATTGATTATAACCGTGACGTGTGCAAGGAGAAGTACAAAAGAGTGCTGGAGTATATCGGTGAAAAGCTCCCCGAACACGCACAGCCTGCGGATGTACTGATAGAAAAAGTCAGAGAACTGTTCAGGGCTGTCGGAACAGAAGAAAAGCTTGATATAGGAGCCGTTACCGAGGATGAGCTTAAAAAATATGCAAAAGACGCTATGATGGATGACGGCGTTAACGTGAATCCGAGAGCAGTCGGCGAAGAGGATCTGATGAGGATCTATAAAATGATTTTGAAATAATTTTTTGTATTTTAAATACAATGAAAAACAAGGAGGAAAAACATGAATAATTGGACAAGTCCACGCCCGTCGATGATCGACTTGGGTAAAAAATCAAAGGTCGCCCTTCTCGCTGGATGCGGCGGCGGAGGAGACATCATGAACACGATTCCCGTTATGAATCTCCTCAAAAAGCTCGGTGTTGAAAAATTCGTTTTGGCAGACATCGGCTGCAAATGGTGGGAGTTTAACGGAGAAATGGCTCTCGGAGGAGAGGTTATCGATCTCGATTGGCTCCAGCCGTCCGAAAGGCTCAGCGAAAACGTGGCGATTATCAGCAAGGAAACAAAGGTTGTGGGAGGCCATGGAAAAGGCGAATATCTGCATGAATCTTTGATGAAAAATGTCCTTGAGGATACCGTTATTGCCACAATAAGCATTCGCAAGGGTGTTCCCGGTATTATGCAGGGCTTTAGGGACCTTATCGCGGAATACGGAGCGGATTTGTTTGTTACGGTGGATATCGGAGCTGACGCGTTTTTCACCGGAACGGAAACACAGGTACAGTCTCCGTTGATAGACGCTATCTCAATTCTTTGCGCTTCGGAGCTTGAAATTCCCGGTGTGTACGGTGTAAATGCAATCGGCGGCGATGCCGAAATGCCGATGGCTCATATCGTAAGAAACATCGGAATTGCTATGCAAAAGGGCGCGTTTATCGGCGGTAACGGACTTACTCAGGAGGATATAAACACTTACGGCGAAATCCTCAAGTGGATTCCGGGCGAGGAAGTTGAAAAATGGCCGTATGAGGCGGCACAGGGACATTTCGGAACCTTCTACTGCAAACGTCTTTGGTCTGTTGAAATGACACCTGCGGCAGCGTTCACATTCTTCTTTGACCCCGATATTTTAAGAGAAGTAAATCCTATCGTCAATGCGATAAAGGATACAAAAACCTTACAGCAGGCTGAAGAAATAATTATGAAGGATTTCAACCTGTTCCCCGAAACAAGGCTACCGGTAAACATAACGGCGCCGATCGCACCGCAAATTCCGGATTAACGCTTTAGCCGGCATATATTTGTTGGAGGAGATTCTAAAATGGAAAAGAATAAAAAGAGAGTTTTTACGGGCACAGTTGCTATGCTTGTTATACTGTTCGGATTGTTGCGAATCGCAATTTTCACGGGATACCATATGGTTACGCCGTTCCTTCCCGAAATCGCAAGAAATTTGGACACGACAATCGTTGTTATCGGTCTTGCCATCTCTATCAGATCGGCAATGGGATTTTTAGGACCTGTATGGGGCGGTATTATTGACTTGTTCGGAAAGAAGAATTCGCTTTTAATAGCATTGCTCACATTTGCGGCAAGCTATGCGGCTATATACTTCTTCCCAAGCTTCCCTTGCTTTGTTGTCGCGTTACCCATTTCATATGCCGCGACACTCACTTTTGACTCGGCAATGTACTCTTACCTCAGCGAAATGATTCCTTACGAGGGCAGAGGCCGTATGACTGCGGTTCTTGAAGCCGCATATGCACTCGGCTTTATGATAGGCTCACCGGTTGCAGGTGTTCTTATGGAAAACTTCGGCTGGGCTGTACCGTTTGTCTTAATGGCAGGCATCGCCGTGGTTTTTGCAATCGCTTTAGGCTTTATTCTCCCGAAGGAAGGAGAAAAACGGTTCGGTATCGACGCAACCGTTTCTCACGAGATGCAAGAGAACAAGGCGGAAAAAGGTTCATATTTCCACAGACTTTCGCTCGTACTCAAGGATAAAAATGCCTTGGCAGCCCTTCTTACCGGCTCGCTTCTGATGGGCGGCAACTGGTTCTGCCAGACAATGTACGGCGGTTGGCTTGAAGATAATTTCGACCAGGGCTTATCGGAGATCGGCTTTATTTCCGCGGCATTCGGATTAGCGGTATTTGTTGGCTCGCTCCTTTGCCTTACTCTTACAGACAAGCTCGGAAAAACAAAAGCCATGAAGCTCGGTGCCATTGTGACTATATGCGGAGGCGTAATAGCCGCATTCACCAACCAAAAATCGCTTATTATCGGAAGCATCGGTCTTTTCCTTTACTTTGCATTCGTCGAATTTGCAACAGAGGCTTGTATTTCTCTGTGCACGGATGTAAGAGCTGAAATACGCGGAACCGTAATAGGTTCAAGCTTCGGCGCGCTTGCGATAGGCAGCACGATAGGAACCGGTGTGTCACCCGTTCTTTACACGAAGTTCGGATACACTCCGTGTATCATCGTCGGCACGATTATTGTAGCCATAGCTTTGCTTGTTATTGCTAAGGTTCTGACTCCCGGTTTTGCCAATAAGGAGAAAAACTGATTATACATTTAGCGTTTCCCTGTGTTCGATGTCTGTCGGATATTTATTTGCCGTAACGGTTGACAGTAATTAAGAATCAATAATATAATACATATGGATAGTCTTATTAATAAAATGCATAGGGGAGTATAAATGTGAAGAAGAATATAACAATAACGATTGACGAAGAATTGATCAAAGTTGCAGAAAGGTATGAGGCCGAAACGGCAAAGAGCGTCTCACACTTTTTCGAACACGCGGGATATTTGATGCTTGCGAGATACAGTGTTGCATCAGGCGGCGGCCTGTCCTTTGAAAAGGGAAAAGAAGCTATGCAGCTTGATGCAATAACTGTTGAAAATCGGGTACTTTACGGCCAAGCGGAGACAGCCGCTCAGGATAAAGAACCGATGTCAAACAAGAAAATTGTAAAGGCTTTTTCCGAATATCTTTACAAGTATCTTGAAGGTGTTGCCGATGAGTATCACTGGTCATACGAGGTGGACCCCGAAAGCCATGTGAGCTGGATGAGTCCTGAATTGTTCTCCGGTGAGACGAACGATGACAGTAACAGGTTCCTCGAATGCTGCGGAGAGGCACTTAACCGAGGAATAGATACCGATGACAGCAAGCTTGTTTTTGAAGCTGTCAGACTGTGTATGGATTGGGCGGGAGCTTTTTATGATTTCAGACACGGACCGCAAAAGGGAAACGAAACCGTTGTAAAAAAACTCTTTGACGACGGCACTATTGTTGAATTTATGCGGAAAAGCAGGGATTATATTTTATCCGGCAATATTGAGTCGCTTGAGTATTATACTTCCGGTTGGGCAATTGTATGGTACGTGCTTGATCCGGATAAAATGATAATTCTCGGCTCGCGAGAGGTCTGTGGGCTGAACAAAATTCTGATTGATTTTAAAAAAGAATATAACATTGAAAAGCTACCGAGAGAAATCAACTTCGGACAGTTGGTTTATCGGGACAATAAGAGGTTTATCGAGGGAATAAAATACGTTTACACTCCTAAGGGAAAGCTCAAGATGTATAAAAAAATACTGAAGATATTAAATACCGTGAAGGACCTTGGGGGATATGCTTGCTGCCATGAAATAGACAGAAAGTTGTTTATGATCGGCAGGTAGCAGCGTTTTTGTTCCGATCCGGTGAGATATCACGGGGGAGAAACATATGAAACAAAAAAAATCTATTTCAATTATTGTAATATCATTGATACCGATATGCTTGGCAATAAATGTTGTAGGCGGAAATCTGGCTTCTGCTTTGAAAATACCGCTCTATGTTGACAGCATCGGAACCATTCTTATCGGTATGCTGTGCGGACCTGCAATAGGTTGTCTTACGGGTGCCTTGACCGGTGTCGTGTCGGGAATATTTTCACCGATTATGTTTGCGTATATTCCCGTAACGGCCATTTACGGCTTGGCTGCCGGCTTCTTGAGCAAGAAAAAAATGATGACCAGCATACCGAAACTCATTACCAGCGGAATTATTATTGCGCTGCTTGGCGTGGTATTGTCGTCTCCTATCACCGCACTGGTGTTCGGCGGAATAACTGAGACCGGGCAAGGAGTAATTATAACATTCCTTCGCGCAACCGGACTCGGAGTGCTCCCGGCAACATTGATTTCGTCGTTCTGTACAGAATTTTTGGACAAGCTGCTTTCGTGTGTCGTTTGCTACATTATCGTAAAGGGAATGTCAAACAGATATCTCAGCAAATTCAAATTAGGTCACATTTATCTTAAGGAGAAAAAAGAGAAAAATGACCTTTTTGATGATGACGATATCGCAGACGAAAATACGGATAAAAATACGGACAGCGGAGAGCCGCAATAAGAAAAATACATTGACCGGGGTGGAGATTTATGGATAGACAGGCCATAGAAGAACAATTGAAAAGACAAGGCGGCACAATTAAAGAGCTTAGTCCGATTACAAAGTTTCTGTTTGTTATTTGTACGGCTGTTTTATCGATATTGTTCGGCGGACCCGTATATATTGCGGTGATCAGCGCGGTATACATAATACTGTCTCTTTTCGCTCACGTTTTTAAAGGATTTTTTAAATCGTATTTTAAGCTTTTTGTTTTCTTTGGACTTATGCTTATTTTGATAAGCTCATTGTTTCAAAATGCCGAAGCTGAAGTGCTTCTTTCAATCGGAAAAATCTCATTATATAAGGTCGGTTTTATACGAGGCTGCAGAATGTCTTCGGTAATTCTCACTCTTGCGGGAGGACTTTTGCTTTTTACCGCGACAACGCAGGTTCAGGATCTTATGGCGGTTCTCGGCAAAATGGGTCTGTCGTCCAATGTTGTTTATATGGTAGTTGCATCCTTTCGCTCCATAAACGAATTATCGGACAAAATGGGGCAGATTCTTGAAGCTCAAAGCTCTCGCGGAATTGAAACGGAAGGCAATTTGTTTGTCAGATTAAAGGCGATTTTACCTATGCTTATTACATTGCTGCTCAGCTCTATGGTAAGTGCGGAGGAAAAAGCAATAGCTTTAGAAGCGAGATGCTTTAACTGCCATTGCAAACGCACGTCTTTAAGAGTAAACAACACAAGCAGGGCAGATGTTGTGACTATGATAGGAATAGCTTTTGTAACAGCTGCACTTATTGCCGTGAAATTCATTTTCATCAAATGATAAGGAGACAAGTATGGAAGCTGTTAAAATAAGTAATCTGTCATACAAATACCCATCTGCCGACGAATACTGCCTGAAGAACGTTTCTTTTTCCGTTTCGGAGGGAGAGGTATGTGCGATTGTCGGCCCGAACGGCTGCGGCAAAACAACGATTTGCAATATCATCCGCGGCCTTATTCCGTCTTTTCACGGCGGAGAGGTTGAAGGGTCGGTTGAAATATTCGGAAAAAGCACAAAAGAGATCAGCGAAGAAGAAAAGGCCAAAAGAATAGGCTTCGTTTTCCAAAACCCCTTTACTCAAAACAGCGGAATAAAAGAAACTGTTTTTGAAGAGATTGCCTTTGGTCTTGAAAATATGGGAGTTGACCGTGAAGAGATTATAACCAAAGTAATGGACATCATAAGCTTGCTCCAAATCGAAGCTTTTATGTTCAAGCATCCCTGTGAGCTGTCCGGCGGACAGAGACAGAGAGTCGCTTTGGCTTCCATCATTGTTCAGGACCCGGATATTATTGTTATAGACGAACCGACCTCTCAGCTCGACCCGAAGGGTACGGAGGATGTATTCGAAATAATCAAATATCTGAACAGGCAAAAGAAAACGATAGTTTTGGTTGAGCATAAGATGAATCTGATAGCCGAATATGCAGACCATATAGTATATCTCAATGACGGCTCGGTGCTGCTTGACGGATCTCCGGAGGACGTATTGTCAAGCGAAATCCTTTACGAAAAAAATCTTGATATGCCCTATGTTGCCGTTCTCGGATTTCAGGCAAGAAGCAGAGGACTTTTTATCGACAAAATCCCGACAACGGTAGATGAAGCTCTGAAAATATTTACCGAATGTGTGCAAAAATCCAAAGGAGGAAGTGACGGCTGTGGCTTATCTTGAATTGAGAGATGTTTATTTTGAATATCCAAGCGGGCATGTTGCCGTTGAAGGCGTAAGCATCTCTGCGGATTTAGGCGAAAAAATAGCGATTATAGGCGAAAACGGAGCCGGAAAAACAACAACCGCAAAGCTTATGAACGGTCTGCTTAAGCCCACAAAGGGTGAAGTGCTTATAAACGGTGTATCGACAAAAGGCAAAACGACCGCGACGATTGCGCGAAAAGTGGCTTACGTATTTCAAAACCCCGACGACCAAATTTTTAATCAGGAGGTACTGGCCGAAATTTCATACACGCCGAGATACTTTAAGGTGGATGAAGAAACGGTGAACAAGAGATTAAAAAAAGCGGTTAAATTGACGGGACTCAAGCCGTATATCAATGAAAATCCGTACAATCTTTCGTATTCATACAGAAAGTTTGTGACGATAGCCGCGGCAATAGCGGCCGACCCGGATGTATTTGTTTTTGATGAGCCGACCGCTTGTCAGGACAGACACGGCATAAGACTTCTGTCCGGAATTATCAATGCACTGTCCTCCGAGGGAAAGCTTGTAATTACCATTACACATGATATGGAATTTGTTGCAGAAAACTTCGACAGAACCGTGTGTATGGCAGACAAGCATATACTTATGGACGATAAAACGAACAGAATCCTTACCGATGACTCGCTTATGGAGAAGGCCGCATTGAAAAAACCGAATGTGTCATATCTCGCATCCGAAATGGGATTTGAAGGTGTTATTACAAGTGAAGCTTTTCTTGCGGCTCTTACCGAAGATTCAAAGTGACTTTGAGCGGAGATGATGAAGTGCCGAAAGATTTGTCGGCGGAGACGCTTATGAATCGATTTTATTGCGATTGATTTTCGAAACAAGTCTCAAAAAAGCACTGTATGAATTTAATTCAGTTAATCAGCCCTTTGAGAAATAAATGTTTCTCAAAGGGCTAATTTTTGTGTGCTGTGTGAGACGACACTTCGTAAGTTACTGTCGATTGACTTTGACCTACGATTTATATATAATTTATACTGAAAAATCTAATTGATAATCTCGTATGTGCATAAGCTTGCGTATGATTCGGAAGAGGCGGCGGATTTAACGTTAAGCTTGTCACCTTGCCATGGCGGCTTGCGATACCTATGTTTATTAAAGGAGTGCTTGTCAAGTGAAACACCCCCGAAACATTCGATTTAAAAGAGCTTTTAAAAACATTTTGATGCTTACGATAGCCGGAATGATAAACGCTTTCGGCATTACGATTTTTATGACCCCGGTCAAGCTGTACGACAGCGGAATTTCCGGAACATCAATGCTGCTTGAGCAGATTACGCCGCCGAATTTGACTCTTTCTCTGTTTCTTTTAATCCTAAATGTGCCGCTTTTTTTGTTTGGACTTAAAAAGCAAGGCGCAGGCTTTACATTTTATTCGATTTATGCGGTTGGCGTTTATTCGCTGTTTGCGTGGCTGATTACCGATGTGTTTCCCGTAGATGTGAGCATAGCATCGCCGCTCGCCGGAACCGATTTGTTGCTTTGTGCGCTGTTCGGCGGCGTCCTTTCCGGTATCGGAAGCGGTCTTGCTATCCGTTACGGAGGGGCAATGGACGGCATTGAGGTTATGGCGGTCATTTTTGCAAAGCGGCTCGGAATTACCGTCGGCACATTCGTTATGATATATAATTTCCTTTTGTATGTCATTTGCGGAATCGTGCTTAAAAGCTGGGTGCTTCCGCTTTATTCCATAGTTACGTATTCGGCGGCATTGAAAACAGTTGATTTTATAGTCGAGGGCATAGACCGCTCAAAGTGTGCCGTCATTATAACCGAACGACCCGAAGAGATATGTGAGGTCTTGAGCGAGGCGTTTGGCAGCGGCCTTACAAGGCTCAATGCAAAGGGCGGATATTCAAATCGTGATAAGGCAATGATTTATTTCGTAGTTAACAGGTATCAGGTAGGTAAAATGAAGGACTACGTTCACGGCATAGACCCGACGGCGTATATCATAATGAGTGAGGTTGCCGATATTTTCTCAAATAACATTGATAAAGGCTGATATTTAACAAATAAAAACGAAACGAGCTGTAAAGGTTTTAACCGTTACAGCTCGTTTTTACTTAATGAGTGTTTTTTACAGTATGTCTATATGCTCGCCGGCGAGTGCCTTATTCATACTGCGGACGGCGCAGAACTTACCGCACATTGAGCAGGTGTCGTCGTGCTCGGGGGAGCGGTCGTCACGTATAGCTTTAGCCGTTTCGGGGTCAATGGCACATTTCCATTGGGCTTCCCAATCAAGTGCACGTCTTGCGTCGCCCATTTTGTCGTCGATATCACGGGCTCCGCGGACGCCCTTGGCAATATCCGCCGCATGAGCCGCTATACGGCTTGCGATGATGCCCTGCTTAACGTCATCGAGATTCGGGAGAGCGAGATGCTCGGCCGGAGTTACATAGCAGAGGAAAGCCGCGCCGCTCATTGCCGCCATGGCTCCGCCGATTGCTGCCGTTATGTGGTCATATCCGGGAGCTATATCGGTTACGAGCGGCCCGAGAACGTAGAAGGGAGCACCCATGCATATTGTCTGCTGAACCTTCATATTGGCAGCTATCTGGTCCATCGGAACGTGTCCGGGGCCCTCAACCATAACCTGAACGTCCTTTTCCCAAGCTCTTTTTGTTAATTCGCCGAGACGTACAAGCTCTTCGATTTGACATACGTCGGTCGCGTCGGCAAGACAGCCGGGGCGGCAGGCGTCGCCGAGAGAGATTGTAACATCATATTCGCGGCATATATCAAGTATTTCATCATAGTATTCGTAAAACGGGTTTTCTTCACCTGTCATACACATCCATGCAAAAACGAGTGAGCCACCGCGCGAAACTATGTTCATTTTCCTTTTGTGCTTACGTATCTGGTCAATTGTTTTTCTTGTGATTCCGCAGTGGAGTGTTACAAAGTCGACTCCGTCCTCTGCGTGAAGTCTTATGACGTCAATAAAGTCCTTTGCGGTCAGAGTGTCGAGATCTCTCTGATAGTGAATCACGCTGTCGTAAACGGGCACCGTGCCTATCATAGCAGGACATTCGTGCGTAAGCTTCTGCCTGAACGGCTGTGTGTTGCCGTGGCTTGAGAGATCCATTATAGCTTCAGCACCCATATTAACTGCCGAGAGAACCTTTTGCATCTCAATGTCATAGTCCTTGCAATCTCTCGAAACGCCGAGATTTACATTTATTTTTGTGCGGAGCATTGAGCCGACGCCCTCGGGCGACAGGCACTTGTGACGCTTGTTGGCTGGTATTACGACCTTACCTGAGGCTACGAGGGGTAATAGCTCATCTGTTGTCATGTGCTCTTTTTCGGCTACTGCCTTCAGCTCATCGGTAATAATGCCTTTTCTTGCGGCGTCCATCTGTGTTGCGTAAGCTTCTGTTTTCATTTTTGTTCTCCTTTGTATTAGGTTGATCGTCGAACGGCAGAGCCGCTCATCACTTTGACTTTTTATTCTCCGATGCTTTTTGCGGCGTATTTGCCGGAAAGCATGAAAGCGTGATTCATAGGACCGTTTCCCTTGCCTAAATCGAGCATAAAGGCGAGTGCCTCCGAGATGTAATCCTTGGCAAGCTTTACGGAAGCTTTTAAATCATATCCCTTGGCGAGGTTGGCGGCTATTGCGCTTGACAGCGTGCAGCCGGTGCCGTGGGTGTTGGGATTGGCAATGCGCTTTCCGTAGAACCAAAAACTCTCGTTTTCGTTATAGAGAAGGTCGCTTGCGTCCTCAATGCTGTGTCCGCCCTTTAAAAGCACGGCGCAGCCGCATTCCGAATGAATTTTTGCTGCGGCCTTTTCCATATCGTCCTTGTCCTTAATTTCCATGCCGGATAGCACGGCGGCTTCGGGAATATTGGGCGTTACGAGTGTAGAAATCGGTAAAAGTTCCTTTTTCATCACGGCAACTGCCGGAGATTCCATGAGCCTTGAGCCGGAGGTCGCAACCATAACCGGATCCACTATGATGTTTTGAGCATCGTAGAATTTCAGCCTTTCGGCTGTCACGCGAATTAACGCTGCCGTAGGAATCATACCCGTCTTAACTGCATCGGGTCGTATATCCGTGAATACCGCGTCAATCTGTTCCTTGAGAAATTCCGGAGATACCTCCGAGATGTCTGTTACGCCGGTGGTGTTCTGTGCCGTTAGGGCCGCAATGGCGCTCATGGCATAAACTCCGTTCATAGTCATCGTTTTCAGATCGGCCTGAATACCGGCGCCTCCGCTGCAATCACTGCCTGCGATTGATAATGCTGTTTTCATATTTGCCTCCGTTTTTTATAAGCTTAGCATTATTTTTATAGAGCGACAAAAGGTGGTGCCCCCGGTTTGCCGCTGTTTTGTTATTTTATCTTTTTTATATCATTTATAAAGTCGCTCGGGAAAAGAAAGTTGTTTAAGTAAATGTCCGATACGGCTTTCATCTTTTCGGGAGCTTTTTCGCGGCTGTCATAGACTGCTGCCACATAAAAACCCGCTCCCTTTGCCGTCTTTGCGGCGTGATATGCGTCCTCAAAAACAAGCGTTTCATCTTTTTTTGTGCCGAGAAACGACAGCGCTTCACAATATATGTACGGGTCGTTTTTGTCGTGCCCGACTTCTCCGCAAGTGAATATTTTTTCGAAAAATCCAAAAAGGCCGCATCTTTTAAGTGCGCCCTCTGTGAGCTTTCGTTCCGCGGCTGTCGTAATGCACATACGCACGTTAATTTCGCGAAGAGCGGTTAGAAATTCTCGTACGCCGTTCTTCGGCTGTGCTTCGCAGAGATAGAAGTCGCCCACCGTTTTGTTTACGCCGTCGACTATTTCGTTTACAGATAAGGGTAAATCGTAATTTTTCTTGAGATATTCTGCTGCCCCCGAAAGGCTCTTGGGCTTAAGCACTTCACAGAGGTTTTCTCTCGGGACTTTGCCGCATTGCTTTAAATAATCTTCTCCTGCGGTGTCCCATACCGACATTGTATCAAAAAGAGTGCCGTCAAAATCGAATACGGCTCCGCTTAGTTTCATTTTGACTTCACCGTTTCCTCCGTCAGATTGCGAAGCGCGCGACACGTATTTTCAATGTCGTCTGCCGCAAATATCGCGCTGACAAGAGCAACACCGTCAATTCCCGTGTGAGATAGTTCCTTTAAGTTTTTGCCGTTGATTCCGCCGATTGCAACAACGGGAATGTCTACGGCTTCGCAGATGCTTCTGAGCGTTTCCTTTTTCATTGCGCCTGCATTTTGCTTTGTCGAGGATCCGAAAACCGCGCCCGCTCCCAAATAGTCGGCACCGTTTTTAACGGCTTCGACGGCTTCTTCAACGGTATGTGCGGAAACTCCTATTATCATATCGTCGCCGACTCTTTCGCGAACACAGGAGGCCTTCATATCGTCTTGGCCTACGTGAATTCCCTCGGCGTGACATTTGACGGCAATGTCCACATTGTCGTTGACGATAAACGGTACACCGTAGTGCTTGCATATCTCATGTATTTTAACCGCTTCCTCAAGAAATTCCGCATCGGAAAGCTCTTTTTCACGGAGCTGAACACAGGTGCAACCGCCCTTTAATGCCGCTTCTACCTGTTCGCAAAGCGTCTGTTTGCCGACCCAAGCACGGTCGGTTACGGCGTAGAGAAGCATATTTTTTTTATCGCATTTCATATTTTGCACCTTCTTCCAATCCTTGCGGTGTCATATTGCAGACAGCGTCGATTATGTAATTTCTGTATGAAGCGTTGCCGTCAAGAGGGGAGAGCCTGCCAAATGCCGTTTCGCCCGCGAGCCCCATGGCTGAGACGGCCGCCGCCGCCGCCGTCAGTATGTCGTTTTGATTTGCCGCGATAAATGCGGCGGTTAGTGATGACAGCTGGCAGCCCGTGCCCGTGACAAGTGACATCATATCGTTACCGTTCCTTATTACAAAAGCCCTGTCCTTATCGGCTACGATGTCTGTTTTTCCGGTAATTGCAATTACCGAGCCGGTCTTTTCCGAAAAACTCTTTGCGAATGCTACCGCTTTATCGAGAGTTCCCTCGGTAAAGCGGTCGGCAATATCTGCGTCAACGCCTTTTGCGGAGCCTGTTCCGAGTGCCAATGTCTTGATTTCCGAGATGTTGCCGCGAATTACCGAAAAGTGTATGTTGTTAAGAAGCTTAAATGCCGTGTCTGTTCTGAATTGCGATGCCCCGACGCCAACCGGGTCTAAAACTACGGGATGGCAAAGCTCGTTGGCTTTTTTGCCTGCCGCAAGCATTGAGGGAATCGTGCGAGAACTAAGCGTGCCGATGTTTATGCAGAGCCCGTCGCACGCGGATGTGATTTCCGCCGCCTCTTTTTCGTCATCCGCCATTATCGGTGACGCACCGCATGCCAAGAGTATATTTGCACAGTCGTTAACCGTAACGAAATTTGTTATACTGTGAATCAGCGGTCTTTTTTTTCTGACGCTTTGCAGCATTTCTCCGAACATTTTTTCACGGCCTTTCGGTTCATAATATAAGTGCGATTTTTTGTACCGTGAGGTACGACTTGACATAAAGCTTTATTTCAACCCGTTTTGCATTTTGGAAAGAACGCCGCATTTTTTAAGCGTGAAAACAATAATTCCCGAAATAATCGAGCCGACTGCGGTTGAGATGAAGAACGGGATTATATATGCGTAAAAAGCAACCTCCGAGGCACTTTTGCCCATGAGCAATACGGCTACGGGATATGCACAAAGGCCGCCGAGCAGAGAGGTTCCGCCGACCTCGCCCACGAGAGTAAGCGGAATATTTTTACTCTTTTTATAGATGAGACCGCATATGAGGGCACCGAACATGCTGCCGGGGAAAGCCATAAGGCTGCCGAGCCCAAGCAGATTTCTGATGAGAGATGCCGCAAAGGCGACGCCGAGACCGTACCACGGACCGAGAAGTACGGCGCAGAGAATGTTTACCATATGCTGTATCGGCGCACACTTACTGCCGAATACCGGGAAAGAGAATAAACTGCCGACAACGGCTACCGCACAAAACATACCTGCAAGGGCAAGCTTTTTAACCTGATTTTTTTTCATTTTAATTGCTCCTTAGAAAGTTTTATATCGGTCGAGGCTTTTTGGCCTCCTCTCACGCCGGAACACGGCTTCCCATCGCAGCAGTGTTGTCATCATACGGTGCAACATTGAAATTACAAAACTCAGGGCGCTCCCCCTGCTTTTTGCCGCGTCGTTTTCCCCGCGGGGCATTTTCACATCCTTTTTTTGTGCACAGTCCGGCTTTTATTTTTGACAAAATAAAAAACGGAGCTTTTCACTCAAAATGCGAAGCTCCGTTTAACAAGTCTTTTTCGGGTGACTTCCTACGGCGGCATTATCCGCATCAGGTGAAAAAGGGTCGAAGTTGATGACTTCCTCTCAGCCTGCAAAAACAAGCTCCCCTGTACTTTAAATTATAGGTTGAATACCTTTTGTTATTATATACCGATAAGCCTTGGTTTGCAATAGCAAATTGTTGTATTACAATATGAAACGATTGTATGATGCTTGCTGAAAGTGCTTGACTACGGCATTTAATAAAGATATAATTTTATTACTACCTATCAAATGCTTTCTCGGAGGGAACAATGAAGAATACATATCAAAAAATCTTGGCAATAATACTGCTTCTTTCGGTACTTCTCGGGGCATTTTCAACGGCGTCGTTTGCCTCCGAAAAGGATTCACTGAAAAAAGAAGGCAATACATGGTATTATATGCAGGACGGCGAAAAGGACAGCTCATATACGGGGCTTGTCAAATACTATGACACTTGGTATTACGTAAAGGACGGCGTTCTCGACTGGAGCTATACCGGTCTTACCAAGTATTACGGCACGTGGTATTACGTCGAAAACGGCATACTTAACTGGGATTATTCAGGCCTTACCAAGTATTACGGCACGTGGTATTACGTCGAAAAAGGCGTACTCAATTGGGATTATACAGGTCTTACCAAGTATTACGATACATGGTATTACGTCGAAAACGGCGTACTTAATTGGGATTATACAGGCCTTACCAAATACTATGATACTTGGTATTATGTCTGGAAGGGCGTGCTTGATTGGTCTGCGGAAACACTCACCGATTATTACGGCACGTGGTATTACGTATACGGCGGCATATTGCGCTGGGATACCAATACTCTCATTAAATACTGTGACGATTGGTATGTCGTATCGGGCGGTGTTGTAGATTTCGGTTATAACGGTGCATACGTTTACGGTGACACTCTTAATGCCATTGACGGCGGCGTTTGGAACAAAAATTACAACGGCCCCATATATTATGACGGCTATGCCTATACTCTCACAAACGGTACGTTATACAGCTATTATCTTCACCCACAGGCGGTAAATCACAATGCGCCTTATCTTATAGCGGTTGATCGCACGAATAACTGTATCACGGTGTATGCAAAGGATAACAGCGGTAAATTTACCGTGCCGGACAGAGCCTTTGTGTGCTCGGTGGGAACGGACGGCTTAACCCCCGTCGGAGTTTTCAACACTCCGGCAAAATATCGCTGGAAGGAGCTTAAGGGCAACGTCCACGGGCAGTATTCAACGAGAATAGTCGGTAAGGTGCTTTTTCACTCTGTACCGTATTCAAAGCAGGACAATTCCACGCTCCTTTATAGGAGCTATAATAAGCTCGGCAGTGCTGCTTCTCACGGCTGCGTCAGACTTACAACTGCTGACGCCAAGTGGATATATGATTGCTGTCCGCTCGGAACAACGGTTATGATATATGACAGTTGGGGAAGAACTGTTCTTCCGAAGCCCTCGGCGGTTAAAATCAGTGCCTCTGACGGTCGCCGCGGCTGGGACCCGACAGATCCCGATCCCGCAAATCCGTGGAGAAGATGATTAAACGCTTAAATTAAAAATAAAATCCCGAACAGACAGCTTGCAAATGTGCAGCCTTTGTTCGGGATTTATTTATTTTTGGTATTTATATTACTGTATTTCGGAAATCTTTACGGGTCTGTGTTCCTCTACCGATTTTCTTGCGGCAAGACCTATCTTTACAGACTGAAGGCCTGCGTGAATACCCACGGGAACCTCGGTATCGTTTATGACCGCCTCTGTGAATTGACGCATTTCCTCGGAGAATGAGCCCATATATCTCTCAAGGAAGAAGAAGAGCGGCTTTTCGCCGGTAACGCCGTCAGCGTTTGATATTACCGCCGAGGATACGGTGTCGTTGCTCGTCGCAACCATACCCTTAGAGCCGAAAAGCTCGGCGCGCTGGTCATAGCCGTAAGCCGCCTTGCGCGAATTGTCTATAACCGCCAAAGCGCCGTTTGCCATTTTCATGGTTATGATTGCCGTGTCAACGTCGCCCTGCTCGCCTATGGCCGGGTCAACGAGCACCGCGGAGTTTACATAAAGCTCTTCAACGTCGCTGTCGGTGAGAAAACACGCCATATCGAAATCGTGAATCGTCATATCGAGGAAGATACCTCCCGACACCTTTATGTATGCGGGATTCGGCGGTTCTGGGTCGCGCGAGGTAATTTTCAGTATGTGCGCTTCACCTATTTTTCCGTCGTCATAAGCCTTGCGTATAGCGGCAAAATTATGGTCAAAGCGGCGGTTGAAGCCCACTTGAAACTTAATATCCGGATGCTCTTTTAAAGCGTCTGCGACGGCTTGGATTTTTTCGATTGAGTGGTCAACCGGCTTCTCGCAGAAAACGTGCTTTCCGGCGTTTATGGCTTCTATCGAAATTGCGGCGTGTGTGTCGGTTGAGGAGCAGACAAGAACGGCGTCAATATCCTTGTCGTTCAAAATGTCCTTATAGTCTTTTGTCACCTTTGAAACCCCATAGCTTCTTATAAGCTTTTCGGTTTCTTCGTTCATAAACGGATCTGCCATTGCGGTTACCGTTGCATTTTTTACGTGGTAGGAGATTGACTCAAGATGCACCTTGCCAATGCGTCCTGCGCCGATGATGCCGATTTTTAACATAATTATCACCATAACCTTTCAGGCAACAAATAGTTATTTAAAATCACCCTGCGTCCCGTGTTGCCCTGACAGGTATAACCGGTGATTTCTGCTGTTTCAAAATTGTGCCGTCGGCAAATTTTGAGTGAAATATGATTTAAACAGCGAGATTTATACTGTTTGTATCCGAAAAATTATTTACAAAGTCTGTCGTAAATCTTCAATATATCTTCAACGGATATATCCTTTATCGTATTAGACGGTGAGCCGGATGCGAAGGCATCCTCTGCCATTTTCGGCATCGCTTTGCGGAATTCTACAAGGTCGATTCCGTAGCCCGATACGCTCGGTATGCCGCAGATGTCGCAAAGCTCCTTGCAGGCATCAACGAATTTCCTTGCTGCGGCGGAGTCGGAATCGTCGCTTGCGGCTTTTCCTATTGCCCGTGCCATATCGGCAAAGCGCTTTTCTGCGCCGTCGCAAACGTAGTCGAAGCATTCCGCCATAAGCATGGCGTTGCTTATTCCGTGCGGCACATGGAACAGCGCGCCTATCGGTCGTGACATACCGTGAATTACGGTAACGGAAGCATTGTTGAACGCCGTGCCGGCTTCAAGAGCCGCAAGGCTCATTTGCTCTCTTGCCTCAATGTTTTGGGGCTCGCGATAAGCCGTGGGGAGATATTTGAAAATTCTTTTTACCGCGCTGATAGCGAGATCGTCCGTCATTGGCTGTGCTTTTCTTGATGTGTATGCCTCGCTTGCGTGGCAAAGTGCGTCAAGTCCGGTAGCGGCCGTAACGGATGGCGGAGCGGTCATGGTAAACGCCGGATCGTCTATTGCAAGATCGGGCATAAGCACCGCACCCTTTAAGAGCATTTTTATGTCCTTTTCCGTGTTTGTTATGATTGTAAACTGCGTAGCCTCCGAGCCGGTGCCGCTCGTTGTCGGTATTGCTACCATTGGCGGAGTGGGGACGGTAATTATCTTACCGAGAAAATCGTTGACGGAGCAGCCACTTGTCGCAACCGCACCTATCGCCTTCATAGCATCTATCGGCGATCCGCCGCCTACGGCTATCAGGAAGTCACATTTTTCGTTGTTCCATGCCTTTAAGCCCGCTTCGATAATCTTGTCGGTGGGCTCGCTTATGACGCCGTCAAAAATTGCGTACCGAGTGCCTCCTTTGTCAAGTATATCCGTAATCTTTGCGGTGTTGCCGAGCTTTACCATCATGGGGTCGGTAACCACAAGAGCTTTTTTGCCCAAGGCATATATATGCTCTGCTGCGGTCGATAAGGCGTTTTCACCGTAAAAAATTTGTTTCGGCATAATAAATTGAAAACTCATTTCTTAACCTCCGCTAAATTAAAGCCCGGCTTTTTCGGCAATGTATTTTCTTGCCTTGAGCGCGTATTCAAACGGGTTTGCTTTGGCAGGGTCCTGCTCCGCCTCTACGAGAACATAACCCTCATAGCCGCTGTCCGCAAGAATATCAAATATCGGGCCGAAGTCTATCGCGCCGTCACCGGGAACCGTGAACGTTCCGAGCCGTACGCCTTCGAGAAAGCTGAGATTTTCCTTCTTAACCTTATCTATTACCTTGGGGCGAATATCCTTTAAGTGTACGTGTTTTACTCTGTTTGCGTATTTTTTCAAAACGCCGATATAATCCTCGCCGCAGTATGCAAGATGACCCGAATCATATAAAAGACTGAAAAGCTCGGGGTCGGTATTTTCCATAAGGCGGTCTATTTCGGCGGCGGTCTGAACAACTGTGCCCATATGATGATGATATGTAAGGGATATGCCCATATCCTTTGCGACCTTGCCGAGACGGTTTACGCCGTCGCAAAGGCGAGCCCATTCGTCGTCGTTCATTATGTATTTGTCTTTGAAAACCGACTTATCGGTGCCCTGTATAGAGTAGCTCTGCTCCGAAATGCCGACAACCCTTGCGCCCATTTCTTTAAGAAAAGAAATATGGTCTGTAAAGTCTTTTTCTACTTCATCATACGGTTTTGTAAGAAGAAATGAAGAAAACCAAGCATTGCAAATTTGCATATTGCGAAGCGAGAGAGCTTTTTTGAGTGCGGGTATGTCGTCTCGCGGATACTTGTTGCCGACTTCGCAGCCGGTAAAGCCGGCGAGAGCCATTTCGGAAATACACTGTTCAAAGGTGTTTTCCGAGCCTAAATCGGGCATATCGTCATTTGTCCAAGCGATAGGTGCAATACCTAATTTAACTTTGTTCTTATCAAGCATATCAATATTTCCTCGCTTTACTTTCGTTTTCTTTTTTATTTTTGTAAGCCTCGTTGACTGCCTTGTTGTCGGAGGTTGACGCCACGCCGACATTCCACCATGCGCCATAGCCGTCGGTCATGGTTTTCGGCAAAACCTTAATGTCTATAAGCGTCGAAACCTTAGAATCAAGGCTGTCACGAAGTGCATTTTCAAGCTGTTCAAGAGTTCTTGCCGTGTACGTTTTAACTCCGTAGCCTTCCGCGCTTTTTGCAAAATCGATAGGAACAAGGTCGCCGAGCAGATCTCCGTTTTCGTCACGGAAGCGGAATTCCGTTGCGAGATTGCCTATTCCGTTTGACATTTCAAGATTGTTTATACAGCCGAAGCCGCTGTTGTCAAACAGCAGTACATTTATTTTTTTATGCTCCTGGATTGATGTGACAAGCTCTGAGTGCAGCATAAGATAGCTGCCGTCGCCGCACATCGCATACACTTCTTTTTGCGGCTCTGCAAGCTTTGAACCCAACGCGCCCGCGATTTCATAGCCCATACAGGAGTAGCCGTATTCCATGTTGTAGGAATATCTGCTGTCCGAGGTCCACATCCTTTGGAGATCTCCCGGCAGAGAACCTGCGGAGCCTACGCAAATCGCGTCGTGGGGAATGATCTCGCGTATTTTTTCGACTGCCGCCACCTGCGTTATTGTGCCGAACTTCTCTGCAAACTCCGGAACGGAGCGTTCGTACTGAGCTTTTATAAGTGTGGTGAAGCTTTCGTTGTAGCTGTATTTTGCAAAGCGTTCCATCTCATCGTTCCAGCACTTTTTTGCCTTTGCGATTTCATCGGTGTATTTTGTTCTGTATTCGTGAGACGACAAAGCCTTGCCGAGAGCGATTATTCCGAGCTTTGCGTCCGCGACGAGCTTTACGGCACCTAATTTGTACGCGTCAAAGCGGGAAGTGTTAATGGTTATAAATTTTGCGTCGCTTCTGAAAAGGCTCTTTGAGCCGGTGGTAAAGTCGGAAAAACGAGTGCCTATGCCGAGAATGACGTCGGCGCATTTTGCAATGTCGTTTCCTGCCGAATTACCCGTGACTCCGAGTCCGCCGAGGTTCAGCGGGTCGCTTGAGAGACAGGCGGTTTTGCCGCTCTGTGTTTCGGCAAAGGGAATGCCGAATGATTTGCAGAACATCTCAAGTGCTTCTCCCGCCTCGGAATATCTTACTCCGCCGCCGCAGATAACAAGCGGTTTTTCGGCATTTAAAAGAATTTCGGCTATATCGTTAACCTCGTCGAGAGAGGGGACGATTCTTGTAATTTTATGTACTCTCTTTGCGAGAAATTCGTCGGGGAAGTCATAGCTTTCACCCTCAACGTCCTGCGGAAGAGAAATACATACGGCGCCCGTTTCTGCCGTGTCGGTTAAAACGCGCATTGCGTTTATCATGGCAGACATCAACTGCTCCGGACGTGAAATTCTGTCCCAATACCTTGTGACCGCCTTGTAAGCGTCATTTGTTGTTGTGGCAAGCGAATTTACCTGCTCAAATTGCTGAAGCACGGGGTCAGGCTGGCGTGACGCAAAGGAATCTGCGGGAAACAGCAAAAGCGGAATGTGGTTTACCGTAGCCGTTGCGGCGGCAGTTATCATATTTGCGGCACCAGGACCAATGGAAGAAGAACAGGCTATTATTTTTCTGCGATTATTCTGTTTTGCAAATGCGGTGGCAACGTGTGCCATGCCCTGCTCGTTTTTGCCTTGATAAACCGTGAGTCCGCCTCTGTCGGAATCAAGTGCCTCGCCGAGTCCGCAAACTATTCCGTGACCGAATATCGTAAAAATTCCGTCAACGAATTTTGTCTCCCTGCCGTCAAACGATACGTATTGATTATCAAGGAATTTTACGAGAGCCTGCGCGGTAGTCATATATGCCATAGTTTTATCTCCTTATTTATCATCTAAAAGCCATTTGTGCTCCGGTGCGTCTATTCTTGTCTTTCTCCACGGGTCGCCGTCAAGATGCCTTATCATCCAAACATAGCACATTTTATATCCGGGAGCCGCTGCCTGCTGATGTGTATGCATAGGTGTTATGCAAAGACAGCCCTTGTCACCCACTTTATAGCAATCGTCTCCGTTAAAGCCGACGCCGAAGCCCTGCGGCTTATCAAATTCGTAGTAGTAGACCTCGGGCTGCGGATGATAATGCGGCGGATAGCTCGTCCAGCAGCCGGGCTTGTGGAAAACCTCGCCCAAGACAAGATTTGAATACGGAGCATTTTCATAGTCAAACACCGTAAGCACCTGTCTGTCGGCCGTGCCGTCCCATTGGTCTGCGCCGAAGTGCTGAACTGTCATATCCTCGCCTTTATAATAATGAACGCCGAAATCGTTTGAGTTATCAGTTTGCTCAATTACAATTCTCGACTCCTCGTTCGCCTTAACCGTTACCGTGTTATTCCTTGCAAAATGAATTGCCGTTGCCTTGTCAAGAAACGGAGAACGTCTCTTTGCATTTTCGGTTTTTCCGTCAAAAACAAAATCGACATCTCCCGCCATCAAAAGCAGAGCCGTTTCATTTTCCGCTTCGCAAAAGGTCATGGTTTCGCCCGCTTTGAGAATTTTAACTCTTATATCCATCAGCATATCGGAGTTTTTGCCGTTTCTTTCGCAGAGGATTTTTTCATTGTTTTGGTTAAATTTAGGATTTTCGTACATACATTACCCTCGTTTATATAAATTAAACTTTTATCTTATCATCCGTAAGCGAAGCACTTGCGGTTTTTATCGGTATTTCCTCACCGAGATAAGTGGGCTCGGGCTTTTCTATACAATAAAAGAAATCCTTTACCCTTGCCGCCGCTTCTCTTATGTTATTTTTGACAGGATATTTGAGCTCCTCCCTGTCAAGACCGTAAGCCTCAATGCCAAGCTGCCTTGCAACATACACAGCCCTGTAAAGATGGTATTTTTGCGTTACAATAAGCACTTTTTGGACCTTGAAAACATCTCTTGCCCGATACATTGACTCATAGGTTGAAAAACCTGCGTGGTCAATATACACGCAATCAGCCGAAATACCGTTTTCAACAAGGTAATCCTTCATAGCGTTTACCTCGTCATAGTTTTTCGTGCCGTGATCCCCCGAAACAAGGAATCTGTCGCTGCACCCTTTATTGTATGCTTCAAGAGAAAAATCAAGTCTTTCCTTTAGCATCGGCGACGGTTTGCCGCTCCAAAGCCCTGCACCAAGCACCAAAATACAATCATAGCTGTCCGCTTTTAATTCGTCTGCGGTAACAAAATTCTTTTTAGAAAAAGAAATCATATATGCGTTAATGCCGATTACTGCCGCAAAAAGCAAAATACAAACACATAAAAGCGTTCCGACAACACCTTTGAAAATCTTGTTTTTGAACAGTTTTTTCATTTTGAGCCTTCCTGAAATCAAAAAGGGAGCAGAATGATTTACACCCTTGCAATCATTTCACCGTATTCTTCTTTTTCTTTCTTAATAAAGTCCTTGACCGCTTCGACAGAGGGCATATCCTGTGAGCAAGCGTGAGAAGCTACAAGCATAGCCGCCGAAGCCGAGCCGAATTCGAGAGCGTCGATTATATCATAGCCCTCAAAAAGTCCGTAAAGGAATGCGGAAGCGTAACCGTCTCCGCCGCCGAAGGATTTAAGGAGTTTAACGGGGAACGGCTTAATGTTATAGCTTTCGCCGTCATTTGTATAAGCTGTCGAGCCCTCCTTGCCGTGTTTGATTACCACGATTTTAGCATTTTGCGAATGCCAATATTTAGCGGTTTCCTCATCGGACATACCCTGCTTTATGAGCTTTTCGGTAAGGTCGTATTCCTCACGAGAGCCGAGAATAATATCAGCCTCACGGGCAACTGCGGAGTAATAGATTGAAATTTCATCGTCATTTTTCCAATTATATGCACGGTAGTCAATATCAAAAATAATCGGAATACAATTTCTCTTTGCAAGCATAACAGCCTTGAGCGCCGCCTCTCTCGACGGGCTTTCGCAAAGAGCGGTGCCTGAAATCAAAAGAGCCTTGCCCTGCTTGATGTATTCCTCGTCAATATCGGAAACCTCCAATTTCAAGTCGGCCGCATCGTTGCGATACATAACTATGGAGCTTTCGGTTTCGGACTTAATTTCGGTAAAGGTAAGACCGATTTTCTCACCGTTTTTACATCTCTTAACTCTTGAGGTGTCAATTCCCTCTTTCTCAAAGAAATCGGTTACGAATGTGCCAAGCTGGTCGTCGGAAACACGGGCAAAAAAGCCGCATTTTTTACCGAGTCTCGCAAGGCCTACCGCTATATTTGCGGGAGAGCCGCCGAGGTATCTCTTAAAGGTGGTACTTTCGTTAAGAGGGCAGTAATAATCGACGGGATTCAAGTCAACCGCAATTCTGCCCAAAAGAATAAGGTCATATTTTTTTGAAGAATCAAATTCTATGTATTTCATAAATGTCTCCTTAATTATTCCATATTGAAAACTTTAATATGTCTTTTAACATTTTGATAAACTCCCTCAACCTCACAGGCGGAGAGTTCAAAATAATTGGCTTTTTCCTTGTTATCACAATAAGTCTTTGCATAAGCTGCCAAGCTGTCAAAGGAAGCTGTTGCTATATTTATCTTGCGAACACCGAGTGAAATCGCCCTCTGAAACTGCTCGTCGCTTATACCCGTACCGCCGTGAAGCACAAGCGGTGTGTTGACTTTTTTATGTATTTCCTCAAGCACGTCAAAGCGAAGCTCGGGAAGTACGGGATAATTTCCGTGCGCATTGCCTATTGCCACGGCAAGTGCGTCAACCCCCGTTTCATCACAAAAGCGTTTAGCGTCATCGGGGTTTGTGCAAAGAATTTTGTGGCTTTTGCCCTCGCCCTCGTTTCCGCCGACAACTCCCAATTCGGCTTCAACGGTTGCGCCGTATTCCTTTGCGGTTTCAACGACGCCTTTTACCGTTTTAATATTTTCCTCAAGCGGTAAAAGCGAGCCGTCAAGCATTACCGACGTAAAGCCTATATCAAGAGCCTGCTCAACCGTTTCGACATTTAATCCGTGGTCAAGGTGCACCGCAATATCGACATTGGCATTTTCAGCCGCAGCAAGCATCATCGGTCCCATCAATTCCAAAGGCGAACTTTTAAGTCTTACCTCCGCTATCTGCAAAATAATAGGGGCTTCAAGCTCCTCCGCCGCCTTGACGGCGCCCATTACCATTTCCATATTGCCTACGGAAAAGGCACCTATGGCTATACCTTTTTCTTCGGCGCGCGCAAGCAACTCTTTCATAGCAACAAGTGACAAAAATAACACGTACCTTTCAAGATATTATATATAACATACTAAAAATATATGTATAATTATAACACGTTCGGGGTGTATTTCAATGTTTGAAGCGGTAAAAAAAGATTTGCAAAATCTGTATAAAATAACGAGAAAAGCGTCCCTTGCGTAAAACAAGGAACGCTTAATAATTGCATATGTATGCAGGCTTTTGTTATGCTCCGACTTTTTTCTGCTTTTTGTCGGGCAAAACTATTTCGCCGGCTTTAACAAGCGAGAATTTGGCAACGCCCGGGCCTATGATGGAGTAGATAAACGTCGAGCAGAGTATTACCGTGCGAAGTTGCGGAGCATAGTCGGGTACCATGCTTGAGGCGACGGCGATAAGACCGAGCGCAACACCTGCCTGCGGCATCAGCGTGGGGCCTAACCATTTGCATACTTTATCGGGCTGATGCGTGATTTTTCCGCTGACATATGAGCCGAGCATTTTACCTACAACTCTTACCACCACATAGATTATTCCGATAAAGCCGATGGATTTAAGTGCCGATACGTCGAACCCTGCGCCCGAAATTACAAAGAACATCATGTATATAGGCGGAGTGAAGCCCTCCGAGACTTTTACAACGTCGTCGGAATCGTGGATTATGTTTGTAAGCACTGCGCCGAGGCACATACATGCGAGCAGGCTTGAACCCTTGAGCAACGTGGCGAGATAATATGTAAGCGCCACCATACCGAGTATAACGCAAATACGGTTGGAGTGCTTTTTAAACCACTTCAGAAGAACCTTCATCACAAGAGCTAAAACAAAGCCGATAACTGCCGAAATCAGCACTTGATAAAACGGGTCGAGTATTGAGAGAACGAGGCTCCTGTCGCCTTTTCCGTTCATGGCGGTGACTATTGTGCTTGCAAAGCCGAAGCCTATAAGCGCCACGGCATCGTCAAGAGCGACAACGCTTAAAAGGAGTGATGTCAAGGGGCCCTTTGCCTTATACTGATTTATTACCATTATTGTTTGGGCGGGTGCTGTTGCGGCGGCAATTGCACCGAGTAAAATCGAAAGCTTTAAGTCAACCTTGCATATAATCAACGTTACCGTAAGAAGTATTACGGCACCCATGGCTTCAAAAATAGCAACTATTATGGGTGCGCTGCCTACCTTTTTAAAATAGTCAAGGCTGAAATCGCAACCGACGGAAAATGCTATAAATGACAGCGCAATATCTGATATTATTGCGAATTCGTCTATCATATTTTGGTCTACGATGTTAAACAGCGACGGGCCGAAAACAAGCCCGGCTATAAGATAACCGGTTACGTTGGGGAGCTTTATGTATTTACACAGCCTGCCGAAAAGAAGCCCCGATATCATCATCAAAGCGACTGTGGCAAGTGTTTTAATTTCCATCCTTATACAATCCTTTCACGTAACTTATCGGAACGGTGAAAACCACTCCGGTATCGGGCTTGGAAAGATCGCCTATAACATCCTCAATGGCCTTTACGGCGTTTTCAACGTGATCGTCGTTTACTGCGGCGATTATAAGATTGCTGTTCTCGCGTTCAGGCTTTAAAAATGCCCTCATCGCACCGAAAAACGGAACCTCGCCTTCGTCGCTGTGAGACGCCAAAAGATGAACCATTCCCTTACTGTCAAGTATGGTAGCACCGTGTATGTCGTGATCCGCAAAGCTCGTCAGTATATCGTCAAGCATTTCGGAGCGGTTCAGTACAAAAAACAAAAGCTGCATAAATTTTTCCTCCGTATCAGATTCAATATTATTTTAATCCCTCGTGCGACAGCAGCGGCAGGCAAAACATAACGCCGGTATTGGGCTTTGAGAGCCCGCCGGTGACTTCGTTCGCAATCTGTTTTGCGACTGCGACCTTCTCGTCCTCCATAGCGCAGAGAAGTAGCTTGTTTTTTGCGGCACTTTCGGGGTTTAAATATTCGCGCAGGGAGCCGAAAACAGGCGGCGGATCCGAGGATGCGCGCCCTATTGCCTGAAGAGCACCCTCGCAATCTATAAGCGAGCCGCCCTTGATACCTGCCTCCATCATTTTTACGAGAATGGAATTCATGTGGTCGCTGTCGTGAATTATCATTATTACGAGCTGCATAGTATTCCTCCCTTTTAAATTTCGATATTATTTTACACCTTTATATGATATAATGCAATAAAACAGAATTTTAACGATGGTGGAATTATGGGTCGCAAAATCGAATTTTTTATTGACAATGACAACGGTAATGTCAAAATAAAAGATTATTTAAAGCGTAGGGGCGTGTCTCACAGAATGCTCTGCGTTTTAAAGCGCACCGAAAACGGCATATTGAAAAACGGAGTAGGGGCGAGAAGCATCGACATTTTAAATTCGGGTGATACGCTGACTTTGAATTTGCCGTCCGACGAAGGCACCGCCTCCGCTGTGCCTGCGGATATACCGCTCGACATAATTTATGAGGACGACGATATACTCGTGATAAACAAAAAGCCCGATATTGCCATGCACGAATCGCACAATCACCGTTGCGACGCGCTGTCAAATGCGGTGGCATTTCATCTTATGAAAGAGGGAAAGGAGTGCGTATTCCGCTCTGTCGGCAGACTTGATAAGGGAACGTCGGGCATAGTGGTGTGCGCTCTCAATAAATTTTCGGCGGCAAAGCTGAGCGGTAAAATATATAAGGAGTATTTAGCTGTTGCCGGCGGCGAATTTTACGGCGACGGCGTTATAGATAAGCCTATTATAAGACCCGACCCCATGAAGACCTTGCGCGATGTCGGCGTGGGCGGCGAAAGAGCCGTTACACATTGGAAATCGTTAAAGGTAAAGGACGGCTGTACGCTTTTGAGAATACATCTCGAAACGGGCAGAACTCATCAGATACGTGTTCATTTTAAAAGCCTCGGAGCGCCGCTTGTGGGCGACGATATGTACGGCAGTACGGATAAAAGACTCAGCCATCAGGCACTGCATTGCTGTTTTGTCCGCTTTACACACCCCGTTACCGAGAAAATTATGGAATTTACCGCACCTATGCCGGACGATATGAATAAGCTTACGTAACGGACCGCAGGCAGCCGCAGTCTGTTCGTTTTTATATTATTTCCTGCTCAATGTCGTCAAAAAGCTCGACGTCAAAAAAATCCCGTATTGATATTTCCAAGCCGTCGCATATTTTTTGCAGCGTTACAACGCCGGGATTTTGACTTTTTGTGTTCAGTATGCTGTAAATCGTGGACGGATTTACGCCGCTTATGTTGCCGAGCGCGTTTATGGCAATGTTCTTTTCCTTACATAAATCGATTATTCTTTGAGCAACAGCATCTTTAATTTTCATAACTACCGCCTTTTTGTCAATGATAGTTAAATCGTATAGGAATTTGGGATATATCGTGTGGGATATATCCCAAATTTTTTTATTGACTTTTATATGCGGCTAATGTAATATTCAATTATGCCGATTTCGCGGTATGTCGCGTGAGGGGCTTTTGCACAGGTGCTTACGGAGGATAAAATAATGAGAGATAACATAAAATATATGCTGTCGAATTGGCTTAAATGGGATAGGAAAAGCCTTGTGTATTTTCTTATACGCATCCCGGCGCTTGTGTTTCAGCCGATTGTCACTTCTTATATACCAAAGGCTATGATTGATTGCATAAACAAGGGCGCAACGGTAGGCAGACTTACGCTTGTCGTGGGGCTTTTGAGCGTGCTCGTTGTGCTGACTACTTGGCTTTCGCCGTTTATGCAGGAGCTCTTAAACGGCAGCGCGCGTATTATTCGTATGCGCTATGCGGTGCTTGCTTTCAATAAGAATTTGAACACCGATTATACAAATATCGAAAGCCCGGGCGGCAGAGAAAAGAATAAGAGAGCAATGGAGTTTTACCGCAGCTATTATTCGGGTTCGTCGGATTTTCTCGATTCGTGCAATCAATTTTGCGTATGTGTTGTAGGCGTTGCGGCATCTCTTGCGCTGATTTATAAAATCAACATTATTATGATATTGATTATTTTTGCCACCTGTGCGGCGGAGTTTTTCTTGCTCGGCTTTTTGAACGGTAAGGAAAAGAAAACCAAGAACGAGCGAAGCAAAATATTTGTTCGCTATGATTATTACTATAATCTTTGCCGTGATTTTTCTGCGGCTAAGGATATAAGATTGTACGGCTTTACGGATTATTTCCTGTTTGCCATTGCAAAAATAATCTGCGACCTTGAAAAAATAAATCAAAAATTTATGCGCCAAAATATCAGAATCGGAGGACTGAGAGCACTTTTAAATCTCATACGCGAGCTTGTTGCCTATGCATATCTCTCATATCTTGTATGCGGCGGCAGGCTGTCTGTTTCGGATTTCATTTTTTATTTCGGTATTATAACGGGCTTTTCAAATTGGATAATGAATGCCGTGTATCAGTATTCGAATCTTGAGCGTTGCTGTAACGATTGCGCCGCCTTTCGTGAATTTGTCGAAAGCGAGGATGAGGGTCAAAACAGACCCGACATTGATTTTGACGACGTCGCTTCAATTGAATTTAAGAACGTTTCTTTTACATATCCGTCCGCCGAAAAAAGCACGGTTTGTAATATGTCATTTAAGGTGAACAGGGGTGAAAACATAGCCATAGTCGGCGAAAACGGAGCAGGCAAAACGACCGCCGTTAAGCTGCTTTGCGGCTTATATTATCCTACTTCCGGTGAGATTTTGATTAACGGAAAAAGCAGTCGTGATTTTTCAAGCGACAGCTATTTTAAACTCTTTTCCGCAGTTTTTCAGGACTATTATTTTATGCCGATGACAATTGCGGAAAATATTTGTACTGCCTCGGACTATGACAGAAAAAAGCTTTTTGCCGCATTTGATAAAGCGGGTATTTCCGAAAAAATCAACAGTCTGCCGCTAAAGGAAAAAACCTATATGATAAAGGACGTGTATAAGGACGCGGCTGATTTCTCCGGCGGTGAAAAGCAAAAGCTGCTCCTCGCAAAAGCAATATACAAAAATGCACCTGTTTTGATTTTGGACGAGCCCACGGCGGCACTCGACCCCATTGCGGAAAACGAGCTGTACTTGAAATACAACGAGATGACAAGCGGCAAAATATCGTTTTTTATTTCGCACCGCCTCTCGTCGACGCGCTTTTGCGACAGGATTTTGCTTGTTAAGGACGGGAAAATTGCCGAGAGCGGTACGCATGAGGAGCTGATGGCTCTCAAAGGCTTATATTACAGAATGTACCAAGTCCAAAGCTACTATTATAAGGAGAACGGGGGAGAGACCGTATGAACAGAGTAAAAACCGTTTTTGCGGCGTTCCGTGAAATGAACCGTCTCGAAAAACGCCTTATTCCCACCGCCGTTACTGTTGCGTTTGTTACGGCTGTTATGCCGTTTATCAACATTTGGTTCACATCAAAAATCATAGATTTGCTCGACGGCGGAGCAGGTATGAAAAGTCTCACACTCTATATCGGCTCGGCTGTCGGTATTAACGCCGTATTGTTTTTCGTCAACTGCTTTCTCGGCGAAATGCAGTTTGTTTATCGCTCGCTGATGTACAACAAGGAGCTTCGCGAAATTTCGTCAAAGCTGTTTCGCATCGAGTATCAACGTCTTGAAAACAGTGAATTTAAGGAGCTTGTTCACAAGCATTCGGAGGCTCAGGACAGGGTCTTTTCCTCATTTGTACAGTTTACATGGATGATGCGTGATTTTATATCGGGTGCGCTTACGCTGGTTATATCCGTTGTTATAATAATTCCGCTGCTCAAAATCGGCTTTGAGAAAACCGGCACCTCGTTTTTTGAACGTCCCGCATTTTTGCTTACGATTTTCGGCGCAATAGCCGTTATGGCGGTTATTATTCTTGTGGTAGCGGTCAGAATGAACAAGGCTTGGTTTAAGGCGAGCGACGAGTATTCGCGCCTTGACAGAATTTTTTATTATTTTCTCAACATGTTTTCGGATTATAATACTGGCAAGGAAATACGCGTTTATAATGAGCAGACTCTAATAAAGCACACCGCAACGGACAAGCTTTTGACAGACGGCGAAAGGGTTTTGAAAAAAGCTTCAATGAATACGGCCAGGCAAAGCTCGTTCGTTGCGATTTTAGGTGCGCTTGTCGGCTTCGGAATTTATCTTTTTATCGGCACCAAGGGCTTGTACGGACTTTTCGGAATAGGCTCGCTTGTGCTTTATTGCGGAGCGTTTATGCAGATTATTGCGGGTATAATGAAAATGGCGGTAACCTTTGGCAAGACCGCCGAAATGGTACCGCTCGTCAATTATTATTTCGAGATTGTAAATACGAATGACGAAATGACCTACGGCGAAAAGAAGCTGGATTTATCCGCAGGCTTCGAGCTTGAATTCAAAAATGTTTCATTTAAATATCCGTCCGCCGAAAATTACGCTCTCCGAAATGTCAATCTCAAAATAGAAAACGGCGAGCATCTTGCCGTTGTCGGCAGAAACGGCAGCGGTAAAACCACCTTTATCAAGCTTATGTGCCGCCTTTATGATGTGACGGACGGCGAAATTCTGATTAACGGCACCGATATTAAGGAATACACAAGAGAGAGCATTACAGGTCTTTATTCCGTGGTTTTTCAGGATTTTAAAATATTTTCCGTATCACTTAAGGATAATATTTGCGCAAGCTCCGATTTCGACAGCGACAGATTTTATGCTTGCCTCGAAAATGCAAATATTAAGGACAGAGCCGAACGCTTGGCGGATAAGGAAAACACATATCTTTATAAGGACTTGGACGAAACAGGCGTTGAAATATCGGGTGGTGAGGCGCAAAAGCTTGCTCTTGCGAGGGCACTGTATAAGGACGCTCCCGTCGTTATTTTGGACGAGCCCACGGCGGCACTCGACCCCATTGCGGAAAACGAGATATACAGCCGTTTCAACTCCTTTGTTCAAAATAAAACGGCGATTTATATTTCTCACAGGCTTTCAAGCTGCGCCTTCTGCGATAAAATCGCCGTGTTTGACAACGCGCGGCTTGTCGAGCACGGAACGCATCGCGAGCTTTTGAGTGCAGGCGGCAAATACAGCGAGCTTTGGAATGCGCAGGCAAGGTATTATATCTCATAAAGGACTCGGCGAATAAATAAAAAAGACTGCATTTATCAAATGTGATTACGTACGTCACACGGCATAAAGGCAGTCTTTTTATATGTTATACGGCTTTTATTCAGTTTAGCTTTTTGTCGGTTGAGAGGATAAAGCGGAGAACATTGTTTGCGGTTCTCTGCAGTTCTCCTAAGGCTATTCCGTCCTTTTGACCGTATGTTTCAAGCAGAGAGCCGTCGTTTCCGCCGCTCTTGCTGACCGCGGTTTTAAATCCGGGCATAAGCACGTCAACCTGCGCTCTGACGCGATATGCATTGTCTCTCAGCTGCGGAAATTCGGGTGACGGAGCGTAGCGCATCCACCAGTCTGTCATAACCATACCGCCGAAGTGCCATTCGTCACGCAAAACGGTGGTACAAAGCTCATAATTGTAGTGGCTCCAAACGCCGTTTATCTTGTTGTAGCTTGTCATAATGCAGTGCGGAGACGACTCCTTAACACATATTTCAAAGCCCTTGAGATAGATTTCGCGAAGTGCCCTTTCGGACACTATGTCGTCGGTGTGATTGCGGTTATATTCCTGATTGTTGCCGGCAAAGTGCTTCGGACACGCCGAAACGCCGTTTTTCTGTATGCCCCTGACCGTTGCCGCAGCGGTTTTACCCGTGAGGTACGGGTCCTCGGAATAGTATTCGAAGTTTCTGCCGCACAGCACGTTCCTGTGTATATTCATACCCGGCGCCAACAGCACGTCGCTGCCCTTTTTTATCATCTCTTTGCCCATTTCCGTAAATAATTCCTCGGTGAGACTTTCGTCCCAAGAACACGCTATCGCCGTACCGCAGGGCATCAGCGAACAGGCGGAAAGAAGTCTTATTCCGGACGGACCGTCGGTGGTGATTATCGGGGGGATTCCCTTTTCCCTGAGCGACTTTAAAACGCCGCCGAAAGCACCCGCGTTACCCTTTGCTCCGAGCGAGCTGTTCATAGGTCCCTCGCCTCGTGAGATTGCCTCGAGCTCGTCGAGAGAAAGTTGAGCTGTAAAGTCTTGAAGCTTTACATTGCCTGCCTTTACATCGGAGAGCTTATAGCCTTTGTCACCGCTGATTTCTTTTTCGTCCGGCAGAGAAGAGAGTATTCGATTTTTCAGACTCACGGTGCGAACAGGCACTTTTTCCTTTGACAGAGCGATTTTGTCGCCGTCGCAAACGGCTGCAAAGCGTTCAAACGCGCGGTTTTCGCTGACCGCCATAACTTCGGATAGCTCGGCGGTTACAACTGTGCTTTCAAGTGTAAAGCTATACGCCTTTTCACAGTTTCGCACACTGTTGCCTACATAAAAATCGTAAATTCCGCTTTCGAGTATATAGCAGCTCTTGTGTCCGGCCTTGCCGGAGTCGTCGTAAGAAGCAAAGCCGTCATTTGAAATCACCGTTACGAAGGTTTCACAGTCGCCGGGGGACAAAAGCTCTGTTTTGTGGAAAGCAACGAGTGATTTTTTGGCTTTTCCGAGCTTGCCGTTCGGAGCGGAAACATAAAATTGAACCGTCTCTCTGCCGGGCACCGAGCCGATATTCGTCACCTTAACATTGAATTCTGTTTTGCCTTCGGAATAGTTCGCTTTTACCGTTTCGATTTTAAAATTTGTATAAGACAGACCGAATCCGAATTCATACAGCACCTTTTCGGGGGCGAAGGTTTCAAAATAGCGGTAACCCACAAAGATGTCCTCAACATAGTTGTTGTATTCCTTTGCGCCGAAGTTGCCGCTGCTCGGGTAGTCCTCATATCGTTTTGCGATTGTATCGCTGAGCTTTCCGCTCGGAGTGACTTCACCGGAGAGTATATCCGAAAGCGCGTTTCCGCTCTCCATACCGCCTTGCCAAGCTATAAGTATCGAGCCTATTTTATCCTTATATGCATCTATCTCTTCAAAATCAATAAGACTGCCTATATTGAGGACCAAAATGACGTCGTCAAAATAAGCCGTGACAAGGTCTAACATCTCCTTTTCTCTGCTCGTGAGGTAATAGCTGCCCTTTTCGAGAACGTTTTCGCGATCCTCTCCGGCGCTTCTGCCTATGAATACCACGGCCTTATTGCTCTTTTCGGATGCACCTTTTACAATGCTGCCTTTAAGCGGCATTTCCGGATAAAATCTCGGCCAATGTCCCCAAAACCCCGGATCCGGTATATTTTTGCGCTTGCCGCACCAATCATTATAAATTTTTCTGAGATCTTCGTTTATATGTATTTTTCCGTTTTTTTCTATGCCGTCGGCAAAGCTGATTTTATAAGGCGCGCATACGTCTCCACCCGAGCCGTTGCCGACAAAAAAGCTGTCGTTTTGCACTCTGCCGAACAGCGCGACATTATCCTTGCCGTTTATGGGTAAAGCCCCGTTGTTTTTCAGCAATACGCAGCCGTCCGCCGCTGCCTGTCGCAAAAACGGGATTATTTTCTCATTCGGCTTGCCGTTTTTTATTATGCTCGCATTTTGCTTTTGCGCAAGCTCGCTGCCGCTGATTTTACGAATCAGTTTATTTATAATCCTACTCATTTTACCGCTCCTTCTTTATTTTAATGTCATAATATCACATACTGATTGTTTTGTCATTACGTTGTTATCCCGAAGAGAAAAATTTGAGTTTCCGAGACGAGTGTGCTAATATAATAAATATTACATAAAGCTGCGGAGGTAGAAAATGCCACAGGTAAGTGTTCTTTTAAAGCCGGCTTCTTCGGCGTGCAATATGAATTGCAAATACTGTTTTTATAAGGATGAGGCAAATTGCCGCGAAACTGCTTTTTGCGGTATGATGTCGCTGTCGGACGCCGAGGAGATAATTAAAAGTGCCGCGGAATACGCAAGCGGCAGCTGTACGTTTTTGTTTCAGGGCGGAGAGCCTACGCTTGCGGGGCTTGATTTTTACAAGGGCTTTGCGGAAATCGAAAAGAAATATGCAAAAAAAGGGCTCACATTCCACCACAGCATACAGACAAACGGACTTCTGATAGATGACGACTGGGCAAAATTCTTTAAAAAGAACAACTATCTTGTAGGTTTGTCGCTTGATGGTCCGGCACAGATAAACGACCTCAACCGCGTCGATGTGAGCGGCAAGGGTACATTTAACAGGGTAATAAAGGCGGCAGATGCTTTGGATCGTCAAGGGGCGGCGTATAATGTGCTCTCGGTCGTTACGGGCAAAAATGCACGCTCCGCCGAGAAAATATATAATTTTTTGAAAAAGCAGGGCTTCAGATATTTGCAGTTTATTCCGTGCCTTGAGCCGTTTTCATCGGAACGCGGCGAGAGCGCATACAGCCTGTCGCCCAAGGACTATGCCGAGTTTCTCGTAAAGATATTTAATCTTTGGCTTTCCGACCTTTTGAAGGGGAATTATATAAGTATACGCCATATAGACAATCAGCTGTCCGTGATGCTCGGCAGACCTCCCGAAATGTGCAGCGCGTTCGGCTGCTGTAACATTCAGTATGTTGTTGAGGCCGACAAGAGCGTGTACCCGTGCGATTTTTATGTGCTCGACGGATATAAGATAGGCGAAATAGGCAAAAATACGTTTGAGGAAATGCGAAACAGCGAAACCGCGGTTAAATTTATAAAGGATTCGCAAAATGTTCCCGACGAATGCAAAGCGTGTCCGTTCTATTGTGTTTGCCGCAACGGCTGCCGCCGCGACAGATCCTCGGAAAACGGTATTATAGGCAAAAATTACTACTGCGATTCTTATAAGTATTATTATGCGAAGTGCAACGCCGGATTTATAAAGGCGCTGTCATTTTTAAATCAGAACAAACTGTAAAGGCGAATTATGGAGTTTTATGAAAACAGTCAAAGTCCCGAAAGAGCGCTTTTGATAGGTGTGGACACGGGCGAATACAACGCTGAAATCTCTATGGAGGAATTGGCTCTTCTCTCGAAAACCGCGGGAGCCGAGATAATCGGAACGGTGATACAAAAGCTTGAAGCTCCGTCGCCGGCAACATATATCGGCAGCGGAAGAATGGCGGAGGTTGCCGCCTTTTGTCGGAATAACGATATAGACCTTATAATAGCCGACAGCGAGCTTACACCGTCGCAAATCAACAATATAGAGACAAAAACCGACACAAGAGTTGTTGACAGAACCATGCTCATACTCGATATTTTTGCCGCAAGGGCAAGGTCGAGCGAGGGTAAATTGCAGGTGGAACTGGCACAGCTTAAATATTCGCTTCCGTTTTTGTCGGGCAGAGGCAAGAGTATGTCGCGTCTCGGCGGCGGAATCGGTACAAGAGGTCCGGGCGAGAGCAAGCTCGAGAGCGATAAACGCCATATAAGACGCAGGATACATTCGTTGTCCGAGGAGCTTAAGAGGGTTGAAAAGCGACGCGACCTCATCCGCTCAAGGCGAAAAAAGGACGGTGTAATCACCGTTGCCATAGTCGGGTACACCAATGCCGGAAAATCGACTCTTATGAACACTCTTACAAGTGCGGGCGTGCTGTCGGAGGACAAGCTTTTTGCTACGCTTGACCCGACTGCAAGGAGGCTTACGCTGCCGTCAAAGCGAGAGGTTATGCTCGTTGATACGGTAGGGCTTGTAAGGCGTTTGCCGCATCAGCTTGTCGATGCTTTTAAATCAACTCTCGAAGAGGCAAAAAACGCCGACCTTATACTAAATGTCTGTGATGCGTCAAGCGACGAGTGTGCCGAGCATCTGAGCGTTACTTCGTCCGTTTTAAAGGAGCTCGGAGCGGATAATATACCGGTTATATCGGTAATGAATAAGTGCGACAAGCTCCAAAACGCATACGATATGCCGGTAATCGGCAAAACCGTTATGATAAGCGCAGTTAAAAACGAGGGGATTGACAGGCTGCTTGAGGTTATTGAGGACTCGCTGCCGAAAACCAAGGCGAGAGCGATATTGTTAGTCCCGTTCAGCGAGGGACATATACTCGGAGAAATTCGAAAAACGGGAGTCGTGTATTCCGAAAGCTATAAGGAGAACGGAACGCAGCTGGACGCCCTTGTCGATATTGATTATCTCGAAAAAATCAAGCGTTATATAGTGTCGATGTAAAAACATAAAAAGCAGTAAATCAAAGCTGATTTACTGCTTTTTGCTTAACTTATTATTTGAACAAGCCCGTTTTCGGCTCGCTCAACCATACGCCGTCATTCTTTACAAGCTCAATGTGGTCGCCCGAAACCAAATAAGCGTTATTTGCGAGGTCCATCATCGGCTTGTCGCTCATGGAATCGGTGTAGAAACTGTCAATAGGCATGTCGCCGTAAATGCTTTTAAATGCCGCTATCTTGTTTTCCTTGTAGCAAACACGCTCTATGATTCCGTTTTCCATATCCACAACGCTACCGATGTAGTTTTTTACGCCGATTCTTTTGCATATTTCCTCGAGTATGATTTCGGGGCAGGCCGAAACTATTACGTCGTCGGGAGCTTGAATCTTGGCATAGAAGTTTTTGATTTTCTTTTCGTGCTCGTCCCAAAACTCTGTGATGTCCTTGTGAATGTCCTTGATTTTCACGCAGTAGTCGGTGAGCATATCGCCGTATTGTTCAATAACCTCGTCGGTTTTTATTGCGCCTCTTTTATAGCGTATGAACGCCTCGCCGAAACGCGGTATGAGCTTGGCAATTTCTTTCGGATCCTTTTTAAGATAGAACATAAAAATGTCAAATCCGCTCTCACCGTCATATATGGTGTTGTCAAAATCGTATACGTTCACAGCTTTTCCCTCTTTACACGAAAAATACATCATGTTTATAACAATGGAATTTTAGCATTACAAATCTAAAAAGTCAAGGAAGCCGAACCGTATAGGCTCGGCTTCTTTGTTTTGCCTATTCGCTGCGTTCACATCCGCAGCACGTCGCGGTGCTTACGCCGGTCTGAAGTTTAGTCTCGTTGGGCGGGAAAAATTCGTCCACGGGGAACTGTATTTTCCTGAAGGCCTCGCACGGATCGTCCGTGTCACAGCTGCATTCCTTATCGGGTATGCAGAAGTCGTATGCCGGTATCAGCATCTGGACGTCGCGTTCAAGCTGAACTATCGTGAAAATACCTATTGTAACCGCAACGGCTTTTTCGACGGGACGGTGGCCGAAATCGTCCGGGAATTCGTCGCCGAACGCGCATTTCACGCAGGATGGGACAGGAATGCACGAGTCACCGAGACAGTCGCAGCAGTCGCACGGGCGGCAGAGCCTTGCTTCAAGGCAAATAGGGTCGGCGACCTGTATTTTTGCTCTCGGATTTGTGTTTTGCGGAATGATTTGCCTGTCGCCCGAGTCCGCACGGAACTCTGAGGAGTATACTCTTACCTTGCCCTCGCTGCCGTAGAGTATGCATTTTTTTGAAAATGTGGTAAATCCGCACACCGTTTCGGGCGGAGCCGCCGCAACGGAATATGCGTCAAGCGTTACCTTGAAGAAAAATGTGATGTCAACCGAGTAAAAGCCGCGGTTAAACGGCACTCTCTCCACATCGATAAAGACGTTAAGTATCTCACAGCCCCTGCATCTTACATTAGTCGCCCTGTCTATTGTTTGCTGGTACTGTGGCGGAAAATACACCCTCAAGTCCGCAAGACAATCCTTATCCGCACAAGAGTCGTAAACTCGGTTAGTGTCTATGCACACGGCTTCGCGAATTTTGCCGGATACCTTGTCGTTACAGCATGATTTTGTTTCTGCCATAAAAATCCCTCCTGTAATTATTTCGGCGACCGAATGTGATTTTGCCTTTAAATCGCCGATTATACAGCCGACGGGAAAAACCGATGTCCTGTTCCCGCCGACCATAGCTTCAATAACATCTTATGTCGGCTTATTCAATATGTTACAAAGCAAAGTTTTTACACAAGTTTACAAAGATTTAACGAAGTCTTGATTGTTACAACGTGTTTTCGACGAATATAATTTTTTTATAAAATAAAAAAATAAAGATGAACTGCAAAAAAAGGAGAAAATATGGAAAAATATATCTCTAAAAAGGAAAAAGCCTCCTACGGATTTGCGGCAGTCGGCAGCTATATGGTAGCCGGCATAACCCAATCGTACCTTATGTATTTTTTTACCGACATACTTATAATTCCGTCGGCTTTCGTTATGATGCTTATGATAGTCGCAAGGGTCTGGGATGCCTTAAACGACCCTATGATGGGTGTAATAGTAGACAGAACAAGCACGAAATACGGTAAAATGAGGCCTTACGTTTTGGTAGGTTCGTTTTTGATGCTTTTCACCACCATAGTACTGTTTATGCCCTTGACCGGAGCGCCTACAATGTTTAAAATGATATTTGCCGCCGTTTCTTACATAATTTTCGGTATGGCATATACGCTTACCGATGTGCCTGCCATGGGGCTTATGAGTGTTGCTACGCCGAACAGCGACGAGAGAGCCTCGCTTCTGTCGTTCTACGTTACGGTAGGCTCGGTAGGCAGCTTGCTCCCGGTGGGATTGCTTACGATATTCCGGTCTTTTATTCCGGAAAAATATGTTTACTTTGCAATGTCGATATTTGTGGGTATAATAACATCGGCGGCTTACTTAACGCTGTTCAAAAACTCAAAAGAGCGTTTTTCCACTCATACCGAAAAAATTGCCGTTCGAGACATGATAAAGGCTGCGGGCAAAAATAAGCCCATGATGATGGCACTTCTTATGTCGATGGCAGCGTCGCCTCGCTACCTTATTATGCCGGCGGCGTTGTATATAGCGACTTATGTAATAAATATTCCGGGGCTTAACTCCGGCACGGTTTTGCTGCTCCTATATCTTGTGGTCGGCAGCGGTATGTTTGCGGGCATTTTACTTACGCCTGTTATCTATAAAAAGCTCGGCTATAAAACGACCTGCGTAATGGCTGCCGTTACGGGAGGCGTAAGCCTTACCGCCGCATTCCTGCTCGGCAAGATCAATATATATTTCGCATTGCCGTTTATGACAATCGGCGGTCTCTCTCTCGGCTCGTATAACGTACTTCCGTACCCGATGGTAGGCGACAGTCTCGATTACCTCGAATGGAAGACCGGAGAGAGAATGGAGGGCGTGTGCTTTTCGCTCAATTCCTTCGTCACTAAATTCAACAATGCAGTAGGCTTTATAGGACTTTCTGCGGCACTTACTTTGTTTCATTTTATCGAGCCGTCCGCGGCGGGTGTGCCGGCTGTACAGAGTGCCTCCACCGTTACTGGTCTTTTCTCTCTTGTTACCGTAATTCCCGGGATCGGCTTTTTGCTCTCGCTTATACCGATTTGTTTTTATGATTTCAGCGGCGTTAAGAAAGAAAAAATATTATCTGAGCTTGTCGTAAAAAGAAAGGCAATCAAAAATGGAGTTTAAATTTGAACGAAAAACCTTTAATATTAACGAAAGGCTGAGGATCGGCATAATTTCCGATTCCCAGCTCAGCCCTGTTCGCAGAAAAAACGAGACGACGTTCCGAAACAATCTTGTCTTATCGCTTTCCGTACTCAAAAAACAGGGTTGTAATATGATTATATTTGCAGGCGATATAGGCAATATGGCGAGCGGCTTTGCATACGATACATATAAAGCCGCGTTTAAGAGTGTTTTCGGCGAAAAAATTCCGATTATTCAAAGCATTATGGGCAATCACGACTATTACGGCTTAAGGACATCGGAAAATTGCAGGCGGCTTTTCGCAAAAAAGATCGGTTCTTCGCCGTTTACTCACTATACGGTAAACGGCTTTCACTTTATCGGCGTATCGCCCGATTGCGAAAAAATGTCCGACGGCTACAGAAAAATTTTGCCGTACCTCAAAATCGAAATTGAACTTGCAAAAAAAGAATACGGCGACAGGCCGATTTTTGTTACGACGCATAATTGTGCCGAAAATACGGTGTACGGCAGCGACGATTGGGGGGACAAGGGCCTTTTTGACTTGTTCTCTCAATATCCTAATTTGATAAATTTTGCAGGCCATCTCCATTATTCGCTTCTTGATGAGAGAAGTGTCTGGCAGGGCGCGTTTACCGCCTTCGGAACTCAGTCTACGTCATATGTTGAACTCGAAAAGGGAAAGGTTAACGGCTCCGTGCCGCCGGACGCATATATGTTCCCAATGGGCTATTTACTTGATTTCGAAGAAGAGAGCATAACCGTAAGGCGTATGAATTTCCGCCTCGGCAAGGAGGAAAAACCGAATATGAGCGTCAAAATACCGTACGCTGTCACGAAAGCCGATTTTATTTCCGAAAGAAAGCATAACAGCTTACCCGTTATGCCGAACGCTTACGGCCATACGGAATATGATGAAAACGGGAATACATATCTATGCTTTGACAAGGGCGAAAGCGACGATTTTGTTCACAGCTATGCGGTCTTTTACAGCGACGGAACGCGGTACGATTATTTCTCGGATTTTTATAAGGGTATCTCCTCTATGGCTGACAAAGTCAAACTTCCTGTTTACTCTAAGGCTCCGGGAGTGTATAATATAAAAGTATATGCGATTGATTCTTACGGGAGCATCAGCGACAGCTATACGTCAATAGACCGCTCTGAGGTGCGCCGAAGGAAGACTTATCGCAGGAAATTGGCACCGGAGATTAAATACTGATGGATATATTTTCTTTTGAAGGTTATATCTTTGACCTTGACGGAACGCTTCTTGACTCCATGGGACTTTGGAACGATATTTACGTTAAGGTTCTCGGCGACTTTAACATCAAAGCACCCTCGGATTATCTCTTTAACGTGAATCATATGAGCCTTTGCGACGGAGCCACATACACGGTTGAGAGATTTCGGCTTGAAGGCGTCGTGAAAAAAGAAGAGATTGCAGATATGTGGACTCGTTTGTCGAAGAATCAATATGAATCTACCGTACCGCTTAAAAACGGTGCGGCTGATTTTTTGCACTGCTTGAGCGGTATGGGTAAAACGCTCGGCGTGGCAACGGCTCTCTCGAAGGAGCTTTATATGCCGTGTCTTGAAAGGCTCGGCATTCTACGGCTTTTTAAGGCTGCCACATCAATAGACGAAGTGTCGCGAGGCAAGGAATTTCCCGACATATATTTGAGAGAGTGCGAAAAAATAGGTGCTGTACCGAAAAATACGGTAGTGTTTGAGGACAGCCTGACAGGTATAAAATCCGCTTCCTGCGGCGGATTTAAAACGGTCGGCGTATACGACGCTTCAGCCGAAAAACAAATGGCGGAAATTAAAAAACGAGCCGATTTTTACATAAATACGTTTACGGAGCTTTTAGATGAAAACTGAAACAAAACGCACTGTTGTCGCGAAGCTTATGCTTTTTTCGAGCGCCGTTATATGGGGCAGCTCTTTCTTCATATTAAAAAACACTCTGGATGAATTGCCGGTGTATTTTTTGCTGTGTGTAAGATTCCTTTTCTCGGCAATACTTTTGAGCATTGTATTTTTTAAAAAATGGAAATTGTTTAATTTGAAATACCTTTGGACAGGTGTGATTACCGGAGCGTTTTTGGGCTTTGCGTACATATTCCAAACAATAGGTCTTAAGCACACAACGCCAGGAACCAATGCGTTTTTGACCACGGTTTATTGCGTTATAGTGCCGTTTTTAAGCTGGGCCGTCAGCAAAAAACGGCCCGATGTATGTAATTTTATTGCCGCGGCGATTTGCATAACGGGGATAGGCCTTGTCTGCCTTGACGGGAAAATGACATTTTCATTTCTCGGTGAGGGATTTACGCTGATATGCGGTATATTTTATGCGCTTCAGATTGTGGCGGTTGAAAAATGGTGCAGTGATCTCGACGTTATTCTTCATACGATTATACAGTTCTTTACCGCATTTTTTATCTGTTTTATTTTCTTTATCTTGAGCGAAAGCTTCCCAAAGCATATATCTACGGGCTCGGTGTTATCGCTTGTATATGTTACCGTATTTGTAACCGCGCTTTGCTTTGTATTTATGAATATGGGTATAAAGCATACAACCGCGTCAAGCTCTTCGCTTATACTTTGCTTGGAGTCGGTATTCGGAATACTTTTTTCAATGATTTTTTATCATGAGAGGCCGACGCTGCAAACAGCCGTCGGTTTCGTGATTATATTTGTCGGCATTGTTCTAAACGAGACTAAGCCGAAATTTGCATTGAAAAAGAGTTAAACGGCCACGGACGGCAATAATGTCTAAAAACATTACAAAAATAGTTGATATTTTGTGAAAAGTATTATAAAATGGAAATGCCAAATAATATAACAGGGGGCATTTTTATGATATGTAAAAATTGTGGAACGGATTTTAACGGGCAGTATTGCCCTAATTGCGGAGCCAAGGCTGAGCCTGCTTCGACTCCTCAACAGAGCGCACCGCCTTACGGAGCACCGCAGAATTTCGGGAATGGACAGAGCACACCGCCTTACGGAGCACCGCAGAATTTCGGAAACGGTCAGAGTACACCGCCTTACGGAGCACCGCAAAATTTTGGAAATGGACAGAATACTTACGGCGCGCCCGTATATATGCCGACACGCAAAATCGGATTCGGCGAGGCGGTAAAGTTGTTCTTTAAAAACTATGTGAATTTCAGCGGCAGAGCTACAAGAAGCGAATATTGGTGGGTTTGCCTGTTCAATAATATTGTTTGTATGGCTTTGGGCATATTGTTTGCGATTTTCGGAGGCTCTTCCCTGGCAGCGTATGGTGCTTACGGCGATATGAGTATGGCGTATATGGGTGCCGGCGCGATATTTTATGTTTTGATGATGCTGTATTGCCTTGCAGTGTTACTGCCGTCGCTGTCTCTTATGGTGCGCCGACTTCACGACATAGGCAAGAGCGGCACGTATATATTGATGGGGCTCATCCCGGTTGTCGGCTACATATTTATTCTCGTATACATGCTTACCGGCAGCGCCCCCGATAATCAGTACGGCCCTAAAAAAGTCTGAGTGTGATTTCGGTCGTGTATATCTATTGTTAAATGAAAAGAACCGGGCTGTAAAGGACTTTTGTTCTTTACAGCCCGGCTTTTTTCTGCCGATTATTTTAATTGTCGTCCTCGGTATCGGCGAAGCCTTGGTCTATTGACAATATATTTTCCGCCTCGGAGCGTTCTATATCTTCAACACCGCGAAGCTTTTTTTGAATTATGGAATTGCGGTGCTGTGCGTCGTCAAGCGAACGTCCTGCGTCGTCTATCTTTTTCTTTGCTTTTTGCAGCACCGTGCCGAATATATCATACTGTGTTTTGCACGCGGCGAGAAGCTTTCTGACCTCGTTTGCCTTTTCGTTTATCGCAACGGTCTTGAAGCCCATCGACAGCGAGTTTAAAAGTGCCGTTATGGTAATTGGTCCGGCTATCATAATATTGTATTCGTTTTGTAGCTTTTCGGGGAGTCCCGAACGCGAAGACGCAATTTCGGCGTACAGTCCCTCGGTCGCAAGATACATAATTGCATACGGCGTTGTTTTCGGCACGTTTATGTATTTGCGTATTTCCTTAGCTTCGCCGAGTATCCTGTCTTCGAGTGCCTTTCTGGCGGCGGCCAATGCGGCGGCATCGGCGTTGTCGGCTGCGTCGCAAAGGCGTATATAATCCTCCATCGGGAACTTTGAATCTATCGGTAGAAGCGTCGGCTCGGCACCCTTTTCGCTCGACGGTATTTTAACGGCGAATTCAACGCGCTCGGTTGCTTTTTCGCCCGTCGCAACATTCTCTTCGTACATGGTGGGTATTGTCTGGTCAAGTATTCCCTTGAGCTGAACCTCTGCCCATGTGCCGCGAGCTTTAACATTTGTAAGAACACGGTTGAGAGTAGTGACATTGCTTGTGACGCCGTTTGAAAGCTCTTTCATCTCGCCGAGCGATTTATACAGCTTTTCAAGCTGTTCGGAGACGGTCTTAAATGAGCTGTCAAGACGTGTTGTAAGAGTTGAGGTGAGTTTTTCGTCAACGGTCATACGCATTTGGTCAAGCTTCTTTTCGTTGCTCTCCTGCATTTTCTGAATGCTTGTCTCAATTATTTTCGATTGGCGCTCGTTTTGCTCTATGCTCTTGTCGCGTATCATATTGAGCGACTGTGCTATGGTCTCGTTCATTTTTTCGCGGTTTTCATAGCTGAGCTTTGTCATCGCCTCAAGCTTTGCCGACATATTTTCAAGGCTCTGATGCGTTTCTATGCGGTTACGCTGAAATTCGTCGGAGGTACTCTTTGTAAGGTCTGATATTTTGGAATTCAATACGGCAAAATCCTCCGAGGAGCTTTGCTTTGCCGCCCTTTTAGAAAAAATCAAGGCTCCGAGCGCACATATAAGCGACAGGCCTGAAATTACGGACAATATTATTTCAAACGTCTGCATAAATTCATTCTCCTTTATTCTTTATAATATATTATAGGTGAGATAAAGACTTGAGTCAATATAACAAATGTGTGGATTTTAAAAGCCTTTTGTGTTAAAATGAAATAAACTTTAAACGACATTTGATTAACACCATTACTTTATAGGGGTAATTTAAATTGATAAAGAAAATAATTTCAATTTTGATATTGTTGTGTGTAATTGCAACCTCCTTTACAGGTTGTTTCGGCAGAAAGAAGTCAGGTGAGGCTTTTTCAATGCCGATAATGGATGAGCCGACGAGCCTTGACCCACAGATAGCGGATTCGAATTCCGAAAAGCTCGTTGCGGCAAACTGCTACGAGGGGCTTGTCCGCATAATGGCGGACGGCACCATAGGCAAGGGCGTTGCCACGGATTGGAATATTTCAGACGACGGCCTTACATATACGTTTAAGCTTCGCAACAATTCGCATTGGGCTATGTTTTCGGGGCACAAGGCTGTGCTCGGCGAAAATTACGAGGATACGTTTGATATAACCGTAAAGGCGGAGGACTTTAAATTCGGCATTGAGAGAACCCTATCGGAGCAGACCGGTTCCGCCGACGCGCCGTTGTTTTCGGCGGTGAAGAGCATAAGTACGCCGGATGATTTTACAATAGTTTTCAACCTTTCGTACGCCGACGACAACTTCCTTTATGCGCTGACAAATCCCGGTGCCATGCCGTGCGACGAGGAGTTTTTCAATCTCACAAACGGTAAGTACGGGCTTGATGCAAAATATCTTTTGTGCAACGGACCGTTTCACGTGTCAAAATGGACGGAAAAGACCTCAGTGAAGCTGGTTAAAAATAACGAGTACAACGGAGAATCCTCGGTTTCGCCGTCGTCCGTGACGTTCTATATAAACAACAACGATTCGGAAGTTGCCGATAAGATGAATTCGGTTACATATGACGTGGCTTTCCTCTCGTCATCGCAGTTCTCGTCTATAGAAAACAAAAAGGATTTGAATTCGGTTGCGGTTCAAAACGTAACCTATTCCTTTATATTCAATCAAAACGACAATAATTACCGCAATAAAAATATGCGGCTTGCATTTTGCCGCTCGTGCGATACTTCGCCGCTGTTTGACTCGCAAAGCGATATTTCAAAGGCAGACGGCATAGTGCCGCCGTCATGTAAGATAGGCGGAGAGGATTATCGAAACGGAAATGCCGCAGAGCTTTTGTCTTATGACGAGACGCTTGCAAAAAAGAATTTCAACGACGCGCTTTTGGAACTCGGCTCATCGTCGGTCGAAACTACAATACTTTGCACCGAGCAGTATGAGTCGTTCGTGAAGCAGATGGTGCAAAAGCTTCAGAAAACCCTCGGAGTAAAATTCGTCTCCACGGTAAAGGTCGTTTTGGAATCCGACCTTGAGGCAGCGGTAAACGACGGCAATTACAGCGTGGCGTTTTACCCGTTCAAGGCGAAATCGTCTTTTGCGGGCGAAATTATAGAGGGCTTTGACCAAAACAATATATTCGGATATGAGTCCGATGTTTTATCACAGAAAATCCGTAATATCAAAAATAATTCGGGCAGCCTTGAGGGTGAGCGTTCCGCCGTTGCCGATGCTGAGAACTATCTTGTTTCCGAGGCGGTAATAATGCCCGTGTTCTATGAGAACAGCTATTTTGTAACATCCAAAAAGACAAACGGAATATACTTTTATTCCTCTGCGGATAACGTCTGTTTCATAAATGCAAAAAAATCGTAAGAGACGGTATTCAAAATGAAAAACAAATACGGCGTATCTCAAAAAATCTGTATAGCAATATCTTGGACGCTCACAGTTGCACTGATGGTGACGATTTTTTGCCTGTCTTCTCAGGTTTCGTCAAAATCATCGGGGCTCAGCTCCGGGGTTATTTCCCGTATAACCGAACTCTTCCATATAACATTAACACAACATACCGTCCGAAAAACCGCACATGCGCTTGAATATGCGGCACTTTGCTTCTTGTTTTCGTGCAGTTGGCAGTCGGTGTTTTTAAAATCGCAGCACGCACTTTCGTTTTTGTCCGCGGCACTTTATGCTTCGTCGGACGAGCTTCACCAATATTTTGTGTCCGGCAGAGCGTGCCAGCCGAGAGACATACTTGTGGATTGTCTCGGTGCGTCATTCGGACTTTTGGCGTTTTTTATAATATATACTGTATATACTCATATTCATAAAAATAAAGCGAGGTAATATTATGGCAGTTTTGAAAGCGTTCAGGGCGCTTCGTCCGACTCCGGAATACGCTTCCAAGGTAGCGGCTTTGCCGTATGATGTTATGAATTCGGATGAGGCGAGAAGGATGGTCTTCGGCAATCCGTATTCATTTCTGCATGTTGATAAGGCGGAGATAGATCTTCCGAAATCGGTTGACATCTATGACGACCGTGTCTATGAAAAAGCACGCGAGAATTTGTCTAAGCTTGTTTCGGCGGAGGTTATGAAGCAGGACGAAAAACCGTGCTTGTATATATATGAGCAGACCTGGCGCGGCAGAACGCAGACCGGCATTGTAGGCTGTACGGCTATTGACGATTATATAAACGACGTCATCAAAAAGCACGAAAAGACAAGAGCCGATAAGGAAGCGGACCGCATACGGCACGTTGACACTCTTGACGCAAACACCGGTCCTATATTCCTGACATACAGAAAAAATAACGAGATTTCGTCTGCTGTTGAAGATGTAAAAGAAAAAAGCGAGCCTGTTTATGATTTTGTGTCCGATGATGTCCGTGAAAGAGTCTGGGTTGTGTCTGACAATGACACGATTGATTTTATAACCGCACAGTTTAAAAACATACCGTCTCTCTATATTGCGGACGGTCATCACAGAGCCGCTTCGGCCGTTAAGGTAGGGCTTCGCCGCCGTGAGCAAAATCCGAATTACACGGGAGATGAGGAATTTAATTTCTTCTTATCCGTAATTTTCCCGAGCGACGAGCTTCGTATTCTTGATTACAACCGAGTGATTAAGGATTTAAACGGACTTTCCGATGAGGAATTTTTGCTTGAACTCAGACATAAATTCGACATAGAAAAGCATGGAAAAAATGAGTACCGTCCTAAAAGGGCGCATTCCTTCGGTATGTATATGTCGGGTGAATGGTATGCTCTCTTCGCTAAATCTGAAATAACAGAGTCATCGGACGCCGTCAAAAGTCTTGACGTATCAATACTCCAAGATAATGTCATATCACCCATACTCGGTATTGATGATCCCAGAACCGATAAGAGAATAGATTTTGTCGGCGGCATCAGAGGCCTTTCCGAGCTTTCGCGGCGCGTTGACTCGGGCGAAGAAAAGCTTGCGTTCTCCATGTTCCCGACAACTCTTGACGAGCTTATGAATATAGCCGACAAATCTATGACTATGCCTCCCAAATCGACTTGGTTTGAGCCGAAGCTTTTAAGCGGCCTTTTTATACATTATCTTAAATGATGCGATGTTTTTCGGCGGTGCCGAATGTATTCGCAAAGCTTTATACACGTTTGGTTACTTATATACATATAATTTAAAAAATATTTGTGTTAATAAGTAACACTTTTCGTATATTATCGAATAGTTTTATATAATAAACAGTATAAAAGTACAGGTATGGAGGTACTTATTATGCTGGGAGAAAAAATGAAGCTTATTCGTAATTACAACGGGTATTCTCAGCGTCAAATAGCGGAAATACTGAAAATTGAAAGGTCTACCTACGCTTCGTATGAAACCGGCAGAAATCGACCGGATATTTTTGCGGTTCAGCGCTTTGCAAAAATCTTCAATGTCAGCGTGGATTATATTTTAAGCCTTGACGATATCAATATTTATCGTTTGCGCGATCAAGCGACCGATTATGCAAAGCGTCACAAAAAAGAAAGCGTCATTTCACAGCTTTCATCCGATGAAAAAATTTTGATAGGCCTTTACCGTCAGTGCGACGCAGGTACGAAAAAATCAATTCTTGAGGATGTTCGTAAGGCTGAACTTGAGACCGACGAATAATGAAATCCGTTCGCGGTAAAATTTAAGAGTTTAAAGGGAACCGTAAAGCTGTTTTTGCGGTTCCTTTATCTTTATGCGATGGTTTTTACGTTTTTTTCACAGTCTTTAAAGAATTTGTGAGAAAAGGGGTGCAATAATCGTCTTCGGCTGATATAATTGTATTGGTTTAAGTTGGAGTTTATCACAGCTTTTGCGATAAAGAGCCGGAAAACCGCGCTGCAACGCTTTGTGCCGGAGCTGTACGTTGGGCAAAGTGTAATTTAAAAGCAGGAGATGAATATATGATTTCCGTTGCCGTAATAGGAGGCGGTGCTTCTGGTATGGCGTTTGCCGTAGCCTTAAAGCAAAAAAAACCCGATATTGAGGTTACCGTTTTTGAGAAAAATCCGAAGGTGCTGAAAAAGATACTTGTGACAGGCAACGGCAGGTGTAATATCTTGAATTTTGACACAGTCGCCGAGAATTACTTTGAGGCATGCGAATTTGTGCGCCCGGCGGTAGAAAAATATACTCCGAAGAAAACAGAAGCGATTTTTCGCGATATGGGTTTGCTTTTGATGAGTGAGCAGGAGGGCAGAGTATACCCGATTTCACAGACTGCCGCCTCGGTGGTGTGTGTGCTTTCATCTGCTGCCGAAAGAGCAGGTGTAAAGGTGTTTACAGACACACCTGTCAAAAGCATTAAGAAATCACAAGGTGGATTTGTAATAAATAATGATAAGAGCTTCAATTTTGCGGTTATTGCCTGTGGAGGTGCCGCAGCGCCTAAGCAGGGGACGGACGGCAGCTCGTTTGAGTTGTTTAAAGCCCTCGGAATACGTGTGACAGAGCTCTCTCCGGCACTTACCGGAATGTGTGTAAAGGATATGCCCTTTTCACTCAAAGGACTGAGGCAATACTGTAAATGCACTGTTTTTTCAAACGAAAAAGAATATGTTGAGTCCGGTGAGGTTCAATTTAACGATTACGGACTTTCGGGTATACCTATAATGCAGCTCTCGCGCTTTATAGGCAAAGGTAAAGCTACGGCTACGCTCGATTGTTTGCCGTCGCTTACAAAAAACGAGATTACAGCTTTTTTGCAATCCCACAAGTTCCGTGAACCGTCGGGTGACGTGCTGTGCGGAATTTTACCGAGAGCACTCGCAAATTTTGTCCTTCGCGAATGTAACGTAAAAAAGGACGAGCCGTTCGCAAGCCTGTCAAGTGATAAAGCTTTACAAATTGCTTCCGCGATAAAATCACTTAAATTTTCCGTCACGGGTGTTCGCGGCTTTGATTTTGCCCAAGTGACTCACGGCGGAGCGGCTCTTTCGGAATTTGATAATAATACTCTCGAAGCTAAAAAAGTAAAACATCTGTATGCCGTCGGGGAGGCGCTCAATGTTGACGGTCCGTGCGGAGGATATAACCTCGGTTGGGCCTGGTCATCGGCGTTCCTTGCAGCGGAATCTGTTTTGAAGGAGTTATAAATGATAAGAATAAATGAACTTAAATTGCCTCTCGATGAGGACGAGCAGGAGCTTTACAGGCTTGCCGCAAAAGCTCTTAAAATCGGTGAGAGGCATATACGAGAGCTGACAATCTGTAAAAAATCGGTGGATTGTCGAAAGAAAGACGATATTAAATTCATTTTCAGTGTCGATGTGGCTCTTGATATTGACGAAAAGAGGGTGGCTTCAAAAGCCGGCAACAGGGTTTCGTTAAGCGAGAAAAGCGTTTATACCTTGCCGCCCGTAAAACGGAAGAGTACCTTGAGACCGGTTATAGTCGGTTTCGGTCCTGCCGGTATGTTTGCGGCTCTGACCTTAACCGAGGCGGGGCTTTCGCCGATTATCATAGAGCGCGGCGAGACGGTGGATGAGCGCACCGCTTCCGTCAAGAGATTTTGGCGGACGAGAGTTTTAAATCCCGAGTCGAATGTGCAGTTCGGCGAGGGCGGTGCAGGCACTTTTTCGGACGGTAAGCTTACCACGGGAATAAAGGATAAGCGTTGCCGCCGTGTGTTTGAAAAATTTTGCGAGCACGGCGCACCGAGCGAGATTATGTATTCCGCAACTCCGCACATAGGCACGGATCGTTTGGCGGGAGTTGTAAAAGCTATCCGCAAAACGGTAGAGGGACGCGGCGGAGAGTTTATGTTCAATACAAAGCTCTGTGACCTTATAATTTATAACGGTCACATTCAGGGCATTACGGTTTGTCACAAGGATGGAAGCAAAGAGGACATTGAAACCGATACCGTTATCCTCTCGATAGGGCATTCGGCTCGTGACACGCTCGAAATGCTTCGCTCAAAAGGCACTGATATGATGCAAAAACCATTTTCGGTCGGAGTGAGAATAGAGCATAGGCAGGAAATGATAAATAAAACCCAGTACGGTAAATTTGCTTCGCACCCAAAGCTCAATGCCGCAAATTACAAGCTTGCCTGTCACCCGCAGGGCGGCAGGGGCGCATATACGTTTTGTATGTGTCCCGGCGGAACCGTGGTTTGCGCGTCAAGCGAAGAGGGCGGAGTTGTTGTAAACGGAATGAGTGAATATGCGCGAGACGGCAAAAATGCCGATTCAGCATTGCTTGTCGGCATAGAGCCGGAGCTTTTTCCGAGCTCGGACGTACTTTCGGGAATGTATATGCAGCGCGAAATAGAGCGTCACGCATTTAAAATGGGCGGCAGCGATTACACCGCTCCTGCACAGAAGGTCGGAGATTTTATGAACAATCTCGCATCTTCTTCGCTCGGCAGCGTAAAGCCGACGTGTCCTACGGGAGTAAGGCTTACCAATCTGCGCTCGCTGCTCCCTGCTAAGGTTACGGAAACAATACTCGAAGCACTGCCGAAAATGGACAAAATGCTTCCGGGCTTTGCTTCAAAAGATGCTCTTTTCACAGCACCCGAAACGCGAAGCTCATCTCCCGTGCGCATCATCCGAGACGAGCTTTTCCAGTCGAATGTGCGAGGCCTTTACCCATGCGGCGAGGGCGCGGGATATGCAGGCGGAATTGTGTCTGCCGGCGTTGACGGTATCCGCTGCGCCGAGGCTGTATTGCTCGACGAGGGTGAGGGCTGGTCAAGCGAAACGTAAAAAATAAAGGATGCCTGTCATTGTGATAGGCATCCTTTACTATATTGTAATATTTTATTTTTTTCCGGAGGAATGAGCTCTTCCGTTTTCGGTGCGACGCTTACTCACCTTTTTGCGGCGAAGTTTGTCAAATACGATTTCAAATATGATAAGTGCTATTACAACAAGCACTACCGCAGTAATTCTGCCGGGAGTTACTGTTTTTCCGTTGTCGTTTTCGGTGCGGTTGGCAAGTGCTTCCATCGCAAGCCTGAGCGAATAATCGGCCTCCATAAGCTCCGACTCCGACATCGACGTTGAAAGTGTGCTCTTAGCCTCCGTAATAGTCTTTTTAAGCTTGTTTGCCGTTGAGGTGCTGCAAAGTGCAGTGTCTGTCGCCTGAGCTTTTTCAAGATCCGATGTGAGACTCGTTTTATAGCTCTTCACCCTTGCGCGGTATGCATTAAATCCCTCAATATCGTTTGTGATAATTACCGAAAAACCGCGTTTCGTTATATCGTTCCACCCGGTAGGATTATCTTCTCTGCCGCCGCAAATATCGCTGTTTGTCATATCGATAACAGCTCTTCCGGCGTCTTTGAATTTGGATTGAACTCCGTCTTTGAATACGGAGTTGTACGGATTTTTAGCTGAGAGAAGCGTGCCTATGCAGCCTGCCGAAAGCGTCTTTGAAACATAACTTTTGGCATTGCCGTTTTTTGCACTTGAGGATATTACGAGCGGCATGACGGTTTTTGAGGCAAGCCAAGAGGAGAGTTCCTTTTTGTCGCCCGTAGCTAAAATTATTGAATTTGAAAGCGCGTTTTCGCTTGCGAGTATGTCGTAAATCTCATCTCTGTATTCCCAGCCGTCCGCAATCATCAGCATTGCGTTGCCGCCGAGATACTGTATGGCTTCGGCGAGGGTCGGTATTTTGCAGGATGTTATCGGCTCGTGCAGGCTGCCCGTACCTGCTCTCAGATGGTATGTCGAAAGCTCGTGATATCCCACGTCGCCGATGTCCTTGTTTACGGTATTACCGAGCTCATCTACGCACATTCTCGAGAGATTGCTGTCGGCCATAAGCACCACGTATCCGTCGGAGGTTTTTTTCACCGAAACGTAAACAATGTCGGCACCCTTTTCTGCCGCCGCTGCAACGGCTTCGGCGGAATTTTCGGGGAACTTGTCGGTGTCGCCGTATTTTGACACGCAAATCAGCTCACCGTCGGACTTTTTAAATTCGTTATAAATCGATTCACTCTTTGCTTCGCCGTCGCTTTGATTACTGTCCGCGGCAAAAGAAAGAGCCGGAAAAGCAAGCGTAAAACAGACCGCCAAAATGAGACTTATCAGTTGTTTTGTAAAACTTTTCTTCATAATTATATCTCCGAAAAAGCTCTGAAATTATTTTTTTCTGTAATATTATAGCAAAATTTTTGGGGCAATACAATAGCTATAATTCTTTATTTTGACCATTATAAATGCGGTTACACAACATTTTGTGTCAAGCAAATTCTTGCACAAATTTGTTAGTTAAATTTTTACTTAATTCTCCTTGCCTCAAAAAGAGGTTTGTGCTAAAATTAAGTTCATTTAATGGGAGTGGGTTTGTAAATTATTGTAGGAGATGAGTATATGGCTTTTTGTGACAGGCTGAGATTGCTGCGGCAGTCTAAATTGCCGCCGCTGACGCAGACTGACCTTGCAAATGCCATAGGGGTTTCGCAGCGTAAGATTTCCTTTATGGAAACCGGCGTTACTGAGCCTTCGCTGAAGGATCTTTCGGCGATATGCCGCTATTTCAGTGTTTCCGCCGACTATTTGCTCGGCTTGCCCGATGATATGGAGTATTACCGTGAATAAAAAAGAACTTGCTTTAAAGTGCGTCGAGGCTCTGAAAAAAGAGTATCCCGACGCTATTTGTTCTCTTACTGCGAGAACGCCGCTTCAGCTTTTAATAGCCACTCGCCTTTCGGCGCAGTGTACCGACGCGAGAGTTAATTTGGTAACTCCCGCTTTATTTGAATCTTATCCTACCCTTGATGCTTTTTGCGAGGCGGACAGGGAGGATGTGGAAGAGCTGATACATTCGTGCGGTTTCTATCACGGTAAGGCGCGTGATATAATCGGTATGTGCCGTATGATACGCTCCGATTTCGGCGGCGAGGTGCCGGATAATATCGATGACCTCGTAAAGCTTCCCGGAGTCGGCAGAAAAACCGCAAATCTGATAGTCGGAGACGTATATAAAAAACCGGCGGTTGTCACGGATACGCACCTTATCAGAATATCCAACCGTATAGGGCTTGTAAACACAAAGGACCCGAAAAAGGTCGAATTTGAATTAAAAAAAATACTTCCGCCCGAGGAGAGCAATGATTTTTGCCACAGAGTTGTTTTGCACGGCAGAGAGGTCTGTACCGCGAGACGTGCGATGTGCGATAAATGTTGTCTTTCCGAATTTTGCAAAAAGAAAATCTGATTTGAAGGCATAGATATGTTTAATGTAAACCCTGCGCTGTACGGCTCCGTTTTTGCGGTTCCGTCCGTGCTGACAGATAAATATTTAAAGCTCGCGTCGCCTGCCGCAATTAAGGTGCTGCTCTTAATACTGCGCAATCCGGGCGAGGATTTTACAGTCGAGGAGCTGTCTAAAAGAATAGGATACTGTAAAGCCGATACGCTTGACGCCGTTGAATATTGGGTAAGTGAAAATGTGCTTGTGAAAAACGGTACCGCTTTTACTTCCGAAACAGTTGAGTCGGGAAAGCCAGACGACAGCGGCGTAAATGCGCAAAACAAATCGGAACCGATGGCTTCGTGTGTTGCCGTTCCCGAGAAGCGGCCACTGCCCGAAATTAAAATTGCAAAGCCCACGCTCGAGCAAATTTCAAAGCGTATGGAGGAAAGCGGGGACGTTCTTCGTCTTATGTCCGAATCGCAGAGCATTCTCGGCAGAACAATAGGATTTGATATGCAGAGCACGCTTTTGATGCTTTATGATACATACGGCCTCAGCGTCGAAGTTATATTTATGCTGCTTGAATTTTGTGTGCATCAGTCGCGCTCGTCAACGGCTTATGTTGCAAAGCTCGGCAAGGTTTGGGCGGAAAAAGAAATAAACACGGTGGAGCTTGCCGCCGATTACATAGAAAAGAGCACCGAAGCCGAAAAAACCTTTTCCGTTCTGCGTGAGCTTACGGGTATGTCAACTCCGCGGCCCACTCAAAAGCAGACGGAATACATTTTGTCGTGGCGCGCTCTCGGGTTTGAAGCTCCGATAATCGCAAGAGCATATGACGAGATGGCTGAGCGCACCGGTAAAATATCGTTTAATTATATGGATAAGATTCTCCTGAATTGGCATACGGCCGGGTACAAAACGCCGGAGGACGTGGAAAACGGCGAACGTCTTTTCCGTGAAAAGAAACAGGCGGTAAAGCAAAAGGGGACGTCATTCAGCATAGATGAGGCAATATCCGACGCAGGAATGGGTGTCGTGAAATATAAAAAGAAAGGCGTGAAGTGATTGAAGTATTCAAAGGAAGTTTACGAAAAGACAAAATCCGTTCTTGACTCACGCCGTATAAAAGCGGAAACCGATGCGGAAAAAAGGCGCGTTGAGTTTGCGAAAGTCCATCCGGAATTGCTTGTGATAGAGGATGAATTGACCAAAACCGGGCTTGAAGCCGTAAAAGCCGTTATCGGCGGAAGCGGCGACGTTAAAAAGACGGTTGAAGAGCTTATGAAGACTAATTTGCAGCTTCAAAAGGATCGTGAAAATCTGCTTCTGAGCGCTGGGGTAGATAAAAATTATCTAAAGCCTCATTATACCTGTGAAATATGTAAGGATAAGGGCTACACGGACGGTAAGATATGCTCTTGCAGAACGGAGCTCCTCAAAAAGTTCGCAAGTGAAGAGCTGTCATATAAAACACCGCTGAAGCTCTCAAGCTTTGAGGATTTCAGCCTGTCATATTATCCTACCGAGGCTTACGGCAACGGCATTTCCCCGCGTGAAAGAATGAAAGGGGTATATGAGTTTTGCCGCGAATATGCCGCCGATTTCAGCACCGAGTCACCGAACCTTTTTATGTACGGAGAAACGGGTCTCGGTAAGACTCATCTCTCGCTCGCCATAGCCAATGAGGTTATAAAAAAAGGCTTCAGCGTAGTATATGATTCCGCCCAAAATCTGTTTACGCGGCTCGAAAAGGAGCGCTTTGGCAGAGAAGGCGGCAATACAGAGGATACGGTTCTCTATTGCGATTTGCTTATTTTGGATGATCTCGGCGCAGAGTTTGACACAAAATATGTCCTCTCCGAGATATACAATATAATCAACAGCCGTATTTCCTATGGCAGACCGACCGTAATCAGCTCTAATGCAGCTCTTGACGAGCTCACAGGGCTTTACGGTGCAAGAGTCACGTCGAGAATTATAGGTGATTACGAGCTGATTTTATTTGAGGGCAGAGATGTGCGCCAAATAAAAAAGCGCCTTTCAAAGTGAGCCTTTAATATACGAAAAATATTCCGACGCCGCCGAGACCTCATCGCTTTCGGCGGCGCTTTCCGTTTCCCACCCTCTGCTTCGGCTCTCGTCGAAAAGTGTGTGATACATCGCGTGGTTTTCGCGCAGTATATTTAATATGTCCTCACGCAATGGCTCGTCCGCGCATTTCATTGAGCATTCGTTATATTTTATCGAGAGCGACCTCTGAACAGACAATAGGCTCAAAAACAGTATTCTGTTTTGATTGTTTTGCTTCTCTTTATTCATATTTTACTTCCCGTTCAAGATGTTCAAAAGTGTGTTGTAATGGTTAAGGTGCTGTGATGCTGCCTGCTCATAAAGCCCGCGAAGCACAGCGTCGTTTGTATTTACGGCGCCCTCCTTAAATTTCATCACGGCAGTAGCCTCCATCGGCAGACATTCCTCTAATATTTCGAGGGTGCTGCTTAAAATCATAGTGAAAATCTCCGTTTCTTGTTAAATTCGGTATAGCAAGCAGTTAAGACTAAGTGATTCCCTGCATTTCTACGGAGAATCACTTTTTTCTTGCTTAACGCATCGTTTGTCCGAGCCCGAAGCTTACGGAAAGAGCCCTGTTTACCTTGTTCATTTCATCCGTAGGCAAGTTTCCCATACGCTCTTTAAGACGCTTTTTGTCGAGCGTTCTGACTTGCTCAAGCAAAACGATGGAATCCTTTTGCAGTCCGCAGTCTACCGCATCGACGCTTATGTGTGTCGGAAGCTTTGTTTTGTATTTTTGGCTTGTTATTGCCGCCGCAATCACTGTGGGGCTGTATTTGTTGCCTACGTCGTTTTGAACTATAAGTACCGGCCGTATTCCGCCTTGCTCCGAGCCTACCACGGGGCTTAAATCGGCGTAATAAATATCGCCGCGCTTAATATTCATTTCCTCACTCTCCTGTTTTAATTCCCTTAAGCAAGCGAAGCATAATTCAATACGGCTCTGAGCTGCCGCGCCGACATGTTTTCGGCATAATGGGTTTTGCTCTCTTGCTCAATATAATTTTGCCCATAAAAGGAAACTATAAACATATAAACCGAATTTAAGGCACATATTTGAAAGGCGGAGATTTTCCCTCAGCACATAATATGGCATATGACGGCAAAATGTGCCGCAAAACGCGGAATATAACTTTACAGAGATTTTACATATGCAATACAACAAATTTTACCGTTCGCGGATAAAATGAAATATAAGGCGGCAGTCTTGCAACAAATGTAAAAACAGATTATACTAAGAATCGAAAAAGGCTGCAAAGATAAAATCTGCCGATAGGAGAAAAATATGATTTATCTTGTTGAGGACGATAAGAGTATAAGAGAGCTTCTTGTATACACTCTTAATAATTCGGGACTTCCGGCAAACGGGTTTGAAAAACCGAGTGAATTTTACAGAGAGCTTAGGGCGGATGATGCAGATCTCATTATCCTTGATATAATGCTTCCCGAATGTGACGGGCTTACAATGCTTAAAAATTTGAGAGCCGACGAAAAAACGAAGCACATCCCGGTGATGATGCTGACCGCCAAGGGCTCGGAATACGATAAGGTCGTGGGGCTTGATATGGGCGCGGATGATTATATGACAAAGCCTTTCGGAATGATGGAGCTGATAGCGAGAGTCAAAGCTCTTTTGCGCCGCACAAAGGAGCCGGAAAAAGATGACGGCAATACCCTTAATATCGGCTGCCTCAGCGTTATTCCATCTAAGTATTCCGTCAAAGTAGGCGGCGAAAAGGTGGTGCTGACGCTGAAGGAATTTGACCTTTTGTGTTTGCTTTTGCAAAATAAAGGTACTGTTTTCACGCGGGATAAGCTTCTAAATAAAATTTGGGGATATGACTTCGACGGCGAGAGCAGAACCGTGGATGTGCACGTCAGAACCCTTCGCCAAAAACTCGGCGAAGCGGGGAAATACATAGAGACCGTCCGAGGTATTGGCTATAAAATAGGGGACTGAACCGAATGAAAAAACGAATTTCTCACTCCGTGTTTTTTGTGTCGCTTGCGGTAAATATTTGCTGTGCTACGCTGTCGCTTGCCGTTCTTTATAATCGCTTTAAGGCTGACGTAGGCTCCGCCGGCGCGGAGGAGCTGCCCTCGGATTTTCTTTTGGCGGTGCTTGTTTCTGCGGTAATATCATTTGCCGCCGCGCTTTTTACGGCGCGAGTAGTGTCAAAGCGAACCTTAAAAGAACTCAACGACATAAATTTGGACGACCCAAACGACAGTAATTTCGGCTCGGAGCTGTCTTTGCTGTTCTATAAAATCCGCAGTCAGAATTCGCAGATTCAGTCGCAGCTTCGAGAGCTTGAACGCAGTCAGCAGGAATTTAAAATGATAACCGAAAATATGTCTGAGGGTCTTATAATAATCGACCTTAAGCACAGCATACTTTCGTTTAACCGCAGCGCAAAGCAGATATTCGGTGTTGAAAATATTAAAAAGCATGAAAATGTTTTTACAATAAATCAAAGCGAGCGGTTTGAGGCTGCGGTAAATGCCGCACTTTCGGGCAGACACGGTGAATTGACCATGAAAATGCACGACAGAATTTACAGCGTTTTTGCAAATCCGGTAGTCAACGGCGAAAAAATAGTCGGCGCGGTAATAGTTGTTCTCGACGTCACAGAGCGCGAAAAGGGCGAACAGTTGCGTCGCGAATTTACAGCAAATGTCTCGCATGAGTTAAAAACTCCGCTGACATCGATTTCGGGGTTTGCCGAGATAATAATGAACGGCATAGCAAAGCCCGAGGATGTAAGACATTTTGCGGATAACATATATAACGAGAGTGCAAGACTTATAACGCTTGTAGGCGACATCATTAAAATTTCACAGCTTGATGAGGGACTTGTCGGAGCGGAAAAAACCGATGTTGATTTGCTTGAGATAGCCCGAAAAACGGCAAATTCCCTGCAAAGCGTCGCGTCAAAAAACGATATTACGATAAGCGTTGCCGGCGAATCGTCGTGCGTCAAAGGAGTTTATGATATAATTGACGAGATGGTTTATAATTTATGTGACAATGCTGTCAAATACAATCGCCCGGGTGGCAGCGTCGATATTACCGTAGAGAATAAAACGATTACGGTTGCCGATACGGGAATAGGTATTCCTCTGTCTTCTCAGCCGAGGGTGTTTGAGCGCTTCTACCGTGTGGATAAAAGCCATTCCAAGGAGATAGGCGGCACGGGGCTGGGGCTTTCGATAGTCAAGCACGCCGCAATATATCACGGCGCAAAAATCGACCTTGAAAGCGTCGAAAACGTCGGAACAAAAATTAAAATCAGCTTTTAGACAAAAAAGCAGCTGTAAAACCCGAGGCTTTACAGCTGCTTTAATATGCGGATTTACTCAGTCTTCGTTTTCTTCCTTGACCTTATCTATGATTTCCTGAGGAATAGCCTCACCGTGCTTTACAACAAGTATGCAAAGTATTGAAAGTATAAATGCTATCGGGCAGTAATAGAACAGAGACAGATATGTGCCTGTAAACATACGAACTATGCCGTAGATTATGGGCGTAGCTATCTGTGCCGAGAATGTAGCGGTGTAGTAGTAGCCGGTGTATGTGCCTACTTTATCAATGCCGCCGATTTCAAGCACAAGGGGAAGCGTGTTAACGGTTATAAACATATTTGCCGCGCCGCCTACTATAAGAGCTACCCAAATAAGAGCACCGCTCAAAGCGTCGATGCCGAGTATATGTGTGATAAGGTAAGCCGCAAACGCGAGAACAAATATAAACAGACCTCCGAGTATGGTCTTTTTTCTGCCGATTTTCTTGCCGAGCCAGCCTGCCGGAAGAGCAGCGAGAGCGGAAGCGGCGGCAAAAGCGGTGGTCATTATGGTTGCCTGCGCTGTTGTCTTATGAAGAATTTCAGCAGCAAAAAGAGCAAAGAAAGTGGATATTGCGTTTGTTCCGCAGAAGAGGAAGAACAGACCCATAAGCATAAATACAAGGCTTCGTCTTTCGCCGGGGTTTAATTTCTCCGCCTTCATTCTTTCTTTTTCTGCCTTTTTAGCCTCTTTTTCGGCTTTGCGTTTTGCCTCTTCGTCGGCAGCCTCTGCCATATCGGCTTTAAGCTTTAAACGGCTGTCGGGCTCTTTTACGAAGAAGAGTATGACAAGCATACCTATTATCATAACTGCCGCACCGAGCAGGAAAACATAGGGAAAGGTATCATATTCGTCAAATTCCGGAGATTTGGACGAAATGCCCATAGCCGCGCAGTAAATTGCGGTGACTATGGTTCCGGCAAAAAGTCCGAGAGCACTGCCGATACCGCCCATAAGGTTAATGACGGCGTTGCCTTCGCTTCGAAGCTCGTTCGGGGTCAAATCAGGCATAAGGGCAACCACCGGTGCTCTCCACAGCGACATTACAAAAACAAACAAAATTATGAAAAGCATTGTGAAGCCGAGTGAATTGAACTTTACGGCAATAATGGGAATTATCGCGAACAACAATGCTGAGATCGGCGCGCCGTAAACAACAAACGGGCGGCGTTTGCCTAATCGTGAATGAGTGTTGTCCGAGAGCTTGCCGAAGGTCGGTTGAAAAATTACGCCGAAGATATTATCAAAGGTCATTATTATACCTATGAACAACGGGACAAGGGTAATACCGCCTGCGGCTGTGCCCACGTCTTCGCCGTTAGCTTCCGCAAAGGACGCGAGAGCGGGAAACGCCTCGTTAAGCTTTGCGCTCCACGAAGTAATAACGGCACTTTCGTTAAGGAGCCTGTTAAGTATCTTTGTTATGTATGGGTCATATATGGCCCACGCTATGGATGAGGCCATAAAGCCGAATCCGGTGAGTATTGTGTGCCAATAGTTCAGCTTGCCGTTGCTTTTGGCACAGAAATATTTACTTTCCATTTCATTCTCCCTTTCAAACTTGATAGCGTTTTTCCGAATACGGTATAACACTATCTGTAATAATAACAAATTATTGCTGTGATTGCAATATTTGATTGTAGAAAATACACATATAACATAAATTTTATATATATTTATCAAAAGCGTTTTCCGTAAAATCAAAACCGATATTATCGCTTTTTTAATATTTATTGTCGTTTGATTGTTAATAAGTATTGTATTGAGGCGGTTTTTATGATAAAACTATATGTGCCGACGACATTTTACAAAAGGGGAAAAAGAGCTTGGAAATAAAACCGATAGCGCATATAAGAACCGATTTCGGTGAAAAATTCGGCATACCGCGTCAAAGCGGACTTTGCTCTCTTCTCGAGGGGAAAATAGTGTTCGAGCCGGAATTTGCAAAGCGTGAGAGCGTAAGAGGACTCGAAGAGTTCTCTCATATTTGGCTTATATGGCAGTTTTCCGAAAACCCTCCGACGTCGTCGCTTACGGTTCGTCCGCCGCGTCTCGGCGGCAACAAAAGAGTAGGCGTTTTCGCATCTCGTTCCCCGTTTCGTCCGAACGGCCTTGGGCTTTCGTGTGTAAGGCTCAAAAGCATTGAATATTCTTCCTCGGGTGAGCCTGTGATAAATGTTTTCGGAGCCGATTTATGCGACAAAACGCCGATATTTGACATCAAGCCGTATGTTCCGCTCTCCGATTGTGTGCCGGATGCTTTGGAGGGCTATACAAAAATGACAAAGGAACATATTTTATCGGTTCATATTCCCGAGGAGAAAGCCCTGCTGCTTCCGAAAAATAAGCTTGCGGCGTTAAAAGAGATACTGCAATTAGACCCGCGACCCGGATACGACGATTCGCCTGAAAAGCTGTACGGCTTGAGCTTTGCGGGATACAATATTAAATTTTCTGTTAAAAACGACGTACTGTGCGTTTCGGATATAGAAAAAATCAAGAGGTAGAAAGATTTATGGCAAATCCCATAGGGCATTTAAAAACCATCAACAAGCACCGCCACGCGGTAATCAAAAACTGTTTCAGAGCCGGAATACCGCTTCAGGGGCTTCGGCATGACCTTTCAAAGTATGCTCCGGTGGAGTTTTTAAACGGGGCTAAGTACTACGACGGCTCGCGCAGTCCGAACGAGCTTGAACGTAACGATAAGGGCTATTCGGAGGCATGGCTTCACCACAAGGGCAGAAACAAGCACCATTTTGAATATTGGACCGATTACAATCTCGCAAGAAAATGCGTAATGCCCATAAAAATGCCGCTTAAATATGTAATAGAAATGTTTTGCGACCGCGTTGCCGCAAGCAAAACATATATGAAAGACAAATATACCGACGCGTATCCGCTCGAGTATTTTGAGAGGGGCAAGAGTACGAGAAGCATTGACCCCGAAACCTCGGCTTTGCTTGAAAAGCTGCTTATTATGCTACGTGACGAGGGCGAGGAAAAAACCTTTCGCTATATAAGAAAAGAACTAAAAAAGCACAAGGACTACTGAAACAGTCCCTGTGCTTTTTTGATAAAGTCGAGCGCGTTATGCGCTTTTTGCTGATTTGCGGTTTAAAAAGAACATTGCGGCCGCCATGGCTATTATGATAACGTAGCCGATAATACTTAAAACATCCGGTACCTGACCGAAAACGAAAAGTCCGAGTAGGGAAGAAAAAACTATCTGCGAATAATCATAAACCGAAATATCGCGCGCCGGAGCATAAATATAAGCCGCCGTTATGGTATATTGACCGCCGGTTGCGGAAAGACCGGCAAGGAGCAGATAACCAAGCTGTAAGGCTGTCATCGGTTTGTATTCGGCTATCATAAACGGCAGAAATACCAATGTGGAAAATGCCGAGAAGAAAAACACTATAAACGAGCCCTCAACCTTTTCCTGACCGAGCTTGCGAACCATTGTGTATGCAATACCGGCCCCAAATCCGCCGAGCAGACCTATAAGAGAGGGGACAAGCTCCGCATTTCGAAACGTCGGCTTTATAACAAAAAGGCAGCCGATGAATGCAGTCAATACGATTATTGCCTTTTTCGGGCTTATCTTTTCCTTCAATATTAAGAGGCTTCCGAGGATCGCAAAAAACGGCGACATCTTATTAAGTATCGACGCATCTGCGAGGACAAGCTTTCCTATCGCATAAAAATTACATACTATGCCGACCGTTCCGAAAAAAGCGCGCAGAAAAAGATATTTTACAGCACTTTTCGGGACAGTTATTTTTTTGTGCTCTTTTAAAAGAACGGCCACGGAGAAAACGAGCGCGACAATATTTCTGAAAAAGCTCTTTTGCGTTGCCGGCAAGTCACCTGAAAGGCGCACAAACATTCCCATCAGTGCAAAGCAAAACGCCGAGGCTATTATCAGGATAATTCCCTTATTTGTATTATTTAACTTTAATCTTTCCATAACTTATAGGGTATCACTTCTGAATTTTTAATCAAGATGTATTTATTACAAATTTCTTGCTTTTTCGCTCCTGTTATTTTACAATGAAATTAATCTGAAACAGGGAGGAATAAAAAATGTCAAAAATCAATTACAACGGACCCGATGTCTTTAAACCGCTCAGTCCCTGGGCTTATTTCGGTTTGTCAATTCTGTTTTCGCTCCCGGTGGTGGGATTTATTTTCCTTATCATCTTCAGCGTGAGCGACGCCAATATCAATCGCAGGAACTTCGCGCGTTCGTATTGGTGTATCTATGTTATAATAGCCGTTGCGGCGGTTGTTGCGGTAGCCTCCGGCGTTACACTCGGTTCTCTCGAAAATATGATGGCGGCGGTTCATCCGATAGCCTGACGAACTGTGCCGTATTCGGTGCGGCAATAAAAATCGACAATAAAAGCGACTGCTTTTGCAGTCGCTTTTTATATGTTATTGAATTTTTAAAAACGAAGGTCAGTCTATATCGGCAGTAAAGTCAACATACCATTGGTGACCTATTTTAACGAGCGTTATTATTTCGGGGTGCTCTGCGAATTCAACGTTTTTCTGTGCTATTGCGTCTTTGTCGCCGACACCTGAGAGCACTTTTACCGTTTTGACTTCAGCTACCGCGGAGATATCATTTACGGAAATTCCGAAATGCTCATAGGCGGCCTTTTGACCGCTTGTAAGCGATGATGTGTAAGTCTTGACTTCGTCATCATCGTATTCACGCACGAGAGACGTGTCGGCGGTTATGGTATAACCCGCGCTGTATTTTTCATCATCGTCAGAGAGAACAGCCTTGTTTTCCCCGAGATAATAATCGGCATATTCTTTGCCCTTTCCGTAAAGCACCTCGCAGTTATAAGCGTATTCATCCATATATGTGCCGAGGTTTCCTTCAAGTGCAGAGAACATATCATCGGTTGTAAATGCCTTGTTGCCGTATATTTCCTCGTAGCAGGGAACATATGCCGCAAAATATTCCGAAAACAGCTTGTCATAATTTTCAAATCCGTAGAGATCAACAAGGTCTGTAAATACGGGGTACATTCTGTCGAGAAGAAGTGTGAGCTTTTCGCCCTCTTCCTCGGCAGTCATTGCGGGAGCCGTGGCATTTTCGTCGATGTATTTGTCCATATAGTTCTCGGAGATGAAATTGCCGAACTTGGTATTCTTTATGAGCACGGTATATTTAAGAGCGTCATAGCCGTCGTTTTCGGCGGTGTTTTCAACATACTGCTCGGCGACCTTTTCGGGTGAGAACATTATGTAATTGTTTTTATAATACGCGGTGACGAGAACCGCGAATAAAACGATTATTGCGATTACCGAAACTATTGCATACGTTACGTCAAATTTCTTTGTGGGACTCTCGGGCTGCTTTTCGTATTCGACCTGAGGCTTTTTCTTTTTTTCTTTAACAGCCATTTTTATGCCTCCTCTCCCTCAGCTTTTAACGCAGCGGCTTTTTCGCGGCGTTCCTGAAGCTCTTTTGCTATCATATCACGCTTTTTACCGTTGAGGTCATAGAAGAATATCGGAATCATCTGCCCCAAAACGAATATTGCCGGTATTATCGTGTATATCATAAGGAATCTGTTAAGGGTTGTCTGTGACTGAGTGGCATAAGCTATATTTGCGTTTGTAGAGGTAACATAGCCCGCCCATACAACAAGCGCGGGACCGAAAGACTTTGTGAGGGCGGCGGCAACCTTTGAGAAGAAGCCGAAGCCTGCGTAGCAAAGCCCCTCTTGACGCTTGCCGGTTTTCCATTCGATTTCGTCAACGCAGTCGGCAATCATTACGTTGGGCGTAAGATTGGTGTTGCCGTGCTGAAGTCCGACAAAGAAGTTAATGATAAGGAACGGTATTGTGAGCTCCTTGGGAACAAAGCCTATTGCCTTTGATACCAAAAACAGTACCGTGAGCGAGAGTGCGCCGTAAAGGCAGCATACTATGTAAACCTTTTTGGTATCAAGCATTTTAAGGAGCTTTTTAACTATAAGCATACCTACCGCCGTGCCTATGCCCATAGGCAACAAAAGTGCTATTTTGAGGTCCTTTGAGCCGAGCAGGTAAACTGCTATGTAGAGGCTTACGGTGCTGTATACGCCTCTGCCGAAGCCGGTGAATTTCGTAAGCGAAACCATAAGGAGGTTTTTATTTGTGAATACGAATTTAAGGCTCTCTTTAAGGCTGACTTTTTCCTCTGTATAAGGAACTCTCTCACGGTTGTTGGGGAAGAATATCATCGTAAAGAGAACGCAGCCGAGCGCGCAGACCGCCGTTGAAATCACAAGGTCAAGACCCTGTCCCTCTGCAGTTTTATACTGCTGCTTACCCATTATGGCTTTCATGGCAAAGCCCACGGCAGGCAAAACCGCCATACCGCCGGACTGACCGATAGCTTTAAATATACTTGCTATTGAGATTGCGTCGCCGCGCTCCTCGGGGTTGGGTGTACAGCACGCACCGAAGCACCCGGCGGGACTTTCTACGGCGCACGCCGCCGCCGTGTAAAGAGAATATATTATAAACATCCAGGCAACCGCAAGCTTGTAATTGCCGGTTTTTGGAGCAATAAATACGAGCATTGCAACTATTGCCATCGGGACAACGCCGAAGCCTATCCAAGGACGGATTTTGCCCCATTTGGTTCTCGTCCTGTCAACGAGATAGCCGATGACAAGCTCACAAACCGCGCCGACTATTCCGGCAAAGCCGAATACATAGGCGAGCATTTTGGTTATGGAGGCTGGGTCTATACCGCTTCCCTTAAATGCGAAATCATTGAAGAACGTATAGGTGTAATCGGGCATCCAGCCGGTGAGAAGACTGACGCCGAAAAGACCTATGCCGAAAGTCCATATTTCGGACTTTCTCATGTACCTTTTCATAAAAGACCTCCTTAATAAAAAGAAAAGGGTGCCGAAGTGTCAGCACCCTTCAAAGACATAACAAAAATTATATCCCAAAAAATAATATAATTCAACTGATATATTTTACAAAAACGGCGGTAAAAATTTTACAATTTAACGCATTAAAGAGCGGCAAGCTCTTTTTCGTCTCTTTTTGGAGACGGACGGCCTGTGTTTTCGTAGAAGGTTGAATTTGCGGGAATTACAAAATTCAAAGCGGACGGCATTATTTCAAATGTGCTTTCCTTGACGTATTCGCATTCTCCGTCAACGTTTACTGCGGCAAGCTCCTTGCTTTCTATATGCATTTTTTTACCGCGCAAAAATGTGGTAAAATCCCAATCGAGATGCTCACCGCGCTTATATGCGTTTATGAGCCCCGCAAGCTTCAATCTGCCTACGGTTTTGCGGACTATTATAAAGTCGAGCAGGCCGTCGTCGGGAATGGCTTTCGGCGCACCCATATATCCTCCGCCGTACCAGCGCGAATTTCCGCAGAGTGCAAACAGCATTGTACCCTCTATTACCCTATCGTCGTCAACGGTTACCTTAAATTCGCTGTTAAGGCGCTTGCCGAGGCAGTAGAGGAGCGACGCAGTATATGCGGCTTCGCCCGTTATGAGCGGTATTTTTTTGAAATAAGCCTGCTTTGCACAGACCTCTGCGTCAATTCCCATTGAGCACTGATTAACTGCAACCTTATCGCCGCATTTGATGAGGTCAAGCTTATGTACGCTGCCGTTTACCTGAGAATCAAGGTTTGTGAGGTCTTCTCTTTTTCCGAATAGTCTTGCAAAATCATTACCCGAGCCTAAGGGCAGAGACGCGACCTCGGCGTTCGGGTACTTGTATGCTCCGTTTACGACCTCATACAACGTGCCGTCGCCTCCGCAGGAATAAAACCTTACCGGCTCGCCTCGCTTTGCGATTTCCTCAACATATTTCATTCCGTCTCCGCTGAATTTAGTGACGTAAAGCTGAGCGTCAAGCTTATGTGTTTTACAGTAGCTGTTAATGACCGGGATTATTTTTTTCGCGGCTTTCCCTTTACCGGCAGTAGGGTTAATTATAAAAATATGCTTCATAATAACTCTCCAATTATAATACAACTTAAAAAAGTAAAATGCAGATTTTATTTAAAGTAAAAATACAACTGACATTTAATCATGCCGTTATATAGCTTACGCCTTTTATCCGCTTTTCTGCCGAAGGACTCTTCAAAAGTCTCCGACGGGCTTATTATGCTGTACGACCAACCGTGCTTTCTCGGAAATACCCTTCCCATTGACCGTATTAAATCGTCCACCTCCTTTTGTGACAGCATTCTTTCACCGTAAGGCGGGTTTGTGATAACCGTGCCCTTTTCGGATTTCGGCGCAAAATCTCTTATGTCCGCGCGTGCAAACTCAATTTTGTCGGCAACTCCGGCGCGAATCGCATTCTCCTTTGCCGTTTCAAGGGTTTGCCTGTTTATATCAAAGCCGTATGCTTTAAAGTCGCTTTCGGTAATTACTTCACTCTCTGCTTTTTCACGCTCGCTCTCCCAAATTTCATACGGGATAAACGGGAACCGCTCGGAGGCAAAATGACGTTTAAGCCCCGGAGCTATATTGTGCACAAGCATTGCGCCCTCTATAAGAATTGTTCCGGAACCGCACATCGGGTCGTAGAGAGTGTGGTACGGGCGCAGATGCGACAGAGCGCACATTGCTGCCGCAAGAGTCTCCTTGATAGGTGCTTCGTTTGCAACCGGGCGATAGCCGCGCTTGTGCAGACCCATGCCGGTAGTGTCTATCATCAGGTGAACCTTGTTTTTCATTATCGAAAAATCTATCTGGAATTTTACGCCTGTTTCCTCAAACCATTGTACGTTATATTTTGTTTTAAGTCTTTCGACGATTGCTTTCTTGATTATCGACTGACAGTCGCTGATGCTGAAAAGGTCGGAATTTACGCTGTGGCCCTTGACGGGGAATTCGTCAAATTCTCCTATGAAATTTTCCCACGGGAGTGCCTTTGTGCCCTCAAACAGCTCCTCAAAAGAATGCGCCTCAAAGGAGCCTGCGACTATCATTATACGCTCGGAAAATCTTGAGCGGATATTTGCGCGCGCTGCCAAATATTCGTCTCCCGAAAAGAACACTCTTCCGTTTTCGGCGGCGACGTTTTCCGCCCCCATTTTTTTAAGCTCGTCCGAAACAAGGCTTTCAAGCCCGAATATGCACGGAGCGGTAAAATTCATCTTCATAATTAGTCCTTTTAATATCAATGGTAGACTTTAGTATAATTGTTTAGCCTGAAAAAATCAATACCCACATATTGCGCTTATGTTGTCAAGGCTTGGCGAATTGCGTCTTCTTGCTGATTTTACGGGATATTGATCAAACAAAAAAAGGCAGGGAAAAACCTGCCTTTTTCGGTAAATGTTTAAGCTTACTGCTCAACCTCGTAAACACTGACCTTTTTGCGGTCTTTGCCGAGTCTCTCAAACTTAACGGTACCGTCAACCTTAGCAAAAAGGGTGTCGTCGGAGCCTTTGCCGACGTTTGTACCGGGATGGATGTGAGTTCCGCGCTGTTTAACAAGAATGTTGCCTGCGAGAACGAACTGACCGTCCGCACGCTTAACGCCGAGTCTCTTGGATTCAGAATCACGGCCGTTCTTTGTGGAACCCATACCTTTTTTATGAGCGAACAACTGGATGTTTATTTTAAGCATTATTCAGCACCTCTTTCAATTTTGATGTAATTCGGATAAAGCTCGGAAAGCTCTTTTAAATGCAACTCAAAGCCTTTTAAAAGGTCATTTGCCGCCGCAGCCTCGTCTTTTGAGAGGCGAATTCCGAGAAAGCCGTCCTTTTCGATTATTTCGGGATTTAACAGCATTATTTCGGTCAGCGTATTGACGGTCATATAAGAAGCCGACGAAACCGCCGAGCAAATTATATCCTTGCCTATTTCGGCACTGCCCGAATGACCGGATACGGAAAAACCCGTAATAATGTCACCCGAATAAACGAATTTTGCGGTTATCATTTTACTTACGCTTTGATGTCGGCTATTTCAACCTTGGTGTACGGCTGACGATGACCCATCTTGCGTTTCTCGTTCTTTTTGGGCTTGTAGGTGAAAACAACGACCTTTTTGCTCTTGCCGTTCTTAAGCACCTTAGCGCTTACCGAAGCACCGTCAACATAGGGTGCACCGACTTTGAGACCGTCGTCGCCGCCGACTGCGATTACTTTATCAAAAGTAATATCGGCATTTTCGTCTGCTGCAAGCTTTTCGATGAATATAACGTCGCCTTTTTCGACTTTATACTGCTTGCCGCCTGTTTCGATTATTGCGTACATTTTTTTACCTGCCTTAATATAGACTCGCTATCGGAGGCGGAAACTTCGCTTAGTAGTATGCGGACATACTGCCCCCTAATATGCGGCTATGATATTTTAACAGAACGGTATGGCTTTGTCAAGACTTTATTGGATTCTTTTCCGCTTGCCGGACGGTGTTGAAAAGTATGCGGCATTATGCTACAATACTATTTATAATATAATGTGAGGGAGCTTTTAAAATGCCCGGGAAGAAAAAGTCAATCAGCAACAATAAAAGCGGCGTTAAAAGCGGCAATTGCCCTCTTTACAAAAAATGCGGCGGATGCCAGCTCCAAAATTTAACATATGAGCAGCAGTTACGATACAAGCAGGTAAAATGCATAAGGCTGCTCGGGAAATTCTGCCGCGTCGGCGAGATTATAGGTATGGAAAACCCCTATCACTATCGAAACAAGGTTCAGGCGGCTTTCGCTCTTGACAGACACAGCAATATAATATCGGGAGTCTATCAGTCATCGTCGCACAAAATAGTTCCCGTCACCGTTTGTATGACTGAGGACGAAAAAGCAGATGAGATAATAGGCACGATTCGCCGTCTTTTGAAAAACTTTAAGCTTCGCCCTTATAATGAGGATACGGGCAGGGGGTTTTTGCGCCATGTGCTTGTAAAGCGCGGCTTTAAAAGCGGCCAAATAATGGTGGTGCTCGTCACCGGAACAAGGGACTTCCCGAAGAAAAAGGACTTTGTTGCGACACTTTTGAAAATACATCCCGAAATTACCACCGTAGTGCAAAACGTAAACAATCAAAAAACAAGTATGGTTCTCGGCAACAGGAGCGAGGTGCTTTTCGGCGACGGATATATAACGGAGCAGCTCGGCGATTTTTCGTTCAGAATATCCCCGAAGGCTTTTTATCAGATAAATCCCATACAGACCGAGGTGCTGTATAATACGACGCTTGAATTTGCCGGGCTTACCGGTAAGGAAACCGTTGTTGACGCATATTGCGGCACCGGAACGATAGGTATTTTCGCTTCGCCGAAGGCTAAAAAAGTGGTGGGTGTGGAGCTTAATCCCGACGCCGTAAAGGACGCACGCGTAAACGCAAAGCTTAATTCCGCCGAAAATACGGAGTTTTACAATGCGGACGCCGGCGAGTTCTTGGCGGATGCCGCTTCTTCAAACGAGAAATACGATGTTGTTATAATGGATCCTCCGCGCAGCGGAAGCACGGTAAAGTTCTTGAAATCGGTTGTAAAGCTCGCACCGAAAACCGTTGTGTATGTGTCCTGCAACCCCGAAACTCTTGCAAGAGATTTGATGTTTCTTGTCAGAAACGGCTATAAGGTCAAAAAAATACAGCCCGTCGATATGTTTCCGCATACAAATCATGTGGAGTGCGTATGTGCTTTGAGCAGACGGTAAATATTTGAAACTGAAACTGCATTTGAATGATTTTTGAGACTCGACGTATAGTCGAGCCTCGTTTTTTGCGCTTTTCGGCGGTAAAAAATACTATTTGCCGTTGTGTTCGAAAATTTGGTTGCATTTATTGCCGAAAAGGCATATACTTCGACATACTGCGCTCATTTCGGGCGAAACGCTTGTAATTACATCACCTTTGTATTCAGGCGTAAAAATGAATTTTGTTTGGGAGAGCAAATTTTGTCGGGAATCGTTAATGAAGCAAGGATTAAAAACAAGGCAGTCGTCAGAGTAAGAGGGCTTTGGGAGCGTTGCGTATCATAGCTCGGGTTCTTGACCGACTAAGCCGAAAAAGGGGGCTTGACCATATCGTTTTTGTATCGGCCGCCGTTGCGAGATGCGGAAAATCTCAGGGCACCGAGCTGCCGAAATGTATTGCCGAGGGCGATGATGTCTGTGTATAGAGATACATAAAAAATGACAACCAAGAGGTGGAAAAATGAAAAAGGTAAACACAGCTTTGCTCATAAGACTTTGTCTTCCGCAGTTTGCGGTAGGACTTTTCACTACAATGCTCAACAATTATCTTATTTACTTTTATCAGCCGTCAAAGGAGTCGGGGATACCGAATCTTATTCCGCAGGGCAGAATAGTTCTCGGAGTCCTTACGGTAATAGGCTTGATTAAGGCGGTAGGGCATATAATCGACGCCGTCACCGATCCGCTTATAGCGGCAGGCTCCGACAAGAGCAAAAACAAAAACGGCAGACGTATTCCGCTTATGCAAAAGGCGGCTGTTCCGTTCGGACTTTGCGCGTTTCTTATGTTCTTTGTGCCGTTGAATTATGTAAGCGGCTTTAATGCCGTTTGGATTGCGGCTTTTATGTGGGGATATTATTTCTTCTTTACTTTGTATATGATTCCGCACAATGCGCTCATTCCCGAGCTTGTGCAGGACGGCCCGATGAGAGTCAACGCATATACGATAAGCTCGTTTTTCTTTGTAACCGGCAGCGCGCTCGGGTATGTCAGCCCGCTTATCGTGAACGGCTTTAAATCCGCCGGTATGGCCACTCTCGGAGCCTGGAGAATGACCTTCGGTATTTTTACCGCAATCGGCATTGTCCTGCTTATAATCCCGGCGTTTACCATAAAGGAAAAGGATTACGTGCATTCGGTAATCCCCAACGTGACCTTAAAGGACTCCCTGAAGCACGCTTTTTCAAATAAGCACTTCAGAATTGTCACACTCGGGCAGCTTTTGGAAAATACCGGAATGGCATTTTTCCAGGCTTGCATTATGTACTATGTAACCTCACTTATGGGTCTTGCCGAAACATATTCGGTGCTTATCTTGGCAATATCTATTGCAGGCTCGCTTGTTCTTTATCCGCTGGTAAATAAATTTGCCAAAAGGAAGGGTAAAAAGCTTCCCGTTATATTGGGCTGTATTGTGTTCTCGATTGCCGAAATCGTTATCTGCTTCAGCGATAAAATACCGGGCAATAAGCTCGTTTTGGCTTGCGTATTCGCGCTGTTCGTATCATTCCCGTTTGCCGTGCTCAATGTGCTGCCGGGTGCTATGATGGCAGATATCATTCAGTATGATACGGTAGTGACCGGCATTAACCAGGAGGGAATCTTCGGTGCTGCGAAGAGCTTTATTGTGAAGATGGGCAATTCACTCGCGATAATGATAGTGCCCTCGCTTGTTGTAACCGGTGCGGCGGCAGGCGAAAATGTCGGCGTGCTCGGACTAAAGCTTACGGCAGTTGCAGGCAGCCTGTTTTGCATCATTGCGATTTTTGTGCTCCTGCGTTACAGAGAAAAAGAGGTCCTTGCCACAATAGAAAAGGCAAGCGACAAAAAGGAGAATAATTGTGACTGATAACATAAACGCTTCTTCGGGCGATAAGGCTCAATTTTACGCAGAGCGCCTTGCAAAGATGATAAGGTGCAAAACCGTGTCCGAAAAGAATGACTTTAAGCCGGAGGAGTTTTTAAAGCTCAGAAAGGTTATTGCAGAGCTCTTTCCGCTTGTGACTCAAAAGGCGGAGTTTACCGTTTTCGGCGACGACGCCTATCTGTACAAATTAAAGGGTAAGGATGAGACAAGAAATGTAATGGTTATGTCTCATCATGACGTAGTTGAAGCGACAGGTGATTGGCAGGAGGAGCCGTTCGGAGGCGTAATCAAGGACGGCAAGCTCTGGGGCAGAGGAACAGTTGATACAAAAACACCTTTGTTCGCTGAGTTTTCTGCAATAGAGGAGTTGCTTTTGGAGGGCTTCGAGTTCCCGGTCAACGTATATCTTTTTTCCTCTCATAATGAAGAGACGGGAGGAGACGGAGCGGTTCTCGCTCTCGATTACTTCAATAAAAATCACATAACCTTTGATTGGATATCGGACGAGGGCGGAGCGGTAATAGACCCTCCCATGGCCGGTATAAGTAAAAAGTGCGCCATGATGGCGGTTCACGAAAAGGGCAGATGCGTAGCTGAGCTTACGGCAAAGAAGAGTAAGGGGCATGTCGGCCTTGCGGGCAACCATCAAACTCCCGTTATGCGAATGGTTTCTTTTATAGCGGAGGCAAATGAGAAAAAGCCATTTATCAGAAAGCTTCACCCCGAGGTCAGAGGAATGTTTGAGGCCATGGCACCTAATATGAAATTTCCCATGAAATTCGTATTTTCAAATCTTCGGCTGTTTTCGGGACTTTTGATAAAATTGATGCCAAAGCTCAATGATGCGGCCGGCGAAATGCTCGGAACCGGGTGTACGTTCAGAAAGCTCTATACCGAGGAGGACGGGAGCTGTAAGGGCGAGGCATTTCTTCGCTGTATCAACGATGAGGATTTGGCAAATGACTTGGACGCGCTGAAGGAAATAGCCGCCAAATACGATGTGGAGATAGTCGTCAGAGACTCCGACAATGAGTATTATAAGCCCACTTCTCTTGAAAGCGACGGCTATAAGTATGTCAGGAAAATCGTGCAGAGCGTATTTGACTACGCTGCGGCAGTTCCGTTTATTCTTCCTGCCGGAACGGATGCGAGAAGATTTACCGGACTTTCCGACTCGGTAATCAGATTTGCTCCCATTGACATTGACGGTCAGCAATATGCGTCGGTTCACAGCGAAAACGAGAACATAAATGTTGATAAAATTCCTTTGGCAGTAAAATTCTATAAGGAACTTTTGAGAAATTACAAATAATATTCTTAAACACACACCCCGATTCGGCCGGCAAACGCTCGACTGAACCGGGGCGCTTTGATTTTAACCGGAAACAGTGGGATTGAATTTACAGACAAAACGGGGTATAATGTAAAAAACAGGCAACGGTTAATAAGTTAGGAGGACTCTGTTATGAGAATAATAGATATTTCCAACGATATTTTGTCGGCAGAGGTTTACGAGGGCGATCCGGTGCCTGAGCTTATTAGTCTGGCTTCCCTGAAAAACGGGGACAGATACAATCTCAACGCCATCAACATGGGGCTTCATAACGGTACTCATATGGACGCGCCGCTGCATTTTATCGACGGTGCCGACGGAATCGACAAGGTAAAGCCCGACGCCTTTATAGGGCCGTGCACAGTGCTTGAGGTTTCGCCGGGAATTATAACCGGCTCCGTGGTTGAGGAGTATTTTCCGCGCAGGGCAGAGCGTATACTTCTGAAATCGGGAGGCAGGGCGTTTATACATCGCAGTGCCGCCGACGCCATGGCATATTTAGGATATAAGCTTGTCGGTACCGACGGGCTTGACGTCGAGCCGCCGCAGAGCGAAAGCTATGAAACTCATAAGGCGCTTCTCGGGCAAAATATAGCTGTCCTTGAGGGACTTGATTTATCGGATGTTGCAAACGGAGAATACTTTTTGATTGCGCCGCCGTTAAAAATAGAGTCGGCAGAGGCGTCACCCGTTAGAGCTATGCTTATAACCGACTATGTGTTTTGGAGCGGAAAGCCCGAAGCTTAAATTCCGGGAAAGGTTTTAATCATTTGAAAAAAGTTATAATTATAGGAGCCGGACCTGCCGGCATAACGGCGGCTCTCGAGCTTCTTCGCAGAGGCAAAAACGAATATGATGTAACGGTGCTCGAGGAGAGCGATTCGATAGGCGGAATTTCGCGCACGGTGAATCTTGACGGCAACCGTATGGATATAGGCGGTCACAGGTTCTTTTCAAAAGAGCAGCGCGTAAATGAGTGGTGGCAGAGTATTTTGCCGCTTCAGGGTGCTCCGTCAAAGGATGATAAGCTCCTAAAGCGCAAGGCGCATCTCGTAAAAGGCGGTGCCGACCCCGAAAAGACCGATAAGGTAATGCTCTATCGCCGCAGGGTGTCGCGCATATACTATCTTAATAAATTTTTCGATTATCCCGTGACGATGAAAATGGGAACGCTTATAAATCTCGGTTTTTTAAGAACGCTCGAGGCAGGCTTCAGCTACCTTTTTGCGATGATGTTCAAAAAGCCCGAAACCTCTCTTGAGAATTTCTATATAAACCGTTTCGGCAAAAAGCTGTATTCGATGTTTTTTGAGGACTATACCGAAAAGCTTTGGGGCAGACATCCGCGAGACATTTCGGCGGATTGGGGCTCGCAGCGTGTAAAGGGGCTCTCGATAAAAGAGGTTTTGTCGTCTGTTTTGCACAAGGGTAAGAGCGACGAAACATCGCTTATTGAGGAATTTAAATATCCGAAGCTCGGGCCGGGAGAACTGTGGGAGGCTGCAGCCGGTGAATTTACCGAAAGAGGCGGTAAAATATTGAAGAATGTCTCCGTGAAAAGGATAAATGCTTCGGGTAACAGGGTCTTGAGCGTAATCGCCGATACGGAAAACGGCGAAAAGGAATTTACGGGTGATATATTCTTTTCGTCTATGCCCGTAAAGGACTTGGTAGGCGGATTATCCGGAATCGAAATCCCCGAAACGGTGAAAAGTGCGGCGGCGAATCTCCCGTACCGTGATTTTGTAACAGTCGGACTTCTCGTCGACCGTATGCTTCTTAAAAATAAGACGGATATTAAGACGGTAAACGATATTGTACCGGACTGCTGGATATACGTTCAGGATAAAAACGTAAAGCTCGGCAGAATACAGATATTCAACAATTGGTCACCCTATATGGTGAAGGAGCCGGAAAACACCGTATCTTTGGGGCTCGAATACTTCTGTGACGAGGGCGACGATTTTTGGAATATGCCAGAGGAAGAGTGTATAGCGCTCGCGTCCGATGAGCTTGTCAGAATCGGTGTTATAGACTGCGGAGCGGTTTTAAGCGCGCACCGCGAGAGAGTTAAAAAGGCATATCCCGCGTATTTTGATTCCTATAAGGATTTGCCGGAGATTATAGATTTTCTCAATACTCTTGATAATCTTTACTGCGTCGGCAGAAACGGCCAGCACCGCTATAACAATATGGACCATTCCATGATGACGTCACTTTTGGCTGTGGATAATATACTTTCCGGCAAAAATGACAAGAGCGCGATTTGGAACGTAAATACCGAAGAGGAATATCACGAGAAAGGCGATAGGAATGAATAAACAAAAAAGAGCGTCCTGCTGCGAGCAATGCTCATATTACGACTATGACGAATATTCCGAAGAATATATCTGCTCTGCCAATATGGACGAGGATGAATTTATGCGCTTTATAAGCGGACCTGGCTCATACTGCCCGTATTTTGACCCGTATGACGAATATAAAATAGTAAGCAGACAAAACTGATGTTTCACTCTTGCAAATCGAAAAAAATGTGTTATACTATTTAAGAAAAATTAATTCCGAAAACGCTGTGACAAAGACAGTAGGTATATATGATGCCGTAAAAGAGAGCTTGCGCCGTCGGCTGAGAGCGCATACTGCGGTTTATGTGCCGAAATTTCACTTTCGAGCGGTGCGGCTGAAAAATGCAGTAGGTCGCAACGGATTCGCCCCCGTTACGGGCGAGGGGAGTATAGGCTCTCTTGAAATCGGGTGGTTAAACGGTGTATAAATCTCCGTCCCTTTTTCGGGACGGGGATTTTTTTCGGAATTTACAGCTGAATTTAAGGCGTTGTACACGTGCTTTGCCCTGTACGCGCTATCCAGAAAGGATGATTGCATTGAAAGAAAAGCTTATGGAAATTCGTGAGCGTGCCGAAAAAGAGCTTTCAGAGCTTCGTGATGCTACCGAGCTTGAAAACTTCAGAGTTCAGGTGCTCGGCAAAAAGGGCGAGCTTACGGGAATTTTAAAGCAGATGGGTTCGCTTTCCGCCGAGGAAAGACCGAAGATGGGTCAGCTCGCAAACGAGGTGCGCGCGAGCATCGAAGCAATGCTCAAGGAAAAAACCGCCGAGCTCAGAAGCAAGGAGCAGGAGGCTAAGCTGAAAAAAGAAACGATAGATGTTACGCTTCCCGGCAAAAAGCATGAAATAGGTCATAAGCATCCGCTCTCAATAGTTCTTGACGAGGTTAAGGATATATTTGTCGGTATGGGCTTCCAGATAGCGACGGGCCCCGAGGTTGAGTGGGATTACTACAATTTTGAGGCGCTCAATCTTCCGCCCGATCATCCGGCAAGAGATACGCAGGATACTTTCTATATCACGGAAAAAATGCTCCTTCGTACACAGACATCTCCCGTGCAGATTCGTGTAATGGAAAAGCAAGAGCCGCCTATAAGAATTATTGCACCCGGCAGAGTTTACCGCTCTGATGCGGTTGACGCAACACATTCGCCGTTCTTCCATCAAATTGAGGGATTGGTTGTGGATAAAGGAATTACAATGGGCGATCTCAAAGGTAGTCTTATGCAGTTTGCAAAGAGACTCTACGGCGAGGATACCGAGATAAGACTTCGTCCGCACCATTTCCCGTTTACCGAGCCGTCCTGCGAAATGGACGTTACATGCTTTAAGTGCGGCGGCAAGGGCTGCCCCATGTGTAAGGGCGAGGGCTGGGTAGAAATACTCGGCGGCGGTATGGTTCACCCGAAGGTGCTTAAAAACGGCGGAGTAGACCCGGAGGTTTATTCCGGCTATGCTTTCGGAGTAGGGCTTGAAAGACTTACAATGTTCCGCTTTAATATCGACGATATGCGTCTGCTCTTTGAGAACGACGCTCGTTTCTTAAATCAGTTTTAAGGGGAGGGTTATATAATGAATTTATCTAAAAGATGGCTTCACGACTATGTGAATTTAGATGTGTCGGATCAGCAGTTTGCCGATGATATGACTCTTTCCGGCTCCAAGGTTGAGTCCTTTGAGACCGAGGGTGCCGACATCAAAAACGTAATTGTAGGTAAGGTTGTATCACTCGTAAAGCATCCCGATTCCGACCACCTTTGGATTTGCCAAATCGACGTCGGAGCAAAGGATAATATACAGATAGTTACCGGCGCTCAGAATTTAAAGGTAAACGATGTTGTTCCCGTAGCAATGGATGATAGCTTCGTCAGCGGCGGGCATCATATTAAAAAGGGCAAGCTTCGCGGAGTTGAGTCAAACGGTATGCTCTGCTCACTCGGTGAGCTCGGACTTACAATTCATGATTTCCCGTATGCGATTGAGGACGGTATTTTCGTTCTCGGCGATGATTGCGACAAAACTCTCGGCAAGGATATACACGAGGCAATAGGACTTGACGACGTTATCACCGAATTTGAAATAACGTCAAACAGAGCCGACTGCCTTTCGATAACCGGTCTTGCAAGAGAAGCCGCGGCAACCTTTGACTCAAAGCTTGTTATTCCGGAGCCTGCGGTCAAAAAGACTCACGGCGATGTAAACGACTTTTTGTCGGTTGAAATAAAGGAGCCGTCGCTCTGTTACAGATATGCCGGCGCGGTAGTTGAAAATGTCCGCGTTAAGCCGTCGCCGCGTTGGATGCGCGAGAGACTTCGCGCATGCGGAGTAAGACCCATAAACAATATAGTTGACATTACAAACTTTGTAATGCTCGAATACGGTCAGCCGATGCACGCTTTTGACCTTCGCTATCTTGACGGTCACAAGGTAATTGTAAGAAAAGCACTTGACGGTGAAAAAATTACAACTCTCGATGGCGTAGAGAGAGCTTTAAAGCCCGAAATGCTTGTTATAGCCGACGAAAATAAGCCGGTTGCCGTGGCAGGTGTAATGGGCGGCGAGTATTCGGGAATTATGGATGACACAACCACCATAGTTTTTGAGTCCGCAATGTTCAACGGCGTTTCCGTAAGAAGAACCGCAAAGGCGCTCGGAATGAGAACCGAGGCTTCGGCAAGATACGAAAAAGAGCTTGACGCCACGGGCTGCCTTCGCTCGCTCAAGAGAGCACTGCAACTTGTCGAAGAGCTTGACGCCGGTGATATAGTCGGCGGTGTTGTTGACTGTGACCACAGCGATAAAACACCCGTTACTCTTCCGTTTGAGCCCGAATGGGTAAACAACTTCATAGGAATTGACGTATCGGCCGAGGAGCAGAAAAAGATTCTCGAAAAAATAGATTTCAAGGTTGAAAACGGCGTAATTACCGCCCCCTCATTCAGAAACGATATTGAGCATCAGGCGGATATATCCGAGGAAATCGCAAGATTTTACGGCTATGATAAAATTCCGGACAGAGCACTTTCGGGTGTTGCCGACGGAAGATATACCGACAGGCAGAAGCTTGAAAAACTCGTCACCGACGTTATGCTTTCGGAGGGACTTTCCGAGGTCTGCACATATACGTTTATAAGCCCCAAGCAGTACGATAAGCTCCGCTTGCCTGCCGATTCTCCGAGAAGAGACAGCGTAAAAATAATGAATCCTCTCGGTGAGGATACAAGCATTATGAGAACAACAGCCGTTCCGTCAATGCTTGATGTGCTCTCCAGAAACTACAACAACCGCAATCCCAAGGCAGCTATGTTTGAAATTGCCGTATCCTTTAAGCCGCGCGGCACAGAGGAGCTTCCCGAGGAGCCGAAGAACATTGTTATGGGTCTTTACGGCGAGGAGTACGACTACTTCACATTAAAGGGCGTTATAGAGGAGCTTCTCAGCAAAACAGGAATTACCGATTACGATATTGAACGCGTAACGGATGATCCGATACTTCACCCCGGCAGAGCGGCACGTATTACTGTCGGCGGCAAGACTCTCGCTCTGCTCGGAGAGGTTCATCCCGAAACGGCAAAGAATTTCTCCATAGGCACACGCTGCTATGTTGCAGAGGTTTCCATGGACGCTCTCTTTGAAAACAGAGGTGCGGAAAAGGTCTATACTCCGCTTCCGAAATTCCCGGCCGTAACACGCGACCTTGCATTTGTATGTGATAAGTCAGTACCTGTTGTCAGCCTTGAAAAAGAAATTCAGTCTGCGGTGGGTAAAACCCTTGAAAACATAACTCTCTTCGACGTTTACGAGGGCAATCAGATAGAGAGCGGCAAGAAGAGTGTGGCATTCAGCCTGAAGCTTCGCTCAAAGGATAAGACTTTGACCGATGACGATGCCGATTCGGCAATGAAAAAAGCGATTAAGGCTATTGAAAAGCTCGGCGCAACTCTCAGAAGCTGAGAAAAACAGCCGATAAAATACAAAAGACCCGACTCACGCTTTAAGTGTGAATCGGGTCCTTTTTGTGCTGATTTCAATTAAAAGAAAAAGAATTTTTTCTTTTTTCCGCCTGCTATATTGTGCTTGTCATCTATGCGTACCGTGGTTTTTAAGCTGTTCTCAAGCTCTAAAACAACAATTTCGTTTTCGTCCTTCAATATTGTTCCGGGTATGTAGAGCGATTCCTGCGGACCTATGTCCCAATAGCGACCGAGGCAGAAGCCGTTTATGAATATGTAACCCTTTTTAAGCCCTGCTGTGTGAACAAAGCAGTCTCCGCGACTTGTCGTTTTAAATGTGCCGCGCATAAATGTCGGTGTGTCAAGTCCCTTTGTGTCCGTATACCGAAGCTTGTCGATGTTATCGAGCGGAAGGGTGTATATATCCCAATGAGAGAGAACCTGATAATTTATTCTTATCTGGTCTACGCCCTTTCTGTCAAGAAGGCGCGGACCGTAATTTACCCTGCCCATGGCCTCTACCAAAATATCAATGTCATTTTCGCCGGACAAGCCGTGGAGGTCAATGCATTGCTTTTTGTCGTTCCTGTAAATAACGCCCTTGTATTCCTTATTTACAAATACATACGCTCTGTCGGCGAGGCCGTCAAGATAGAGCTTGCCGCCGTATTTTCCGACGAGATGATGATGATAGCAGATAAAGCCGAAGTTCTGACCGAAATGCTCCATGCTTTCGGGGCTTACGCTCTCGTGCTTTTCGCCGAGTGCCTCAATGTTATCGATAAATGCGGCGTATTTTGTGAGCTTAATGTCTCCCACGGTCTGGCGGAGCGGTTCCTGCGGAAGCTCTGTTTCGGGGAGCGACTGAGCACTCAAAAGCTCCTTGCGGACGGCATAATATTTATCCGTGTAGCCGCCCCACTCATTCAAGAGTGCGTCGTCGTCGTAGCTTGTTATAGTCGGCTGATAGCATTTATCGTGATTTGCGCCTGCGGTAAAGCCGAAGTTTGTGCCGCCGTGGAACATATAGAAATTAAAGCTTGCGCCGCTTCTGAGCATATTTTTCAGCTCGGATACGACCGGAGCCGAAGCTCTGTGATGGTGCTTTTCTCCGAAGTGGTCAAACCAGCCGTTCCAAAATTCACCGCACATGCTCGGTGCCTTGAAGCCCTGATATTCCTTGAGCTTCCTGAATGAAGCGGAGGCTCTTGAGCCGAAGTTTGCAACCTTGAGTATGTCGGGCAGAGTTCCGCCGCTGAGCATATCGTCTTGCGGACCGTCAGATGTAAAGAGTAGTTCCTTTACACCGCAATCTCTCATAAGCTCGGCTATGAATTTGAGATATTCCTTATCATTGCCGTAGCTGCCGTATTCGTTCTCCACCTGCATGGCTATTATGTTTCCGCCGTTTTCGTGGCAGAGCGGTAAAAGACGCGGCAAAAGCTCGTGATAATAATTTGAAACTGCGTCGAGATATGGCTTGTACATACAGCGAACACGCATATTTCTGTCTTTTAACAGCCATGCCGGAAGTCCGCCGAAGTCCCATTCCGCGCATATATAAGGACCCGGTCTTACAATAGCGTAAAGACCGACCTTCTTGGCCGTTTCAATGAATTTTACTATATCGAGTATTCCGTCAAAATCAAATTCGCCGGGCTTTTTCTCGTGCAAATTCCAACAGGTGTACGTTTCCACCGTGTTAAAGCCGGCTGCCTTTAATTTCAGAAGCCTGTCCTCCCAATATTCGGGAACGGTTCTGAAATAGTGTATTGCGCCTGAATAAATTTTCAGCTTTTCGCCGTCCAGATAAAAATCTTTTCCCTTATAAGTCAGCATAATATCCTCCGTTTTCTATGTAAAGTAAAATCAATTTACATAGTTATATTGTGAAATTTCGCACCGATGAGCTCCGACAGATCTTTCGGGGACAGCTCAACCTGAGTGCCGATTTTACCGCCGCTCACGACTATTTTGTCAAGTACCTCTGCGGTCGAATCTATTACGGTTTTAAACTGCTTTTTCATTCCTATCGGGCTGCAACCTCCGCGTATATATCCGGTTATTTTGTTAATATCTTTAACGTGTATCATCTCAACCGATTTCTCGCTTACCGATGACGCGGCCTCTTTTAGATTGAGTTCCTCCGCGACGGGGATTACAAAAACATAATGTTCTTTTGATTTACCCTCTGTTACAAGCGTTTTGTAAACAAGCGCCGGATCCTGACCTAATTTCTTTGCGACGCCGACTCCGTCAAACGGCTCGTTGTCGTTGTGCTCATAGTAATGAGCCGTATAAGGTATTTTGGCCTTGTCAAGTATTCTCATTACGTTTGTTTTTTGTTCCTTTGCCAAAGCTATGACTTCCTTTTGATGTTTTGTCGGCACAAGTCCGTGTGCTGCATTTGTCTATATATTGTACTAAAAAAACGGGACGATGTAAACATCGCCCCGAAAAAAGTTTGAATTTGTTTATTTATAAAGGTATACTCTCGCTTCATACGGACGTAAAGCGCATATGTCTTTTTTTGCCGGAGCGTCGTGGTAGTTTGAAATAAGTACTTCGCCTTTTGTAAGGTCAAAACCCTTCGGTGCGCGGAATGTTATAGTGTGGTCGGCAAATGAGCACACTATAAGAGCTTTTTGACCGTTAAAGCTACGCTCATAGCAGTATATTTCGTTGCTTTCGTGGTAATGCTCCTCATAATCGCCGTAAATAATTATCGGATTTTCCTTTCTTACCTTTAAAAGCTTTCTGTAATAGTTGAGAATGGAATCAGGGTCCTTCTCCTGCTGCGCCACGTTTATTTCGGTGTAATTGGGATTTACGCCGAACCACGGCTCTGCCGTAGAGAATCCGCCGTATTCGCTCGAATCCCACTGAACGGGTGTGCGTGCGTTTTCGCGGCTTGTTTTATTTGCGATTTCAAGATATTTTTTGTCGGAGAATCCAAACTTCTTGAACAGCCTTTGGTTGTTAAAAGTAACAACGTCCTTGAATTTGTCGATGCTGTCAAGATGGTTGTTGAGCATGCCTATTTCCTGACCCTGATAGATAAACGGCGTACCGCTCTGCATATAGCACATAGTGGCGAGCATTTTGCCGCTTTCGTTGCGGAATTTTTCATTGCCGTAACGGCTTATTATTCTCGGATGGTCGTGATTTTCAATGTAAAGAGCGTTCCAGGCTCTGCCGTAGAGCTTTTTCTGCCAGCGTGTAAATGCCGACTTCATCTTTTTGAGATTGAACGGCGTCGAAATTGTATCGGTCATAAAGCAGTCTGCCTGCATATGGTCAAAGCTTATCATCATATCAAGCTCTTTGTCCTGACCCTCCGTAAAGCTGAGTGCGTCGTCAGCTCCGGTCATCGGAGATTCGCCGACAACAAAGCAGTCATAATGGTTGAGTACGTCATGGCGGAATTCCTTTAAGTACTCGTGAATATGCGGACCCTTGTTGTAATGCTCAACGCCGGTTGCTATGGGCAGAGGAAAACCGTTGGGCAGTCCCTCTTTTTTTGATATGAATGTGATTACGTCCTCTCGGAAGCCGTCTACGCCCATATCGAGCCAGAAGCGCATAATGCTCTTGACCTCTTCTCTTACCTTCGGATTATCCATATTGAGGTCCGGCTGTTTTTTTGCAAACACGTGAAGATAATATTCGTCAAGGCCTTTGTCATATTCCCAAGCGCCGCCCTCAAAGGTAGAGAGCCAGTTGTTAGGCGGACGCTTGCCGTTCTTGCCCTTGCCCTTGCGCCAGAAATAGTAATCGTGATAGGGGTTGTCAACGCTCTTTTTGCTCTCCTTGAACCAATAGTGCTCATCCGAGGTGTGGTTAACCACCAAATCCATAAGAACCTTAAGCCCTCTCTTATGAGCCTCGTCAAGAACCTTTTTAAACAAATCAAGGTCGCCGTAGTCAGGCGAGATGTTTTTATAGTCGGAAATGTCGTATCCGTAGTCTGCGTTCGGAGACGGATATATGGGTGAGAACCAAATACCGTCAACTCCGAGACTCTTTATATAGTCGAGCTTATCAAGAACGCCGTAAAGATCTCCTATGCCGTCGCCGTTTCCGTCCTTAAACGAACGGCACCATATCTGGTAAAAGGCGTCTTCCTTGTACCAAGTATTATCCAATTTAAATACACCTCTCTGAATACAAATTTAATATTAGGATTATATCACATATATATATCAAAAACAATTATGTATTTTTTGTTAACAATGACGAGATAAAATGCACTAATTTATTGATAAAAGTTCATTTTTGTTTACACAAATTGACGTTGAATTTTTTGCGTTTAGTGGTATAATACACAGATGTAAATAAGTTGTAAATAACGGTCTTTGATGACAAAAGGAGGCTTTTTTGTGGAAAATACATTGAGACGTATCGTAGACGCCGACAGAGCGTCAAGGCTCAGCGTCGAAAAGGCAAGAGAGCGCCGTGAAAATCTCTCCGAGGAGCTGTCTCGCCGCAAAAAGGAAATAGACGCCGCCCATAAAGAGAATGCCGAGGACGCCGTAAAAAAAGCGCGTGAAAAGGCGGAGCTTAAGGTGAATCGTGCGTCGCTTGAGCTTGACGGTCAGACCAAACAAAAGTCAGACGCACTCAAAAAGATTTATGATGAAAACCACAATATGTGGGTTGAAAACATCGTTAAAGCCGTTATAGGCTGAAAAGAAACAAATTAACGAAAGGAGCGGCAGAAAATGAACTTTTCCGATCTGTCACAGAATGCCGTTCTCGCTAAGGCGAGAGCTATGTATGCCGGCACGCTGACAAATGAAAATTATGTTGATCTTGCAAACTGCCGCACCATCAACGAGGCTGCCAACTATTTAAAGGGCAGGACTTCATACAGCGAAGCGTTTGTTTCGGTACCTAATGTTAAAATACATCGCGCCCGTCTTGAGGCTGTTTTAAAGCGCTATATGCTTTCGCGTATAGCGTCGCTTTGTTCTTTTGAAAAGGCAATAGGTCAAAACCTCTATGAGATATTACTCCTCAGAAACGACATTGACTGCATAATAACCTGTGCCGATTATCTTGACAGCGACAATATAGGCGAATATCTTCTGTTTGTTCCGGATTTCTTTAAGGAACATTCGGAGCTCACCATGCTGCCCTTAGAAAGAGCACGTAATTTTGACGAGCTGCTGTCGGGGCTTCACGGTACAAGATATGAGAGCATAATCAAAAAGGCAATGAACGGCAAAACCGAATTTTCCGTTCAGCTTCTTGAAAATGTGCTTTATAATTATTTGTATACCGAAGCTTCGTCGATAATATGCGAAAAATATAAAAAAGGCAAAAAGCGCGATGAGCTGCTCGACTTCTTCCGTATGAGATCCGATATGAAGACCATCGAGAGTATTTACAGGCTCAAAAAATATTACGGCAGCGGCTCCGATATACATACAGGAAGCTTCTTTAATTCCGGAGTCACCTCCTTTAGCGAAAAGGATCTGGCGAGTCTTTTGGCGGCATCGTCTCCGGACGAGGTTTTGGATTTACTTAAAAAGACGCGATACGGCAAATATCTCCCGGCGGGCGATATGGTGATTGAACGCAAGACTGCAATAATGCAGCTTCGCATAAACGAAAAGCAGCTTCGATATTCCACTCATCCCGAAACGGTATTTTTGAGCTATGTCGGAATAATGGAAAACGAAATGCAAAATGTAACCCATATCATAGAGGGCATCAGGTACTCGCTTCCGCCCGAGGAAATAATGAAATATCTGATAAAGTCGGATGATAAGTGATGAAAAAAGAGAAATTTAAAAGAGTCCGTGTGCTTTGCAGCGAAGACAGCCTCCGCGATGTTTTGGCGGCACTGCTGTCGGGTAATTTCAAAAGCGAGGTGCCGGCAGCCAAAAACGAGGCCGCGCTTGATTTCAGGCGCGTCGAGGGCGACGACCCTTATGAAAAACCCATAAAACGGCTCTCTTCTGTGGCTAAATATGCCGGTTGGAAATATACTTTGCCGGAAAAAACGCAGGATTTGCCGCAGGACTTTGACTCTAAAACCGAAGAGATATACAATAAATACAAGAAGTTTAAACGCGATAAGCAGCTGCTCCTTGAGCAAAAAGAGGAGTGCGAGGAGGGCAAAAAACGAATTCGCCTGTTCAGCGGCCTCCCTGTGGATATTCAAGCTCTTACCGAGTGCGAATTCGTCAAGGCGCGCTTCGGTCATATGCCGAAGGATTGTCTTAAAAGGCTTCTTGAAATCCATAAGGATGACCCGTACATAGAGTTTTTCAAATCGTATGAGAGCGAGACGGATTGCTGGGGCATTTATCTTGTGCCGCGTTCGGATTTTGAGCGAGTGGATTCGGTTTTTGCGTCGATGCTGTTTGAACCGATAAATATTCCGTCGGCATCCGGCGAAGCCGAAAAGGTTGAGGAGCAGATAGATAAAAACATCGAAATTCTCAACCGACAGATACTTGAAGCCGAGGCTCTTGAGGAATATTATTTTAAGTTGCATTTCGAGTCTTGCAATTCGCTTTATCACACGCTTGTGAACGAGTCCGAAAAATTTGAAATATTAAAGAGCGGGCTTTTAAACAATAATTCGTATATCCTGTGCGGTCTGCTTCCGCTTTCGACAAAGGACGAGACGGAGCAAAGGCTCAAAGAGATAGACGGTGCATTTTATACAGAATCGGAAACAGTCAAGATTAAGGTATCCTGACTGACCTTATAAAAACCGAAAGGAGACGGTAGGGGCTATGGCTATCGAAAAGATGAAGCTTGTCAAAATAAGCGGCAGCCTTACAAAGCTTTATGACTTGAGTGCAAGGCTTTGCGAGAGCGAGTGTTTTCATCCGGATTCCGCGGCGAAATACATATCTTCGTCAATGGGATTCGTACCGTTTGTTGATGACAATCCGTATGCCGGTGAGCTGTCGGAGCTTCGTGATATAGCGAAAGCTGCAAAATTTGATCTCGAATTTAAAAGCATAGAAGAAAGCGATTCGGACGTTGACGAAAAGGACGCGTCTTATCTTAAGGACGTTGAAAAAAAGGTTATAGGACTTTATGAGCAGCGAAGCTCGTTGCTCGACCAAAAGGCGGTATGCGAGGGCGGTATTGAAAAATATTCGCACTTTAAGGGCCTTGGTATTGACCTTGACCAGGTATCGCAATGCGAATTCGTCAAAATACGTTTCGGTCATATGCCGAAGGAGAGCTACGAAAAGCTGAAGACGGTGTTCAAAGATAATCCGTACGTTATGTTTTATCCTTGCTCCGAGGATAAAACGGATTATTGGGGCGCATATTTTGCACCGAGTGACAAGGTGAACGAGATTGACGGTATATTTGCTTTCCTCTTGTTTGAACCGTTTGAGGTTCCCGGAGCGGCAGGCACCGTTGAGGAAGTAATCGAGCAGATTAAAAAGAGCATTGAGATAATCAAGTCTCAGATAAAAGAGACGGACGATAAAATCAGAGAGCTTTGGCAGACCGAGCACGACCATTGCAACAAGATTTATTCAAATCTTGTATATCAGAATTCGCTTTATGAGCTCCGCTCTTACGCGCTGCACAATGACAAGTACTTTATGTTTACCGGATTTATACCGGAGGGCAGCGAAAAGAAGTTTAAAAAGGAGCTTAAAAATGTCGGTGAGATTTCTGTCGAGATAAGCGATCCGCCGCATGACGGCAAGACCGTGGTTCCGGTTAAACTCAAAAAGACGCCGAAGCTGTTTAAGGCTTTTGTTGACCCATACAGATTTTATGTCGATATGTACGGTACACCGTCGTACGACGATATAGATATTACCGGGTTCGTGGCTATAACATATACCATACTTTTCGGTATGATGTTCGGCGATCTCGGCCAGGGCTTCGTTTTAATGCTCATAGGAATATTTATGTGGGCGAAGAAAAAAATAAAGCTCGGCAAAATACTTATTCCGTGCGGAATTTCATCTATGTTCTTCGGCTTTATGTTCGGCAGCGTGTTCGGATATGAGAATATGCTCGATCCAGTTTACCACGCTCTCGGCTGGAAGGGCAAGCCGATGACCGTAATGGAAAGCGTAAATACGGTTCTTTTAATAGCTATCGGTATAGGCATAGGGCTTATGGTAGTTGCAATGCTGCTTAATATTTACGCATGCATAAAGCGTAAACAGTTCGGTGAAGCATTGTTCAGTCAAAACGGACTTACGGGACTTTTGATGTATCTGTCCGGCGTAAATCTCGCTTCCGGCTTTATGGGAGGTCCGTCTCCCGTACCGAATAAGGTATGCGCCGTAACGCTTGCGGTAACGGCGGTTCTGCTTATGATAAAGGATATCCCGATAGGTCTTATCGAAAGGAAGCCTGATTGGAAGCCGGAGAGCATCGGGGACTTCATACTTCAAAATGTGTTTGAGCTTCTCGAATATGTGCTTTCGTATTTGAGCAACACGGTATCCTTCCTTCGTGTCGGCGCATTCGTACTTGTCCATGCAGGTATGATGATGGTTGTATTCTCACTCGCCGGTGCACACGAGAACATCTTTGTTATCATCCTCGGCAATATTCTTGTCATTGCGCTTGAAGGCCTTTTGACCGGCATACAGGCACTTCGTCTTGAATATTACGAGATGTTCAGCCGCTTCTATGAGGGCGGAGGAACGGCTTTCAAGCCGATAAAATTAAACGCGCAAAATTAAAAGTTGGAGGAATAAAATTATGTCAACTCTTTTCTATGTACTTCTCATCCTTGCACCCGCAGCAATACTTGCAACAGCGTATGCAATAATCAAAAAAAGAAATCAAGGCAGAAGCATTAAACGCTCCGTTGCGGTAAATCTCGCAACCTTCGCTGTACTTACTGTTCTTATTGCCGCTCTTTCGGTAAGCGTTTTCGCTGCAGACGATAACAACGCTTCGGCTGCCGACGCCTCTGCTGCTACCACAGCTACCGAGACTGTTGATAATTCAAAGGGTATGGGACTTTTGGCTGCAGGCCTTGTAACAGGTCTCGCAGGTATCGGCGGCGGTATTGCCGTTGCCGCAGGCGCACCCGCAGCAATAGCCGCTACCGCAGAGGACCCCAAGTCATTCGGTAAGTCAATTATATTCGTTGCACTCGGTGAGTCCATAGCACTTTACGGTGTTGTTATTTCAATTCTTATTCTCCAGAAGGTCTAAAACGATTTGCGGCGGCACCGTGCTTTCAAAGGCCGCCTTATGACCGAAAAAAGACAGACTGTGAGCTGTTTTGGTTGCCGAATGGCACATTGGGGGCTCCCCAAAAAGATTACGGATACAAAGGGTAATTGTTATGAAATTCTTCTTGATAAGCGATAATACCGACGCTATGATCGGTATGCGTCTTGCCGGAATTGAAGCAAAGCGGGTGACTTCGCGCGATGAAGCCGAAAAGGCTTTCAAAAAGGCTTTGTCTGCGGAAGACATCGGCATACTGCTTATAACCGCAGGAGTTGCCGAGTTTTGCCCCGAAACGGTAAAAAAATTAAAGCAGGGCAACAGGCCGCTGCTTGTCACAATTCCCGACGGCGACGGAAACGGCAGAAATCGTGATTCCATTACCGAATATATCCGAGACGCCATCGGTATAAAGATTTAAAGAACAGTGAGGTGAGATCATGGAAGAAATCAACAGCAAAAAGACAGAGGCGTTCTTAACTGCCATAAAGACTCTTGCAGACGAAGAGTGCAAAAGTATAGACGAAGAAACGGACCGCTTGCGTGTTGAGCGTTTGCGCGCTCTTCAAAAAGAGGCCGAGGATCGTTATAAGTCATATACCGAATACGAAACCGCTCGTATAAAGGCGGACTGTAACAGCGCCGTCTCCGAATGTGAAGAAAGGTCAAGAAAAGAGCTTACCGATCTTCGCGCAGAGCTTTGCAAAAAGGTGTTTGACGCGGCAGGTGAAAAAATTAACGAGTATACAAAAACCGATTCTTACCGCGAAAAGCTTGTTTCATCGGCAAAAGAGATTGCCGAGGCTTTTGACGGCGGGGATGTTGAGCTGTTTTTACGCAAAGAGGATCTCGTGTTTTCCGACGATCTCAAGGCGATATTTAAAAACGGTTGTGTCGTAACCGAAAGCGACGACATAGTTTACGGCGGTTTGAGAGCTGCGGACAGAAAAACGCACTGCCTTGCCGACGATACTCTTGATACAAAACTCAAAGAGCAAAAAGAATGGTTCCTTGAACATTCGGGACTTTCCATCGAGGAGTGATATATTTGTCAGAGAATGTAATATTCGGTATCAACGGCCCTGTCGTTACCATAAAAGGCGAGACTGATTTGAGCATGATGGAAATGGTCTACGTCGGCAAAGAAAAGCTGATAGGCGAGGTAATAGGCCTTGATAAAAAGATGACCACCATTCAGGTATATGAGGAGACTACGGGCCTCAAGCCCGGTGAGCCGGTATACTCAACGGGTCTTCCCATGAGCGTTACCTTAGGCCCCGGAATTATCGGTAACATATTCGACGGTATCGAAAGGCCGCTCCCCGCAATCGAAAAGAAGTTCGGCGCTTTTATAGGCAAGGGCGCTCAATTCTCTCCGCTTGACACCGAAAAGAAATATAAAGTAACCTTAAAGGTTAAAGTCGGCGACACACTTTCCGGCGGCGATATTTACGCCGAGTGCCCGGAAACGCCGGTAATAACACATAAAATAATGTTGAGTCCTCTGCTTTCGGGTACCGTTACCGAGGTAATGCCCGACGGCGAATACACCGTAAACGATACGGTTGCAAAAATCAAGGACAAAAAGGGTAACGAAACGGAGCTTACGCTTTTACAGAAGTGGCCCATACGAAATCCGAGACCGATTAAAAAGAGACTCCCCGCCACTAAACCGCTTGTTACGGGTCAGCGTGTAATCGACACGGTTTTCCCGGTAGCCAAGGGCGGTGCGGCGGCAATCCCCGGAGGATTCGGTACAGGTAAAACAATGACTCAGCATCAGCTTGCTAAATGGTGCGATGCCGATATCATAATTTATGTCGGCTGCGGCGAGCGCGGTAACGAGATGACTCAGGTTCTTACCGAGTTTTCGGATATTACCGACCCCAAGACGGGCAGACCGCTTCTTGACAGAACAATGCTTATAGCAAATACCTCTAATATGCCCGTTGCGGCACGTGAGGCTTCAATTTACACAGGCATTACAATAGCTGAGTATTACCGCGATATGGGCTATGATACGGCTCTTATGGCAGACTCGACATCACGTTGGGCTGAGGCGCTCAGAGAAATTTCCGGACGACTTGAGGAAATGCCCGCCGACGAAGGCTTCCCGGCATATCTTCCGTCGAGACTTTCCGAATTCTATGAGCGTTCGGGTTATACCGAAAACCTCAACGGCACTGAGGGCTCAATAACGCTTATCGGCGCGGTATCGCCTCAGGGCTCCGACTTCTCCGAGCCTGTAACTCAGAATACAAAGCGTTTTACAAGATGCTTCTGGGCTCTTGATAAATCGCTCGCTTATGCGAGACACTATCCGGCAATAAACTGGACCCTCTCTTACAGCGAGTACACGGGTGACCTTGCTAACTGGTACAGAGACAATGTTTCACCCGACTTTATGAAATACCGCGAAGAGCTTTGCTCGCTTTTACTTGAGGAAAACTCACTTATGGAGATAGTAAAGCTGATAGGTGCGGACGTGCTTCCCGACGATCAGAAGCTTGTAATTGAAATTGCAAGAGTAATCAGAGTCGGATTCCTTCAACAAAACGCATTCCATGCCGACGACACCTTCGTTCCGCTTGAGAAGCAGTTTAAGATGATGCACGTCATACTCCATTTGTACCACAGAGCAAAGGAAGTAGTCGCAAGGCAGATTCCTCTTTCAAAGATAACGGCTACGGGACTGTTTGATAAGTTTACAAAGATGAAATACGATGTGCCGAACAGCAACATAGAAATGCTCGACGATTACATCAAAGAAACCGATGCCGTTATGGACGGAATACTGAAGTAAGGTAGGTGAGCACAATGATAATTCAACATTTAAGACTTGATGCTATCAACGGCTCACTTGTTGAGCTTGACGGTGTAAAGGACGCTTCGTTTGACGAGATAGTTAATTTTAAGCTTGATGACGGCACACAGCGCACCGGAAGAATAGTTAAGATAGACGGTGAGCATATCACGGTACAGGTGTTTGAGGGTACAAGAGGTATTTCTCTTCAGAACGCCTCCACAAGCCTTACCGGAAAGCCCATGGAAATATCGCTTTCTCCCGAAATTCTCGGCAGAGTGTTCGACGGACTCGGCAGACCCATAGACGGTCTCGGCGAGGTCTATCCTGAAGAGAAACGCGATGTTAACGGTGCTCCGATAAACCCCGTATCACGTGAATATCCACGTAACTTTATTCAGACGGGTATTTCGTCGATAGACGCTCTCGCAACGCTTATACGCGGTCAGAAATTGCCTATATTCTCAGGCTCCGGTATGAAGCATAACGAGCTCGCCGTTCAGATAGTGCGTCAGTCCACAATTTCCGATACCGAGGACTTCGCAATAGTCTTTGCGGCAATGGGCGTTAAAAACGACGTAGCAAATTACTTCCGCACTTCGTTTGAAGAGGCGAATGTAATGAACAGGGTTGTTATGTTCTTAAACCTTTCAAACGACCCTATAATCGAGAGAATTATGACTCCGCGCTGCGCTCTTACCGCGGCGGAATATCTCGCATTTACTCTTCATAAGCACATACTTGTAATTTTGACCGATATGACGTCATATGCCGAGGCTCTTCGTGAATTCAGCTCGTCAAAGGGCGAGATTCCGAGCCGTAAAGGCTTCCCCGGCTACCTTTATTCGGACCTTGCTTCGCTTTATGAGCGTGCCGGTATGATAGAGGGCGTTGAGGGCTCCGTTACGCAGATACCGATTCTTACAATGCCCAACGACGATATTACGCACCCCATTCCCGACCTTACGGGTTATATTACCGAGGGTCAGATAGTTCTTGACCGTGACCTTGATTATAAAGGCATTTATCCGCCGGTCAACGTACTTTCGTCTCTGTCGCGTCTTATGAAGGACGGTATCGGCGAGGGCTTTACAAGAGAGGACCATTCGGCACTTTCAAACCAGCTCCTTGCGACATATGCCAAGGTTCAGGATGCTAAATCGCTCGCGTCTGTAATAGGTGAAGATGAGCTGTCTCCGGACGATAAGCTTCTTATGAAGTTCGGCAAGGAATTTGACAACAGGTTCTTGAATCAGAGCTTTACCGAAAACCGTACCATTGACGAGACTCTTGACCTCGGCTGGGAGCTCCTTTCAATGCTTCCGCGCCGTATGCTCGACCGTGTTGATGATAAGACTCTTGATAAGTACTATAAAGGCAAAAACTGAGCCTTTTAAAATTCGGAAAAGGAGGAAAAGCCGATGGCACAGGTGTTCCCGACAAAAGCCAATTTGATGGCGACGCAGAAATCTCTCGATTTAGCCAAGCTCGGCTATGAGCTGATGGACAGAAAACGTAACATTCTTGTTCGTGAGATGATGCAGCTTATAAGCGAAGCAAAGGAAGTCGAGGCAAATATAAACGCGGTATACGACAAGGCTTATTCGTCCTTGAAGCTTGCCAATATTACGCTTGGCGTTTGCGGTAATTTTGCAAGAACCATACCCGTTGATAACGGACTTTCCCTTGATTTTCGCAGCGTAATGGGTGTTGAGATACCGAAAATATCGCTTGAAAGCAGCAAGCTGATGCCGTATTTCGGCTTTAATTCGACAAACTCCCACCTTGACGAGGCTTACATAAACTTCAACGAGGCAAAGAAAATGACCGTAAAGCTTGCCGAAACCGAGGCTTCGATTTACCGGCTTGCGGATGCGGTTAAGAAAACGCAAAAGCGCGCCAACGCGTTAAACAACATAATGATACCTCAGTTTACGGGTACGATTAAGTACATCTCCGAAGCACTCGAGGAAAAAGAGCGTGAAGATTTTACAAGGCTTAAAGCCGTTAAAAATCAAAAAGAGGAGAAAAAACGCGAGGCAAAATAAAAATCAGAGGACTGTAAAAGCTCGTCTTTTACAGTCCTTTCTATTTGCTTTATTTGTTGCTTATGCTGCTTTTTGCGATTGAGTTTTTTCTTATTCTTATTGAGAATTATATTCAGTGACCGAATTGTGAGCAAACATAAAAAATGCTGTGGAACGTATGTTCCACAGCATTTTTATATCTGTATAAGCTTATTTTATTTCAACTATCCAGCCTTCGGGAGCTTCGATTCTGCCCATCTGAATTCCGGTGAGGGTATCGTAGAGCTTCTTGATGGTCGGACCCATCTCGTCCATACCCGACGGGAAGCAAATTTCCTTGCCGTGGTCATATACCTTGCCCACGGGAGATATAACGGCAGCGGTTCCGCAAAGACCCATCTCTGCAAAATCGGAAAGCTCGCTGAGGTAAACCTCTCTTTCCTCAACATTGAGGCCGAGGTAATCTTTTGCAACTGTTACAAGCGAACGCCTGGTTATAGACGGAAGAATTGACGGGCTCTTCGGAACGACTACGGTGCCGTTCTTATCAACAAAGAGACAGTTGGCGCCGCCGGTTTCCTCAACCTTTGTTCTTGTAGCGGGATCAACATAGAGATTTTCATCAAAGCCGTTTTCGTGTGCGTCAACTATGTTGTAGAGCGACATTGCGTAGTTAAGACCTGCTTTGATATGGCCGGTTCCTCTGGGAGCTGCGCGGTCAAGGTCGGTTACACGAATGGTAATGGGCTTTGCACCGCCTTTAAAATAAGGACCTACCGGAGTTACAAATATACGGAACTGATATTCGTCGGCAGGCTTAACGCCGATTACCGGATTTGAGCCGAACATATACGGCCTTATGTAAAGGGTTGCGCCCGAACCGTATGGGGGAACATAGTCGATATTTGCTTTGACTACTTCTTTGACAGCCTCTACGAATTTATCTTCGGGAAATACGGGCATTTTAAGGCGCTCGCATGATGATTTCATTCTTGCGGCGTTAAGGTCGGGGCGGAAGCATACCGTTCTGCCGTCTTCCGTTGTGTACGCCTTAAGACCCTCAAAGCAAGACTGCGAGTACTGAAGAACACCTGCACACTCATTGATAACGACGTTGGGATCAGAGGTAAGTCCGCCATCCCATTTGCCGTCCTTAAAGTTGGCAACATATCTCTTGTCCGTGGGGATATAGCTGAAGCCTATCGAACCCCAGTCAATATTTTTCTTCGCCATAGTATTACTTCTTTCGTAATTTGAATTTTTATTCATTATATCACATATTTTCTGTTGTTTGCAATAGAATATGCGAGCTTTAACGCGGCGTTTTGACGAAATATCGGCCGATTTTTGCCATCGGTTTATAAAAAATGTTGTATATAAATGTCGCTTATGTTAAAATAATATAAATTGTGTATAAAATGTATAAGTGCCAATCCGATAGGGTTCGGCGCTGCGTTTAAAACAACAAAACTCAAAACGGGGTGATAATTTATGTCGGTTTATACAGAGCGCGCCGCGGAACTTTTCGGCAAAGGCTTTAACTGCTCTCAGGCTGTTTTTGCGGCGTTTTGCGATAAATTCGGAATGGACGAAAAAACCGCTCTCAAGGTCGCGTCCGGCCTCGGCGGCGGAGTAGGCAGAATGAGAGAGGTCTGCGGAGCTATGTGCGGAGCCGCTATGGTTGCAGGTATGGTATACGGTGACGATACAGGCGAAAACAGGGAGGCAAAATCCTATACGTATAAAAAGGTTCAGGAAATTGCCGCTGAATTTAAAAAGACCAATCCGTCTATAATCTGCCGCGAACTTTTGGGATTGTCAAAAAACTGCGCCGTTACTCCGAACGCCGAAAAACGCACGGCGGAGTATTATAAAAAACGGCCTTGCGCTCAAATTGTGGAAGATGCGGTGAAAGCTACGGAAAAAGTGCTTTTCTCGGAATAGTGCTCCCTAAAAGCTCAACTGCAAAATGAAAAAAGGAACTGTTTTATGAATAAAAATACCGCATTTGTCTCTTCAGATGAAGAGATAATATATATAGGAAACGAAAATACGGTGCGCGAAATATCGACATCCGGTAAGGTATTGCGAACCGTCCGCATAATTAACAGGCGAATGGACGAGACCTCGTTTTCTCCCTCGGACGGCTCTGAGGAGTTTATAATATCCTATAAAAACGGTGTGTTCGGCAAGGGTAAAATACACTCTTCCGATTGCAAACTGAAAAGCACGGAGCTGAAAGAGGATGGGGCGGTTAAAAAAGCCGTATTTTGCTTTGAGCCGTACCGTATACACTCTTCCAACGTATTTGTGAAGGTGATATTTGAGGCGAGGGACTCTGACCCCGTTATCAGAAAATATGTTACTATATCGTCAAGTGCCCCGAAAAAACTGTTCATTGATTATATCGACCTTGAATATTTTGTGCTCGGAGCCGATATTAAAATGCGCTTTTCAAGACCGGATATGGAAAAAGCCTATCTTTCGCAGTTTCAGTCGGCACTCGGTCAGCCGATATATATAAACGGTATGTATTTCGGCTGTGAATTTCCGACGACGGATAATAACATAGTAGATAATACGGCGCATATAAGATATTTCGCCGGAAAAGCCCTTAAGGAGCTGTCAAACGGCAATGAAATCTATATTTCACATCCGACAATCGGCGGTGCGGCGCGCAGCTTTGATATGGAGGTCGTGAGAGCCGATTTTCTTGAGTATATAAAAGGCATTGCAAAACCGATTTATCTCCGCACACAGTACAATTCTTGGTACGACCATATGCTTGATATAACAAGCGAAAACATACGCGACTCTTTTTTTGAAATAGAAAAGGGACTTTCGAGTGCGGGCGTTCCGCCGCTCAATTCTTATGTCGTAGACGACGGTTGGGTTGATTACGATAAGGATTTTTGGTGCTTCAATGATAAATTCCCCAATGAACTCTATGAGAGCTCTGCGCTCAGCAAGAAATTTTCGTCCGATTTCGGACTTTGGCTCGGACCTCGCGGCGGCTATAATTTGAAAACCGACAAGTTCGGCAGAAGAATGGAGCGCTCCGGCAAGGGCGGCTATAACAGGCAGAGCCGCGATGTGTGCGTTGCCGATCACCGATACACAAAAAATGTGCTTGAGTTTTTCCTTGATTGTATGGGAAAATTTGATATCAACTATTGGAAGCTTGACGGTTTTCTGCTGAAATCGTGTAAAAACAGACATCACGGGCATCCCGTAGGCGGAAAACACGGTATGTACTGCTTTACGGACTGCTGGGAAAACTGGACGGATATATTTGAAAAAATGCACCTTCTTCGCGAGAAAGAGGGCAAGGATCTCTGGATTAACCAGACAAGCTATTGTAACGCGAGCCCGTGGCACCTTATGTACAGCGAGAGCTTTTGGATGCAAAACAGCGGCGACATAGGCTTTATTGATAAAACGACAAGCGGAGAAAAGCTCAGCGGAAGCGATATTGACAGAATGCTTACATACCGCGATTCAAAGTATTTTGACTTCCACAGAAAAAGGCAGTATCAGTTCCCTCTGTCAAATATGTATAATCACGAGCCGATTTACGGCAACACCGCAAAGATTCATATGACGGACGAGGAATTCCGCAAATATATGTATATGATATCCACGCGCGGAACCGCATTTTGGGAGCTTTATTACAGCTTTAACCTCTTTACGCCCGATATGTGGCTTATCAATGCCGATGTTTTGTCGTTTATCAGGGAGAATTTCAGCATATTGCGAAATTCAAAGCTGATAGGCGAGTCTCCCGACACGGGCAGCGTTTACGGTTACTCCGCATGGGAAAACGCAAACGGTATAGTTTCGGTGCGAAATCCGGCTAATAAAAAACAGAGCTTCTCGTTTATTCTTGACAGAATTATAGGAGTTGTCGAGGGTGCCGAAAATATGACGTGCGTCACGGTTTTGCCGTATACGGAAAAACCCGATGAAAGGAAATACTCATACGGTGACACCGTTTCGGTGGATTTGGAGCCGCATGAAATACGAATTTTCAAGTTTACAAACGAAAATACAGCTTCGTTAAAGCTTACAGAGGCAAAATTCATCGACGAAAAGACCGTTGAATTCAGATTTAACAGTCATATCGCTGTAAAGATGAGTACATTTACACTTGACGGCGTGGCTCTTAAAAAAGAGCTTCGGGCTAATTACAGCGATGTCAGAGTGTATTTGCCTGCCGAGGGCGAAAATTTACAAAAGCTTGATATAGATATAGATGTAAAAGATATTTACGGAAACGTTCTTTCCGAAAAAGTACCCGTAACATATTTCAAAAACGGGTGTATACCTATATCCTACGGCGTTTCGGGGCGCGGTGACTTTGCTCTCAGGCTGACGCTTTCCGCTGTTCCCACAGACGGTATGATACTTCTCGGCGGCAAAGATATGAGCATTTTTGCCGCAAACGGGAAGCTTGTTTTCGACGTTAAGGGAATTAAGGCAAAATCCGATACGATAATTGTCGGCAAAGATAATGTAAAGGTATACGCCTTGCGTGAAAGAAACGGTATGATTAAGCTCTATATAGACGGTAAACTCGATTGCTCCGGCTATGATGTGAGAAATGCAGGCGCAGATATTGCCGCAGGTGAAATCAAATGCGGTGCAAGTGTTAAAAACATTGAGATTTTTAACCGTGCTTTCAGCTTTGATGAGGTAAAGGACTGATATTATGGAAGAAAAAACGCTTCATAAACACCTTGTTGCCAAAACGGACGGTAAGGCCGAGCCGGACAATATTCTTATAGCCGGCAGTATAAGAATAACGGTCATATTTCCGAATCTTATAAGAGTAGAGTGCGGAAGTGAAAAATCCTTTTGCGATGAAGCGACGCAAAGTGTTTGGTTCCGCAATCACGGTAAGGTCGATTTTACATATGAAATAACAAAGACCAAAATCATAATAAAAACCGAAAAAGCCGAGTTTTGCATAAACCGCAGAAACGGTACGGCGATATATGCCAAAATCGGAGATATGGAGTCGAGCTGTGATAACAGTGAGAATTTAAAGGGCACGGCACGCACTCTTGACCAGTCACACGGTGCGATTCCGCTCAAAGACGGAGTTATCTCGTGTGACGGAGCTGCCGTATTTGATGACAGCAAGTCGCTGCTTATGTGTAAAGACGGAGAAGTCAGACCGCGCCTCGCGAAAGAACGCGATATTTATGTGTTTGCATACGGCACCGATTATATAGGTGCGGTCAATGCTCTTTATAAAATTACGGGCGAGGTGCCGCTGGTGCCGCGTTTTGCTCTCGGTAACTGGTGGAGCCGCTATAAGGCGTATACACAGAGCGAATATCAAAGCCTGATGCTTGAATTTAAAAAACACAATGTCCCGCTTACCGTAGCCACGGTTGATATGGATTGGCATTGGGTAGATGTTAAAAAGCAATTTCCGGATGCAGGATACAATAAAACGAGACCGCTGTTTTGGTCAGACGGATGGACCGGATACAGCTGGAACACCGAGCTTTTCCCCGATTACAGGGGCTTTTTGAAATTCCTGCATGAGCAGGGGCTTAAAGTTACGCTGAATTTGCATCCTGCTCTCGGCATACGTTCGTTTGAAAACTGCTACGACGCGGCGGCGAGGGCTATGGGGCTTGACCCGGCCGAGAAAAAGCCGATAGAATTTGATATAACCGATACACAGTTTATAAACACATATTTTGATACGGCACACCATCCGTATGAGGATGAGGGAGTCGATTTTTGGTGGATAGATTGGCAGCAGGGCAAAAAGAGCAAGCTGCCGGGTCTTGACCCTTTATGGGCGCTGAATCACTATCATTATCTTGACAGGCAGCGTTCGGGCAAGCGTCCTCTCATTCTCTCGCGTTATGCCGGCATAGGCTCTCACAGATATCCCCTCGGATTTTCGGGAGATACATTTATGAGCTGGCGAGTTCTTAAATTCCAGCCGTATTTTACATCTACCGCGTCGAACTGCGGATATACCTGGTGGAGCCATGATATAGGCGGCCATTGCTTCGGCAGGCACGATGATGAGATGTACGTGCGCTGGGTGCAATTAGGCACTTTTTCGCCGATTATGCGCTTGCATTCAAGCGATGACCCGCTCTCCGGCAAGGAGCCGTGGAATTACGGCTGGGAAGCCGAAATGACAGCGGAACGTTATTTGAGGCTTCGTCATGAGCTGATCCCGTATCTCTACTCTATGAATTACCGTACTCATAAATTCGGAAGAGCACTCTGTGAACCGCTTTACTACGATAACCCGGAGTGCGAGGGTGCTTACAAATGCCGTAACGGATATATGTTCGGCAGCGAGCTTTTGGTTTGCCCCGTCACGTCAAAGATAAATAAAAAGACGCGCCGCGCCGAAACCCGTGTATGGCTGCCTAAGGGACGTTGGACTGACATCTTCACGGGCAAAATATATCGTGGTTCAAAGACGGTCAGAATACACAGCGAACTTAATACGATGCCTGTTTTTGCACGCGAGGGAGCGATAATACCGCTGTCTCTTGATGAGGGGAACAGCTGCAAAAATCCCACAGTATTGAAATTCAAGGTGTACCGCGGCAACGGCAGTTTTTCTCTCTACGAGGACGACGGTGAGACTAACGGCTTTAAGGACGGCGATTTTTCAATAACCGAGCTTTCCGTCAGCGAAACCGAAAACGGTATTAAGCTGACACTCTGCGGCGGAAAGAAAAAGGATTATCTTCCGCTTAAAAGGCGATATGTGTTTGAGTTTTCCGACATTGTATCCGCCGAGAACGTAAGGGTTATGTCGGGCGGCGAAAAGCTTGATTGTTCGGTCACGGATGCAGGCGGCAGAGTTACCGTTTCGCTGCCTCCCACGGAGATTTCCGCCCCGATAGAAGCGGAGCTTTACGGCGTTACGGTGCTTAAGAACAAACCGAAGCGCGAAGCAGTCCGTGAGGCTATGACAAAATTCAACGGTATCAATAACTTGAAAAAATGTCGTTATTTAATCCTTGAAAAGGCAAAGGACGATGCGGCACTTCTTTCCGAGGTGCGGCTTTTGGGCAATTCGGCGCTGCGCTCCGAGCTGCTTGAAATTTTGGAGGACCTTGACTATACGCCGTAAAACAGGCGGATGTCGAAATTTGTTGACTTACCGTTCATTAAATAATATAATAAAATAACTTTGCTAAAAAGCACTTTCGGAAAGGCGTGTTTAATTTGTCTGCATTACCTTTTGATATTGACTGTATTGCCGCTGATTTTTCAATTAACGGAAATTTTAAGGAATACACCGCTCTTAATGACGGGCACATAAATTCCACTTATGTCATATCCTTTGATGACAAAGGCGATACCGTAAAATATACGCTCCAAAAAATAAATACCGGTATATTTAAAAACCCCGATGCGCTCATGAGCAACATTGTCGGTGTTACCTCACATATCCGCTCCGCACTTTTAAAGGCCGGCAGAGACGCCGACCGCGGAACCTTAACGTTCCTTAAGGCGGCGGACGGTAAGTATTATTTCCGCGATGAAAACGGTGATTGCTGGCGCGTATACAAATATATAGATAAGGTTTATACCTGCAATATAATCGACTCCGCCGAGGTGTTTGAAAATGCCGGCAGAGCATTCGGCGAATTTCAGCGTCAGCTCTCAGATTATCCCATTGACAGCCTTTTTGAAACAATACCGAAGTTCCATGATACATACTCGAGATTTCTTGATTTTATGTCCGCGGTAAAAGAGGACAGAGCGGGAAGAGCCGAAGGTGTGCGAGAGCTTATTGATTTTGCCGTTGCAAGAGAAAGCGACACGCACGTTCTTTTAGACCTTATAGAGCGCGGCAGTCTGCCGCTTCGCGTCACTCATAACGACACAAAGCTCAACAACATTCTTTTTGACCGTGATTCAAATGACGGAATCTGTATAATTGACCTTGACACCGTAATGCCGGGACTTTCGCTCTATGATTTCGGCGACAGCATCCGCTTCGGCGCAAATACGGCGGCTGAGGATGAAAAGGACGTTTCAAAGGTATCGCTCAGCCTGCCGCTTTACGAAGCATATACAAGGGGCTATTTAAGCTCCGCCAAGGACAGCCTTACCGAAACCGAGACTGAGTATATGGCGTTTTCGTCTAAGCTTATGACATATGAGTGCGGTATACGCTTCCTCGGTGACTATTTAAACGGAGATGTTTATTTCAAGACCGATTATCCCGAGCATAACCTCGTAAGAGCAAAAACGCAGTTTGCTCTCGTGGCCGATATGGAAAAGAAAATGGACGAAATGCGCCGTATAACCGAAAACGCATTAAAATAATCCGTTTTGAAAATCGAACAAACAAAAACAGCGAAGCTCTCCTTCTTTGACGGAGGGCTTCGCTTTATAGTTGCCTGTTTGGTATGATGATGTTATTAACCTTTTGCAAGCTCGTTCAAAACCTCAAGTAAAAACTCCCAGGTTCTTTTTACCGAGGAAATGCTCATACTCTCGCGATAGGTGTGTATGTCTTTAAGGTTCGGACCTATTGAAACGCAGTCAAGGCCGTCGATTTTATCGGAAAACAAGCCGCATTCAACACCGCCGTGTATAGAGGTTATGACGGGTTCATTTTTATACATTTTCTCATAAACCTCTGTCATAACGCTTCTGAGGCGCGATTCTTTTTTATATTCCCATGCGGGGTAATCGCCGAAGGAAATTACCTTGCCGCCTATGGCTCTCATAATCAGAGCGAGGCGGCTCTTGAGTTCCTCTTTCTTCAGCAGTACGCTGCTTCTTATACAAAATTTCGCCGAAATTTCACTTTCCTCGGTCTTTAATATGCCGAGGTTGAGCGAGGTTTCCGGAAGGCCCTCTATGTCACGGCTCATTGAGATGAGTCCGCACGGGAGGGCGGACAGCATAGCAACTGCCTTTTCGGTAGAGTCGGCATTTGCGGCTTTTTCCTTTGAAGCAGCTTCTTTAACGTCAATAGCGATTCCGTCGTCAACGGAAGAATAATCGTTCCTTATTACTTCGCTTATTTCACAAACTGCTTTTTTGAGCTCTTCGGGGCTTTTTGTTTTGACAATCGCTTCGGCACTTGTCGGGATGGCGTTATCCTTTAGTCCGCCGTCAACACTTATTATTCTTGCTTCGCAAATGGGCAGTACGTAATTAAGTATTCTGCCGAGAAGCATATCGGCGTTTGCCCTGCCGCGGTGAATTTCGGCGCCGGAGTGACCGCCTTTAAGACCCGAAACGGTTATTTTTAATGTTTCGCCGTCGTATTCTTCTCTTTTTATGGGAAGTATGCAGCGTGTTCTGTTTCCGCCTGCACAGCTTACGGTAAATACTCCCTCGTCCTCCGAATCGAGATTTATCATCATTTTTCCGCGAAGGCTTGACGTGTCAATATTTTTTGCACCGTCCATACCCGTTTCCTCGTCCGTTGTAAAGACTGCCTCTACGGGCGGCCTTTTATTGTCGGAGTCGAGAAGTGCGAGTATCATGGCAACGGCGATTCCGTCATCGGCTCCGAGCGTAGTGCCCACCGCCGAGATATTGTCGCCGTCAACCGCAAGGTCGATACCCTCTTTTTCCATATCCTTGGTGCAGTCGGGGGCTTTTTCGCAGACCATATCAAGGTGCCCTGCGAGAAGTATCGGCTCGGTTTTGTCACAGTCTACGGCAGGGGCAAAGATTATGCAGTTGTTGCTGTCGTCCTGCAAACATTTGAAACCGTGACTCTCGGCAAATCTTACACAGTAGTCGCTTATCGCTTTTGTGTTGCCCGAACCGCGCGGTATTTTTGAAATTTCTTCAAAATAATAAAAAACCTTTTTCGGAGATAATCCGTCTGTTATTCTCATATTTTCACCTCATTTTATTTTGCGTCAGTTAACTCTCATTGCACTTTTCGGCTCAACCGTGAGAGAATTAACGGTTACCGCCGTATCGTTATAGTTAAAGTATATTATAATGCTGTTGTTGTATTCCGTGCAGTAAACGCCGTTCTGAACCTTGTAGTGCGCCGTCATTCTCGCATTGCGAAGGTTGCCGAGAACAGAGTCTGCTGTTTGATATTTTTCGGCGGCGGAGTTGAGCTGATTTTCATAGCTGTATTTTTCGTCAAGCTCCGATTTACCTGTCTTTGAGCAGTACCATTCATATGACGGTATCGCGCCGTATTCGAGCGATTTCAAAAATGCCGTTTCGCTGTCGTCGGCAAGGTTTACGGGGGCCATGGTGTAGTCGGAAATGCCGTGCAGTATCATTTCGACAAACGGCACCGAAGAGTACGAATCGCTTTGAGGGTACGCCGTGTCATAGGAAAGCCCCGAGACAAAGTCGGCGTTTTTCAACAGATAGAAATTGCCGCCGCATATCATAAGGTCGTGACCGTTCGAGAGCTTTTCAATTCCTTTTGAAACAGTCTGTACGGCGGTATCCCTGTTTTGACCGATCATTGAAAAATCCGAATATAAAAGACTGCCGGCGTCGTTTACACAATAGCCGTCAAAAGCAAAGTCGCTTGTGCTGTTTACGTAATCGGTAATGTTTTTCTCGATTTTGGACAGAGCCAAAGCATAGCTCTCGGTCGTATTTTTCTTTGACAGAGCACTGAATTTATCCGGAGTCTCAATGGTGAGCTTTTTGCCGGACATATCGCGTGCGCTCTTATCCGAATTTTCCCCGGTAGAGAAAATAACCGTGCTCACATCGCCGTACATCTCGAATTTTTGAGTTGTAATATACTGCTTTAAATTCTCAAACGACTTTTTGCCGCCGAGTTTTTTTATTGTTGAGGCTCCCGAGAGCAAATCCTGGTTGTTTGCTCCGTCAAGCACACCGCAGTATCGCACGGTTATATTGTTTACGCTTTTTGCCTTGAGCATATTGAGAAGGTCGTATGCCTGGTCATAAGTTGTAAGGCTGACGTATCTGCCGCCGCTTTTTTGTGCCGTGCCGAGTATTGTCAGCGCAAACGGCAGGTGAGCGGATGAAGTTACCGTTCTCGTGGATAAAACCGAATTTCTTATAAGCTGTTCGCGACAGGCTATTGCCATACCCGAGTAGCTCGCGTTTTTGTTTGTGAGGAAGCGGTAGCATACGTTTATTTCTCCGCTGTACTGTGTTCCGACATACTTTGTCATTTTGCTTCCCGAGCCGACATATGACACATCGGTAATTGTATATGACGTGCCCGCGCGGTCGTATTTGTCACCGCTGCTTTTTTGAACCGAATCCACCGAGGCTATGGTATCGCCCTTTGTGATAAGAGCCACAAAAGCACTGTTTTGCTGCTTCATTCCGAAAAATCCGAGCAGAGCCGAAGCACTTATTTTGCTCTCGTTTTCCGTTACGTCTTTAACTGCCGGGTCAGAGCCGTAAACCTTAAAGCTTTTTTCCGGATAATCCGATTTGCTGTCCGACATCATAAGCGAACCGCTGCCGTCGGGTAAAAGAATGAAGTCTCCTTCGGAAAAATCCTTTTCTGCGCCAAAGTAGCTTAAAAGATTTATTTTTTCGAGCGCATAACCGTCCGAGACCTTTATGTCTCCGCAGTTTACTTTGACGTCCATTACTCCGTCGGAGAGTATATAACTTACCGTGACCGACGCATACGGCGTATCGCCCTGCGGTCCGTTTACCGCACTGTCCTTATCGGACGCCATATTGTATGTTACCTGAAGTCCGTTGCTGACGGGCTTAAATTCAAAAGAAGAAAACGCTACGGAGTTATCCTGAGAATTCAGTATATATTTTTTGCCGTCCTTTGAGAGCACCGCACTCAGAACATATGCTCTGCTCTCGCTTTCGTCATCCGAGGCAAGCGGCATGGAGTACCAGAATTTTCCCTCGGACGTCTCTTTTACCGCGACGGCACCCGTGGTTTTGTCATAGTAAAGCTCTATAAGACCGGACTGGGTGACAAATATCATATTGTCTTTGTTTATAACGTGAAAGCCGTTATCGGTATAGTCTCCGGAAACGGTTGAGAGAACCGAAACCTTCGTTTTGAGCGTTACATCGGGCGAGCCGCAGGAGGTAAATATCAGCGATAAAATAAGTATCAAAGCTGTTATGCAAGGCAGTAATTTTTTAGTGCTTTTCATATTTGTTTCTCCGTTAACATTTAAATAACAACTTATTTTACCATATATATATAATTATTTCCACTATTATTATTTATGCAGGACTTCTCCTTTAAGTTGAAAAAAGTGTTATTTTTTTATTTCAGCGAGGGTAGTCTCGACTGCGTCCGCTATTGCCGCAGCATAGCTTTGCAAATTTTTGTCGAAAAGAGCGTTGTCGCCGTCGTCCGTAATAAAGCCCATCTCCGCAAGACAGCTCGGCATATCTGTGTTTTTATTTACGTAATAGTTGTTTCCGTTTCCGGCTATTCCGCCTTTAACCCCTCTGTTTTTTGATAATCCGACTTCGCCGAGGGCCTCCATTATGTTTTCGGCGAGCAGCAAATCGTCTGGAGGAGAGTCTTTAAGCGTCCATATTTCAAAGCCGCAGCCGCTGTCGGCACTGTTGCGGTGCAGGGATATAAAAAGGTCGGCTTTCTTTTTGTTTGCCGTTTTGCAGCGGTCCTCAAGCGATACATATGTGTCGTCGCTTCTTGTCATTATTGTGTTTATTCCGCGGGCTTTAAGCTCGGCTTCCACAGCCTTTGCAAGGCGCAGATTATCGTCTTTTTCATATCTTTCACCGTTTGTCGCTCCTACGTCATATCCGCCGTGTCCTGCGTCTATGCATACGGTGTTGCCGCTTTTTTTCGGCATATGTACCGCTGCGGTGACAAGCAGCGCCGTAAATATCGCAAATGAAAGTATGAGCACAAAAAACGAAATTTTACCGAAGCCTTTTACTTTGCGCGCCGTTTTACTCCGTCTGTGTTTTGCCAATTTATCACCTTCCGAGAAAGCTTTAAAAGCAGTGCGTAAATTCTGCTTTTTTGTTTAAATTATATTTCCGCGTTTCGGCTGAAGTCAATCGATTTGGCGTTTTTTTAAAAAATCTTAATATTTTTGTTGACAACCCAAGAAAAGTATGATATATTGATACCATACTAATCCGATAGGAAATGAGAAGTTCAAAAAAGGAGGCTGTTTTAATGGCTGATCTTAAAAGAATAAAATCAAGACAATGTAACTGGAGAAACAGCCGAATGTGTACCTGTTGACCTTTAATTTTAACAAAACATCATTTAAAAATTATTGAAAGAGGTACACAAAATGAGTAACAAAAATTATAAATTCGAAACCTTGCAGCTCCACGTAGGCCAGGAAGAGCCGGATATAGCATCGGGCGCAAGAGCCGTTCCGATATATCAGACAACATCATATGTTTTTAAAAATTCCGACGAGGCCGAGGCTCGTTTCGCTCTTAAGGATGCCGGCAATATTTACGGCAGACTTACAAACTCCACTCAGGACGTATTTGAAAAGAGAATAGCTGCTCTTGAGGGCGGCGTTGCTGCGCTTGCCACGGCATCGGGTGCTGCGGCTATTGATTACACCATCCGCTCTCTTGCGGTCGCCGGCGACCACGTTGTCGCTTCAAACACCATCTACGGCGGCACGTATAATCTTCTTGAGCATACGCTTCCCGATTACGGCATTACAACTACTTTTGTAGACCCCGACGATATAAGCAATTTTGAAAATGCCATTCAGGATAATACAAAGCTTCTGTATATAGAGACTCTCGGTAACCCCAATTCAAATGTTGCCGACATAGAGGAAATAGCAAAGGTAGCGCATAAACATAAGATTCCGCTTGTTGTTGACAATACCTTTGCAACACCTTATCTTGTAAGACCCATAGAGTACGGTGCGGATATAGTTGTTCATTCGGCTACAAAGTTTATCGGCGGTCACGGTACGGCGATAGGCGGAGTAATTGTTGACAGCGGTAAGTTTGACTGGATCGGCAGCGGCAAATTCCCGTCACTTGTTGAACCGAACCCGAGCTACCACGGCGTAAGCTTCGCAAAGGATGTCGGAGCTGCGGCTTTTGTCACCAAGATTCGCGCAATACTTCTCCGCGATACCGGAGCTACAATTTCTCCGTTCCACGCCTTCCTTTTCCTTCAGGGACTTGAGACGCTCTCTCTTCGAGTCGAGCGCCATACGGAAAATGCGTTAAAGGTAGTTGAATACCTCAACAATCATCCGCAGGTTGAAAAGGTAAATCATCCGTCTCTTGCAAGCGGCGAGCAGAAGCGTCTTTACGACAAATACTTCCCGAACGGCGGCGGCTCGATATTTACCTTTGAAATAAAGGGCGATGATACAACCGCAAAGAAGTTTATAGACCATCTTGAGATATTCTCTCTTCTTGCAAATGTTGCCGATGTTAAATCGCTTGTTATTCACCCGGCCTCAACCACTCATTCGCAGCTCAGCGACGAGGAGAAACTGGAGCAGGGTATTCGCCCGAACACTATCCGCCTATCAATAGGCACAGAGCATATAGACGATATCATAGCCGACCTTGACGAAGCGTTCAAAGCCGTTAAATGATTTAAATAACGGAATTAAAGGAGATAATCATTATGTCAAAAATATATAAAAGCCTCACGGATCTTATAGGAAATACACCGCTTCTCGAACTGTCAAATTATGAAAAGGAAAACAATCTTGAAGCGAAAATACTTGTAAAGCTCGAATACTTTAACCCGGCAGGCAGCGTCAAAGACAGAATAGCGAAGAAAATTCTCGATGACGCAGAAGCTAAAGGCCTTATAAATAAAGACACAACCATTATTGAGCCCACAAGCGGCAACACCGGCATAGGTCTCAGCGCTGTTGCGGCGGCAAGAGGTTATAAGATAATAATCACAATGCCCGAAACCATGAGCGTTGAGCGCAGACTTTTGATGGCGGCTTACGGTGCTAAGCTTGTCCTCACCGACGGTGCAAAGGGTATGAAGGGTGCAATCGCAAAAGCAAACGAGCTTCATGAGCAGACTCCCAACAGCTTTATTCCCGGCCAGTTTGTAAATCCGGCAAATCCTCAGGCTCATTTTGAGACTACCGGACCCGAAATCTGGAACGATACGGACGGTAAGGTTGACATTTTTGTCGCCGGCGTAGGCACGGGCGGAACACTTTCCGGCACGGGCAAATTCTTAAAGAGCAAAAATCCCGACGTTAAGGTAGTTGCGGTTGAGCCTGCAACCTCGCCCGTACTTTCCGAGGGCAAATCGGGTCCGCATAAGATTCAGGGCATCGGCGCGGGCTTTGTACCTGATACGCTCGACACCAAGATTTATGACGAAATTATTACGGTAGAAAACGACGACGCATTCGCTTACAGCCGTGCAATTACAAAATCCGACGGAATTCTTGTAGGTATTTCTTCGGGTGCTGCCGTTAAGGCTGCCACCGATCTCGCACGCCGTCCCGAAAACAAGGGTAAGACAATAGTTGCGATTTTACCGGATACCGGCGAGCGTTACCTTTCCACTCAGTTGTTTAAAGAGGAATAATTAACCGAATACATCTAATTCGAGTGGCTGTAAAAGCGAGAGCTTTTACAGCCTTTTTTGACCGCTTTTATGACATTATGTAGAGCAGCGACATAAGCAGCTCCTCGTTTGCTCCCTCGGATTTTAAAAGGAGCAAAAGCGGAAGCAGCATGGCTCTGTCGGGGTCGTTCAAAATGCTTTCAATAATGCTGTTTTCGTTTGCCGAGGCGAAATTTGAAGCCGGATTGCTGTCGGTGCTTGCTTTGCTGCCGCGGCTTTCTTCCGCGCTCTCGCGCGGTGGCATATTTACCGGCATTTTTATATGATGCGGCTTCGTGTATGTGTTCTGTTCGGTGTGCGCGTCGGGCTTTGGTTTTTCTTCTTGTAACGAGTTTTCTCTTGAGACGGTTTCGCTTGCGCGCTGCTGCATGGCGCGAACTCTCTCCATAGCTCGGTCCTGCATCTCCTTAAGCTCTGAATAGCTGTAATCTTTCATACGTTAAAAAACCCCTTTAACAACGGAAGCATTTCCATCAGCTTTAAAAAATTCATGGCTTCATCCGCTTTTTTGCGCCTGTCCTCGCTCAGCAGAGGGCGAAGAGCGGAGATGAATCTTGTGTTGTCGTCCTCTTTATTCATCTGTGTGGCTACGGTCATCAGGGTTTTGGCCATATTGTCGCCGAAGAGTGACGATATATCGGCGTTAGGCGCATTTCGGTTGCCGCCTGCACCTTGCTCTTTCGGAGCGGATGACGGCTCGGAGCCGCTTTGCGACATCAGGCTTGACGCGACATTTTTAAGTCTCTCCATATCCTCCGGACTTATTGAGGACAGCAGGTCGCCTATATTATCCATAAGAATTGTCCTTTCGGTATGTTTTATTCCGCGTCTTTGCCGCCGAGCTTTTTAAACAGCTCCTTGGCTCTGTCACTTGACAGCAGATTTTTTAAGGCGTTTTCATCGCTTAAAACGTCGCTGAGCTTTTTCGATTGCTCGGGCGACAGCTTGTTCTTTAAAAATTTTTCCGCGCCTTTTTTTGATTTTTGGCTTTTAATACCGTCTATTATCTCGTCGATGTTGTCGTTCTGCATTGATTTTACCTCCGTATTTTGGTATACTGTATAGTATGAATTTCACGGGGGTTTTATGAATGAGAATACTTGTGCTTTCGGATTCGCACCGTGACAAAATCTCGCTTATGATGGCGGTAAAGTTACACAGGGAAGCCGATGTTGTTGTATTCCTCGGCGACGGGGAAGAGGATTTTCAATGTGAAAAAATGTCGTCTCTGCTATCGCTTAAAGAGGTGCATTCGGTTAGGGGTAACTGTGATGTTTATTCGAGCCTGCCGAGCGAAGAGACGTTTGTTTGCGGCGGAAAAAACGTGTTTATCCTTCACGGTCACACAAGAGGGGTAAAGCACGGTACCGAGGAGCTTTTGTGCGCCGCAAAAGAAAAATGCGCCGACATAGTTTTATACGGTCACACCCATATCCCGAAATCGGAGTATATTGACAATATGTATGTGATGTGCCCCGGCAGCATACGCGACGGCTCTTACGGCATAGTCGATATAACGGATAACGGAATACTTTGCTATACCGCGGATTTATCCCGTGAGCTTTAAAAGGCGGAAAGGACTGTTTGAATTGCTGATAAAGAACGTGAAAATAATCGGTGAAAACGAAATAACGGACGGCTTCGTCAGAACGGCGAACGGTAAGATAACCGAGGTCGGAAAAACTGCCCGTGAAGCCGAAAATGAAGAGGTAATCGACGGTAACGGCAAATATTTGTCACCCGGTTTTATAGATCTCCACGTTCACGGCGGCGGCGGATATTCCGCTATGGGCACGCCGGAGGATATTGTGAAAATGGCAACGGCTCATATGAATTACGGCACTACATCCATATTGCCGACAACGCTTGCCGCGCCTATTGCTCAGCTTAAAACCGCGCTTTTAAATATCAAAGAGGCAAAGCGGATTTGTAAAACATCAAATATTCTCGGTGCACATCTTGAGGGTCCGTTTTTGTCGCCCGAAATGTGCGGAGCGCAGAGCCCCGAAAACATATTGGTGCCGTCGCAAAATGAGTACGAGAGCCTGCTTGATTTGTGGGACGGCCTTAAAATAATGGGTGCCGCTCCCGAAACCGACGGCGGTATGGTGCTCGGTGAGGAGCTTAAAAAGCGCGGCATTGTGGCGTCGATAGCCCATTCCTCCGGTGATTACGATACGGCGAAGGAGGCAATAAAACACGGGTATTCCGATGTAACACATCTTTATAATGCCTGTACATCTTGCTATAAACGCGGAATTTTCAGGCGCGCAGGCACAGTTGAGGCGGCACTGACTCACGACGAATTAACGGCTCAGGTAATAGCCGATTTGTGCCATTTGCCGTTAGGTGTTTTAAAGCTGATTTACAGATGTAAGGGTGCCGATAAAATGTATCTTATCACCGACGGGCTTGAGTATTCGGCGACCGAGACAAAAGAGGGCACGCTTGTTATGCAGAAAAACGGCGTTCCGGCGATTTACGAGGACGGCGTTATGAAGCTTGCCGACCGCTCTTGCATAGCGGGAAGCGTAGCCACAACTGACAGACTTGTGAGAAATATGTATAAAAGGGTCGGAGTACCGCTTTGCGACGCGGTAAAAATGGCCTCTCTTACTCCGGCAAGGGTAATAGGCATTGACAGCAAAAAGGGTAAAATCGAAAAAGACTTTGATGCTGACCTTATTATGTTTGACGACGACATAAACATTTCCTTTGTTATGGTAGGCGGAAGCGTCGTAAAGGCGTGAGCGTAAAAAAATACTATCATGCTCGGCGGACTGTGAAGTGATTTCACTTGACGGTCCGCCTGTTTTATGCAAATTTACTTTTTATTACTTGAAAAAGCTGTAATTTTTATGTATAATTATAAATACAACTCTTTCGGAGGTCCTATATATGACTGTCAGAGAAATACAAAACATACTTTCCGCCGAGGTTGTTTGCGGCGGCGACTGCCTTGACAGAGAAGTAAACGATGCATGCGGAAGCGATATGATGAGCGACGTTCTTGCGTTTGTCAAGCAGCAGGCAGTTCTGCTCACAGGGCTTGTTAATCCGCAGGTGATAAGAACCGCCGAGATGATGGATATGAAATGCGTGGTTTTTGTGCGCGGTAAACGCCCCGACCGAGATATGACGGAGCTTGCCGAAAATCTTGATATTATATTGCTTACAACAAAGCTCCCTATGTTTTCGTCATGCGGCCTGCTGTATGAAAAAGGACTTGGCGGAGGTGAGGCGAAATGAGCGTTATCACGCTACATTATGATGTTCCGGGCGATGATTTCACAAGGGCGGGCGAGGCGTCCGGTGACGTAAAGGCTCACCTTAAGAAGCTCGGATTTTCTCCCGAGGTAATCAGGAATACGGTAATAGCTCTTTATGAGGGCGAAATAAATATGGTAATACACGCGGGCGGCGGCAGGATAGACGTGGATATTGACCCCGATGTCATCTCTATGGTTTTGTCGGATGACGGACCGGGAATACCCGACGTTGCTCTGGCAATGAAGGAGGGATATTCCACGGCTCCCGACAATGTGCGTGCTCTCGGCTTCGGTGCCGGAATGGGACTTCCCAATATAAAAAAGTATACTGATGAAATGTTAATAGATACTTTGGTCGGCAAGGGCACAACCATGCGGCTGAAGGTGTATACAAACAGATAAATTATATAAACACGGAGTAACTGCGATGGAAAAGAGCGGCTTTTTTCATTCCGTACGTCTGGACGAAAGCAAGTGTATGGGATGCACCAACTGCATAAAGCGTTGCCCGACGGGAGCCATAAGAGTGCGCCGCGGTAAGGCATATATAATTTCGGAGCGGTGTATAGACTGCGGCGAATGTATCAGAATTTGTCCGCATCACGCGAAGTATGCCGAAAAATACTCGTTTGACGAGCTTCGAAAATACAAATATCGTATAGCCTTGCCCGCGCCTACGCTGTACGGTCAGTTTAACAATCTCGACGATACCGATTATGTGCTGACCGCGCTTAAAAAGCTTGGCTTTGACGATGTGTTTGAGGTGTCAAAGGGTGCCGAGATAGTGTCAGAGGCTACAAGGGCGGAGCTGTCACATTCGGGCAGAAAAAAGCCCGTAATATCCTCAGCGTGTCCTGCCGTAGTAAGGCTTATAAGGGTGCGTTTCCCAAATCTTATCGAGAACGTGCTTGATTTTAACCCGCCCATGGAGGAGGCGGCGCGTCTTGCGAGAGAGCGTGCGGTAAAACGGACGGGATATTCAAAATCCGATATAGGAATATTTTTCATAACGCCGTGTACGGCAAAAATCACAGCCATAAAACAGCCTATATGCAACAACGGCTCCAATGTGGACGGCGTGTTCGGCATAAAGGATATTTATCCGTCACTTTTGCATGAAATGGAAAATACGGACAAAACGGAGCTTTTACGTGATTCCGGTATAATCGGAGTTTCGTGGGCATCATCCGGCGGCGAAGCCTCGGCACTTCTCACCGACCGATATTTAGCGGCGGACGGCATAGAAAACGTTATAAAGGTGCTTGAGGAGATAGAGGACGAAAAGCTTTCGGATCTTGATTTTATCGAGCTTAACGCCTGTCCGGGCGGATGCGTCGGTGGGCCGCTGACAGTCGAAAATCCGTATGTCGCAAAGGCACGCATACAGCATCTGAGAAAATATATGCCGGTGTCCTGCAATCATCTTGAAATAAAAACCGTTCCGCGCTATATGCGTTGGGATAATCCGCTGAAAGAACTGCCCGTTATGCGCCTTTCCGACGATATGGGCGAGGCTTTACAAAAAATGGGCGAGATGAAGAAAATAGAAAGCTCTCTTCCGGGGCTCGATTGCGGAACGTGCGGAGCACCGTCCTGCAGTGATCTTGCCGAGGATATAGTGCGCGGAAAAGCATCTATAGAGGACTGCGTATTCTTCTCGCGTGAAAATACCGATAAAAACAACTATATTCCGATACCTGCGCCGTTCAGAAAAACGGAGAAAAACGAGTGAAACGGAGAAAATATGAACATAAAAGAAATTTCTGAAAAGCTCGGCTTGAGCTTCTTAAACGAAGCGGAGCCGTCCAAAGAGGTAGAGGGCGGTTACTGCGGCGATTTACTGAGCTTTGTTATGTCGCATGCAAAGTGCGGCGACTGCTGGTTTACCGTTATGGGGAACGTCAATGCCGTGGCGGTGGCGGTGCTGTCTGATTGTGCGGCGATAGTTCTATGTGAAAATTCTACACTTGACGGTGACGCGCTCGAAAAGGCTAAAGAGCAGGGTGTTAACATCCTCTCTTCGGCAGAGGATGCATTTTCACTATCCGCCAAGCTTTCCGGTCTGCTATGATTATAAAGGCCGATTTACACATGCACACCTGTCTGTCGCCGTGCGGAGACGATGATATGACTCCTTATAACGCGGTAAATCTCGCCAAGCTTTTAGGGTATGATATGATAGCCGTCACAGATCATAATTCGTGCCTCAATTGCCCTGCGGCAGTAAGGGCAGGCGAAGCGGCAGGACTTGTCGTTGTACCCGGAATGGAGCTTTGCACCGCCGAGGAGATACACAATGTTTGCCTTTTCCCGTCGCTTGACGCCGCAAAAGAATTTTCTGATTTTGTATACGACAAAATGCCCGATATTATAAACCGACCCGAAATATTCGGCGAGCAGATTATAACGGACGAAAAGGATAATATAATAGGCTACGAAAAACGGCTTTTGACCGTGGCGTCTGATATTACCGAGGACGAAACGGTAAAAGCGGTCTCGTCATACGGCGGCGTGTGCTTTCCGGCGCATATAGACAGAAGCTCTTACAGTATTTTATCGGTGCTCGGCACCTTTCCGGAGACTCCGACCTTCAAGGCGGCGGGCTTGTCGCGGTATGCAGACGAAAAAAAGCTTTCGGCGGAAAATCCATGCCTTGGCAATATGAAGCTTTTTGTAAATTCCGACGCGCACCGTCTTTCGGATATCCCGGAGCCGCAAAACGAGCTTGAGCTGCCGGAGTGCAGCGCGGAAGCTCTGATAGACTATATTAAAAGCCGTTAAATAATTTAAATGTTGCTTTTTTGCCGAATTTGATTATAATATTGAGTATTACACGAAAATAAGGATGGTCTTATATATAATGGAAACAAAAAAGAAAAAGGCAGCCGTTACCGTACTCGGCATCTTTGTTACAGCTTTGTTTATATGGCTTGTTATCGTGGGCTGCAACCTCTATAAAAACAGATGGCATAAAATAAATTTTAATGTCAACAGCATAACGGTTACGAGAATTGCCGGAGACACTCCTTACGACGGAATATACAATGTAACCGTAAAGGGAACGGCAAGCGCATGGTTTTATGATTTCAATAAATATCAGTTCGACCTTGTGCCGGCTTCGTCGGGCGGTTATTATCCCACCTTCTATCAAAAGACCGATACCCTGATTGTAACCAATAAGGATAAAACTCCGTTCGAGTTTTCATTTACAACAAAAGAAAATATGGATGAGGACTGCGTGGATACGATTAGCCGTTTCATTTACGGAGCCGAAAATATCACCGTAAACGGTTCTCCCGACACAAGCCACGATATAAGGCTGTTCTTATCGGAATACAGAGATAAAATAACCGTCGTGAATAAATAGTTTTGTTTGACATAACGGGTACGGAATGATAAAATATTATAAATAGTTCAAACGCGTTGAAAAAGCTTAAGGAAAGCGATGCGCATTTTAAGAGAGCCGCTGTTCGGTGCGAAGCGGTATTCGGCGTTTTCCGTCGTCACTTTTGAGCGTCTTTGCCGAAACTACATTAAGCAAAGACGGTTTGCCGCCGTTAAAGGCACAGAGTGGTCGTTTTTTACGGCAAAATGAGTGGTACCGCGGTAATTTTCGCCTCATACTTTTGTATGAGGCGTTTTTATTTTGTAATTTATGTTTTACAGGAGGATAAATAATGAGCAAGGAGCTTGCAAAAAAATACGATCCGAAAAATGTTGAAGACCGTATTTACAAGACATGGCTCGAGCATAAGTATTTTCATGCCGAGCGTCAAGAGGGGAAAAAGACATACACAATAGTTATTCCGCCTCCCAATATTACGGGTCAGCTTCACATGGGTCACGCGCTTGACAATACTCTTCAGGATATACTGATAAGATATCACCGTATGGCAGGCTATGATACCCTTTGGGTTCCCGGCACGGACCACGCGTCAATAGCCACGGAAGCCAAAATAGTAGAGGCTATGCGCAAAGAGGGCATAACCAAGGAGGACATCGGCAGAGATAAGTTCCTCGAGCGCGCATGGGACTGGAAAGCAAAGTACGGCGGCAGAATAATAGAGCAGCTCAAAAAGATGGGCTCCTCCTGCGATTGGGACAGAGAACGCTTCACTCTTGACGAGGGCTGCAGTAAGGCGGTGCGCGAGGTTTTTGTAAAGCTCTATGACGAGGGGCTTATTTATCGCGGCAACCGTATGGTAAACTGGTGCCCGCACTGTAATACCTCAATATCCGACGCCGAGGTTGAATATGAGGAAAAGGAATCCAATTTCTGGCATCTTCTTTACACGGTAAAGGAGACGGGTGAGAAGCTTGAGCTTGCCACAACAAGACCCGAAACCATGCTCGGCGATACAGCGGTTGCGATAAATGCCGACGACCCGAGATATAAGCATCTCCACGGTTGCCATGTTATACTGCCGCTTCTCAATAAGGAAATACCGATAGTTTGCGATGAACACGCCGATATGACAAAGGGTACGGGCGTAGTTAAAATAACTCCGGCACACGACCCCAACGACTTTGAAGTCGGCCTTCGCCACAATTTGCCTATCGTGCGCACATTTACGTACGACGGCCATATGACAGGCAAGGCGGATAAGGAATTTGCCGATGAGCTTCGCCGAAGCGGCAAGGCTTCGAAGGATGAGCCGGAGGTTCTTGACTGCGGCAAATACGCCGGTATGACTACCCTCGAAGCCCGCAAGGCGATAGTAAAGGATCTTGAGGACGGCGGATACATCAAATGTATTGAGCCTTTAAAGCATGACGTAGGTACGTGCTACCGCTGCCATACCGATATCGAGCCCATGGTGTCAAAGCAATGGTTTGTAAAGATGGACCCACTTGCGGGACCTGCAATAGAGGCTGTCGAAAAGGGCGACATCAAATTCGTTCCCGACAGATTTAAAAAGAATTATATGAGCTGGATGCGCGGTACGAGAGATTGGTGTATTTCGCGTCAGCTCTGGTGGGGTCACCGTATACCTGCGTGGTATTGCGACGACTGCGGTGCCACTACGGTTTCAAAGTCGGACATTACGGCTTGCCCTCATTGCGGAAGCAGTAATGTAAAACAGGACCCCGACACGCTTGATACGTGGTTCTCTTCGGCTCTTTGGCCGTTCTCAACGCTCGGCTGGCCCGAAAAGACTGCAGACCTTGAGCATTATTACCCGACAAATACGCTCGTTACAGGCTATGATATTATAGGCTTCTGGGTGAGCCGTATGATATTCTCGGGACTTAAATATACGGGTAAGGCGCCGTTTGATACGGTTTTGATACACGGGCTTGTAAGAGACGCTCAGGGCAGAAAAATGTCAAAGTCTCTCGGCAACGGCATTGACCCGCTTGAGATAATCGACAAATACGGAGCGGACGCTCTGAGATTTACACTTGCAACGGGCAACAGCCCCGGAAACGATATGCGTTTCTCCGACGAGAGAGTTGAGGCGAGCCGTAACTTTGCCAATAAGATTTGGAATGCGGCAAGATTTATTCTTATGAACCTCGGCGACGACGAAAAAGCTCCGCATATTCCCGAGGGGCTCGCTCTCGAGGATAAGTGGATTTTAAGCCTTTACAACGACCTTGTAAAAGACGTTACCGATTCGCTTGAAAAATATGAGCTTGGTATGGCTGTTCAGAAGCTGTACGACTTTATATGGGATGTTTTCTGCGACTGGTATATAGAGCTTTCAAAGATACGTCTCGGCGGCGATGACGAAAAGGCAAAAGAAACGGCAAAAGCGGTGCTCGTATATGTTATGTCAAATACGCTGAAGCTCTTGCACCCGTTTATGCCCTTTATAACCGAGGAGATATGGCAGACCCTTCCGCATGACGGCGATACGATAATGCTGTCACCCTGGGCTGAATTCAGCGAGGCTCTCTCGTTCCCGGAAGAAGAGGAACAGATGAATAAAATTATGACAGCCGTAAAGGCGGTACGTAACCGCCGTGCCGAGATGAACGTTGCTCCGTCTAAAAAGGCGCAGGTATTTATTGAGACTCCGTACGGTGATACCTTTAAAAAGGGAACGGAGTTCTTTAAGCGTCTTTCGTCGGCAAGCGACGTGTCCGTCGGTGAAAAATTCGACGGTATGGATAAGGCTGTTTCCATAATCACCGAGAGCGCAAGAATTTATATCCCGATGGATGAGCTTGTTGACTTTGAGGCCGAAAGGGAGAGGCTCAATAAGGAGAAGGAGAAGCTCCAAAAGGATATTGACTTTGTAAACGGCAAGCTCAACAATCCGAATTTCGTCTCTAAGGCTCCCGAAAAGGTTGTAGAAGCGCAGAGAAAGGCTCTCTGCGAATATACCGAAAAGATGAAATTGCTCGATGAGAGCTTAAATAAGCTTATAAATAAGTAAGGAGGCTTACAATGAAGGTCTTTATTGGAATACTCATCTTTCTCGCAGTTATAACTGTTATAACGCTTATTCGCGCGATATTTTGGGTGCCGAAGAAAAAAACCTACGAGCCGCTTGAGGACGAAGAGGTGCAACTTAATGAGTATCGTCGGAATTTGAGCGATGCGATTAAGTTTAAAACCGTATCTCAGCCTGACCCGAAGGATGTTGATTGGAACGAGTTTGAAAAATTTCATAAATTTCTTGAGGAGCGTTTCCCGCTTGTTTACAAGAATCTGAAGCACGAGGAAATCAGCGATGCGAGCCTTTTGTTCACATGGGAGGGAACGCGCCCCGACCTTGAGCCTATCGCGCTTCTTGCCCATCAGGATGTTGTTCCGATAGCTGCCGGCACCGAAAATGATTGGGAGCATCCGGCGTTTGACGGATTTGATGACGGCGAATTTATATGGGGACGCGGCGCGCTCGATATGAAAAACCATCTTATCGCGGTTATTCAGACCGTTGAGACGCTTCTCGGCGAGGGCTTTAAGCCCGAAAGAACGGTTTATCTGTGCTTCGGCCACAATGAGGAAATAGTAGCCTCCGAAAATTCCGGTGCGGGCTCAATTGCCGCAGTTCTCGAAGAACGCGGAGTAAAGCTTGACAGCGTTATCGACGAGGGCGGTGCCGTACTCAATGTGGATGTGCCGAAAATCCTCAGAACAAAGCTTGCCGGCATAGGCATTGCCGAAAAGGGATATGCCGATTATAAAATCACCGTTCGCTCAAAGGGCGGCCATTCGTCACAGCCTCCGGTGCATTCGGGAATAGGCGAGATAGCCAAGGTTACACGCGACCTTGAGGGGCATCAGTTCAAGGCCAAAATGCCTCACTTTGTGTATGCGCTCTTTACAAAAATCGGCAAGCGTGTATCGTATCCTGCAAGAATAGTTACGTGCAATCTCTGGCTCTTAAAGCCCATAGTTACCCTTGTTATGAAAAAATTCCCGCCTGCGGCTTCGCTTATAAGAACCACAACGGGTGTTTCAATGGCAGAGGGCAGCCCTGCCGCCAACGTTCTTCCGCAGAAGAGCAGCATAACGGTAAACTTCCGTATGATGCCGGGAACCACTCTTGCGGACGTAAAAGAGCACATCAAAAAGGTTGTAAAGAAAAAGGATATAGAAATCGAATTGCTCAAGGGCAAAGAGGCGTCAAAGGTCTCTCCTACGGACAGCCGCTCCTTCAAAATCCTTGAAGAGCTTTGTATGCGCACCGACAATAACTATATAGTTGCACCGTACCTTGTTATGGGCGGCACAGACTCATATCACTATGAGAATATTTGTGATTGCATTTATCGTTTCGCCCCGTTTGAGGTCGATACAAAATATCTCCTTTTGACCCATGCCACAAATGAGAGAATCCCCGTGGACTGCATGGAGGGCGCGCTTAAATTCTTTAAGCGTTACATAAAGTATATGTCAAAGGAATAATCTGTTCTTAAAAATCAAAAAGACCGCAGAAAGCAAATACGCTCTCTGCGGTCTTTTGCTTGCGCCTCGATTATTACACTCGGCGGATGTCGCATAAACTCACAAAAATAAAAACGACAAATCCCAAAAGAGATTTGTCGTTTTTGGTGCGAGCGATGGGACTTGAACCCATACGGGATTACCACACGCCCCTCAAACGTGCGCGTCTGCCGATTCCGCCACGCTCGCAAACTATGTTGTCGCTTTTCTTGCGACGGTGAATATTATAGCAAAGGTTGTCTTTTGTGTCAAGCGGTTTTTAAAAAAAGTTACCACTTTTTTTGACAATATCAATTAAAAAAATAACCTGACCCCCCCTACCTAATTTGCCACACTTCTAAAAAAATGTTACAATTAATCAATTTTTGAGGTTGATGGAGAATGAAAAATGGAAGAAATACGCAATAAAAAATATACGCAAATAAACGAAGCAGAGAGAGAATTGATTGAGAGATTATTAAGAAATAACACTCCGAAGAAGCAAATTGCAAGAATGCTGAACCGCAGCATAACAACCATAAGAAAAGAAATTAAAAGAGGTTCTGTCGAACAACGCAAAGAAATAAAGACAACAAAAAAAGATGCTAATATCCCGATTTACCAAACCGAACTTGTCTATTTCGCTGATGTAGGTCAGCGTGTATATAATAAAAACCGTTCGCATTGCGGAAGAAAATGCAAAATAATTGAATGTCGAGATTTTTTGAACTATGTAGAGCAACAAGTTAAGTCTGATAAGCTGTGGTCGTTAGACGCAGCTGCTGGAAATGCAAAAAGACTCAACCTTTTTGAGCAAACAGTTACAACGCAAACCTTATACAACTGGGTTGACCTCGGATTGTGCAATGTCAAAAACATAGATTTGCTCAAAAAGGCAGGCTGGAAAACACATCCTAAAAAAGTGCGTGAGCATAAAAAAAGTCTTGGTCGTTCGATTGATGAGCGTCCGGCAATAGTGGACTCTCGCTTAGAGTTTGGACATTGGGAAGGCGACGGCATTGTCGGAAAAGACCATAAAGGGCATTGGATTACACTAATAGAGCGTAAAACACGAATGGGTTTTGTTTTTAATGTTAAAGACAAGCAAGCATTCAGAATTGTCGAAGTGATAGACAAAATGGAGAATATGTTCGGAGCACTATTTCCACTTGTATTCAAAACGATTACATTCGATAATGGAACAGAGTTTTCAAATTCAGCCTTAATGGAGGGCAATCAAAGGACAAAGATTTATTACGCACACCCTTATTCCTCTTGGGAACGTGGGTCAAATGAAAACTGGAACGGCCTTGTCCGTCGATATTTTCCAAAGGGAACATCGTTTGACAATGTTCAAGATGATGATTTGCAAAGAATTCAGCATATGATTAACAATTTGCCGAGAAAAATGTTTAACTATAAAAGTTCAAGAGAAATGTTTATACAGGAATTACAAACATTGATAGAAACGCAAATAGCAGTAGCTTAAAAAATACAATAACGACGGTCATTTAGAGCAATTACAACTATGTAATTGCTCTTTTTTTATATTATAAAAAATGAAAGGAGAATTACCAAATGCAAGAAGCAAAAACAATTGCATTATGCAACCAAAAAGGTGGTGTCGGCAAAACCGCAACCACAAGCTGTTTAGGCATTTCATTGGCAGCAAGCGGAAAGCGAGTGCTATTAGTTGATTTTGACCCACAAGGCAACCTCACCAAAGGCTTGGGATACCGTGACCGTTCCAAATACCGATACTCCGTAAAGGAGTTGATATTTGATGAGCTTAACGAGTCCCCAAAAGACTTTCAAGATTACATTGTTTCATCGGAGAATGTCGACTTAATTCCCGCCAACATTGACCTTGCAGGGCTTGACATTCATCTGTCGAGCGTAATAAGCCGTGAAACAGTTTTTAAGCGAGCACTATCACAATTCAAACCACATTACGACTACATTCTTATTGATAGCAACCCAGCTCTTAACCTTTTCACAATCAACACATTAGTTGCGGCAAACAGCTTGATTATTCCGGTGCAAGCCGAGCCGTATGCAACCGACGGACTATCTGACTTGTTACGCACAATTCAGACTGCCAAGCGACAGCTTAATCCGGAACTGTCTATCGACGGAATTCTGATAACAATGACAGACCAACGCACAAACTTATCAAAGCATATTTCGTCCGAGGTACGAAACGCTTTCGGAAATCAAATTAAGGTTTTCCATACGGAAATACCTCGATGTGTTAAAACAGCTGAAGCTTCACTTTACGGTCAAAGTCCAATGTCGTATGCGCCGAACTCTGAATCGACAAGAGCATACAATCAACTATCAAAGGAGGTATTAAGTGTCGATGACGGAATTGCCAAAAATCAACATAAGCAACCCATTAGATGAATTGTTTTCAACTGAGGAAGAACGTCAAAGCTCACAGCAAGAACGCATTATTACAATCGATTGTAACGAGATTGACAGTTTCCAAAAACACCCGTTCAAAGTTAGAGATAATCAAGATATGGACGAGCTGATTGAGTCTATCCAAAAAAACGGAGTTATAATGCCGTGTATTGTTCGCCCGAAAGAAAACGGTCGATATGAAATGGTGTCAGGACACAGACGGAAACACGCTGCTATTCGTGCCGGCTTAGACTCGCTACCCTGTATTGTCAGAGATTTAGACGACATACAAGCAACAATCTTAATGGTAGACAGTAACGCACATCGCCCATATATTCTTCCGAGCGAGAAAGCATACTCGTATAAAATGAAGTTAGAAGCAATGAAAAGACAAGGATTTCGTTCCGATTTAACTTCTGCCCCAGTGGGTCAGAAGTTCTCGGTTGAACAAATTGCAGAGAACTCAACTGATAGTAAAACTCAAATTCAGCGTTATGTGCGCTTGACCTATCTCATTCCCGAACTGCTACAAATGGTTGATAATTCAGTCGAAAAGCCAATAGAAGCGGAAGCTCTGTCTATGGCAATGCGTCCGGCTGTTGAATTATCATATTTATCTCCTGAAAATCAAAAAATTGTTCTTGATTTTATGCAGGACACACTTTCTACTCCCTCTCACGCCCAAGCTATACAGCTGCGTGAAATGCAAAACAAAGGTATCTTAAATCCGCAAGGAATATATGACCTTCTTGCTCAAGAAAAGCCAAATCAAAAGCCAAGCAGCAAGATACCGATTAACAGATTTAGCCGTTATTTCCCACCGAATACAAGTGCAGAAGATATTGAAAAAGGTATCTTTAAGGCTCTTGATTTTTACCAAAAAGCTAAAGAACGACATCGAGCTCTTCCTGATGCAAAAAACAAAACAAAATCAGACCCCTGCTTATAAAGGAAATGTGTGTTATGAAAGTATTATCTATTAACAGCAACGGTAGTTATAACAAAGAATTTTACAAGCTGCTTTCAGAGAAAAAGATAACCGTCATAACACAAAGATTTGATTTTGAATATGACATACCGTTTTTAGAAGGAATATTAAAGAAAGGAAAAAACAAATGAACAAATTTAATCCTATTCAAAAAAACGAAAGCAAAGAAACCCCTATATTTTCGCTCAGCTTATCTGTTACAGGCAGCAAGCTGACTGCTGATGCAGACATTCTCAACACCTTAATAGCGGCAGGAGTAGACACCTCCTCCGATGTTCAAGCTCAACTGCGTGAAATACAAGACGAATTCTTGCAAACGCACAAAAGAGTTACAGAGCGTTTTGAGAACGTTCTCTCTGAATTATTCGGAGCAGAAGCAATAGCAAAAAGCGAGACACAAAGTGTCTGTGCCAGCACTGCATTTTACATTGGAGGCGAACCCTATGAAGATGAATAATCGCAATCTTAATATATTGCGAAAAATAATCGAAGCCGGTTATACCGACGAAAAAACCATATCAGCACTTACAGCAGAAGATATGGTGGACTTTTGCAGAGATTTGCGTGAGATGAAGGGCATAATCGAATTGCAAAAAGCTGTTAAGGCAAATACCCTTATTGCGTTCCTGACTTCGCAGGAGGAATAACACAATGGCAAAACGAATTTATATTGATATGGACGGCACTTTGTGTCGCTTCCACGATGCCGAGCATAAATATATTGAACAAATGTGGGAAAAAGGTTTCTACATAAATTTGCAACCTTTTGAAGAATTTGTTAAAGCAGTATCTCTCTGTATTGACCGTAACGCCGATACAGAGTTTTTTATTCTCTCGGCAGTTTTAGATACCGAACCGCCTTTTGCCGAAGCTGAAAAACGAGAATGGTTACACAGACATCTTCCACAGCTCTCGGATGGCAATATGTTATTTATTCCCGCCGGGACAGACAAGAGTTCGCTTATTCCCGATATGAGTTCTGACTGTATTCTGATTGACGATTACAACAAAAACCTATCAGAATGGCGAATACAGGGCGGTACGGCTATCAAGTTCATAAATGATATTAACGACCGTGGATTAGGTGCCTACGGCGGCGAAATCGGCAATATATGGGACGGAGAGCGTGTCAGATATAACGATAGTGCAATGGCAACCTGCTTGCGTATAGAACGCTTATCCGGAATTACAAACACGATAGAAAAAGAAAATGCTTTTTATGGCTTTTCGGACGATGTTCTTCCCGACCAATTCCTTGAACTGCTGCCGAGTTATTTTTCCGTTCGTCAAACGCACGATACGCACTTAATTCAAGAGTTATACCGCAAAGGCGAAGGCTTTTTTGATTATGAGTCGGTTTCGGCTCGTTCCCGAAATTTTGTCCGTGAGGCAACAACTAATAAGCAAAACGGTCAACTCGCACTCTTTCAGCGTGAAAACAAACTGAATGACGCAATGATGAATTGCCTTGACTCCTGCTACACCTTATCTCGTGCATACGCTATTCCGTTTAATAAAATAACCGGTTGGATGTCAGCTTCCATTCGGCACGAAAACCTTTGGCAGACTTATCCGGTTACCTGCTCAAATTTACAATCTTATATCACAAAGCAGCTTGCCCGTGATACAAGATTAACTGTTCTTGCAGACCAAATCAAAACCGTATCCACGCAATTAAGCAAAGCAGAAAGCAGAGTTTATCTTCCTGCTTCATCAGATGTGGAAATGGATGTTACTTCCGGCGGAGTTCAAAAAAGTGTTCTGTCCGAATGGTGCAAACAAATGAAGACACAACTGAAAGGCTATTCAGACGAATGGCAGCAGCTCGCAGGAACGGAATATCCAAACATCTTGTTCGGCAACGGACAGATTAAATATCAGAAATATGCGGATACTCAAAAATCCTCTCGAACTATCTTTCAAAAATAAATTTTAAGAAAGGACTGTTAAAATGGCAACGACAACAGTTTTTCGTGTAGAGAAAAATAAAAACTACACAACAATCTCTAATCATCATTTACAGGACAGAAATCTCTCCCTTAAAGCAAAAGGCTTATTGACATTGATACTGTCATTACCACCCGATTGGGATATGACATTAAAAGGACTGGTATCGCTCAGCGGCGACGGTGTCGATTCGGTTCGTTCAGGCATTCAAGAGCTTGAAAAAGCAGGATATTTGCGACGCTCTCGCTCTCGCAACAATCTCGGACAACTCTTGTGTACCGAGTACACGATTTACGAACAAGCAGTAACTGAAAATGTTACTTCAGAGACAGAAATTGACGAAAATTTGAATATAATATATAATGAAGAAAGCCACATTGGAAAATCCGATGTGGACAAAAACAGCCACATTGGAAAATCCGATGTGGATAAAAACAGCCACATTGGAAAATCCGATGTGGATAAAAATACAACCGAAAAAATCGAAAATAGCCAGATTGGATTTTCCAACATAGGAAAACCCTATATAGGAAAATCCAACACAAGTAAATACTTAAATAATAAAGATACTTATAATATAAATAACTATCCTTATCAATCTACATATAGTAGTAAGTTATATAGAGAGCCGAAAGAAAACTCGATTGATGAGATGGAAGAAGCACAAACGCTTTATGAAGAGCGAAAAGCTTATGAAGAAATCATAAAGCAAAATATCGCTTATGACTTATTGACCGAACAGAAAGAAATAAGCCGTGATTTTTTGGACTTGTGCATTCAAATAATGGTAGATGCTGTAACAAGCAACAAGCCATACATTAAAATCAAAGGTCAAGACATTCCGAAGGAAGCTGTCAAAAGCGTATTGCTTAAATTAGACGACGAAAACATATCCTATGTTGATATGTGCCTCTCCGAGTCAAAAACAGCCATTAAGAATATGCAGTCTTACATATTGACAGCACTTTACTGTTCCCAACACGGAGGCGACACCTATTTCAATCAGCTTGTCAAACACGATTATGCTTAATGACGGCAATATGACAAATTCGCACATTTGTATATACAAAAAAAGCGTGATAATATAATTACAGATGAGGAACACGTCATCAACAAACATACGGAGGTAAATATCTATGAAGATGAATTTAGAAAAATTCAAATCAGACAAGAAATTCAGAAACACCGTTCTTTGTTCGGTTATCGGCTTAATTCTTGTTATCGCTGTATCAGTTGCAGTTCCGATAGGCGTACACAACAGCAACATAAAAAAAGCGACAATCAGCGAACAAGCTGCTTCTACCGAACCGGAAACAATAACTGAAAACGAAACAGAGCCTGAAAGCGAAGCGAGCGAACCGGAAACAACCGAACCGACAACAGCGGAAATTACGGAACCTTCAAAGGTCACCCCTCCGAACGCAAACAAAAGCAGCTCATCAGACAAGAGTAGTCCTGCAAAAGAAAAGCCGACTCAAAAGTCAAGCGGAAGTAAGAGTTCCGGAACACCCAAGCAAGAAACGGTAACCGCTTCAGCTCAGACAACCGAACACGTGTGGACTCAAGCTGAGGTTGATGAATTGGTAAACGAAGCTTTGGTCTACGCACGAAAGCGAGGATTTACGATAAATTCAAATTTAACCACTATTGGAACGTCTTGGAGAACTCCTGCTACGACATACCTTCCAAAAACAAGAATTCAATCCAGATTAAAATATTTAATTGACCAATCATATGATGGTGTTGTAAATTGTCTCGGATATTTTGACCCAAAAGCCGAAATCAACGTTTTGGCTATACAGTGTGCTGAAAATGAATGGGAAATATATGTTGTATATTAAACTATGAAAAATTTGAACAAACGATGAAAGAGACTTGTTGTTACAAGTCTCTTTTTTTACTCTTATTCGTCCGAAGGGGCGTTCACATAGATATTAAACAATACGAAAGGAATTTGAAAAATGAAAAAACAAACAAGTCGATTTTTAGCAGCTTTTCTAACTCTGTTAATGCTGTTTTCTCCGTTGTCGGTAGCGGTGTCTGCTTTAAGCGTCGGCGAAACAGTTAAGGTTAGCGGTGCAAGCGAATGGATTCCCGGATTTTATTACAACTTCTCAAAGTCCGGCTTCGGCACAAATAAACACGGACAGCATCAACGTTTACACACAGCAGACGGAAGACCTGCCTATTGCGTAGAACCGAACAAGCACTTTACGGATGGCAATAAAACTATTCACAAAAAAATCAGTTCTTTTTCAGATGATTTACAAGATAAGATTTCTTTTACTCTTCTTTATGGCTATGACGGTAATACAAAATACGGCTATCCTTGGCAGACAGAGTATGTTGCGACTCAAGCGGTAATTTGGACATTGGTTCAAGGATATTTTAACACGGCACAGGAAGACGCATTTCTTAACTGTGCGTTTGGCGGAAAGACTTCCGCTTCTAATCGAGCAGCGTGCAAAGCGGTTTATGTAAAAATCAAAGAGCAAGTTTTATCGCATTTAACCATACCAAGCTTTACGGTTGATAGACAATCATTAGCAAAAACAATTACCCTTAAATACAATTCCGCTTCAGGTAGGTATGAAGGCAGCGTAACGGACGGCAACGGCGTTTTGTCAGGATACAGCTTCTCTTGCAGCGGTGTGAGCTTCACAAAGTCAGGCAACACTCTGTATATAAGCACCGACCGCATTTTAGATAATGCTACCGTATCAGGCGAACGAACAAGCAATTCTTATGTTTCCTCTTTGCCGGCGATATGCGCAGGCTACGCAGTCGGCGCTGACCAAACCACAGCTGTTGCTCTCGACTTAAAAGACCCCGTCAACGCATACTTTAGATTGGAAACCGAATCCGTAGGACACGTTAAGTTAGTCAAAACTTCGGAAGACGGCAAGGTTGAAAATGTATCGTTGCACATCAGCGGTAACGGCATAGAAAAAGATGTGAAAACGGGTAAGGACGGTACTATTACCGTTGAAAACTTAATCGCCGGAACTTATACCGTTTCTGAAATCACAAACGGCTATTATGTTCCGCAAACGGCACAGATTTTTACTATTCTGCCGGGACAGACAACTACCGTTACCTTCAACAACGTGCTCAAGCGTGGCTCTTTGACCGTAACTAAGACGTCTGAAGACGGTGTGCTCGAAGGACACCGCTTCCATCTGTTCGGTACGTCCGAAAGCGGTTTGGAAGTCAATGCTTATGCGGTTACCGACAACACGGGCAAGGCGTATTTTAACGACATTCTCATCGGTAACGGATACACACTTGAAGAAGTGGATACAGGAATTCAATATGTTGTTCCCAACAGCCAAACAACCGATATTGCTTGGAACAGCGTTGCAAACGCTTCTTTCGAAAATGTTCTAAAGAAGTTTACGGTTACAGTCAAAAAACAGGACAGCATAACCGGTAAAGCTCAAGGCGACGGAACATTGGCGGGTGCTGTATACGGCGTCTATAAAAACAATACGCTTGTAGATACATACACGACTGACGAAAGCGGCAGCTTTACATCCAAAGAATATATATGCGGCGATAACTGGACTTTGCGTGAGCTGACATCCAGCGAGGGCTATTTGGTTAATGAAACTGTTTATCACATCGGCGCAGAAGCCGGCAATTTCACGGTTGAGCACAATGCCGTTTCTATGGGTGTAACAGAGGATGTTATTCTCGGTCAAATTGCGATAATTAAGCACAACGACAACGGGGACACTCAAATTGAAACGCCCGAAGTCGGTGCTGAATTTGAAATATACCTCAAGTCTAAAGGCTCTTATGCTGCGGCAAATGACCGTGAACGAGACTTGTTGGTAATTGATGAAAACGGATTTGCTCAAACAAAAAAGCTGCCATACGGCATATATACTGCCCATCAGACAAAAGGTAAGGATGGTGCAGAATTCATTGAAGACTTTGACATTGTAATCAACAAGCACGGGGAAATCTACCGCTATTTAATAAACAATGCAACCTATAAAAGCTACCTTCAATTTACCAAGACAGATGCGGAAACGGGCAAAACCGTACCGTTGGCAGGAACAGGCATACAGCTCTATGACCCGCAGGGAAATTTGATAACGATGACTTATACCTATCCTACGCCGACAACAATTGATACATTCTATACAGATAACAACGGACGGCTCGTCACACCCGAACAGCTTCCCTATGGCAAAGGCTATTCGGCAGTTGAGGTTTATGCACCTTACGGATATGTTGTTGACAAAACACCTGTACACTTCGATATAACACCCGAAACTATGACAAAAGACGGTGCATTAACGGTTGTTAACATTACAAAATCAAATATGCCGCAAAAAGGCACAATTGACATCACAAAGCTCGGAGAGGTGTTCAGTTCCGTATCCTATGACGGCACATTCTATCAGCCTGTATTTTCAATATCAAACAACAAAGGTGCGGTATTTACAATTACTGCTGCCGAGGATATTATCACACCCGACGGCACAATACGTGCAAAGCAGGGCGATGTAGTAGACATCGTTACAATCGGAAACAGCACCTCTCAGTCAAAGCTTTTGTATCTCGGTAAATACCTTGTTCAAGAAACCAAAGCAGCCTACGGTATGGTTATAGACCCAACTGTTTACGAAGTAACCCTCACATACGCAGGACAGGATGTTTCCGTAACGTCCACGGCAATAACTGTTACCAATGCACGGCAAAAGGCGGTTATTGACCTCAAAAAAGTTTTAGAGCAAGACAACTTATTCAAGCTTGGTAATAACAACGAACTGCAAAAAGTGCAGTTTGCCCTTTATGCCGCCGAAGATTTAACGGCAACGGACGGCTCTGTAATCCCGAAAGACGGGTTATTGGAGATCCTCTCCTTGAATGATGACGGTACAGCAGAATTTGCAACAGATTTGCCGGTAGAAGCAAAAGCTTATGTGAAAGAGTACAGTACAGACGAACACTATATTCTTTCCGATACGAAATATCCCGTAATCTTTGAATATACTGGACAAAACGTATCAGAAGTACATATCTCAGTCAATAACGGTAACGCAATCGAAAACACGCTCAAACGTGGCAGCATACTCGGTAAGAAGACCGACGAACAAGGAAATGCGCTTGCTGATGCTGTTTTCGGACTGTTCCTATCTGATGAAACTGAATACACCGAAGCAACGGCACTTTTGACTGCTGTGAGCAACAATGACGGCATTTTCCGCTTTGACAATGTTCCTGTAGGCGAATATGTAGTTATTGAGCTTTCCGCACCCGAAGGTCACTTGTTAGACAATACACCTATACCCGTAACTCTCAACAAAGACGGACAGATTGTCACGATTAAGGCTGTCAACATATGGGCAAACGGTAAGCTCATCATCACAAAATCAGACTTCTCTGACGGAACGCTGTTACCTAACGTTGGATTCCGTATCCGCAACGAGCAGGGTGAAATTGTCAGCGAAGGCTATACAAACGAAAACGGCGTCGTTGAGTTTGACGGTTTGAAAAGAGGAAAATATACCTATCAGGAATTTGAAGCGAAAAGCGGTTATATATTAGACGAAACCGAATACCCGTTCGAAATCACAAAAGAACAAGCGGTTGTACAAGTCAATATAACCAACAAGAAAGTACCGATACCGGTAGAAATTCCGAAAACAGGAAATAAATCCAAAACATTATACTTCGCCGCAGGAACTCTCGGCGTATTGAATTCGGCAGCTTGGATAACAATTTCCCTTATCAGAAGACGAAAGACTAAAAGCACTTTGTAATCACAAGGTGCTTTTGTTATTTTAGACCATATCTTTTTTATCGGTTCCTCCTAAACACGCAAACGGCGGCGCAGAAGATACACCTGCGTCGTTGTTTTGTGTGGGAGCAGAAAGGAAATTTATATGCAACTCAAAAAATACCCAATCGAATTGTTCGGAGATAAAACAAAAACAGTTCGCAAGAAACACAAAATTCAGTATATCAGCCCTATTCAATTTGAACAGCAACAAAATGCTAACATTTGCGGATATACAGATTTAAGACTTCGCAAAAATAAAAAGCACAATGAGCCGATAGGAGTATTAAGCGATAACGAGAGCGATATATCTTATGTTTATTCTACCCGTTCAAAAACGGCAGCCATAAAAGGATATATCAAGCTTAAAGACACGGAAAACAAATATATAGCTATCACATCAAACTCTATTCTTCCGTGGCTGCTAATTCTCTTGGCGCTACTCTTGTTAATTCTGATTTCTATATTGTCCTTTTGCAATAAACAACATCCCGGTTCTCCGATATTTCGTCCTAACATAGAACATAATACCGGCGCCAACGAAGAAACTCAAGAAAATGAAGCAAGAGGAATTCAAGTCAGAGGATTTACTACTTGGTCAATTCCGGCTAACACAAGCAAAAATCTCTCCATTCCGCTTGAGAACCCCGAAGGCAACCCGTGCTATTTTTCGTTTGAGATTAAGCTCAAAGACTCAGGAGAGGTAATATACAAATCAAACATGGTGCCGCCCGGAGAAAAAATACATAAAATAGACATTTCGCGTGAGTTCTCGCAGGGTGATTATCCGATTATCATACACATTTATACAAACGAGCTGGAAACCGGCGCCGAGATGAACTCGCCGGAGATGCAAGTAACTATGCACGTCAAGTAAGATTGTTCAGAGGCGTGCAATGAAAACAAGACCGTATACAAAAATCTAAATTGAAAGGAGAATTGCTTTGAAAACCAAAGTCTATTACAAGGTACGAGCAGAGCCTTCTTGGGCTGCACTTCATGTTTGAGTGTTGTGTGATACATCAGAGATTACACAATCAAATTACAAAAGACAAAAAATTTCAAGAAAGAAAAAGAGGTAATTAACAATGCATTTTAAGAAAAACGTATTAAAGAAGGCAGTAGCCGCAGCTCTTTCACTTGCGACTCTTTGTTCACTCAGCACAGTAGCTTTCGCTGCTGACAAAACACTTAATCAGGACACCTCGACCGGTACTGCAACCGTCTATTATCAGGCAGGTAAAGTAACTGACCCCGGTACTCCGGAGGACCCGACCGATGATACGGTCAACGGAACATATATAGTAACCATTCCGGAATACATTAAAGCTGCCAAGGTCGGCGAGACCCCGGTAACCGAAGATGTAACTGCCAAAGAAGTCCTTATTCCGTTCGGCAAGACCCTTAACGTAAAGGTTGCATTTGCGGATTCTCTTGTACTTGCTGACAACGCAGATACTAAGATTACTTACGACCTTCAGAATCAGGGTACGAAGATAGCAACAGGCGACACCATTCTCAGTGTGGCCGCCGGTACTCCGGATGCTGTAACTTCTACGGCTCTCGGTGCTGTACTTACTCAGGCTCCGTCCTTTTCAGGGACCTATAACGACACAGCTACATTCACTGTATCTGTTGACTAATCTTGTATTCGTAATCGGTCTTGATTGACCCGATTCCATTTTTCAGCGGCTCCTATATATTGCCCCGAACAATTATAGGGGCCGCTTTTCCTATTTCTAAGAAAGGATTGATAAATTTGAAAAAGTTAACAAAACAGATTATATCTATAGCTCTTGGAGCGGTAACAGCCGCAAGCTGTGGAACTATGGCTTTCGCGGCAGATAAGACACTTAATCAGGACACGCCTTCGGGCAGTTCAACAGTTGAGTATTCAGAAGAGTCTACATATACGGCGACTATACCGGCATACATCAAAGTACAGAAGATGTCCGAAGACGTCGATACCAATGCCAACAGCGTAACATTAAGAAATGTAATTATACCGAACGGTAAGTCCCTTGTGGGAACAGTTAAGTATAACGGCGTTGTAGCTGAAGAAAACAATGTGAAAATACCATATAAGCTCGCTACCGCCGAAGGCGATTTAACAAGTGGCTCGACAATCATAACTCAGACGTCCGGTAAGTCTACTGAAGAGAAAACCTCACACTTTGGTGCTGTTGCAACCGAAAAACCTAAATACTCGGGTTATTATACTGATACAGCTACGTTTTCGTTTGATGAGGTTGGTGCTACTAATGCCTTTTTTGAACAAATAAAAGCCAACAATTACACGCTTAATATAGGCAAAACCAAACCTGAGTATGTTGTTGCTAAATTCAATAAAGATTTTACAAAGGTAACAATATCTAAGAACGGCAATGACTCGGATGGATTGATGAAAGATGATGCTTTTGCCTACGTTAACATGAAAGGCATTACCGAGCGCCATCTTCAACAAACGCTTAAAGAGGCTGAGGTTCTCGATGGCGTAAAGAATATTGGAAATCTTACATTTTATGATTGTTTACACCTTACAGACGTTAATATTTCTAATAGTGTAATAAGTATTGGAAGAGATGCTTTTTCTGCTTGCATTAAACTTGTAAATGTCAATATTCCCAATGGCTTGACAGACATAGGAATACGCGCGTTTGACTATTGCCCCTCTCTCAAGAATATCATAATACCGAGTAGCGTTACAAGCATAGGTAATTTCGCGTTTAATGGTTGTTATGGCTTGAAGTCAATAGAAGTTGCAGAGGATAATTCAAACTATTCAAGTGAGGATGGAGTGTTGTTCAATAAAAACAAATCAAACTTAATATGTTGCCCCGGCGGAAAAGCTGGCGAATATACTATACCTGATTTTGTAACAAGCATGAGTTCGGGTGCTTTTAGCAATTGTCGCAGTATCACAAAAGTCGTTATACCAAACACAATTACAAGTATTCCATACGGTGCCTTTACTCAATGCTATGCCCTTACTGACGTTGTAATTCCCAATTCTGTAACAAGTATTGAAGACAGCGCTTTCAAAGAGTGCTCTTCTCTCGCAAATATTACTATACCAAGTAGTGTTACTAATATAGGAACAGATGCTTTTAATGATACTTACAAAAAACAAGAAGGGGAGCCTTTCCTAAGAAAAGACAGGTATATAACGCTTTTCGTTACTACCGGTTCATATGCCGAAACTTGGGCAAAGACTAACGGCTGTAAGTTTGTGGCTCAGTAAAGAAATTGCTCAATGGAAAGCGAAATAAACAATAAAAACAACGCTCATTTATTGAGCGTTGTTTTCTGCTTGTTGAAAAGAAAATAAACACAGGAGGTATATACCTAATGGCTCAAAAATTTGACGTTATATCAGAGCTTTATGACAGAGCTTGTTTAGAAATAATAACTGACCCTGTAAAATGGCAATCATTTCTCCAGACCGCCGGAAGAAATTTTAAGCTGCGTTTTGACGAACAGTTCTTACTTTTCATACAAAGACCTGATGCGACGGCTGTTCTTGAAATCGAACGTTGGAATGAAACATTTGAAAGATGGGTTAATAAGGGTGCAAAAGGTATTGCTGTTTTTGAGTCTGCCAACAGAAGCCGACAAAGACTTATTCATTATTTTGATATTTCAGATACGCACGAAAGCAGTCATTCCCGACCTGTTCCGATTTGGAATATGAAGCCTGAGTATGAAACAACTGTAATCGAAGCACTCAAAAATGCTTTCGGTAGTGTTTACGATATAACAAGCCTCGAAAGTGTTATAAAAGAAAGTGTTTCTAACATTATTAAAAACAACACCGAAAAATACGTTTCTGATTTTATGAATGTTGGATTAGGTAGTGATATAAAATCTTTACCTACCGAAGAAGCTAACTCTTTATACTTAAATTTCGTGAAAGATAGCGTGTCATATATGATAATGGCACGATTAGGGTTAGACGTTGATAAAATATATTCTCCTTCGGATTTTGCAGTCCTTTCAAAATTTAATTCACAAGAAGTTTTCAATGCGGTTGGAGTTGCAACAAACAAAACCGCAAAAATCGCTCTCGAACAGATAGCAAAGTCCATTTTAATGTACGAACAAAAAAATCGCACATTTGATTTATCTGAAAATAAGAACTATAATGCAGATGTAAATAAAAACGAAGGGAGAAACAACTATGGAAATAACATACACGCAGGTGGGAGATTATCTTCTTCCGGACTTGAAGCTACCGGAACAACCGGAAGTAACGCTGGGAAGATGGGCTCAGATGAGGAGAAATTACCTGAAGAAAGAGCACGAAATCATATATTGCAATCTACTGACGAAAGGGATTCTGATTCAGCACTTGGCAGAAGTGGAAAAGAGAGCGACCGACTTGGAGGAGAGCTTAGTCAAGAAGATGGCAGCGAAAGCAGGTCTGACCGAACAGATGAAAGCGGAAGATATGATGAAGTGGGTAGGTCTGATGAACAACATCAGACACTCGGCGCAGGAAATCGTGAAGGAACAGATAATCTTCGCTTAGAATATTATGACCGCCGACACGAGGACAAAAGCCTACCGTTTTTCGGCAAGGATGATACAATCCGAGAGATGCTCGGTACTACGCCGCATTTGAAGGCTTCAAAAGAAGAAATCAAAGACTTCTTTGAACTGAATACAGATAGTGAGAGCCGTACCGAATATATCAAAAGTATTTTCAATAATGACTATACTGAACTCACATTAAAGGACGGCAGAACGGTAGGCTATAAGACATTTCAGAATGTTCTTCATTTGTGGGAAGGCAGTTATAACAACAGAACGGCTCAAAGCTACTACGACTGGGGTGTAATCGCACAGCATTTTGAGGCAATGAGGCTTTTAGGAGAATTGTCCGATGAGATAAAGCCGTTACCGTCAATAGACAGTCAGTTATCTTTAATAGAAAGCAGTCAGGCAGAGGAAAAGAAACCCTCTGCCTTTACTTTTTCTCAGGAAGTTATTGACGCAGTTCTAACCCGTGGAAGCGGAGTATCGGAAGGCAAAATGCGTATCTATGAGCAGTTTGAAAAGAGCCTATCCGCAAAGGAAAATGCAGATTTTCTCAAAAACGAATACGGTTGGGGCGGTTCATATCCTGTTATTGTCGGTGCAGGTATTGATGAAAACCACGACGGCAAAGGCATTACTCTTTCAAAAGGATTTGGCGAAAATAGACCCAGTGTTACTCTTTCTTGGTCGCAAGTGGAAAAGCGTATCGGTGAACTTATCCGAGCCGACAGATACCTAAACCCAAAAGAGAAAGAACAGTATCCACAGTGGCTTGAAAAGGAAGAAGCAAGACGAGCTGAAATTGAAGAAGAGAAAAGAAACCGTGAAATTCTATCTACTGCTCCACACGCAGAAACAGAGCAACCCGACAACGACGATATAATCGGCAAGGAAGTTGTTATTGATGACCGCAGATTTATCATCGAAAATGTCAAAAAAATCAGCGGCGATGTTACAATGCGAGATATTACTTTTGAGGATACAGTCGGCATTCCCATTAACCGCATAGAGAATATTGATTTTGTTCGCAGCTTACTTGCCGAACAAAGTATTGACAAAACACAGCCATTTGAGGACGAATACAGGCTTTTAAGCCGCCTTAAGTCTGATTGTGAATACTTTTTAAGCACGGGTGCAAGAGCAGAAAAACACTTGTGGGCCGGAAGCGTAGATGAGCAGATTGATAAAATGCGAGAGCTTTACGACCTACTCCCCGAAAAACCGGAGTGGTTATCCAAACAAGATATTGATAACTACGAAAGGCAGATGATAAAGTCTGCACAGAGCAAAAACAATTATGAATATCATCTCGGCGATACGGTATATATAGGAGCTTCAGAATATGAGGTTTTATCGTTCGACGATAACAGAGTAATGCTCTACGACCCGAAATTTCCGTTATTTAACAAGGAATTTACAAAGGATGAGTTCGACCGAAAAGTGCGTGAAAATCCGCTTAATGACCACTTAATCGTTGAGAATGAACCGATGCTGCATTTTGATAGCAACGAGTTTGAAAAGCTTATTCCGCACGGTATGAGATACAAGCAAGTTGAAGTTGTAAACGATAATGAAATGTATTGGGTTACACAAAACATATTTACAAGCGTAGAACTTCAGCAATTCCAAAAAGCGATTAGGGAGTATGATGGTAACATCGAAAAATTCTATGTTACCTCTCGGGATATTTCATCTTACAACTTTGAAGATGATAGAGCAAACAAAGTATTAGCTGTTGTTACACCCGATAGCATTCAACAAGATGATTATGTAAAGGCAATACAGGAAGCCGGTTTCGGCGAATATCTAAATGAAGCTGTTGAAGAAAAAGAAACCGCAACGGATTATGAAGATGTTTTCTTTGTCGATAAAGAAAACAAAACGGTTACTTGGATGTACTATAACCCCGACAGCAATGCCGGCGGTCAGTATGTAATAAACACTACAACCTTTGATGAAGTCGAAGAAGCTGCACAAAAGCACAAATCGGCAGATGACTTCTTTGATTATCTCGGCAATATCGCAAATCAAACTCTTGCCGATGTAGGTACGGAATGGTTTGAAGAAGCAGATAATGCTTTCAAACAGACACCGGATTTAACCGACTGCACTTCTGCAACAATGAACTCACTCATTGAAAATGCCGAAAGAAGCGATATGGTAGCAACCAATATCGGTAAAGTTCCGATTGAGGACTACCGAGAAATTGTAGCCGTTCAAAACGGTTTTGACAGCTACGATGAGATGTATAACGAGGGCATTCGTATCGGAAACGGTTACGATAAAGAGCCTGAGCCGATTGTTCCTGCTTGGGAACAAAAGAAAAAATCGAAAGCACATAGCTTTGACTTGCACCCGGATATTCCGATGGCGGAGCGATACAGCTTCGATTTAGCACACAATCCGGTTGAGGAAGTGAACAAGAACGAACGCTTCCACCGAAATTATGCAGCTATATCCGTACTTAAAGAATGTCAGAACGAAAATCGCTTTGCCACTCCCGAAGAACAAATAATTCTTTCTAAATATGTCGGTTGGGGCGGTATTCCCGAAGCATTTGATGAGCGAGCCGGTTCTTGGCAGAGCGAATACGCAATGCTTAAAAACATTCTCACTCCTGAAGAATATGCAGCAGCGAGGGAAAGCACATTAACTGCCTTTTATACTCCACCTGAAGTAATCACAGCCATATATAAGGCTATGGAGAAGATGGGCTTTAAGGAGGGCAATTTGTTAGAGCCGTCCTGCGGTATCGGTAACTTTATCGGTATGCTTCCGAAATCAATGGAAAATGCAAAGGTTTACGGTGTCGAGCTTGATACAATTTCCGCAGGAATAGCACAGCAACTTTATCAGAAGTCATCCATTGCGGCACAAGGCTTTGAGGAAGTCAATGTACCTGATAGCTTCTTTGACGGCGTAATCGGTAATGTGCCTTTTGGAGATTTCAAAGTTTCCGACAAGCGATACGATAAGTACAACTTCCTTATCCACGACTATTTCTTTGCTAAATCTCTCGACAAGTTAAGACCCGGCGGTGTTATGGCATTGGTTACAAGCAAGGGAACGATGGATAAAGCCAATTCTTCGGTTAGAAAGTATATTGCTCAAAGGGCAGAGCTTCTCGGTGCTATCCGTTTACCAAATAACACTTTCAAGGGCAATGCCGGAACAGAGGTTGTTTCTGATATTCTTTTCTTGCAAAAGCGAGAAAGATTAATTGATATTGAGCCTGATTGGGTTTATCTTGACACCGATGAAAACGGAATTAAGATGAACTCATATTTTGTTCAGCACCCCGAAATGATACTGGGCGAGATGAAAATGGTATCGGGTCGTTTCGGGCCGGAAGCAACTTGCGAAGCATTTGAAAACGCAGACCTCGGAGAGCTGTTGAATGAAGCTGTTATCAATATTCACGGAGAGATCTCTGAATATGAGGTTGCAGATGAGCTTGATGAAGAAGATAATTCTATCCCGGCAGACCCGAATGTGAGAAATTTTTCTTACACGGTTGTGGATGATAAAATCTATTTTCGTGAAAATTCCCGTATGACTCCGGTTGAGGTATCGGCAACCGCAGAAAACAGAATCAAGGGTATGATTGCTGTTCGTGACAGCGTTCGCAACCTGATTGAACTGCAAACCGAGGATTACCCGGACAGCGAAATCAAACAGGCACAGGAAAAGCTGAACACTCTGTATGACAGCTTTACAAAGAAGTACGGACTGATTAACAGTCGTGCCAATACTTCCGCCTTTTCCGATGACAGCTCCTATGCTTTGCTATCTGCTCTTGAGGTCATCAACGAAGATGGCGAGCTTGAGCGTAAGGCGGATATGTTCTATAAAAGAACAATCAAGCCACATAAAGCCGTAACAGAAGTTGACACAGCAGATGAAGCTCTTGCAGTATCGATGGGCGAAAAAGCCACCATTGATATGGAATATATGCGTGAACTTACAGGTAAAAGCGAGGAGGAATTATTCGCTGACCTAAAGGGCGTTATCTTCTTAAATCCGCTTTACGGCTACGGGAATGTAAGCGAGCAGAAGTATTTAATGGCAGATGAGTACCTTTCGGGGAATGTCAGAGAAAAACTTATCACAGCCAAAAAATCTGCCGAGGTGTATCCCGATGATTATAAAATCAATGTGGAAGCTTTGGAGAAAGTCCAGCCGAAAGACTTAACCGCAAGTGAGATTGCGGTAAGGCTCGGAGCTACTTGGCTGCCGCCCGAAATCATACAGCAGTTTATGTTTGAGTTCTTGGGTACACCCTATTACGCACGCTGGAATATCAAAGTCCATTTCTCTCAATATTCCGGTGAATGGAATATCGAGGGTAAGAGCTACGACCGTTCCAATGTTAAAGCATACAGCACATACGGCACTTCTCGTATCAATGGATACAAGATAATCGAGGAAACGCTCAACTTAAAAGATGTTCGCATCTTCGATTATGTAGAGGATGAGGACGGTAGAAGGAAAGCTGTTCTAAACAAAAAAGAAACGGCAATCGCACAAGCAAAACAAGAACTTATAAAGCAAGGCTTTCAAGATTGGATATGGGCTGACCCTGCCCGACGTGAAAAACTTACGAAGATGTATAACGAAAAATTTAACAGTATTCGTCCTCGTGAGTATGACGGTAGTCACATTGTCTTTAATGGTATGAACCCTGAAATTAAGCTGCGTGAACATCAGAAAAATGCTGTGGCTCATATTCTTTATGGCGGTAATACCTTGCTTGCACACGCAGTCGGCGCCGGTAAAACTTTCGAAATGGTGGCAGCTGCTATGGAGTCTAAAAGGCTTGGACTTTGCAATAAATCTCTGTTCGTTGTACCAAATCATTTGACAGAGCAATGGGCGGCGGAGTTCTTGCAGCTCTATCCAGCAGCTAATATTCTTGTTGCGACAAAAAAAGACTTCGAAACAAAGAACCGCAAGAAGTTCTGCGGTCGAATTGCAACCGGAGATTATGACGCTGTAATTATCGGTCATTCTCAGTTTGAAAAAATACCGATGTCCATAGAAAGACAAAGGGCAATTTTGGAGCAACAGCTTGAAGAACTGACAGATGGCATTGCGGATTTGAAGCGAAATCGTGGAGAGAACTTTTCTATTAAGCAGCTTGAAAAATCGAGAAAAGCCGTAAAGCAAAAACTTGAAAAGCTCAATGACCAAAGCCGAAAGGACGATGTTGTAACCTTTGAGGAACTTGGTGTTGACCGACTCTTTATTGATGAAAGTCATTATTACAAGAACCTCTACCTCTACACAAAAATGCGTAATGTAGGCGGCATCGCACAGACGGAAGCTCAGAAATCCTCCGACCTCTTTATGAAATGTCGTTACCTTGATGAGCTTACAGGTGGACGAGGAACAGTCTTTGCAACGGGTACACCTATCAGCAACTCTATGGTGGAACTCTACACTATTCAGCGTTATTTGCAATATAACACGCTTGTTAAGAACAACTTACAACACTTCGACGCTTGGGCTTCAACTTTTGGAGAAACGGTAACAGCCGTCGAACTTACTCCCGAAGGAACGGGATACAGAGCCAAAACACGCTTCGCAAAATTTTACAACTTACCGGAGCTTATGGCAATGTTCAAAGAAGTTGCCGACATAAAGACGGCGGATATGCTTGACCTTCCCGTACCACAAGCACATTATCATAATATTGCGGTTAAGCCTTCGGAAATGCAAAAAGAAATGGTTGCTTCTCTTGCAGAGAGAGCTGAGAAGGTTCGTGGCGGTGCTGTTGACTCCAGTGTGGATAATATGCTGAAAATAACGAACGACGGCAGAAAACTCGCTCTTGACCAGCGTATGCTAAACGATATGCTGCCCGACTTTGAGGACAGTAAAATCAATGCTTGTGTCGATAATATCTACCGTATATGGGCTGAAACCGCCGATAAGAAATCGGCGCAGCTTGTGTTCTGCGACCTTTCCACGCCGAAGAACGATGGCACATTCTCTGTGTATGACGACATAAGGAAAAAACTTATTGAGAGAGGCATTCCTGAAAGTGAAGTGAAGTTCATACACGAAGCCGACACGGATATGAAGAAAAAGGAACTGTTCCAAAAGACACGTAAGGGCGAGGTTCGAGTATTGCTCGGTTCTACTCAAAAGATGGGTGCCGGCACAAATGTTCAAGACAGACTTATCGCACTTCACGATGTGGATTGTCCTTGGCGCCCTTCAGACTTGGAACAGCGTTCCGGTAGAATTATTCGTCAGGGTAACTCGAACCCCGATGTTGATATTTTCCGTTATGTTACGGAACAGACTTTTGACGCATATCTTTATCAACTTGTAGAGGGAAAACAGAAATTCGCAAGTCAGATTATGACAAGCAAATCTCCGGTCAGAAGTGCGGAGGATATTGACGAAACAGCACTATCTTATGCCGAAATCAAAATGCTTGCCACAGGCAACCCGTATATTAAGGAAAAGATGGATTTGGATATTCAGGTTCAGAAATTGAAGCTGTTGAAGTCCAACTTCCTCTCGGAAAAGTATCGTCTTGAGGACAAGATCATTAAGTATTACCCTCAACAAATCACCTCTTTACAAAATAAAATTGAGGGACTTAAACAAGACGTCGAAACTGCAAAACAACACCCGAAACCAACAGATGACCGCTTTGTCGGTATGGAGGTTAGCGGTGTATCTTATTCCGAAAAAGCAGAAGCCGGCAAAGCAATCATTGAAGCCTGCAAGCTGATGAGTAGTCCTGAACCTATTTATCTCGGCAAATATCGTGGCTTTGATATGGAACTTTCGTTTGATACTTTAGAGCGAACATATATGATTAAGATTAAAGGTTCTACAAGCAGAAATGTATTTCTTGGAGAGGACTCTTACGGCAATATTACTCGAATTGACAACGGTGTAGAAAAGTTTTCAGAAGCTTTATCCTTTGCCGAGAATGAGCTTGTAAACACGAAAGCTCAATTTGAAACTGCTAAAACAGAGGTCGAAAAGCCATTTGCACAGGATGAAGAATTGAAAACGAAGCTTGCCCGACTGGACGAGCTTAACATCCTGCTCAATATGGATAAGACAGAAAACGAGATTGTCGGCGGAGAGCCTGATGAGAGCGAAGTGCCACCCGAAAAAAAGGTAAAAGAGTCTGAACTGACAAGATAATAGGCAAAATAACTTTAAGCCGCTTGATTTCATTTAGAAAACCAAGCGGCTTTTTCAATTTCAAAAAGGAGTTTTGAAAGATGGATATAGAAAAAATAGGCAACGGATATGACGGATGGTCAATGTCGAACAATGCGAGAGACGCATACGCAAACGGTGAAATGCCTATATCCAAGTGGAGCAAGACGGAAATATTGAACAGAGTAAGAGAGATTAACCCTAAAGCAGCGGATTTACTTAAAAATGTTTCTGTTTTCGTCCTCAAGGAAAAGGTGCTTAAGCAGACATCGTGGCACCACACATCAATGAAATACAATAAAACAGCTTTTTACATCGTAGATGAAGATTTGGTGAATTCTTTGACCGAAAAGCAGATAGCTGAGTGGAGTGACATAAAAAAGACTGTAAGCACAAAGACATATAAAGGCAATTTTACATACGTTAAATGGATAGGCAACGGTCGTAACGTAAAAGCGAATGTGCAGAACCTTGAAAATGTTAATATCGAGGAAAGAGGAAGCTTTTATTATGTTACCGATAATGACGGTAGCCTCATAGTTAAAAAGAAAATAGGTTCAAACGGTACATTTGTTAAGACTGCCGAGGAAATTCAAAAAGCAGAAGAACGCCGTAAATCAGCGCAGGAATATATACGCAAGCGTGAACAGAAACATTATGACAATTCCACAAACGCTGCAAAAGAACTGCTTGCTGAGATGAACGGCAAATACGAGGAAAGCCGAATGGGCTATCGTTATACTGTGAACAGAAAGCCGCATCCATACGACTATGATAATTTAAGCGAGTTCTTTAACAAGGGTGAAAAGAGGCTTGCTCCGAACGTAAACGGCGGTTTTTATGTGCAAGAATGGGACGGAAATAAATTTATACCTGCGGATAATGAATATGTGAATATCAAATATTCGGCAAAAGCAGAAAAATCTGATGAAAAATTAGCTGATATAGCCGATGAGAATTCTTCAAACGATAAATGCATGGATGGATTAAATCCTATTCGCCACAGAGAGCCGCCGTTATCACTTTAATCTTCTCATCAGACCTATTTTGGCGATGAAAATAATCTGAAAAGGAGTGAGAAAGTTTCATAAGCAATGTCTAAAGAAGTGTTTCTTTTGTTGCTTTTTTTCCCATAAAAAGTTATAATGTAACAACAGGAGTGATATGTATGCAGAATAAATACGCAATGACACAGCGGCAAAATATTGAAATAGCTAAACGAACTTTAGTAGATGCAATATACAAAAGCGCAAACCTCGAGGGTATTGCCGTTACTTACGCACAAACAATAGATATATTAAATAACGTTAATGTAGCTTCCCTGAAGCCAAACGATATAAATAAAGTATTTTGTTTGCGTGATGCTTGGCACTTTACATTAGACCACATCAACGATGAAATGAACCTCGGTTTTCTGGAAGAGTTACATTTGCTTGTTGCCCGTCCTGACCTTAATCACGACGAGTTAGGTAAAATTCGTACAGAAGATGTTCTTATAAGCGGCACATTATGGAGGCCCGAAATTCCGGATGTTGAACGCTTGCATAAGGAACTTGTTGAAATTATGGCTATGCCATCGGCAACAGATAGAGCACTTACCTTAATGCTTTGGATTATGCGTAGCCAAATCTTTAAGGATGGAAACAAACGAGTTGCAACAATTGCATCAAATAAAGTTTTAATTGAAAACGGTTGTGGTATTGTTGCCGTACCTGTTGAATTGGACGGTACTTTTAAGCAAATGCTCGTTAATTATTACGAAAGCAACGATAACAGAGCTATTAAAAAGTTTCTCTATGATAAATGTATGGATGGATTAAATCCTATTCGCCACAGAGAGCAGCCGTTATCACTTTAAGCAGGGAAAAACAGAATATGTAACAATAAAGAGAAGTTCTTGATGAGCTTCTCTTTTTTTTATACTTAATTTTATCTTCTTGTTAGACCTGTTTCAGCAACAAAAATCATATGAAAAGGAGTGGAAAAGTTGAGTGACGATTTTATACAACAATTAAAGCAAATACCTATTACAGAGATACTTCAAAACATTTACGGCATAGCTGTAAACAAGCACGGCGAGAAATCATACTGTAAAATACGCTCGGAGCGTACTGCTTCTTGCTGTATTTACCCCAATAATACTTGGTATGATTTTGGCGGTTCTGTCGGTGGAGACACAATAACACTTGTGCAAACAATGGAAGATTGCGACAGAAAAACAGCAATGAACAAGCTATCAGAATGGTACAATATCGAGCGTAAACATCGACAGAGAGATAATAAAACATTATGGAATTATGAATGGGAAAGGCTCGGAATTCAAGCAGATAGAACGAGTAAGAACCTAAACATCAGCGTTTTAGAGTCGGGAGAAAAGCCGGATTTATTTGCTGACATTTCTTTGTATATTGACAAACCGGAGCAAATAACAGCCTTTGAAAACAAATACAGCATTCCTTTTAATGACTTTAGAAATGCTGATACGGTAGGTTATCACAACATATTAAAGCAAAGAGTTTGGTATCCGATGCTAAAAGATAGGGACGATTATTATTCGGGATTGTTGATAGACTATCGCCTTTTTAGGCAAATTGGAGACGAGGATTTTGCAAGAACAGCAGTTGTAACTTGTGATGAAAACCTGCAAATAGCTTCCGATTTGAATGAAAAATGCGTACTGTTACGCCGTGCTGTTGATGATATTTCCTTATTGAAAGTACCGCTTTTTAACTTAAATCCAACTAACGATTTACAAGGAATTTTAGATGGTAGCATACAGTTTCAAACATCAAACTTGCGTTATTATGAGCTGTGCAAGTGGGCAAAAGTAAGAGGCGAAACGGTCAATTGTATAGAGGTTACTTATGATGATTACATCATAAAATACACCCCTTACAACAGTCGTTTGCGAGGTATTCCACACTCTACTTTTTACAAAAACGGTGTGTGTAAAATATGTGTTCCACAGTCTCGACTTGTCGATACACAGCAAATATTCGGCGATAAAATCCTCAAAACAACAACACGTTTTGAGGGTTTTTCATACAAAAATCAGTATAGAACAACGGATAAAAAAGGGATAAAGCCTCTTACTTTTCCGGAAGTTTAGTGCTGTATTTTATCTATTTATATGGGGTTTCAGGGTACTCCCTGACAAGCGGGATTTGGGTTGGTCACCCAAATCCCTTGCTTGCCACGCCTTCCACAAGAAATCGAACAAAGAGAATTTCATATTTATAGAACTTTCTTCTTCGACAGAAATTTTGCGGATTGTCATTTGAGTATTTGAAGCTTCAGCAGGAGGTGAGAAAAATGCGTGAAAACAAGACAAATCAACTGCTTATACGATTATCGCCCTACGAGTCAGGGCTACTGACTTATGTCGCAGAGCGAGCAGACTTATCACGTGCTGAAATCCTTCGTTTAGGGTTGAGAGTTATAGCGAGGGCATCAGACCCAAAAGAAGTTCGTGAACTTCAGAGGTTTTATTCCGAACAGAACGGAGGTGACGACAAATGAATGAGCAAAGAAAACGAACGAATCGAGTACAGGTCAGACTTAATGATGATGAGTATGATTATTTTCTATACAACTTGGAAAGGTCAGGTCTATCAAAGGAAGCGTATTTGCGCAAATTGATTGCAGGTAAAATTCCAAAAACCAAAGAGGTCGGTCAATATGAAAAAGATGTACTTGCACAACTTTACGCTATCGGTAACAACCTCAATCAAATCTCACGCCGAGCTCATTCAATGAATGTCATCAATGTAGAAAGGTTTTATGATGCGGTTAATAAATTTGATGAAACAATGCAAGTGTTTTTGGATAGGATGTGATTTTGTTTGGCAACGACGAAGAGATTACCCAAACCGCCCAAAACACACGCAGCTGTAACCAAGTTAATCCGTTATGTTCTTAATCCGGAAAAAACGACTGATGAAGAAAGCCTGTATGCTGACTCCTGCAATTGTTCGCTTGTCGGCGCAGCAAACCAATTCAGAGCTGTCCGAGACCGCTGGGATAAAACCTCCGGGAATTATGCGTATCATTTCATTCAGAGTTTTAAGCCGGGAGAGACCACCCCCGAAGAAGCAGCGTTATGCGGTAAAGAACTCGCTGAAGCATTGTTTGGAAACGATGGATTTCAGGTTGTTTTTGGAACGCACTTAGATAAGGCTCATTTGCATAATCATTTTGTGGTTAATGCAGTAAACTCGATGGACGGTAAAAAACTTCAAACTGACCACGATTTCATCAGACGGATGAGAGAAGAAAACGACCGTATTTGCAAAGTTCATAATCTATCTGTTATCGAAGCGCCGACCAACAGCGGAAAATCTTATGCCGAGTGGGTTATCGCTCACAACGGTGGATTTACGTGGCGTGGAATGATTCGTCACGATATAGATGAACTGATACCACGTGTTACTACATTTAAGGAATTGCTCAAAGAATTAGAGTGTAATGGTTATACCGTGAACCGCCGTGGCAAATATTTAAGTTTGTCTCCACCGGGTGCAAAAGTGAATTTCCGATTATACAAACTCGGCAATGGCTATACAGAAGAAGATATTGCAGAGCGAATTATGTATTCGGACAGACGACTTGCTAAAGAGTCCAAGTCTAAACCATTCCGTGTTAGAGTGAAGGCTTATCACTTAAAATCAACATTTCCCGTTAGGTCGCAAGGCAAACTGCGTGGACTTTATTATGTATACCTGTATCGCTTGCGAAAGCTACTAAATTCTTCTACTTATAGCAATGTGCCGATACAAGCTCGCCACGATACCAAACTGTTTAAGGAATTTACCGAAGACGCTACTTTGTTGTTCGACTCAAAAATTGATACGGTTGCACAGTTGCTCAATTTGTATTATCAGCTCGACGAAAAACGACACAAGTTATGCGTGAAGCGTTTGAGCCTCCGTAAAGAACTAACTTACTGTGACTCCGTAGATGTAGCAAAATCCATTCAATCACAAATCACAGAACTCAACCCTTTGATAGAGCGGTTAGGCAATCAAATGCGTTCTTGTGAACGGATATATGAGCGTTCAGCTCGTGTCAGCGAAACAAACAGAGAGATAAGCGTAGAACAAAGCGAGGTGATTAAAAGTGAAAATGTAAAACCGCAAAATAACAACACCGAAAAAACACAAAAAAATGAAAGGAATGATGATAATGTCAGCAGAAGCTGAAGCAACCGATATTCTCGTTAGAATGACGATGGAAGGAATTCAATATTGTTTTCGATTTACAGGAGAGGCGGCATCTAAGGGAATTGCTCTTTTTTTCGCTGGGGTGCGTACACTCTATGACCGCAAGTCCGGCAAACAGAAGCTCGGCGGTAAGATTAAGACACGAGCTTTTCTTGACAATTTTGTCAGCAGTTCGGTTTTTCCCTTATCTAAAACCGATTTAGATAGGTTAAAGCCGGAATTAAAGCGATTGCATATTCCATATATGCAATACAAAACCACCAAAGAGATGAAGAACGAAGGACGTGTTGAAATATCTGTTCGTAAAGATGACGCAGACCGTTTTGTTCGCTTAGCTGAAAGTCTTGGAATTGCAAGCGTGAAACCTTATGACCTTACAATTAACGAATTGTCCCCTGAAGAATATGAACAGGCAATGACAGAGGGTAACGCAAAAGGCGTTGAAATCAAAATATCGGAGGACGGTGCAACCGTTAATGAGCAAGAAAACCCCACGCAAGCTCCAATCGACCGTTCTCTTCGATTGGAGCCGAACTCAACCGAATCAAGTCCTTTCGATATGACTTTTGATGACAAAGCAGGAATTACTCCAAACTTGGAGGAAGCATATCTGGTTAACGCTCGCAGAGACGGTCGCTTAATTCCTATATCAGCTAACAAATCAACCTTACTTGTATCAGAAGCACCGGACAAAGTAGTTTTAACTATCCCCGGTACTATGAAGCAGGAACGGTTAATCGTTCCTAAAAAAGATGTTGTGTCAATGAATGCCGACGGAGGTAAATCTGTCAGAGTGGATTTGCGTGATACACATCTTTATGAGGTTGTAGACCAAAGAAATCAACCACTTCGTAAAGTCACGGGTGCAGAAATTAAAGAAGCCGGGAAGTGGGCAATACAGCTCAAAACTCACAAAAAGCCTGAAATTTCGTTACCTAAAAAGGGAGGTGTTCGATAGTGGAACAACAGCACGAACTTACCCCTGAAGAATTCAAAAAAATGATGCAAGCAAAGGAACAAGCAGCGTTTTCCTTATTAACCGCACAAACAACTCGAATAATGACAAATGAAGATGAATTTCTTGACTTTCTGAACAAGTTAGCAGACCACGTTACCACATCTGTCGGAAACACAGTTTTAGTTCAGGCTCAGTTGCCTGATGCGACAGCAGTCTTGTCAATTAAAGAATGGGAAAAACGCAATGTATCTGTTATAAAAGACGCAAACGGTTATTATCCCGAAGGAATTTATCAATTTGCCCCAAACGGACAAAGAGTTGACGAAAACGGCGAGGTACACACAAAATTCAAGTTGTATAAAGGATATGACGCAAGCCAAACAACAAATCCTGAATATGCACGGTCGGTTATGAATAACGCACGCCCTATCTCTGTTTTTATCGGCAGCAACAACCCGGAAAAGACACGAAATATCGCATTGTGTAATTCTTCTCCGATACGCTGCATAGTTTATGACCCGAAGCAGCTTATCCACACCGCAGAAGACATATCCGAAAAAGATGAGCTCAAGTACATTCCCGAAACGAAGACTGTCATAATCAGGAAAGTAGCTCGGCAAGAATGGTTCCAGCGTGTTGCCTATGAGATTGCATTAGGCATCTTTCATAAGCAAGAAGGCTCGATGTTTGACCGTTCGTCACGCTCTTTTGAAGCAGGAATTGTTTCTTATCTGTTGTGTCGCAGCGTTGGTGTTGACACCTCGGCATTTAGTTTTGATTTGTCCGGACTTCCGAAAAGATACCCGGAACAAACCGATTTTCGGTCAACGATGGAGACCTGCCAAGAAATTGCACACGATTTAGCATATCGTCTTAACAATAAACTCCGGGAACAAAACACTCGAAATTGTGCCGGAGATAACCGACACTTACACTTTGCTAAGGAGGGATAAACGAAGTGTATAAAAACAAAAGGTCACGAGATAGACCGTTTTATATAGCAGCAGCTATCGGAAGTATAATAGCAATATATATTGCTATTTGTATCGCACCGTATTCCGAAGGTGGATTACCGTCTGTTTTGCAAAATGCTGAACAGATTAGTTTCAATCCTTTCCTTATTAGTTGGACTCAAAGCACCCCAAAAACTATTATGGGGTGCCTTTTGTTTTATGGGATTGTTGTTACCGTACTTTTCTCATATAAACGCCGACTGCACCGTAGTGGAGTTGAAAACGGAAGTGCGGACTACGCCGACCTTAAGAAACTTCGCAAGGAATTCCATTCGACGTCCTCTGACCGTATTGTCTATACCGAGAATTTTGCATTAAGCGTTACTAAAGCTGATACATATATTCACAAGCGTAATTATAATACGGTGCTTATAGGCGGTCCCGGTTCAGGTAAAACAACAGGTTATGTGTATCCGAATTTGTTAGAAGCGAGTGCAAGTTATGTGGTACTTGACCCAAAAGGCGAAGTTTGCAGAAATACTGCAGGTTATTTGCAAAGTAAAGGCTATGCAGTTAAAGTTCTCAACCTTGTCAATCCAAGTCGTTCTTGGGGATACAATCCTTTCGCATATATCCGAAAGGATACCGATACAGACGCATACGCCGAAGACGACATCCAAAAAATCGTAACAGCAATATATAAAGCAACAACGGTGCCGAACTCACAAACGATAGACCCTTTTTGGGATGAAGCGGGAAAAATGCTTTTGTCTGCTCTTATGTATCTGCTGTATTACTTCGGAGCCGAGGACGAAAAAAACTTCCCGTATCTGATGAATTTAATTCGTGCCGGACGCATTGAAAACAGCGAAGATGATGAGCAACGCTCTGCTCTTGATATTCTGTTCCAAAGTATAGAGCAAAGGTACCCGGACCACATTTGCGTTAGATGTTATAAGAACGCAACAAGCGGCGCCGGTAAAACGCAACAGAGTGTACAGATTACTCTTCTTGCACGGTTGCAAAAATTTGAGATTTCTTCTGTGGCTGCAATGTCAATCCAAGACGAATTGGAATTGTCTATGATTGCCGATAAACCTACGGTTTTATATTTGGTTATCCCGGACAATGACACAAGTTATAACTTTATTGTTTCGCTCTTGTATATTCAGCTATTCCAAACCTTGTATGATAAAGCTGACCGTGTGTATCAAGGCAGACTTCCGAGGTTTGTGCATATTATTATGGAAGAATTCGCCAATGTAAACACTCCCGATGATTTTCTTGGTATCCTGGCAACTTCTCGTTCCCGAAATATCGGAATTTCAATTATCCTTCAAAATTTATCACAGCTAAAAACTAAGTATAAAGAAGGCTGGGAGAACATAATCGGTCAATGCGATGAGTTTTTATATCTCGGTGGTAACGAAAGTTCTACTCACGAATATGTATCAAAAATGCTCGGAAAAGAAACGATTGATACAACTACTTTCGGACGAAGATATGGTATGCACGGCGATGCTTCCTCAAACTTTCAGTTTGCAGGCCGTGAGCTTTTGACACCTAATGAAGTCCGGGTTCTTCCATACGAACAAGCGATATTGTTCATTAAGAACGCTCTTCCGTTAATTGACCGGAAAATTGATGTGTTTCATTACAAACCTGCAGAAAACACGGCAATTTGCGGGAATGAAGCTATGACATACTCGATACCTTTAAGGTCTGAACGTTTACATTCAGAACAGCTTAACAAACAAAACAACGAACAGTCGGAAGTTCCGCCGAAAGATATTTTTGAGGCGACGGCTGTCGGAGATAATCAATATGATATGCAGATGGAATTCTTCGTTAATGGCAGGCGTGTCAATATTACAGATTTGGATGTTTCCGAAATGTTGGAAATGTATTCTGTCGATATAGAAGAATTAGAAGCATATATTCAAAATTTTACATAACTAAAAGGAGTTTTCAAAATGAAAATCAGAAAATCAAACAAAATTCGTAAGGCTTTCACTTCAATCGTAGCAGCAGTTTTAATTCTTACTATTGCAATGGTCCCGGCTTTCGCAGCCGGAGACGGTGTTACAGACAGCTTGTCTAAGTTTAACGACTTAATATTTACCATCGTTCGCTTACTCGGTACAACAGCTTGTATTTGGGGACTCGTTGAGTTCGCTATGTCCTTACAGAGCCACGATGGTGCGCAAAAAACAAGAGGAGCAACTATCTTTGCTGCCGGTCTTATCGTGGTCTTCTCCAAAGAAATTCTTACATTTCTTGGCGTAAGCTTATAAAAACACGATTGATATAAAGAAGGTGATCATTTTTGTTGATTAAACCTATATTTTTGAATTTTTGGGGCGAACAAGCTATTGCCATACTTGATGATGCACTTGCAATTTGGAAACAAAAATACGAGAGCATATTCGGTATTCTTGTGCAAGACCCATCCGAATTTCAAAATGGCGTTATTTGGAACACGGTAACCGGAATTATCCGTGTCATTGAAGCCACAGGCGTATCGCTCTTAATAACATTCTTTTTTTACGGAATTATCAAATCAACCATAGATTATAGAGATTTAATACGCAATCCACGTCTTGTACTAATGCAGTTTGTTCGCTTTTTCTTTGCAAAATTCTTTGTTATGAACGCAACCGATGTAATGCTTAGCATTATATCGGTTGTCCGTCATATACTGGCTCAAATCAATCCGGCTACCCCGACAATGGAATATTCAATTCCAAACGATTTGAGAACGGCTCTTGAAACAGCTGATTGGGGCGCCGGAATGGGTGCTTTTGCCGCCTCGCTTGTCGGGACGGCAATGATATGGTTGTTATCAATAATTCTTGTTGTCGTTGTTTACGGTAGATTCTTCAAAATTTTTCTTCTTTCTGCCATAGCACCTATTCCTCTCGCAGGCTTTGCAAGCGAAGCAACATCACTTATAGGACGAAATTTTTTGAAGTCATATATTGCAGAGTGTCTGCGTGGCGTGTTAATGCTAACCGCCTGCGTGATATTCTCTGCGTTTACTACGGTAACCCCGGAATGGGCAGCAACCTCTCCCGGAGGAATGACGTGGGATTATGTGGGTAATGTAACATTGCAAATGCTCTTATTGGTAATAGTTGTAAAAGGGTCAGACAGAATTGTAAAAGAAATTTTTTCACTATAATTATAAGGAGAAAACTATGGAAATTAAACTTAACAAAGATATTCAAAAGCTGCAAGACAGCTTTTTTATCGGCTTGAACTTTCGTCAAACTGTTTTTGGCGGACTCGGTCTTGCTTTAGGTGCTTTAATTTACCTTGAAACAACAAAGCACGGTATAAATACCGAGCTTGCTTCTTGGATATGTATTGCCGTAGTTGCACCTTTTGCCGCATTAGGGTTCGTTACATATCACGGTATGCCATTTGAACAGCTTGTTCGTGTGTGGGTTAAGCATTATATTTTGTGTCCTAAAAGAATTGTCTTTCGATTGGAAAATGACTTCTATAATCGTGACAAAATGCGAATAGAAGCGGCAGAAAAAAAGGAGGCGACATCAGATGAGTAAAACTTTGAAAAACACGAAAAGGCAAGACAAAGAACAATTGAAAGCAATACGCTTCACGCAAAACAGTATTCCGTTAGAACAATTCTATGAGGACGGAATATTTCTAATTCAATCAGGAAAAAAGTATAATAAATACTCGGCTACTTATCAATTGCAGGACATTTCTTATCTGACCTTGTCGGACGAAATGCAGAAACAGATTTTCTTTGCGTGGTCTGCCGTCCTTAATGCACTTGACCCCGGCACAACAAATAAAATTAGTGTTATTAAGCACAAAATCAGTTCCGCAACATTGGAAAGATTTATGATGCACAGTCAAAATCCGCAATATGAAAAATTGCAAACAGAGTATAATCGCATTTTGAAGCAGCGAGCTCTTCAAGGTAACGGAATGATACAGGAAGTGTATTTGACAATTTCAGTTAATAAAAAAGATATTGACTCTGCACGCAGCTTCTTTTTAAGAACAACGTCCACTTTGCAGACTTTGCTTTTGAAGCTTGGCAGTTCCTGCCGACAACTGTCCGGAAAAGAAAGATTAGAACTTTTGAGAGATATTTATCGAAGCGATATTGAAAACGAGCCAACGTTTGATTTGCAACAAGCCTTAAAAAGCGGCTCATCGGCGAAGAACTACATATCCCCCGATAGTATGGAATTTGAGTCGGACTACTTCAAACTTGGGAATGTTTTTGGTCGAGCACTCGTTTTACACAGCTATCCCACATTCCTTAAAGACTCTGTTGTATCTGATTTGTGTGATATTAACCGCCGATTGATTTGGAGTATGGATATAATTCCTGTTCCGACAGATGAGGCAGTCGAGGAAGCCGAAAAGCGAGCAACTAATGTCGAGTCCAAAATAACAAAGTGGTATCAGAAGCAATATAATAATAAAAACTATGTTGCCGAGCCAACTTACGACCTCAAACAGCAGCGTGAACAAGCACAGGAATATCTAACAGATTTAACAGAGCGTGACCAGCATTTGATGTATGCTGTTATAACAATGGTGCATTTTGCCGACTCAAAGCAGCAGCTTGACGAGGATACTGAAAGCATTTTAGCGACTGCACGCTCAAGCGCACAATGCCGAATGCAGATATTACGCTGGCAACAGTTAGACGGGTTAAATACAGCTCTTCCTCTTGGAGTTCGTCGAATTGAAGATATAATGTCGCTAACAACTGAAGGTGTAGCAGGGTTTATGCCGTTCAAATCGACCGAAATTCAGCAAGAAAACGGCTTTTGCTTTGGGCAAAATCAAATATCCCGAAATCTTATAATGATAGACCCAAGAAGTCAGCAATCAGCTAACAGCGTTATTTGCGGTCGTCCCGGCTCCGGTAAGTCAATGCTTGAAAAATGGATAGCCCTCAACAAAATTCTCGCCACAGCAAATGATAATCATATAATCCTCATCATAGACCCTGAGCGAGAATATGCACCTCTTGTTAAAGCTCTCAACGGCGAAGTTGTCTATCTTTCAGCTCAAAGCAAGACTTATGTTAATGCTATGGATATTAGCAGCGGATATGACAAGACCGAAAATCCGATTATTGATAAAGCTGAATTTATGCTATCTCTATGCGAGCAGTTGATGTATCCCACCATAGTCGGTCCGAAACAGAAGTCGTTGATTGACCGTTGCACAGAATTTGTTTTGCGAGATTATGTCAGAGGTGGATGCGTTGGTACTGCTCCCACTCTAAAAGATTTTTATGAGTGTATGAGGCAGCAGCCTGAAGAAGAAGCAAAAGACATTGCACTTTCGTTAGAAATTTATGCAACAGGCTCTCTTTCGGTTTTTGCTAATCAAACCAATGTGGATATGAGCAATCACATTATTTGCTTCGATATTCACGATTTGGGCGAGAGCTTGATGGGAATGGCTATGCTCATCTTATTTGACTACATTCAAAACAGAATGATTCATAACCGAGCAAACGGAATTACAACAAGTATTGTTGCCGACGAGTTTTATATGATGCTCTTGCGGGAATATTCCGCAAACTTCTTTTTCCGTTGCTGGAAACGAGGAAGAAAATATGATTGTGATTTTTGCGGAATAACTCAGAATGTTGAGGATTTATTGAGAAGTCCAAACGGACGAGCTATTCTCTCCACCTCGGAATTGATTATAATGCTAAACCAAGCACCCCTCGATTGCGAACAGCTTTCAGAACTGCTTGACATAAGTGAAAACCAACAAGAATACATCACAAATGCAAAACCCGGTTCCGGACTCATTAAAATCGGCGGAACACTAATTCCTTTTGAAAACGATATTCCGAAAGATACGGAAATATACAGATTACTTACTACAAAGCCGGGCGAAGCAATATATGATAACGGTGTGTGATTAAAATGGTAAGAGATATAAAAACTCGCAAAAAGCAACCTAAAACAATCAAAACTATGAAAGGAACGGTCAAAAGTATTGACCGTTCTTTTCGTGTTGAGAGAGATATTAAAGATGTTTCGGATAGAGTACTTTCGCAAAATGCAACCGAAAGCACTCCTGCTGAGTTGTTGCAGCTGTCAGAGCAAAAAGGTGTGGAATTTGCCGGTAGAAAAACCATTGGCGCAATCTCCCGTTCGCCTCGAGCAGCACTATCGGTCAAGCAGAAAAAAGAAGCTGCAAAACAGAGCATAAAAACAGCGAAAGCTACGGTAAAAGAAGCACGAAACATAGCTAAATCGGAAATAAAATCGGTCAAGTCCTCTGTTAAATCCGCAAGAAATACAGTTAAAACAGCAACTACAAGTACAAAAATGAGCTCATCAACCATAAAAGGAACAAGCTCTGCCACAAAATCGTCCCTGTCAGCTGCCAAAACTGCTGGCAAAGCAGCACTACACGCAGTTAAAACGACAGCAAAAGCCGTTCAGGTGGCTGTTAAAGCTACCGCTAAAGCCATTGTTTCTTCCGCTGAAGCTGTTGTGGCATTTATTGCTGCAGGTGGATGGATTGTACTTGTTATACTTGTGTTGATTATATTATTCTCCGTTCTTTTTAGTTCTGCTTTTGGTGTTCACTTCGCCGACGATGTGAACAATAATGCTTTAACAACTGCCAAACAAGAATTAAACAGCGAATTTGTCATCAAACTCAATGAAGAAAAAAGCAAAATGCAAGGGTATGATAGAATTGTTATTCGTCCCGCACCCACCATAACGAAGTGGAATGAAATTCTTGCTGTGTATTCTGTTAGAGCTCAATCGCAAAACCTTATCCCCGCTGAAATAAACGAACAGACAAAAGCACTTTTGTCTGGCACAATGTGGGATATGATTTCATTCGCTACATCATCGGAAACCGTTTCATCAGCAGAAGATGATGAAAATGGTAATACTATTACCGTTACTGAAACTTTTGGTGTCGTAACAGTTTTATATAAGAACATAGACGAAGTTTCTTCGCTTTACAACTTCTCTGATAGCGAAAAGGAAATGCTCTCTCAAGTTTTGTCTATGTATTCCGAATTTGAGGGAATATCTATTTCCGGCAACGGAAAAATGATAAATCCTTGCCCTGCAGGGCGTTTTAACGGCAACGACTACCCGTCATACGCAGGTAACAATGAATACCACGCCGGTCGTGATATATCTTGTCCGATTGGAACACCAATATATGCCGCAGCCGATGGTACGGTAATACACATTAACGACCAAGCGGACAGCTACGGCAATCACATTATGATTGCACACGGCAACGAAGTTTACACGCTTTATGCCCATTGCGACTCTTTACTCGTTACTGTTGGGCAGGAAGTGTCACAGGGAGAACAAATTGCTTGGAGTGGTGCTACCGGCAATGTTACCGGACCACATTTGCATTTTGAAGTTCGTGAGGGTGGTTCACGATTTCGTGTGAATAATGTTGACCCGCTTGACTGGATTATGCAATGAAAACCGCCTGTTTCGGCTCATCGGTCGGAACAGGCGGCATTTATTTTTTAATTTATGTTATGTGATTATTATATCACATAATATAAGATATAAGCTTTGTCAATTTTAGTTTTCACGCATTTATAAGAGCGATTATTTTTTCTTGGCTTTTTTTAAAATCGTCTTCCGGATAATGTGAAAAAAACGTGTCATATTCGCATGCGTCACATATGGCGTTAATTATTTCATCTTTATCGTTTATATCTGTATCATCGGGGATTTCGTATATCCTACCTTCTATTGCGCTTTCCTTTTTGTCCCTGTAATCAAGACGCTCCCAATTACTTAAAGCCTCATCGCACGCACAAATGGCTTTTTTGTAATCCGGGCCCATATACGAGCACTCCTCGTCTCCCATTTCGTATCCTTTAGACTTGAGATTTAAGGTTATTTCCGTAACTTCATAATATTTCATTTTGTTAACTCCCTTTCTTTATTTGTTGTGATTATATTATATAGCAGTCGTATGATTATGCCAAGGGCTTTTTATTATTTTTGCTATTATTTGCCGCAATAAAATGCCCATGCAAAAAATAAGGAGAGCTTTTCAGCTTTCCTGTTTTTTCCTTCTTTGGTCGGTCCACGGCTCGCTTTCTTTAATAAGCCACATTTTCCCAAGCTTCACTGCCGGTAACAACCCTCGACTTATTTTGTGGCGGACGGTCGAGGTATCAACCCCGTGCTTTCGGGCGTAGTCAGACACGGACATCATTTTATCTCGGTGACCGTAAAGCGCAATTTCGCTGCGCTCGACTATATCTGCTCCGCAAGCCTCGACGGCTTCGGCAAAGGTCGGAAACTCCGAGACAACGCCTGCGCCTATTGATAAGCAATTCTTAAACGCTTTGGCACAAATAAAATTTCCGTCCGCATTTATAAATACTGCGTAATCTTCACTGACCTTAATCGCAAAAAACTCGAACGATTCGCCCATATAGATAAAGTGCTCGTTTATGGCTATTTTGTCAAAGTTAATATTTTCAAATCCATTTTCTTTAAGCGTTTTCATTTTTGTCAGCTCCTTTATTTCAATCTTGCGAATCCTGTCGGCGCATAGTGTGTCCCGTGCTTTTTATCAATGTTCGTTAAGTAATCTTCGATTTTGTTGTTGACACTGCTCAAGAAGTCTGCAAACTCGTCAAAAGCACCACTTTCTTCTCGCCACTTCCAAGAATCATTATCATATTTTGCTTGCTCCTCTTCCGTGAGGAAGATTTCAAAGTCTGCTGAGGTTGGGACGTCGCACGGATCGTAATTAAACTCGATAGCGGGAAGCTCGGCTTCGGTAAGCATTTCATCAATGTCATATTCGATGTAGTCCCATAATTTTTTATACTCACTCGCCTCGTAATTCCACATAACTTCCCACGAAGTGTGGATCTTATGTCTTATTCTCGCAAGCTCCTGAAGAGCCTCGTGCTGCTTTTCGGTTAAGGTTTCGACTTCCGCATTTTCTTGCATAATCTTTTCCACATATCTGCGTTTTGCTTCATATCTTTCATCCATTTTTAAGCCCTCCTATGTCTAAGGGGGTTTCCCTTAGTTCTCTTATATAATACCACGGTATCGTGGTATTGTCAATAGTTTTTTGCAATGTTTTTTCATTTTCTATTTTTCTTTCTTTTTTGTTATATCAGAACGAAAAATAACCGTTTTGAAACAAAATAATTCCATCCTGAACGTCATCATCTTTTTCTTATATTGCAATGTGCAATTTGATATATCGCACATTTGCGATATACATTTATGTGTGATAAAATATATATCGATGTAAGTGGTGAACTTATGTCGTTGCCAAAAAGCACCGGCAATGAGCAAAAGCGTTTTCTATTTACATCAGTATATATCGATTGAACCTTGACAATTGCATAGCAAAGCAATGGTGACATTCCGTTGTAAACGAGCTACTCTGAATTTGCCGCCAAGACTGCCTGTTCTTATCGAATACAAAACGCAAAAAACTTTAGCTTAAGTTTTTTGAATGGAAAGGCACGAGCAGGAATATCAAGTTCAGATTAATAACGGTGACTCCGTTAAATAGCGACGACTTTACAGCTGGGATAATGATACTTCCTTCGGTCATAGGTCGAGCGTGAATGAACCGTCGCAACTTGTGAGAACGGCTGCGAGAGACCCTCGCAGAGGAGATTAAACAATCCTATGAGGATGTCACGTCAACATCCCACCGTTGTTTTTCGGTGGGGGTCAACTTATTTTTTTAATTCACCCTTTTTTTGACAATTACGACTGCGGTAAATTAAGGCCCATAAATACAGTCCCAAAAAGTTTGAATATCACTTTAAACCCGTTCTTTTTGTAAAATTTGATTGCTCGCACGTTGCCTTTTCCGACGCACAGCATAACGCCCTTTATATTATCGCTTACAAGCTTTTCTTTAAGGGCGGACATAAGAGCGGTTCCGACCTTTTGCCCCTGATATTCCGGCAGTATGTCTATGTGCAGATGAGCGGGGTATTTGACTGAAAATGCGGCAGGGGAGACAGCCTCAAAAAATGATACGATACCCGATGTAAAGCTTATTTTGAATATCTCTTGTAGCTCCGTGCCGAAAAAACCTTTGAGATATTTCGGCAAGCTCTCGGCACAGAGAATGTACCCCACAACTCTGCCGTTTTCGTCTTCTGCGACAAAGCTGCTGCTCTTTTGGGTTCTCGTATAACAGCGGTTGTACATTAAAAGGGTGCGAAGGGCTTTTTTGGGGGTGTCCTTAATTTCTTTTGCGGCCGTTATTAAGCATATATATTCGGCGGAGGGAATATCCTGTTTTTCAAGGCTTCTTATTTTTATCATATTTAAGCTCCCGATTTGTACGGAGGTTATAAAATAGTTCCGCCGCCTATAACCGTGTCTCCGTCGTATACAACCGCCGCCTGACCCTTTGTAACGGCTCTCTGCGGCTCATCAAAAATGATTTTCAGCTTGTCTTTATCGGTTTGAATTACCGTTGCGGGCTGTTCCTTTTGATTGTAGCGTATTTTCGCGCTGAGGTGTTCGGGCTTTTCGAGAGAATCACAGGCACTGAGTACTATGTCTCCGACGGAGACCTCTTTTGAAAACAGATCTTCGTTAAATCCTAAAACGACCCTGTTGTTTTTAACGTCCTTTTCGCATACATACATAGACTGCGGCAGTGCCAGACCGAGACCGCGGCGCTGACCCACGGTGTATCTGATTATTCCCTTGTGCGTGCCGAGCTTCTTGCCGGACTTGTCAACAAAATCGCCCTCCGGGAATTTTTCTCCGGTGTATTTTTCTATGAAGGCGCTGTAATTTCCGTCGGGGACGAAGCATATATCTTGGCTGTCATGCTTTTTTGCGTTTATAAAGCCGTTTTCCTCGGCTATTTCGCGAACCTCGGATTTGCGGTATTTTCCGAGCGGAAACAGCGTGCGGCTGAGCTCGTCTTGAGTCAGCGAATACAAAACGTAGCTTTGATCCTTGCTTTCGTCAAGCGCCTTTTTTAAAAGGTATCTGTCTGCGCTTTTTTCGATTCTCGCGTAGTGACCGGTCGCTATGAGGTCCATTTTAAGCTCAATGGCTTTTTTTAAGAGCTTGGAAAATTTGATGTATCGGTTACAGTCTATACAGGGGTTGGGAGTTGCGCCCAGGCGGTAGCTTCTGACGAACTTGTCCATTACGTCCTCGCGAAAATCCTCGGTCATATTGAGAGTATAGTGTAAAGCCCCGAGCCTTGCCGCCACACTTTTGGCGTCCTCTACGTCGTCGAGAGAACAGCAGGTCTTGTCCTTTACAAAGTCGATGTCGTCGTTTGTGTAAAGCTTCATTGTAACTCCGACTATGTCGAAGCCCTCCTGTTGCAACAGGTATGCCGTAACAGAGCTGTCAACTCCGCCGCTCATGGCAACCATAACTTTTTTCTTTTCGTCAGTCATTGTGTTTTTCCTTTATAAATTAAGGTGGGAGTTTCCTCCCACCCCGTAGATTTTTTCGTGAATTTTCAGCCGCCGAGCCTTATCATTTCGTCAATGCAGACTCTCGCTTTCGTGATTGTGTCATCGCCTAGAACAATCTCTTCGCCGCCTACGCCTCGTACGGCGTTGTAGACGTCCATAAGCGTTGAGCTCTTCATATTCGGGCAAATGAGCTTTTTGGAGAGATAATAGAACTTTTTGTCGGGGCAGGCGTATTGAAGATGCTCTGCTATGCTGATTTCCGTGCCGATGATAAATTCTTTTTTATCGCTGTTTTTTGCGTATTCCGTAATGCCCGAGGTTGAACCCACATAGTCGGCGTGCTTAACAACGTCGGGTACGCATTCGGGGTGAACAAGCAGCGGAGCGCCCGGATGCTTTTCTTTAGCCGCAACAGCTTCGCTTTCATTTACGGAGGCGTGAATGGGACAGCCGCCGTGCAGGAGCTTGAAGTTCTTTTCGGGAATCTGCTCGCTTACATAATGTCCGAGATTGCAGTCGGGAATAAACAGTATGTTTTTCGCGTCCATATTTTTAATGATTTTAACCGCCGAGGAGGATGTCACGCAAACATCGCATACGGTTTTGAGGTCTGCGGTTGTGTTGATATAAGCAACAACTTTGTAATCCGGGTATTCCTTTTTGACGGCGCAGATAAGCTCTTTATCCATTTGCTCTGCCATGGGGCAGCCTGCAATGGGCTGAGCCAAAATTACCTTTTTCTCCGGAGAGAGTATTTTAACGGTCTCGGCCATAAATCTGACGCCGACCATTATTACTGTTTTTTGCGGAGCGGTTGTCGCCTTGACGGAAAGCGCGTAGCTGTCGCCGGTAAAGTCCGCTATCTCAATTATTTCGTGCGCAACATAGCTGTGCGCCAAAATACATATATCCTTTTCCTTTTTAAGCCTGAGAATTTCCTGTTGAATGTCTTTAATCATTTGACACATCTCTTTCAAGTTTTATGCCGGCCGACCTTTTTATGAGTGTACCGACGTTATACTGATATAATACGAGATTTTTCGCCTAAAATCAAGAGCGTCACGGTATTTTTAGACTTGTAACTTTTTGTAATAATAGTTATAGTCTTGAAATAATTATTGCGTTTTGGCAAAAAAAATATATAATAACATTAAACTATAAAATGAAAAGGTATGCGCAGATGAAAAAAATCATTGAATTTTTTAATTCGCCAAAGATATCCCGTATGGGAGAGTATATGCTTACCGGGCGATATATAATGGTGCTTTTTGCGCTGGCGTCGGTGTTTGTTATATTTGACATATCCGTTGCCGGTGTGCTCACCTTTGCGTGCATTACGGGTATAACGCTTGTTCTGTGTGAGGACCTTTTGGCGCCGTTTCCGCCTTTTTTGTTCCTGTGCCTTATAGGAACAAAGTGTTACAATTCATTCAGCGTGTTTATTCAGTATAAGGCACTCGGTGTGGTACTGATAATTTGTGTAATTATGCACTTTGTTTTGCACTGGAAGAAGCCGGTGCTGAAAGGATTCCTCACGCTGCCGATGATATTTGTGTCTGCTGCGGTAATGCTCGGCGGAGTCGGTTTCATCTCGAAACGTGAGTATTTCAGCGGCGCGTCGATATTTTACATTTTGGCGCTCGGCGTGGGAATGCTGTTGCTCTATACCGTATTTAATACGCATATAAATGTCCATAAGGATTATTCTCTTATGGATAAGCTGTCCCTTATTATGGTGATAATAGGCTGCTTCGGTACCTTTATGGTGGCATCGTATTATCTCACGCATATAAATGAGGTTATAGACACAAAAACGATTTTGTATTTTCAGTGGCGCAATAACTGTTCTACGTTTTTGATGTTGTCGATACCGTTTGCATTTTATCGCGGCAACAAAAAATCGTATTCCATTATGTTCGGATTTTTGTTCTATTTTGCGATATTGCTGACCGGTTCGCGCGGAGGACTTGTTTTCGGTGCCATAGAGCTTATGATGTGCTGTATTCTGTTCTTTCTTTACGACAAGGAGAGGCGTTTTGCGTATATTGCCATTCTCGCTTGCATTTGCTTTGCGCTTATGATATTCTCACGCGAATTTCTCTCGTTCTTCGGCTATACCTTTGACCGCCTTATGTCTGCGATAAACGGGGTGCTCGTCGGCGAGCAAAAGGAAGTGCGAGTTTTTCAGTACGAGCGCGGCATAAAGGATTTCCTCGGCCATCCGATATTCGGAACCGGCATAGGATACATGGGGAATACCGATATATATGATCCTGCCGATTTCTCGATATGCTGGTATCATTGCGAGCCTATACAGATAGCCGCAAGTATGGGCATAGTCGGAATTTTGGCGTATGTCTATCAATTTATAAAGAGAATGTTTCTGCTTTGGAGAAAGCCGACGCTCTTCAATATGACCGTTTTTCTTTCATATGTAAGCCTTGAGCTTATGTCACTTGTAAATCCCGGCATATTCTGCCCGATACCGTATCTTTTAATAGTGACCATTTTCTTTGTGGTAGTGGAAAAGAGTACATACGGCGAATATCAGCCTAAGATATATGTTATGCCGTCGTCGCAAAAGGACGATACTCCTGACGGTGATGACGATGACGACGAAGTAATCGACACGGCAAAGGTTTAATTTTTAATGTCGCAAAAAATAAAGGGACTGTAAAACGATTGTTTTACAGTCCTTTTTGGTTCTGTCTGATTTAGTGTTCGTGTGTATAGTGGCAATTATCGGGTTTAAAAAGCTCCTCGTCGTATTGAATGCCGTTCTTGTCATAGTAATCCTTAACTGCCGCCTTTATAGCTTCCTCGGCGAGTACCGAGCAGTGAATCTTTACTGCAGGCAGTCCGTCAAGAGCTTCCACAACGGCTTTGTTTGTGAGTTTCAATGCTTCGCTTATGGGCTTCCCCTTTATCATATCCGTAGCAATCGAGCTTGTGGCTATTGCGGAGGCACAGCCGTAGGTGTTAAATTTCACGTCGGTTATAACGTCGTCTTTAACCTTTATATACATTTTCATTATATCGCCGCATTTGGCGTTTCCTACCTCGCCTATGCCATCGGCGTCGTCGATTTTCCCGACGTTATGAGGATTTGCGAAGTGTTCAAGGACTTTTGCGCTGTATTCCATATTTTTAATCCTTCCTTATCTCAATGTTTATCGTGGGTGAAGAAGCTGTTTTCGCGGCAAAGTCTCTCCCAAAGCGGAGACATTGAACGCAGTCTTTCTATTATGGGAGGCAGAGCTTCGGCGATGAAATCTACCTCTTCTTCGGTGTTGTATTCGCACAGGCTCAGTCTTAAAGAACCGTGAGCGACTTCGTGAGGCAATCCTATTGCGAGAAGCACGTGGCTTGGGTCAAGCGAGCCCGATGTGCACGCGGAGCCTGATGACGCACAAACGCCCTGCATATCGAGATAGAGCAGCATTGACTCGCCCTCAACGCCTTCAAAACAAACGCTGACATTTCCGGGCAGACGATTTTCCCTTGAGCCGTTTAAACGGCTATGCGGAATTTTGAGTATTTTTTCTATAAGCCTGTCGCGGAGAGCTGCGACCTTTTTTGTATTTTCCTCCATATTGTTTACGGCCTCTGTGAGTGCTGCCGCCATACCGACGATTCCGGGGATGTTTTCCGTGCCGGCTCTGCGGTTTCTCTCCTGTGCACCGCCCTCGATAAGGTTAGGCAGATTTATGCCTTTTCTTATATAAAGCGCACCGATGCCCTTCGGTCCGTGAAACTTGTGACCCGACATTGAGAGCATATCTATGTTTTGCGCCTTTACGTCTATCGGAAGATGACCAACTGCCTGTACTGCGTCCGTGTGGAAGAGGACTCCCTTTTCGCGACAGATTTCACCTATTTCGGTTATGGGCTGAATTGTTCCTATTTCGTTGTTTGCATACATTACGGTTACCAAAGCCGTGTCGTCTTTTATTGCCGAGGCAACGTCGCCGGGAGACACAAAGCCGTCGCTTGAAACGGGGAGAAGAGTTATTTCAAAGCCTTGCTTTTCGAGCTTTTTTAATGTGTGCAGTACGGCGTGATGCTCAACGGTTGTGCTTATAATATGCTTTTTACCTTTTTTCGCCATAAGCTCGGCGGTGCCTTTTATGGCCCAATTGTCTGCTTCGCTGCCGCCCGATGTGAAATACAGCTCGCTTCTCTCGCAGCCTATTGCGTTAGCTGTCGCTAAACGTGCTTCCTCAAGAGCGCTGTGTGCTTTTTGACCCATATGGTGCAGACTCGACGGATTGCCGTAAACGTCGCAAAAATACGGAGCCATTGCATTAAGAGCCGATTTTGACAGTCGGGTCGTAGCGGCGTTATCCGCATATACTTCCATAATTACATCTCTTTTCTCACGGTACCGCGCTCTGAATGCGCAATACCATAGTAATCTACTATGAATTCAAAGTGTATGATACTATACAGACATATTATTGTCAATAATGATTATACGATATACATATATAAGCCTGTATTTTATCGGCTTTTGGGCGGTGCAAATTCCAAATTATGTATTTTTTGTTAATTTTATAAAAAAGGGTTGATTTTTTCTGAAAAGAGGCTAAAATATATATTAGCACTCAAGGAAAGCGAGTGCTAATAAATTCATAATTACAATATATCTTTTAGGAGGAATATAGTATGACGATCAAACCGCTTGCTGACAGAGTCGTTTTAAAGCCCTGTGAGCTTGAAGAAACAACAAAGGGCGGCATCATCCTTGCCGCGTCTGCACAGGAAAAGCCTCAGGTAGCCGAGGTAGTGGCAGTAGGTCCCGGCGGTACTGTTGACGGTAACGAAGTCAAAATGTATGTTAAAGTCGGCGACAAGGTAATTTCGAGCAAATATTCGGGTACCGAGGTTAAGATGGACGACGTTAACTACAATATCGTTCGTCAGTCCGATATCCTTGCAATTGTTGAATGATTTAAGGGAGGAAATACATTATGGCTAAACAGATTATTTACGGCGAAGAGGCTCGCAAGGCACTTGAAGCCGGTATAGACAAACTCAGCAACACAGTTAAAATAACACTCGGCCCCAAAGGCAGAAACGTAGTTCTTGACAGAAAATACGGTGCTCCGCTTATCACCAACGACGGTGTTACAATCGCTAAAGAGGTTGAGCTTGAGGACGCTTTTGAAAATATGGGTGCTCAGCTCGTTAAAGAGGTTGCCACAAAGACAAACGATGTGGCAGGCGACGGTACAACAACCGCTACTCTTTTGGCACAGGCTCTTGTTCGCGAGGGCATGAAGAATGTAGCTGCAGGTGCTAATCCGATGGTAGTTAAAAAGGGTATGCAGATGGCAGTTGACGCCGCTGTCGAAGCTATCAAGAGCGAGGCTCAGCCCGTTAAATCTTCAGACGACATCGCAAGAATTGCTACTATTTCCGCAGCCGACGAATACATCGGCAAGCTGATTGCCGAGGCTATGGAAAAGGTAACCTCCGACGGCGTTATCACCATAGAGGAGTCTAAGACAAGCGAAACCTACAGCGATGTTGTTGAAGGTATGCAGTTTGACCGCGGCTATATTTCACCTTATATGGTAACCGATACCGACAAGATGGAAGCTGTTATTGACGACGCTTACATTCTTATTACCGATAAGAAGATTTCAAACATTCAGGAAATTCTTCCTCTTCTTGAGCAAATCGTAAAAGCGGGTCAGAAGCTCGTTATTATCGCTGAGGACGTTGAGGGCGAAGCTCTTTCCACAATCCTTGTCAATAAGCTCCGCGGCACATTCACCTGCGTATGCGTCAAGGCTCCCGGCTTCGGCGACAGAAGAAAGGAAATGCTCCAGGATATAGCTACTCTTACAGGCGGCGAGGTTATCACCTCCGACCTCGGTCTTGAGCTTAAAGATACTCAGATAAATCAGCTCGGCCGTGCTAAGCAGGTTAAGGTTTCTAAGGAGAACACCATCATTGTTGACGGTGCCGGCGATAAGGAAGCCATTAAGAGCAGAGTTGCACAGATTAAATCTCAGATTGAAGTTACAACCTCAGAGTTCGATAAGGAAAAGCTTCAGGAGAGACTTGCCAAGCTTGCAGGCGGCGTAGCCGTTATCCGTGTCGGTGCTGCAACCGAAACAGAAATGAAGGAAAAGAAGCTCCGCATCGAGGATGCTTTGGCAGCTACAAAAGCAGCTGTTGAAGAGGGCTGCGTAGCAGGCGGCGGCGTTGCTCTTCTCAATGCTATACCGGCTGTTAAGAAGCTTCTTGATACAGACGACGCTGACCTTAAGACAGGTGTTAACATCGTAGTTAAGGCTATTGAAGAGCCTGTTCGTCAGATTGCTAAGAACGCAGGTCTTGAAGGTTCTGTTATCGTAAACGAAATTATGAATTCCGGCAAGAAGAACTATGGCTTTAACTTCTCTAAGGAAGAATATGTCGATATGTTTAAGGCAGGTATTCTTGACCCAGCTAAAGTAACACGTTCCGCTCTTCAGAACGCTTCGTCCGTTGCCGCTATGGTACTCACCACAGAGTCTCTCGTAGCAGATATTCCGGATCCGAAGGCTGATGCTGCTGCGGCTGCTGCTATGGCTGCACAGGGCGGCGGAATGTATTGATAAAAGCCACCGGCTGTAAATAACAAATGAAAATCGCACGGCAAAGAAGTAATTCCTTGTCGTGCGATTTTTTTACCGCAAAGTAAAAAGGCAACCGAAATTTATTGTTTTGGTTGCCTTTTGTCGTACTTGAAGTGATGAGACTTCGATATTTTATTTTTTCAGCCTTTTATCGCTCTTTAAAGCCAGGCGTGTGCCGACGCTCTGGAATATCTGAACAAGTATTATAAGCAGTATTACCGCAGCATACATAACAAGATATTTATAACGGTAATAGCCGTAATCAATTGCGACTTTACCGAGTCCGCCGCCGCCTATGATACCGCTCATTGCGGAATAGCCGAGTATTGTAGTGAGAGCTATTGTGACATTCTGCAAAAGAGAGGGGATGCTTTCGGGGATCATCACCTTGCAGATTATCTGCATGGGCTTTGCACCCATACTCTGCGCCGCCTCAATTATATTCGGGTCTACTTCGCGCAGACTGCTCTCAACGAGCCTTGCAACAAACGGGAACGCGGCAACAACAAGCGGCACTATTGTGGCTGTGGTTCCTACGGTAGTGCCTATCAGCGCACGCGAGAGGGGAAATACCATTATCATAAGTATCAAAAACGGAATGGATCTTAGAAGATTTATTATGACATTGAGTATCGACAGCACCGGCTTCGGCAGGGGAAGTACGCCGCCTTTTTCACCGGCTACAAGCAAAACGCCGAGCGGAAGCCCGATTAAAAGAGAGAGTGCGGTTGACAGCACCGTAACGTAAAAGGTCTCCCATATCGCCATGGGGAACTGCGTTTTAAACGCGGTCAAAAGCTCTGCCATTGACTCCGCCGTAAAAAGTCCGTCAGTCATCTGCGCTCACCTCCTCAACCTTAATGTTTTCAAAGTTTTTAAGAAAAGCGGTTGCCTTGTCAAATTGACTGTTCGGAATACCGAGCAGCATACTGCCGTAAATTTCGTCCGAAAGCTTCTGCGTTGTCGCGGAAATTACATTTGCGCTGATGCCCTCTTCGGTGGCAAGTCTTGCCACAAGCGGTACAGACGTTGCGGCGACATTTAAAAATGTCAGCTTTAAGCGTCTTTCGTGCAGCGGATCCGATACCGTCATATCCTCGCCGCCGGGGAATACCAGGTGGCGCGCGGCTTCGGATTTCGGAGAGGTAAATACAGAGGAAACAAGACCCTCTTCGGCAATAATACCGTCGTCGAGTATCGCAACGTGATTGCACACCTCTTTAACAACGCTCATCTGGTGGGTTATTATTACAACGGTTATGCCGAGCTTTTTGTTTATGTCGCGTATAAGTTCAAGTATCTGCCTCGTGGTCTTAGGGTCGAGTGCGCTTGTCGCCTCGTCACAGAGCAAAACCTTGGGATTTGTCGCAAGTGCTCTCGCTATTGCAACGCGTTGCTGCTGGCCGCCCGAGAGCTGAGCCGGATAAGCCTTGGCCTTGTCGGGAAGTCCGACAAGGGCTAAAAGCTCCTTTGCGCGATTTTGTGCATCCTTTTTGCTTGCTCCGGCGAGCTCCATCGGAAAGCACACATTTTTTAAGCAGTTGCGCTGCATTAAAAGGTTGAACTGCTGAAATATCATCGTTATGTTGCGACGAGCCGCACGAAGCTGAGCCGGAGACATCGTGTCAAGTCTTTTGCCGTTCACGATAACTTCACCCGAGGTGGGCTTTTCAAGCATATTTATACATCGAACGAGCGTGCTTTTCCCGGCGCCGCTCATACCGATGATACCGTATATATCGCCGTCCTCTATTGTTATTGAGACGTCCTTCAGCGCATCAACCTTGCCTTCGGCGGTATCAAACGATTTGCTTACGTTTTTTAATTCAATCAAGGATAATTTCCCCTTTTGCCTTATTATTTGCCTTTAACACCGAGAGCGTCAAGATTTGTCTGCTTGCCTCCGTAAAGAGCCATCGGTTCAACGTGGATTGCGCCGACGGAAACAAGGTGAGTGCCCTTTTCTTCGTTGAAGTTGTCAAGGTAAGGAGTGTGCTGGAAGTAGTTTGCGTCTATGGTGCCGTCCTCAACAACGGTGTTGGGAACTACATAGTCGTTGTAGGTCTGAATATTGAGAGCTATGCCTTTTTCGGCGAGAATCTGCTTTGCAACTTCGAGAATTTCGGCGTGAGGTGTGGGAGAAGCCGCAACGGTTATAGTTGTGTCTTTAAGTGCGTCATAGTCAACGTTCGGGTCGTATCCGTCACCGGGATTTTCAACAACGCTGATGACCGAGCCGTTGTATTTGTCGCTGATAAAGTTCGCAACCTGCTTGCTCTTTAAGGCTGCCGCAAGAGCGAGAATTTTAGGCGAATTTTCATTTCCCTGCTTAGTTACGAGAATATTGCCGTAAGCCGAGGAGGAGCCCTCTATAAGAAGTGAATCCGATACGGGGTTGAGACCTGCGTTTATAGCGTAGTTTGAGTTGATTACGGCGTAGTCAACATCCTTTAATACGTTGGGGATCTGAGCTGCTTCGGCCTCTACTATTTCAACGTTGTGCGGATTTTCAACAATATCGTTTTTGGTGGCTGTAATGCCTGCGCCGTCTCTGAGCTTTATAACGCCGTTTTCCTGGAGGAGCAGAAGCGCGCGTGCTTCGTTTGTTGTGTCGTTGGGAACGGCTATCTGTATTTTAGAGCTTTTTGAATTGCCGCAGCCTGTGAGAGCGATTGCGGTGAGAACAGCAAGCGCAAGAACCAATGCCAAGGATTTTTTTATTGACTTCTTCATGGATTTATCTCCTTTTTATTGAAAATTATATTTATTTAGAAATGATGCGTGATTAAAATCTGTGTTTGACAGATGACTTTCCCAAAGCACATTCGATCGTCTCTTAATATATTAAAGCCTCTGCAAAGACTCATAATAAAGCTCCTCTCGTTGAAATAAAAAAACAGCGGAGGTCATTACCTTCCGCTGCCTTAACGCAATGATAAAAAATCAGGCTTTACAGAAAAGTGAATGACCGTTTCGGGCATAACGCATGAAGCACATGGAGCACATGCGCATCTCTTGCATTATCATAATGTCGCCGGTCAAAAACTTCATACCGATTTCCTTTCTCGAACAATCTATACTAAACCCGTAGGAATTAGAATGTTTGTATAATACCACCGAATTGCCGGATTGTCAACAAGAATTTTGAAAGTTTTAAAAACTTTATTTTACGGAATCCGCAAACTTCAAAAATTGCTCTTTTCCCTTTTCGGTTCGGGCAAAAACGCCGCATTGCTCGAGAATGGCCGCAAAGACAACGCCTATTTCGTGCTTTAATATGTCATCGCAGTTTTCCTCTGTTATGTCATATTTATTCTTTATCGCTTCGGCCCACGCCTTATGCTTGGCTATTCTCTCGTCCTTTTCTATATCCGCGCCAGAAAGCATGGCCTCTTTTAAAAGCTCCATTTCGGTTTTAAGCCTTGCAGGCAAAACGGCAAGTCCCATAACTTCGATAAGACCGATGTTTTCTTTCTTTATATGGTGATATTCGGGGTGCGGATGATAAACGCCGTCAGGATACTGCTTTGTGGTTATGTTATTGCGTAAAACAAGGTCAAGCTCGAAGTTTTCGCCGCGCTTGCGTGCAATCGGCGTTATTGTGTTGTGGGGAACACCGTCGGTGGTTGCAAAGATGAATGCGTCCTCGTCGGTGTAATTTCTCCAAGCCGCAAGTATCCTTCCGCCGAGGCTGCATATTCTCTCGGAGTCCTTACCCGACAGACGAATTACCGACATGGGCCATTTTACAATGCCTGCCGAAACATCCTCGTATCCGGCAAAAGAAAGCTCTGTTTCGATAGGTGCCTTTGCCATGGCAAAGGTGTAGTTGCCGCCCTGAAAATGCTCGTGCGTGAGTATTGAGCCGCCGACTATCGGTAAATCAGCGTTTGAGCCGACAAAATAATGCGGAAACTGCTTTACAAAATCAAAAAGCTTTAAAAAAGCGCCTTCGTCGATTTTCATCGGCGTGTGCTCACCGTTAAATACTATACAATGCTCATTATAATAAACATACGGAGAATATTGAAAATACCACTGCGAGCCGCCCATTGTAACCGGGATAATACGATGGTTTTCGCGCGCCGGGTGGTTAACTCTGCCGGCGTATCCCTCATTTTCTTTGCAAAGCTGACATTTCGGGTATGAGCTTTGTCTGCATTTGAGAGCCGCGGCTATGGCTTTGGGGTCTTTTTCGGGCTTAGACAGATTTATCGTAATATCTATGTCACCGTAATCCGTCTTTGTTATCCATTTAATATCGTTTTTAATACGGTATTCTCTTATGTAATTCGATTTTCTGCTCAGATGATAATAATATGATGTGGCTTCTTCGGGAGATACGCTGTATTTTTTACGGAATTCGGCGATTATGTCGGACGGCCTTGCAACAAGCGCGCCCATCACTTTTGTATCAAACAGGTCGCGGTAAACTACCGAGCTTTCGCAAAGCCCGTTTTCTTCGGCGTATTGTAATATTACCGAGAGTATATCTTCAAGCTCGGCGTCCTTTTTCGGCTCCGCGTCCTCAAATGAGTCAAGAGAGAGTACGGTCATTATCCGGTTTCTCGTGTAAATTTCATCTTCTTTTTCTATAAGTCCCTCTTTTTCTCCGTAAAAAACGAGTGAGGATATTGCTTCGTAAATATTCATTGTATCAGCCTTTCGTTGTGCGGTATTGCCGTCTTAAATCATGGATACTGTCTTTATATATTATATAGAATTTCTCGACCTTTTCAATATTAAATGCAAAAAATACAAAAAGCATTTTATTAACCCTTTTATAACCCTTTTATCGTTGTTTTATCGATTATCACGACAGTAAGCGGCTGATTGAAGCGATATTCGCTGTTATTTATACAAAATTACGAAAAACGGTATTGTTATTATCACGCTTTTTTGATATAATGTATAAGATGAAGCGGCATGCTTCGTGCGCTGCCCGAAAAGCACTTTTTTCTTGCTTTTTGTACCTGACGGTGCAAAATCAAATCTTTTCCGGAGGATAATTGTGTTTAATATAATCCCTCAACCGAATCAAATAATAATATCAAAGGGAAAACCGTCATTTTCGCTCTCGCCGGATACTACCGTAACCAGAACGGATTTTACCACGGAATTTCGCGATTTTGTCAAAAAGCAGTTTGACATACGTATTCACCGTGAGATTTCGGACGATGTCTCGATAAAGCTTGTTAAAAGCAGCGAGATTGCGGGCGAAGAGGGATATACGCTTATTTCGCGCGACGGGCGCATATATATTTACGGAAAAAACGAGTGCGGTATTTTTTACGGCTTGCAAACCCTAAAGCAGCTGCTTTTGCAGGGCGATGGCACCGTTCCCGATATGTATATAGAGGATAAGCCTCTCTATCCTTACAGGGGCTTTATGCTTGACTCAAGCCGCCGTTTTTGGCGGACAAGCGAGATAAAACGTCTTATAGACCTTATGGCACTTCACAAGCTGAATGTTTTTCATTGGCATCTTACCGATGACCAGGGTTGGCGCATTGAAATCGGTAAATATCCGATGCTTACGCAAAAGGGCTCGCACCGCCGCCGTCGCGACAGAAAAACAAATGACGGCAAAAGATATTATACCAAGGAGCAGATACGCGATATTGTAGAGTATTGCCGCAAGCGCTTTATAAAGGTTATTCCGGAATTTGACGTGCCGGGGCATACGGTGGCGGCAATAGCTTCGTACCCGGAGCTCTCCTGCTTCGGGCAAAAGCGGAATGTGGCGTCGAGCTGGGGCGTTAAGCACGACATTTTGTGCGCCGGTAAGGACAGCACGCTTAAATTCGTATACGAAGTTACGGATGAGATAATGCAGCTCTTCCCCGATAAGATTATTCATATAGGCGGCGACGACGCCGTGAAAATGAGATGGAGCATATGTCCGCACTGCCAAAAGCGCATAAAGGACGAGTCTCTCAAAGACGAGCAAGAGCTATACACTTGGTTTATGAACAAGATAGCGTCTCATATTGAAAAAAACGGCGGAAAGGCGATAATACGCGGTTGCGACGGTAGCGACAAAGAAAAACCGCTTGATAAAAATATAATTTGGCAGGTTTGCGATAAAGATATGAACGGCAAAGTCGTAAGCCGAGAAGGCAAAACGGGCAGAGCTTTTATAAATTCGTCCTCGTCGCATTATTATCTTAATTTGCCGTACAGTATGATAAATCTCAAAAAGACGTATGAATATGCCCCGGAGCCTGTTTACGGCGAGCTTCTGGGGACAGAAGCGGTTATTTGGACAGAGCACATAAGCAGTATAAAATCGCTTGATTTTATGGTGTTCCCTCGTATTGCGGCGATAGCCGAGACTGCGTGGTCGGATAAGGACGACAGAAGCTATGAGAGATTTTTGAACAGCCTGCCGGAATACTATGACCTTTTGAATATATATGAGGTTCGCTATGCTACGTTAAAGCAGGCAAATCCGAGTAAGCTCAGAAAAGCGGCATACGGTGTTGCGTGGAGAAACAAGACCGTTAATTTCCATAGGCTGTATGACCTTGCGGAGGATGAAAAATCAAGGTCTCTTGCCAAAAAGGAAAACCGTTAAAATAATAAAAAACTCCGTGCGGTTTCACGGAGAATTGCAGAGGTGTATAAAATGGGAAACTATGTACTTGCGCTTGATCAGGGTACGACAAGCTCGCGTGCCATTCTTTTTGATAAGCACGGCAATATTGTAACCAAGGCGCAGTATGAATTCAATCAAATCTATCCTCACCCGGGCTGGGTGGAGCACAACCCGATGGAGATACTGTATTCGCAGTTCCAGGCGGTTACCGATGTAATAACTCAAAAGAAGGTGATTTCATCGGATATAGCCGCGATAGGAATTACAAATCAGCGCGAAACCACCATTCTTTGGGATAAGGGTACGGGCAAGCCGATTTACAATGCGATAGTATGGCAGTGCCGCAGAACGGCGGAGATGTGCGAGGAAATAAAAAAAGACAAGGAGCTTTGTGACTACATAAAGGAGCATACAGGGCTTGTTGTGGACGCTTATTTCTCTGCCACCAAAATCAAATGGGTGCTTGAAAACGTCCCCGGAGCAAGAATCCTTGCCGATGCCGGGCAGTTGCTTTTCGGAACCGTAGAGACGTGGCTTATATGGAATCTGACAGGAGGTCAGGTTCACGTTACGGACTATTCCAATGCGTCAAGAACAATGCTTTTTGACGTTGATAAGCTTGAGTGGGATCCTTATCTCTGCGAAAAGCTTGACATTCCGATGTCAATTTTGCCGGAGGTTAAGCCGTCGAGCGAGGTGTACGGAACGGTAGCTCCCGGGCTTCTCGGCTTTGAGGATATAGTCGGAACTCCGATTTCCGGCGCAATAGGCGATCAGCCTGCCGCTCTGTTCGGCCAGGGATGCTTTAAGACGGGTCAGGCAAAAAATACATACGGCACAGGCTGCTTTTTGCTTATGAATACGGGCGAAAACAGGGTGAAGTCAAAAAACAACCTCGTAACCGGCGTGGCGTGGGGCCTTGACGGTAAGGTCAATTATGCGATTGAAGGCTCGGCGTTTAATGCGGGCTCGGTTATTAAATGGCTGAGAGACGATTTGCGTCTCATTGACTCGGCACGCCGTTGCGATGAGCTTGCGGAGAGTGTTGACGATGCAAACGGCATTTATTTTGTTCCGGCGTTTACGGGCCTCGGCGCTCCGTATTGGGATATGTATGCGCGCGGTACGATTGTGGGGCTTACAAGAGGCGTTAAGGCGGAGCATATTGCAAGAAGCGTTCTCGAGGCAATAGCTTTTCAGATGACAGACCTGCTCGAAGCTATGAAGGCGGATTCGGGAATTAAGCTGTCCGAGCTTCGCGTTGACGGCGGCGCGTCTGTCAGCAATATAATGATGCAGATACAGGCAAACCTGATAAGAACAAAGGTCAACAGGCCTAAGGTCGTTGAGACTACGGCTCTCGGAGCGGCATATCTCGCCGGACTCGCGGTAGGCTTTTGGAAGGATCTCGACGAAATTGAGGCCATAAGAGAGGTAGACAAAATATTTGAGCCTCAGATGCCGCTTGTAAAACGTGACGAGATTTATCACGGATGGCTCAGAGCCGTAGAGCGCTCCAGAGATTGGATAGAGCACTGAATCTAAAATCAAGCAAATAAAAAAGGCTGCATTGCAGCCTTTTTTTGTTTGTTCATTTTTTATAGCTTCAGCACCGCTTCCGCCACGTTGAAGTAGATGAGAAGCGACAGGGCATCAACTATTGTGGTTATAAACGGACTTGCCATTACCGCCGGGTCAAAGCCTATTTTTTTAGCGAGTATAGGTAGTGTGCAGCCTACGAATTTAGCAAGCATTATTGTAAATATAAGCGTTAAGCAAACCGTGAGGGCTACAAGCACCGTTACTCTGTCTATAATCATCATCTTTATGAAATTGGCGGCGGCAAGTGTAAGACCGCAGAGTATCGATACGCGAAATTCCTTCCAGATAACCTTAAAAATATCTTTGAATTCAATGTCGCCGAGCGAGAGTCCGCGGATTATCGTTACCGACGCCTGACTTCCGCCGTTTCCGCCTGTATCCATAAGCATCGGGATAAACGCCGTGAGTATGACGCAGGACTGAAGCGAGTCCTCGAAATGCGTTATTATTTTTCCGGTGAAGGTTGCGGATACCATCAAAAGCAAGAGCCACGGGAAACGCTTTTTCCAAATCTCAAAGACGTTCATTTTAAGATACGGCTTGTCCGTGGGGGTTATAGCCGCCATTTTTTCAATATCCTCTGTGTTCTCGTCCTGAAGAACGTCCATGGCGTCGTCGATGGTGATTATACCTACGAGACGGTTTTCCTGATCGACAACCGGCATTGCCAAAAGGTCATATTTACGGAACTTTTCGGCAACTATTTCCTGGTCCGCTAATGTGTTTGTGGATATAATGTTTGTTTCCATTATATCCGCTATTTTTTCACTCTTTTCGGAAAGCAGCAGCTTCTTTGCGGTTACAACGCCGAGCAGTTTGCGGTTTTCATCGGTTACATAGCAGTTATAAATGGTTTCCTTGTCTACGCCTGTGCGCCTGATTCTCGTAAAAGCGTCGTCAACCGTCATGTATGTTTTGAGGTCAACATACTCAATAGTCATTATGCTGCCGGCAGAGTCCTCCGGATATTTGAGTATTTCATTTATGCTTTTACGGATATTCGGATCGGTGTGCTGCAGTATTCTCTTGACCACCGTTGCAGGCATTTCTTCAATGATGTCAACGGCATCGTCTACATACAGCTCGTCGAGAACCTCTTTAAGCTCTGTATCGCTGAAGGCTCTTATGAGTATCTCCTGCGCGTCCGAATCCATATTTACAAACACGTCTGCCGCAAGCTCCTTCGGTAATATACGGTATAAAAGCGGCAACGTTTCCTCCGGTACATCGGTGAGTATTGATGCAATATCCGCCTCGTTCATATCGGAGAGGAGCTTTTTGAGCTCGGAATAATTTTTTTCTTTTAATAATTCAAGGACCTTATCGTACACCTTGCTTCCTCCTTTTACGTTTTTGTCTTATCATAGGAAACAAAGCGCAAAGCTCTTATGTGAATAAAACAATGAACGCCAAAGACGTTATGCTATTCACGCAGCCGATAGATCGCGGCTTGGGCTTTGCACTTTTTGCGCTTCCTGCGTCCATTATTTTTCACCTCACAATATAAAACGCTCATATCGATAGGCGATATGAGCGGAATTGATAAAAATATTTCGTTCAAGCTTTAGCTTCAGAGGGCGATGAAACTGCGTTAGAACACACCTTACTTTTCGATGTGGCCTGTTGACCTGCTTACAGTGTCTCCACTTTTCGCGGCAGCAGCCCGTATCCCTGTGGGAGCCTTACCTACCGATATTTATTTATTTGCTTTAAGCCTTATTATTATCGGCTCATTTCGGCTGTTTGTCAACCCTTTTAAGCACTTTTTTGAATTTAAAATCAATGTTTTAAAAAACGGTGAAATATAGTGCGGCTTACAAGGCAAAATTCATTGAAAATTACTTGAAAAGTTAATATAATACAATAAATAGGAAATTCGGCAAAGGAGCGGAAAAATGACGAATACGGAAAAACTTCAAAAAATGTATGACGAGAGCAACTACGTGGTGTTTTTCGGCGGAGCGGGCGTCTCTACCGAGAGCGGAATACCTGATTTCCGCTCGGCCGACGGGCTTTACAATATGCATTACAGCGTGCCGCCGGAGGTTATCCTCAGTCACTCGTATTTTATGTCTCATCCCGATGAGTTTTACAGGTTTTACAGAGATAAGCTGTTAAATCCCGATGTAAAACCGAATATCGCGCATCTGAAGCTTGCCGAGATGGAGCAAAAGGGTAAATTAAAAGCGGTAATAACGCAAAATATAGACGGACTTCACGAAAAAGCCGGAAGCAAAAACGTTTATAACCTGCATGGCAGCGTTTATTATAACCATTGTATGAAATGCGGTAAGGCTTACACCTTTACAGATATGCTGTCGTGTAAAGGTGTTCCCCATTGCACCTGCGGAGGCATCATAAAGCCTGATGTAGTGCTTTATGAGGAGCCGCTCAACGAAAGCACGGTTAACGGTGCCGTAAGGCATATTATGAACGCCGATATGCTGATTGTTGCCGGTACATCGCTTACCGTTTATCCTGCGGCAGGGCTTATAAGATATTTTCGCGGCAGGAATTCGGTACTCATAAACCGCGATGCAAATGTAGGAGATGACGAGTTTTCTCTTGTTATTCACGGTAAGGTAGGCGAAGTTCTCGGCAGCCTTGTCGTATAGCTGCAAATCAAAGCGGCTGTAAGACTGTTTTGTGCGTGAAACGGCGATATATACAGTCTTTTTATTGACATTTATCGACAACGGATATAAAATATATTTTAAATTTATTTATCGGCAGGAGAAAAAGATGAAGCTTAACGGATCGGATATAATCGCTGAGGTGCTTATAGAGCAGGGGGTAGACACAATTTTCGGCTATCCCGGCGGAGCGGTACTCAATATCTATGATGCACTTTATAAATACAGAGATAAAATTCATCATATCCTGACAGCTCACGAGCAGGGTGCGTCCCATGCTGCTGACGGCTATGCAAGGGCAACCGGCAAAACGGGGGTTGTAATTGCGACAAGCGGTCCCGGCGCCACAAACCTTGTTACGGGAATTGCCACGGCATATATGGACAGCATACCTATGGTAGCCATAACAGGCAATGTCGGAACATCTTATATAGGTAAGGACGCTTTCCAAGAAGTATACATTACAGGTATTACAATGCCTATTACAAAGCATAATTTTTTTGTCAGCGACATAAAGGAACTTGCTCCGACGCTCAGAGAGGCTTTTAAAATAGCAAATTCCGGAAGGAAAGGCCCCGTACTTGTTGATATACCCAAGGACGTTACGGCGGCGATTACCGAATACGAAAAAGCTGCTCCCGAGGTTATAATTGACAATACAGTAATAAATGAGGACGAGGTCAAAAAGGCTGCGGCCCTTATAAACAAGGCAAAAAGACCGGTTATAGAAATAGGCGGCGGCGTGGTGTCGTCGGAGGCCTCGGACCTTGTGCGTATGCTCGTAAACAAAACGGGCGCGCCGTGCTGTCATACGCTTATGGCGGCGGGAGTTCTCGGTTACAGCGAAAGGCTGAATTACGGCCTTGTCGGTATGCACGGCAGCTTTGTTACCAATAAAGCTATTGACGAAGCAGATGTGCTTGTTGCGATAGGCACGAGATTTTCCGACAGAGTCGCTCTCAATACAAATCGTTTTGCTCATAAAGCAAAGGTAATACAGATTGATATTGACTTGAGTGAGATTGATAAAAACGTTAAAGTCGATCACGCTTTGGTGGGTGATGTTAAGACTATCGTTATGGACCTTTTACATTACGTAAAGCAAAGCGACCGGACCGAATGGCTTAAAACCCTTGACGAATACAAAAAGAGCGATTATCACCCGGTAGATTCCGACAAATTTATTACGCCGCATCAGCTTATAAGGGCGATTTGCGAAAATGCACCGAAGGATACTGTTTATGTTACCGATGTCGGCCAGCACCAGATGTGGGCGGCTCAGTATTTGGAGCATACCGATCCGCGTTCGTTTTTGACAAGCGGCGGTCTCGGCACTATGGGCTATGGCTACGGAGCGGCAATAGGCGCCAAGGTTGCATTCCCCGATAGGAGAGTTATACATATCACAGGCGACGGCTCTTTCCATATGAATATGAATGAGGCGTGCACCGCAGTCAGCTATAATTTGCCGATAATAACCGTGATTTTTGACAACGAGGTTCTCGGTATGGTTCGTCAGTGGCAGACCGCATTCTACGGCAAACGCTATTCGCAGACCGATCCGCACCGCAAAACCGATTATGTTAAGGTAATAGAGGGCTTCGGCGGAAAGGGTTACAGAGCGCATACTTTAGCCGAGTTTAACGACGTATTCCAAAAGGCACTTAAGGAGGATAAGTGCCCCGTTTGGATTGACTGCGCTATACCCAAAGACGAAAAGGTGCTTCCTCTTATACCGGCAGGCAAAACGATAGATGATATGATTATTGAGGATTGCGACAAATAGTTAAAGTGTCCGTATAAATAAAAGAGTCAGTAGTCTCTTGACTATTGACTCTTTTTGTTTATACAATAAAAGCTCCGCACAGAGAATTTTCTTTGGCGGAGCTTTTTTTTGTTCGCTTAGAATTTCATAACGGCGCCGTCCTTAGCGGAGGAAACAAGCGACGCGTATCTTGCGAGCCAGCCTGTTTTGACGTTAGGCTCATGAGGAACATAGTGCTTTTTACGCTCTGCAAGCTCCTCGTCGGATACTCTGACATTTACCTTTGCGGCAGGAATGTCAATGTCAATGATGTCGCCCTCTTCTACAAGGCCGATTTCACCGCCTGCGGCTGCTTCGGGAGCAACGTGGCCTATCGAAGCACCCCTTGAAGCTCCGCTGAATCTTCCGTCCGTGATAAGGGCAACCGTTTTGTCAAGTTTCATACCGGCAAGTGCCGAGGTGGGGTTGAGCATCTCTCGCATACCGGGGCCGCCTACGGGTCCTTCGTAACGGATTACAACAACATCTCCGTCCTTGATTTCGCCGTTGTAAATTGCTTTAATTGCCGTATCCTCGCTGTCAAATACACGCGCCGGGCCTGTGTGAACGAGCATTTCGGGTGCTACCGCACTGCGTTTTACGACACAGCCGTCCTTTGCTATATTGCCCCAAAGAATCGCTATGCCGCCGGTTTCTGAATAGGGATTGTCTATCGGACGTATCGCGTTTGTGTTCTTTATGTACGCTCCCTCTATGTTTTCACCTACGGTTTTTCCGGTAACGGTCATAAGCGAGAGGTCAAGCAGTCCTTTCTTTGCAAGCTCCGCCTGAACCGCTCTTACGCCGCCTGCGTTGTTGAGGTCGTGCATATGTGTGGGACCTGCGGGTGCCAAGTGACATAAATTCGGCACCTTTGCGCTCATTTCGTTAAATACCTTGAGGTCCATGGGACAGCCTGCCTCTTTTGCGATTGCAAGCAGATGCAAAACGCTGTTTGAGGAGCAGCCGAGAGCCATATCGCAGGCGAGCGCGTTGCGGAGCGCCTTTTCATTTATAATATCGCGGGCTTTAATGTCTTTTTTCACAAGCTCCATAATCGCCATTCCGGCGTGCTTTGCAAGCTGGGTGCGGCCTGCATGAACGGCGGGTATGGTGCCGTTTCCGGGAAGCGCGATTCCGAGTGATTCGCAAAGGCAGTTCATACTGTTTGCGGTATACATTCCGGAGCATGAGCCGCAGCCGGGGCATGTGTTATTTTCAAATTCACAGAGCTTTTCTTCGTCTATAATGCCTGCTTTGCACGCGCCGACAGCCTCGAACATCTTAGAGAGCGAGGTTTCAACGCCGTCAACAAGACCCGACATCATAGGTCCGCCGGAGCAGACTACCGTGGGAATATTTATCCTGAGTGCGCCGAGAAGCATTCCGGGGACTATCTTGTCGCAGTTCGGAACCAAGACAAGACCGTCGAAGCCGTGAGCCATAGCCATGGTTTCAACGCTGTCGGCAATAAGCTCGCGTGACGGCAGAGAGTATTTCATACCGATATGACCCATTGCTATACCGTCGCATACGCCGATTGACGGAATCATAACGGGTGTGCCGCCCGCCATTCTCACGCCGGCTTTAACTGCTTCTGTAAGCTTGTCAAGGTGAAAATGACCCGGAACTATTTCGCTGTGTGCCGAAACAACGCCGATGAGCGGTCTTTCAAGCTCTTCCTTTGTATATCCCATGGCGTAGAAAAGGCTTCTGTTCGGAGCACGCTCTACACCCTGTGTTACATTTTTACTTCGTAAATCCATAATTTTTCCTCCGAAGAAATAAATCTGATAAAATTATATCGTCTTTTAGAACTGTTTTCAAGTGCTAAGTAAATTCGGTTGCTTTTTTTTCACGGATGTTGTAGTATTAAAATGTAAATTTCCAACAGGAGATCGGGGACCGTTATGCAAAAAGAAAACCTGTCGCAGAGAACTGCCGAAACGCTGCAAAAGATGATACTTAAGGAGCATATCTACAAATACGGTGAAAAGCTCCCCAACGAAAACGAGCTTTCCGCAAAGCTCGGCATAAGCCGTACAACCCTGCGTGAGGCAATACGCATACTTGCGTCCGACGGGTTGCTTGAAGTCAGGCGCGGGCTCGGTACTTTTGTGGCACAGCCGCTCAATCAATATGCCGAGGGAAGCATAGACTTTCAGGAGTTTTCAAAGCTCAAAATAACGCTGAGAGACCTGTATGAGACGCGTATGATTTTTGAACCGGAGGCGGCGGCTCTTGCCAGCCGCAGAGCCACCGAGGACGAGATAAAGGAGATACTGCGTCTCGGAGATATTTGCCAACGCGAGCTTTTGCGCGACCCGCAGGGCAAGCGAAGAATAGACTCCGAGGCGGCTTTCCACGGCGCAATATTAAAGGCGTCGCATAATGACTTTTTAAGTCGGTTTATGCCGATACTTACCGAGACCATAGAGCAAACCTTTGCCCTCAATTTCAATCTTGATATGATAGCCGAACAGGCGTACAAAGATCATATACTTATAATGGACTTCCTCGAAAAGCGTGACGCGGCAGCTCTTAAAAGCGCCGTTACCATACATTTGCACCACGCATTGCTCACGGAGCAAATATCTCTGGAAGAAAATGAAAAAAAGTATTGACAACCGTTGTTTTCGCGTTATAATGGTTGTATGACAATGACTCGCAGATGTCATACAACTAAAATATAAATATTTGTTAATGTTCAGGAGGAAAAATTATGGCAGAAGCAAGAATGTTTTATGAGAAAGACTGTAACCTGTCCTTACTCGACGGTAAGACCATCGCCGTAATCGGCTACGGCAGCCAGGGTCACGCTCACGCTCTTAACGCAAAGGAGTCGGGCTGCAATGTTATCATCGGCCTTTATGAGGGCAGTAAATCATGGGCTAAGGCAGAGCAGCAGGGCTTTGAGGTTTATACCGCTGCCGAGGCTGCAAAAAAAGCCGACATTATAATGATCCTTATCAACGATGAGCTTCAGGCAGATATGTATAAGAAGGATATCGAGCCCAACCTTAAAGAGGGCGATATGCTTATGTTCGCTCACGGCTTCAACATTCATTTCGGATGCATCAAGCCGCCGAAGTTTGTCGATGTTACAATGATAGCTCCCAAGGCTCCCGGTCACACCGTCAGAAGCGAATATCAGGCAGGCAAGGGTACTCCGTGCCTTGTAGCTGTTGAGCAGGATTACACCGGTAAGGCTCTTGATATGGCACTTGCTTACGGTCTTGCAATAGGCGGTGCAAGAGCAGGCCTTCTTGAGACCACGTTCCGCACCGAGACCGAAACCGACCTCTTCGGTGAGCAGGCTGTTCTTTGCGGCGGCGTTTGCGCTCTTATGCAGGCAGGCTTTGAGACTCTTTGTGAGGCAGGCTATGACCCGAGAAACGCTTACTTCGAGTGCATCCATGAGATGAAGCTCATAGTTGACCTTATTTATCAGAGCGGTTTTGCAGGTATGAGATATTCAATCTCCAACACCGCTGAGTACGGCGATTACATCACCGGACCCAAGATTGTTACCGAAGACACCAAAAAGGCTATGAAGAAGATCCTTTCCGATATTCAGGACGGTTCTTTTGCCAAGGAATTCCTCCTCGATATGTCACCGGCAGGCCGTCAGGTTCACTTCAAGGCTATGAGAAAGCTCGCTGCGGAGCATCCGTCGGAAAAAGTAGGTGCAGAGGTAAGAAAGCTCTACACTTGGAACAACGAAGACAAGCTTATCAACAACTGATAAGGCATATACATACTTCGTTTATCGAAAAATACAGCAAAGGGAATGTAAAAGCTTTTTTACATTCCCTTTTTTCGGCTTTCTTCATACCGAATTTCTGCACATGGCAGAGCTTTGCGTACAAGCTTTGTTTTTGTCGAATTTGCACAGCAATATAGTTAGCACCCTCTAACTTGTATTGCGTTTTGCTGAAATTAAAATATATGGTTGATTTTTCCGAAAAAAGCATTGACTTTTTAGTTAGCCGGTGCTAATATTTATACGGTTAGCGAGAGCTAACCAAATTAAAAAGCATTCGGTTAGTTTTAACTAACTTAATTTTATGCAGTGATGAGGGATGTTAAATGATGCCTTTAACACTTGCCGATATCGGCGAGAAAAATATTATAAAGCATATCGGAGGCAGTCCCGAGGTGAAAAAACACCTTGAAAATCTCGGCTTTGTGGTAGGCGGCGAGGCTACGCTGATAACCTCCATGGCAGGTAACGTAATTGTTAATGTCAAGGAGACAAGAGTTGCAGTAAGCAGGGAAATGGCACAAAAAATCATGGTTTGATTTTTTGTTTCGTATCATATTCAATATGGCAGAAGGAGGAAGAACTATGGAAACTTTGCGTAATGCAAAAGTCGGTCAAACCGTTAAGGTTGTTAAGCTTCACGGTGAGGGCGCCGTTAAACGCAGACTTATGGATATGGGTCTTACAAGGGGAACCGAGGTTTATATCCGTAAGGTTGCACCGCTCGGTGATCCGGTTGAAGTTACGGTTCGCAATTACGAGCTTTCGATTCGTAAGGCGGATGCCGAAATGATTGAAATCGAAGCAGAATAAAAGGGAGAACATTTCTCCCGTTTTTTCAGAACAGTTGGTTAGCAAATGCTAATCATGAAAGAAAGGAACATACTAATGGATTTGCGAATTGCCCTTGCGGGAAATCCTAACAGCGGTAAAACAACGCTGTTTAACGCACTTACCGGCTCCAATCAGTTCGTAGGTAACTGGCCGGGCGTTACCGTTGAAAAAAAAGAAGGTAAGCTTAAAAAGCACGACGGCATAACAGTAACCGACTTGCCCGGTATATATTCACTGTCTCCCTACACCTTGGAAGAAGTCGTCGCAAGAAACTATCTTATCGGTGAAAGACCCGACGCGATACTCAATATCGTAGACGGTACCAACCTCGAGAGAAACCTTTACTTGACCACTCAGCTCACAGAGCTCGGTATTCCGGTAGTTATCGCCATCAATATGATGGACGTTGTTAAGAAAAACGGCGATAAGATAAATGTTCCGGAGCTTTCGAGAGAGCTCGGCTGCAAGGTTGTTGAAATATCGGCTCTTAAAGGCGACGGAGTTATGGAGGCGGCTGAGGCTGCAATCGACGCTGCCAAGAATTCCAAGACTGTACCCATGCACACTTTTTCGGGTGTCGTTGAGCACGCGATAGCTCATATCGAAGAGGCTGCCGTTCACAATATGCCCGAGGAGCAGCAGAGATGGTACGCTATCAAAATATTCGAGCGCGATGACGAGGTCTTAAAGCAGTTAAATCTCGACCCGAAGATTCTCGCCCATATTGAGGACGATATAAAAGCGGCCGAGAAAGAGCTCGACGATGACTCGGAGAGCATCATCACAAACGAGCGTTATATTTATATAGCTTCCATTCTCAAGGCGAGCTATAAGAAAAAATCGGCCGGCAAGCTTTCCGCTTCGGATAAAATCGACCGCGTAGTTACAAACCGCTGGCTTGGTCTTCCGATATTCGCGGTAATAATGTTCCTCGTTTATTACCTCTCAATGGTAACCGTAGGCTCCGCAGCTACCGACTGGATGAATGACGGCGTGTTCGGCGACGGTTGGCATCTCTTCGGAATAGGCTCCGCAAAATATGAAAAGGCTGCCGAAAACTACGGCGACAGCGATCAGATAATCGACGCATTCATAGCCGAGTACGGCACAGATGAAATGAAAGACACTGTTGACATCGGCGCCGATGAATATAATGAATCTGCCGCAAAGGACGCTCTCGCTTCTCTCGTTGCAGAGACTCCCGATAACGCAAACGTAACTTACGAGACCGAAGACGAAGAGACGCTCGAAGTTACCGAGCATCCGGGCGCAACAAAAGCCGATCTTAAGACCGCTGTTGACAATTATCTCGACACGGATTATAAAGAGTCCTTTGGTGCTCCCGATACTTCATCATACGGTGTATGGGTTCCGGGTATTCCGGTGCTTATTGGGAACGGACTTGATAAAGCAGGTGCCGCAGATTGGCTCAGCGGTCTTATTCTTGACGGTATTGTAGCCGGTGTCGGCGCGGTTCTCGGATTCGTTCCTCAGATGCTCGTTTTGTTCCTCCTGCTTGCTATCCTTGAGGCTTGCGGTTATATGGCACGTATAGCATTTGTGCTTGACCGTATATTCCGTAAATTCGGTCTTTCCGGTAAATCGTTCATACCTATGCTTATAGGCACAGGTTGCGGTGTTCCCGGTATTATGGCTTCGAGAACGATTGAAAACGAACGAGACCGTCGTATGACGATTATGACGACAACCTTTATCCCCTGCGGAGCTAAGGTTCCGTTCATAGCAATGATCGCAGGTGCTATCTTCGGCGGCTCGGCTTGGGTTGCAACATCCGCATATTTCGTAGGCATGGCGGCAATCATAGTCTCGGGCATTATGCTTAAAAAGACAAAGATGTTTGCCGGCGATCCCGCTCCCTTCGTTATGGAGCTTCCCGCTTACCACTGGCCCACTCTTAAAAACGTACTCCGTTCAATGTGGGAGCGCGGCTGGTCATTCATCAAAAAGGCCGGTACAATCATTCTCCTTTCAACAATATTTGTTTGGTTCACAACCTACTTCGGCGTAGTAGACGGTTCGTTCCGTATGCTTTCGGAGGACGAAATAGACAGCTCGATATTGGCTGCTATCGGCAGCGCGATTTGCTGGATATTCAAGCCTCTCGGTTGGGGCGAATGGCAGGCTGCAGTTGCTTCTATCACAGGTCTTGTTGCAAAGGAAAACATCGTTGGTACTATGGGTATTCTTTACGGCGGAGAAGGCAATGTATATGCTACTCTCGCAAAGGTGTTCACGGGTCTCAGCGGTTATTCGTTCCTTGTATTCAATCTTCTTTGCGCTCCCTGCTTCGCGGCAATCGGTGCTATTAAGCGTGAAATGAACAGCGCTAAATGGACTTGGTTCGCTATAGGCTATCAAACATTGTTTGCCTATGCGGTATCGCTTATGGTATATCAGTTCGGTTCTGCATTTACAGGCAATGTTCACGTAGTAGGCCTCATCGCTGCGATACTTGTTCTTGCACTTATCGTTTATATGCTCTTCTTCAAGAAGTACAAAGAATCCACCGTTCTTACGGAAAAAGTCAGAGTTAAATAATTTTAACCGGTATTAAGGAGGAATGCGAAATGCTTTCGTGGCTTTCACAAAATCTCGCAACGATTTTGATAACGCTTTTACTTGTTGCGATAGTTGCGGCCATAATTATAGGTATGGTCAGAAGAAGTAAAAAAATTAAATCCTCCTGCAGCGGCGGATGCGCCACTTGCCCGTACAGCAGTTGCGGTTGTAACAATCACAAAAAGAAGTGACATTGAAAAAGCGGGGGATGACAAGCTTCGTCTCCCGCTTTTGTACTCGGAGGTATAATTTTGGTAAGCCAAAAGTCTACACTTTCAGCCTCTAATATCAAATATCTTTTGGCAATGAGAGAGCTTAATATGGAGCCGCGCGGGGTACGCAGTACAGATCTTGCACGCTCCATAGGCGTTACTAAGCCGAGCGTTTACACAATGGCAAAATCACTTTGCTCTCTCGGCCTTGTAGAGAAAGACAGATACGGCGCAATTCGTTTCACACAGGACGGAGAGGACGTAGCAAAGCGGTATGAACGATATTACAATACGCTGTGCTCGTGCCTTTGCACCGTGTTCCCGAAAGAAGCGGATATACGTTCGGCGGCGTGCGCAATGCTTGCCGAAATGCCCGAAAACAATATAGAGGAAATGTGTGATACAATATCGGAAAGAGCCAAAAAATTGTAGCTTTCCGAAAAGATATTTAACAGAAAATAAATCACCGCGGAAGAACAATCTTCCACGGTGATTTGTTTGTATTTATTTGTTTATTCCTTCGGAGTCAAAATTGAAAATTCCTTATTTAACAACAAATATCGCTTTATTTCCGCTCCAATAGTTCGTTTCGTATTCAACATCTATCGAGTTTGCGTTCTGCGGAACTTCGAAATACACACTTCCGGTAGCCTTTCTGCCGGAAGAAAGAGTTGTTGTTGATAATCCGTCGTCGCCGTAGTAATACGCAGATGAAGCAACGTCATCTGAATAACATTTAAAATCGTAAACGCTTACTATTTGGTCGGTTGATGAAATGTTCTCTATTTCAAATGTAAGCTTGATTGCTCGACAGGTGAGTGTAGAGAATCGGTGCTTCTTGTGAAGCATGAACAGGGAACGAAGCTCCTTGTCCGTTTCAGACTGCGGAATCCGATTCTCGATAATGTCCGACAGCTTTTTCAGATACTCCACGAATAGGGGAATGTCTGTCTTCTGTGTCTCGAGACAGATATGGTATAAATCCTCATAGGCTCTGACCCCGGAGGGGGTCTTTTTGATTTGCCCGAGAATTTTTTCAAGTAACTCTTTCATAAATACCTCCAAACAAAAAGAGAGTGCGTCACCGTTCAGAGAATTAAATCTCTGTGCGATAACGCACCTTCTAACTAAAATCAATATGTTATTTTATTCGGCTGAATATAAGATATTGCCGCTTCCATCTCGAATACCAACAACAGTATCATCTTTCACATAAATATACCAAACGTGTTCCATATCCATGTAAACAGAATACCTTTCTCCATACGCCCAGTCTTCAATCTGCGTCCAATCGTACACATGAGACAGGTTATAGTGAAATACACCAACTCGGCTTTTGTCTGTAAGTTCCATTCCGGCAAGTGCTGATTCCAAACTTTCTGCCAATCCGACAGAAATATTGTTTTTCTTGGCGAATTTTTCAGCTTCCGTCTGTTCGACTGGTTCTTGCGATTGAGCTGGTTCAGATTCCGTTATTTCTGTTTTCGGCTCTTGCTTTTCCGATTCTGTCACTTTCTCTGTTTCGGGAGCAGAAACATCGTTAGAACTCGGCGTGAGAAACATACATACCACAAATACCACCACAAAACAGATAGCAATGATTCCCCAAACTGTCTTGCTTGGTTTCTTTCGTGCGAGCTGAATAAAGAACCCGATAAGTGACAACGGGAAACCAATCATAGAGATCACACCGAATAAAGATACGACAATTTCCATTATTTCACCTCCAAAGGGAGTAGAGGAGTGTGTACGCCCTGTACCCAGCCCATATCTCCATATTTGTACTTGCCCTCATAGAAGGGACGGTTAGATAGGATACCTCGAATGGTGGACGGCTGAAACCTTTTGCCTTTTCGGGTTCGATACCCACCATCGTACAGAATCTTGTCCAGTTCCGGACGGTTGTCCTTCGCACCGCTTATTGTTCATCGTTGCGACAGATAATCATACACAACCTTGAAATCCTTTTTGTGTTTGAAAGCGACCTTAAATTCTTCGCCTTGATTTGTCGTAACCACAAGACCGCCACCCGGAAAATAGGTGTATGTTCCGACTTTGGAGATATTATCAAGGGGGATGTACAGGTGATTATCAGTCATTGCGTTCAAAGCACCGAAAGCAAGATACGAGGTAGCCGACTTGTTCCAAAACAGGGCTTTATCGGTCAAAGTAAGATAACCATATCCACGAAAGACAAGAGTAACTTTCGCTTTTGTAATCTCAGTCCCAAGTTCATTCATTTCAAAATCTCCTCCGTCTACGTCCACCTCTATGGTGATGCTTTTCATTTTGTTTCACACATTCACCCAAAAGAACGAGTGGGAATATCAACACGGCTAAAATCCACATAACTTACTCCTTTTCTCTTGGAACATAAGTAATTTGTATATCATATCCGAGTGCTTCCATCATCTTTATAAAGGTCTTATTGACAACCTCATTGTTTTTCTTGAGAATACGATTTACATACTGTCCTGTTGTCCCGATTGTTTCTCCGAGTTTTTCCTGTGTAGTACCAGCTTCAAGGAGCTTCACCTTTACATCAACTTCAATGTTATTTTTAACCATGTTTTGTCCTCTTGTTTGTTGTTTGTGACACAAGTATAGCACGGTAGAGTGGGATTATCAACACTTACAGGATAAGAAATTATCTTTTATAGGGTCTTTTTATTTTTTGAGAATATTCAGCGTACTCCCTTGCTCGGTTTTCCCCCTTGTCAATCCCCCCCGGGGCATACCCCTACACCGCATAGAACGCCGTCACAAGCCCGGGACACGTTCGCAAGCGTTCAAGGCTTGCCACGTTCACCCCGGGCGGCTATTCTTGATTATTTTATTTCCGCTTGCAGCCGGGAAGTATTCCGCTCCCTTGTCATCGGCACTTGACTTATATGTTATTTTAAGAGTGTTTGTTGTGAGTGTTTCGCCCACCTCAACCGATTATATTTTGGGCTTGACCGACAAAAGGTAAGCTCAATTTAAAAAATTACAACAAAAAACGGATACCGTATTTAAATACGGTATCCGTTTTGCTTTAAGTCAGAACCTTAATTACTTGTTGTCGGGTTCAAACATTTCCTTGAGCTTGAGAAGGTGAGCATATCTGTTTGTAGCAGTCTCCTCAGCCTTTTCAAAGAGCGCTTCTGCTCTCTCGGGGAACTCACGTGTAAGACGTGAATAACGAGCCTCGTTCATTATAAAGTCACGATAGCTTGCCGAAGCGGGCTTGGAATCAAGAGTGAACGGATTCTTGCCGGCTTTCTTGAGGTCGGGGTTGAAGCGGAACATATTCCAGTAGCCTGCGTCAACAGCCTTCTTCATTTCATCCTGGCAATGAGTCATACCGCCCTTGATGGAGTGCATTTCGCACGGAGCGTAGCAGATAACGAGTGACGGACCGTCATAAGCCTCAGCCTCTGTAAGAGCTTTGATCGTCTGATTCTGGTCTGCACCCATAGCTACCTGTGCTACGTAGATGTAGCCGTAGCTCATAGCTATCTCGGCAAGGCTCTTCTTAGCGGTTTCCTTACCTGCGGCAGCAAACTGTGCAACCTGACCGATGTTGGAAGCCTTTGAAGCCTGTCCGCCGGTGTTTGAGTAAACCTCGGTATCAAATACAAGAATGTTGATATCCTTATTCTGTGCGAGTACGTGGTCAACACCGCCGAAGCCGATGTCGTATGCCCAACCGTCGCCGCCGAATACCCAAACTGATTTCTTTGAAAGGTATTCTTTGTGCTCAAGAATGTCTTTTCTCATCTCGCAGTCGCAGTCGAATGCGGTAAGAGCGTCAACAAGCTTCTTTGTTGCTGCGGAATTCTTTTCGCCGTCTTCCAAAGTAGCGAGATATTCGTCGCAAGCAGCCTTTACGTCCTCGGAAGCCTTGTCGGAATCCTTAATAGCGGCAACCTCTTCTACAAGACGATTGCGAATGGCTTCCTGACCGAGATACATGCCGTAGCCGTGCTCTGCGTTGTCCTCAAAGAGGGAGTTAGCCCAAGCGGGGCCGTGACCGTTCTTATCAACGGTGTAGGGTGATGTGCCTGCGGGGCCGCCCCAAATTGAAGAACAGCCGGTAGCGTTTGAAATATACATTCTGTCGCCGAAGAGCTGAGTTACAAGTCTTGCATATGAAGTCTCGGCACAGCCTGCGCATGAGCCTGAGAATTCAAGAAGCGGAGTCTTGTACTGGCTGCCCATAACGGTGTTGTTTGCAAGATCCTCTTTGACCGTAACGTTCTCAACCATGTAGTCAAATGCAGCCTGCTTAGCATCCTGAGTCTCACGTGCAACCATCTTAAGAGAATTGGTCGGGCAAACGCCTACGCAAACGCCGCAGCCCATGCAGTCGAGCGGAGAAACAGCCATTGTATACTTGTAAACGTCCTTGCCTTTACCTTTCTTGTCAACTATTGTTGCAACTGCCGGAGCATTAGCTGCTTCCTCAGCGGTAAGAGCATACGGACGGATTGTAGCGTGCGGGCAGACATAAGAGCACTTGTTACACTGAGCACAAGTTGCACCGTCCCACTCGGGAACCATAACGGCAACGCCGCGTTTTTCGTAAGCCGAAGCGCCCTGCTCGAAGGTGCCGTCAACGTGCTCGGAGAATGCGGATACGGGGAGACGGTCGCCGTCCATATTGCCTACGGGCTTCATGATGCTGTCAACCATCTTGACGAGCTTCGCCGGACCATGCTCGGTAACAGCTTTGGGGGCATCCTCTGCGTCAGCCCAAGAAGCCGGAACATCAATCTTAACGTAAGCGGAAGCACCTGCGTCGATAGCCGCCTCGTTCATCTTAACTATCTCAATGCCCTTCTTCATAAACTTCTGAGCTTTTTCTTTCATGTAGCCGATTGCTTCCTCAGCGGGAAGAACCTTAGCAAGCGAGAAGAATGCAGACTGCAAAACGGTGTTGGTACGCTTACCGAGACCTATTTTAGCGGCTATGTCGATAGCGTTAACGGTGTAGAGCTGAATGTTGTTCTTTGCGATGTATCTCTTAGTCTCTGCATTGAGCTTTTCAGAAAGCTCCTTTTCATCCCACTGGCAGTTGATGAGGAATACGCCGCCCGGCTTTACGTCCTCTACCATTCTGAAGCCCTTCTCTATGTAAGAGGGGTTATGGCAGGCAACGAAGTCGGCCTTGTTTATATAGTATGAGCTCTTAATGGGCTTGTCGCCGAAGCGAAGGTGAGAAATTGTAACACCGCCGGTCTTCTTTGAGTCATACTGGAAATATGCCTGAACATACTTATCTGTATGGTCACCGATGATCTTGATAGAGTCTTTGTTTGCACCGACTGTACCGTCGCCGCCGAGACCCCAGAACTTGCACTCGATAGTACCCTCTGCCGCGGTAATGGGAGCCGGCTTTTCGGGAAGTGAAAGGTGAGTGACATCGTCGTTGATACCGATTGTGAACTGACGTGCGGGAGTCTCTTCCTTAAGATGCTCGTAAACAGCAAAAATGCTTGCGGGGGGAGTATCCTTGGAACCGAGACCGTAACGGCCGCCGGAAACCTTAAGACCTGTTCTGCCCATCTCGTCAAGAGCAGCGATTGTGTCAAGGAAGAGCGGCTCGCCTATTGAACCGGGTTCCTTGGTTCTGTCAAGAACAGCGATTTTCTTAGCTGTAGCCGGAATAGCCTCAACAAATTTTGCAGCCGAGAACGGTCTGTAAAGACGAACCTTGACAAGACCTACTTTTTCGCCCTTTGCGGTGAGGTAATCGATAACCTCTTCCGCAACATCGCAAACGGAACCCATAGCTACGATAACTCTCTCTGCATCGGGAGCACCGTAGTAGTTAAAGAGCTTGTAGTCTGTGCCGATCTTCTCGTTGATCTTGTCCATATACTTTTCAACGATAGCGGGAACAGCGTCATAATATTTATTGCAAGCCTCTCTGTGCTGGAAGAAGATATCGCCGTTTTCGTGCGAACCGCGCATTGTCGGATGCTCGGGGTTGAGAGCACGCTCACGGAACGCCTTAACAGCGTCCATATCTACCATATCCTTGAGGTCTTTGTAATCCCATACATTGATTTTCTGTATCTCGTGAGAGGTACGGAAACCGTCGAAGAAGTTGATGAACGGAACTCTGCCCTCAATAGCTGCAAGGTGAGCTACCGGTCCCAAGTCCATAACCTCCTGCGGATTTGTCTCGGCGAGCATTGCAAAGCCGGTCTGACGACAAGCATAAACGTCCGAGTGGTCACCGAAGATGTTAAGTGCATGAGAAGCAACGCAACGAGCCGATACGTGGAATACGCACGGAAGAAGCTCACCGGCAATCTTATACATATTCGGGATCATAAGAAGAAGTCCCTGTGAAGCGGTGTAAGTCGTAGTGAGAGCGCCTGCAGCGAGAGAACCGTGAACGGTTCCGGCAGCGCCTGCCTCGGACTGCATCTCGGCAACCTTAACTGTGGTTCCGAAAATGTTTTTAAGTCCCTGTGCCGACCACTGGTCAACATAGTCTGCCATAGGGCTTGACGGGGTAATCGGGTAAATACCTGCTACTTCGGTAAACGCATAAGATACGTGAGCAGCGGCATTATTACCGTCCATAGTCTTAGCTTTGCGCTCGACTAAGGCCTTTTTGGTTTCTGCCATTTGATATTTCCTCCTTGAATGGATATTTAACAGAATGGATGTATTGTACATACTCTGTAATTTTAACACTTTTATGAAATTATGTAAACCTCATTTTAATTGAAAAAAAGGGTAAATTCTCAAAAAAATTACATATTTATTTGTGCAAATTTTGTGCTGTGTGTGTAATAACACAAATATTGTCGAAGGTTATCTTTATTTGCCAAAACAATGTGCTTTATGTTATACTGTAACAAAAGTCGAGGTACGGTGATGCTGCTTTGAAGATAGAAGACATAAATTTGCCTCAGGGTTTAATGGGGACGAGAATAAAAGACAGATTAGAGGATGCGTTCGATGTCAATTTCGATGTGTCCGAAATTAAAATAGACACATTCGACGATTTCGGCAGAGTGCTGCTGGAGCCATACAACGGCGGCGAAAAGCTCTATTACCGCGGCGAGAGAATAAAGAGCCGCACAAGAAGGCTCATACCTACTCTCCTGCGGAATGAAGACGTAATAGAGGAAATGAACGGCGGTTCGATTTTTAATATTGACAGTAAAAAGCTTTTTGATTTTTACTGTTCAAGAAAACATTTTATATCGGTATACAAAACTCTCTACGGCGAACCGTCTAAGGACAGTATGTACTATATGACGGCATTTGCGCAGCATTACCTTGACATAAGCCCGTTTGTGGACTTTACAAAATGTATTTACGTAGCCCTCTCGTTTGCCATTAAGGGCAGAGAAACGGCGGACAGCGATATAGTTATATACACAGCCGAGGACATAGGCGACGATGATACCTCGTCAGATATGAACGAGGTCAATGAGTGGCTCGGAAATTATAATGTTAACATAGTAAACACCGATTTCCGCGAAGAGACGATAAGATATTTTACGGAAAAGAGGAAAAACAGGGGGTTTATGCCGAAGCTTTCCCTGAGGGAGGATTTTAAAAAGCTTGAGGAGCTTTGCAGCAGTATGTCGCCCGTAGCAAAGCTGATTGACATACCAACAAACGACCTTATGAAATATCAACAGGGCGTTTTTCTCTTGCTCAACAACTTCAGCCTTGTAGATTCTATGTATCTGACAAAATCCGTGCGCCGCGGTTTTGTTATTAAGAAGTATATAATAAACGGTGCGCTGTGCGGAGAGCTTAAAAGATACCTTGCGGCAAACGCACCGCAGTATCGGTACAAGTGCCTTATGAATATAGCCGAAGCCGTTAAATAGCGGCTTTTGTGAAAAAACTGTATATTGTGCAATTAAAAACAAATCTGCCCCGGGAGGATTCCCGAGGCGGATTTTTTATCGGTGAAGATTCGGCTTGTATACGGTCGGATTTTTGCGTGTAAGCGGCCGCGTATGCCGAATCTTCGGCTGTGCCGTTTTACCGATTAGCAGCCGCACCCGCAGCCGCCGCAGCCTGAGTTACCGCAACCGCAGTCATTACCGCAGCCGCAGCCGTTCTTGCCGTAGCTACCGTCCGCAAAGAGCAGGATTATGATGATGACAAGTATCAAAAGACCGTTGTTGCCGCATCCGCCAAAGCAGTTCATCTAATATCCTCCTTTCAGATTTAACGGCAGGCTTTTGCCCGCCTTCAATACATATTATGTAAACGGCAAAGCTTGTGTTAATATTTTTCGATGTTTCGGCATACAATATATTTTTGTGAGTATAAAAGTCAAAAAAATTTGACCTTTGAGAAAAAATTTGACCTTTAAACTTTCGCGAAATAGGAGGAGGGGAGGCGTGAAATTGACGGTACAGAGGGCTTTTGGGCTCGTTTTTGCCTGAATTATGAGCCAAAGAGTCAGCCACAGAATGAAAAATGAGCAAAAAGCATAAAAAAAGCAGTAACTTAAAGAAAACAAGAGATAATATGTATTTTTATCTTCACTAAAACTAAATTTGACCTTTTTTGACCTTTGACAAAAAGGGTGAAAAACATATAATAGAAAATGTCAAAGGTCAAAGATAGTCAAAGTCAAACAGATTAGGCGATGAGCCGGGTACTGTAAAAGTCCTCTGACAATCGGAAAAGACGGAGTGATTAACAAATGAACTTAAGCAAGGAAATAGCCGGTATGATTCTTGATATGCTCTCCGACAGCGGAACTACCGAAATACGCCGCAATGATTTGGCAGAGCAGTTAGGGTGCGTACCGAGCCAAATAAATTACGTCATTTCGTCACGGTTTACGCCGGAGCACGGCTATATAGTAGAAAGCCGCCGCGGCGGCGGAGGTTATATCAAGATAACCAGAGCCACATACGATCTCAGCACTCTGAAAATGCACCTCATCAATTCGATAGGAAATAATATTGATGAAAGATCCTGTCGCGCACATATCGTGAATTTGCACGACAGAGGGCTTTTGGAGGATAAAGAGGCGGCGGTAATGCTGGCGGCAACCGCCGATAAGTCGTATCACGATGTGCCGCACGAGCTTCGCGATAAGCTTAGGGCGAATATATTTAAGCAAATGTTGATTTCATCTATGAAATAAGGAGTGATTTATATGTTGTGTCAAAACTGTGGTAAATATGAGGCAACTACACATATCAAAAGGATTGTAAACGGCGAGGCCACGGAAGCTCATCTTTGCTCCGATTGTGCACGCGCTCTCGGCTATGACAGCGTCTTCCCGGATTTCGGCTTCAACTTTTCAGATATGCTCGGCTCGTTTTTCAACGAGGCAACGGTCGGCGCTCTCAGCAACGGTATAGTCCGCTGTGAAAAGTGCGGCAGTACGTTTAATGACATCGTAAGAAGCGGCAGAATGGGCTGCGGCGATTGTTACAGTACATTTTACGATAAGCTTCTTCCCTCATTTGAGCGTATCCACGGCAGAACCCATCACGAGGGTAAAAAGGCAAATACTTCTCCGGAAATAAAGAAACTCAGCAAAACCGAAGAGCTTAAAGAAAATCTTAAGCAGGCGGTTGAGGCTCAGAATTACGAAGAGGCGGCACGCCTTCGCGACGAGATCAAAAAGCTGGAAAGCGAGGATAATCAAAAATGAGTAAGTGGTATATAGGCGCAGGCGAACAAAACGACATCGTTATAAGCACACGCATAAGACTTGCGAGAAATATTGAGGATTATCCTTTTCCCTGCAAGCTTGATACGAAAACGAGAACGGCTCTGAATAAAAAAATCGGCGACGCTGTATGCGGCAGAGAGAATCTCGAATTTATCGAGATGAAAACTCTTACTCAACCGCAGATAGTATCGCTTGCCGAAAAGCATCTGATAAGTCCCGAATTTGCATCGTCTTATGACGGCAGAGCGTTGCTTTTATCAGACAGCGAGGGCATAAGCATAATGCTCTGTGAAGAGGACCATATTAAAATACAGGTTATGAAACCCGGTCTTTCACTCGAAACGGCTTATGCCGAGGCAGACAGAATAGACGATGAGCTTAACGAAAAATTTGTTTTCGCATTTGATGACCGTCTCGGCTACCTTACCCAATGTCCGACCAATCTCGGTACGGGTATGAGAGCCTCGGTGCTCCTTCATCTTCCGGCGCTTACGGCGTGCGGCCAGATGAGTTCTATCTCTTCAACCGTATCAAAGCTCGGTCTTACCGTGTGCGGCTCTTACGGTGAGGGAAGCGTTCCAATGGGCGATATATACTGCCTCAGTAATCAGGTAACTCTCGGCATCTCCGAAAAAGCCGCTATTGACAATCTCAAAACGGTAACGCTGCAGCTTGCGGCGCAGGAGAGAACAGCGAGAGCGGAAATGGTTAAAAGCATAGAAACCGAGGATGAGATATTCAGAGCCTACGGAATTCTGAAATCGGCGAGGATTCTTCCCGTCAAGGAATTTATGACTCTTGTATCAAAGGTTCGTCTCGGAGCGGTTGCGGGTTTTATAAATGTTAAGCCCGAGACCGTCGATGAGCTTATGATTTCAATGCAGCCCGCAACAATAAACGCGGCGGCGGGCAAAAATCTTGACAGCCGCGAGCGCGACATTGAGCGTGCAAAGCAAGTAAGACAAAGACTTTAATTTTAAATTTTCGCTTTGCGGCGTTAATTTATCAATTAATTTGAAAGGAATGACAGTTATGTTCAAATTCACCGGTTTTACGGAAAAAGCAAATAAGTCCTTGAATGCGGCGGTAAAGGCAGCCGAGGATTTGGGACATACTTACATCGGCAGCGAGCATATATTGCTCGGCCTTCTCTCGGATACATCCACTGTTGCGGGTGCGGTGCTTGCTGCACATAATATAACCTATGCCGACATAGAAGAAGAACTCAAGAGAAGCATCGGCGTAGGCGTACCTACCGAGCTTCAGCCCGACGACTTTACACCGAGAAGCAAAAACATTCTCGAAACCTCTGTTGCATTCGCAAGGCAGATGGGTCAGCAGCTTGTAGGTACGGAGCACGTATTGCTCGCAATAGCGCGTGAGGGCTCCTGCAGCGCAACGCTTCTTTTAAGCCGCGCCGGAGTCTCTATGCAGGACATTGTAAATGATGTGTCAAAGGCTCTTATGGGCGGTACGGCAAACGCCGGCACCGACAATAAGGACGGCGGCAAGGAAAACGAGAGTATGCTCTCGCAGTTCGGCAGAGATCTTACAAAGCTCGCAAAGGACGGTAAGATTGACCCTGTAATCGGCCGTCAGAAAGAAATAGAGAGGGTTATTCAGATTCTCTCAAGACGTACCAAAAACAATCCTTGCCTTATAGGTGAGCCCGGCGTCGGCAAAACGGCAATCGCCGAGGGGCTTGCTCTTAAAATTGTTTCGGGTGAGGTTCCCGAACTTTTAAAGGACAAAAAGATATATTCTCTTGACCTTACCGGTATGGTTGCAGGTACAAAATACCGCGGCGATTTTGAAGAGAGAATTAAAAAGGTTATCGACGAGGTTAAAAACGCCAAGGACGTTATCCTCTTCATAGATGAGGTTCACACTCTTATAGGCGCAGGCAGCGCCGAGGGTGCGGCTGACGCAGCCAATATCTTAAAGCCCTCTCTCGCAAGAGGCGAGCTTCAGATAATCGGTGCAACCACTATTGAGGAATACCGTAAGCACATCGAAAAAGATGCCGCTTTGGAGCGCCGCTTCCAACCTGTAATGGTTGATGAACCCTCGCAGGAGGAAGCTATTGAAATACTCAAGGGCATTAAAGATAAATATGAAGCTCATCACAAGGTAAAGATAACCGATGAGGCTATCGAGTCCGCCGTTAAACTCTCAACGAGATATATAGGCGACAGATATTTGCCCGATAAAGCCATAGACCTTATCGATGAAGCGGCTTCAAGGGTAAGACTTCGTTCCTATACGGCTCCGTCAGACCTTAAAGAACTCGAAGACAAGAAAAAGAGCGTTGAGGCGGAAAAGCTCTCGGCTGTAAATGCTCAGGAATTTGAGCGTGCTGCAACTCTTCGTGATGAGGAGCGTAAGCTCGACAAGGAAATTAAGGACAAGAAAGAAAACTGGCACGATATGGCAGGCAAGAGCCATGACGAGGTAACTCCCGCCGACATTGCCGATATAGTATCCTCTTGGACCGGAGTTCCCGTAACTCAGCTTTCTACCGAAGAGAGTGACAGACTTCTTCATATGGAGGATGAGCTTCATCGCCGCATAGTCGGTCAGGATGAAGCGGTCGAGGCTGTTTCAAGAGCTATCCGACGCGGCAGAGTCGGACTTAAGGACCCGAAAAAGCCCATAGGCTCGTTCATCTTCTTAGGCCCCACGGGCGTCGGCAAAACAGAGCTTTGCAAGGCTCTTGCCGCCGCTATGTTCGGTGACGAAAACGCCATGATAAGACTTGATATGTCCGAGTATATGGAGAAGCACACGGTGTCCCGTCTCATAGGTTCGCCCCCCGGATATGTCGGCTATGACGAGGGCGGTCAGCTTACCGAAAAGGTAAGAAGAAAACCGTACTCCGTTGTACTTTTCGATGAGATTGAAAAGGCACACCCCGACGTGTTCAATATGCTTTTGCAGATACTTGATGACGGTGTTCTGACAGACGGTCAGGGCAGACGCGTTGACTTTAAGAATTGCATCATCATAATGACCTCGAATGTCGGTGCTAAGCTCATTTCGCAGAAGCAAAAGGCGTTCGGCTTTGCCGCGGGCGCAAAAGAGCTTGAGCAGAACGAAAAGGAAATCAAGGACGCTGTAATGGGTGAGCTTCGCAACACCTTCCGTCCCGAATTCCTTAACAGAGTAGACGACATAATAGTATTCCAGCGCCTTACCAAGGAAAACATCAAAGAAATCGCTTCGAGACTTCTCGCTGTTCTCCAGAAACGCGTTGAGGATATGGGTATCGAGGTTACTTTCTCCGATGAAGCTGTCAGCAAGATAGCCGACGCAGGCTTCGACGATGTATACGGTGCAAGACCTCTGAAACGTGCTATCCAGAGCAGAATTGAGGACGCTTTGTCCGAGGAAATGCTCAAGGGCAACGTGAAAAAGGGCGGCAAGTATATCTGCAATGTCAAAGATGACAAATTTGTTTTTGACAAGGCCGAGGAAAAAACCGTAACCGAATAAGCATAACGGTCCGTAAAGCTATATGACTTTACGGACCGCTTTCTATATTTTCTTATAATAGATGTAAAAGAATTGCAGCTTTTTTGTATGTAAATCGGTATTGCACTCGGAGCGGCAAAAGTGTAAAATATATCTCGGAAGTGGTATTGTGGCAAACACAAGAAAAAACGAAATTTCAACAATAAATAAAATACGCTTTGACCCGACAAATCCGCGCGAAGACGATATAGACATACGCGACATAGCGCACGCTCTTTCTATGATGACAAGGGCAAACGGTCATTTCACCGAGTTTTATTCGGTGGCAAGACATTCCGTAAATTGCGCGCTTGAGGCAACGGCACGCGGATATTCAAAAAGGGTCGCGCTTTTTTGCCTTTTGCACGACAGCGCCGAAAGCTATATAGGAGATATGACAAGACCTCTGAAAATGCACTTTCCGCTGTTTTCCGAATACGAAAAAAAGCTGCAAAAGGTAATTTTTTCAAAATATGCGACGCTTGATATTGACGATGACGAAAAGGAAAAGGTGAAATCCGTAGACGACAGCTTACTGTATCACGAGTTTCTTTGCTACCACGGCGACAAGCTGTTTGACTTCACACCGGAAATACATATAGATGTAAAGGATAACTCAAAAAATATATCCGAGACCGAAAAGGAGTTCCTCTGTATGTACGAGGCTTTAAAGATAAGATAATCCTGAACGGTTAAAAGCAAAACCAAAAACCCATTGCATTTTAAACAGCCTAAAACGACCTAAAGCACTTGCTTTTGTGAGCGCTTTAGGTCGCGGTGTTTTTGGACTGTATTACTGTTTTCGGTAAAAATAAAACCGACAAGTTCAGTTGAAGCTTGTCGGTTTTTGGAGCGATTAAGCAACAGCTTACGAACCATAACGCTCCCTTTCTAAAAATATTATATATGAATTCTTATTGAATTTCAACGGGAGCATGGAAAGTTTTGTTGTTTTATAGTATTATTTTATAAAGGTGATTTTATGAAATATAATGTGGAAAAAGATAGTAAAAAATTTTATTTTGGAAAACAAGAAGATTATTCAAAATATAGACCTACATATCCAACCGAACTTTTTGATTTTTTATCTAAGGAATATAATATGAAAAATAAAATTATAGTTGAGTTAGGTGCAGGAACTGGAAAGTTTTCTAAAATAGCAAGTTCTTATTGTAAACAAATTTATTATGTTGAACCAAATATTGATATGATTAACAAAGGAAAAGAATATTGCAATGATTGTGATAATATTGTTTATATTAATAAAAGTGCAGAATCAACAGGATTGCCTGAAAATTCAGTTGATATTGTATTTGCGGTCCAAAGTTTTCATTGGTTTGATAAACAAAAATTAAAACAAGAAGTAAATAAAATATTACAATCTAATGGAGATTTTGCAATAGTTTGGAATGACTGGGAAGATGAAAATAATGAATTTAGTAAGGAATACTTCAAATATATAAGCTCTTGGAATACTAAACTTACTGGTAAAACATATCAACATAAAAATGTTGATGATCGTAAAAAATTTTTCAAGAATAGTGAATATAAGACTTATACATTTATCCATTCTAAAGATTATACTATAGATATGCTAATAGGGTTATCTAAATCATTATCGTATGCTCCAAAAGAAGATAGTGAATATTATGATGAGTTTATAAATGGTATTATAACTATTTTTAATAAATATAAAAAAGATGACATCGTTCGTTTTGATTTTCATACAGAAATGTTTATAGGAAAGATTTAGGTGATGATTAATGATTGATAATGGTTATCTTTTTGCTAAAGACAATAAAAGAATATTCATAAATACAAGTTTAGGATGTGCTGGGCAATGCGCATATTGCTATTTACCAAAAATGGGATATAGTAATGGTTCAGATAATTATAGGACTATTTCAGCACAAACTATAATTGAATTTATAGAAAAAAATAAACTTGATATAAATCAAAAAACTTTAATAACACTTGGTTGTTATTCAGAGTGTTGGGATGAATATAATAAAAATGAAACAATTAGTTTAATAAAATACTTTTTAAAAAAGGGAAATCAAATTCAATTATCAACTAAGAAACAAATAATGAAAGAAGAACTTACCGAAATATTACCACTAATAAATTATTTTGGACAACTAGTTATTTTTGTTAGTTCGGCAACTATTTCTAAACATGATACCATTGAAAAAAATACTACACCTATTTCTAATAGATTTCAAAATTTTTCACTTTTTAATAGTTTAGACATACCTGTTGTTTTATATATGAAACCAGTTTTAAAAGGTATAACAATCAATGATTTAGAACTTTATAAAAAATATATTGAAAAATATAATATTAAAGATGTAGTAATCGGAAGTATATTTACAAATTACATATCCGAAGAAACTGTTCATTTTTCAAATAAAAATGAATTGTTTTATACTAAAAATAGTGATGAAGATATGATTATTTCTGAATTATCAAAAATAACAAATGTCTATAAAAGGAGCTCTGAAGTTATGTACAAATATAATGTTAGTAATCATATAGAAAAAGTAAAAAATGAAGTAGCAAAACTATTAGAGGGAGACAACTCTGGACATGGACTTGAACATATTAATAGGGTTTTAGATTTATCTTTAAAATTTGCTGAAAAAGAAAATGCAAATAAATATATAGTATCATTAATAGCATTACTTCATGATGTAGATGATTATAAGTTATTTGGTATGGAAAATGCAGAGAAACTTACAAACGCCAAAATAATTATGGATGATTGCAATGTTGATAAAGCTATCCAAGAACAAGTATGTGATGCTATTAATAATATTGGATATAGCAAAAGATTAAAAGGACATAGCCCAACAACTCTTGAAGGGAAAATTGTATCAGATGTAGATATGTGTGATGCATTAGGAGCAAATGGTATTTTAAGAGTCTATACTTATAGTATGAAAAATGGAAAACCATTTTTTGATAGAAATATTTTCCCAATTGAAGATATGAATGCAGAAAAATATACAAGAAAATGTGCAGATAGTAGTGTATGCCATATTTTTGAAAAAATATTAAAACTTAAAGATTTAATGCTAACTGATTCTGGTAAAGAAGAATCTAAAAATAGGCATCAAATAGTTGTAGATTTTTTATATCATTTGTTTAATGAAGAAAATGCTCCTGAATGGATTGAATATTTAAATAATTATCTTAAATAAGGGTATGGGAATTCCCATAGTAGAATTTATGCGGGAGTATAAATTCAGTGCTGGCTAGACACTACTTTTACTCCCACAGTCTAAAAAATATAAAAAGAGGATTAAATTATTTTGATAATTTTTTCCTCTTTTTTAAAGATTATTTACACAAAAACATATTCATTTAAGACAAATTAGTATTTAGAAGAACTTTGACTTTTCCCTTTTTAGTTTTATGAGTAAAGTCCTTAATTAGTTCTAAAAGTTTAGGATTGGGTTTAAGTTCTTGGGTAATTTTAAATTCAAGAATAAAAAATGTCCTCCTTCCTAGAAAGAGAACATTATATTTTTATAAAATAAAAACTTACGAACTTTAATTAGTCCGTAAGTTGTCTTCAAATGGAGCGGGTGATGGGAATCGAACCCACACAGCCAGCTTGGAAGGCTGGAATTCTAACCATTGAACTACACCCGCAAACAACATTCAGTATTTTAGCAAACAAAATGCAAAAAGTCAATATAAAACTCTAAATTTATGTTTTCACATATTTATTTTGGACTCGTTTTATGTTATACTGCTAAACGAAGAGCTATGCTAAAGCTATATTTTATACACAGGAGATCAGACTATGCAGGTTACAAGACAGATTACAAATGACATCACCTATGTCGGTGTGAGCGACAGACGTCTTTCGCTGTTTGAAAATATTTTCCCCATACCGCGCGGTGTTTCATACAATTCTTACATTATAAATGATGAAAAAACGGCACTTATAGATGCCGTGGATTATGATTCGAGTCGTGTTTTCGTTGAGAACGTGAAGGCTGCGCTTAATGGTAAAACGCTTGATTATATTGTTGTGAATCATATGGAACCGGATCATGCAGGCAGCTTAAGGCTGATTTGCGACCTCTATCCCGACGCGGCTTTAGTCGCAACCAAAAAGGCTGTCGATATGATGGCGCAGTTTTTCGGTGATGAGCTTAAAAATGAGAAAATAGTCGTAAAAGAGGGCGATACCGTGTCCCTCGGTAAACATGAGCTGTCGTTTTATACGGCACCTATGGTTCATTGGCCTGAGGTTATGGTGACGTATGAAAGCTTTGAAAAGGTTCTTTTCAGCGCGGACGCATTCGGTACATTCGGCGCGCTGAACGGCAACATATTCAACGACGAATACGATATTGACCGTGATTGGCTTCCGGATTATCGCAGATACTATACAAATATTTGCGGCAAATACGGTATGCAGGTACAGTCGCTTCTCAAAAAAGCTTTGACGCTCGATATTCAGATGATATGCCCTTTGCACGGACCGGTTTGGCGCTCAAATCTTGTTTATATCATAAATAAATATGATCTTTGGAGTAAATATGAGGCTGAGGGCAATTCGGTTATGATAGCGTATGCGTCGATTTACGGCAATACCGAAAATGCCGCATATTATCTTGCAAATGAATTGTCAAAGCTCGGTGTTAAGGATATCGCCATGTATGACGTCTCTTCGACCGACGTGTCTTATCTCATTTCAGAGACCTTCCGCTGCAGTCACATAGTGTTGATGTCGGCTACATACAATCTTGAGATTTATCCCAAGATGGACGATTATATATCGGATATGAAACGTCTTAATGTTTCAAATAAGACGTTTGCGATAGTTGATAACGGAACATGGGCGCCCACCGCCGGCAAAAAAATGCGCGAGACCGTAGAAACGCTTAAAAGCTGTAAAGTCTGCGAAAATACGACTACGGTGAAATCTGCGGTTAACGGCAGCAATGCAGTAGCCCTTGCAGCCTTGGCGAAGGAAATTGCGGCAGAAATACAAGGCTGATAAAATGTACTTGACATACCGTTCGGCAATCTGATATAATTCATATGTAAACGACCTGCTCGGACAGTCGAGCAGGAAGTTTTTACACCAAACGGTTAGCATATGCTAACCGACTTGAAGCGTAGAATTATTAAATCGGTGCCATATGCGGAGTTTAAATTTCCTTGACGGCGCCGCAATAAATCCGCCGCATAGAGCGGATTTTAAAAAGCTCTTGCGGTTAGCGGACGCTAACCGCGTGGACTGTGTTACGGATTTTGACATAAGAGAGGAGTGACCGATTTTGTCCGAAGAAACGGTTATTAACTGCTGTTCGCCATGCCTTGCCGGTCTTAAAACCGGAAATCTGTTTTCCAGCAAGGTTGACGATAAAAGCGAATTGCTTCGCTCGGTTCGCGAGCTGAATCGGCGGCTTGTGCCTCGCGGGCTTCGCATTATGCCGGTTAAAATCACAAAAACAAGGGCGCTGATATATCTTTACAGACCCGACAGGCTCAAAAAAGACCTTGCCGACAAAACCGCTGTCGAGCTGCTGTCGGAGAGGGCTTACCCCGTGGGCTGCACCGAAAGATGTGTGGCGGAGCTCATAAGACGTGTCAGGCACGAAGAGGATTTTCCGCACGAAATAGGACTCTTTCTGGGTTATCCGTCTGAGGATGTCAGCGGCTTTATAAAGCACGGCGCAAAAAATTCAAAATGCGTCGGCACTTGGAAGGTTTACGGTGACGAAGCGGAGGCACAGAAAAAATTCAAGCTTTATAAAAAATGCACGAGAGTGTATAAAGACGCTTACAAAAAGCACAATTCATTTGAACGCCTTGTTGTGAGCAGTCATAATAAATAATCTGAAAGGATATGATAAAATGAGTAAGGTAGCAGTAGTATATTGGAGCGGAACGGGAAATACCGAGGCAATGGCTTCGGCCGTGGTTGACGGTGTTCGCGAGGGCGGCGCTAAGGCAGAGCTTTTTACGGCTTCCGAGTTTGATGCGTCAATGCTCTCTTCTTTTGACGCTGTGGCGTTCGGATGTCCGTCAATGGGCAGCGAACAGCTTGAGGACAGCGAGTTCGAGCCTATGTTTAATTCGTGCGAGGGTGATCTCGGAGGCAAAAAAATTGCGCTCTTCGGCTCCTACGGATGGGGCGACGGCGAATGGATGAGAAGCTGGGAGGAGACTTGCACAGCAGACGGTGCAGTGCTTGTGACAGAGTCGGTGATATGCAACGACGCTCCCTCTGATGATGCAATCGCAGAGTGCAAGGCGCTCGGTGCGGCTCTTGCAGCCGTCTAAATAATGAAATAAGCCGATTTTTATCGGGTTATTATAAAGCGTTGTCGCCGAAAAATGAAGCTCCGAGGCTTGTTTAAGTAAAAAACCGCAAAGTAAAAACTTTACGGTCTTTGCTCAGCCTCTTCGGCGACAATTGATAAAAATAAGACCCACTGTGAATCTTCCTCCTTGAATTTTTTTCACAGCGGGTCTTTTTTTATTAGATTTTGAAGTAATCTACCGCATTTATAAACATACGGTTATCTTTGTTGCCGTCAACGTTTTTATATACGTTATCGGAGAAGCGTTCGGAATGACCCATCTTACCGAATACTCTTCCGTCCGGCGAGGTTATGCCCTCGACCGCCTCAAAGGAGCCGTTCGGATTGAATCTGATGTTCATGGTGGGCTTTCCGTTTTCGTCAACGTACTGCGTTGCAATCTGACCGTTTTCCGCAAGTGAGCGGAAAAGCTCTTTCGGGCAAACAAACCTGCCTTCGCCGTGAGAAATCGCAACAGTGTGTATATCGCCTACATTTGAGGACGACAGCCACGGAGACTTGTTTGAGGCAACTCTCGTGTTGACAAGTCTTGACTGATGTCTGCCTATGGTGTTAAAGGTAAGCGTCGGTGTGTCGGCACTCGGCTCTATGATTTCACCGTAGGGGACAAGACCGAGTTTTATAAGTGCCTGGAAGCCGTTGCAGATACCGGCCATAAGTCCGTCTCGTTCTTTTAACAGTGCGTGGACCTTTTCTTTTATAACCGGATTGCGGAAGAATGCGGTTATAAATTTACCGCTGCCGTCCGGCTCGTCGCCGCCGGAGAAACCGCCTGGAATGAATATTATCTGCGAAGCTTCAATTTTTTCGGCGAAAACATTTACGCTCTCGGTTACGTCAGATGCAGAGAGGTTTTTGATTACCATAACTTCGGGATCTGCGCCGGCGTTAATAAACGCCCTTGTTGTATCGTATTCGCAGTTCGTTCCGGGGAATACGGGAATCAAAACCTTGGGCTTTTTGATGCCGATTTTGGGCGAAATGCGCGTTTTTGCCGTAAAGCTGTATGCGTTTACAGCCTTTTCGGGAGTCTTTATGTTGCAGGCAAATACGGGTTCAAGCTTGTTCTCGTATACTTTTTGGATTTCGTTGAGGTCGATTTTTTCAATGCCTATCTTTACGGAATAATCCATGGTCGTTTCGCCGAGGAGAACCGCGTCGTCAAGCTCACAGGCGGCCTCTATAACAAATGAACCGTAGTTGTAATCATATATCTTGTCCGCCGGGAATCTCTTGTCAAAAGCAAAGCCTATTTTGTTTCCGAAGCAGGCCTTCATAACGCCCTCGGCAATGCCGCCGTAAGACGGGGTAAATACGGCGAGAGCCTTTTTCTCCTTAATGAGCTTTTCGACTCTTGCAAATACCGCTTTAAGGCTCTCTGTGTCAAATGTGCCGTCGGAATTTTTCTTCGGCTCTATGTAGTAGACCTTAGAGCATGGGAGCTTCCACTCGGGCGACATAACATCGTCGCTTGAACCGACGGAAACCGCAAATGAAACGAGAGTAGGAGGAACGTCAATATCCTCGAATGTGCCGCTCATGGAATCCTTGCCGCCTATTGACGCTATTCCGAGCTCAAGCTGAGCCGTAAGTGCGCCGAGAAGTGCCGCGGTGGGCTGACCCCAACGCTTGCTGTCGCTTGTCATTCTCTCAAAATATTCCTGGAATGTGAGGTAGCAGTTTTCCGTGTTTCCGCCCGTGGCTATAAGCTTTGATACGGACTCTACAACCGCAAGGTATGCGCCGAGATACTGATTTTTCTCGGTGATAAATGGGTTGTAGCCCCAAGCCATAACCGAGCAGGTCTTTGTGTCCTTATTAAGAACGGGAATTTTAGCCGCCATGCCTTGAGCCGGCGTCATCTGATATTTTCCGCCAAAGGGCATAAGCACGGTATTTGCGCCTATTGTTGAGTCAAAACGCTCCGAGAGTCCGCGCTTTGAGCAAATATTAAGGTCATCGGCGAGATTCAAGAATTTCTCACCGTTGGTTTTACCCTCAACGCTTTTAACTATGGGCTGAGGATTTGTAACGGTTACAAGAGTGTGCTTTTCGGCACCGTTTGAATTTAAGAATTCACGGGAAATATCGACTATCTTTTTGCCGTTCCATTCCATTGTAAGGCGGTTTGTGTCGGTAACCTCGGCAACAGCGGTGGCTTCGAGGTTTTCCGTTTTGGCAAGCTCCAAGAACTTTTCCGCGTCCTCTTTTGCAACTACAACGGCCATTCTCTCCTGCGATTCGGAAATTGCAAGCTCTGTGCCGTCAAGACCTTCGTATTTCTTGGGGACTTTATTCAAATCAATGTGCAAGCCGTCGGCAAGCTCGCCTATGGCTACCGATACGCCGCCCGCACCGAAGTCGTTGCATCTTTTTATGAGCTTTGTAACCTCGCTGTTTCTGAAAAGCCTTTGCAATTTTCGCTCTTCCGGAGCGTTACCCTTTTGAACCTCGGCACCGCAATGCTCAAGTGACGAGAGCTTATGCGATTTTGAAGAACCTGTCGCACCGCCGCAGCCGTCACGGCCGGTTCTGCCGCCGAGCAAGATGATTATGTCACCGGGAACAGGCTCTTCACGGCGAACATTTTTTGCGGGAACGGCACCTACAACGGCACCTATTTCAAGACGCTTTGCAACATATCCGGGGTGGTAGATTTCGTCTACCGAGCCGGTCGCAAGCCCTATCTGGTTGCCGTATGAGCTGTAGCCTGCCGCAGCTGTGGTTACGAGCTTTCTCTGCGGCAGCTTACCGGGCATGGTTTCGCTTACGGGCTTTAACGGGTCTGCCGCACCGGTAACACGCATTGCCTGATAAACATATCCTCTGCCCGACAGCGGGTCGCGGATAGCTCCGCCTATGCAGGTTGCCGCGCCGCCGAACGGCTCGATTTCCGTCGGATGGTTGTGTGTTTCGTTTTTAAATAAGAAGAGCCAATCTTCGTCTTCGCCGTCTACGTCAACCTTTATTTTTACGGTGCAGGCATTGATTTCTTCCGATTCATCAAGATTTTTGAGCTGACCCGTGTGTTTTAAATAACGTGCTCCGATAGTCGCCAAATCCATAAGGTTTTGCGGCTTTGTTCTGCCGAGCTCCTTGCGTATGGAAACATATCTGTCGTATGCCTTTTGTATGGTTTTATCCTCTGTTTTTACGCCGTCTATCGTCGTGAGAAACGTGGTATGGCGGCAATGGTCCGACCAGTATGTATCAATCATTCTGATTTCCGTTATAGTCGGGTCGCGATGCTCGCCTTTGAAGTATTTGCGGCAAAATTCAATATCCGCAAGGTCCATTGCAAGAGCATATTTGTCTATAAATGCCTTGAGCTCATTTTCGTTAAGCTCCGTAAATCCCGTAAGAGTTTCAACGCTCGTCGGAATGATGTAGTTGACACTCAGCGTATCGGGCTTTTCAAGAGAAGCCTCACGGCTCTCTACGGGGTTTATTACATACTTTTTGATAGCCTCAAGCTGTGCCGGAGCAAGCTTGCCGAAGAGCATATATACTTTCGCGGTGCGAACGGTCGGCTTGTCGCCCTCCGAAACTATCTGAATACACTGAGCACAGGAGTCCGCCCTCTGGTCAAACTGACCCGGCAGATATTCAACTGCAAATACTGTGGCGTCGGTCTGAGGCAGGCGAGCGTAGGTGTTGTCAAGCTGCGGCTCTGAGAAAACGGTTTTTTCACAGCACTCGAAAAGCTCTTCGCTGATGTTTTCCACATCGTATCTGTTGAAAATACGAAGCTCTTCAAGCGAGTCTATCATAAGCAGTGAGCGTATATCCGATAAAAGCGATGCAGCCTCGTCTGCAAATTGTTTTTTCTTTTCAACGTAAATTCTGTATACCATTTCGTCACTTCCTGTTTATTTTTTCAGTGCGGCAAGCGCACGCGCACCGATGTCTTTTCTGTAAAAGGCGTCCTTAAATTTAATCTGCTCGGTTGCTTTGTAAGCGGTAGAGAGAGCGGCGTTAAGGTCTTTTCCCGTTGCCGTAACTCCGAGGACTCTGCCGCCGGAGGTCACGATTTTGCCATCCTTTTCGGCAGTGCCGGCATGGAACACCGTGACGTTTTCCGTGTTTTCGCTGTCGCCGAAGTCTATTTCATAGCCCTTGCCGTAAGACAGCGGATAACCGCCGGACGCGATAACCACGCATGCCGCACTTTCGTCCTTGAACTCAACATTTAAAAACGAGAGCGTTTCATCGTGAACCGCACGCATAATTGTGAGAAGGTCGGTTTTGAGAAGCGGCAAAACAACCTGAGTCTCGGGATCGCCGAAGCGGCAGTTGTATTCTATAACCTTAGGGCCCTTTGGTGTCAGCATGAGACCGAAGTAAAGGCAGCCCTTAAAGGTCCTGTTTTCGTTGTTCATAGCCTTAACTGTGGGCAGGAATATCTTTTCGGCACATTCCTTTGCGATTTCTGCCGTGTAGTAGGGGTTCGGCGCAACCGTTCCCATTCCGCCTGTATTGAGTCCCTTGTCGCCGTCAAGAGCACGCTTGTGGTCCATGGACGAAACCATGGGAACTATGGTTTTTCCGTCGGTGAAAGAGAGAACGGAAACCTCGGGACCCGTTAAAAATTCCTCGATAACGACATTGTTGCCGCTGTCACCGAACTTTTTATCCTCCATTATTGTTTTTACGGCGTCCTCTGCCTGCTCCTCGGATTCGGCTATTATAACACCTTTTCCGAGGGCAAGACCGTCCGCCTTAATAACGGTCGGATATTCATTTTTTTCTTTTATGTAAGAGAGCGCTTCTTCGGGATCCGAAAAAACTTCATAGCCCGCTGTCGGGATACCGTATTTTTTCATAAGATTTTTTGAGAAAACCTTGCTACCCTCGATTATGGCCGCTTTTTTAGACGGACCGAAGCACGGTATTCCCTTGCTTTCGAGAATATCCACCAATCCTAATACGAGCGGGTCATCAGGTGCCACTACGCAGAAATCAATGTTCATTTTAACGGCAAAATCCGTAATGCCGTCTAAATCCGTGGCACTTATGTTAACGCATTCCGCGTCTTTTGCTATGCCGCCGTTTCCGGGGCACGCAAAAATCTCGGTGACCTCCGGATTTTCCTTCAGCTTTTTAATTATGGCGTGTTCTCTTCCGCCCGCGCCGACTACAAGTATTTTCATTTTAGAAACCTCTTATTGTTTTATCAGTGATGGAAAAGACGTATTCCTGTGAATGCCATGGTAATGCCGTGCTTGTTGCAGCAGTCAATTACGATGTCGTCACGTATGGAGCCGCCCGGTTCAACTATATACGAAACACCGCTTCTTCTTGCACGCTCTATGTTGTCGTCAAACGGGAAAAACGCGTCCGAGCCGAGCGATACATCGTGAAACTGTGCGAGCCAAGCCTTTTTTTCTTCCTTAGTGAGGGGTTCGGGGCGAGTGTTAAAGGTGTTCTGCCAAACATCATCGCCGATTACGTCCTCATAGTCGTCGGAGATGTATACATCAATGGCGTTATCTCTGTTGGGTCTGCCGATGGACTTTATAAAGTCGAGAGCGAGAACCTTAGGATGCTGTCTTAAATGCCAATTGTCGGCTTTGCTGCCGGCTAAGCGTGTGCAGTGAATTCTTGACTGCTGACCGGCGCCCACGCCTATGGTCTGACCGTCTTTTGCATAGCATACGGAGTTGGACTGTGTGTATTTGAGCGTGATAAGCGAAATTATAAGGTCGCGCTTTGCACTTTCGGGAAGCTCCTTACTTTCGGTGACTATGTTTAAAAGTGAGCTTTCGTCAATTTTTAATTCGTTTCTGCCCTGCTCAAATGTAACGCCGTAAACGTCCTTATGTTCTATCGGAGCGGGCTTGTATTCGGGGTCTATTTCAACTATATTGTAATTTCCCTTTTTCTTGGATTTGAGTATTTCAAGAGCCTCTTTTTCGTATCCGGGAGCAATTATACCGTCGGAAACCTCATGCTTTATAAGCAGTGCCGTGGGAACGTCACATATGTCTGAGAGCGCTATCCAATCGCCGAAGGACGACATTCTGTCTGTGCCTCTTGCCCTTGCATAAGCTGATGCGAGAGGGGAGAGAACCGCATCGTCGTCAACCCAGTAAATTTTTCTGAGCGTATCGGAGAGCGGCAAGCCGACAGCCGCGCCTGCAGGGCTGACATGCTTAAAGGAAGCAGCCGCAGGAAGACCGATGGCGGATTTTAATTCTTTTACAAGCTGATAGCTGTTCAGCGCGTCGAGGAAGTTAATATAGCCGGGTCTGCCGTTTAAAACGGTAACCGGTAAGTCTCTGCCGTCCGCCATAAAAATTTTAGACGGCTTTTGGTTTGGGTTACAGCCGTATTTAAGTTCGATCTCTTTCATTTCAGACCTCCGTAAAGTCACTTCTTAATTGTTTTTGTTGATGATTCTTTGGGTGTATTCGTTTGTTTCAATGTCAATAAATCTTACGAAAAGCGAAACCTTATTGTCCTCGTTGAGATTTTCCCAGATAAGCTTTGTAAGAGTATCTATATCCGTGTCGGGAAGCTCAAGCGTTTTCGGCTCACCTTCAAAGCTCGGAAGCGGATTTCCGTCGCATTTATAAGTGTGAATAAATTTTGCTTTACCGCAGAGTGGATTTTGATACGCATAGGTGTATCTCTGACAAGAGCTGCCGTCGCCGTCTGCCGATTTAAGGATTGACAAGGCGTAGTTCATTTCGCCGTTGTCTATGTGGATAATGCCCGATATTCTCGGCGTGAAATTAGGAGCGTCATCCTCAAACTCTCTTGTGCGAAGCGACTGCTCAAAGGTCATCTGCTTGTCCATAAGCTCATAAATTGTATCGGTCTGGTCGCCGTTTGTAACAATAGTTTTGTTACCGAGAACTCTTACGGGAGCGTAGATGATAAGGTGGGGGTCAACCATCTTGGACTCGTCGAAAGCCTGAGTGCGAATACCTTCGCCGTCCTCAACGAACACACGGTTCCTGCTGTTCTCGCTTCTGCCCATAATGAAATAAGCCACAACAGCCTTTTTGCCGTCCGCGCTCTTTCCTATCATAATTCCCCTACCGTGATATGCGAGAGAATTAAGCTCTTCCTTAATTGATTTTATCTCCATGAAGCAATATCCTTTCAAAATTTATTAAAATGAACCGAGATAACATTCGGTAATATAATTTTGTGAAACCTTGCCGCCTTTTTCATGTTTTGAAAAAGCATTTTCAAGTTCACAAACAAAGCCGTCATAGCCGCTGTCATCACGCCGCGGCGCATACGAACGGGAAAGAACGTCGCCGATAAACTGTTTCTTTGTGACAAATCTCTTATTTTCAAGTCTTAAAAAATCGGTGTTTTTAAAATATTCGTTTCTTAAAAATGAGTTGCCGTCAAAGTCGTCATAACCCGTCTTGACATGACCGCTTCGGTAGCAGTCGCAATATTTCATACAGATTTTGTTGCGCTCTTCTTCAAGACTGTTCTGACATCTTGAATTCCACACGATAGCAAGGTGTCCGTCATGAGTTAATATCCGTCGGCACTCCGCCTTGAATCTCGCCTTATCGAACCAATGAAACGCTTGTGCAACGGTTATCAGGTTAATACTTTTGGCGTTAAGCGTTGTGCTTTCCGCTGAGGCAACAACCGTTTTTACCTTGTCGCCCAAAGCTTTTTTGAGAACCGAGAGCATATCCGAGTTAGGTTCAACCGCCGTTACGCTCCACGGCTTTTTGAGCAGCGCAGATGTGAAAATGCCTGTGCCTGCGCCTATATCAGCCACGGCTTCGGCGTTAGTCATATCGTAAAGCCAATCAATAAGCTTCTCGGGATATGACGGACGATACTTTGAATAAAGCTCCGCCTTACCCGTGAATTTGTTCTCATTCATTGCAGTATGTCCTTCCGTTTTCGATTTTTACTTTACCTGAGCACATAAGCTCGACCGACTCGGGAAGAATTTTCCACTCCGCCTGCTCCATAACGCGTTTTTGAAGTATCTCGGGAGTGTCATTTTCCTCAACATAAACCGCCCTTTGCATAATAATCGGTCCGCCGTCGGGAATTTCGTTTACTATATGCACCGTAGCACCCGTAACCTTAACACCCTTTTTCAGAGCTGCTTCGTGAACATGAAGCCCGTAGAAGCCCTCACCGCAAAACGACGGTATAAGCGACGGGTGAATGTTTATGATTCGGTTTTCGTACTTTTTTGTGAACTCCTTTGAGAGTATTGACATAAAGCCCGCAAGAACAATTAACTGAATATCGTTTTCTTCGAGATTTTTTAAAATCTCTTCTTCAAATCTTTCCTGGCTTCCGAGCTCTTTTTTTGAGCATACAACCGATTTTATACCGTGATTTTCGGCTCTTTTGAGCGCGTATGCAGTCTTTGAGGAGGACACCATCAAAACTATCTCGCCATGCGGTATCTTACCGTTTTCCTGAGCGTTTATAAGAGCCTCAAAATTTGTTCCGCCGCCGGAAACAAAGACGGCTATTTTTGTCTTCAGCATATTTTAACACCGTCTTCGCCGCTTGCGGTTTCACCTATGATATATGCATCTGTGCCGCTTTCGCGAAGGATTCTTACGGCCCTGTCGGCGTCTTCGGGGGCAACTGTTATGCTCATTCCCACGCCCATATTAAAGGTGTTGAACATATCCCTTTCCGGAATGTTGCCGGTTTTTTCGATAATATCGAATACGGGGAGTATTTTAAGAGCTTTTTTCTCGATAACAGCGGTTATGCCTTCCGGCAGGCTTCTTGGAATATTCTCATAAAAGCCGCCGCCGGTTATGTGCGATACAGCCTTAATTTTAACTTCCTTTGCGAGCGCAAGCACGGGCTTTACATATATCTCGGTGGGAGTTAAAAGAGCCTCGCCTATGGTCGAGCCGAGCTCGTCATACGTCTTATCTATACCGCCCTTGTCAAAATCGAATACCTTTCTGACAAGCGAAAATCCGTTTGAATGTACGCCGCTTGAGGGCAGGGCGATTATAACGTCACCGGCCTTTACCGATTTGTTGTCAAATACATCGGGCTTGTTAACTATGCCTACCGTGAATCCGGCAAGGTCATAGTCGTCCTCGGGCATCATACCTGGATGCTCGGCTGTTTCACCGCCTATTAGAGCACAGCCGGCTCTGACGCAGCCTTCTGCAACGCCCGATACTATTGATGCTATCTTTTCGGGATAGTTTTTTCCGCAAGCGATGTAATCAAGGAAGAAAAGAGGTTTTGCACCACAGCAGATAACGTCGTTTACGCACATTGCAACGCAGTCTATGCCTATGGTGTCGTGTTTGTCTAAAAGCATAGCGATTTTAAGCTTTGTGCCTACGCCGTCGGTGCCGCTTACGAGTATCGGCTCCGAGCACATCTCATCCTTGAGGTCAAAGAGTCCGCCGAAGCCGCCTATATCCGACATTGCTCCCGAAGTGAGAGTCCTTTTGATATGCTGTTTCATAAGCTCAACTGACTTGTATCCGGCGGTTATGTCAACACCGGCAGCCTTGTAGCTCTCGGAAAAGCTCTTTTCCATTATAAATTCTCCTTTTCATTCTTTTCGCTTATCTTCTTTTCAAACTGAGTTTTGTTGGTGTCGGCAGGTATTTCTATCGGATACTTGCCGTTGAAGCAGGCGGCACAGAAGTCAAGCTTGCAGCCGTCGGCAAGCTCGAAGACGTGTTCTTCGCTGAGAAATCCGAGCGAATCCGCACCGATTATTTCGCGTATTTCATCTATTGAATGGTTGTTTGCTATAAGGTTTTCGGCCGAGTCTATATCCGTTCCGAAATAGCACGGATGCCTGAACGGGGGAGCCGAAACGCGCACGTGAACCTCTTTTGCCCCTGCGTCGCGGAGCTGTTTAACTATTCTCGCACTTGTTGTTCCTCGGACTATGGAGTCGTCTATCATAACAACTCTTTTGCCCTTTACTGTGGAACCTATCACATTGAGCTTTATCCTGACATCGCTTTCGCGCTGCTCCTGAGTCGGCTGTATAAACGACCTGCCTATATATTTGTTTTTGATAAAGCCCATACCGTAGGGGATTCCAGATTTTTTAGCATATCCCATTGCGGCGTCAAGACCGCTGTCGGGCACACCTATTACAACGTCGGCGTCAACGGGATGCTCTTCGGCGAGAAATTCTCCGGCCTTCTGCCTTGCCAAATGAACCGAAGCACCCTCGATAACGGAATCGGGACGTGCGAAATATATATATTCAAATACGCAAAGAGCCTTTTTGCGGTCGGAGCAATGACCCTCTATTGAGCGCATACCGTATTTGTCGATAACCACTATTTCGCCGGGGCGCACATCGCGTACATATTCTGCACCGAGAGTGGATAAAGCACAAGATTCGGAAGCGAATATCGTTTTACTGCCCTTTTTGCCTATGCAAAGCGGACGAAATCCGAGCGGGTCACGCGCCGCTATGAGCTTTGACGGCGACATTATGATAAGAGAATAAGCTCCCTTTAGGCGGTACATTGCCGAAAAGACCGCCGCCTCAATTGACGGAGCGGCAATTCGCTCCTTGGTTATGATGTATGAAATAACCTCGGTGTCGCTTGTCGAGTGAAAAATCGAACCGCTCATCTCAAGTTCTCTGCGAAGCTCGGCGGCGTTTGTAAGATTGCCGTTGTGAGCGAGAGCCATGCTGCCCTTTATGTGGTTTACTACCATCGGCTGCGCGTTCTCTCGTGAGCCGCCGCCCGTGGTGCCGTAGCGGACGTGACCGACAGCCATTTGCCCCATACCGAGCGAAGCAAGTTTTTCACGGCTGAACACGTCATTTACAAGCCCCGCATCCTTGTAGCAGTTAATAACGCCGTCGTCATTTACCGCTATTCCGCAGCTCTCCTGACCGCGGTGTTGAAGTGCAAAGAGCGCATAATATGCCGCGGACGCCACGTCTGCGGTCTCTTCGGAGTATATACCGAAAACGCCGCACTCCTCATGAATACTGTCAAACATATAATACCTCGTAAATTGCTTTTGTAAACTGCTTAGTCTTTAAGGCCGAGACGACGGAATACTTCGTTGTAAGCTTCTTCCACATTGCCGAGATCGCGGCGGAAGCGGTCCTTATCGAGCTTCTCGTTTGTCTTGACATCCCAGAGACGGCAAGTGTCGGGCGATATTTCGTCGGCAAGGATTATTGTGCCGTCGGGAAGTCTGCCGAATTCGATTTTAAAGTCAATAAGCTTCATTCCGGCAGAGAGGAAATACTTTTTGAGGCACTCGTTTACTTTTCTTGTGTAATTCTTTATTGTGTCGATTTCGTCCTGAGTCGCAAGTCCGAGTGCGAGCGCATAATCGTCGTTAATAAACGGATCGCCGAGCTCATCGTTTTTGTAGCTGAATTCAAGAATGGGGCAGAGGAGCTCTTTTCCCTCGGGAACGCCCATTCTCTTTGAAAAGCTGCCTGCGGCCACATTTCTTACTATTACCTCAAGCGGAACTATTGAAACCTTTTTAACGGCGGTTTCGCGGTCGCTGAGCTCTTTTATAAAATGAGTGGGAACTCCGTCTTTTTCGAGCAGACCGAATACATAGTTTGACATTTTGTTGTTAACTACGCCCTTACCCATTATGGTGCCTTTTTTCTCGCCGTTAAAAGCGGTTGCGTCGTCTTTATAATCAACTATTACAACGCCGTCCTCATCCGTTGCAAAAACCTTTTTTGCCTTACCTTCATAGAGCTGTTCAAGCTTTTTCATAATTTGTATATCTCCTTCTGTTTTAGTTTTTAAATTGATTTGAAATTATATCATCTTTTTCACGAACCGCTTCGGCCATTTCTTTTCTCATACCGCGCAGCTTCTCCCGAAGAGAGTCGTCGGAGAGAGCAAGCATTTGAGCCGCGAGAATTGCGGCGTTTTTGCCTCCGCCCAAAGCCACCGTGGCTACGGGAATGCCGGACGGCATCTGTACCGTGGCCAAAAGTGCGTCGAGTCCGCCGAATGACGAACCCACCGGAACGCCTATTACCGGTAAAACGGTGTTGGCGGCAAGCACTCCGCCGAGATGAGCCGCCATACCGGCTATTGAAATTATAACTCCGAATCCGTTTTCCTCGGCGTTCTTTGAAAAGGCTGACGCCTCGTCCGGTGTGCGGTGTGCCGACATCACGTGAACCTCAAAGGGTATTTCGAGCTTTTTAAGCTCGGTTGCCGCTTTTTCGGCTGTGGGCAGATCGCTGTCAGAGCCCATGATTATTGCAACTTTTTTCATCTTTTGTTCCTCCGGTAAAATATAAAGCGGCGTAGTTTTATACTACGCCGTTCTTTAATAATACATTTTTTCGCAACTATTGCGTTTTTTCATTTTTGCCGCACCTATTTTGCTGCGGTATAATTTTGCACAACGGCAGAGTATTTGCGAATTCATCAAATCATTTCCGTAAAGGCTTTTGATAAAAAGCATTCTTATACCTCCGTCAGCACAAAAACTATACTGTAATTTTACTTTTTACGACAGAAAAAATCAATACCAAAAACCGCGGAATTTTAAAATTGGATACATCAACAAGTATCATAAAATAAAGTAATGCCGTTTGTCTAAAATGACAAGTACGTCTTACTTTTCGGAAACGGCCTCGGCGGCATTTTCAACGTGCGAGCTTTTTGTCTGCTCGTTGAGCCAATCTGTGATGTCTTTGGTTACGGCGTCACGGTCGATTTCGTTAAGCAGCTCATGTCTGTCGCCGGGGTAAAGCTTCATTTCGACCGAACTATGTCCGGTCTTTTTCAATGTCATGAATACCTCGGTTACACCCTTGCCGTATTCGCCGACAGGGTCGTTTTCGCCGGCAATTAAAAATATCGGCTTATCATTCGGAACCGCGCGGTACCAGTCCTTGCCCGAGATTTGCTTCAAAAGCGAAAACAGAGTTTCAAAGCCGTTTGCGGTAAAGACAAAGCCGCAGTAGTCGTCATCTATGTATTTTTTAACCTCTTCCTTGTCCTTCGAAAGCCAGTCGAATTGTGTTTCGTTTTCGGTGCGCTTGTTGTATTTTCCGAAGGCGAGCGAATTGAGAAAGTCCGAACGATGATGGTCGCCGCTGCGCTTTTCAATTGCTCTTGCCAAGGCTGCACCAAGACCTGCGGCAGGGTTGGCACCGCTTGTTCCGCACCATATCGTACCGTCTATGGTGTCGGGATATTTTGCAGTATATGCGCGTGCGAGGAACGAACCCATGCTGTGTCCGAAAAGGTACACAGGGAGTCCCGGATATTCGCGTCTTGCTATGTCGTTTAATTGCTTCATATCGTCAACAAGGCTTTCAACGCCGTTTTCACCGAAGTAGCCGAGCTCGCTGTCGTCGCTGACGGAATTGCCGTGCCCCAAAAGGTCGCATATAAATACGGCATAACCGTTCTTACAAAGCTCAACGGCAAATCTTCCGTAGCGGTTAGAGTGCTCAGCCATTCCATGCGTTATCTGAACCACGCCTTTTACGCTTCCGTAGTCTGCGGGGGAAGCCGACTGAGCATATATATCGCAGAGCCCCGATACTGATTTAAAGCTGTATTCATTGGTTAAAAAGTCCATAATGACACCTCATATGAGAGATTTATAATAATTTAAGCCCGAATCATCAGGCTTTTAATTTGACTATTATATCATACTAATGACGTAATTGTAATGTTGCATTAACATTTTCGTGCATATTCACAATCATTTTCGTGAATTTTTGTCTAATCGGACGATATTGTTCTTTTGCATGGTTAAAACTCGTGAAAATCGTTGCAAAACATAAAATGATGTGTTATTATTTTATGCATTGAATATGGGGGTATAGCTCAGCTGGGAGAGCGCTTGAATGGCATTCAAGAGGTCAGCGGTTCGATCCCGCTTATCTCCACCAAACTAAAAAAACGCACTTTCGCTATTGTCAGCGGAGGTGCTTTTTATCTTTCCGGCAGAATATATCTCCGTGTTCTGTATTTTGCGGCACGATTCTTGCGGCTTTTGAATCGGGCTTTTAAATAATCGGAGGGAGAAAATTTGCGGTTTTCTACTTTTTGCGAGTATACATATGATGAGGAAGGTCATCGGTTTGCCGAGTACGGAATATGCTGTAAAACAGGTTCGACCGATGTTAAAATACGTGGCATAACTCTCGAAAAGAGCGAAATCGACGAGCTGCTGGCTATGCTGAGATCCGGCAGACCGGAGATGTGTCATATACAATATATAATAGAAGATTTTATAACGCTGAAGAGCAGCGTCATATAGTGCGATAAGCAATCAGCGAAAATGTCGTTTTGCGACACAGGCTCCTGTAATCCCAATTTAATAATCGGTTAATCGGTCGTCACCGACATCGGCGTGATGTAAAAGCAGATCCTCAAATTGTTTGTGCAATTTGAGGATTTTTTATTGTGCTTTATAATATTTTATGTTATTATTAAATGAAATTTTTTATTGGGGGAATCTTAATGGATTTTAAATCGGATTCGTTTATGTACGGATTGGGTATATGTATTGTCCTTTTCGTCATTGCACAGTCGGTGTTTTTCCTTGTGCGCGCCGTGAGGAGGGCAAAAGCACTCGGAATTGAGACCTCGACTGTCAAAAAAACAATATCATCAAGTGCCGTTTTCACGGTAGCTCCGGCACTTGCGATAGTTGCTACGGTAATAACTCTTGCTAAGGCTCTCGGTATAGTTCTTCCGTGGATACGTCTTTCGGTAATCGGCGCAATACAGTATGAGGTACCGGCCGCCGAGGCAGCCGTTGAGGCATTCGGAATTTCAAGCGGAATTTCACAGGAGATAACCGATCCAAAGATTTTTGCAACTGCTGCATGGGTTATGACTATCGGCAGCGTTATGCCGCTTGTGCTTGTTCCGTTTGTACTCAAAAAAATACAAAAGGGTATGAATAAGGTCGCGAGTAAGGACAGCAGATGGTCCGACCTTATGTCTGCCGCGGCTTTTATAGGTCTTATTTCCGCCTTTATCGGCAGAGCACTCGCAGGCTCCGGTGATAAATTCGTAGTAGGCGACGGTGCCGGCGTAATGTCCGTAGCGGCGCTTCTTTCGTCAATGCTCTTTATGTTCATTCTCGAAAAGCTGTCCGATAAGCATAATATAAATTGGCTCAAGCCTTTTGCCATGCCGTTTAGTATGATACTTGCAATGATACTCGTAATGATACTTGCCAAGGTTCTTCCGTCGGGCATTGCGACATTTGAATGGAGGGGTTAAGGATGAAGAAAAAGAGAAGCTACTCTGACAGCGTTCATTTTTACGGAATTATATGGGATATTGCCGCCTTGCTCGTCTTTATGATGATTCCGGTTTCTATTTGCCTGCATTTGAATGTATGGCCCGAGGCTAAATATATACTCAAGGGACTTTTACCCGTTGCCATGATATTTTACCCGTCGGCGGTTATAGAGGTTCTTACATACACCCCCTTACTCGGTGCCGGCGGAACATACCTCGGCTTTGTAACCGGTAATATTACAAACCTTAAGCTTCCGTGCGGTCTCAATGCCATGGAGAATGCGGGCGTTCGCGCAAATTCGGAGGAAGGCGAGGTTGTATCAACAATCGCAATAGCCACTTCATCTATCGTTACTACGGTAATAATAGCTCTCGGAGTGCTTGTGTTTTCTCCCTTACTTCCGTATATCACGGCAGAGGACTCGCCGCTTACCCCGGCATTTAATCAGGTCGTTCCGGCGCTGTTCGGCGCACTCGGAATAAGCTATTTCCGCAAGCATTGGAAGATATCGATAATACCGCTTGCCGTAATAGTTTTAGTTTTGCTTATCAATGGCTCCGTAGGTTCCGGAGTGCTTATACCCGTAGGTGTTGTTGTTGCTCTTCTCAGCACTCATATCCTTTATAAAAAAGGCTGGGTAAAATAATTAACGGCAATTTAATAAAACAGGAAAAGTGTATTAAGATTGTTTTGGGAGGCGTTATTTTATGGGGACACAAAACAGCGGCTCATCGGTTGATACCGAAGGCGTAAAGACCAAAAGACGCGGCCTTTTCAGCAAAGAAGCGGACGAAGGATATGTGCCGAACAGAGAGCTTTTTGCTTATTCTGCGGCTCTCGCCGGGCAAAATCTCACTTATCAGTTTGTAACACAATGGCTGTTTTATTTCTGTACCGACGTACTTAAAATAGGTGCCAGAAAAGTCGGATTTTTCACCGGATTTTCACGAATTTGGGACGCTCTGAACGACCCGATAGTAGGTGCGATAATTGACCGCAGAAGATGTAAAAACGGTCAGAAACTGCATCCGTATCTCGGTAAGCTGCCGATTTTTATCGGCATATTGACTGCTCTTATGTTTGTGGATTTCGGCGTGGGAGAAACCGCGGCCATGGTAATAATCCTCTGCGTTTATATCGGCTGGGATTTTACATATTCATTTCAGGATGTTGCCCTGTGGGGTATGATGTCGTTGATTTCGCCGCACCCTCACGAGCGAGCGAGGGTTTCTCAGTGGCTTAACATAGGCGTCGGAGCGGCGTGGGGCGCAATAAGCCTTATTCCGATGATAATGGGCGCAAGAGAAAAAATAGGAATAAGTGAAAAGCTGTTATTCCTTATTTTCGGCATTGTATTCGGTTTAGGCGGCGAGCTAATGTCAATACTTGCATACAAGACTAAGGAGCGAGTTGAATTTGTTGCACCGCCTAAGCAGTCGCTTCTAAAAGACATTGCGATGCTAAGGTACAACAAAATACTCATTTTACTCTTGCTTGCGCAGATTCTCAACTTCTTCAACGGAGCCATAGCGTGGATATATTTCTTTAAATACTGCGTCAGCGTAAATATCGGCGGTAAGGTTATAAACGGTGAAACGGTGCAATTCTATTACGGCATACTTGTCAGTGCGTTTTCCGCCGTAAGTATGTTCTTTGCCGTAAAGCTTGCAGATAAGCTCGGCGGTATGAAAAATATGGTCGTACTGGCGCAGGTTATGAATGCCGCTTTCAGAGTCGTGGCTTTCTTTATAGGCTTTGACACGCTCCCCAAGATGATAGCGGTAATCGCCATAATATCCGTCTCGTCCGTACCGACGAATATGGTCGGTATAGCTCAGCGTGCGCTTCTTTGCGATTCCATAGACTATACCGAATGGAAAACCGGCAAGCGAACCGAGGGTATATCAAATTCCATGCAGAATTTGACGAGCAAATTCGTAGACGCCTTAAAGCTGATATTCAGCGGACTTGTACTTTCGGGGCTCGGTTACGACGCGAATTTGGGCCTTGAGGGCCAGACGCAGGCTTTTTATAAGGCTCAGTGGCCGCTCTTTATGCTCCTTCCGGCACTTGGCTCTGTGCTCTATCTCATTCCGTTTTTATGCATACGTTATTCAAAGGCTCAGCGTGCGCAGGTCGAAAAGGATCTTGCGGAAAGACACGCGGAGTCACTTGCAAATGATGAAACCGAATCCGTCAAATAAACATAATAATACGGCGTTTTACGTATATAATTCGTGCAAAACCGAATAATTATACATTACACTTGCATAATTTGACCGATAGTGATATTATATATCCATTAAACTATTACGGAGGAATCGTAATGAAAAAAGCATTAAAAGTAATTTCGCTTATGCTCGTAGCCGTTTTAATGGTTATGTCGTTTGCAGCCTGCGGCAGCAAGGATGACACGGCAACCGGCTCGGATACGTCCAAGGAAGCAAAAACACCGGCAGTTAAGGTAATCGACGTTAACCTTACGGATGAAGAATATGCGTTCGGCGTTGACAAGAATCAGCCCGAGCTTCTCGAAAAGGTCAACAGCTTTATTGCCGAAATCAAAGCTAACGGAACTTTCGACGCAATATGCAATAAATATTTCGCCGGCGGCACTCCCGATGTAATCAAGTCAGCTGCTCTTGATTCTACCAAGGATCAGCTTGTAGTTGCCACCAACGCGGCTTTTGAACCGTTTGAGTATACAAACGGCGACGGTTACAGCGGTATCGATATGGAAATAGCAAAGGCTCTTGCGGATTATCTCGGCAAAGAGCTCGTTATCCAGAATATGGACTTTGACTCGGTTTGCCTCTCGGTAGGTCAGCACAAGTGCGATGTCGCAATGGCAGGTCTTACCGTAAAGGCCGAGAGAGAAGAGTATGTAACTTTCTCTACTCCTTATTACAAGGCTTCTCAGAGACTTGTAGTTAAGGGCTCCGATACCAAGTTTGACGGTTGCACCGACGCCGCTTCTGTTGAGGCTATCCTCAACACTCTTGACAGCAGTGTAAAAATAGGCGTTCAAAACGGCACCACAGGTCAGCTTTACTGCGAAGGCGACGCGGAGATGGAGTTCCCCGGACTTAAAGCTGTTTGTGTAGGCTACAAGAGCGGTTCTCTTGCCGTTCAGGATATGATCAACGGCAATATCAATTATGTTATAATTGATGCTGCTCCCGCGGCTTGCATTGCTCAGTCCATCAACGAAGTAAACTGAACTGCGGTTAAGACTTAACACTTCAATGCCTCACCTAATAAAAGTGGGGCATTGTTTATATTAAAGTAAGGATTTTGATACATGGGTAATTTTGATATTAGGGTCAAGCGCTTTATTGATGTATTTATAAACGCAGGTGCCTATAACAAGGTTCTGTTAGGCCTTAAAAATACTATTATAATAGCTGTATTGGGTCTTGTTATCGGTATACTTATAGGTACTCTTATAGCCACAATCAGAGTTTTGCCGAAATACAGAAGACTGCCTCGTATTTTAAACGGCTTTTGCAGCTTCTATGTAAGCCTTTTCAGAGGAACGCCGGTAGTTGTGCAGCTTCTTGTGTTTTACTATGTGCTTTTACCTCTGTTAAACATTAAAATGACGTCGGTTGCGGTATCCGTATGTGTGTTCGGGCTTAACAGCGCGGCATATGTTTCCGAGATAATGCGAAGCGGCATACAGTCGGTCGACCACGGCCAAATGGAGGGCGGCAGAGCCGTAGGAATGAGCTACGGAACCACGATGATGAAAATTATCATTCCGCAGGCAATAAAAAATATTCTGCCTACGCTCGGCAACGAATTTATCTCTCTTATAAAAGAGACATCGGTAGTAAGCTTCGTCGGCGCTACCGACCTTTACGTTGCATTCAACTATATAGGCAGCAACAGCTATGAATTTATGGTGCCGTATCTTGTTATGGCAATCATTTATATTTTGATGGTGCTGATAATCAGCTTCTTCATTAAGATTATGGAAAGGAGCCTGAAGAAGAGTGATAGAAGTCATTGATCTTTGCAAAAGCTTCGGCGACCTCTCCGTGCTAAAGGGTATTAACCTTAAAATAGAGCAGGGCGAAAAGGTAGTTATAATAGGGCCGTCGGGTTCCGGTAAAAGCACGCTGCTTCGTTGCCTTAACTGTATGGAGGATCCTACGTCCGGCAAGGTGCTTTATCACGGAGTAGACCTTACGGATATGAAAGTCAATATTAACAGGCAGCGCGAAAAGATAGGAATGGTCTTTCAGCACTTTAATCTCTTTAACAACAAGACCGTTATAGAGAATATAATGCTGTCACCCGTGCTTTGTGAGAAACGCAGAATGAGAAAGCTTCGCCGTCAAAGGACACTCGGCAAAGCCGATACCAAAGAACCCGTCAAGACCACTAAGCAGATAAAAGAGGAAGCGCATAAAAATGCTCTTGAGCTTCTCGACAGAATAGGGCTTGCCGATAAGGCCGATGTGTATCCGTCTCAGCTTTCCGGCGGTCAAAAGCAGCGTGTTGCAATAGTGCGCGCGCTTGCCATGAATCCCGATGTCATTCTTTTTGATGAGCCTACAAGTGCCCTTGACCCGGAGATGGTAGGCGAGGTTCTTGAGGTTATGAGAGAACTTGCCAAGGAGGGTATGACAATGGTCGTTGTTACCCACGAAATGGGCTTTGCACGCGAGGTCGGCGACAGAGTTTTGTTTATGGACGATGGAAAGATTCTCGAAGAAAATGCTCCTGAGGAGCTTTTCACGAATCCGCAAAATCCGAGGCTGCAGGAATTTCTTTCAAAAGTTTTATAAAAAGTGTTGACAAATCAAATCTTTGGTATTATTATACTTTAAACCGCTAAAATATTGAGGTAATAATCAATGCGTAATCTTGTCTTTACAGCTTCATACTATTACTTTTACTTTATCAACTTTTTTGGTAGGGTTAGTATGAATTTTGCTGCAAAACAGATAGCGTGCTGAGATTTAAAGTGTTTTGGTAAATGCGTCCCGCAGTGAAATTCGCTGCGGGACTTTTTATTTTTCAGAGTAAGGAGCAAAACAATGGTAGTAATTTTAAAAGACGGTGCAGACAGTAAAAAAGTAAAAAATCTTACCGACTGGCTCGAAAATCAGAAAATTTCTGTTCATAAGGTTATAGGCGAGTACCAGACGATTTTAGGCCTTATCGGTGATACGAGCAAAATTGATATTGACCTTATTCAGGGTCTTGACATAGTTGAAAAGGTAAAAAGAATTTCCGAGCCGTATAAAAACGCCAACAGAAAATTTCATCCGGACGACACGATTATTGATGTCGGCGGACATAAAATAGGCGGCGGAAATTTCCAGTATTTTGCAGGTCCTTGCTCGGTTGAGAGCCGCGAGCAGATAATCTCGATAGCAAAAGACGTCAAAAAGGCCGGTGCCAATATTTTAAGAGGCGGCGCCTTCAAACCGCGCACTTCGCCCTATGCTTTCCAGGGAATGCGCGCCGAGGGACTTGAGCTTTTGCTTGAGGCGAAAAAAGAAACAGGTATGCCGATAGTTACCGAAATTATGGACGCGTCTCATATTGATTTGTTTGAGAATGTGGACATAATTCAGGTCGGAGCAAGGAATATGCAGAATTTTGAGCTTTTAAAGGAGCTCGGCAGAATAGACAAACCCATTTTCTTAAAGCGCGGACTTTGCGCTACACTTCAGGAATTTCTTATGAGTGCCGAATACATTATGGCCGAGGGCAACCAAAAGGTTATACTCTGCGAGCGCGGCATAAGAACCTTTGAGACCGCCACGAGAAATACCCTCGATCTTTCGGCTGTCGCAATGCTCCACGAAATGACGCACCTCCCCGTAGTAGTTGACCCGAGCCATGCTTCGGGTATCGCAAGACTTGTAAAGCCGATGTCCTTTGCGGCTGCCGCCTGCGGCGCAGACGGCCTTATGATAGAGGTTCACAACGACCCTGCAAAGGCTCTTTGCGACGGTCCTCAGGCTCTTCGTCCGGAGGAATTCGCAGAGGTAACGAGAGGCGTTAACGCTATAAGAGAAACGGTAAACAATCTGTAATTTTGAGAGGCGATAAAGATGAATATAGCAATAGTAGGTTTGGGACTTATCGGCGGCTCAATAGCCAAGGCAATCAAATACAATACGGACAATACCGTTTACGGCTATGATATTGACCGCGGAGTTCTGCTGAAAGCAAAGCTTTTGGGAGCTGTTGACGAGGAACTCACAAGTGACATTCTCCCGACGTGCGATATGGTGATTTTGGGACTTTACCCTAACGATACGCTTGAATTTGTACGCACTCATGCGGATAAGATAAAAAAAGGTGCCATTGTTATGGATTCCTGCGGCGTAAAGCGCGTCGTCTGCGAGCCGCTCTGGAAGGTAGCCTCCGAAAACGGCTTTACGTTTATCGGAGCGCACCCAATGGCAGGACTTCACTTCTCGGGCTTTGAATATTCCGATGTCGGTATGTTCTCCGAGGCTTCCATGATAATTATCCCATCAAAGGATGTCAAAATCGAGGACTTGGAGGCCGTTAAAGGCTTATATCTAAAGCTCGGATTTACAAATATTCAAATATCGACTCCCGAGGAGCACGACAAGATAATAGCCTATACCTCTCAGCTTGCCCACGTCGTTTCAAACGCCTATGTTAAAAGCCCCGAGGCGGAAGTGCACAAGGGTTTTTCGGCAGGCAGCTACAAGGATTTAACGCGTGTCGCAAAGCTCAATGAGACTATGTGGACAGAGCTTTTCCTTGAAAATGAGGATAATCTCATAAACGAGGTGGACGGCATTATAGCAAATCTGCAAAAGTATTCAAAGGCTCTCAAGGAGCACGACGCTGTCACGCTGAAGGCACTTCTCAAGGAGGGTCGCGAGCGCAAAGAAAAGATAGACGGTATGTATAAAAACTAAAATCGTCGATTCGGAGGCATTATGAAAACAGTTGAAGTAGACGCTGCCGTGCGTTATAATATTGTAATTGACAAGGGCATTTTGCCGAAAAGCGGCGATATGATAAAAGAGGTCACTTCCGCCGAAAGGGTGGCTGTGATAACCGACGATACCGTAGATAAGCTTTATTCGGATGTCGTTATGAAGTCGCTCTCCGACGCAGGCTTTGAAACCTTTAAATTTGTATTTCCGCATGGGGAAAAATCAAAAAACATATCAACATTTTCTTCAATACTTGAATTTTTAGCCGATAGCGGACTTACAAGAACCGACGCCTTGGTGGCGCTCGGCGGCGGAGTTGTCGGCGACGTCGCGGGATTTGCCGCCGCAAGCTATCTGCGAGGCATAGATTTTATACAGATACCGACTACGCTTTTGGCGTGTGTTGACTCGTCCGTGGGCGGAAAAACCGCAATAGACCTAAAGGCAGGTAAAAACCTTGCCGGCGCGTTTTATCAGCCGAAGCTTGTTATAGCCGACTTCGAAACGCTATCCACTCTTACCGACGGGATTTTTGCCGACGGAATGGCAGAGGTCATTAAGTACGGAGTGATTTTTGACAAAGCGTTTTTTGAGTTTCTGCGCGATAACGAGGCAAAAGACAATCTCGAATATGTGATAACTCGCTGTGTGGAGTTAAAGCGCGACATTGTAAATGCCGACGAAAAGGAAAAAGGCGTCAGAGCACTTCTGAATTTCGGCCATACCGTAGGTCACGCCATAGAAAAATGCAGCGGATATAAAATTCCACACGGAAGTGCGGTTGCCGTCGGAATGGTAATAATATCGAGGGCGGCATATAAATGCTCCTTCTGCGGCGAAAATTACGCCGATATTATAGCGTCACTCAATAAAAAATATTCTTTGCCCGTCAGCACCGATTTTTCCGCAAGCGAGCTTTCGTCCGCGGCTATGGCGGATAAAAAACGGTCGGGCGACAAAATAAAACTGATAATTCCCGAAGCTCTCGGTAACTGTGTTATAAAAAGTGTACCGACTTCGGAGCTTGAAAAAATAATCGGTGAGGGACTCTGTTAATGAATATAAGGCTGAAACCGTGCCGCTTTTGCGGTGAAGTCACGGCAATATCGTCAAAATCTGACGCTCACAGGCTTTTAATTGCCTCGGCGCTCAGCGACAGACCGACTTTTATAAGGTGCAACGCGCGTTCTGCCGATATAACGGCAACGGTGAATTGCCTTAATTCGCTCGGGGCGGATATAAAATTTGTTGATGGCGGCATTTCGGTTAAACCCATCAAAGAAAAAAGAAAAAGTGCCGTACTCGATTGTAATGAGAGCGGCTCAACCATCAGATTTTTACTTCCCGTTGCCGCATCACTCGGTACAAACACCGAGTTTACCGGTGGCGGCAGACTTCCGGAACGTCCGTTGTCTCCGCTGCGTGAACAAATGGAGGCTCACGGTGTCGTCTTTTCACCGATAAATGTATTCCCGGTTAAAATAAACGGCGAAATGACATCGGGTGAATTTACGATTAAGGGAAATATAAGCTCGCAGTTTATTACGGGGCTTTTGTTTGCACTGCCGCTTTTAAACGGCAACAGCATTATTAATGTTATACCGCCCGTCGAATCAAGGCCGTATATAGATATGACGCTTAATACGTTGAAAAAATTCGGTATATCCGTCACGGAAAAAAGTAATTCCTTCTTTATACCCGGAGGGCAGAAATATGCTTCGCCGGGTACTGTCGAATCTGAGGGCGATTGGTCAAATTCGGCATTCTTCCTGACGGCAGGTGCCGTTTCGGGCAGAGTCACCGTAACGGGGCTTGACGTCTCGTCCGTTCAGGGCGATAAACAAATACTTACGATTCTCAAAGAAATGGGAGCCGAAATAACCGTGGAGCAAGGAAGTATAACCGTTAAAAAGGGTGATTTGCACGGCATAAATATCGATGCGCGAAATATTCCCGACCTTGTTCCGATAATTTCCGTGGCAGCAGCCGCGGCAAATGACGGCGAGACCGTTATAACGGGTGCCGAGAGGCTTAAAATAAAGGAGTCCGACAGACTCACGGCAGTTTACGAAAGTTTTAAAGCTCTCGGAGTCGATATATCGAAAACCGATGACGGACTTGTGATAAACAAAACCGGTATTGTCGGCGGCGGTGCTGTCAGCGGCTATAACGACCACCGGATGGTTATGGCTCTCTCTGTTTTGTCCGCTGTTTCAAGCGGTGATATTATTTTGCGTGGGGCAGAAGCGGTAAATAAATCTTACCCGAATTTCTTTGAAGATTTTTCTTCGCTCGGAGGTAGTTACAATGTCATCAATTCTTAGAGGAAACAAGATAAATGTCTCGGTTTTCGGTCAGTCGCACTCCGAAGCGATAGGTTGTGTTATTGACGGACTGCCGGCAGGCGTAAAGCTCGACACCTTGTCAATAGAAAAATTTATGGAGAGAAGAGCACCGGGTCGCAATAAATATTCGACAACGCGCCGCGAGGCGGACAAGCCCGTAATACTGTCGGGACTTGTTGATAATACTACGTGCGGCGCGCCTCTTGCGATGATAATTGAGAATACAAATACGCGTTCGGGCGACTACGGAAATATACGGACCCTTCCGCGTCCGGGTCATTCCGACTATGCTGCAGCTGTAAAGTACAACAGCTTTAATGACATTGCGGGCGGCGGACACTTCTCGGGCAGGCTGACTGCGCCGCTTTGCTTTGCAGGAAGCGTTTGTATGCAGATTTTAAAACTAAAGGGCATAGATATTAAGGCTCATATTGCGGCAATAGGCGGCATTGAAGATGAAAAATTCGACCCCGTCAGCATAACGGACGAAAATATCGCGGAAAAAGAATTTCCCGTAATAAATGATGCTGCCGGAGATAAAATGAAGGCTGAAATTGAAAAGGCGAGGCTTGACGCAGATTCTGTCGGCGGAATTATAGAGTGTGCCGTAACGGGTGTAAAAGCAGGTTTCGGCGAACCCATGTTTGAAGGCATTGAAAATCGCCTTGCCGCCGCCGTTTTCGGAATACCTGCCGTAAAGGGTATAGAATTCGGCAGGGGCTTTTCGTCGGCGCTGCTGCGCGGAAGCGAAAATAACGATGAATTTATTGTATCGGACGGTACAGTACGAACCGAAACTAATAATCACGGCGGAATTCTCGGCGGTATAACAAGCGGTATGCCCATAGTTTTCCGCGTGGCAATAAAGCCGACTCCGTCCATAGGTAAGCCTCAACGGAGCGTAAACCTTGAAACTATGGAGGAAGAGGAGCTTTTGATAAAGGGCAGGCACGACCCTTGTATAGTGCCGCGCGCCGTACCGGCAGTCGAAGCGGTAACGGCTGTGACAATGCTTGATATAGTTCTTTAAAAAATCCGAAAGGGCAATGGCAATGGATAAGGATATTAATGAATTACGAAATGAGATAAACAGTATCGACCGCGAATTTGTGGAGCTTTTTATAAAGCGTATGGGAGTTTCGCTGTCGGTAGCCGAGTATAAGAAAAAAACCGGTATGCCGGTGCTTGACCGTTCTCGTGAGCGGGAGCTTTTAAACCGTGTAGCAAAAATGTCGGGCGACGAGATGAAAACATACACAAGGCTTCTTTATTCCACCGTGTTAAATCTCTCCCGTTCGTATCAGCACAGCTTCCTTGACAATACGTCCGTTTTGACCGAAAAAATACTGTCGGCGTCCGCAAATACCGCCGATGTTTTCCCGACTGAAGCCGTTGTTGCGTGTCAGGGCGTAGAGGGCGCATATTCGAGCCTTGCCTGCGAAAAGCTGTTCCGTTATCCCGATATAATGTTTTTTGACAGCTTTGACGGCGTCTTTTCAGCCGTTCAAAACGGGCTTTGCCGCTACGGCATATTGCCTATCGAAAACAGCACGGCAGGCTCCGTAAATAAGGTTTACGACCTTATGAGCAAAAATAAATTTTATATAGTACGCAGTATACGCCTCAAGGTTGACCACTCGCTGCTTGCAAAAAAAGGAACGTCGCTTACCGATGTAAAAGAGATTTTTTCTCACGAGCAGGCAATCAATCAGTGCTCGGAGTTTTTAAATTCTCTAAGCGGAGTTAAGGTCACCGTTTGTGCCAATACGGCAATGGCTGCCAAAATGGTCGCAGAGAGCAATCGCCGTGACGTTGCGGCTATATCTTCGGCTAACTGTGCAGGGCTGTACGGGCTTTGCCAGCTGTCATCGGATATACAGGATACGGGCAATAATTACACACGTTTTATATGTATCTGTAAAGACCTTGAAGTCTATCCCGGTGCCGATAAAACGAGCCTTATGATGACCCTGCCGCATGAGCCGGGTGCGCTTTACAATATACTTGCGAGATTTTTTGCGTATGATATAAACCTTTTAAAGCTTGAAAGCCGACCCTTAAAGGACAGGGATTTTGAATTTATGTTTTACTTTGACATAGAGTCGCCCGTTCACTCAGACGGCTTTTCTCGCGTTATAACCGAGCTGTCGGGAAGTATCGACGATTTTACGTATCTCGGCAGCTATTCCGAAGTGCTGTGATTAAATCCCGTAGGGGAAGTTATTAAGAAAACTAAATAATCTGTTTACAAAATGTTAATCAAAAGTACTTTTTGCCGAAACATTTTGTGTTTATACTAAAGACATCAAATCAAGAGAACGACATAAGCTGTTGATTTGATAAAAAGATTGTCAGATCTTTTTAGACTTTTTCATTACTTTCTCCCCCTTCTTAAAAGCAAAAAACAAACCGTCCGATCTCCCAACGGACGGTTTGTTTTTTTATCTGTTTTTTTATAAAAGCTTATTTAACACTTCCGCAAGCTCCGAAACGTTTTGGTAACGCTTTGACATCTGCGCCATGATACATTTGTTAATTACTTTGCCGAGCTTACCTTTCGGTGTGTCAATCGTGGGGTGTACTCCGAGAAGCAGCTCGTTTAAAAGAACTCCCACGGCGTAAATATCGGTAACGGGACCCGATTGGTAAATTCCGAATTGCTCCGGTGCCGCATATCCGGCAGTACCTAAATTTTTGGTGTCCGCGTACTTGCTGTCGTCTGTAAGTCTTGCTATACCGAAGTCTATGATAACTGCTTCGCCCTGCTCGGTTATTATTATGTTTGATGGCTTTATGTCGCGGTGTATTATGCCGAGGGAGTGTATAAACACAAGCCCGTTGCAAATATCGAGCGCGTATTTTACGGCAAGCTCCCGTTTGAGCGTTCCGCCGTTCGCTTCCACGATATGTCTAAGCGTTGCGCCGCTTATGTATTCCTCAAGTACGGTTACGTCCTCGTCGTTTGAGCACACTTCGTATATCGTTGCGGTATTTTTATTGAGTTGTCCTCTGAGACGTCGCAGAACGTGATCGTTGCGGTTTTTTTGACTTATCTTAACAATTTGCTTTGCCAAATCATTTTTTTGATACAGATAAACACTCGACTGCACAGAATCCTTAAGTGTGCTTTTTAACGTGTATTCTGTTTTTAGGTATTCGTCTATATAATTGCTTAATTCGCTCACGTTAAATAACTCCGTTTCGGTATCAGTAATTATAGTCGATGTTAACTCCGTGTCGCGTAAAATCGTCAATATCCGATTGTGACATCGGATTGCCTTCCTGCAAATGTATGGCTCTGAGATTAGGCGGACGATATGATTTTTCCGTCATTCCCGCCCACACCGTTGCCCGTGCCGGAACATACAGCTCCTCGATATACGTGTTAAGGTTGAATTGTTTTATGATGTTGTAATAATATCCCTCCGGAATATCCGGCAGGCGGTATGCTTTATCATTCTTGGTTTGCGGATAATATGCAACAGAAACAGCCTTCGGATTGGCGGTTGTGCTTTCCTGTCGGGAGAAAAGCACGTCTCCGTCTGTCCAGTATCTTGTTTCAAACGGCTTTCCGCCTTCCGCGATAACCTTTTTTAAATGGGTATTCGACGGCAAAATATTGAAGTCGAAGTAATGCGACGGGGTAGCATTTATGCGAAGCTCCTCAAGATAAAAGCAGTCATTTATAAAAACATACCACGTCTCGTAAGGGACGGTAAAGGACTTGTCTTTTTTTGCATATGGGTAAAAGTATAAGCCGTCTAAATCAGAGTCATACAGTACCCCGTCCTTTGACGTCATATAAGCAAATCTGCGGCTTGCGGTGTCGGCTTTTGACGGCTTCGATGTAGTTTCGATTGCCGCAAGCTTCGGGGTTCCTTCAAAAAGATAACACCAGGAATCACTATAGGAGTACAATGAATAGTCGGCTAAATAACGTCCGTATGACAATTCATACGGAAATGTGATTTTTGTAAGATTCGGCAGATTGTAAAAAACGGCCGGAGCGCAATTCGAAGAAGCCGGTAAATAGAATTGACGCTTGGAGAGGTCGTCGGCACCCTCAAATGTTATAGTCCGTATTACATCGTTGTTTTTAAACGCACCGCCTGCGATATATGTTACCGGAATGTCATGTATGAATGCGGGCACAAGCACATTTGCGCTGTGTCCCTCGTAGCCGACTATTTTAATGTATGAGCCGTTTGCTGTGGCTATCGTCTCGTATTTCAGCCCCTCCGATGACGGCGGAGAATTATCTGTAATGTTCTCTTCGGTTTTGCTGCTCCCCGTATTGCTTCCGACGGTTCCCGAACCCGTATTTCCGGTCGAATAAACGGAGCCCTCGGCTTTGTCCTGCACCGCTTCGCCTTTGCTGCCGTTTTCGGCGTATGTATTGTCGGTGCCTTCGGCGTCGTCTTTGTTATGCATAAAACTGCCGAAAAGCTTTCCGAAAAAGCCTTTTCCCTCTTGCGGTACTTCAACATATTCGTAAACATTGTCGCCGTTTTCATCGGTGACGGCTTCCCCGTTTTCGTCGGTAACGAGAACCGCCATGGTTTCGGGCTCACCTAAAGCTGCGGTGCGTATTTGTTTTCTGGTGAGTACGGCAAGAATACCGCACAGCAGAAAGGTGCATGCAAGAATCGCCGCCGCAAATATTTTTCGCCGCGCTTTTTTGTTGACGAGCGGTAAAGCATTTTCCGCTTTAGGCTTGCTTATATGCTTTTTGGTATGCTTGTGTGTCGGCTTTTCATCGTGATTGCCGTTTTTTGCGCCGCAGCTTTCCGTTGATGCCTCTGTGCCGAGTGCCGAGAAACAGTTAAGGCAGAAATTAGCCTCATCAGGCATTTCTTTCTGACAAAACGGACATCTTTTTGCCATTTTTTCCCCGTCCTTTAAAAAATGTTATTTTAAATCTTCTTCTCCAAATGATAGAAGCTTGTCCGAAACCTCATATATGCTGAGTTTTCGGTTGATGCCGTGGATTATAATACTGTCGCGCTTTATCCGTGGGTAAAGCTGTGACCTTCCGCAAAATTTAAGGGCAGTTTGACACTCGTCAAGCGAAAGACCGAGTGCCAAGGCAAGACGAATTATCTTATCGCGCGACGGAATTTTTCTGCCGTTAATCACATCGTAAAAATACACGTAGCTGAAGTCCGATTTGTTGATAATATCGGTTTTTGTCATTCCCGATTTATTTATCAGTTCTTTCCAAAAATTACTCAAATCGATATTGATGAAAGAGTCTGAATTGCTTTGAATATAGTTTTCTATCGGAACCTTACTGTCGTTTAATTCCTCCATAAGGTCATTTGTATTTTTTTCTGAGGCTTTTACCCCGGACGCCGTCATTTGAAATACCCCTTTCGTGCTGTTTTGCCGCAATAAAAATACTTTTTTAAATACAAAAGTAATTTAAAAAAGTATACAAACCGCAACAAATTGTCTATATATAAGATACTCAAAAAACGGCGGTTTGTCAATAGAAACGGCGATTTATCGCGCTTTTTGGCAGGAATACAAGTCGGAGGCTGCAAAAAGAAATTTTGATTTTGTACTCAAACGGAGAATAGCTTTTGCACAAAACCCCGTGTAATATTTTAAATAGTGTTTTTTATTGCATAAAAACGGTTTTTGATACAATTTTTATGTTTGCAAGATGCACTTTTATTATATGAAAACAAAAGGGGTATTTTTTTGATTAACATTGCGATTTGTGACAGTAACGATTTACAGCGAGAGCATATTGCCGCGCTTGCGGATATAATTTTAAGCAAATGCTCGGTAGAGCATAAGATATTTTCATTTGCGAACGGAAAAGAGATGTCGGATTTTGTTTTTTCAAGGGGCAACGTCTGCGATATAGTTTTTCTCGGTATAGACTCCGACAGTGAAAACAGACTTGAGCTCTCTTTGAGGCTTACCGACGCTTTTCCCGATGCTCAGGTGATATTAGTTTCCGCATATGCGGAAAATGTGCGGAATATTTGTGCCGTGAAGTATGCTGATTTTCTTGTGGAACCGATAAATGCCGATGATTTGCAGCTTGTTCTCATACGTGCTTTGCAAAATGTCATTAAGGCGCAGCCCGCATACATCACGTTGAGTTATGACAATGCCGTTACGGTGCTGAACACAAACGAAATCAAATACTGCGAAAGCAACGGGCGAAAACTGATTTTTCACACTCTTTCCGGAACATATACGGCATATATTAAAATAAGCGAAGCGACCGATAAATTGCCGCCGAATTTCGTTCGACTGCACAAGAGTTTCGTTGTCAATTTTGATTATATAGCCGCGATATATCCGTATGCCGCAAGACTTCGTGACGGAACCGAAATTTCGATTCCTCAAAAAAAGTATAAGGCCGTTAAGGAAATGTTTATGTCATATGCCGATGCCGGGTGAGCTGTTCAGCCGCCGCTGTAAAAAATTCTGTACATATTTTTTCTTTTTGTTTGCCAAATCGTTTTTCTGTGGTATACTACTGTTGTTTCCGCGTGGGCGCGAGTGTCATCGCTTCCGCTTGGTTTAAAGCTATAAAAAAGAAGGCGAAAAGCGGCATATGAAAGAAAATAAAAAAGAACTGATAAAGCTGATTTCAAAAATAGCGGTGGCGTTGGCCGTGTTTGTTTTTGTGCTTATAAACTATAAAGAGCTTGTAAATATAGATGTACGTGAAATTGTTTCGGCGGCTCCGTCGCTTTTGCCGGCCGTATTGTCGGTTCTTGCGATATATTGTGTAAAGGGGCTTGTGCTTGTTATTCCGGCGTCACTCGTCTATATTTCGGTCGGTATGGCATTTTCTCCTTTGACGGCGGTGCTTGTGAATATCGCCGGAATACTTGTTGAATTTACGGCGTCATACCTCTTCGGGCTTTTCCTCGGCGGCGATTATATAAATAAGATGATGCAAAAGCAAAAGTACGGTAAAAAGATACTTGAAATGCAGGAAAATAAAAAGGACGCGTCCGTTTTTCTTATGCGCTTTATAACCGTGTTTCCGCTTGATTTTGTAAGCTTGTTTCTCGGCAGCAGTAAGTATAATTTCGGAAAGTACATTTTGTTTTCGTTTCTGGGGCTTGCTCCGAGAGTAATATTGTTTACGATTCTCGGTGACAAAATATATGATTATATCCCAATGAAGCTCATAATGACCATATGTCTTTTTGCCATTCCGGTTGCGGTTATAGCGATAATAATTAAAGCCGCGGTTGACAAAAAGCGCAAAAAGAACGAAAGTAACGAAAATACGGCCGACAAAGCCGAGATGAAATGATATGATTTGACAAATTGCGCTTGCGGAAGTATAATATCCGAGATATAAAAAAAGCGTTGATGAGAAACAGTAGATAGTATTTGTCGCTTCAGAGAGCGGGCGGTCGGTGAAAGCCCTGCGGCGTTATTATCGAACCCGTCTTTGAGCTCCGCGCAGAACGCGGCGGGCGTCCCGTTACAGACAAATGAGAGCGGATTTTCCGAATACAGGTGGTACCGCAGGCTATTTTGTTAGTTTGTCCTGAATGAAGCTATAGCTTCGTTCGGGATTTATTTTTTGTTGAACCGGAGGATTATGTATGAAACTTGATAAGCTCGTAGGCGAGAGATTCAAAGAAAAGCCGTCCGACTGCGTTATTGACAGCCACGCGCTGATGCTGCGCGGCGGATATATGAAGGGCGTCGCTAACGGTATTTATTCGCAGTATACACCGCTTAACCGTATATGCCGTAAAATCGAGGATATACTTCGCGACGAGATGGATAAGGTAGGCGGCCAGGAGGTTAAATTCCCGGTAGTGCTCCCCGCAAGTCTTTGGGACGAATCGGGCAGATATGAGAGCGTCGGCAGCGAGCTTATGCGCTTTACCGACCGTAATAACGCTCGTCTTGTCCTCGGTATGACTCATGAGGAGGCGTCGGTGCAGCTTGTTCGCGAGTATGCAAATTCATATACAAAATACCCGTTTATGATATATCAGATTCAGACGAAGTTCCGCGACGAGGCAAGACCGCGCGCAGGGCTTATCCGCGTTCGTGAATTTACCATGAAGGACGCATATTCCTTCCATACTTCGCAGGAGGATCTTGAGGAGTACTACGCTGAGGTCTACGAAGCATATAACCGCATTTTTGCACGTGCCGGCTTGCCGGAGGTAGTTGCCGTAAAGTCGGATTCCGGTATGATGGGCGGCAGCGTTTCACATGAATATATGCTCTTAACTCCGGTAGGCGAGGATACAATAGCATACTGCTCCGATTGTGATTACAGAGCGAACATGGAGGCAGCGGCGAGCATTACGGAAAACAAAAAGGACGGTGACGACGAGGAGCTGAAGCTTGTCGAAACACCGAACATCCATACAATAGAGGATATTTGCACCTTCCTCGGCACACCGCTTGAAAAGTCATGTAAGGCCGTTGTATACCAGCAGAATTCGGATGACAAATTTGTTGTCGTATTTATACGAGGCGATCTCGACGTAAACGAAACCAAGCTTACTAATTATCTTTGCGAAAATATCCACCCCGGAGTTATTACGGAGGAGTGCGGTCTTAAAGCCGGATTTATCGGTCCGTGTAATTTAAGCGGCGACTTCAGAGTTGTTTATGACAGCTCGCTTAAGGGCACAAACAACCTCTCGTGCGGCGCAAATAAAGAGGGCTATCACTATACGGGCCTTTGTATGGAGCGCGACGTTCCCGATGCCGAATATGTTGATGTAGCCAAAATAACCGCCGGCGGCATTTGCCCGAATTGCGGCAAGCATACCATAAAAATTTCACGCGGCATCGAGGTAGGAAACATATTCCAGCTCGGAACAAAATATACAAAGAGTATGAATATGACATACCTCGATAAGGACGGCAACGCGCAGTACCCCATAATGGGCTGCTACGGTATAGGCGTCGGCAGACTTGCTGCGTCGGTATGTGAAGCTCACCATGATGAATACGGTCCTATTTGGCCTATGTCAATAGCACCGTGGCAGGTTCATCTTTGCTGCCTTCGCTCCGACGATGAAAACGCCAAGAGCTTTGCCGACTCCCTTTACAAGGATTTGCAGAATGACGGAGTTGAGGTCATATATGACGACAGAAACGTGCGTCCGGGCGTAATGTTCTCCGATGCCGACTTGCTCGGTGTTCCCGTAAGAGTAATAGTGAGCCCCAGAAATATGGCTGAAAATGTCTGCGAGGTTGTTACAAGAGACAAATCCGTCAGCAAGAAGGTTCCGGTTTCCGAGGTTAAGGAAACGGTTGAGCAGATGGTTCGCGATATGCTCAAAAAATATATTGTCACCCAAGACTGATTTTTTGGTTGACAATCAAAACGGTTAATGTTATACTCCTTTAAGTTTCAGCTTAAAGGAGTATTTTTATGGCGGAAAAGGAAATTAAAGCTAAAAGAAGCAACAGACAAAAAACGCTTGATATGGTATACATAGCGATATTTGCCGTAATAATTGCCGTTTGTTCGTGGATCTCGGTGCCAATGGTAGTGCCGTTTACGCTTCAGACCTTCGGTGTTTTCTGCGCCGTCGGCTTGCTCGGCGGTAAAAGGGGAACCTTGTCTGTTCTCATATATGTATTACTCGGAGCTGTCGGAGTTCCGGTATTCGCGGGATTTTCAAGCGGCATAGGCACGCTGTTCGGTGTGACCGGCGGATATATAATGGGATTTATATTCACCGCACTTATCTATTGGCTCATAACGGCGATTTTCGGGAAAAAGCTTTGGGCGATAATCCTCGGAATGGTTCTCGGACTTTTGACTTGCTATGCCTTCGGTACGATTTGGTTTATGGTCGTTTATGCGCAAAAAGCGGCACCGATAGGACTTGCGGCCGCCCTTATGAAATGTGTTGTTCCGTTTTTGATACCGGACGCGCTTAAAATCGCCCTCGCCGTAGTTATAACAAAGACGGTGCCGAAATATGTCAAAATTTTTGATTAGACCGCATCACCTTTTGTGTATGCGCTATTTTCAAGGCTGCGGCTATTCGGATGAATTTACCGAAAATATGCGGTATGTAATATCAAATCTGAAAAACGGCAGCGAGGTTCTTTTGACTCGCGGCTGTGATGACATCTGCCGCAAATGCCCCAATAACAGAAAAAATACGTGTTGCGACGGTGAAAAGGTTAAAAGCTATGACAGTGCTGTAATAAGCTCGTGCAATCTCGATTTTGACAAGGTGTATGAGTACGGCTGTCTTTATTCGCTTGTCGAAAATAATATCATAAAAAAAGATATGCTCCGCCTTGTATGCGGCGACTGCCAATGGTTTCATATATGCGGCATAGCACGGGTGTGACAAAACCTTCGATTGAACATTAAAAAGCTGCTGTAAAGGTTTATTCTTTACAGCAGCTTTTTGCGTTTTGCACGGCGTATTGTTATTTCTTAACGGTAAAGTACATAGGACTTGTAAATCCTATCATATACCTTTGACCATTTATCTTTCCCCAAAGCTCGGCTATGTACCAGCCGGGCTCACAGTTCAAGGTAAAGGACAGAGCGTCGCCGCCGTATTTTGACTCGAACACGGTCTGGCGTCCGTTTCTTATTAACCTTACCGATTCTAAGGTGATGTTGAATTTCTCCCAATGCTCTTTTCGTGTATTCGGAAAAACTTCTATTTTAATTTTTGCTTTGCCCTCCTCCAAAACATCGCCTACGTTATATTCAGCATCGCATCGCTGTGCCGTAAGTGTTATCAAAGGACCCATGGTAATTGACGTTCTTCCGTTTTGCACGGCTTTTTTTATTTCCGCACCGGTGAGCGTTTCGCTTTCGGTGCCTATGTAAGTGCAGCCGTACGGCTCCGTTTCGTCGGATTTCTTGTGCCAGTCTTTGCCGTAGGTTGCGGCAAGGTGATACCCCTTGTCAAGAAGCCCCGTCCAAAGCGAAAAGGCGCGCTCGTTTGCCGATTTTGACGGCGGAAACGGCTTTGACCATACCTCGATATAGTCCACATTTTCCCATTTTTTTACGTGATAGTCCCAAAAGCAGCCGGTGCACATCGGGCTTCCGAGCTCATACGGATGTGCTATGCCTACCATACCGCCGCGCTTTTTGACCTCGGCAATTTTTTCGTCTATGTTGTCGGGAACGGCGTCGCGCCAGTCCACAAATTCCTTGCAGTCGGTGACAAGCATATGGCCGAAAAAGGTAGTCCATTCTATTCCCTTCAGAACGGAAACGTATTTCTTTTCTCTTTCCTCGGTAATTTCGTCCCAGCCCGAAACGGTGTTGTGGTCTGTAAGGGCTATACCCGATAGCCCGTATTCCTTAGCTGTTTGCATAAGCGACTCCACGGTGAATTTGCCGTCGCTGTGCAGGGTGTGACAGTGCATTTCGCACGGAAACCATTTAAGCATTGCTTTTCACCTCGCCGAAAACTTTTATATTAAACGTACATTCGTCGGTAACAAGCGCGTGCACGTTTATCGTTATTCTGTAAAGGCCGCTCGGAAGCCTCGTTTTTATAAATCCGCGAGAGCTTTCCGTTTCCGAAATAATGTGCGTTTGGCGGCTGTCCTGCCTGTGAGCACAGCCGATATAGCCGTCCGGGCTGTCAAGCGATACCGTGAGCAGATTTTTAACAGGCAGGTATTCGTACCAAGGCTTATATCCCTTTCTGTACGGCTCCGGAGCATACTTTTCAAACCCGTCGTCTATGTATTTGTGCGCCTTTTCTTCATCGTCGAGGTTTTTCGGCGAATACGAAAATTCAATTTCCATTTTTTCAAGCTCCTCCGCAACAAAAAATTGCAGCGGAACGTTGGTTTTTGTGTCATTGGGCGTCAGCGTTTTCGTCTCTTCAAATATCAGACTCATCTTTTTCCTCCGTATTGGTGTTAATGACCTTTTCGGCAAGAGCCTCGGTCAAAAAGTCAAATATGATTATGCCGAACGGTTTATCGGGCAGAGAATATTCCGAAAACATTTTGTTTATATATTCGGCATTTTCTCTCGGGTTGCCTCTTGTGCTCAAAAAGTTTAACGCCATAATATTTTTGTGCGGTCGGTAATCGCCGAGCATGGTTGTGACGGCAGACTGCCATTTTTCCTCTTTTTTAAGGGCGTATCGGTCCTGTATTATCGCCTTTTCGTTTTTTTCGTTTCCGAACCAACATGGCAGCGGTAGGGGGTTGTCCGTCCCTTTCTGATCCTCCCAATACGAAAAATCAAGTCCGTTGTCAACAGAGGAGAGGTCGTTTGTGCCGAGCATACAACGCCTCACAAGCACTATTTTGCCGCGAACCGCTTCGAGCTTCGGTATCTTGTTTTCCGTGTACCAAAGGTCTTTTTGCGAATCTATGTATCGGCTTCTGAAGCTTTTGTAAAAATCTTTTACGTTAACGCCGGAATCCATTTTTATGCTCACGATAACGGTTTCGGTCGGGTTTTCCTTTAAAAACTCGGCTGTGTCGCAAAGTATGTCGTCAAAAAGCAGCGTTCCGCTTGATAGCTCTTTTTCTTTGCGGCATCTTATAAAAAAATGTACCGCTTTGAATTTGTTATGACTCAATATAAGCCGTATATCGAGGAACCTCGCTCCGGACAACAGCTGATTTTTTACGGACATATCCTGGCAGCAAAATATCCGAGGCGTCGGAGCGGTTATGAATCTTGCCGCGCTGTCGTGAGTTCCGGGAATACTTATCATTGACAGCGGTGTTTCGTCGGGAATGTTTTTCATCCATTTTTCGGTGCGCATAAAATCACCTCTTTCTATGCTATTGTATACCATAAATTGCCGGAGTGCAACTAAAGGCTTAATATAGTCATCTTCAGCATTACAGTCAACAAACATATAGACTTTTAAGCGCTTTTGTGCTATTATTTTACCTGTGAAAAAGTATGAAAAGGGGTGCTTCTCGTGGCGAAAGCAAAGAAAAAGGGTTTAAAAATATTCTGTATTGTTCTTTCGGTAATTCTTGTTTTTATAATTGCGGCTGCGGCAATAGAATTTTGGTATTATCCGAAATATAAGAAAACCGAAAAACAGCCGTTTGATATATCCTCAAAGGCGGAGACGGACGAGATAACCGTTATGAGTGCAAATGTGCGCTGCATCAGCCCCACCGATATAGGCAAAAAGAGCTGGTGTTACCGCGCGGGTCTCATAATTGAAAACGTGGCCTCGGTTATGCCGGATGTTATAGGCTTTCAAGAGGTTACAAAGATCCATTACGCATATTTGCAAGATACGCTTAAAGGATATGACAGCGTTATAGAGTATCGAGATAATACATATCTCTCGGAGGGCTGCCCCATATTTTACAGCACCGAAAAATTCGAGCTTGAGGATAAAGGCTCGTTTTGGCTTTCCGAAACGCCCGAGGTTATGAGTAAGGATTGGGGCGCAGCGTGTTACAGAGTTTGCAGCTATGTTATACTTAAAGAAAAACAGACAGGTAAAGATTTTGTTGTGTTTAACACTCACCTTGACCATATCAGCGACGAGGCGCGCATAAACGGAATTCGCGTTGTGCTTGACAAAATTGCGCAGTTCGGAGGTAAGCCGTCGATAATTATGGGCGATTTTAATGCCAAAGAGAACAGCGAAACATATAAAATGGCAACCGAAAATTTTAACGACGCCAAGTACCTTACGGATAATCCCGACAACTCCTGTACATATCAGAATTTCGGTAAGGCTCTTGACAGAAGCTGTATAGACTATTTTATGGTTTCAAAGACGGGTGTTACGGCGCAGAGCTTTGAGATTGTGAAAAACACATATGACGGAGTATATCCGAGCGACCATTTCCCGATTGCCGTTACACTTACGCTTACAGACTGATACCGTATTTAATGAAAGGATAAAAAATATGACCGGAAAAACGCTTGCAAGAGAATATCTTTGCTCCGTGGTTCGTTCGGCTCTGCTCTCGGAGCCTCTGCCGGATATACCCGAGGGCACCGATAAGGTTTTCCTCGTGAAGCTCGCATATCGCAACAGCGTTCAGGTCATACTCTACCTTGCTTTTAAAGATAAGCCGGGGGCTTTGCCGCAGGAATATATGTCTAAGCTTGAGCGTTCATATAAGGCGGCGATTCTCCGTGAGAGCGCACAGCAAAACGAGCTTAATTTCATAAGAAAAGCTTTTGCTGAAAACAATATAGATTTTATGTGCCTCAAGGGAGCACACCTCAAAGCACTTTATCCTGTGCCGGAAATGCGCTTTATGGTGGATATGGACATTCTTGTCAAAAAAGAGGACGTTTTGCGCGCGGAAAAGCTGTTGACGGAACGCGGCTTTTCTCGCGAAATGAACAACGGCAAGGATATAGTCCTTATAAATCCGCCGTTTTTAACCGTGGAGCTTCACAATATGCTCTTTATTGAGAGCGACAGTCGGCACGACTATTTTACCGACGTTTGGAAACGAGCCGTAAAATGCGGCGAGCACGAATATAAAATGACCGACAGTGACCTTTATATATATGTTATGGCACATCTGGCGGAGCATTACAAGGACGGCGGAGCGTGCTTCAGACCGACTATGGATATTTTTATGCTTAACCGCCTTAAAAGCGAAGAGCTTGATTTTACGTATATAGGCGGCGAGCTTGAAAAAATCGGACTTGCGCGCTTTGCGGAAAACATAAAAAAAGTCGGCGACATTTGGTTCGGCGATGCAAAGGACGACAAAGCTCTGTTCGTAATGCAGCAGTATATAGTTTTGGGTCCGCCCATACAAAATGCCGGCGCAGTAGCCGAAAATATGGAAAGCACGCGCTTTTCGGCGTTTATGCGAATGGCGTTTCCGCCGCTTAAGGTTATGGTGAAAAACTATCCCGTGCTTAAAAGACTGCCGTTTTTGCTGCCGTTTTATTGGCTCGTCAGACTCGTTAAAAAGGGCGGCAGGGCAAAGAATAAGTCAAAAGAGCTTGAGGCGTTGACGGATAAGAATAAGAAGCTGATGAATGATATTTTTAAATCCTCGGGTCTGTAATACCGAATTCGGAGAGGCGGAAAATGAAAAACAAACAAAAAGTAAGCAGCGATAAATTTACCATGATGACGCAAATGCCGGTAAATAAGCTGATATGCAAAATGGCCGTTCCTACAATAATAACAATGCTGGTGTCTGCCGTATATAATATGGCGGACACATATTTTGTCGGGAAAATAGGCACCAGCGCAACAGGTGCGGTTGGCGTCGTCTTTTCTTTTATGGCGATAATCCAGGCGTGCGGATTTTTCTTCGGCCACGGATCGGGAAACTATATGTCGCGCAAGCTCGGCGAGCAAAAGACAGAAGAGGCGTCCGTAATGGCGTCAACGGGATTTTTTTCGTCGTTTGCCGTGGGAGTTATAATAGGCGTTTTGGGGCTGATATTCATTTCGCCCCTGTCAAAGCTGCTCGGTTCAACCGATACCATTTTGCCGTACACAAAGCAGTATCTTTTTTACATTCTCTGCGGAACGCCGTTTATGATGAGCTCGCTTGTGCTTAATAATCAGCTTCGCTTTCAGGGCAGCGCGGTAAACGGGATGATAGGCGTTACGGCGGGCGGAGTGCTCAATATTTTGCTTGACCCCATATTTATATTTGTATTTAAAATGGGAGTCGGCGGAGCGGGCTGCGCCACGATGCTGAGCCAGGCAATCGGCTTTGTGATATTGCTCATAGGCTGTACCAAAAAAGGAAATATCCGCATATCGTTTAAAAACTTCCGATTTAAAAAACAGCTCTATAAAGAAATCTTCCGCGGCGGAATTCCGTCCCTTGCGAGGCAGGGTCTCGCGTCGCTTGCCATGGTGGCTATGAACCGACTTGCAGGCGGTTACGGCGATGCCGCGATAGCCGCTATGTCCATTGTTTCAAAGATAATGAATTTTTTCGGAGCCGCCGTAATAGGCTTCGGTCAAGGCTTCCAGCCCGTATGCGGCTTTAATTACGGTGCGAAGAAATACGACAGAGTAAAAAAGGCGTTTTGGTTCTCCGTCAAGGTGACCACCGTATTTATGACCGTGGTTGCCGTTTTCGGCTTTATTCTGTCACCGTATGTTATAGCTTTATTCAGACGCGATGACACCGATGTAATTGCAATCGGTTCGTTTGCATTCAGAGCACAGTGCATATCTCTTCCGCTTTCGGGATTTATAGTTACGGCGAATATGTATCTTCAGACCATAGGCAGGGCAAAGGCAGCCACCTTAACGGCTATGTCGAGGCAGTTTTTGTTTTTTGTTCCGGCGCTGTTATTGCTTGTGCACTTTTTCGGCCTTACGGGAGTCGAGATAAGTCAAGCAGCAGCAGACGTGGCTGCATTCCTGTTTTCAATGCCGATTTGTCTCAAGGTTTTAAATATAATGATGACCGAGGAGAATAAAATACAATAGCTTGTGTTGCCGAATGGCATATTGACTTTATCCGCGTAATATGTAATAAATACATATTACGGAGTCGATGACTTATGAGTGAAACCCTTCCGACCGATGCTCTGACGAAGCTCGGGAATGATGTCTTTTATGATATACGTGTGTTATCCGCAAAAGTGAATTCCTTATTTATAACCGCGAAAGACTCGCCCGAAAAAGCCGAAGAGCTTTACCTGTCTGTGCTTACAACGGTATGCGTCTACGTCGAAAATTATCTTGCAAGCCATTTTTTCGGGCTGAATTCGGAATATTTTGAACGCTTCTGCTATTCAAATATCTACGGAGCGGAACACAGATTTACCTCTTTAAAAAAGCTTGCGGAATTGTCGGCGTATACATTAAATTCCGTGCCGCAAAATATGTGTGATAAAAATGCCGATATAGCTTCGCTGGCAAACAGACTTTTTAATGTTTGCCGTGCTTCGGTAAAGGCAGCGTCTGCTCCGGTAAAATATCGAAACGGTAAAAAATACAGAGTTTTTAAGCCGTCAAAACGCGAACGACTGCTGCTTTGGGAGCTCTGCGGAGGAAACCCGGAAGAAACGGCTGAAAAGGAATTAAGCATTACATATATTGCAAGAAAAAACCAATCCGCCGCGTCGCCGAAAAAATATATACGCCTTTCGGCTTGGTCGTTTTATACTTCGATTTTTTCATTGCTGCTTGTAAATTTAAGCGGAGCATTCATATTGCTTACGGTATTCTCTTTTCTTATGAGCATTATGCTTGCCGCTTTGTATGCGGTAAAGTCGCTTTCCTCTCATCGTAAGGAGCGCAATTACCGCGAAAAAAATATACGTTAAAAAAACATATTTTTGTCTTGTCTCGGATTGCTTTCCAATGCGGGGCGGGACTGTTTATATAGGACAGAAAGGATACGGAAAATGAAAAAAAGAATTGTTGCGTTATTAAGTGCCGTTTTGGCGGTGATATTATTGCTTTTCACTTCGGCACTTGCCTCATCTGCGGCAGATGACGGGCTTAAAAATGTTGACGGCAAATGGATTTATGTAAAAGACGGTGTAAAGGATACCTCATTTACAAGTCTTGTGAAGTACTACAACACATGGTACTATGTCGAAAACGGTGAGCTTAACTGGAGCTTTACCGGTCTTACCGATTATTACGGCACAAAGTATTATGTGGAAAACGGCGTTCTCAATTGGGATTATACGGGACTTGCGCTCTTAGGCAGCGACGAGTGGTATTATGCCGAAAACGGAGCGGTTAAAAACGACTATACGGGGCTTACATATTTTTGCGGCAGATGGTTTTACGTCGAAAAAAGCGCCCTTAACTGGGATTATACAGGACTCACAAATTATTACGGCACATGGTACTATGTCGAAAACAGTATCCTGAATTGGAACTTTACGGGACTTACCGATTATTACGGCACGAAGTATTATGTGGAAAACGGCGTTCTCAATTGGAATTATACGGGTCTTGCACTATTAGGCAGCGACGAGTGGTATTATGCCGAAAACGGAGAGGTTAAAAACGACTATACGGGGCTTACATATTTTTGCGGCAGATGGTTTTACGTCGAGAAAAGCGCACTCAACTGGGACTTTACGGGTCTTACCGATTATTACGGCACGAAGTATTATGTGGAAAACAGCATACTCAATTGGGATTATACGGGGCTTGCGCTCTTTGGGAGCGATAAATGGTACTATGCTGAAAACGGTACAGTTAAAAACGACTATACGGGTCTTGTGCACTTCGGCGACAGATGGCTTTACGTTGAGAAAAGTGCCTTTAACCGGGATTATACAGGTCTTACAAATTACTACGGCACATGGTACTATGTCGAAAACAGTATCCTGAATTGGAACTATACGGGGCTTACAAAATACTATGATACTTGGTATTACGTAGAAAACGGCGTTTTGAATTGGAATTTCAGCGGAGCAGTTTTATATGGCAAAACACTCTACTATGTAAACGGCGGCAGGATAACATGGGATTATAACGGTACGGCGGATTACAACGGCATCAAATATATTTTTGTCGGGAGCATTGCTCAAAACGGAATATATAAGTCAAAGTACACCGACTATAATCTCGTTTACGCCGACGGTAAAACGGGTTGGTATGATTACGGTGACAATACATATTATATAGGAAGTGACGGCAGACCGTTGTGCGGAAACCAATATATAGACGGCAAAAGATATTTCTTTAATGCAAACGGTGCAAAGGCATCGCTTTTCGGAGCGGATTTTTCAAAGCATCAGGGAACAATAGATTGGGCAAGTGTTAAGCAGTCGGGTGTGGAATTTGTAATTCTCAGAGCAGCGGTGCGCGGCTATGGTTCTTCGGGCAATTTGGTGACGGATTCTCAAATAGCAGCAAACATTAAAGGAGCATTGTCTCAGAATATCGACGTCGGAATTTATGTGTTCAGCCAGGCTGTTACGACCGAAGAAGCTGTGGAGGAAGCGGAAAGAGCGCTTGATATAATTAAGGGTTACGATATTAAATTGCCCATATATTTCGATTCCGAGTATTCGGGAGCTCCAAACCGCACGGGCAGAGCGGACGGCCTTACAAAAGCGGAGCGTACTTCTTTGGCGATAGCTTTTTGCGAAACAGTCAGAAATGCAGGCTATAAGCCAGGCGTATATGCGAGCAAATCATTCTTCTATAATAATCTTGGTTATGCCGCTTTTCAAAGCAGAGGATACGAAATTTGGCTTGCGCATTATATTTCGTCCGTGACGGATTTCAAATATCCTTATAATATATGGCAGTATACAAGCAAGGGAAGCATAGGCGGCGTCCAAAGCGAATATGCCGACCTCGACATAGCTTACTACGATTACGCGAATGACAGCGATATGTCGGAGAGAGGAAAAAATGTTATGGTAACGGCATCGTCCGACGATTTCCTGTCGTTTGTTAACACCGAGGAAAAGATAACACGTTACATAAAAACGGGGCTTGCCTCGGATAAGGAGGAGGCGTTAAGAGCCGCTTCGTTAATAACAAATCAAAACGCTTCAAAAGCCCTTATTGACGCAATAAATAAATTGAACTGAATAAAACATAATTAAATACCGACGCGGCATAGATTTTAATGTTTTTGATCTGTGCCGCGTCATATCTTTTACTAAACAATTATTTTGCCGATTGTCAATTAACAAAAGTGAATTTCGGTTCACCTTTAAACGCAAAATTCATTTTGCACCAAAACAGGTGTTTTTTACGCCGGTTTTAGCTGCTTTTTGAATTTTGCACTTGCATTTATTGCATAAATGCAATATATTTATTTATGTATTTTATTTGGGAGGTTTATTATATGAAAGAAGAAAACAGAAGGTATGCCGAGGAAGCGTTCGAAATAGTCGAGCACGCTGCCAAAAAAATCGGCTCACGTCTGCCCGGCTCCGACGGCGAAAAAGAGTACGCGGCTTATATGGGAGATAAGCTCAGAAGTATCGGTATTGAGCCTGTACGTGAGGAATTTGCCGTATCTCCGAGAGCGTCGATAGGCGGCATTCCGTATGCAGGTTATCTCGGACTTATTATGAGCGCTCTTGTTTATGTGGCTCTGCATTTGAGCGCGGTTTGGTACGGTATGGCGCTTGCTTCGGTTGTATGCTGGGTTTGGCTTATTTTAAGCGTTTTTCTTTATAAGACATGGTTCGATATGTTCTTTAAGCAGGAAATATCACAGAACACTTACGGTGAGCTTTTACCGCCCGACGGAAAATACGACTACACCATAATTCTTTCGGGACACACGGATACAAGCTGGTGCTGGAGGCATTCCGCTCACGCTTCAAAGTTTAAAAAGACAAAGCCTGCCATGGGCCTTGTTGCAACCTTCGCCAAGGTTGGCTTCGGCGTTATATGCTTCCTTTTCCTCACTGCCGTTTCAATAGCCATGACCGTTATTTCAAGCGGGGTGTATTTCGGTGAGGTTTGGGCTTTAAAGACCGCAAATTCCGCTTCCTTTGCCAACTTTCTTTTTGCCATGCACTTCCTTCCCGTTGTTACGGCAATAGGCTGTATGTTTGTAGTTATGTGGGCTGACCCGAATCCGCGCAACGCTTCAAGAGGCGCTATGGATAACGCCACCGGTTGTGCTCTCAGCTTTGCCGTTACAAAATACTTCCATGATCATCCCGAAAAGATGCCGAAGAACTGCCGTATAATCGACTTCAACTGCGGCTCCGAGGAAGCGGGACTTCGCGGTTCTATCGCATTCACCCGTGAGCATAAGGGAGAGCCGATACTTGAAAACACATGGAACATCAATATCGACTCCGTTGCCGATAAAGATTTCTTTGAAGTTGTTATTAAGGATGATTGGCAGTTCTGCCGCTTTGATACCGACCTTGAAAAAATGTTTAAGGATACCTTTAACGAGCTCGGTATAGTCAGCAAGACAAACGGTTGCATACATAACCCCGTAGGCGGATGCGACAGCACTCCTATGACAAAGGCAGGTATGAAATCGGTTACCTTTGCGGCTCAGGACCCCACTCTTACCTATTATTATCATACATGGCACGATATGCCCGAACGTTTTGAGCTCGAAACCGTCGGTGACGGTTTTGATGTTATTCTCGGAGTTATCGATAAAATAGATAAGTTCCAGCAGGCAAACGGTTTTAACGGACCTCAGAAATAATTAAGCTTTTTATGTCCCCGAAGCATTGGCTCAGCCTTGTCTTCGGGGATTTTTTTTGCCGGAGCGTTAAAACCTTTTTATTGATTTTTGACCGTAACGTGATATACTAATATATACTATTTTTTGAAAGAAGAGATAAAGATGTTAACACTCGACAAAGTCTATCACGCTTCATTTGTTTTAAAAAACATAATTCGTAAAACGGATATGATTTTGGCGCCGAACATAAATCCCGAAAGTGAAATACATCTCAAGACCGAAAATTTACAGGTTACAGGTTCGTTTAAGGTCAGAGGTGCCGCATATAAAATATCACAGCTCTCTGAAGAGGAAAAGGCTCGCGGCGTAATTGCCTGCTCGGCAGGTAACCACGCGCAGGGCGTTGCTTTGGCAGCTACCAAAAACGGTATTAAATCACTTATCTGCCTGCCGGACGGTGCTCCCATATCAAAGGTTGAGGCGACCAGAAAATACGGCGCGGATATTTGTCTTGTAGAGGGCGTTTATGACGACGCATATAATAAGGCTCTTGAGCTTAAAGATGAAAAGGGCTATACGTTTATTCATCCGTTTAACGATGAGGACGTTATAGCGGGTCAGGGTACCATAGGACTTGAAATACTCGATCAGATACCCGACGTTGACGTTGTTATTGTTCCCATAGGCGGCGGCGGACTTATTTCCGGCGTTGCTTTTGCGATAAAAGAGCTCAATCCAAATGTTAAGGTATACGGTGTTCAGGCTACCGGTGCTCCGAGTATGCTAAAATCGATTGACGACGGTAAAATCGAAAAGCTTGATTCCGTTTCAACCATAGCCGACGGTATAGCCGTTAAAGAGCCGGGTGACATCACCTTCGCTATGTGTCAAAAATATGTTGACGGTATTGTAACAGTTTCCGATGACGAAATAGCCGCGGCAATACTTGCACTTATCGAGCAGCAAAAGCTCATTACCGAGGGCGCAGGTGCCGTTTCGGTTGCAGCGGCTATGTTTAACAAAGTAGATGTCAAGGGCAAAAAGGTTTGCTGCCTCCTTTCGGGCGGTAATATCGACGTCACCATTTTGTCAAGAGTTATTAAGCGCGGACTTTTGAAATCGGGCAGAACATATTCTCTTACAATCGAGCTTCTTGACAAGCCGGGTCAGTTAAAGGGCGTTGCCGACATCATTGCAAAAGAGGGCGGCAATGTTATTTCAATTCATCACGAGCGTGCGTCCGAGGGCTCCGATATTAACGGCTGTTATCTTCGCATTGTTCTCGAAACCAAAAACTTTGACCATATAGCTCAGATAAAGAAGGCACTGACCGACGCCGGATTTATCATTAAGTCATATTAAGGAGGAAAAACAAATGATAAAAACACTTCACACTTCATCGGCACCGGCCGCAATAGGACCGTATTCACAGGGCAAAATCGTTGACGGATTTCTCTTTGCTTCGGGGCAGATAGCAATAAACCCTGCAAACGGCAACATAGAAGAAGATACAATCGAGGGTCAGACCAAAAGAGTTTGCGAAAATATCGCTGCGATTTTGAAAGAGGCGGGAGCTGATTTTGACAGCGTAATTAAGACAACCTGCTTCCTTAAAAACATATCCGATTTCGGTGCGTTTAACGAAATTTACGGTGAGTATTTTTCATCAAAACCGGCACGTTCCTGCGTCGGTGTCGGTGACCTTCCTAAAAACGCTCTTGTGGAAGTTGAGATTATAGCAAAGGTATAATCAGGCTTTGTAAAACCTCATTTTTGTTATTTCCGTTTTAAAAGACAGGTCGTAATTCGGCTGAGTGTTCATAAAGCACTTGCCTGAAAATAACATTTGCACAGCAGTGCGCTAGGCCCCCTCGGAGATGCGACGGCATTATCCGAGGGGGTTCGTTTTTCTCGCCTTAAATTCACGGCAACTGCCCGTTTTTGTTGAAACAGCGTGCCCGCAACCGATTTTTTCCCCCTTGTAAACCGAATTGAAAACTAAAATGTATAGCGCAACCGCACTCTTTTCTGTATTATTTTGGCAACGGAAGCGAAAACCAACGCATCTAAAAAACCAAAAACCGATTAACATAAAAGGAGCGCACAACCATGAAAAAAACAAATACAATCCACTTCGGAATACAGAGAAAGATAGTTTCAAATATGACCACGGAAAGCTGGGAGACAATTCCCCACGTAACATATATGTATGAGCCCGACGTTACAAAGCTTATGCACGAGTATAAAAAATTAAATCTCGATCGTAACCGCGACAGCAAAATAACGCTCAATACAGTAATAATGAAAATCATCACCGAAGGACTTAAAGCAGCACCCGTTATGAATTCTCATATTGAGTTTAACCGTAAGCTTGTACGCGGCAGAGTCGACACATTTGAAGATATAAATGTCTCTATGCCGATGATCCTTCCGAGCGGTGAAATGATGACCGTAAATCTTCGCGGCTTTGAAAGTAAAAATCTCGACGAAATGACCGACGCCGTAAATGACGTTGCAAGAAGAGCCGAGAATACCGACCTTAATGAGGCTATGTTTGACGTTTCATTGGATAACACCCTTACTGCTCTCAAAAAAGGAAAATTTATGCAGGCTGTATATCGTCTTATCGGGTCTAAAACAGGTAAGCACAAGGTCAAGACCTTAAAGGGCGATGCAAAAAAAGAGTATGAGGCAATTCCCGATACCGAACGCCTTACAAAGCGTGACATAGAGCAGGGAACCACCACCATTTCAAATCTCGGCTCGCTTTACCGCGAACAGTCCGGCGCCGCCGCCTTACTTGAAATAATACCGCCGCAGGTTACGGCGTTCGGCGTAGGTGCCGTTCAGGATAAGCCTATGGTTATAACAGACAGCTTCGGCAATAGGAGCATTGAAGCGCGCAAGGTGCTCCCTATATGTATAGCATTTGACCACCGCGCGCTCGATTTCGGCGATATTGTTCCGTTTCTTAAGAGGCTTGACGATATATTCGAAAATCCGAAGGTTATACACACCTGGAAAAGCAGCGAGAAAAACAATAAGGTCGTTCGCCTCGACGCCTGATTTTTAACTTTGCTCCCAAATAAACCGGTCCGAAACGGCTCAGCCGCAGAGGATCGGTTTTTTTGTCACTTTTGATGTCTCGTCCGAATAATATGATATCGAAAGGCTGCACAAATAAATTATAAGGAGTAATATCTGTTGAATGAATTTTTGGACTTCTGTGAAAAAGCTATCAAGGCCGAAAACGCAGACAATTGTTGTCATATGAAAACGGCAAGCGAGTATCTCGGCGTATCGCCTTTTCCGGAAAATACGGTAACTACAATGGCTTATGTTCCGTTTCAGACTGATACGACAATGTACGATGTCGAAACCGGGTATAAAAACGGTACTGTGTTTTCAGACCTTAACAAGCCGTTTTTAGGGGGAAGATGTATATGAATATGAGAAAGGCTATGCTGTTAAAGCTCGGCTCTCTTCAGTTCTCGCTTTGGGAGCTGCATCTTTATCTCGATACGCATCCCATGGATGCTGCGGCCGAAGCGCGTTATATGGGATACAAAAAAGCCTACGATGAAGTCAGAGCTGAATTCACAAAGAAATACGGCCCGCTGAATCCCTCGGAGGGCAACGGTGAAAAATGGTTGAAATCGCCGTGGCCTTGGGAAAAACAAGAGGAGTGTGTTAAATAATGTTTTCGTATGAAAAAATGCTGCAATATCCGGTAAATATAAAAAATCCAAATCCCAAATACGCTCAGATAGTATTAGAGCAGTACGGCGGACCCGACGGTGAGCTCGGTGCTTCGCTTCGCTACCTCTCTCAGCGTTTTTCGATGCCGTATCCGGAGCTTAAAGGACTTCTCACCGACATCGGTACCGAGGAGCTCGGTCACCTCGAAATGATAGGTGCCATAGTTTATCAGCTTACTCGTAATCTTACTCAAGAGCAAATTAAGCAAGGCGGCTTTGACGCATACTTTGTAAATCATACAACGGGGGTGTACCCGGCAGGGGCGAACGGCGTGCCGTTCAATGCGGGTGCCATAGCTTCAAAGGGAGACGTCATAACAAATTTGCATGAGAATATGGCGGCCGAGCAAAAGGCAAGAACTACCTATGACAATATTTTGAGACTTGTTGACGATCCGGATGTGAGAGATGTTATAAAATTCCTGCGCGAGCGCGAGGTGGTACATTATCAGCGTTTCGGCGAGGGTCTCAGAATTGCGACGGACAAAATGAACGAGAAAAATTTCTACGCCTTTAATCCGAGCTTTGATACGGTATGTAACAAAAAAACGCGCTGATTTTGCTTGTTAACGCTCTGCCTTGGAGCGGTTTTCTGCAAACGGTGCGGTCGCGTTCGTAAAAAATATAAAGCAAAGACCGTTCCTAATCAGGGACGGTCTTTAATATGTACATAAATACGGACATTTGTTACGTTCGGACACAATGTGCGGTTTACACCCGTTATTTTTTATGATAAAATGACAATAGTGCAGTCTTTAATTTGTGCGGCACTGTTGTGATGACATTTCGGGCTTAATCCGGGAAAAATAAAAAGACCTGCAAAAGCAGGTCTCAACTCACACACTGTGATGTTGCCAAAGCAACGGTTAGAATAAATTTTTATTTGAACTCGTAGTGTAATCTCGGTACTGAGATTGTCTACATCATAACATCTTGTTTAGGCTTTGTCAATATATTTTTTTAAAGGAGTTTTTTTATGGGTAACAAATTGCGGAATGTGGATGATTATTATTTAGGACTTGACATCGGCACCGAGTCAGTCGGCTGGGCGGTAACCGATAAGGACTATGTCATTCCGAAGTTCAAGGGCAACGCCATGTGGGGCGTACATCTTTTTGATGAGGGAGAGACCTCGGTGAAGCGCAGAGGCTTCAGAAGCGCAAGAAGACGCACTCAGCGAAAAAGGGAGCGCTTAGCCTTGCTGGAAGCACTCTTTGATGAAGAAATTTGCAAAAAGGACTGCACCTTTTTCAGACGTTTACACGAGAGCGACTTGTGGCCGGAGGACAAGTCCGGCGACGATAAATACGCTGTTTTTGCAGACGAAAATTATACCGATAAGGATTTCCACAAGGAATATCCCACGATATATCACCTGAGATACGAGCTTATTAAAAATAAAGATCCGCACGATGTAAGACTTGTCTTTTTGGCTCTTCACCATATTATCAAAAACAGGGGGCATTTTCTCTTTGATTCCCTGTCATCGGCTGAGGACTTTAATTCGGCATACGAAACTATGCGCTCTTATCTCAGTGATAACGAGATACAGCTTAATTGCTCCGATATTGAGCAATTTAAAGCTATATTAAAGGACAGGCGTCAGGGTAAAATAGAAAAGACGAAGAATCTTGCCTCGCTTTTCGGTATAACAAAAAAATCCGATCCCGTTTCTTACGCCGTAATGGCGGTTTTAAGCGGCTCGACTGTTAAAATGTGTGATTTGTTTGGCGATGATGAACTAAAAACCGTAGAGAAAAACAATATATCTTTTGCAAGCGGCTATGAAGAAAACGAAGAAATATACGCGTCCGTTTTAGGCGATCGCTTTGAGCTTGTCAAAATTTTAAAGGCTGTATATGATTGGGCCGTACTCGCCGATATTTTGGACGGCAAGAAGTATATCTCCGAGGCAAAGGTCGCCGTATATGAAAAACATAAAAATGATTTAAAAACGCTTAAAAAATATGTCAAAACTTATTTACCGGAAAAGTATAACGAGATATTTAAAATAAGCGACGGCAAAAAAGACAATTATGTGGCGTATTCCGGTCACATTAAGGAAAGCGGCAAAACAGGCGAGCTTAAAAAGACCTGTAATTCCGAGAATTTTTGCGCTTATCTTAAAAAGACGCTCGGCAAAAACGCCGATTTGTCATATAAGGAAATGTTTGACGAAATTGAGAATAAGACCTTTATGCCGAAGCAGGTGACAAAGAGCAACGGCGTAGTTCCGATGCAGGTAAATGAGGAAGAGCTTAAAGCAATTTTGGATAATGCCAAGGATTATTTGCCGTTTTTAAATTCGTGCGATGAAAACGGTGTTTCCGTATACGATAAAATTATCAAAATATTTGAGTATCGCATTCCGTATTATGTCGGGCCGCTTAATACTCATACCGAAAAAAGCTGGCTTAAAAGAAAAGACGGCGTAAAAATATATCCGTGGAACTTTGACGACGTTGTTGATATTGACTCTTCGGCTGAGAAATTCATAAACAACCTCACAAGTAAATGCACCTATTTGCCGGAGTGTGACGTTATTCCCAAATGCTCTCTTCTCTATTCGAAATTCACCGTTCTCAATGAGATAAACAATCTCAAGCTGAACGGCGAGGATATACCCGTCGAATTAAAGCAGGGGATTTATAACGATTTGTTTATGACTCGCCGCAAGGTTACCGTAAAGCAAATTAAGGACTATCTCAAGGCAAGAGGCTGTTATGATAATAACGACGTATTGAGCGGAATAGATACAGCCGTAAAATCCTCATTGAAGTCTTATTTTGATTTTAAGGATTTTGAGAGCCTGACCTTTGATGACAAGGAGAGTATTATTGCGTCATCGGTAATTTTCGGCGACGATAAAAAATTACTCAAGAAAAGGCTGAAAAAGCTTTTCCCTGAAAAGCTGACGGATGAAGACATCAAAAAAATATGCAAGCTTAAGTACACCGGCTGGAGCCGCCTGTCAAAGGAGTTTTTGTGCGATGTCGAGTTTACATATAAAAAGACCGGCGAGGTTATGAATGTCATCACGGCTCTTTGGGAAACGAATTACAATTTGATGCAGATTTTATATTCCGAAGATTTCTGCTGTGACGGCGATGAAAAAAAGAATTTAAATGACAAGCTTGATGAGCTCAGCTATACAGGCGATCAGCATTCTCTGCGAAAGGCTGTTGACGCGCTTTACGTTTCTCCGAAGGTTAAGCGGCCGATATTGCGTGCGTTGCTGATTGCAAAGGAAATAGAAAAGATACAGGAAAGGCCTCCGAAGAAGATATTCGTAGAGGTTGCAAGAGGTATTGATAACAGAGAAGAAAGACACAGGGACTCAAGAAAAAACAGGCTTATGGAATTATACAAAAACTGTAAAAAGGAAGCCGAAAAATTCTGCCCGTATTTCGATGCCCTGAGTAAAAAGCTGAGTGATGAAGACGAGTCAAAGCTCAGAAGTGACAAGCTTTATTTCTATTATATTCAGCTCGGCAAATGTATGTATACGGGTGAGGAAATATCCCTCGGCGAGCTGATGAACGGTAACGGCCGCTTTGATATTGACCATATTTATCCTCGGTCGAAGATAAAGGACGACAGCCTTACAAACAAAGTCCTTGTCAATAAAACAGTAAATAACAATAAAACCAATGTTTATCCCATTGATGCGGCTATACAGAGCAAAATGAGTCCGTATTGGCAGATGCTTCGTAGCAGCGGACTGATAAGCGAGGAAACCTATAAGCGTCTTACCCGTAAAACGCCGCTTACCGATGACGAGCTCTCCGCGTTTGTGTCAAGGCAGCTCACCGAAACTCAGCAGTCTACAAAGGCTGTTGCGCATATATTGGAGCAGCTGTACCCGAAGCCGAAAACCGAAATAGTCTATGTTAAAGCGGCTTTGGCTCACGCCTTCAGGCAAAGCAACGATATGCTCAAGTGCCGTGAGGTGAACGATTTGCATCATGCAAAGGATGCTTACCTCAATATTGTTGTCGGCAATGCATACAATGTAAAGGTCACTCATAATAAGGTGAATTTCATAAAAGGATTGCAAAACAACGATAAAGGATATACCGTAAATCCCGAAAAATTTTTCAGCCACGATATACCCGGCGCGTGGTCGGTTAAGGACAGTATGAATACCGTCTGCAGATTTATGAATAAGAACAACATTCGCTATACAAGGTTCCCGCGCAAAAAGCAAGGAGGACTGTTTAAAATCAATCCTTTGAAAAAAGGAAACGGGCAGGTTCCGCTGAAGGCTTCGGGCGCAAGAAGCTGTATTGAAAAATACGGCGGATACGATAAAGCGACCTCGGCATATTTTTCGTATGTGGAGTATACCGACAAAAAGGGCAAAGCCGTGCGTCAGATGTTCCCCGTAAATCTGTATGAGGTGAAAGAATATGAAGCCGATATGCAGGGCTTTGTTACAAGCCGTATAGCCGAAGCTTCAAACGTAAAAATTCTGATTCCCTGCGTTAAATATGACGCCTGCATATCCTTTGACGGCTGCAGAATGTTTATAACCAAAAAGGCCGGAAATCAGATAGGATATAAGCCCGGAATACAGCTTGTTTTGGGGTATAAATATGAAAAGTATATAAGAAATATCACAAATTACCTGACAAAGCATAAGGACAGGGAGATTATTCCGAGGGACAATATTTCAGCAGAAGAAAATACTGAGCTTTACGATGTTTTAACGGGTAAAATGCTAAATACGGTTTTGAGCGTAAGATTCAGCGGCATCGGTAAAAAGCTCGAAAAACGCCGTGGAAAATTTGTGCTCTGCTCACCGGAGGAGCAATGCTACGTCTTAAATGAAATCCTGAAAATCCTTCACGCCAATGTATTGTTGGGAGACCTTAGACTTATAGGAGAAAGTCCTAATGCGGGCGCGATGTTAACTAATGCCAAGTTCTCCGAAATTAAAGACATTCATAGCATAAAGTTAATCAATCAGTCGGTAACGGGCCTTTTTGAGCAGGAAATCGACCTGCTGAAATAAGGGGGATTGTTATGGGCTGGCGTGTGGTTGTTGTTACAAATCCCTCTAAGCTTGATTATTCCATGGGCTATTTGGCTGTGCGCGATGTCGAAAAAACAACGCGCGTCCACCTCGACGAGATTTCCGTTCTGATAGTCGAGAATACGGCAAGCTCCGTTACCGCGGCGTTGCTCAGCCAATTAACCGAACGAAAAATCAAGGTGATATTCTGCGACGAAAAACGAAATCCGTCCTCGGAGCTCGTCTCATATTACGGTTGTCATGATTGCAGTCAGAAGCTGAAAACCCAGATATCCTGGGCAGACGATGCCAAAAAGCTTGTGTGGACAAGTATAGTTGCCGAAAAAATCAAAAATCAGGCTCTGCTTTTAAAGCATTACGGTCTTGAGCAGTATAAGCTCCTCGAGGGGTACATAAATGAGCTTGAATTCAACGATGAAACAAACCGCGAAGGGCACGCTGCAAAGGTGTATTTTAACGCCCTTTTCGGAAAGAGCTTCAGCAGAAATGACGATGTTCCCGTAAACGCCGCGTTGAATTACGGCTACAGCTTGATTTTGTCATGCGTTAACCGTGAAATAGTTTGCAGCGGTTATTTGACTCAGCTCGGTATATTTCACGATAATATGTTTAATCCTTTTAATTTGGGCTGCGATTTAATGGAGCCGTTTCGCCCGATAGTCGATTTTTGCGTAAAATCCATGATGCCCAAGGAATTCGGCAAGGAGCAGAAGAGCACTCTGATAGGCTTACTGAATAAGGAATTCGTAGTGGACGGCAAGGCTAATACGCTTATGAATGTAATAAAGCTCTATGTAAAAAGCGTATTTGCCGCAATAGAGCAAAATGACGCTTCGCTTGTGAAGCTTGCGGAAGTGAAGTATGAGTTATAGATTTATGAGAGTAATTGTATTTTTTGATTTGCCGACAACTACCAAGAGCGAACGGCGCGAATATGCAAAATTTCGTAAATTTTTGATTAAAAGCGGATTTATGATGATGCAGGAATCGGTTTATTCAAAAATTGCGCTTAACCAAAATGTCGCAACGGGTATTTGCGATTCGGTAAAAAAGCAGAAACCGCCGTCGGGTCTTGTGCAACTGCTTACCGTTACCGAAAAGCAGTTCGCCAAAATGGAAATGATTGTCGGCAAAAGCCACAGCAGTGTTGTGGATTCGGACGAAAGGCTGTTGATATTATGAGGGCTAAGTTTTCGTATATTGATGATTGCATAAAAATAGGCGAGGGAATATTTCCGGTTCTCGTAATAGAAAACAAAAAGCTTTACAGAGGTGTGATGTCGTCATTCTTAAATTCGTGCGAGGAAGATTATTTTGTCTTTTCCGAGGATTTTAAACCGTTTGAGTTTTCCAAGGACGGGTGCTTTATATCCGAACCGATTTTTGTCGATATGAACAGCAGAAAGCTCCTCGGCAAGCTTGACGGTTTTTTACAGCAGACCGCAAATGACGAGCTTGCGGAGGATACAACCGAGGTAAAGGCAGTGGTAGCAAGGCTTGCCGATAAGCTTAAAGCGTTTTGCGATTTCGATTGTGAATATTCCGATGAAACGGACACCTCAGCAATAATAAAGCTGATGGGCTTCAGGTTTTCGGCGGAGTCTTCTTCGCTCTTGGAATGCTTTGTAAATTATTTGAAATTATCGGCAAAGTATCTCAAGACGAAGGTTTTTGTTGCCGCCAATATTTGTCTTTACTTTTCGCCGGATGAAATATCAGAGCTGTTAAAGGCTTTAGCTCTTGAGCATATCAATTTTTTAATGCTTGAGAATTCGGAGCCGCAAAGGCTCTGCGACGGCGAAAAACTGTATGTTGTCGACAATGACCTTTGCGTTATTGACGACGGAGATACTTAGATAGTATAATAAATGTACCTTATGTTATTACCCTGTGCATTGTAGTGGCGCAGTTTATTTGAGGTTTGAGAGTAGTGTAATTTCATAAGGTACTGGAACTGATAGTATTTGTATTATTAACTAATTGCGGTTTGAGAGTAGTGTAATTTCATAAGGTACTGAAACTCAGCCATAACCTTGGACGGAGAGTGTATTGTTTGAGAGTAGTGTAATTTCATAAGGTACTGAAACCCAAACCCCGCACTCGCCGTTAGGCAGGAGGTTTGAGAGTAGTGTAATTTCATAAGGTACTGAAACCGGTGTTTCCGTTCCCTCGGTCGGAACTAGTTTGAGAGTAGTGTAATTTCATAAGGTACTGAAACCAAAGCTTATTTGATACGTCGCAAGCTTTCGTTTGAGAGTAGTGTAATTTCATAAGGTACTGAAACCATAACAGAGAAAGTAACCCAAAGACAGGAGTTTGAGAGTAGTGTAATTTCATAAGGTACTGAAACCGTCGCAATTGTAATGTCTGTGGTACACAAGTTTGAGAGTAGTGTAATTTCATAAGGTACTGAAACCAAGAAGCACCTTTTGTCAATGCTGTTATGGTTTGAGAGTAGTGTAATTTCATAAGGTACTGAAACGCCGAGAAACTGAACGAGCTCTAAACTTGGTTTGAGAGTAGTGTAATTTCATAAGGTACTGAAACTATTAGTGATATAATCCCAAGCAGTCTTGAGTTTGAGAGTAGTGTAATTTCATAAGGTACTGAAACTAATTGTATTTGTATTATTGACAAGATCGGGTTTGAGAGTAGTGTAATTTCATAAGGTACTGAAACAGGAACTGTCACGCCGAGAATATCAGAAATGTTTGAGAGTAGTGTAATTTCATAAGGTACTGAAACTGTGTAAGGTTGAGTTACTCTATTGCGCCCGGTTTGAGAGTAGTGTAATTTCATAAGGTACTGAAACTCAGATGTATAATCATTTATGTCACAAGTCGTTTGAGAGTAGTGTAATTTCATAAGGTACTGAAACTTTCTTCTGCCGGTGGTAGACGAAGAAGAGTTTGAGAGTAGTGTAATTTCATAAGGTACTGAAACACGACACCCCCCCATATTGACGTATCTCGTGTTTGAGAGTAGTGTAATTTCATAAGGTACTGAAACTTATACTAACTTCGCTTGTAAGGGCTGTTAGTTTGAGAGTAGTGTAATTTCATAAGGTACTGAAACAGGCACAGAAACCCCGAGAATATTACAAATGTTTGAGAGTAGTGTAATTTCATAAGGTACTGAAACAAACGTCAAGACAATAGCGCAAGCAAAAACGTTTGAGAGTAGTGTAATTTCATAAGGTACTGAAACGTCAAGGGTGCGAAGCACAATGCTTGCCCTGTTTGAGAGTAGTGTAATTTCATAAGGTACTGAAACCAAGCATATATTCCACAGCTTCAAAAGCTGGTTTGAGAGTAGTGTAATTTCATAAGGTACTGAAACCTTGTTAACAACTCTAACACTATTATTTCGGTTTGAGAGTAGTGTAATTTCATAAGGTACTGAAACGCCGTATCCCCTATTCACGACAGAGACGTAGTTTGAGAGTAGTGTAATTTCATAAGGTACTGAAACATCTCGAGAGGGTACAACGTAACGAATACCGTTTGAGAGTAGTGTAATTTCATAAGGTACTGAAACCCACAACACCGAGAACTAACACAGCTACGGGTTTGAGAGTAGTGTAATTTCATAAGGTACTGAAACAATGCAGGCGTTGAAAGTAGGCTAGATGAGGTTTGAGAGTAGTGTAATTTCATAAGGTACTGAAACGCTTTTTTTAATTCGATAAAGTCTTTGAGTGTTTGAGAGTAGTGTAATTTCATAAGGTACTGAAACTTGCAACGGGCTCTGCAATAGCCTCCGCATGTTTGAGAGTAGTGTAATTTCATAAGGTACTGAAACTAAAACCAAGTTAAAGAACAACTTTGAAATGTTTGAGAGTAGTGTAATTTCATAAGGTACTGAAACCGTCTGTATTAGTGAGAGTATACACAATGGTTTGAGAGTAGTGTAATTTCATAAGGTACTGAAACATATGGCAAAACCACGTGAGCCACCGAATGTTTGAGAGTAGTGTAATTTCATAAGGTACTGAAACTAATCGTTTGCGTGTTGTTAACAAGTTCGGGTTTGAGAGTAGTGTAATTTCATAAGGTACTGAAACGAACGAGTTACAAACCACGTTTCATCAGCTGTTTGAGAGTAGTGTAATTTCATAAGGTACTGAAACTGTTGGTAAAGCTTTTAAAAGGGGAGCAAGGTTTGAGAGTAGTGTAATTTCATAAGGTACTGAAACGGTAAAAGAAGCACGAAACATAGCTAAATCGTTTGAGAGTAGTGTAATTTCATAAGGTACTGAAACACATCAACTCACCGACAGTATTAGCAACAAGTTTGAGAGTAGTGTAATTTCATAAGGTACTGAAACCATTACTGAAAATGTAATCCACATACAAGAGTTTGAGAGTAGTGTAATTTCATAAGGTACTGAAACGTATCTGCCGGTGATGTAGTCGGCATAATGGTTTGAGAGTAGTGTAATTTCATAAGGTGCTGAAACTTTCGATAGCTTTATTTATAACGGTGAGCAGTTTGAGAGTAGTATAATATCATACGATACTTGCCGATTGTGAGATTGTGAATACAGATATGAAGAAGAAAGACATTGCGATGACCGGGAATTTTATAGTGATGGTATTGCTGATTCTCGGAGTGGCCGCATATTACATATTAAAATGGGCTTTTAAGCTGTTGTGCCTGATAACGGCGGTGATCGTAAGGGCTGTGAGGAATGCTGTCAAAAAGCACAGGAGAAAGAAAGCCGAAAAGGACATTACCGACGTCCCGTTTGTCGATACCGAATTAAATATCGAAGAGACTTCAACAGCTCCGGCGGAAGTGAGCAGGGAGAAATTAGGCTTATTTGATAAGAGAATTTATGACGGCTTATTTCGCCCATTGATACGAGAACGCGGAGAAGCGTATTGCTCCGACGGCAAAATCAGAGACCTTAAAAAAACGGGGACTCATTATTCCTGCATTGCAAAAGGCTCCGCCGACTATAACGTTGAGCTTTCATTCGGAGACAACGACAAAATAGCAAGTATGAGCTGCACATGCCCCTATTATACGGAGAGAAAGCAAAACTGTAAGCACATATATGCACTTTTGTATAAGGTGAAATGCGGCGAAAACAAGCAAAAAATTATTGCGGAGATAAACCGGCAGATAAAAGGCTGTAAAACAATGATTAAAAATGCGGAATGTTATTTAGAAAAAAATAAGCAGCATTTTCCGTCTTCGACTGTTAAGGAGTTTAAACGCTATTCAAGGCTGTATAGCCTAAACGTGCAAGATTACGAAAAAATCCGCTTTGGGAATTTATCGGAGGAAATACTGCTGCGCCGTCTGAACAGCTTATTTGCCGTTTCCTTTAAGCTAAGGCAGAAAATAAAGAGCACATTAAGCGAAGAAATTGCCGAATCCGATACGGTTGTTCCCGAAGCCTGCGAATTAAGCGAGAACAGAGACGGGCTTATGACCGGGATTGCGGACCTTATGGTTTTTGATGAGCTGATGACGGATTGTTCCGATGAAAAAGATAACTCCTACGATGAAAAGCTTGAAGCGGAAATGAATTCTTATTGCTTGGAGGATTGGCAAAAGGATTTGGTCAGAAACGGCAGCTATGATGTCTGGAGCTTTGATGAGGAGGAGCTGGAGGAGGACGATTACTATTCGGAGGATGACGAATAAAAGCCCTTGAGCAGAGCATCATTCTCTCTCGGCATATATATTATGTTTCAGCCGTTATTGACTTAGCGGCGAAAGTGTGTTATATTACATACCGATAAAACAACGTATGGATTTTTCCGGTCTTAAAAAGATGTGTTTTCGCCATGCAATTATTCGATTTTTGAGTAATTGCGTGGCGTTTTTAATTGAGAAAATACGCTCGGATTCGAAAGGCAGATGTATTTGTATGAACGAAAAATTTATGAAGGAAAAGCCCGTTTATCCGCTTATTATGTCTATGGCCACCCCTATGGTAATATCAATGCTCGTCAATTCGCTTTATAATATAGTGGACAGCTTTTTTGTCGCCAAAATAGGTGAGGACGCAATAACTGCTCTGTCGCTTGTCTATCCGGTGCAAAACCTCGTCAATGCGCTTGCAATAGGCTTCGGCGTGGGACTTAATGCCGTTATCGCATTTCACCTCGGCGCAGGTGAAAAAGAGGCAGCCGATACCGCCGCCACACACGGATTTTTGTTCTCAATACTCCACGGCATTATCGCCGCCGCAGTCAGCATTCCGATTATGCGCCCATTCCTTAAAATGTTCACACAGTCCGAAAACGTAATTTCCCTCGGAGTGCGCTATTCAACAATAGTTTTTTCGTTTTCGATTGTAATTATGATAAGCCTTGCATACGAAAAAATCTTTCAGGCTGTCGGCAGAATGAATGCCTCCATGGCAGGACTTATGACGGGCTGTATTGTAAATATCATACTTGACCCGCTTTTGATATTCGGTATAGGCCCATTTCCGAAAATGGGAATTGACGGTGCCGCCCTCGCAACGGGCATAGGGCAGGTTAGCACGCTTTTGCTGTATGTAGTTTTGTACGCCGTGAAAAAACCGAGCGTAACCATAAACCGCAAATATTTAAAGCGTAATAAGGCTATAGACCGTAAGCTGTACTTTGTGGGTATCCCGGCGTCGATAAATCTTGCGCTGCCGTCACTTCTTGTGTCAAGCCTTAATGCAATGCTTGCTTCGTTTTCACAGATATATGTTGTTGTGCTTGGCGTCTACTATAAGCTTCAGACGTTCTTATACCTCCCCGCTAACGGTATAGTGCAGGGAATGCGACCGATAATCGGTTATAATTACGGTGCCGCCGAGCATAAAAGAGTAAAGAAAATTTACGATATAACTCTTGCGCTGACGGCAGGCATAATGCTTTTCGGTACTGTGCTGTGCCTTGCGCTGCCGCATAAGCTGATAGGAATGTTCACCGATAATCCCGAAACGATAGACGCAGGCAAAAAGGCACTCAGAATAATCAGCGCCGGGTTTGTTGTTTCGTCAATTTCCGTAACGTCATCCGGAGCTCTTGAGGGACTCGGCAAGGGTGTTGAATCTCTCATAATATCACTTTGCAGGTATGCAGTAATAATAATCCCGACAGCTTTTGTATTAACACGGATATTCGGCGCTGACGGTGTTTGGAATGCCTTTTGGATAGCAGAAGCCGTGTCGGCTGTAATTTCCGCCGTTGTTTATAAAAAGGCGGTCGGTAATAAGCTGAATTCACGCAGAGCTGAAAACAACTTTTAATTTGTATATATTGTCTTAAAATAATTGACACCGCTCTCGTTGTGGCATATAATTTGCACATAATGATGTATGTAACGTTTTGGAAGTTTTCCGAGATTTTCATTACTGTGATTTATGCGATAACGTAAGGGGCGATAAAATGAATACGGTAAAATTAAAAACCGAGTGCGGAGATATCGTCGGGCTCGATAACGGCAGCTATGTTGAGTTCCGCGGCATAAAGTATGCCGACGCGGGCAGGTGGGAGTATCCGGTCGTTACCGATGGGTGGGACGGCGTATATGATGCGACCGCTTTCGGCGATTGCTGCTACCAGCACCGCGGTTTTGAGGACGATGCAAAGGTTAACCCGTTTTATCACAGGGAATTCAGGCGCGGTATGAGCTTTACATACAGCGAGGATTGTCAATATCTCAATATCAGCGCGCCCAAAAACGCAAAAAAATGTCCCGTTTTGCTGTATATACACGGCGGTTCTTTTACGGGCGGCAGTTCAAACGAGGGGCATATCAGCGGTAAGGCATATGCCGAAAATGACATTGTTTTTGTCTCTGTGAATTACCGTCTCGGACCGTACGGCTTTTGTTCTCACCCCGATGTCGCCGATGAAAACGGAGTATGCGGTAATTTCGGCCTTTTTGACCAAGCTGCGGCACTTAAATGGATAAAAAACAACATTTCTTCCTTCGGCGGAGATCCCGACAGAATAACCCTTTTGGGGCAGAGCGCAGGAGCCATGAGCGTAGATGTGCTTCTGTCAAGTCCGCTTACAAGGGATATGGTTTCGGGTGCCGTTATGTTGAGCGGAGCCGCGCTTCAACGAGTTTTGTCACGCCCGCTGTCACCGCAAAAAATGAAAAAATTCTGGGACGAAATAATCAAAAATGCCGGTAAAACAAGCCTTTCTGAGCTTAGAGATACGGATGCAAAAACCCTTTACTATGCATGGCTTAAGGCGTGCCGCGACGAGGGAATTAAAAGTACACTCTCTTACACGCTTCCGTGTGAAGACGGAAAGCTTCTTACGAAAGATACGTTTAACATAAAAACAATAAGCGCAATGCCGAAAATACTCGGCGTTACAACGGCAGATATGATACCGATAGTTTTAAAGCTGCTTGTGAAAAAGTGGGTACGAAACGATAAGGGCAGTAAATGCTTTGTCTATCTTTTTGCGCGCAATTTGCCGGGCGATAACTGCGGCGCATGGCATTCGAGTGACTTGCCGTATGTGTTTGCAACTCTCAAAAACGGTTGGCGGCCGTTTACCGATATCGACTATCTCATATCGGAGCAAATGGTAGCGGCAATCAGCGCTTTTGTAAAGTGCGGAGACCCGAATTGCAGGGAAATCCCGACCTGGAAGCCCGGAACGCACAAGGTGATGAATTTTTGCGAAAAGACGCGCCTTGCAGGCTGGAAGACCGCAACGCTTATAAAAAATACACTCTTCAATAAGGGGCCGGTGCTGTAATGAAGTTTTCATATGATTTTAAGCTGTCCGAGCATAGCGGCAGCAGCAGAGTTTACGTTTGCGGCGATATTACGGCGCGAATCGACTTCTTGAGCGGCAGTATGATGCGCGTCGCCTTATTCCGTGACGATTGTAAAATGCTGCCCACCTTTACCGTAGACCCGCAAAACGAATTTCTTACAGAGGGTAGGGATAAGCTGAGCCTTGACGGATTTTCGCTGTTTGCTCCGCAAGTAAATGAAACAGCCGATGGTGAGCGCTTCTCTTTGGAAAATGTCGAAGCAGAGCTTAATACGCACAACTTTGTACTGAGCTATAAAAAGGACGGCAAGCTTCTTTTTGCCGACAGAGCACCGCTTGCCTATAATTTTCAGAACGAATTCGGAAACGGTACATATCATTATTTAACGCGCGAAAAGGGCGAAAAAATATACGGCCTCGGCGATAAGAGCGGCAGCGTCAATAAGGCGGGGCGCACCTTTCGCATAGAGACGAGCGACAGTATGGGTTATGATGCGGAAACGTCGGACCCGCTTTATAAGCACGTGCCGTTTTATATGTGTGAAAATTCCGTCGGTTGCTACGGTATCTATTACGATACGTCCGACAGTGCCGTTATGGATTTCGGAAGAGAAATAAATAATTATTATCCCGCTTTCAAGTTCTTCAAAAGCGATGACGATTGTCTTGTTTATTATGTGTTCTTCGGCTCAAAGCTTGAAATTTTAAGGCAGTATTGCTCTCTTTGCGGAAAACAGACCCTGCCTCCGAAATGGAGCTTTGATTACTGTGCCAGCACCATGGCTTATACCGACGCGCCGAATTCCGAAGAACAGTTGTATGGATTTCTCAGAAAGCTTGATACCTTAAATATGAGCTGCAGCGGATTTTATCTGTCCTCGGGCTATACCTCCATCGGCGACTTGCGGTGTGTTTTTAATTGGAATTACGATAAATTCCCGAACCCCGCAAAGTTTATTGAGCGTTTTAACAGCGAGAAAATTCACTTGATACCAAATATCAAGCCTGCCTTTTTGACGTCGCACCCTATGTACAACGAAATAGCCGAAAAAGGGCTTTTTGTAAAGAATGAAGACGGCACACCGTTTGTAACCGAGTTTTGGGACGGTATGGGCAGTTACATTGATTTTACTCTGCCCGAGGGCTTTAAGTTTTGGCACGACAATGTTGCGGCAAAGCTTCTGGACTACGGAATAGACGCCACTTGGAACGATAACAACGAATTTGATATAAAAGATACCGACGCTGTGGCAAACGGCTTTAAAGACGGTAGCGTAAAGGCGAGCAGAATAAGACCGATACTCACGTATCTTATGGTCGCCTCCTCGTACTCTGCGCAAACAGAAAAATATCCGGGCAAAAGACCGTTTTTATCGACACGAAGCGGCAGCAGTGCCGTAAGACGTCTCGCAACCACCTGGTCGGGTGACAATTTTACATCATTTCATGACCTGCGTTATTGCCATTACATAGGTATGACGCTGTCTTTGTCGGGATTTTTCTTCTACGGGCATGATCTCGGAGGTTTTTCGGGCGATATGCCGTCACGTGAGCTGCTTTTAAGATGGATGCAGCACGGCATTTTCGAGCCCAGATTTACAATACATTCGTGGAATTCGGACGGCTCCGCAACTATGCCGTGGAGCTATCCGGATGCCATTCCTGCCGCACGAAAAATAATGGCGGAAAGAAAAAAACTCATTCCGTATCTTTATAATTCCGCCTTTTTATCTGTCGAAAACGATGTGCCGATGACATCCCCGTTGTTCCTCTACTATGATGACAAAGAGATAGACTGCGACAGCACATCGTTCCTCGTGGGCAGAGATATTCTCGCCGCGTGTATTCTCGATGAAGGAGTGAGTGAAACCGAGGTTTATCTCCCCAAAAACGAAATTTGGTATTTAAACGATAAAGTATACGACGGCGGTACGTCCGTAATACTGAATATTCCGTCGGACGGTGAGGTCCCGTATTTTGTGCGAGGCGGAAGCGTTATAGCTACCGATGAGGGGGAGTACGGGTTCAAATCCTCGGAAAAATTAAGGCTTACCGTGTATCCGTTAAGGAGCGGTAGCTTTAAATCGGAATTCTTTACAGATGACGGCGAGAGCTTTGCGTATAAAACCGGCGATTGCGTTCACTTGCTGTTCACCGTGGATTGCGACAGCGAGTATGTCAGAGTCCGTATCGAGAATATCGGTGAAAAATCATTTATCCCGGATATTGTGCTTTGCGACGCCGACGACAGAATACTGACGGTAGAATAATACATTGTAAATTACAAAAAAAGAGCCCCGGATATGCTTGCTTCGGCATATCCGGGGATTTTGTCATCAAGACCTGTTTTTACTTTGATTCGGCTTCTGCCTTTTCTCTTCTTTCGCGCAAAACATTGTGAAGCTCATCTAGCTGCTCCTTTGAAAGCTTATAGCCGAACGTCAATACAACGAATATAAGAGCAAGCAATATTGCGGGGACTATTGTTGCTATGTCATATAGCCTTGTCAGAACCTCGGGTGATTGAACGGCGAGCTTGCCGTCATAGCCTATAACTCCGAGAACGCCTGCCGCACCTGCGCCGGCCACTGTTTGACCGAGCTTGCGTACAAACGAATAAAAGCTGTAAGATGTGCCCTCCTCTCGTCTGCCCGATATGTATTCGTGATAGTCCGTGACATCCGTAACAAGTGCCCAGATTTGCATAATAAGGAAGGTTTGACCGGCCCCGGAGAAGAACGAGAGAACGAGAAATACATACGGATTACTCACAGCCGGAGTGAATTTAATGACGAACATTGCTATGTTTACAATAAGAGCAAAGAGTATTCCTGCGGAGCATATCTCTTTTTTGCCGTATTTTCTTATAAGCTTGCCCATAAACGGCAAAAGCAGTACCATCGGCAAATATGTACATACGGTAACAAGTGCGTAAAGACCCGGCTTTTCATAGAAATTCTTAAAGAGATAGTTATAAACGGTTTGAGTATACATCTGGAAGCAGATAAGAAGCATTGATACTATGCAAAGCGCGATAAACGGCTTGTTTTTTAAAAGAGCGCGCATCGCTTTGCCGATACTATAATCCTTTTGATTCTGCGTCGGCGGTAAGGTTATTCTCTCTTTTGTCAATTTAAAGTGTAAGAAGAAAATTATTACAGTGAGAACCGAGAGAACGGCTACCGACAGCGAGAGCTTTGTGCCGTCGAGTACCTTTGCGGTTGTTCCGTTTTCATTTGTCACGGTAGTATAAACGATGAGCGGTAAAATAATAGAGGCGGGAAGACCGCCGATGCCTGCACCGATGCTTCGCCACATCGAAAGCGAAGAACGCTCTATTTCATCATCTGTTATTACCGAGGCGAGCGAGCCGTAGGGGATATTTACGCCGGTGTACATCATGCCGTAAAATATGTACGTGATATATGCGTAAATAAGATACCGGTTGTCGCTGAGACCCGGAATTTTAAAGAACATAAAGAAAGCACCTACCGCAAGCGGCAGAGATGCCCAAAGTATGTACGGCCTGAATCTTCCGTATTTAGTGGGCTTCCTTGAGTCGATAAAAGAACCCCACATAGGGTCGTTTACTGCGTCCCAAATTCTCGCAACTATCATCAGTACGGTTATGCGCGCCGCGGATATTCCGAGAACGTCCGTGTAAAACATATTCAAAAATGCGGAGACAAGTCCGAATGTCAGCAGTCCGCCCATATCGCCCATGGCGTAGCCTATTTTGTCTTTAAAGGTTATGCCGTGCATAGCTTCTTTTGATTTGCTCATACAATTCCTCCGTTTTTGTGTTTTATACACTTTGCATTTGATATTTGCTTTCCGATACCTGATAGGATGATACCGTGTAGTGTAAAGCAAACTACATTTACACACAGACCTTTTGCTTTCAGACCTTGAAAGAAATCCGCTATATAGCGCCTTTATAAGCCGTAGCAGCTCATCTTTCACGCCTATAAAAAGCAAAGAACTGTAAAGCGTTATACTTTACATGGCTGCTGATAAGTTGATTTCGTTTGCAAAAAATCCGCAGCAGAGCAAAAATGACATAATGGAATTATAATACAAAAATGTGCGGTAGTCAATCGTAAAAACTAAGCAATATACCCAAAGAGGCAACAAGTAGACATTATTGCCTTTTAAGTCCGGGTTTAAACGAAAAACACTTTTTAACCTAATCTTAATAATTTCGACTCTTGTTTGTAATTTTGCGATGATATATATTGTATTGCAGTTGATAAGAGTACAATAAGATTTGACAGGAGATATTATATATGGATATACAGTATAGCGTTAAACCCGCCGGTTCGGAAATTCGAAAAGAAAAAATCAAGAGCCGTCTTTTCGGACTTTTTATAACATTGTTTATAATGTCCGCTCTGTTTATAAAAATGTTTGTCTTTGTTCCCATGCTGAACGAGCATCCGACGTTCGGTGACGACCGCAACGGTGTCGCTCGCGTTATAGCGGCTGACAATATTCCGCAGAATATTATGTCGTAAAGCCGTACTTCCTAAACTATTACTGTTGAGACCGCCGTGCCGAGTGCACGACGGTCGTTTTTTATACATTACATTATATGGCGTATGCTGTTTGTGTTGTGCAATCGCACTAAATTTACGACATCAAAACCGTCGTTTTGTACTAATATACAAAAGTTGTAGAAAGTGACAAAAAATTCAGCTCAACTATTGACAAAACGACAACGCGGCTGTAAGATGTGTACAAATAAAGAAAGCAATACTTGTGCAATAGATACAAAGCGAGGAGCTAAAATGGCAGAAATCATCAGATCAATGAATTTGATAAGTGTGTTTAAACAGGAAAAAGGCGTAAAACGCTTTTTTATGATGATATTCAGCATACTGCTTATGGGCTTCGGTATTTCGCTTTTCTCTTATTCCGATATGGGCGTTGACCCGTTCACATCAATGAATATGGCGATAAGCAGTAAAATCGGTATCAGCTTCGGCTTTTATCAGATGTGTATCAACTGCGTTATCCTTATTGCAATTGCTTTTCTCGGCAGACGACTTATCGGCTTCGGTACAGTAGTTAATATGGTCGGCGTCGGTTATATTTGTGAATTTTTCACTTCGCTGTACGACGCGCATTTGCCTTTAGAAAAATCCCTTGCTTTACGCTTAGTCTTAATGCTCTTCGGCGTAATTTTCCTCTCTCTTGCGGCTTCGATGTATTTCACTTCGAATCTCGGAGTTGCTCCCTATGACGCCACGGGCTTTGTCCTTGATGACAGGACTAAGATTAAATATAAATGGTGCAGAGTCATAACAGACCTTATCTGCACGGCTGTCGGATTTGCTTTCGGCGGACCGGTCGGCATCGGCACTGTGGTTACCGCCTTTATGATGGGCCCGGTGGTTGCGTTCTTTAACAAGCATGTGTCGGAAAAACTGCTTGCCGCAAAAATGCCGAGACTTGTTGTCCGTGTCTATGATCTTCGCCGTTTCGGCGGTGGGGTAATATCCTCAAACGGCAAATTCGCAGCATAAACTTGCTTATTCCATTTCCTCTCTTTTTATACACTTTTCTACGGCAGATTGTCTGCCACGGCTGCTTTTTGTTCTCCACACTTAAAGCAGTAAAAAATACCACCGTTAGGTGGTATTTTTTTGCCTTTTTTCGTGTTGTGTTATATTCGGCACGGGTAATGTTTTCATACGGGTAAAGGCTAAAACAAGCAACTCGGCTGAAAAAACAAACCGATTGCCTTATATTCGTTTTCTTGACAAATGATGTGTAAGTTTGTTATCATATAAAAAGGTATTTATGCTATTTGGTTTTGGAGGAAAAAAGATGTTGACCGATAACTTATGTATGGGTTGTATGAGAGAGCTTGGGGAAGAAAAGGTTTGTCCCCATTGCGGATTGCATGCGGATTTCGTTCAGGAATCTCCGCTTCTGCCGCTTAGAACGGTTATCAACGACAGATATATTATAGGTAAAGCCATTTCAACCGGAGGAGACGGTGTAACATATATCGCTTGGGACCGTGAACGCAATGTCGCGGTAGCCGTAAGAGAGTTCCTTCCGCTGGAGCATATAATCCGTGAATTCGGTGATAGGGCAATAACCGTTAAAAAGGACAGTTCTCTTGTGGTTCACGACGGTATAATGGCGTTTTTGGAACTTTGGCGCAAAATCGCAAGACTTCGTGATCTCTCGGCGTTAAAGCCCGTTGTTGATATAGTTACCGAAAATAATACTGCGTACTCCGTTTCCGAATACATAGAGAGCATAACGCTACGCGATTTTCTTTTGAAGAGCCGCACGGGCTATCTCGGCTGGGATCAGGCAAAGACGCTTTTGATGCCTGTGCTTTCAACTCTTGCCACAATGCACGAGGCAGGAATTTATCACCTTGGTATTTCACCAAACACACTTCTTTTGGGACGTGACGGTAAGCTCAGACTCACGGGCTTTATGATATCCGACGCGCGACTTACAAATACCGACTTTAACGCCGAGCTTGTAAAGGGTTATGTTCCCTATGAGCAGTATGATCCGAACGGCAAGGTAGGCGCCTGGTCCGATGTATATGCGTTTACGGCAGTTGTTTACAGAACACTTATAGGAAGCACTCCCGACGATTCGAGTGAGCGCGTGGTGAACGATAAGCTTTTAATTCCGGCAAAATTCGCCGAGGTTCTTCCTGCATATCTTGTCAGTGCCATACACAACGGTCTTCAGCTTCAGCCCGAGGACAGAATAAGAACCGTTGATGATCTCCGTGAGCAGCTTTCCGGAAGTCCAAGCACCATGGCGACAAATAAAATAAAATATGAAACTCCCATAGAGGATGCTCCCAAAAAACAGGAGCAGCCTACAACAACCGCGGATGAGGAGGCGGAGCGTAAGCGCCGCGAAAAGCTGCGTCGTGAGCAGGAACGAAAACAGGAACAGACCAAAACTCTGCTCATAACCTTCGGTATTTGCGTTGCAATAGGGCTTGTGGTTCTCGGCGGCTGGCTTTTTGCTACCCGTGAAAAGGCACAAAAGGACAATACAACTCCTACGGAGGAGGTTTCGCTTGTCTCCGTTCCCAATTTTGCGGGGCAGAGCTATACGAGAATTTCGACAGACGAGGTTCAAAATCAGCGCTTTAAGATTACGGCCAAATATGAATATAACAATAAGGTGAACGTAGGATATATTATTTCTCAGAGCATAGAAGAGGGTCAGCAGGTTCCCTACGGCACCGAGCTTGTGCTTACTGTCAGCAAGGGCACGGAGTATATTGATATACCGGATGTTTCCGGCAAGGATTACGCCGATGCGGAAAAAACTCTTACGGATGCCGGATTTACTGTCAAAAAGGTTGAAAAATCAAATGACGGAACACATCAGGCAGGCAAAGTAATAGCCTCCACTCCGAGTGCCGGCACATCGGCAGAGAGCGGCAGCGAAGTGTATCTTCAGGTTTGGGGTGCGGCTCCGACAACAACCTCGGCGTCAACTACAAAATCCTCAAACGGATTCGGTATAGATATTCCGAGAATAAGTGATATCTTTTGATACAAATCTATATGAGGCTTAAATAAAACTAAAGGACTGCAAGGTATAATTCCTTGCAGTCCTTTTTTATGCTTTAATCTTTTCTTACTTTTTTATTTCGGCGACAAGACGGTTGATTTTCTCAGCCAAAGCCTTGATTTTCGGGTCGTCCTTACTTACGGGAAGCATCGGAAGTCTCGGAATACCGCAGTCTATGCCGTACCTGAGAGTCATAACCGCTTTGCACGCTCCGTACAGAGAGCCGAATGACAAAAGCTCGTAAATGCAGTCGTTTATTTTTGTCTGCATTTTTTTTGCGTTTTCTATATCACCGGCTTCTATAAGCCTTGTGAGCTCAAGATAAAGCTCCGGCATGGTGCCGTATGTACCGCCTATGCCTGCCGTTGCGCCCATAAGCCTGCCGGCAAGCAGCTGCTCGTCCGGACCGTTGAATATAACAAAATCGGGTCCTGCGATTTTTCTGAATCTCTCCGTCTGGCAGGTGCTTTCCGAGGAGTTTTTTATGCCTATAACCTTTTCTTTCTTTGCCATTTTTTCAAAAAGCTCAAAAGACAAATCATATCCGGTAAGCTGTGGGATATTGTATATAAAGAACGGAAGCTCCGTGGAGTCCATTATTGTGTCCCAATGCTTTTCGATTGAAGCCTCCGAAAGTCTGTAATATACGCTCGGAACAGCCGAGACGGCAGAAACGCCTATTTTTTCGGCATGGCGTGCCAAAATGCACGCTTCCTTTGTGGACGCGGCTCCGACGTGTACAATAACGGCCATATCGTCTCCGGCGGCCTCTTTAACAGCCTCTGCTACCTGCATTCTCTCTTCGGTGCTCAGTAAAAAGCCTTCTCCGGTTGAGCCGCAGGCATATATTCCGTTTACCCCCAGCTGTTTGTATTTTGTCACAAGGGCTTTTATCGCATCTGTGTTTATGTTGTCGTTTTCGTCGTATATTGCGTTTAAAGCGCAAAAAACCCCTCTGTAAATCGAAGTATCGTATTTCATGGTATTATAATCACTCCAAAAAGCATTTTCATATATTATATTACCGTATCGCAACCAAAACAATGCTTTTTTGTTTTTGTATTGTATTTTTTATGAATCGGAAATATAATATAGTAAATTTGATATTTTACAAAGGATGAAAAGACTTGACTAACGAGGAAGTTTTGAAGAGAATAAAAGGCGGTCTTATAGTGTCGTGTCAGGCGCTTAGCACCGAACCGCTCTGCGACCCGTACATAATGTCCATGATGGCGTATGCGGCTAAAGAAGGCGGAGCCGTAGGAATACGTGCCAACACTACGGTTGATATAGAGGCAATTAAGAAAAAGGTGGATTTGCCTATTATCGGAATAATAAAAAAAGACTATGAGGGCAGCGACGTCTATATAACTCCGACCGAAAAAGAGGTTGAGGAATTGGTGCGAACGGGCGTCGATATAATTGCCGTTGACGCCACAAAGCGTATGCGTCCGGGTAATATAACATTTGAAGAATTCTTTAAAAATATACGCAGTAAATATCCGAATCAGCTTTTTATGGCCGATACCTCATGCTTTGAAGAGGGGAAAAAAGCTTTGGAGCTCGGATGCGATCTTTTGGGCACAACTATGTGCGGCTATACCGAGTATACAAAGGGGCATTCGCTTCCGGCACTTGATTTAATAGAGCGATACAGCAAGGAGCTTCGGGCAAGAGTGGTTGCCGAGGGCGGAATTTGGGTACCGGAGCAGCTTGAGGCCGCATATAAGAGCGGAGCTTATACGGCAGTTGTCGGTACCGCCATAACAAGGCCGAGAGATATTACAAGACGTTTTGTAAATGCCCTCAAGACATTAGATGAATAAAATGCGAAAGGGTTAAAATGAAAATCTTAGCTATTGATATAGGCGGAACAGCCATTAAATACGGTATTACAGACGAAAATTTTAATGTCTGTGAATTCTATGAAATACCGTCCGAGGCAAAACTCGGCAGAGATCATCTTATGCTGAAGGTGCTCAGCATCGTCGGTACATATTACGGCGGTGTCGATTGTGTGGGAATCAGCACTGCGGGTCAGGTGAATTCCGAAGAGGGCAGGATAATCTTCGCAAACGAGAGTATCCCCCACTATACGGGCACCGAAATCAAAAAGATGATAACGGAAAAATATGATATACCGGTTGTTGTTGAGAATGATGTAAATTCCGCCGCGACGGCTGAAGCTATGTTCGGCAGCGGCAAAGGCTCAAACGACTTTCTTTGCCTGACTTACGGAACGGGAGTCGGCGGAGCGGTTTGGCTCGGCGGTAAGCTTTACACGGGCCATGATTTTTCAGCGGGCGAATTCGGGCACATCGTCACACATACGGGTGGCTTGCGCTGTAATTGCGGAAATAACGGGTGCTATGAGATGTATGCTTCCACATCGGCGCTTGTCAGAATGGTCAGGGAGGGCACCGGAAAAGAGCTTACGGGGCGTGAAATTTTCGAGCCGCAAAATTTTCATAATACTGCAATAAGAGCGATAATAGATAATTGGATAGACGAAATAGTGGGCGGTTTGTCTACGCTCATTTTCATATTTAATCCGGCTGTCATAATTCTCGGCGGCGGTATTATGAATGAGGATTATATAATCTCCGAGATTGATAAGCGTATTCATTCAAAGGATATAAGAAGCTTTAAAACCGTGCAAATCAAAAAAGCCATGCTCAAAAATCGCGCAGGAATGCTCGGAGCGGCATATCTTGCCAAGAAAAATTTCGATAAGCTGCCGAAAAACTAAAAAACATTTCCGAACGAGGGCGTTTCCGTTTCTGCTATGTGCTCGAAACGGTAGATGCTCTCGCGGCATTTTTCAATAAGCTCATCGTAATCTTTATCTGTACTGAGCTGTCGTATCTGCTTCATAAGCATCATAAGCTCATCCATTTCGCTGTGATTGGTGTAAACGCCGAGCAGCGGGCTTTTTTTATCCCACATTTTTTCAGTATCGTCGCATTTTCTTTTCGTTTCGTCGGCGTCACCGTTTTCCGCCGCTCTTATGACCTCGTTTACCGAGCAGCTCATATTGCGGCAAATGCTTTTCAGATTTACATACCCGCCTATCGAAATCGCTATTCCCGTAACGAGCATACATACGGCAATTATCAGTCTTTTCATTTTTCCTTGTCCTTTTTTAATATATTTATGTTGCCGTCCTTGTCAAGTGTCATAAGCATTACATCTTCTTCGTTTAGATGCTTGTCCTTTAGGATAGCTTTTATTTTGTCGCTGTCGGTATTACATTCGGCAAAATCGGTTTTGATTATTCTTCCGTCGCTTATGACTATACACGGAAGAGAGCTTTTCGGAGTATTTATTTTCAGCTCGCTCTTTGTGGCGGGCTGATTTTCTTTTTTGAGCAGAACGCTTAACGTGCCGTCCGTCTCAACTATGGCATATTGCACCTCCGATATATCAAAAATATCTTTTTTGCGCAGAGCCTCCGCAAGGTCGTCTGTTGTAAACCTAAGCTCCTTGAGCTTCTTGGCGTTGAGCTTACCGTCGCGAATGACAATAACCGGATTGCCCTGCATTACCGAGCGGAATTTAATGCTTTTCATACCTATGAAGGATACGAGCATTTCAAATCCGGAGAGTACAAAAACAGGTATAAGAGTGTTGACGAGAGGAATTTCCGTGTCCTGCATCGGTATTACTATTATCTCAGACAAAAGTATGGTAATTACAAGCTCGGCAGGCTGCAATTCTCCTATTTGACGTTTTCCGAGAACGCGCATTGTAAAAATTATCAGAATGTAAAGTATCAAAGTGCGAAACAGAGTTATCAGCATAATTTCACCCACATTTATGTTGTCCTTTTTTTGCCGAATATAAACTTTTCTTTCGGAAATAACATAAACGGTGATAAAAATGAGCAAGTGGTTTAAAAAGGAAATAAAAAAAATAACCGACCCCGTCGCTTCGGAGCCGGCCGAAAAAACTCGCGTGTCGAAAAGCATCACCGAGAATACAATCTGTTTAAAGAGTCGGTTCGGAAACAGCTTTGATATATTGTATAAGGAAATATCGCTTAAGGGCAACAAGGCACTTTTTGTTATGGCAGACGGTATGTGCAATAATATGCAGGTGATATGGCAGGTTATAGGTCCTGTTTTGTTTGCGCCGAATATGCCGAATGAGCCGTCAAGGCAGGCTGATTATATCCGTGACCGGATAACCACGGGAGCCGACCAGTCGCAGACATACGATTTGGACGAAGCGATAACCGATGTATTGTCGGGGCTTATAGTTCTTTTTATCGACGGAGTTGATTTTTGCCTTGAATTCGGCGTGCAGGGCTTTCCGAAAAGAAGCGTTGATGATGCAAAGACCGAGGTGCAGGAGAGAGGCTCGCATGAGGGGTTTACGGAGAGCTTCAAGGATAATGCGGCACTTTTACGCCGCAGAGTTCGTTCGCCGATAATGAAATGCGAAACGCTGACTGTCGGTACAACAAGCAAAACGAGAATTTGCGTCTGCTATATGTCTGACAGAGCGTCACAAGAGACAGTGGACAATGTTAAGGCGCGTCTTAAAAAGGCAAAGCTCGATATGGTACTCGGCAGCGGTTACATTGCACCGTTTCTCGATTCACAAAGCACCTCGTTTTTTTCGGGCGTCGGGACCACCGAACGCCCGGATGTTGCCTGTGCTGAAATGGCGGAGGGGAGAGTTGTACTGCTTGTTGACGGTACGCCGTTTGCGCTGATTGTACCGTATTTGTTTGTCGAAAACTTCCAATCCATGGATGACTATAACTACCGTCCGTATTATGCCGTGTTTATAAGGACGCTGAAATTTATATCTTTTTTGATAAGTGTGTTTTTTCCCGGTATTTATGTTGCGGTATGTACCTTCCATCAGGAGGTTTTGCCGTCGTCAATGCTGTATGATATGGCGGTGCAGGAGAGTATGACGCCGTTTCCCGTTATGGTAGAGGCTATCTTCATTCACTTTTTATACGAGGTTATGCGTGAAGCGGGGCTTCGTATGCCAAAGGCCGTCGGCCACGCCGTTAGTATAGTGGGAGCACTTGTAATCGGCGATGCCGCGGTGACGGCAGGGCTCATAGCCGCACCGATGCTGATAGTTGTGGCCATGACCGCAATCAGCTCGTTTGTTGTATCACAGCTTTATCAGCCCGTTTCGGTGCTGAGATTTTTGTTTATGATAATAGGCGGTATAACCGGCTTTTACGGCATAGTTCTCGGCTTCGGTGTTTTGCTTGTGAATATCTGCGCGATAAATCCATATAAGGTACCGTATACCTCGTCGATTTCTCCGTTTACGCCGGGCTCCGTAAGAGACACGATATTGAGGTTCGGGTGGCGCAGACTCGGTAGGCGTGAGCTCAATATCGATAAGATGAAGAGGTAGTATATGAATTTGAAAGCCAAAATAAGCTCCGGGCAGTTTTTCTCTCTGCTGCTCTTATCAAGGTTTATATCCGTGCTCACATATTCGCCGATTTATAACGCGGGGCTCAATTCCTCCGATTATCTTATCGCCGGCGTCATAGGGATGATAATGGTGCTTTTTTCATGTTTGCCGCTGGCACTGATATATAAGAGCAACGATAATCGCAGTGTGCTTGATATGGCGTATGAGATTTCACCGCTTTATTCAAAGATAATATCGGTTTTATATATATTGCTTTTCTTATTTTACGCTTTTTCAACGCTTTCGAGGCTTGACCTTTTTTCGGGTACGGTAATTTTTCGAGAGTCTGATACAAAGGTGTTCGTGGTTCTTTCGGTACTTCTTGCCTGCTATTCCGCGTGCTTGGGGCTTGAGGCTCTCGGAAGAGCCGGGGCCATATCGCTTTTTGTATTTTCCGTATCATTTGTGTTTATAATTGTGACAATGCTGTCAAAGCTTGATTTGAACAATTTTTCTCCCGTTTTTTACGACGGAGCGGGACGTGTGATATCCGCCGGACAAACCATGGCGGTGAGAACGATAGAGCCTGCCGCAATGGCGGTGCTCTTTCCGAGGGTCAGCGGAAACAAAAAAAGAGGCTTTTTTATATGGATGTCGGTACTTACGGCGTTTTTGGAAATTGTGTTTTTCTTCGTTTTTTCGGGACTCGGAGATTATGCCATGACCCAGCTTTTCCCGATACATTCAATAGCCGTGCTGTCCGAATTCAGCGTTTTTCAGCGTATTGACGTAATACTCACGGGGGTGTGGATACTCTCTGCTTTTATCAAAATCAGCTTTATGCTCTATTTGTCGTCATATATAGCAAGCCGTTCATTCTCGGCGAAATATAAAAAAATATATATATTTGCTTTCGGAGCGGCTGCCGTAATATTGCAGTTTGTTGTTTCAAAAAATGTTACAGGCTTTTTGATTTCGACAAGCAACGATATAAGGAGCGTACTGTTTTATGTTGTTGTGATATTTATTCCGCTTTTGACGTTTGCTCTCGGGAAATTTAGAAGAAAGGAACAACGCAATATATGAAAAAAATCGCCGCACTTTTATTAACGGCTGTTATGATGCTGACATTTTCTTCATGCGCATCGACAGAGCTTGAGCTTAAAAACCGCATAATCGTGGAGGCGATAGGAATAGACTATTGCGATATCGGAGTGCGTGTGACCGTACAGTTTTTAAACGCCGACCAGTCAAGCAATCCGAATAACGGCGGCACTCCTGACGATATAGTGAAGAATATGACCATAGACTCACAAAATATATCCTCCGCAATTCAGAGTATTTCAAAGACACTCGGCAAGCTCCCCATGATGTCTCAAAACCGTGTTATTATTTTCGGAAATGAAGCGGCAAAAGCCGGCGTTGGCAAAGCTCTTGATTATTTCGTGCGAAATTCCGATAACCGTGCTACCGTCTATGCGGCTGTTGCCGAAGATACTGCGGGACAGATCTTGCGTGCCGAAATGGGGCAGCGCGTCATTCCCGCAAAGGAGCTGTCTAATGTACTTTCCTCGTCAAAGTATAATTCCGTAACCGCCGAGAGAGCTTTTTATCAGTTCGTGAACGGCGTTACCGACAAGACCTCATCGGCATTTCTTCCGATAATCGCGATAGAACAAAATGAAAAAGACGACGATGGTGGTGAGGACGGCCGAAAGGATTCTGCCAGGCCCGTGGTCAGGGGAGCTGCGCTGTTTAACGGCGATAAGATGGAAAACGTTCTGCCACAGGAAAATGTTCCGGCACTTTTGATGCTGTGTAATGACTTTAACAACGGCTCTCTTACGGCTGTGCTTGACGACGGGACACGCGTCGGCGTTTTGCTGACTAAGTCAAAAACCAAGATAAAAACATCTGTGAAAAACGGATGCCCGAGCTTTGATATTTCTGTCGATTGCGTTGCAGATTGTACCGAGACGTCAAAAATTATGAATGAAGCATTCACTCCGGAGGTGGCGGAAAATATAAAAACGGCCTTAGAAAAAGCCGTCCGAAGAAATATTGACGATACCGTAAAAAAGTGCTTTACCGAATTTAATAAGGACCCGTTCGGATTTGACAAGAGGGTAAAAAGAGCCGACGCCGAATATTATAGGGCTGAATCGGATAACTGGAGAAGCGTTTTGCAAAAGGCCGTGTACAGCGTAACCGTAAATGTGAAGCTTCGCCGTGCCGGAGACGAAAATATGGTTCCGGGCAGTTGACATAAGGGGGATAACAACGGTAAAATTAAAATATGAATACTTTTGATAAAATATATGAGCAGGTAAAGAAAATACCGTACGGCAGGGTCGCAACCTACGGTCAGATTGCGCTTCTCGCCGGTAATCCGCGATGGTCGCGCGTAGTCGGATACGCTCTTCACGTAAATCCCGACCCCGAAAATGTGCGCTGTTACCGCGTGGTAAACAGATTCGGCGAGGTGTCAAAGGCGTTTGCGTTCGGCGGCGAAAACGAGCAGATACGGCTTCTTAAAAGCGAGGGCGTCGAGGTAGACGAAAACGGCAGAGTCGATTTGAAAAAATACGGTATGGTATGAAATTTAAAAATCCGCAGGCACTTTTTTCGGTGCGAGCGGATTTTTCTTTATGTATGCTTGTTTTTTCTGAATTGTTTTGGGGTTTGAGCCTTGTACTTCTTAAATGTTTTGACAAAATAGCTCAGGTCGTTGTATCCGCAGTTGAGAGCAATATCCGTAACGAGGTCGTCCGTGTACAAAAGCTGCTCCGCCGCACATTCTATTCTGTAATAATTGAGGTATTCGATAGGCGTTTTGCCGGTCATTTCGGAAAAGAAACGGCAAAAATATTTGGGTGACATATCGGCGGCTTCTGCGAGGTTACCGAGAGTGAGCTGGTTCATATATTCCTCTCTGATAATTTTTAAGGAGCTTTTTAATTGCCGTATCCTTTTGAGGCTTTTATACGTTTCGTCGTCGCTGATCTTATAACGGTGATTGCCGAGAATTTGCCCCATAAGCTCAAACAAAAGTCCCTGTATTATAAATTCATAACCCTTTTTCTCTTCTATAAAGGTGTCAAACAGCCTGTTTGCGGTTTTATATTCTTCGCTGTCAACGGCAAAAAAATTGTCGAGAATTATGCGGTGACTCTGCACATCGTCAATATCCTTTTTGCCTGCCGAGCAGCCGCGCAGGAATTCGTTTAAATCGAAGTCGAGACATTCGTAAACGCAGTCAACGGGCATACCGCCGTGCAATACCCCGTCGCACACAAGCACAATACCGCTGTTCTCGGTAAGATTTAAAGTTTCTTCGTTGAGCGACAGTACAAGACTGCCCTTTAAAACTCTGATAAGCTCGTAATCCATGTGCCAATGAAACGGCATTTGATAACGCGAGTGCTCCTTTGTAACGTGGTGCAGCTCTATCGGAAAGTCGAAAGTGCCTCGTGATTTTTTCTCCTGAAATTCACCGAAATTCATAATTTACCTCAAAAGTGAAAATTGTTATATTTTTTATTTATTATACTACAAGAATTTATATAAAGACAACAGTATAATTAAAAATATATGAAAAAAATATATTTAATTTTTATAAACAGGAGGAAATTATGAGTAAAACAAGACTTATAGGTGATTATCCGGTTATAGGAATCCGCCCGACAATCGACGGCAGACGCGGCCCTTTAAAGGTGCGTGAGTCGCTCGAGGAGCAGACCATGAATATGGCTCTTTCGGCGGCAAAGCTTTTTACCGACAATCTTCGCTATACAAACGGCGAGCCGATAAAGGTTGTAATTGCCGACACAACCATAGGCAGAGTTGCCGAGGCGGCGGCATGTCAGGATAAGTTTAAAAAAGCGGGTGTAGACATAACTCTTACAGTTACTCCGTGCTGGTGCTACGGTAGCGAGACTATGGATATGGACCCGAATACCATAAAAGGCGTTTGGGGCTTTAACGGAACGGAAAGACCGGGTGCGGTTTATTTAGCTTCGGTGCTCGCCTCACACGCTCAAAAGGGACTCCCTGCGTTCGGAATCTACGGCAGAGACGTACAGGAGGCTGACGCCACCGAAATTCCCGACGATGTAAAAGAAAAGCTCCTGCGTTTCGGCAGAGCGGCAGTTGCCGCGGCTACCATGCGCGGAAAATCATATCTTCAGATAGGCTCCATAACAATGGGTATAGCCGGCTCTATAATAAATCCCGATTTCTTTGAAGAGTATCTCGGTATGCGCGTTGAGTCGGTAGACGAGGTGGAAATAATCCGCCGAATGACCGAGGGCATATATGATGAGGCAGAGTTTAAAAAGGCTCTCAAATGGACAAAAGAAAACTGCAAGGAGGGCTTCGATAAGAATCCCGACTGGTTTAAAAAGTCCGATAAGGAAAAGGAAGAGGCTTGGGAATTTGTCGTTAAGATGATGTGCATAATAAAAGACCTCTATAACGGCAACGGAAATCTCCCCGACGGTGCCGAGGAGGAAAAAGTAGGCCACAACGCAATCTGCGGCGGCTTCCAGGGTCAGAGACAGTGGACGGACTTTTACCCGAACTGCGATTTCCCCGAGGCGCTCTTAAATACCTCGTTCGATTGGAACGGCGCTCGCGAAACCTATGTTCTCGCTACCGAAAACGATACGTTGAACGGCGTTTCCATGCTTTTCGGTAAGCTGCTTACAAATACCGCGCAGCTCTTCTCCGATGTTCGTACATATTGGAGTCCCGAGGCAGTCAAAAAGGCTACGGGCTATGAGCTTGAGGGCGTGGCAAAGGAGTCAAAGGGATTTTTGCATCTGATAAATTCGGGTGCGTCCGCTCTCGATTTCTGCGGCGAAGTTAAAGACGAAAACGGCAACGGTATTGTAAAACCGTTCTGGGAAATGACCGATAAGGATATCAAAGCCTGCACCGATGCTACAACATGGAATGCGGCGGATCTCGGATACTTCCGCGGCGGCGGATTCTCTTCAAGATTTTTAACAAGAAGCGAAATGCCTGTAACCATGTGCCGCCTGAATCTCGTTAAGGGTCTCGGTCCCGTTATGCAGATATGCGAGGGCTACACCGTAAATCTTCCCGACGAGGTTTCCGACAAGCTTTGGAAGCGCACAGACTATACCTGGCCGTGCACTTGGTTTGCCCCGCGCCTTACCGGCAAGGGTGCGTTTAAATCGGCTTATGACGTTATGAATAATTGGGGAGCCAATCACGGAGCGTCATGCTACGGTCATATCGGAGCCGACCTCATAACGCTTTGCTCCATACTCAGAATCCCGGTTTGTATGCACAATGTACCCGAAGAAAAAATATTCCGTCCGGCGGCATGGAACGCTTTCGGAATGGATAAAGAGGGTCAGGATTACAGAGCCTGCAAGAACTTCGGCCCTATGTATAAATAAGGTGCAAAATGAGTAACGAAAAATATAACACACTCGCCTTTGACTTCGGCGCGTCAAGCGGCAGGGCAATAGTCGGTTCGTTTGACGGCGAAAAAATTGAGCTTTCCGAAATACACCGCTTTCCCAACGACCCGGTGTTTGTCGGCGGAACTATGTATTGGGACGTGCTGAGGCTGTTCCACGAAATTAAGCAGGGGCTTTTAAAATCGCGTCCCTATAATATAAAAAGTCTCGGCATAGATACTTGGGGCGTCGATTTCGGCCTGCTTGACAAGGACGGAAAACTGCTTGAAAATCCCGTGCATTACCGTGATAAAAGAAATATCGGTATGTTAAACAAAGCTTTTTCTTATATTTCACAGGAGGAGCTTTATAACATAACGGGCAATCAGTTTATGGAGATAAACACGGCGTTTCAGCTTTTATCGTTAAAGCTCGCGCGCCCCGATTTGCTCTCACGGGCGGATAAAATGCTTCTGATGCCCGACCTTTTCCGCTATTTCCTTACCGGTGAAAAAACGACCGAGTATTCGATAGCTTCTACAACTCAGCTGCTTGATGCCGAAAAGCGTTGTTGGTCAAAGAGAGTAATTGACGCTCTTTCTCTTCCCGAGGGTATTTTCTGCGATATTGTACCCACCGGTTCCGCGGCGGGAACCTTGTCCGATGAAATATGTGAGGAACTGTCGATACAGCCGTGCGCCGTTACTGCGGTTGCAGGTCATGATACACAGTGCGCAATGGTAGCCGTTCCCACCGAAAAAGATGATTTCATCTTCCTTAGTTGCGGCACGTGGTCACTGCTCGGAACAGAGCTCTCCGAGCCTCTCATAAACGAAAAAACGCTCCGCTGCAATGTTACAAACGAGGGCGGATACGGCGGAAAAGCGTCTTTCCTTAAAAATATTATCGGTCTTTGGCTTATACAGGAGACTCGCCGACAGTGGCAGAAGGAGGGCGACAGCCTTTCGTTTGCCGAGATGGAGACTCTCGCACGAAACGCGAAGCCGTTTTCTTGCTTTATAGACCCCGACGCTCCCGATTTTGTTGCCGCCGGGAATATTCCGGAGCGGATAAGGGCATATTGTCGCAGAACAGGGCAGTATGTTCCCGAATCCAAAGGAGAAATTCTCCGCTGTATTTATGAGAGCCTTGCCATGAAATACCGTTATGCCGCAGAGCAGATTGAGTTCTGCACCGGCAAAGAATACGACACAATATATATTGTGGGCGGCGGCACAAAGGATAGGCTTCTCTCATCGTTTACCGCGTCGGCGTGCAATAAAAATGTTTCCGCCGGACCTACCGAGGCCACCGTTCTCGGCAATATTGCTCTTCAGCTTTTGGCGGAGGGCAAAATAAAAACGCTCCGTGACGCGCGCAGAATAATCAGTAATTCCGAAGAGGTCACAAGCTTTACACCAAGCGAACCCGAAGCGTGGAATAAAAAATATCAGACTTTTAAGGAGGTAGTTTCTCTTGCTTAAAGGAATACCGGAAATACTTTCTCCGGAGCTTTTAAAGGTGCTCTGCGAAATGGGACACAGCGACCGTCTTGTTATCGCGGACGGCAATTTCCCCGTTATGAGTATGGGCAAAAACGCTCAGATAATCCGTATGGACGGGCACGGCGTACCGGAAATACTTGATGCAATTCTAAGAGTGTTTCCGCTTGATACATATATCGAAAAGCCGGTAAATCTTATGGAGGTTATGCCGGGCGACGATGTGCAGACTCCGATTTGGGACGTTTACAAAAAAACAGTCGAAAAATATGATGAGCGCGGGAAAAACGCCATAGGCGAAATCGAGCGATTCAAATTTTACGAAGAGACAAAGACGGCGTATGCTGTTATAGCTACAAGCGAAAAGGCTCTTTATGCCAATATAATGCTCCAAAAGGGCGTTGTCTGATTAAATAACGAAAGGAACTTGAAAAATGGATTATATGGAAACAAGAGAAGTTATGTGCGATATTTGCCATAAGATGTGGCAGCTCGGCTGGGTTGCGGCAAATGACGGTAACCTCTCGGTAAAATTGCCCGACGGCAACTTCCTTGCAACGCCGACAGGCATCAGCAAAAGCTTCATAACCCCCGAAAAACTCGTCATAATAAATCCCGAGGGCGAGGTGCTCGAGGCTATTGACGGTTACAGACCGTCGTCGGAAATCAAAATGCATCTTCGCTGCTATAAAGAACGCGACGACGTAGGAGCGGTGCTCCATGCTCATCCGCCTACAGCCACGGGATACGCCGTAGCACACATTCCGCTTGACAGATACACGATGATAGAAACCGTTGCGGCGATAGGCTCGATCCCCGTAACACCGTACGGTACGCCGTCTACATACGAGGTGCCGGACGCCATTGCCCCGTATCTTCAAGAGCACGATGTATTGCTTCTTGCAAATCACGGCGCGCTTACGGTCGGTGCCGACGCAATAACCGCATATTACCGTATGGAAACACTTGAGCTATTTGCAAAAATCAGTCTTACGGCACATCTTCTCGGCGGCGAAAAGGAAATTTCGCGCGAAAATATCGACAAGCTGATAGAGCTTCGTAAGTATTACGGCATAACAGGCAGACACCCGGGATACAAGCATTACAGAGAAGACTGAGCCGGAGGATAACTCAAATTTCTCTTCTCAGGAATCGAATAAAACCGACAGCGGCAAAGAAGAAAAACCGATAACGTGTTTTACTCATTCCTGATTACAAAAGCGTTACGGACTCAAGTCCGTAACGCTTTTTGTATTTTTGACAGCGATTTTTTATTGTAAATATCGAAAAAGTGATATATAATTCATATGTAATCTAAATTGAATTGTAGTAGGTGGTTATATGAAGCCGTACGGACTGATACTTGCTGGCGGCGGTGCAAAGGGCGCATACCAGATAGGCGCTTGGAAAGCCATGCGAGAGCTAAATATTGAATTCGAGGCTATAGCGGGAGCCTCAGTCGGTGCTATAAACGGAGCTATGATAGCTCAAGGTGATTTTGATGACGCGTATGAGCTTTGGAGCAACGTTGAGGTTTCAAGCGGCGTAAATATTCAGGGTGAGCTGAAGGACCCGAAAAATTTGTTCAGCTTCAGTAATTTCCCGAAAATCGCACACGAGATAATACGCAACGGCGGTGTTGACGTTACGCCGGCAAAGGAACTTATATCCGCCCATATTGATGAAAAAAAAGTAAGAGCGTCAAACATCCCGCTCGCTATTGAAACTATCGACCTTGATTCGCTGAAGCCTGTCGAGATGTTTGTCGATGAAATGCCCGAGGGCGAACTTATAGATTACCTTATGGCATCCGCAAGAGTTCCGGGGCTTAACAGACAAGGTCCAAAGGACGGCAAATTCCTCGACGGCGGCGTTTATGACAATACCCCGATAGGCATACTCAGAAAGCGCGGTATAAATCGCCTTATCGTAGTCGATATATCCGGCATAAAAGGAATAGGTCACAAGGAGGCCTTGAGCTGTGCCAATATAGTTTATATCCGTCCGTTTGACGCAAAGGAGCTCGGCGAGTCGTTTGAGTTTGATAAAGAAGCGACGGAACGTCGAATCAAAATGGGCTATCTTGATACCAAAAAGGCGTTCGGCAGGCTTTTCGGTCAGTTTTATTATTTCTCCCAAAAGGAATATAAGGCAATGCAGGAGCATTACGGCTACGAAGCGGTAAATGAGCTTGAAACGCTTGCTTTGGAATATGAGCTGCCGCGTCTTACCGTTTACACGGAGCGCAAATTTCTCCGCTCGTTAAAGGCTCTTATAAACGAAAAAGATGCGCTCCCCTCCGATGAAGAGGAGGACGAGGAGAAAAAATCAAAGCTCAAAAAGGCTGCTGCGGTCATACAGGAAACGCCGCAGATTTTGCTTAAAAAGTTCTCGATATATACGAGAAATAAAAAATATGCAAACGCGGTTTCCGTGCTTGAAAAATTCGGCGACAAAAAATAAAAATATACGGCAGAGCATTTAATATGCCCTGCCGTTTGCTTTTTCGGTGTATGCGGTTATCACGTATTTGTTGCAGAGCAGCGAAAAAACATATCGCTCTTTTTCGCAGTAATAATCAATATCGCAAAATTTCAAATTGTCAAAGAATATACCGCTGTCGTTAATGGCTTTTTCCGCCTCCCTCGATGTTACTCCCATAAGCTCCGATGACAAGGCTATGTACGAGTCATAAAACTCCCGAAGCTCCTGTTCGTTGTAAGAGCCTTCTTCGCCGGTCACGGTTGCCGCGATTCCCGTTACCGTACCTTTTTCATCTGTGTCAAGCGTTAATAATGCAGTTTTATCTCCTATTTTGTAAAAGCTGTAAAAGCAGCCGTCGCTTTTACATTCCTTGAAAAACTCCTCATACTTGATTTCGGGAGAATCGTATTCCGAATTGTAGCGGCGGCAAAATTCATATGCGTCAATGCTCTCTTGCCTGGAGCAGGCGGTTAGACAAACAGCTGACAGGCTTGCCGATATGAAAAAGCAAAAAAACTGCCTGCAGAGCATTTTGCACGTTTTGTGTTTATTAACTGTTTGTTCATACTTTTTTAACAAAAACATATGGCATTCTATCCTTTAATAGTATAAAATTATTAAGTATACTCAATTACTTTAAAATATTATATTCCAATCAAAATGCGAAAGTGGTGGTATTTTGTTTAAGAAATTCAAAAGATTATCCCGAAAAAGGCAGATTTTTACGGTTTTAATTTCGGTAATTATAGTTGCTCTTGTGGCAGCACTTCTCTATCAGACCTTTAAGCCGGAGCCGAGACCCGAATATCAGGTGCAGGCAGCCTCTGTCGGAGATATACAGGCGACATTTGATACAAAGGGGACGGTTGAGTCCACAAGCACCGAAAAATTCACAGCGGCGGCAGGCGTCAAGGTAAGCTCCGTCAATGTCGCGGTGGGCGACAGAGTCAAGGCGGGGGATGTTCTTGCCACCTTTGATGTATCTTCAATAGACGGTACGCTTGCAAATTATAAAAGTGCCTTTGGCAAAGCCAAGGCGGCATACGACAAAGCAAGCGGTACCGTGAGCTCCGCAAAAAGCGGTATAAAGGCAATCGACCTTCAGATTTCTCAGACGGAAAGCGATATTTCCGCGCTTAAAAGAGAAATAGCCGCAACACATAATGCTGATATAAAAAATGCCGAGAACGCAAAAAAATATACCGAAGAACAGCTTAAGGCTCTTCGCGAGCAGCTTAAAAACGACGGACTTACCGAGGAAGAGATACAGGATATAATCAATTCCCTTAAAAATTCCTCCGGCGATGTAGATATAGAAAAGGCTCTTTCAGACTCAGTTGCCGCAAAGCAGATGAAATTAGCCCAGGCGGAAGCACAGCTGACCTCGCTTAAAACTCAGCGCGCCGTTTATGAGGCTCAGACGGACGAAACCGTGTCCGATATTTATAAATCCGTTATGGAGCAAAAGCAAAAGGATTATGAGAGCTATAAAGCTATATATGATTCCCTTAAAAACGGTTGGGTCGCTTCGGCGGACGGAATAATCACCACTGTCAATATTGAGGCGGGCAAGGAGTTTACGCCCGCGGAAGCAGGTTCCTCCGGCGTTGATCTCTCTTCGATTATCAGCTCTATGACGAGCAATTCCGAGGTAGCCTCAACTCTTACCGACATTCTTTCGTCAACAGCGGGCTCCGCTTCGTCTGTCGGCGACGGTATAGTTCTTGAAAATTACGGTGAGTTTATAGCAAGCTTTACCGTCGGCAAATATGACCTTCTCGGACTTAAGGTCGGTCAAAGTGCGGTTGTATCGACTCTCGGCTCCGATTATGACGCGGTTGTGTCGTATGTCGGTGCCACGGCTTCCGAAAATAACGGACTTAATATCAGTTCCATCGCTTCAAGCCTAACGGGTTCATCGTCAAATTCGGCGAGCGCGGTTGCAAAGGTCAAGATATTAAATCCCGACGAAAAAATAGTTATCGGCTTTGATGTTGATATAAAAGTCAATACCGAGAAAATAACAAATGTCCTCAAAATACCGGTTGACGCCGTGGCAACTGATGACGCCGTCACTTATGTATATGTATATAATCCCGATAAAAAAACCGTTGAAAAAAGAACGGTCGAGCTCGGCGTGTTCTCCGATGACGATTATGAAGTGAAATCCGGTCTTTCCGAGGGCGAAATGGTTGTTATGAATCCGAAAGCGGCTCTCACGGACGGAACAAAAATAGCGGTTAAGGGTTAATTTAGGCTGAAAAGGCAGGTGGCTCCGAATTGAATATAAAAGAAAACATAAGGATCGCCATTTTCAGCATTAAGTCGAACCTTATGCGCTCGCTTCTTACAATGCTCGGCATTATAATCGGCGTAGCTTCGGTAATAGCTGTAATAACTGTCGGCAACGGCGGCAGAGATTATATCGTGGGTATGATTCGTGATATGGGCTCAAGTGCCATAAGCATTACCGTCAATGCCGCAAATTCCGATATCTCAAATTCCGACTATATTACGGACGACGATATAAACGCCATTAAATCTCTCGATAATGTTCAGTACGTATCACCGATGGTAATGACCCTTGGCTCTCTTTCGGTGGACGGCAACGACAAAAACGCCATAGGCTTTATAGTCGGAGGCAACAGCGATTTAAGATATGTTATGAACGGCGACTGCATATACGGCAGATACTTCAATAAAACCGAGGTTGAGGCCGGCAGAAGCGTGTGTATAATCGATTCAACAAGTGCCATGCAGCTTTTCGGCAAGAAAAATGTTGTCGGCGAATTTGTTTCCTTTAATTATAACGACGTATCCGTGAGCTTTAAGATTATCGGAGTTACCGATATGATGAGCTCGTTCGGCGGCGACAGCGAAAAGATGCTGGAAAATATGAATTCTCTTACCGGCGGTGCAGCGGTGACGAGTGCCATGATAATGGTTCCGTCTACCGTAGCCACTCAAATAATGGGCGGCGAGGCTCGATACGATACCGTTTATATTATGGCAAAGGATGAAAACGATCTTGAAAGTGCCGGCAATGCGGCGGCAAACCGTATAAAGGCAAGACATAACAACATGGACCGCGATTGCTATACCGTAACCAATATGGCAACCTATATTGACCTTTTAGATACGGTCATAAACGTATTTACCATATTCATAGCGGCGGTCAGCGCAATATCTCTCGTAGTCGGCGGAATAGGCGTTATGAATATTATGCTCGTCTCCATAACGGAGCGAACGCGCGAAATAGGCATACGAAAGGCTCTCGGAGCCAAAACGTCCACGATATTGTTCCAGTTCCTCACGGAGTCCATAATTCTGTGCCTCATAGGCGGACTTATAGGACTTTTGCTGGGTGTTTCGGGAGCGGCACTGGTTTCGAAAATTATGAATGTTCCGCTTGAGGTGAAATTCTCGACAATTGCGCTTGCCATAGGATTTTCAACGGCGATAGGTGTGATATTCGGCGTTTATCCCGCAAAGCGAGCCGCAAAAATGCCGCCTATCGAGGCACTTCGAAGAGACTGATTTTTTTAAACGGAGTTGTGGGCAGAGACGGCCCACAGCCCCGTTTTTTTGTTTGTACTTAAAAATTGTCTCTCGATGGGTCATATCCTGCAAAACGGTATTGTATATTTATTTTTGTCTAAAACTTCGCGACAAGATCGTTACTTTACATTTTTGAGAGCGTAAAATCCGCTTAAAACCAAAGTTTTTAACATTATGAACACGGTTTTGAACATTTTGATTGTCAAAAACTTCCGTGGCATAATATGTCAAAACTGCATAATTGTATTGTTCGAAATAAATTTATTGCATATTTTTTTGAATTACAAGGTTCGCTGTCCGTCATTTTTCGACAATTGCAGACCGATTTTTGAATAATGTTGTGTTTTGCGGCAGCTTTTGATATAATATAATAAGCAAATGAAAAAAGGAGTGTATTACCGTGGGACTTACCGTTACGGGGTTCACCGTTCTTTGGTCGGTGCTTCTTATACTGTTTATAATTGCAGAGGCGATAACCGTTCAGCTTGTTTCCATTTGGTTTGCCATAGGCTCTCTTGTTGCGCTTATTGCCAATTTTTGCGGTGCGAATGCACTTGTGCAGGCGGCACTTTTTGTCGGTGTATCGTTTGCGGCTCTTTTGCTGACAAGACCGCTCGTGAAAAAGTTCTCTACTCCTAAAATACAGCGCACAAATATAGACCGTATCATAGGCGAAAGGGCGATAGTCACGGAGGAGATAGACAATCTTCGTGCCATAGGCATCGTAAAAGCCGACGGAAAATCGTGGAGTGCTCGTTCCGCAGACGGAAGCATTATACCGGCGGGAAGCGTCGTCGAGGTGCAAAAAATCGACGGTGTTAAGCTGATAGTCGGTTTAATACAGAATAAATAAAAGGAAGAGGTATTTTATTATGGCATGGCTTTACGTTATTTTGGCGATAATTGTAATTGCATTGGTTATCGTTATAGCAAATCTTAAAATTGTTCCGCAGTCAAAAGCATATGTTATCGAGCGACTCGGTGCATATCTTACGACGTGGCAGACCGGATTTCACGTTAAAATCCCGTTTTTTGAGAGAATAGCCAAGGTTGTCTCATTAAAAGAGCAGGTCGTTGATTTCGCACCGCAGCCCGTTATCACCAAGGATAACGTAACTATGCAGATAGATACGGTTGTATTCTTTCAGATAACCGACCCCAAGCTTTACACATACGGTGTTGAACATCCGATTTCGGCTATTGAAAATCTCTCGGCAACCACACTTCGTAATATCATCGGCGAGATGGAGCTTGACGCAACGCTTACATCGCGTGATACCATAAATGCAAAAATACGTGTTATTCTTGACGAAGCAACCGACCCATGGGGCATTAAGGTTAACCGCGTCGAGCTTAAAAACATCATCCCGCCGCGTGAGATTCAGGATGCCATGGAAAAGCAGATGAAGGCAGAGCGTCATCGCCGTGAGGCAATTCTTACGGCAGAGGGTGAAAAGGCAAGTAAAATACTTGTGGCAGAGGGTCATAAGGAGTCTCAGATACTCAACGCCGAGGCAGAAAAACAGGCGGCAATTCTTCACGCCGAAGCCGTTAAAGAAGCTAAAATACGTGAGGCGGAGGGCGAAGCCGAGGCTATACTCGCCGTACAAAAGGCAAATGCGAAGGCCATTGAGCTTATAAACGAGGCTGCTCCGAGCGACGCCGTTATAGCCATAAAGAGCCTTGAGGCTTTCTCAAAGGCAGCCGACGGTAAGGCTACTAAGATTATTATCCCGTCCGAGATTCAAAGCCTTGCAGGTCTTGCCGCGAGCCTTAAAGAGCTTGTTACGGAGCCTGTCGCAGAGGAAAAAAACGACTCCTGCGCAGATAAGACCGAGTAAAAAGACAGTTTGATTTTAACTCCGCCGCAGAGCTTTTCCTTTAAAAAGCTTTTGCGGCGGCTTTTTGCAAATTCTCTAAAGTTTTGTATAAGCCCTTGCAATATTGAAAAGATTATATTATAATAATATCACCTTAATTTGGTCGTGTGCCGTGCGGGTCCTGTGCGACAGAGCTCCACGAACCATGTCAGGCGGGGAACCGAGCAGCATTAAGTGGTCAGCCTGTGCGCCACAGTCCGCCTGCACGGTGCATGACCAAGTTAAGGTCTTTATTTTTGTTATAATGAAGCCGAAAAGTGCCGCTGTATTTTGTTAGGCACAAAAGCAGGAGGTGTGAAAATGTATCAGGCGCTGTATCGCAAATATCGTCCGCAGACCTTTTCCGATGTTGTCGGGCAGGAGCACGTTACCGAGACTCTCAGAAACGCGGTAAAATCAGGCAGACTTTCACACGCCTATCTTTTCACCGGTTCTCGCGGAACGGGCAAAACCTCCTGTGCCAAAATTCTCGCAAAAGCGGTCAACTGTGAAAATCCCGTGGACGGCAATCCGTGCGGAAAATGTGCCGCCTGCCGCGGTATAGACGACGGCTCGATTTTGGACGTCATCGAAATAGACGCCGCGTCAAATAACGGTGTTGACAATATCAGAGATCTCCGCGAGGAGGCTAATTATACGCCGTCCGCCGTAAAGTACCGCGTGTATATCATAGACGAAGTGCATATGCTCTCCGTCGGCGCGTTTAATGCTCTTTTAAAAACGCTTGAAGAGCCGCCCGAGCACGTCAAATTCATTTTGGCGACTACCGAGGTACATAAGCTTCCGTCTACGATTTTGTCACGTTGTCAGCGTTTTGATTTTAAACGCATTTCACCCGAGGATATAGCAAAGAGGCTTTCGTTTGTAGCCGATAAAGAAAATATTGATTTAACCCCCGAGGCGGCAATGCTTATATCACGTATTGCCGACGGCGCGCTCCGTGACGCCTTGTCGCTGCTTGACAGGTGTGCGTCTTACGGAACCGAAATAACCGAAAAGGTGGCAAGCGATGCCGCAGGCATAGCCGGCAGAGAGCACCTGTTTGAGCTTGTTGACGCCGTAATCTCTCACGATAGTCCAAGGGCACTCAAGATAATAGATGAGCTTTACAATAATTCCTGCGATATGGAACGTCTTTTAAGTGAATTACTCTCTCATTTCCGTAATATGATGGTTGCGCTGACGGTGCCTAATTTCAGAGAGCTCGTTATTTGCCCCGATTCCGAAATAGAGATAATACGTCGCCAGGCAAAGAGCTTAACGCTTGAGAGTGTTCTCTCATGTATGGACAGAATCGGTGACGCCATAGTCGAAATCAAAAGGGGAGCCGACAGACGCACAAGTGCCGAAATGGCTGTTATCAGACTGACAAGTCCGAAGCTTGATACGGATACGGCGGCTGTTTTACGCAGAATTTCGGATATTGAAGTAAAGCTTAAAAACGGCGTGTTTAAGCCCTCTCCCGAATCTCTGAAGTCGGATTTTGCCGCGAACGCATCTCCGGTGAAGCAAAGCGAGCCGAACGAAGCGCAAACACAGCAGGTTAAAAACGAAAAGCCCGAAAGCAAAGAGGCTGTTTCCGATAAAACGCCTGCCGCTTATGATGAGCCAAACAATGCGGAGCCGAAAGTAAATGAGACGTCGCAAGATAAAAACCGAGAAATAAATTCGGACGAAGTGTTTGAAAATTGGGCTGAGGTTGTCGATATATTGTCGCGTACTTCACCGGCTCTTACGGGATTTTTAAACGGCTCGACGGCATTTGTTCATCCGGGCGGATTTTTACTTATAAAATCGTCAAATTCAATACTCGGCCAAATGCTGATGACAGGTAACTTTTCAAACGACATTGTAAAGGCCGTGTATGAGGTCAGCGGCAAAAAATATCGTATAGGAATATACAATGACGAGCATTCCGAGGCAAAGCCGAAAAAAGACCCGTTAGATGGGCTTTTGAGCAGGGCAAAGGAGCTCGGCATCAATGTTATAGACCAGTAAATAAGATTAAATTGGAAGGAAATGGTAATAATATGAAAGCAAGAATTCCGAACCAAGGTCCTACCGGAGCCAATATGATGAAAAAGCTCCAGGAGGTTCAAAGTAATATGAGCGCGCTTCAGGATGAGCTTGCCGCAGCGGAGTACAATGCGTCGGCAGGCGGCGGAGCGGTTGAGGTTACGGTAAACGGCTCGCATGAAATTAAGGCTATCAAAATCAAACCCGAGGTTATCGACCCCGAAGAGCCCGAAATGCTTGAGGATCTTCTTATGGCTTCTCTCAACGAGGCTATGCGTAAAGCCGACGAAACCGCAGAGCGTGAAATGAATAAGCTTACCGGCGGACTTAATATCCCCGGAATGGGCGGTATGTTTTAATGGGATACAATATCCCTGCGCTTGAGAAGCTGATAGACGAATTTCGCAAAATGCCGTCAGTAGGCACAAAATCGGCGGAAAGAATGGCATTTTATGTGCTCGGGCTTGACGATAACGGGACCGCAGAGCTTGCAAATGCCATAGTGACGGCTCACGAAAAAATACATCAGTGCAAAATTTGCCGCAATCTTACCGAAGATGAAATCTGCCCGATTTGCAGTAATGAAAAGCGCGACAGATCTACAATTTGCGTGGTTGAAAGTCCGCGTGATGTCATAGCGTTTGAGCGTACCCACGAATACCGCGGTCTGTATCACGTGCTGCACGGCGTTATTTCGCCGATGAACGGTATAGGCCCCGACGACCTCACCGTTAAAGAGCTCCTTTTGCGTATGAATGACAGCGTAAACGAAGTCATTATGGCTACAAACCCCACGGTAGAGGGCGAGGCAACGGCTATGTATATCAGCAAGCTTTTAAAGCCCATCGGCATAAAAGTAACAAGGCTTGCTTACGGTGTTCCCGTAGGTGCCGACCTTGAGTATGCCGACGAAGTAACTTTGATGCGCGCACTTGAGGGCAGAAATCTTATATGATTAAAAGGTTCGGCAGTTATCTGCCGATAATGTTGACGAAAGGTAAAACTTATGGCTGCCGAGCAAATCAAAAAAATTGCACAAAATAAAAAAGCCTACCACGATTATTTCATTCTCGAAACCTACGAGGCGGGTATAGAGCTTTTCGGCACGGAAGTCAAGAGTATACGCGAGGGCAGGATAAACTTAAAGGATTCCTGGTGCAGTATCGACGGCGGCGAAATATTTGCAAATTCGGTTCATATAAGCCCGTATGATCACGGCAATATTTTTAACCGCGACCCTCTGCGCGTAAAACGCCTTTTAATGCATAAAAAAGAAATACACAGGCTCTACGGCACAATAAAACAGCAGGGGCTGACTCTCATACCGCTGTCGGTCTATTTTAAAAACGGCAGGGCAAAAATGGAAGTCGGTCTTTGCAAGGGCAAAAAGAATTACGATAAGCGCGACGTTGCCGCCAAAAAGGAAGCAACGCGCACTATCGACAGAGAGCTGAAAGAGCGAATGAGATAATATATAAGGGGATGAAAGGATTTCGACGGGGTCTTTGAACCACGATAAGCGAGCAGCGGTGTGGTGCCGCTTTAAACAGCCACAGTTTATTAAAAATAAACGACAAAGATTCTAAAGTTTTACTCGCTGCTTAAGTCAGCGGGTCGTTCCCTCCGAAGTACCGCGATCGGATAAGGAGCGTCATCAGCGGTAAATGTGAACGGGTAACCGCCTTGTAACCCGTCACACACAGCAGGGCTACCAAAGCGCATAGACCGCCGTCGGGCGATGTGCCGAGGGAATTTTAAATAGACGGATACGCTCGTAGAAATTTGTGAGGATGAGATTTCGGACGCGGTTTCGATTACCGCCATCTCCACCATAAAAGGCAGCCGAAAGGCTGCCTTTTTTATAAATCACAAAGCTGTTTAAAAATAAAATGTAATTTCTCTTTTGACATATGGCTTTTGACTTTGACTTCTGCTTTCACTTTTGTCTATGTCTATGCCTGTGTCTATGTCTATGCCTATGCCTGAGCCTATGTCTATGCTTATGCCTGCGCCTGTACGCCTATGCCCGTGCGGCTTTAAAGGCGGTTTGCTTGTTACGTATCGACACATTTTAGATATATATTAACTACACTTGTGCTGATACGTAACACTTTTTCTGCTTGCCGCCGCAAGCTCGTCAAATACTGTTTTATTCGACAAAGCTGCCAAAAAACAAATTGACAAGCAGGGCAATTTCGGTTAATATTGTGGTGCAAACTTGCTTTGTTAACATTTTACGGTGCGCAGGCTTGTGGGGAGGCGTTGCGTGTTGAAAGAAGTAAGAAACAGTTAAAATGCATATATGCATATAAAGTATGACATTGAGTTTTATAACAATGAGTATTAAAGGAGTTCTAACCATGAAAAAGACGGTTATAACAATTATATCCATAATATTGGGTATTGCCTTGGTATTTTCACTTGCCATGCTTATTCGCAACTACATTGTTCCTGTTTTGACGATAGCAAACTCTCAAAAAAACGTTCAAGAAACGTTTTTATGTTCATCGGAGTCACCGGACGGCAAATTTAATTTAGAGGCATACAGAACGGAGCCCGGAGCAACCGTAGATTATTCCGTCAGAGTCTATATGATAAACGGAAATCAAAAAGAAACAATTTATAATGCATATCACGAATCCGAGGCTAAAATAGATTGGGTTGATAATACAACCGTTTCAATCAACGGAAAAACGCTTGATATGTCAAGTGGCGAAACATATGATTGGCGTAAGGAATAACTTTTTAATCATTACCAAATAACAAGTAATGGTAAATAGCTAATGTGATAAGGGAGCAACATTTTTCACTTTACTACACTGAAAATCAACGCATATTTGTTTTTTCGGCGCGGTTATGGTAAACTAATAGTATAATTTTTCGGAAAGCTGCGGTGATAAGCTGTGATAGATAAAAAATATGCAGATTACTCATGGGAAAAGGCGAGCGCGCTGTTAAATATCGATTCTCCGACGGGGTTTACCAAAAAAGCCGCCGAATTTGTTAAAAAGGAATTTTCGGCTCTCGGATTTCCCGCCGAATACACGGTAAAGGGCGGCGTTCTTGCCGACCTCGGCGGAAAAGACGATAACAATGCTTTGCTTTTGGAGGCGCACACAGATACCCTCGGCGGAATGGTCGCCGAAGTCAAGAGCAACGGCAGACTGAGAATAACGCCCCTCGGCGGTATGAATGCCTGCAACGCCGAAACGGAGAATGTCAGAATATATACCCGTTCGGGCAAAATATATGAGGGCGCGCTTCAGCTTTGTAACGCTTCAATTCACGTTAACGGCGATTTTTCGACTGTTTCGCGTACTTGGGACAGCGTCGAAATCGTCATCGACGAGGACGTAAAAACCGATGAGGATACAAGAAAACTCGGTATAGAAACGGGCGATATAGTTTGCTTTGAACCGCGTACACGCCGTACCGAATCCGGATATTTAAAAAGCAGATTCCTTGATGATAAGCTCTCTGTGGGCATATTGATCGGTTTTGCAAAATATCTTAAAGACAACGGTATAGTTTTACCGCGGCGCGTGTATGTGCACGTTACCGTTTATGAAGAGGTCGGCCACGGCGGTTCCTCGACTGTGCCGGGCGGAGTTACCGAGGCAATATCGGTCGATATGGGGTGCGTCGGCGACGGATTGAAATGTACGGAAAAGCAGGTGTCCGTCTGCGCTAAGGATTCCGGCGGACCTTACAGCTATGATACCGTAGGCAAACTGATTGAAGCCGCAAAGGCAATGGGTGCCGATTATGCCGTTGATGTATATCCGCATTACGGCTCGGATGTTGAAGCCACATTGCGTTCGGGCGCAGATATACGACACGGGCTGATAGGAGCCGGAGTTTATGCGAGCCACGGCTATGAACGCAGCCATATAGACGGCGTTTACAATACGCTGAAGCTGCTGTGCGGTTATTTGAATGTATAAATATTAACGGAGCTGTAAAAAAATACAGCTCCGTTTTTCTACCCGATAACTTCAATATCCTTTATCCGCATCTCGTCGCCGGTGACAAGATATGTATCGTCACTGCCGCAGTGCGGACATTTTTTTGCGTATTCGGTGGTCTTATATGTTTTTTTACAGTCGCGACAGTAGGAGAGACCCTCAAGGATTATCATTTCAAGCTCGGTGTCTTCCATATAATCCGTTTTTTTCTTTGCCCACTCAAAGCAGTCCGAAAAATATGACGGAACAATCGACGAAACCTCGCCTATTTCAAGAGTCAGCTTGGTGACCTTTTTTACGTTGTTTTCCTTGGCAATCTCTTCTACTCTGTCTATGACATTCAGAACTATACCGAGCTCGTGCATGGCTTAGCCCTTGTCGCTGTGCGCTTTTTTGTAGGCTATGCGCTTCTTTTTAAGCTCTTTCGCCTCATCCGAGCCAAGATGCCCAAGTATTTTAAACGCACGTTTTGCGGAGTAGCCCATAAGTCCGCCGACCTTCTTTTCGGCAACTCTCATATCGGTGCATTTCGGATGATCGCGTACAAGATGTATTGCGTCAAATTCACACTTCGTGGTGCAAAGACCGCAGCCTATACACTTGTGCGGGTCAACATACGATGCGCCGCATCCGAGACAACGGCCGGTTTCGGTTTTAACCTGCTCCTCTGTCAAATCGAGATGTGCGTCTTTATAGGACATCTTGTAGTCGATGCTTTCATCCATACCGGCTTCCTGACGTCCTGCCGTATCATAAGACGGATATGTAAGGTCGTCCTTGTTGAGCGGTGTGAAATTGCGACGGTCACGGCCTATGGTCATTGAAGCATCGGGGCGTACATGGCGATGTAAGCTCTCAGCCGCCTCGTGACCGGCTGCAATGGCGTCTATTACAAAACGCGGACCGGTAAATACGTCGCCGCCCACGAATATGTCGGGATCGTCCGTCTCATATGTGAATTTGTCTGCAACCGGGTAATTGCCGTGCCAGAATTTAACCTTTGAGCCCTCAAGCAGGTTGCCCCATTCAATTGCCTGACCTATGGCAAAAACGATTTTGTCTGCCTTTATTTCAACAGTCTCGTTTTCGTCATATACGGGAGAGAATTTGCCAGTTTCTGGGTCTATCGTGCGAAGGCACTTTTTAAAGATGATGCCGGTAACCTCTCCTTTGTCGTTTACGGTGACCTCCTTCGGACCCCAAGAGGGATTTATGCCGACATTTTCTTCTTCGGCCTCAAGTATTTCCTCGTTGCTCGCAGGCATGGTGTCGCGCGATTCAAGGCAGAACATCTTAACGTCAGTTGCGCCGAGACGGTGAGCATTGCGCGCGCAGTCTATCGCAACGTTACCGCCGCCGACTACCACAACATTACCGGAGAATGAATCCTCGCGGTGTTCAAAGCAGTGGCGGAGATATTCTACGGCAATAGCGGTGCCCTTTGCGTCGTCGTTTTTAACGCCGGGACGTTTGCCGCCCTGACAGCCTATGGCGATGTAAAATGCCTTGTAGCCCTGTTTTTTGAGCTCATCTATGGTGACGTCCTTGCCGACTTCAACGCCGCACTTGATTTCTGCACCGAGAGCCTTGATTATGTCGATTTCGGCAGCGATAACATCCTTTTCGAGCTTGTAGCTCGGAATACCGTATGTCATCATACCGCCGGGAATGGGATTTTTTTCAAATACCGTCGGCTTATAACCCATCTGGGCGAGATAATATGCGGCGCTGAGTCCTGCGGGGCCGCCGCCGATGATGGCGATTTTCTCGTCAAATGAACCGTGAACCGACTGTACCGTTTTTTCGGGAACATATCTGTCCTCGGCTTTAAGGTCGAGATCGGCTACAAATTTCTTTACTGCGTCAATTGATACCGGATCGTCAATTTTTCCGCGTGTGCATTCGCTCTCGCAGCGCTTGTTGCAAATTCTGCCGCATACTGCCGGGAACGGGTTTTCGGTTTTTATCATAGCGAGTGCTTCACGGTATTTGCCGTCTCTCGCAAGGCGAAGATAAGCCTGTACCGGAACGTGCGCCGGGCATGCAGCCTTACAGGGAGCGGAACCCGTGGGATATGTGTTAGACATACGCGCCGTATCGCGGTAGTTCTCATCCCATGCGTACGGACCCCAAATGTTGTTGTCCGGCAGGGGAGCGTGCTTATATTTGAAATCCGTGCCATCCTTGTGGCAGAGCTTCTGACCGAGTTTTACGGCACCTGCAGGGCAAGTTTCAACGCACTTGCCGCACGCTACGCAGTTCTCTTTTGTAACCTTGGCGGTATAGGCACTTCGCGAAAGATAAGGCGTATTAAACAGAAGTGATGTGCGAAGAGCGTTGCATATCTTAACATTGCAGTTGCATATATCAAATATCTTATTTTCACCGTCAATGTTGGTTATCTGGTGAACATAGCCGTTTTTTTCGGCAAGCTTGAGTATTTCAAGTGCACGTTCTTTTGTTATGTAGTGTGCTCTTCCGGTTTCAACGGTGTAATCCGCCATATCGCCGAGCTGTATGCACCAATCGTCAAAATCGTCTGTGCAGCCGTCGCCCAAAACAGCGCGTGAAGCGCGGCAGGAGCAAATACCGGCAGAAATATGACCCTCATATTTCTGAAGCCAGTATGAAATATGCTCAAGATCCACCGATTCGCTCTTGGCGTCTATGGCTTTTTCAACGGGAATAACGTGCATACCTATGCCGTCGCCTCCGGGAGGCACCATCTGAGTGATACCTGCAAGCGGAGTAAACGTCATTCTCTCAAAGAATGAGGCAACAGCCGGATTTTTGGCTATTCTGTCAACGGAAGAGTTGAAAAGCTCGGCCGAACCGGGTACGTAAAAGGGTACGCGGTAACGTCTGATTCTCGGACGGTCTTTAAGCTCATGATTGTGGTCGTAATTATCGCCGTAGTCATATTCGAGAATGCCTATATACGACATCTCGTCAAGAAGCTTTTGCAGATCGATAGCCTCATACTCTTTGTTCATGGCGAGTAACTGCTCAAACGTGTAGTGCTTACGAAGCTTCATTTTGTTAGCAACGTCGCACATTTCGGGAGTAAGTACCTCGCGCAGACCCCAATATTCGGGATCGTCCGATGTCACTCCGCCTATCTTGTGAGCCACAACGTCGGTGATTTTTCTGCCGAGCTTCAAATAGCGCTTATCAGGGTTTTTGTCACCCTGGTATTTGCTGATGATTTTTTTATTCTGATCGGGCATACTATTATGTCTCCTATTTAAAGAATCTTCTTACTAAGTCGCGGCTGTACTCAACGGTTTCCTCCATATCGCCGAATGCCATAACTTCACCGGCATAGAAGGTGTTATCCTTGCCCTGCATAGCTTCAACCTTTTCATACCAACCGTCGGCATAATCCTTGCTGCCTACGTGCGGGAAATAATACCAGTCGTCTATGCGCTCAATCTTGTCAACCTTAAGACCGCACAGTTCCATATCTTTAAGAGTTGTTTCCTTGGCTTTGTCAAAGGGAACATCCTCCATACCCTCGTGGTTACGAAGAGTAAAGGTAACAAGCGGCTGATCTGTTACGCCGTCGGACCAACGGTGATAGAATACCATAAGATGACCGCGGGTCTCGTTAGTCATATTTTCAAAGAAGTAATATGAAATTTCGGGAGCGTTGCCTTCTTCGGGGCGAACGGCCATTGTAAAGTATTCCTTATGTACGATTTTTGAGAAGAGATCCTTTTCTTCTTCACGCGGATCGCCGTAGCCGAGGAACAGCTCAAGCGGAGTGCAGATTATGAGCTTGTCAAATTCTTCGGTCTTACCGTTTACCGTTACAAATACCTTATCGTTTTCTCTCTTGATGTCTGTAACTTCTGAATTTAAGAGCGCCGGATGCTTAAGGTGATTGTTAACGCCCTCCCAAATGCTCTGTGTGCCGTCGTACCAAGTCCACAGTTTACCTGTCGAAAGGAATTGCTTAACAGTAAATGCGTCAAGATATTTTAAGACATAAGCGGCGGGGATTTCATCAAAATAACCATAGCCGAAAGAAGTGAACGGACCCTTCCAAACCGTGGTGGCGTCCTCGCAATGGTTGAGCTTTAAAAATTCGGAGAACGGCATTGAAAGGTCTTTAAGGTTGGGGTTAACGCCCTCAATATGAGCGAGTTTCATTTCGGGAGAGGGGCAGGGACCTTCATAGCGTCCCTCCGAAATTCCGCGGTGACCGTTTACATCATAGCCCTTGTATTTTGTCTCAAGAAGCTTTGACAGTTTTTTCATCTTGGATAGCTTCTTGAGCATAGCTATGGGCGACATTTTCTGAGGAGTGCCGTCCACTTTCATAAATTTGCGTCCCATAGGGGGGCCTCCGACGTGTGTTGTACCGCCGAATTCCTCGCACTCATGAACTGCAAAGTAAGTGTCGCAGCCCATTACCGCGCCCATCTCTATGGTGCGGTCCTCCCATTTGCCCTGGGCATTTTTAACCTTCATTTTCGGGGAAAATGCCTTACCTCCGACGCGATTGGATTTTTCATAGATTACATAGTTATCATACCCGTTTTTTTCAAGGTACATTGCCATGCTTGTGCCGGCAGGGCCTCCGCCGATTATACAGATGCGCTGATTCTTGTTTTCCATAAAAAGAATCTCCCTCTTTTAAAAATTCGGTACGGATTTTTTATCCACAACACCGTATCGGTTAAATCTTTAACAATTTAATTATAGTCTTGCTTTATTTCAACGTCAATAGAATTTTCGACCTTTTTGACGTTAAAATTTACATAATTTTGTCTTAAAATGATTGTTCAGTCGGTATAATATACAATAAATTAAGATGTGTTTATAAAATATGTCGTTTCGTAAAACGAAAACATTTGAATTTTATAATTTGTGTGTTATATTATAGCTATTCTTATTTTGAAAACAAAACTCAATGAGAAACGGGTGAATTTTATGAATATAATTCCGAAACCGCAAAAAATTACGTTTTCCGGCAAATATGTCCCGAAAGGCAGCGTAACCGAGAGTTTTGACGCCGATATGGGAAAAGAGGAATACTCGCTTAAAATAAACCGTGACGGCGTTTTCTTAAAGGGCGGCAGTGAGCGCGCCTTACACTATGCCGATATTACGTATAAGCAAATTCAGCGAGAGGACGGGAATATGCTCCCCGAATGTGAAATAAGGGATAAGCCCGTATTTTCTTATCGCGGCTTTATGGTGGACGTCTGTCGTCATTTCTTTACCGTGGAGGAAATAAAAAAGATAATCGATGCGGCGGCAATGCTCAAATTCAATTATTTTCATTTCCATCTTTCCGACGATCAGGGCTTCAGAGCCGAAATAAAAAAGCACCCGGAGCTTTCTTTGGTAGGCGGTAGCCGCGAGGGCTCACATTTCGGTAAAAAAGAAAATGACGACAGCGTTTACAGTCATTTTTATACTCGGGCACAGCTGAAAGAAATAGCCGAATACTGTAAAGAGCGATATATCGAGGTTATTCCCGAAATAGATATTCCCGGCCACGCAAGCGCCATACTTCAGGCATATCCCGAGCTATCGTGCAATAAAGAGCAGGTTAAGGCAAAAACAAGCCAGGGTGTATTCAAGGATTTGCTCTGCGCCGGAAATCCCGCGACATTAAAGCTGATTTATGACATTTTAGATGAGCTTTGCGATATTTTCCCCGGCAAGTACTTCCATCTCGGCGGCGATGAAGCCCCAAAGGATAAGTGGAAAAAGTGCCCCAAATGTCAGTCAAAAATACGCGAGCTCGGGCTTAAAAACGAAGAGGAGCTGCACTGCAGTCTTGTGAACAGAGCCGCAGAGTATCTCGAAAAAAAGGGCAGGCGTGTCATTTGCTGGAACGAAGCGGCAAACGGCGGTATTCTCGATAAAAACATAACGCTTGCATATTGGCTTGATAAAACGGGCGTCTCGGTAAAGCACGCAAATGAGGGCTGCCCCGTAATTATCGAAAAGTTTAAGCCGTATTATGCCGATTATCCGTACGGTATGTATCCTCTTAAAGATGTATATATGTTTGACCCGAAGAGCATAAAGGGATTAACGGAGACAGGCAAAAAATCAATAGTCGGAGTGGAAACGCCGATATGGACGGAGCACATCACGGATTTTGAACGACTTTGCTATATGTGTTTTCCGAGGTGGTTCGCCGTCGCCGATACCGCATGGAACGGCAGAGACAAAAAGAATTACCGCGAATTTCGTCTTGCGGCAAAGTCTTACTGCGACGCGCTTAGAAAAATGGGTGTTTCTTCCGCTCCCGAATGTGATTGGGACGAGAGTCCGCAAAGGCGGCTTCGTGAAACCCTGGCGTTTGCCGATAATCTTATGACAAAGAATATGCTGCGTCAGCTTTTAAATGTCGAAGAATAAACATAAACAAATATAAATAAGCAAACCCAAACCTAAACCCAAATCCAAACCAAACCACAAACAGGTGAGAATAACCGAAAGCAGGCAAAAAACACAAATAAACAACCAAATACCGACAAGTAAAACAAATATCCGCCGAAGCAAAGGCAAAAAAACGCACCCCACTTTTGTGAGGTGCGTTTTTTGCGGCTTACTGCCGGTGGTGCCGATGCCGAAACTTGGGCTAAAAACAATGGTTATACCTTTATAGCTCAGTAAAGAAGTTACTTAATGCTTAATAATGTTAACAAAACACCCCTTCCAGTGTAGGTCATACATTGGGAGGGGACTTTCGTACTTTAACTTCTTGCCGTTTTGTTACATATTTACAAAAAGTATTGACGCGTTGTTGTATTATATGTTAATATGACGAAGGAATGTTACGCTAAGTAACAAAATAAGATGCGGATGCGGAAAGAGGGTGTTTTTTGTGTAACGGATTTGACGGAAATCACACCAAAAATACTTTATAACACAAAAAGTTAAGGAGTGCGGCAAATGAAAAAGAAGTTTAAGTTTACGGCACGGGTAATATCGGTGATATTATCCGTTTTACTTTTTGCGGATATACTTCCGCTTCAGACGTTTGCGGCGGACATTGCCGAATCAAGGAACATCAGCGAGAGCGGAATGTCGTTGAATTCGGAACCCGTCGAAATGGATAACACGGACGAAAAAGAAGACTCGCCGGTTATTCAAGGCGAAGTTAAAGACAAAAGAGATAAATACACGAAAACTTTCAGAATGAGTGACGGCAGCTACCAAGTGGTACAATATACGTCACCTGTACATTTCAAAGGCGAAAACGGCAGCTGGGAAGATTATGACAACTCGTTAACTTCCGTAGATGCCGAAGACACAGAACCGCAAAACGGCGCAAGACGGATAAAAAGTCTTGTTCCTCAGAAAGATTATTCTAACAACAGTGCTGATTACAATATTCGTATTTCAGAAAAAATAAACGATGCCAAAATAGCCGAAATATCAAAGGACGGCTATAAATTGTCGTGGAATTACGAAAACATAAGCAAAAAGAGCGGCACGGTAAAAAGCAAAGAAGACGACAATGACCCCGCAACTCTTGAAAATGCCGGCTCTGAAATATTATTTAAGAGCGCATTTCCCAAAACGGACATTCAATATATAATAGGCACAGATTCCGTTAAAGAAAACTTTATACTTAATTCGGTTAAAGCACAAAACGAATTCATTGCCGAATATAAGTGTGAGGGATTAACTGCTTATCAGGTAGATTCAAGAACAATCGACTTTAGGACAAATAACGGAGATGTCATATTTACACTCAACGCACCGTATATGTATGACGCCAATTACGAAACAAGTAATGATATTGCATACGAACTGGTTTCTCAGTCGAGCGGTACGGCAAAAATCAAAATGATTGTTTCGAGTGATTGGCTTCAAAATAATGAGCGTAAATTTCCCGTAACGGTTGACCCGCTCATACAGACGAGCCAAGAGCTAAACAATGAACATAACCTGCAAAGTGCGTTTATTTCTTCAAAAAATGCAGGAACTTGTTACGGCAGAGGCAGTAAAGACTATGAAGGTAGCATATATGTAGGTAAGACCAACGGCTACGGAAAGACCTGTGGATTACTCAAAATTGCCAATCTTCCGGAACTCGGTATCAGCGACAAGGTAGTTCATGCAGAACTTGATTTGTTTGCCACGGCATGTTATCCGGAGCTTCAGGTAAATCTTCACCGCGTAACAACCGATTGGCAGCAGAATACCGTTTGTTGGAACAGCGGCGTTGGGTTTGACTCTTCTGTTGTTGATTATCAGACTGTTCAAATAATGGAACGCTATGATGAAGGCAAGGACAGATGGCAGAGATTTGAAATAACCGACCTTGTGCGCGGTTGGTACAGCGGTGAAATTCCCAATTACGGCGTATTTTTACGTTCCGATAAAGAAAACAGCTCAAGCCAAGCTCGCGTATGGTTCCTTTCAAGTGCTTACACCACAAGCGATATTGTAAGACCGATATTGCGCCTTTCATACCGCAATATGTCGGGATTTGAAGATTATTGGTCGTATACCGACCTTTCCGCGGGTCAAAACGGTTCGGCAAGCGTTAATAATTACAACGGAAATCTTGTTTACGCACAGCCGGTAACAACGGACTGCGGCGGAAATCTTATGCCCGTCAACATTTCGCTCGTATATAATTCAAATGTTACCAATTGCGGTTATTCATATATGGGTAACGGGTTCCTAACGAATTATCATGTCTATGTATGTTATGACGCAGGTACGGCGCCGCAAGGCTATAGATTTTTCTTACACGATGCCGACGGTACAAAACACTGGTTCTATTATGATGAAAGCGGTATCGGAAAAGATGAGGACGGTCTCGGATACACCTTGCAATATCTTCCCGATGAGGACAGATACAAACTCAAGGATAAAGACGAAAACGTCATGTATTTCAACCACGACGGGTATCTTACGGAAGTTGTTGCTCCGAACGGCGTTAAAACGGTTGTCGGATATGATTCCGTTAACGGACACACCCGCCTGAAAACAGTAACGGACGGTGCCGGCAGAGTATATACATACGAATACGAACTCAGCGATTATCCCGAATTTTGCACCGGTATAACAGACCCCGCAGGCAGAAAGACGAGCTTCTATTACTACCAAGGCAAGCTCTCATACGTAGCCTTTGCGGACGGTACAGGCTGCAGTTACTCATATAATGATTATTCGCTGCTTTCGGTAGTAACGGACAGTATGAATAAACAGTTTGTTGCCGACTATGATTCATCATCACAACACCGCGTAGCAGCTGTTGAAACAGGCATAGCGGGAAATTACCCTGTATTTTATGCGTTCTCATACAGACAAAATGAAACTGACGTAACCGACAAGCAAGGACGAACATTAACATATCAATTTAATGATTACGGTCAGACCAAAGGAATAGTTTCCGATGAGGACGGAACAGCAAAGTTTTTCGAACTTGGTAAAAGCACGGATAACGATAAAGCAAATCCCGTGTCAAATAAAATTTTATCGCAGTCGCGCGTGCTTTCAAGTGCCACCAATTATATGGTAAATCCGCAGTTAGCAAACGGATTTAACGGATACTGGCAATACGCAGATAATCCCAACGGAGCATACGAAATAAAGTACGATACCGAAAACGGACATTTCGGGAGCGGTTGCTTGCAGATAAGCAAAGCCGATAATTCGGCAGGCAAAGCGTATTTGGTACAATCGTTTGACAAATATTTTCTCCCGGCAGGAACATACACCCTTTCCGCATACATTACCACATCAAATGTATGGCTGACCGGTGACGGAACAAATCTCGGTGTTGAGATTTGGGGCGACAATGGAATTGAAAATGCCGTATATGCAGACAGCATAAATCACACTATACACGGCGACGGCCAATGGGAACGCAGAAGCGTTACATTTACAATCGACACCGGCAAATCCATACGGGTTACAATGGGTCTTAACGGGAATGCGTCGGGTTATGCTTGGTTTGATGATGTTCAGCTTGAACGTTCGGGTTCCGAAAGCTGTTTCAACCTTGTAGAAAACGGTTCGTTTACAAACAACCTTACCGGTTGGGAAAATGTTGACCCTAACACAGTTACCGGCGCAGGGCTCAACGGCTTTGACTGGTGCGGCATTTCATACAGTGACGTTACCGATAAGTTCCGTGGAGCACTGCAATACATAAACGTATCGGGACATAAAAACGATGTGTTCAGCTTTGGTATGTGGCTCAAGGGTGACTCTGCACCCACAGACAACGGTCTTAAAGAAAATGACCGCTACCAACCTGCTTTCAAAATAGCTCTTCACTATTATGACGCCGCGGGAAATTGGCTCGGTATGCAGCATTACAATGCCAATTGCGATGTGAATTCATGGCAATTTGTAACAGGCAAAGCAAAAATCCCCACGGATTATGCAAAGATAGCAATTCAAGCAGTATATTCCTATAACGTCAACACTCTTTACACCACAGGTGCTTTTTGCTACAAAGAGGATTACGGCGAAACATACGATTACGATAAAAAAGGCAACCTTGTTTCGGCGGTTGACCTTCAAAAAACCGAATCTAAGTTTGCATATTACGGCAATCAGATGTCAAAAATGCTTAATCCCTCAGGCAGTAAGTATATGTATACATATACGGATAAAAAGGAACTGCTTTATGCTCTTTCCTCTGACGGACAGGATTACGGCTTCTATTACGACGACAAGGGCAATGTAACAAAAACCGAAATAGCGGCACGCGCACCGGCGGTAACGCTTGAGAGCGGAAAAGAGTACATTATTGTCAATTCTTATTCGGGAAAGAGCCTCGACAGCGGAGATTCTCCTGCGGGGGGAAACAGCGTAGTTACATACTCTTATTCACCGGGATATGAAAAACAGCACTGGGTGCTTGAAGCAGTCCCCGGAGAGACCGATGTATATAATATACGCTCTGTTCACTCGGATAACGCAAATCTTTATCTTGACATAACTGACGGTTCGTCGGCTCAGGCGGCACCGCTTCAGCTTTGCGCCAAGAACGGAAGTTCGGCACAAAAATTCAAAATAGTCAAAAAGCAGGATAATACTTTCGGCATATTCACAGGTTGCACCGACTATACGCGCGTTTTGGACGGACAACTTGATACCGGCAACGAAATAATTGCTTCACAGACCGTAAAACAGGCAAGTTGTACCGCCGACAGTCTGCCTGAGGGTATGCGTTGGTATTTCTACCCGGCAGAATGGCAGGAAAACGGTGCTTCCATTATCAGCGAAGCGACATATACCGACGATAAGAACTTTGTCGCCACGTCAAAGGACCAGCTCGGAAATGTCACTTCATATAACTATGATACGACAAAAGGTGTTTTAAACAGCTCGACAGACGCTCTCGGCAGAGAAACATCTTATACGTATAATGCCGCAAACAGCCGCCTTGAAAGCGTGTCATCGGGCGGTATGACAAACAGCTACGTCTATAACAACGCGGGTCAGGTTACAGATATTGATGTAAACGGTGCCGTTAAATACAAATTAGGCTATGACAGTCTCGGCAGAACAACGGAAACAAAGGTCGGAAACGGTACATCATACCGCATGCTCTCAAACTTTGAGTATGACTCTGCAACGGGACTTCTGTTGAAACAAAATTACGGCAACGGAGATTGTATAAATTATTCTTATGATAATCTTGACCGTTTGTCGTATAAAATGTATAATGGAGACGGTAACAGAAAGCTAAGCTACAGCTACGGCAGAGACGGTAACATTGCGTCAAGCTTCGACAGTGCTACCGGTGAAAAAACAGTATTCTGTTACGACCTTGCAAACCGTGCGGTCGGTCAAAAAACATATGTGGGTTCAACGCTTTCTTCGCTATTCACGTATACCTACGCCGATAAAACAAATTACCTTGTGGGTGTTAAACACAAATTTGCACTCGGTGAGCAAACCATCGGTTATCGTTACGGTAATTTAAGCGTCGGTGAAATGCCCGACCAAATATACGGCGTTACGTGGAACGGCAAGGAAAAAATTGGCTATTCTTATGACGGATTCGGCAGAATTACCGACAAAACCGTTATGCCGTCGCTTTCAAAAACGCTGCATAATCGCTATACTTATTACAACCGAGAGAGCGGCAACAGAACTTCGACAACAGTAAAGTCCCTCGAAACCGCAAACGGAACATACACATATACCTATGACGCGGTTGGCAATATTCTGAGTATAAACGACGGAACATATACCGTAAGCTATGTTTATGACGGATTAAATCAGCTTGTGCGTGAAAACGACCAAAGAGCAGACACCACAACCGTATATACATATACAAACGGTAACATTACCGGCAAAAAGGTATATAAATACACTCTCGGCAATGTCGGAGAAGAATTAAAGAGTACGAGCTACGGCTATTCAAACAGCGAGTGGCGCGACCTTTTAACAAGCTTTAACGGTCAGGCTGTGACCTATGACGAAATCGGCAATCCGCTCACTTTCGGCAACAAGTCGTTTGAGTGGTGCGGCAGGCAGCTTGAGCGTATAACCGACGGTGACAACACATATGTTTACGCTTACAATACCGACGGCGACAGAGTAAGCAAAACCGTAAACGGCGTAAAGACCGAATATTTCTATAACGGAAGTATATTGGCAGGTCAAAAGACGGGCGACGAAACGCTTATCTTTATGTATGATAATAACGGCGACGCTTTCGGTTTCATTTATAACGGCGAAGAATATTACTACATAAAGAATGTACAAAACGATATAGTCGCAATAGCCGATAAAAATGGCACCGTAGTTGCAAACTATTACTACGACGCTTGGGGTAACGTAACCCGAATAACCGGCAACACCGCCTTGGCTCAAACGAACCCTCTGCGGTACAGAAGCTACTATTACGACAGCGAGACGGGATTCTACTATGTATCCAGCCGTTATTATAATCCTGAGATTTGTCGGTTCATTAGTGTGGATGGTTTGCTTGCAACAGGTACCGGAATACTGGAACATAATATGTTTACCTATTGTAATAATAACCCGGTTAATCTAACGGATGATGATGGGCGGGCACCATTGAAAGTAGCACGCTATTTACTTGCTCGTTGGATTTTTGGCGGCGGAAAGAAAATAATTTTAAAAAGTAATTCATTTGTTTCTAAATCATTAAAAAAGTCAAAAACAATGCGGGATAAAATAAACGAAACAGTAGAAAAATATAAAAATGGCGAAGAATATGAATCCGGCACAGTTATTTTTAAACACAACGAGCCAGATCTATGGTTAGGAGTAAGAAATGCCAATACTAAAATGACAATAAAAAAAGAAACAAAAACAACTGGATTTGGTTCTTTTAAGAAAACGAAAACAAGATATGTAGTAAATGTAACTGTGTTAGATACATACAATTTTAATAAAGGCGATGAAAGCGGAGATGGTATAGGAAGCTGGCTCAATAATATTGGTTATTGGGCGCAAGAGAAAAACTTGGGAAAGGAGTATGAATGGGAGGCTAATTATGTATATAAAACGAAATGGGAGTAGAATTATACGTTTAATCGT
>ERZ773202.27-NODE-27-length-156886-cov-39.056169_pt1 | contig 156886 bp, 116 predicted proteins | sample MGYA00580998_ERZ773202 | MGnify/ENA primary metagenome ERZ773202 (study PRJEB29015, sample SAMEA2737803) | human gut metagenome | biome: human gut; feature: human-associated habitat; material: faeces | place: China | collected 2012 ...
CTCCAAGTTTGATTGTAACGGATATCAGAAAGGAAAACAAGTTTATAATTATTTATCAATATTTCGCAAAATCATTTAATAAACTTGTCGCAGCCTGTGGATTTCTCTTTTTTTCGATCAAATATTGAATAATCTTCTCCAACTCCTCCGCTGCATCAATCGTAATAAAAATCTTATATGCCATATTTTGTCCTCATATCTGCCACAAATGCATCTGCGTCTATACATGTTCCCTGCTCTGCGTGTTCCCTCGCATCTTCCAGTCTTTTCAGTACATCTTCTTCGGACATACTTTGATATATGTTGTTACTTCTTTTAATCTCAAATGGAAATCCATTTGCGGCTACTGCCTGTGTCAAAAAGATTCTTATCGCTGTCGTAGTATCTGTTCCCAAATCCTTGAACAAACTATCTGATTTTCTTTTTAATTCATCGTCTACTCTAACCTGAATTGTACTTGCCATATAGCGCCTCCTTCACTCTTGCTGTTGTATTGCATTTGTATTGATATATCAATATATTGTATTACTTTTATATGTTTATATTACAATATCAAATATAAAAAAACAATATTAATGATAATTTCATTACAAAATTCAAAATAAATACAATTTTTTGGAAAATAAAAATGTTATAACGAAACAATACCAGATACAAATATATACTTTGTATCTGGCATTTATATTCTTTAAACTATATTCTATTCTGTCTTACAGGCTCATGCCACCGTCTACACGGATAACCTGTCCTGTAATGTAAGATGCCTTGTCGGATGCAAGGAATGCTGCTGTCTCAGCGATATCTGATACCTCACCCAGTCTCTTAACTGTGATGTGGTCGAGCATCGCATCCTTCATCTTATCTGACATTGCGTCTGTCATATCTGTCTTGATGAATCCCGGCGCAATCGCATTTGCTGTTACACCACGGCTGCCAAGCTCCTTTGCTACAGACTTCGTCATGCCGATGATTCCGGCTTTGGATGCAGCATAGTTGATCTGTCCTGCATTTCCCTCAATGCCGACTACGGATGACATGTTGATGATCCTGCCGTACTTCTGCTTCATCATCGGTCTGTACACATGCTTGATACAGTTAAATGCACCCTTCAGGTTGATATTGATAACCTGATCGAAATCTTCTTCCTTCATACCGAGCATGATATTATCTTTTGTAATACCGGCATTGTTTACGAGGATATCAATTCTGCCATACTGCTCCAGTGCGAACTTGATAAGTCCCTCTGCTTCTGCAAAATCAGCTACATTTGCCTTATAAGCAACTGCTTCTCCGCCAGCTTCCTTGATCTCTGCTACGAGACTGTTTGCACGCTCCTCTGAGCCATTATAATTGACAACTACCTTTGCGCCATATCCTGCAAATGTCTTTGCGATGGCTCTGCCGATACCACGTCCGGCTCCTGTTACGACTGCTACCTTATCCTTAAGCATTCAGTTCCTCCAATTTCTTCAGATCATCAACCGTTGCGATGTTGATGCATTTCATTTCCTTGTTGATTTTTCTCATGAAGCCGGACAGGGTCTTTCCTGGTCCAACCTCTACAAATGTATCTACGCCGTCTGCGATCATAGCTTCGATACTCTGCTGCCATCTGACAGATGAATATACCTGACGCATCAGTAAAGTCTTAACCTCTGAAGCATCTGTTACATAACATGCATCGGCATTACATACATATGGAAGGAAATCTTCTGCGATCTCTACATCTCTTAAGTATGCATATAACTTTTCACCGGCCGGTTCCAGCATCTTGGAATGGAATGGGCCGCTGACATTTAACTTGATCACTCTCTTGACTCCTGCTGCCTGAAGGGCTTCACATGCTTTGTCAAGGGCTTCTGTCTCACCGGAAATAACGATCTGTCCGGGGCAGTTATAATTTGCAATCTGGACATTACCAGGTGTTTCCTCACAAACCTTTGCGATCACGTCTGCATCCGTTGCAATAACGGCTGCCATAGCGCCCTGTCCAAGCGGAACTTCATTCTGCATCAGGATACCACGCTGTCTTACGGTCTTGATCGCATCCGAAAGCTTCATAGCACCACAGGCTGTCAGTGCGCTGTACTCGCCAAGCGACAGACCTGCGAATACATCTGCCTTCAAACCTGCATTCTTTACATGCTCATAGATAGCAAGCTCTGCTGCCACCATCGCAGGCTGTGTATATTCTGTCTTGTTGATGTCTTCATTTTCCTCAAAGCAGATTTTCTTCAGATCAATGTCAAGTACACTGTCTGCTGTATCGATCACTGCCTTACTGTCTTCAAAATTGTCATAAAAATCCTTAGCCATGCCTACATACTGAGCACCCTGGCCAGGAAAAATCACTGCTGTTTTACCCATTCTTTTCACCTGTCTATTCTTTATATTTACTGACAACGGCCGAACATCATTCACTCTTTGACTGTCGTCATCGTCTGTTCCTCTATACTAAAAGAAGCAGCCAGTCTGTCATCCACCAACCTGCGCTGGGCAAATCTGGTATATAGACATCTTCGCTGCCTCTTGTCTGCTTCTGATGTGAATTATTCTTCTACACCTTTGCTCTTAAGATAGTTAAGTACGTCTTCGAATGTAGCAACGTCTTCAAGCTCCTCAGCAGGGATCTCAACGTCGAATTCATCTTCCATCTTCATTACTATCTCATATAAATCTAATGAATCTACTCCTAAATCATCTTTGAAGTTAGTATCGAGCTGCATCTCATCCTGTGATACTCCTAACTGCTCTTCGAAAATAGCTTTTACCTTATCGAACATATTAATAATTCCTCCTAAATATAGTAAATGTTTATCTCACTGCCCCGCGGACGATTATAATATAACGCATGGATACAGTAAAGTCAACAAAATACTGTTCCGTTTTTTTCCTTTTTTTCTATCTGTTTCTGACAGCATCTAACGGCTGCAGTTTCGATGCAAATCTCGCAGGAAAATATCCAGCACATATCGCAAGCAGAATCGCTCCGACAACGGCTCCGGCTGCAAGCTCCCATGGGATCATTGCAATCTGCGTTCCCTTTGCCAGATCGAACATTTTGACAGCAATCTTATCCACGATTCCTTTAACCCCGTAAGACAGAAGAACGCCTGCCACACCACCTGCTGCCCCGATAATGCCTGCCTCTGTCAGAAACAGAATCTGCAGCTCATCCGGGTCGCAACCAAGAACCTTTAATACACCGATCTCATTGATCCGGTCAAATACCGATGTTGTCATGGTATTGCTGATTCCGATCACGGCTACGATCAGCGCAATTGCTCCGATACCGCCAAGTAAAAGCTGTACCATCTTCAGATATTTCTGTATCGTATCCAAATACTCTTTCTCATTTTCCGTCGTATACCCCATATCCTGAAGCTTCTTCACGATAGAATCGACATGATCAATATTATCAACAGTCACAACCGCTCCGGAATATACGAAATCCTTGTACGGATTTCCATTTGCATCAAGCGGCTGTCCCGGCAGCGTTCCCCCACTGGATACTCTGCCTAAAAAGCTCTTTAACACATCCAGATCGCAGTAAATGCTCTGTGAGTCTCTGTTATATGTATCTTCTCCACTGTCAATAACCGCTCCGACTTCTATCTTCACCGGTGTCATCTCCTGTGAATCCCAGAAGGACAGATCCACTTTTTTTCCGATCCATGTCTCTGCTTTTTTCTTCTCTGTCACATCATAGGTCTGCTCCGTTTCCGGATTATAGAATAAGGATGTGACCTTATTTCCCATAATAAGCACCGGCTTCACGCTCGATGTTGTCTGCTTTGACGTCTTTGTATACTTAAGCTTCGCAAGCTCCGACTGTGGAATACCGGTAATCGCACCATCATAAGAATATTTTCCATTTGTGATGGTCACATACATCTCATAGGTCGGATATACGGAACTGACATATTCAAGCTCCTGAAAAGTTTTCACGGTCTGATCCATGATCATCCGGTCTTTGTGCTTGCCGCCGGTTGCTCCGGTCACCTGAATCCGGCAAATACTTTCACTATCCACCATGCTATTGATCATTTCCTGTCGTACGCCGATACCAACTGCAAGCAGGGTCACAACAGAGATCACACCGATCACAACTCCAAGTATGGTTAGAAAGGTTCTGGTTTTTCGTCTTTTCATATTCATCAAACATAAATGACTGATCCAACCCATTTAGAACTCCTCCAATATCTCTTTCTTCCTCTTTCTTCTGCGGATAATCCAGATAACAATAAGTGCTGCAACAACCACAGCAACAACGATCTCTATGATCATCTTACTGTAATCTTTCTTCTGTACATCCTTTACCTTTTCAATATCTGTATAGACAGGTGCATTTACGCTGATTGAGAAATTTTCTTCCAGTGTTGTTACATTTCCTGACTTATCTTCATATGTAACGATAAGCTTACCCATCTCACCGCCGGTGCCTGTCGTCTTCGTTGTGTTTGCAAGTATATCGATCGAGCCATTCTTACCCGGTTCGATATTGCCGATATAGACATCACCTTCAGATGTAAATCTTGTATCGATCTTTGCCTTTACATTATAGAGGGTAGATGCTCCCAGATTGCTGACACTTCCCATGATCTCGATAGAATCTCCGAGTGTCACATCTGACTCTGCATATACGCCTGTGATCTCACCACGCTGTTTGATCGTAACCGGCAGATAGATCGTATCTGTCACGGTATATGGATTGCCATAGCGGTCTTCATACTCATCTGTCACTGTCAGCTTATAAGCCTTTTCTTCCAGATTGGCTGCTGCCTGCATCGGGAACTCAAATGTATAAGTCTCTCCGCCTTCCAGACTTGCCAGATATCCGGTTCCGGCTCCGGATGCCGGAATCAGTTCGCCTCCCTCGGAAGCGACTGCCATTTTCAGATTACTGATCTTTTTATCTGCGGTATTCTTGATCGTAACCTCAAGTGTAAAGGTTCCGCCTGCCACTACTTCATTCTCTTTGATCTTATAATCGGTTACCATAACCTTTGGCTCCGCTGCTGATACAAAAGCCATCGTGTCCTTATATCCAAATACAGTAAGGAATCCAAGTACACATGCCATACAGATTGTTAGTATTCGTTTCATCTCTACATCTCCTCTCCTTCTGATATCTTTCCATCCGTGATCCTCACGATACGGTCTGCCTCTCTCGCCAGATCGATATTATGTGTGATAAGTACCAGTGTCTGATCCAGCTTCTTAACAGAATCCTGAAGCAGAGTGATAACTTCATTTCCGTTTTTGGAGTCAAGTGCTCCGGTAGGCTCATCGGCAAGGATCAATGCCGGGCGATTTGCCAGTGCTCTTGCGATCGCTGCACGCTGCTGCTGTCCACCAGATAACTGGTTTGGAAGATGCTTCCGTCTGTCCTTCAGACCTAACATCTCGATGATATGATCGATGTAATCGCGATCCGGCTTTCTGTGATCAAGCAGGATCGGCATCTTGATATTTTCCTCTACTGTCAGTACCGGGATCAGATGATATGCCTGAAATACAAATCCGATCTTTCTTCTACGGAAGACTGACATCTCCTCATCGGTCAGTCTTGTAATATCCTTTCCGTCTACGATGACATTTCCCTCATTTGGAGTATCCACACCACCCATAACATGAAGCAGGGTGGATTTACCGGAACCGGATGCACCGACAACCGCCACGATCTCGCCCTTATTCACTGTCAGGTTCACATCATCAAGCGCCCATACTCTGGTATTTCCTTCTCCGTATATCTTTGTTACATGTTCCATTTTTACGATTTCCATAGCGTACCCTCTTTCCTCTGCCTTTCCCGCAGATCTTTCTATCTATAATTTTTATCTATATATTTATTGCATTTCTGTTTTTTAACCTTGTAATACAGCAACTCCGTTTCACCTTTCATCTGCTGTGTCAAACTTACCTTTCACGCCTACTCTTCAAGCTTCAGATCTTCTACCATGGCTACCGGAAGATCTCTGATCCCCAGCCAGATGCTTCCGCAGATGATCAGACCGGATGCCACAAGCCCGACTCCAAATGCCCACCAGGCAATGGACTTTCCTGCCTCGATCACCATATTAAGATACATGAATACTCCATACGATAACCCGATACCTATAATAAAGCCGAGTACATTGGCTACAACCGTCGTCATAACTCCCTCTAACATAACGGTTTTTAACAGGCGCTTTCTGGACATTCCGATGACACGGAGCTGTGCGAATTCTTTTCGTCTCAGATGCAGATTTCCGGCTGTCGTATTCACAATATTTACTGAACTTAATACAAAGATGAACAATACCGCTGCGATTGCATACCGGACAAAGCTTTTCAGGTATACACAGATCTGCATAGACTCTCCATATAAGGAATCACCGATATAGGAAAGCATATCTGTTACAGAGCTGACTGATACACTGTCCAGATTGACCTTATATTTCATTCCGGCAATGTCATTTTCTCCATATCCAGTCAGATTGAAATAATCATTCTGGCGCATATAGATCTGACGGTCTGCAGTCTCACCAAATACCTGTGTGCCAAGATCCAGAATACCTTCGACCTTGTAAGTCTTGTAGTGTCCCTCTGCGATCAGCTGATCTCTGATCTGCTCATATTCCACATACTCCTGGCTCATAGCCGTTCTTCCTTCTGCATTTTCTATTTCGCCACTGTCTTGTGTCGTTCCTGCTTCCTTCTGCAGTTTTTCAAATTCCTGCTCGATCCTCTCCTTTGCTTTCAGACATTCCTTCTGATACAGAGCAAAATCGACTAACTGAACGGTATCACCCAGTTCAAAATGATAAGTCTCAAAATGATAGATCTTGTCATATAAGGTATCAGCCTCATCCCCATAGGCATCTCCGTCCAGATCCCAACTGTTAAAGCTTCCTCCTGCCACAACCAGAATACCATTCTCTGACAGCTCCGTTGTTCCCGCTGTCAGATATTTTGTAAGATGATTCAGATCTGAATCATCGCATCCGATCACATCGGTACTGTTTACCATAGTTTCCGCTACACTTCTGGCAACTTCCGGATCCTTATCATCAGATGCCTCTCCTGTTCCATTTAACTTATCCATATAGACACCGTAATAATGTCCCATCGTAACCTTGGTTCGAAATTCATCTGTGATCTTTCCTGTATAAGAATCCGTATCTACCAGATCGGCCTTGCAGCCATATACCTTCTTCGATTCTTCTACACTGTTATTCCGTGACAATTCCCGGAATACCTCTACAGATGGCAAGGTGCTCTGCGCTTCCTCCAGACTCGTTGTAGCGGATGAATATGATGTCAGATTGATCTGATAATCTCCAAACTTTTCATCTGTAGACTTCCAGTATTTCCGAAGCTGTCCCCAACAGCTGCAGATCAATACGATCGCCGAAATGCTAAACACCATAGCGGTTACTGTCTTTATAAATCTTCCTTTGTTTCGAAGAACACTCTTTCTGGCATATGATCCTTCAATTCCAAATATCTTTCCCATCAGTCCGCCGCCATGACGACGAAGCTTTTCTTTCTTGATCCTGTATTCACCACGAACCGCACTGACCGGCGTCATCTTCGTTACCAGCTTGGCATTCTCACGCATTACAAAATACATATCTCCCAGATAAGTGATCAGGATCGGTATCATCGGAATGATATGGAAGCCTGCGCTTATCTTAAATATAAATCCAAGGATCATGCTGACAATTCCGCCCATCACAATGCCGGCAAGCAGTCCGGCTATCTCAAGCATGGCTCCCATCCGATAGATAATGCCGCTTAGCTGTCCTTTCGTCGCTCCGATACATCGTAAGATTCCATAGTCTTTCACCTGCTCTAATGTGAACATCTGGATCGTATTTCTGATAACTCCGACTGCAAAGATTGCAAATATATATGCAATCAGCAGAACCACGATCAATATAACGGCAAATCCTTCCTCCATGTCCTGCAGATACCAAGTGGAAAGATTCCAGTTAAGTTCTGCATCCACCCCATAATCTTCTATCATCTCGTTCATGATCTTAGCCATCCTGTAAGGATGTCCGGTATTTACATACAATGCATTGTCGTATACCTTTTCTACATATTTGCCATCCGTTCCGTTCACTGTCTCCCACTCACTCACCGCATATTTTCCTGTATATGCCTGTGTGACACGATCATCCGACGCAATCTGTGATAAGGTTTCCTGATCATCCGTCAGGAACACGATCTCATAGTCCGCTTCCTTTCTTACATCCTTTTGCTGCTGCAGCATATAAGAATAGAAAATGTTCAATTCCGCATACAATACGATCACTGTGATCATTACACCGATGATCGTGATCACACACCGTTTTTTGCTGGCTTTCAGATAATATGCTGCAAGTTTCTTATAGTCTGTCATTTCTCACCTATCCTTTTTATTTCACACCGATAACTTTGGCCTTTCTTCATCATTATCGTTTTTTATTCCTCAAGCTTCAGGTCATCCACAATATCAACCGGAAGATCCCTAAGTGATACATAGATGCTTCCACAAATTACCAATGCAGATGCGGCAAACCCGACTCCAAATGCCCACCAGGCAATGGTCGGTTTTATATATAAAAGCATGCTGAGATATTCATAGATATATATTGTAAATATCGTACCGAATAAAAATCCAAGAATATTCGATAAGGCAGTTGCCATCACTCCCTCTAACATGACCGTATGGATCAACCTCTTTCTGGACATTCCAAGTACCCGGAGCTGCGCCAGTTCTTTTCGCCTCATATGCAGATTTCCTGCTGTGGTATTAATGATATTCACTGAACTTAATATAAATATAAAGGCAGCAAACGCCAACGCATACCGCATTACATTTCTGGCATAGGCATATCCATACAAAACATCCGTAAGATCAGACGATAGCATGTCAAAATAGGATATCGGCACACTGTCAAGATCGATCGCATACTTTACTCCCGTCATATCCTGTTCATCAAATCCGGTCAGATTGAAATAAGAATCTCTTTTCATATAGATATCAGCCCATTCCGGAATTATCTGATCTCCAAAATCCAGAACACCCTGAACCGTATAAGTCCGATAATATCCTTCCACAATGAGTTCCTGCCGGATGCGTTCAGCGATCACATACTGTTCCAGTCCGGTCGATCTTCCCTCTTTTGTTGCCCGTTCTTCCGAAACATATTCACCATCTGCATCTTTCTCAGAACTGACCAAAACACTTTCCGCCATCATTTTTTCATAAGCGTCCTGATATCGTTTTTTATATTCCCTGTAATCGACCAGTTGGATCGTATCTCCTACCTGAAGATCATATGTATCAAAATGTTTTCCCAGATCATACAATGTCAGCTTTTCATCACCCGTCCAGGAATAATCCATTACACTTCCTCCACCGATAACCAGGATACCATCGTCATCCAGCGCCGCAGTTCCACTCTCTATAAACCCGGACAGATAGTCCAGATCATTCTGATCACAACCTTCAATGCTTATAAATGAACTATCCAGACTGTCAACAGCCTTTTCATATTCTACATCATCTTTCTCGCTGTATTCCTTTGTATTCCGCTCTCTCCATCTCTGCATCATTGCTTCGATGCCACTTCCCAAACTCGTCTGTTCTGCATAATCTTTGTTAAGCTTGCCATAATAGGTTTCGGGATCTACCAGATTTCCTCTGGCACTATATACCATTTTTGTTTCTGTTACATAGTAATGCAAAGAATTCTCTTTGATCTCTTCAACAGAGGGCAAATATTCACCCTGTATCGATTCCACATCACTAAATATGCTGGCAGGCGATTGGTATTGGTTTTCTTCCAGATACCTGCCATACATATCATCAATATTCTTTTTCGTATCACGAACCATACCCCAGGTACTCAGACATATAACAGTCGCAGTTATGCTGAGCATCATAGCAGTTACCGTCTTTGCAAACCGCCCGCTGTTCCGCAATACGCTTTTCCTTGCATAGGCTCCTTCAATACCGAACAGCCGTCCCATCAGACCATTGCCACGGATCTTGATCTTCTCCTTTTTGATCCGGTACTCTCCACGGACTGCACTGACCGGTGACATCTTCGTTACAATCTTTGAACACTCCTGCATTACAAAATACAGATCCCCAAGATATGCGATCAGTATCGGAATAACCGGGCCGATATGGAATCCAACATCTACATTCTTTAAAAAGCCAAGGATCACACTGACGAATGTTCCGAGCAGTACACCGGCTGCAATGCCTGTCAGTTCCATGCCCGCTCCCATCCTGTATATGATCCGGTTCAACTGTCCTTTGGTTGCTCCGATGCACCGCAGGATTCCATAATCCTTTACCTGCTCTAACGTGAACATCTGAACCGTATTTCTGATCATTCCGACAGCAAAGATTGCAAAGATATAAGCAACCAACAGAACAAGGATCAATACAACACCAAGCAGACCATCTGAATCCTGAAGATATAACACAGCCAATTCATTATTCAGCCTTGCATCCACTCCGTAATCCGCTTTCATGGCCTCCATGACCGACTCCATCTGATAAGGATGTCTGATATTCACATATAAAGCATTTTTATAATTTACTTCTACAAATCTTTCTTCATCACTGACATATTCTTCACCGGAATACGCCCCGCTATATGCCTGAAGTACCCGGTCATCTGCTGCGATCTGCGCTAATCTGTCTGTATCTTCTGACAAAAAAACGATCTCATAGTCTGCTTCTTTCCTCACTTCCTGCCGTGTCTGAAGCACATACGAATATCCAAAATTCAATGCTGTATATAGCACCGCCACTGTGATCATCACCCCAACGATCGTAACGATACATCGCCTTTTACCTGCTTTTAGATAATAAAGTGCAAGTTTTTTATAATCTGTCATTCATTACCTCCCCGTGATATATATAAAAAAGATAGATACCTCTTCGTTGTATCTATCTTCTCACTTCTATCTTACATTCCCGTGAATATCTGTGTATTCTTTTCTTACAATATTGTAAGAAAGAGATAATTTCCTACATCAATTCCAATCACCATAGTATTTTCTATTATTGCTTCACATTAATTTCTTTAGAATTCTTTTTAGAATCAGCTTAATCTACATGTACAAATGTAATGATAAACCAGGTATATGCCCCTTCTTCACTCCGCACCGTGATCTTGCCGCCCATTCCTTCTACGATAGATTTTGTAAGGGATAAGCCAATTCCGACACTGTTCGGATTCACATCATGGTGTACACGGTAGAATCGTTTAAATATATTTCCGAGATCCTTCTCTGCGATTCCCATTCCATGATCCTTGACATAGATCCTGGTAAAGACCGGATTGTGTTCTACCTCAACCGTGATCTCTGTCTTCTCCGGTGAGTAATCTGATGCATTCTTCAAAAGATTGATGATCGCCTCTACGAGCCAGTCACCGTCACAGACCAGCTTCCTGCCATCCTCACAGATTACATGAACCTCCTGTTCCCTGCTCTCCGTCAGATAGGTTACGCTGTCTCTTGCCTGTAATAATAACAGCTTCAGATCACATTCTTTTCGGTCAAACTGGATTGCTCCCGCCTCGATCCGGGCAAGCTTTAAAAGAGATAATACCATCCATTCCATTCTGGTAAGCTGATTTTTTGATTCGTTAAGCACCCGCATCCGTTTTTCTTCATCTGTAAAGGAATCATCTAACAGCAGATCGATGAATACATTTAAGGATGCCAGCGGTGTCTTAAGCTGATGAGAGATATCTGACATGATATCACGTAAGAATACTTTCTCTGACATTTCCCGCTCTTTGCTTTCTTTTAAAAATGTCACCATCTTATAAAAGTTCGTATATAAGATTCCGATCGTGCCCTGCATGTATTCTTCCTCCGGCAGCTCATCTTCTCCCTGAAGCACACGAAGCATCTCATCCGACACATGCTCAATCTCCCGATAAGTATGGCCGATCTCCCGATAACTGATGAAAAACAGAATTACAAGCCCAACCGCTAACATCAGCAAAATAACTGCAATTCTCTTTTCATCGCCACCGAACAGGAACCGTATACCGATTCCAACCACTGCCAGCAATATTACAGCCAGGATCACAAATCGTTGTATGAACCGTTTTCTCTCAAAATCACTTTTCAAGACTTTAGTTTCCTCTTTTAAACATCTCTTCCCACATTTACAAGAACCATAGCTGACATCTTCGGCACCTTCATATAAAGCATATTATGCTCTACTTTGTAGTCACAGGTTTCCAGACTGTAGCCTTCTTCATTTGTAAGCATCACTCTACGCATGATCTCATGATTCTTGACCCCAATCCGTCTGACATGCAGCTTCACATCGATGTCTTCATAATTTGTATTCAGGATCACAACCAGTTGCTCCGTATCTGTGAACCGTCCATATGCGATAATCTTATGTGCTCCATGCAAGAACATAACCGAGCCACGGATCAGAGCCTCATAGTTCTTATGGATACAGATCATGTCTTTATGGAACCGGATCAGTTCCATATCTTCTCTGCCCCACGGATACGTTCTACGGTTATCCGGGTCAGTCCAGCCACAAAGTCCTGCTTCATCTCCATAGTAGATCGTCGGAGCTCCCGGCCAGGTCATCTGGAATACAACGCCCTGACGGAATATACTCTTATCGATACCCTCATTTGCCGCCTGCGGCCCCATCGTATGCGTACGTCCGACTCTCCGGTTTGTACGGGTTAAGAATCTGGAATGATCGTGGTTTGATAATTCATTCATTGCAATCTCAAGGGATGGACGCTGGAATCTCGCCATATGATAATTCATGGCTCCCATAAATGTATCCGGATTACCCAACAGATCACCACGGAACTCATCACTGTGTTTCTCAACACCAGTCAGAAACCAGGTAATCGGCTCCATAAATGCATCATAGTTCATAACGGTATCCCACTGATCGCCCTTTAACCAAGGCTTTGGATCTCCATAATGCTCTGCCAGTACAATTGCATTTGGATTTGCCTCTTTGACTGCGTTACGGAACATTCTCCAGAACTTGTGATTATATTCCTCCGAATGTCCGAGATCTGCTGCAACATCCAGTCGCCAGCCATCCACGTTATATGGAGGGGACACCCATTTCTTTGCTATATTCAAAATATATTCCACCAGTTTTGGGGAATCTTCATAGTTCAGCTTTGGAAGTGTATCATGCCCCCACCAACCATCGTAGGTGGTATTATACGGCCATACCTCTTCGTTATAAAACTTAAAGAATGACTTATACGGACTGCTCCAGGATACATATGCTCCCTTCTCGTAGCCTTCCTGATTCTCATAGATACACTCACGATCCATCCATTTGTTGAAGGAACCGCAATGGTTAAATACACCATCTAAGATAACACGCATACCACGACTGTGAATCTCCTCCACCAGTTCTGCAAAAAACTGATTGCTGGCTTCCAGATTCCGTTTGTCGGTTACACGGCTGATATATTTTGTTGCTCTTTTATTCTCTTTTACGCCATCCGGCAGGCATTCGCCCTCGTCCACAACGATCTTTCCGAAATGCGGATCAATATAATCATAATCCTGAATATCGTATTTGTGGTTGGATGGTGATACAAATAACGGATTAAAATAGATAACATCTACGCCCAGATCCTGCAGATAATCTAACTTATCCTTAACACCCTGAAGATCTCCGCCATAGAAACGTCCGACATCCATATTTGCCGGATATTCATACCAGTCCTTCACCTGTCTGGTAGGACTGTCGATGTAGCAGTATTCGTTGTCCAGTACATCGTTCGATGGATCTCCATTACAGAAACGATCCACATAGATCTGATAAAAGACAGCTCCCTTTGCCCAATCCGGTACATCAAAGCCCGGACAGATTTCAAAGTTATAGTCCGGATTCACATTCTTCTGTACACCGATCCTATTATAATAACAGGTCACACAGCCCGAATGGACCTCAAAATAATAGGATATATATTTCTCTCCGGCGGGGATCACCGCCGTATAGTAATCAAATAAATCATCGGATTCTTCAACAGACATGACGAGTTCCTCGCCATTGTAGATCAAATAAACTTCATCGGCATTATCTGCACATGTTCGAAATCTAACCTTCACCTGGTCATTGATTCCAGGCTCCTGCGGTATTCTATAGTATTCAGAACCATCGGAAAACAATCCCCCTACATTGATAACCGGCTTCAGATCATATATATAATCATGAATTCTTTCTGCGTTCGTGTATTTGTCGGACATTCAAAACTCTCCCTTTCGTTTATGCCTTTTCATTCTAATACTTTTTTAATAAATAGACAACCTTTTTATGCTGACAACCAATGGCAAAAACTAAGCCCCACAGCATCCTCCACCGCTCCCCGGGGGGCTGCCCCTGTTATAAATACGATTGCGAGGCTTTCGTCATGAACTGCACATTGTCAGTAAATACGAGTGCTTGTTTGAGCCGAAGGCGAGTTAGCACAGGAGTATTTACGAATCAGACATGTGCAGTGAATAGAAAACGTAGCAAGGTATTTATAACTGGGGCAGCCCCCCGGGGAGCGGTGGAGGATGCTGTGGGGCTTTTTTTTCGGATGGTCGGCATAAAAGGGTTGTCCTTTCACCGAAGCAAAATAAAAGAGACAGTCAACGCACGACTGCCTCTTTTGGAGAAGGTATTTTGTTACTTATGGGGTGTAGCCAAAACTATATAATGTATTGGGGGGTTACAAGTATTATTATATACAAATGCTTCTAAAAGTCTGCCCAAACATTTTTTTATTTTAAAAATTTTATTGTGCAAAACAGAGAGCGGCGTTTTTTGAAATTATTCAAAAAACGCCGTTTTTGTGCAACATGTACAATTTTTTATTGGTTTTCAATCAATTTGTTCGTGTTACTATTGTCTATATTGTTGAAGGCTCTGCGTTTGCAGTAGAGTTTGCATTTGGAACATCATCAAACAATGCTTCAAACTCAGCCCGGTCGATTCTCTCTTTCTCAAGGAGAAGCGCTGCACATTTATGAAGGATGTCTTCATGTGCTTCAAGGATTGCTCTGGCATCTGCGTAACATTCATCGATGATGCGCTTAACTTCCTTATCGATTGCTCCCGCAACCTTCTCACTGTAATTCTTCGCGTGACCAAGATCACGTCCAAGGAACACTTCTTCCTGATCATCGCTTTCATAATTGATCAGTCCAAGCTTCTCAGACATACCATACTTGGTAACCATTGCTCTGGCATACTGGCTTGCCTGTTTGATATCCTGCGAAGCACCTGTTGTGATATCCTCAAGGATCAGTTCTTCCGCGATACGTCCGCCAAGGCTTACCTTGATATCCTCTAACATCTTTGCCTTTGTCATGAATACGTTGTCATTTTCAGGAAGCGGCATCGTATATCCACCTGCACCGGTTCCGGTCGGGATGATAGATACGGTATAAACCGGTCCCACATGAGGAAGCAGATGAAACAGGATCGCATGACCAGATTCATGATAAGCGGTAATTCTGCGCTCGCTCTCCGGTACCAGACGGCTCTTTTTCTCTCCACCGATCCCTACTTTGATAAATGATTTATCTACATCTTCTTTTACAATATAAGCACGGTTATCCTTCGCTGCACAGATCGCAGCTTCGTTCATCAGGTTCTCCAAATCAGCACCTGCAAAACCTGCCGTTGTTCTTGCAATATCATTCAGATTTACATCTTCTGCAAGTGGCTTATTCTTTGTATGAACCTTCAGGATCTCTTCTCTACCCTTGACATCCGGACGATTTACGAATACCTTACGGTCAAAACGACCCGGTCTTAAGATCGCATGGTCAAGAATATCCACACGGTTGGTTGCTGCAAGAACGATAATTCCTTCATTTACACCGAAACCATCCATCTCAACAAGCAACTGGTTCAAGGTCTGCTCTCTCTCATCATGTCCACCGCCAAGTCCGGTACCACGCTGTCTTGCAACAGCATCGATCTCATCGATGAAAATAATACATGGCGCATTCTTCTTTGCTTCGTCAAACAGATCTCTTACACGGGAAGCACCGACACCGACAAACATTTCCACAAAATCAGATCCCGAAATGCTGAAGAACGGTACACCGGCTTCGCCTGCAACCGCCTTTGCCATCAATGTCTTACCGGTTCCCGGAGGTCCTACTAACAGAACACCCTTAGGGATTCTGGCTCCAACCTTTACGAATCTTCCCGGATTCTTAAGGAAGCTGACGATCTCTTCCAGATCTTCTTTCTCCTCATCCAGCCCTGCTACATCTTTAAATGTAACCGTCTTTCCGATATCTTCATTCTTCTTGGCACGGCTCTTTCCGAAGTTCATCATCTGTCCGCCGGATCCACCACCCTGGATTCGTCCGATCATGAATGTCATGATAATGACCATAATGATCATAATGATCAGATATGGGATCCACATGCCAAGCATGCTTTCCTTCTGCACATCATACAGATTATACTTTGCCAGTTTTACCTGATCCTCTGCAGAAGCTGTCGCATTCTTCTTATCAACTGCTGCTTCATAGTCATTATAGATCTTAATAATCTCATTAACATCTGCCGCATAGAATGTAAGCTGTTTTCCGGAAACAAACTCCACATCCACGGTTGCTGTCGGCACATTTGTATTCTGTGTAATATCTACCGCTGCGATATTTCCCGCGTTCAGATCTGCCGAAAATTCCGTATAGCTGTAATTGGTCGCAACATTACTGCTGCCACCCAGCCATTTGTTGATCAGCAGGAATCCGACAATAAGGATGATCGCATAGATCACAACAGCACTTCTTGCTCTCTTCTTATTCATTGTCTACTCCTTCATTTTGGTCTGTCTTTTTATATAAACAGTCTGATATCTACTGTTCAATCACTCCGATATATGGAAGGTTCCTATACTTCTGTGCACAATCAAGTCCATATCCTACTACAAAACGATCCGGGATCGTAAATCCTGTCATATATAATTCAACCGGAATCACACGTCTCTCCGGCTTATCAAGCAGAGTTATTACCTGCATGCTCGCCGGCTTTCTGTTATTTAATAATTTGATCAGATACGACAGCGTTCTTCCTGAATCGAGAATATCTTCAACGACGATCACATCTTTTCCTTCTATTGATTCGTCCAGATCCTTATTCAGCTTCACAATTCCTGATGATTTCGTATCATCTCCATAACTGCTGACTGACATAAAATCCATGGTTACAGGAACCGTGATCTTCTTCGCCAGCTCACACATGAAGAATACACTTCCTTTTAATATTCCGATCAGATGAACGGTCTTTCCTGCATATGCTTTATCAATAGCTGCTGCCATCTCTGAGATTCTGTTATCTACTTCAGTTTCAGATATCATGACTTTAATCTGCTCTTTCATCTTCATTTTCTCCTTCTGGTATATATTCTAAACATATCACTCTTTTTGTATCAGGCCGTACCTTGTACTTCTCACTCAACCGGATGCCCACTGCCCAGATGATGTCATGTCCGGAAGCTACAAGCGGTATCTGCAAACGCTCTGCCACCGGTATCTTGCAAGATGAAAATAACCGGTTTATCTTCTTCGTTGAGCCGTCTGATGCGATCACCATATAGTCATTTTCCATATATTTCCTGATAGTAATGCCATTCTGTATTCTATCATAATCTGCAAACTTCGTATACTCTTTTTTTGTTAAATCTAAATGAACAGATTTCTCAAATATTTCAATCTTCATCCTTCCCATTCCGGGCAGGATATATTCACCTGCACCTTTTATAACTATCTCCTGCCAGTCGACATCGCGTGCGCCCTCTGCTGTCTTCTCAAAACACAGGTATCCATAATTCTGATATACCATTCCATCATGCGGAAGCATGATCCGACTTCCCGCAGCTGCCTGATACAGCTTTTTCACTTCTCTTACATGGTTCTGACCGACATCCTTTCTTCCGCCGCTGACTCTGCCAATCAATTCTAAGATCACAAGATCCTCGATCAGTTCATCCTGTTCCCGCAGCTTCCTGATTTCCAATACATATGCATCTGTTTTTCCGGTCTGTTTCCGTATCTCCATATGTTCATCCAGAAAATATCCTACCTGCTTCGTCACATAGGTATCATACATAGCCGCATAGGCTGCTGCCTGACTGATATGTGCCGCTGCTTGTGTGTTTATCTCATTAAGTGCCGGAATCACCTGATTACGGATCTTATTTCTGGCATAATCATTTTCCAGATTTGTGGAATCCGTACAATACTGTATCTCCTGCTGTTCCAGATAAGCCTCAATCTCCTGTCTGGTACATGAAAGTAACGGACGCACGATCCGGTCCCGCTTTACCGGTATTCCGGCCATTCCGGCGATCCCCGTTCCCCTTACCATGTTGAGCAGTACCGTCTCTGCTACATCATTTTTGTTATGAGCAACTGCCACCTTATAATCAGTGATGCCATACTTGTCCGCTGCCCGGGCAAATGCCTCATACCGGGCATTTCTTCCCGCTTCTTCCTCCGTCAGCTTCTGTTCCTTTGCAAGCTGCGGCACATCGATATGGTAACAGTCACATGGTATTCCAAGCTTCTTACAATACTCTGCCACATAAGATTCATCTGCATCTGCCTCTGTTCCGCGGATCATATGGTTAACATGGACAGCATACAGCTTGAGCTCCATTTTCTCCCGAAGCCCTGCCAGAACCGTCAGCAGACAGATGGAATCCGCTCCGCCGGACACACCAACGATGCAGACATCTCCTGCTTTAAGCAAATTTTTTTCTTTTATAAATTGATAAATCTGTTCTTCTAATGTATTTTCTGTCATCTGTTTTCCACACCTGTCCGTCTTCTATGATTCGGATATTCGATCATCTATATTCATTACCTGTATCTTTGTATGCATATTGTATATACGTTTCTTTAAAATCCTGCATCCACCGATATATGCAGCTTCGTTATTTTACATCTGTCATATACATTTCTTCGTTATCTTAATACAAGCCTGCTATAAATTTCAAGTAACAAACCGGAAAGTTTATGCTATTTCCAATTTTGCCACGATCACCGTCACATCATCCTCAAGTCTGCCTTCACAACGCAGAAGCACCTGTGAAATGATATACTCCAGCGTTTCCTTGCAGTCCTCCGTATCCAGATTCTCCAGGATCTCACGCATATCCTCTTCATCCCCAAATGCTCCATCACTCACCATCACCAGTCGATCCTCCGGTTCCAGCTCCTGATGGATCACATCACATTCTGCCTCCGGCAGAACTCCGATCGGAAGTGAAGCCCCACAAAGAACCTCGATTCCCTCTGAATGTATAATATATGTCGGTGCTGCCCCCTGCTTATACTGTGTCAGCTCCCCGTTGTACAGGTCTACGATTCCCATATCAAAGGTTGTAAAACACCGTCCGCTGTTTTTTTCGGAAATGCAATTATTGGAAAATGCAATTCCATAAGAAGGATCAAAGCCAGCATCCAGCAGTTCTTCCATCGTGTCAATCATCAACGTACTCTCGCAGGATGCAAGGCTTCCGCTTCCCATCCCATCCGAGATCATCATTACAAGTCTGCCATCCTCATGCTCCTTCACCGAAAAATTGTCTCCCGATACATTGGAACCATATTTCTTAATTCTTCTGACATAATAACTGCAGCGATACCTCGCACATTCCTCAAATGTGATCACACGGTCATTTTCAGATATGATCGCTGAAGTATCCTCGGATGCCCGGATCGGCTTATCAAAAACCTCTGAAAGAATGTCTGCTGCATCCTTTGACAACATGATTTTCTGATTCTTTGTTCTGGCTGTTATATAATACTGTACATGATCCATTTCATTCTTCATCGAAGAAAGGTGCGTCATGATCACCCCCTGTTCCAGAAAGCGCGTCCGCAACTGCTCCTCCCGGTTAAACGGAACCGGTTCTGCCGTTTCCAGATTATCGGAAAATCTTCCGATCATATCTCCGATCTCACCCAGATCTACCTTGGCAGCCGCCGGGCCACATCCGGCAAGCGTATATTCGATCCGTTTAAATGCCCCGGATAATTCCCGTATTTTCTCTGCCGTTATCCGGTTGATTTCCGTTGCTGTCTGAAAATTATACTGCGACTGGATCCATCCATCCCTGACGGTAAGCATCCATTTTGGTGTCGCTGCAAATAACAGCACTGCACTGCCAGCACTTTTTATCCCCTCAGGTGTCAGAAAATATGGATCGTAAGTAAGTCCGATCAATATACATGCAAGCAGCACTGACACAATAGTGCCTGTTTTCTTCTTATCCGACAGTGCTCTGCCCGCAAGCACCAGGATCGCACAAATAAAAAAACTTCCGACAAATTCTGCTTGTCCGCTTTTGATCGCTGTGATCAGACCACATACACCCGTTACCGCCATTCCATATCCGGCTCCAAACCGATGCAACGTATACCAGGACAGATACAGACCGGTCATCAGCAGCCAGGTAACAACTCCGCCTATTTTATATGGCATTCCCCATATACATACTGTAACTACTATCAGTATTCCAAGCAATTCTTCATTATAATGATCCCGTTCCCTCTTATGCAGCAGGATAACCTCCAGACCTTTGCGGAATGCAGGAATCAATCCTGTCGAGATCACCGCCTCGCAGCCGGCAGCCGGCAGGGCATTCTGCACCGGTTCGACCATCAGACCACAGACCGTACTGATTCCAAAGACAAGTATGGCACATATGCCAGCCAGAATCCACCGGATATTGGTTCCATATGATTGTTTCACACCTTTTCGTTTTGTCTTTTTTCCACTTCTGTCTGTGTGTTCGGACAGGTTTCTCCGAACTCCCTCCGTCAGGTTCAGACCGACCAGAACACCGATCAGGATCAAACTATATTTTAACAGAAAATATGTAACCGGAAGCTGCTGTTCCCCCATTACATATGGTCCCATCTGAAAAAAGCTTCCTGCATTCCAACCGCCGATTCCATACATAACTGCTCCGCCAAAGAGCATGGCTGCAAACAGCCCAAACGTACTTTGTCTGATGCTGTAAACTGCTGCCAGCATCGGAACCATAAACGGATGCATTCCAACAACCGCAGAATGGCCGCACAGAAAGCCCAGCAGATACAACAAAACCCGATTCACCTTTTTTTCTTTCATATATATGTCCTCCCTTTTTGCCTTAAGTGTCAGACATTATACGGAGACTGAACGTAAAAAAAAAGCGAAAGCTGAAAACAGCTATCACTTTTCTTTGACTCTTTTTTATATTTCTTTCTTAATTCTGTGTTTATTCTTCAGGGCGAATCACTATTTCGTCAGGATATACCAACCCAAGCTGATTTCTTGCAACATCCTCAACGTATTTCTTCGTCTTCATATAGTCTTCTTTTTCTTCTAGTTTCTTATGCTCGTTCTGTGCATCTTCAATCTGGGCAGTAATCTCTGCTGCCTGTACCTGCAACTCTGCTTTCTTCTCCCTTAACTGAATCGACTTCACCAACACGACAACAACCAGTAAAAGAAGAGTGATCAGAATAATAGCGGTACTGATCTTCGATTGTTTTCTTCCGGTATTGCTTCTACCCATGGTCCATTTCCCCTGTTTCCTGCTTCTTTTCGAACAGACCTGTTCTGCTATAAAAACAGTTCTTTCGAAGTGTATTGACATAATTTTACCTTCTCGAACAAATTATGTCAACAAGCATTTTTGCCTTTAAAATCACTTTTCTCAACCCCATTTTTATCCCATACAATATGTAGTCCAGCAGTCTGGAAACAACCCAATTTATAGTAGCAAAATACACCCCGGCTCCCGAAAAAAATCCTAAAAAAATATACAGCCGAATCTCTCCGCTATTATAATAAAACATCACCAGAATAACCATTGCACATAATGCAAGCCAAAACGTCAGATCAAAAATACCGATCCAGACGTCATGCATCTTTATCGTTTTTTTCAAAGCATAAAAACAACTTATCAGAAAACCAATGATTACGCCGCATAGCACACATACGGCAAATGCGGTTGACTGTTGTTCCATCATTTCCGTCATTATTTAAACAACCTCTTAAGCGAAAATGTTCCGTCCTCTTTATCTGTCATATAACAAATACAGTCAACCTTTCCATTCATGTCAAGAACGCCCTTGTCAATATCCAGATTCGTCATATGCATATCTTTTCCGGTCAGCTTCATCTTTCCGGCCTTTGTGAGAAGATATACCAGATCCGGTTCAAACGAGATTACCTTTTCCACTCCGGTTATCTTTGCTTCCTTTCTGTCATCCATGATCAGTTTATGTCCATCGGAATTTCCTGTGCTCTGTACCTTCTCCATGTATTCCCCTTTTCCAAAAAGCCTTCAGAAGCTTTCTTAAGTCTGTTAGAACAGTATATGAAGCTTATACCTGCAGTAGAACCTGTTCTCAATCCCATATCTCAACAAACAATTCTTCCAGCTTGCCGATATTGATCAGTTTTGACTGATTTTTATTTTTTGTTCTTTACCATCTCTTAGCCATAAATTTATATCCATTCGTATTTGTAAGAGTATAATTCCCCACATTTGCCACATACTAACTCTAAAGCTAAAACCTAGCAAAAAAGGATGTATTTTTATTACAACAAAAAATCATTCTTACAAAATATGGGTATTGGAGGAAAATTAAGTATGAGACCCACAGGAATTGTCAGACGTATCGACGATCTGGGCAGGATCGTTGTTCCGAAAGAGATCCGGCGTGTGCTTCGGATCCGGGAAGGTGATCCCCTTGAGATCTTTACCGGAAAAGACGGCGAAGTTATCATAAAAAAATATTCCCCGCTCGGCGAGCTCGGAACCTTTGCACAGCAATATGTAGATTCCATTTCACAGATCCTCGGCTGTCCGGTATGCGTCACTGACCGCGATCAGATCATTGCAGTAGCCGGCATGCCAAAGAAAGAGTTGGTCGGAAAATCCATCCACAAGGATCTGGAGGATGTCATCAATGACCGGGAGGCGGTAATTGCCCGCCGCGGTGATACAAAATATGTCAACATCACTTCTGATGACACTGACTATGCCGGACAGGTGATCCAGACGATCATCTGTGAAGGTGACGCGATCGGAGCAGTCATTGTATTGAGCAAAGATGACAAGATGCGTTTTGGGGAAACTGAACAGAAAACCGCGATCATTGCTGCTAATTTTCTCGGAAAACAGATGGAGAACTAATTCTATGTCATTTGCCTTGAGAAATGGCGAAAAATCAAGGTTTTTCAAGGCAAAATGGCGTTCTAACCTTGACAAATACTGGCATTTTAGGTATAAATATACATGTTGGGGCGTGATTTACGCCAGGAGTTATCCGGTTTAGCTCACCAGGATAATATATTATGAGTATTTTAGGAGGATTTTTTCGATGAACAAGACTGAATTAGTTGCTGCTATGGCAGAAAAGACAGAATTATCAAAGAAAGATGCTGAGAAGGCTTTAAAGGCTTTTACAGACGTTGTAGCTGAAGAATTAAAGAAGGGTGAGAAGGTTCAGTTAGTTGGTTTCGGTACATTCGAAGTTGCTGAAAGAGAAGCAAGAGAAGGTAGAAACCCAAGAACAGGCGAAACAATGACAATCGCTGCTTCTAAGTCTCCAAAATTCAAAGCTGGTAAGGCTTTAAAGGATTCACTTAACTAGTTTTTATAGAACGAATCAAGTACTTAAGGGATGCTGCATCGTATAAATCAGCATCCCTTTTGCTTTTCTGTTTTCCAGAATAATCGGACTGCAGTCTTGTATGATATGATTATTTGCCGGAATAACCCGACTGTCTTCTGGCAATACTTCTGATAGATGCAAAAAACAGCGTACTGCCGGTTGTCCCTGCATACCTGTTATATGTATCAATTCATTAAATAAGCAGGAGGCAATAACTATGGTCTTAAAAGAAAAGGAAAAACAGGCGATCAAGGATCTTCAGACACTGGAACAGGCCTGCATTGACAAATACGACAAATATGCAGCCCAGGCAAAGGATCCTGTGTTACAGGAATTATTTACCACGCTGAAGGGAAATGAACAGAAGCACTATGACAGTCTGGAGCAGGTTCTGACTGGAACCGTACCAAGCTGCAACTGCAATGACAGTGATGGCAGAGACTACGACCCAAAAGCTACCTACAGTCAGCTCGGACAGTCTCAGGATAAGAAGGATGATGCCTTTCTTGCAACAGACTGTATCACCAGCGAAAAGCTCGCATCCTCTGAATATAACAGTGATGTATTCATATTTGGTGACAGTGCGATCCGTAAGCTTCTAGCTGACATCCAGGTCGAAGAGCAGAATCACGCCGAAATGCTCTTCAAATACAAAACAGTAAATGGAATGGCATAAGCCTTCCAACAAAATACTCTTACGACTATATGGAACACTATCATTTAAAATACAAAAGGAGATATACAAATGAGATTAGACAAATATTTAAAGGTTTCACGACTGATCAAAAGAAGAACCATCGCAAATGAAGCCTGCGACGCCGGACGTGTTATGATAAACGACAAGATTGCCAAGGCATCCACTGATGTGAAGGTCGGCGACGTTATCGAGATCGGCTTCGGCAACAAGACCGTCAAGGTTGAAGTGACAATGATCGCCGACTCCACTAAAAAAGAGGACGCCAAAGACATGTTCCGCTATTTGTAAGCCTTTCATGACGACATAAAGTCTGCCTACCTGGCCGCTATGCAGACTTTATATCTATATGAAAGACAAAAATAGGTGGACACTCTCTAACAGCCTGACTATATATTGACATTAGCGAAAATTTCGTAATTAGATGCACATTGCCAGTAAATACGGGTGCCTGTTTGAGTCCGAAAGACGAGTTGGCACAGGAGTATTTACGAATCAGGCATGCGCAGCGAATAGAAATTGTGCGAGTCAATTATAGTCAGGCTGTTAGAGAGCGTCCACCTGTTTTGTCTGTTATAACTGTTTAGTTTGAGGTTTTGATTTCGAGTTCCGGCATGGTGGAGGCAACCTTGGTGTTTGCAGGGATGGACTTCGTCACGAAGGTATTTCCCGCCACTACGGAATTTGCACCAATAATGGTCTCGCCACCAAGAATGGTTGTGTTCGCATAGATAACTACATTGTCCTCTATGGTTGGATGACGTTTGACACCGGACAACTGCTGGCCCTTTCTGGTCGACAGCGCACCAAGGGTAACCCCCTGATAGATTTTTACATTATTTCCAATATCGGTTGTTTCACCAATAACGATTCCGGTTCCGTGGTCAATAAAGAAATATTCACCAATATTGGCACCCGGATTGATATCAATTCCCGTCTCACCATGTGCATATTCTGTCATGATCCTTGGAATAAACGGCACCTTCATCTGATAGAGCACATGTGCATATCGGTATACAAATATCGCAAATAACCCCGGATAGGAGAAGATGATCTCTTCACGGCTGTTTGCGGCCGGATCTCCGTTATATTCTGCTTCTACGTCTTTGCAAAGAAGTGCCTGAACCTCCGGTATGCAACGGATAAAGCCCAGAGCTTTCTCCTGTGCTTCCTCTGTGATCTCCTGATAGCTCTTAGCATCATTTTTATAGCTCAATGCCACCTTGATCTGACGGAATAATTTATCATATATCAATGACAACTTATGTCCTGCAAAATACTCCTTATTAGCATATGCCATATTCTCTCTCCCGAAGAAACCCGGAAATGTTACTTTCCGCAATTCATCCACAAAATCAATGATCTCATCCTTTTGCGGAAGTCGCTCTCCGAGTGACAGATCAAATAATTTCTGATCCGAATAATTCTTATTTAATGCCTCAGCCATTTCTGCAACGACTGCTTTTACATCATTTTCAAATTCCATTCCAGTCTTACTCCATTTCGTTTCCTAATATCAATATATGCAGCGTAATATCATATGTCCTGTAAAACATCATCCATCTCTAACTGCATATAGCATTAGTATAACATCTCAATAGAAAATGTAAATAATAGTTTTTTCATTACACTTCAACAGAAAATACAAATACTGTTTTTTCGGTTTCTTGCTATTTTCTGTCATAATCATATCCTGGATGAACCCTGTTCTTACTCTTCAGTTTAGTTATGATCAAAGCAAGCGTCTGCATTTTAACCGGCTTCTCAACCTGACCGGACATACCTGTTATAGCTGCCATCCGCATAGCCTCTGGTGTTGCGTGATAAGTCATTGCCAGAATCGGTATCGTTTTTGCCTGCGGATGATCCATCAGCCGGATTCTTCTGGCTGCCTGATAGCCATCCATATCCGGCATATCAGCGTCCATCAATATATACTGGAACTTTTCATGCTTTGAACGTTTAAACATCTTCAATGCCTGCTCTCCGCTCTTTGCTATGGTACATTCCGCTCCTCTTTTGGTCAATGCCTCCTGCAAAAGCAGTCCTTCCATATCATTATCATCGACCAGCAGAAAACGTTCGCCTACGAATGCGACCCTTGGAAGTGCTTCACGGATCTGTCTTTCTTTTTCCCGTTCTTCCTCCGCCGCTCTTTCAGCCGCTTCCTCTTCGGTTTCTTCTTCCAAAGCCCCTTCCTGTGCTAACCGGTACTCCCGGACGGTTTCCTCCATCACTGCATTCATACGCCGCAACTGTACATTATTTTCCCGGTGCATATCAGCCGTCTGTCGCTCATATTCATACCAGGTCCTCATATGGATCGCTCCGACCGTACCTACTGCCAGCACTAACATGATACATGCAATGATCACAACCGTAACCATCCATGAACGTGACACCTTCTTCTGATAATCCGTCAATACACTCTGTACCACTGCACACGGCGCCTGAAATACGAGAAAGAACTCCGTTCCTTCTAATGGCTGGTAATAGAAATATTCTGCATTTTTTCCTTTATATAGGGTAACACAATTCTGTCTGCCTTCGCTGAAATCCTCTGTGATCTGTGCATATTGTTCCTCTCCGATCACCGACTCATCCAGATAGTGATCAAGGATATTATAATTGCGCACAATACCCTCGTTATTATCCAGATCCGCATATGTTACCATGCTGTCTGCATTTGTCACATAGAGTTTTGCCTGTCCCCCGTATGCGGAATCAATAAACAGATCATTTACCCTATTTGTATTATAAATAAACGCTATGACTTCATATTCATTTTCATTTACATAGAACGCTTCATATTTTTTTGCTACAACAAATATTTCTTCTCCGTTTCTCCAGGTACAATATTGGACAGACTGACCGCCAACATCAAACAGAGTGCCCTTTGTATCACCCAAATCCAATGTTCCTGTTTTGCCATCATCACAGATATATTTTCCGGTATGATCAACGAATACGATATCCCGTACAGAATCATTCTCCATAGCTATAAAATAATCTTCATAATCTGCCAGTACAACAGACCTCGTTTTGCCATCAAACAGATAGTTCTCAAGACGTTCTGTTTCTTCATACATTGAATTAATCTGCATTTGATAGGAATGTTCTACCTGTTCCATCATTGCTGCGATCGTATTCTTACTGGATATATCAACATATTGTTCAAATTTGGAAAATACATTCCCACCCCAGATAATAAGCGCTATCAGAATAGCACTAAATAGAAATAATAGAAATGCAACTTTTTTATCCCGTTGCGTTCTGACATATGTTATCTTACTCATACGTTTATAGCCTCACCTTCGAGACCGTCCCCCCTTTTTCTTTTTTCCGTTTTTCGAAAGACCTTATCTGATTTTCTTCCATCAAGATCTCTCTAGCATTGCAATTACTATAACCGATATTTCGACATTGTGCAACTATTTCTTTTTTCAGTTAGAATTCATTCGCTATATTTCGACATAAATAACAGGAAAAAGCACCCTGATATGCATTTCTGCATACCAGAGTGCCTGACCTTTACTTGTTGTTTTTATAGATTCGTTTTATTTACGATCTGCACGATCATTTTTCTTTTTTACAACAATCACTGTTACAACTCCTGCTGCACTGAGCATAAACAGGATTACAAGTGGCATAAGTGGAGCATCATCGCCGGTTTTTGGTGTATCCGGTGGAGTGGAAGGTTTGTCTTCCGTTGTCGTGATCTCCGTAGTGTCTTCTGTCTCAGTTGTATCTTCTGTTTCAGTTGTGACCTCTGTTGTATCTTCCGTTGTGGTTGTAACCTCTGTTGTATCTTCCGTTGTGGTTGTAACCTCTGTTGTATCTTCCGTTGTGGTTGTAATCTCTGTTGTATCTTCCGTCGTAGTTGTAACTTCTGTCGTATTCTCTGTTGTAGTTGTCTTATCATATGTATCGACAAATGCAACATTTACTGTTTCATCTACAACTACTGTTGCTTCTGCTGACTTACCATCCTTTTGAAGGCCTGTTCCTACTACGTATTTGATGCTGCTTGTTTCATATCCATCAATATCATACTGTATTTCTTCAATGGTATAAGTTCCAGCCGGCTTATCCAGTTCTAATGTATATTTCTTTGTCGATACATCATACTGGAAATCGGTCAGTGCATATGTCTCGGAATTACCTGCTTCGTCTGTAATCTTGAACTTGATCACATTTTCAGTTTCTGCCTTATCGACATCACCAACAACGGTCTTTGTTAATACAAGTTTACCCTTTGTGCTGGTTCTTGTATTTGTAATTGTAATCTCACCTGTTGCAGGATCTGTTGTTATGCTGTCGGTATATTCCTTAGGTACATTTACTTCCTTGACCGTATACTGGATTAATCCGTTTGCATCATATTTCGGAAGATTATCCCAAGTCTTTGTCCAACCATTGCTTTCATCAAGCTGTACCGGAATTCCTGATATAGTTGTTCCGGCATAAAGCTGTACCGTTACAAATCCAGGTCTCTTATTGGCCTTGTTGTTATTATCGTTCCATGCTTTCTTAACAGTTACGGATGTAGTCAGATATGTATATGTATTTGTTACGGTTGCATTGACAACTGTATCCTTTGTTACATTTACATCACCCTCACCACTAACTACCAGATCATAGTTCGTAATTGCTGTTCCGGTTCGCTCTTCGCTTACACTGTAAGTTCCTACAGGTATATCATTGATCGTTACGCTTCCGTTTGCCGGTACGCTGATTCCTGTCTTGGTTGCTGTTATGCTTCCATCTTCAAGAACATATTCACCACTTGCGTTTGTTACATAAATTGTAAAGTTCTTACCTGCTGCTCCAAAGTCATATCCTGTAACAGCTTTTGCTACCGTCAAGCTTCCCTTATCCTGGGTATAAGTGTTCGTTACGGTTGCGGTTGCTGTCGCATCCTTGGTGACGGTGACAGTACCTTCCCCACCGACTGCTAAGCCATAGTTCGCAACTGCTGTTCCGGTTCGCTCTTCGCTTACACTGTAAGTTCCTACAGGTATATCATTGATCGTTACGCTTCCGTTTGCCGGTACGCTGATTCCTGTCTTGGTTGCTGTTATGCTTCCATCTTCAAGAACATATTCACCACTTGCGTTTGTTACATAAATTGTAAAGTTCTTACCTGCTGCTCCAAAGTCATATCCTGTAACAGCTTTTGCTACCGTCAAGCTTCCCTTATCCTGGGTGTAAGTATTCGTTACGGTTGTTGTCGTAGTTGTATCCTTAGTTACCTTAACATCTCCGGTTCCGGTTACTTTTAATGCGTAACCGGTTTTTGCTGCATCCGTTTCATTCTCAGCTACTGTATAATCTCCAACTGGAAGATCCTTGATCGTTACGCTTCCATCGGCCGGTACTTCAATATATACCTGAGCTGCACTTTCTTTTCCGTCTTTGTCATAGTATTTATTTGTTGTCTTATTCTTTACAGAAATCTTATATTTTGTTCCTGCAGCCGGTGTATAAGCACCACTTACTACCTTTTCAAGCTTCAGATCACCCTTCTTTGGCGCTGTAGAATTATCAAATCCTAAAGCATCTGCAGAATAGGAACCTGCAACCGGTGTTCCATCCGATTCATATTTCTGAACGGACACATTCTTAGTATAGATACCTGATGCTGCATTTGCATCTACTTCCAACGATATAATATAGAAGGAAGCGTCATATGTCATTCCAGGGACAGTACCTTCCTGCTCAGACACTACATAATAAAAAGTTTTTCCGATATCAGCTGTGTCATACTGAATCTCTCCAAAACTTCCTACACCGGTAACTGTACTGGAAGTTACAGTTTTTCCAACTCCGCCTGATTTTGTAGAATACGTTACTTTTCCGGCGGCAAAACTTGGTTTGTTTATTTCTGTCAGGTCAAATGTAAATTCTTCATAACCCTGCAGTGAGTCTGTATCTCCATCAACCGTTTTCTTAACTGTAAAGCTGCCCGGTTTATTCTCATAATACAGATAACCGCTGTTAAATCGCTGATCTACCCAGCTTGGAGCAACCACATCACTGTTACTCTTACTTACCATAAAGTAATATGGATCTTTATTTACTTCAAAATTATCATCTGCAGTTGTTTCATACAGTGCAAATACCTTATCATATGCAAGACCGCTAATCTCCTTGGTACCATCAGCACCTAAAGATATATTCGTCATAACAGGTGTAGGATCAATATCCTTTGTCCACTCACCTGCAGCATTTTTCTTACATTCATACAGGGCAAATGTCGAGCCATTCAACATCTGCATCTGCTTATTGCTATCTGTCCAGTACTTATACAATGTGATCGTACCTGTTACGGATTCTGCCCATACGTTCGGTTTCTGGACAATTGTTGAAATACTTGTATTTGTTGATCCGTTTGATCCTGTATAACCTGTAAGGCTGAAACTGTTCGAAGCATTGGAAGCATTCAGCGAACCACCAAATACCTGATTAACTTCTGCTCTGTATACAAGCTTCAGTGCTTTGCCATCCGGCAAAGCCATTTTTACAGTTCTGCTGTTGCTGTCATATGAATAAGCACATCCGGAAGTAACATCCGTCCAGTTTGAACTGTCTTTTTCCGGATCTCCTTCACCGGTATATTCATAAATGCGAAGAGAATCAACCTGGAAGACCAATGCGCTGCCCATTTTATCTTCTGCATAGATTGTCTTTCCATTTGCAAGTTTTGCAGCATTTGTATTGACATATACGGTATATTCCACAACCTGATCTTTGACTGTTGTGGATTCACCATTGTTCTTCTTCTGATCCAGAATATATACACCTGACTTCTTAACTGTATCTCCAGGTGTTAACGTATTCGTTGTTGAACCATTACCTTTGGTCTCTCCATTATAAGAAACTTCTGCATTGTTTGTTACACTGATCGTAGCACCATTCTTAACATAATCTGTTAATATATCATCTGCTACCGATGCAGAATATGTAATCTCTGCCACATACTTGGTAAATGAAGTATTCGATGCTACATCTGCTATACCATCCAATATCTGCTGTGTAACAGGGATCGAGTATGTGATCGTATGTCCGCTGATGCTTCCCGTGATGGCTGCTGCACTGCCATCTGCCTGTGAATACCACTGGTTTGCCCATTTTTTCAGCTGTAGCTCAGCATCATCATTAAACTGCAGCGTATCAGGCAGCGTATCAGTAACTGTGATCACATCGCCAACCTTCAGATCATCGGAAATCTCAGATAAATTAATAGATAACGAATAATCGATCGTATTCAGTTTTGTTGTGCTGACCGTTCCTGTCTTATCCAGACTATTTGTATATTTATAATTTGCTTCTGCATCCGCAGAGAACTTTGTATCATTCTTATCCTTATAAGTCAGATTTGCATGGTTAATAAAATTTGCCCCATCTGTAAGATTTTCCGGCTTGGTAATAATTGTAACCTCTATAACCTGTCCCTTCTTTGATGCGATATACGCATCATCAAATCGGAACTGGATACCCCACTGATCTGCTTTCGTGACAGAAGCTACAATTCCATTTCCGGCTACCAGAGAACCATTGTTGATGACATTTGTTCCCTCAATATCCACATTAGACACAAATGACTGCCAGCTTCCATTTGATTTATCGGATTCATTTAATGACACTTCTGTGATCGTATCTGATGCAGGTATATTGATTGATATCTTCCATGTTAATGTACCATCTGCATTTGCTTTTACAAATTCCTTATCCAGAATACCCTTGCCATCTGTCTGCATGGTACCGGTCTTTTTATATTTCGTTCCATCAAAATCTACATCTACATCATTTGTAAGCACTGTCGGAAGTGCAGAATCCAAGGCAGTATCTGCTACATCCGTTGTATATGTGAATTTGTATGTATCACCATTCTTTGTAAAGTCACTAAGCTTCAGATCAGCAAGGCTTACCCCTGCCGGAAGACCGGAAGCTGTAAGATACTGTCCTAATGTATCCTTGATCGCTACATTATTAATATCAAAGGTTGGATCCTTTGTCAGATCTCCCAACTGAAGCTCAACTGTCCATGTGATTGATGTCTTCTTGCCGGATGCATCCGTGTTCCAGGTTCCGTTCTTGGACAACGATGGTTTTCTGATATTAAGCCCTGTTGTAACACTGCCTGTATCCTTGTCATTGTCCTTATTCGTCTTATATTTTACTGAGAACTTATTGTCGAAGATATTCACATCACCTTCCGCAAATGCCTGCTTTACATCTGCTGCACTGACTGTTACATCATAGGTGATCTTCGCTGTTTTTGCTGATTCATCCTTCGAATCAAGAACCATGCCTGACATTGCTGCCTGTGCATCTGACCAGCTTGTGTAACCGGTTCCGTTTACCTGTATATTTGATATATTCGTAAGCGCAGAACCCATCGTCTCTGTTGCATCCCCGAGTGTAACCTTGCCATTATATGCCGTGACCGTTACTTCATAGGACTGTGTGATAGAGCCATCCGGATTCCATGTTACAGCACCCTTGCTCTTGTTGGAGCCTGCATAGCTTTCGGTCTCATTCAGATCAACATTAACAGTAAAGCTTGCATCTCCGATCTTAATCTTTCCTTTGTCTTCTGTATTCAGATCAGACGATGAAAAATCAACCGTTCCATCGATGTTCGCCCATCCATTGATCTCACTTTCTTCCAGAAACTCATCTCTTAAAGTGATATAATATTTGCCCTCTTGTATATACCAGGTACCAACATCTTTACCACTTTCATCATATAGAACAGTTTCTGCATAATCGTTAATTTCAATTCCCTGTGATTTCAGGTCGACTTCAAAATTCTTTACACCGGAATTGTTAGCGATTGCCCATTTAAATGATATTCCAACGCTGTCTCCATTTTTCACGTTTGAATCATCTTTGACTACCGTTCCATTCACAGTAATTTCAAAGTCACTGAGAGTCAGTCCATCCGTATTTGCCAAAGGAGTAATTCCCTTTTCGCTCTCCTCTGCATCTGACGCTGTCGCCGGCTGTGCACTGTTTCCAGCTTTTGCACTGGTACTTCCAAGACCTGTTCCACCGCTGACTGGTGAACAAACTGAGAAGACCATGAGCAATGCCAGTAAAAGCGCAACTACTTTTTTGCTTTTCCTTCCCATTCTCTTTACCTCCATTTGTTGTTCTTGTTCTCTTTATTCTTTGTTGTTCTTTGCTCTTTTGTTGCTTCCTTCAGATATATTATTATACGCATCTCTTTAATTTTGAGCGCAAGAAACTGCTATACCTGAATATAGATATTTAATATTATACACAACCGGGTCTTCATTTCAATATATTTTCACCTAATTCTTTATAAATATAACCAGGAATCCCATATTTCGTTTATTCCGTAAAGAAACGCTCTCTTCGCATAACAAATTTCTGGAGTTTTTTACTTTATAAGACAAACTTTCCTATAAAGTAAAAAGAGCCGCTCCCCATAATCGGGAACGGCTCCTGTATTGTTGTCACATTTTCTATCTCTGTTGCTGCAGATATTCTGCAACTCGTCTGACTGAATTACCATCGCAGTCAGCAAATACATCTTTTCTAAATACTTCCAGCTTCTGATAATCATATGATTCAATCTGTCGGATCTCATTCACCAGATCTTCTGCAGACTTCACGATCGGACAGAACATTTCATTTGCAAATTCTTCTGCTGTTATCTGAATGCTGTCTTTTTCTATGAATGTCTCATAATCATATGCAGATGAATACATCGGTTTTCCAAGCAGCACACTCTCAAAGAATAAAGCACTGTAATCTCCCACGATCACATCGGCTGCCATCAGCAGTCTTCGTGCCGGAATCTCTTTTTCAAGCACCTTGCAGAAACCAGGGATCTCGTACTGTTCCAGGTTCTTTTCCTTCTGACCTGCCTGATCAAAATGAAGCACAACCATGTACTTATCCTGAAGCGCTGTCTGCATTTTGCTCAGAGAAAGCATCGCCGTCTTTCTGGTTTCTTTATCTTTTCTCCAGCTTGGCATATACAGAATGATCTTACGTCCATTCAGCTCCGGTATCAGCTTCATAAGTGCATTTCTGGATTCCTCTATCAGCTTCTGGTCAAAATACTGATCCGTATTGCAACTTCCCTTCAGTCCACAATAAACATTTCCATTTCCGGAATAGGTCTTACGGAACAGATCTTCCTGTCCTTCAGACGGAATCTGAAGCACCGAAACCGGATTCTGTGCAGCAAGATGCGCGCCCTTTCTCTTCCACCTAATCTCATCAACAGCCTGAAGTTCTTTCTTATATAATGAAAATGCAAGCTCTGGCAACATAATCTGCTCTGTTTCCTCCCGAAGTTCACAGCGACACAGGATTGAAACAGGTTTTGAAGTCACAATATATCTTGCTGTTGCAAGCTCCCTTGCTAGTAGCAGAAGATCCGTCTTTTTCTGATCCAGCATTAATACCTTACAGGAGATCTTCTGTTCCTTCAGATATTCCTTCAACTGGAACAATGGATCATTATTTGTGAGTGCTCTTTCAGATAACAGAACGATCTGATCTACAATATCCGTTTCCGGAACGACCAGCTCATATGCCTCTGCAAATTCATCCGCAACCTTCTTCAGCTCCTGATATTTCTCATAAAATTCTTTATTCTTTTTCTGCTCATCCTTTGTAACCAGATTATCGTAATCCTTGTAATGTGCAAGCAGATAATCACGCACACGCTCCATGGAATGTCCGTCGCAGTTTGCAAACATCTTCTCCCGGAACTGATCCATCTTCTGATAATCATAGTGATCGATCTGCTTCAACTGATCCGCAAGCTCCTGTTCGGTTCTGACGATCGGGCAGAACAGGTTCTGATCAAATGCATTTGCATGCAGGGACATATTCAGCCCCTTGATGATCTTCTCATAATCATAGGCGGTCGAATATGCCGGCTTACGCAGAATCGTTGTCTCAAAGAAGGAATCTCTGTAATCACCTACGATCACATCACTTGCTACCATTAAGGCACGGATCGTCATACCATTGTTCTTGTTAATACATTTACTGAAGCCTTCTACTTCCAGTTCATTCTTAAATCCATTCTTGCTCTGGATCGCATTCAGGCTGACAACCACACAGTACTTATCACCGATCAGTTTGCTTAATGCCTGCATATTGAAGATTCTCGCCCATATGCTGCTGGAATTCACTCTACGAAGCGTTGGCATGTACAGGATAACCTTTCTGTCTGCTGTCTCCGGGAAAAGATCCTGCAGCTTCTGTTTTGCCTCACTGATGAAGTCCTTATCAAAATACATATCCGTACTGCAGTTTCCATACAGAACTTCCCGATCCATTTCCTTTGGCGAGAACTGCTTATCAAATTCCGCTCTCTGATGTTCCGATGGAACCTGAAGGATATCCGTATCATTATTCAGGACATAATCAAAATATTTCTGCTTCCATTTGAGGAAATAGCGAACCTCATACCCCTGATTATAAAGGTTAAATGCATTATCACGAAGCATGATCATATCTGTTCCCATTCTGAAGGATGTCCGACAGAACAGGTGGATCGCTGCCGGAACAATAATGTATCTTGCAGATGCAACAATCGCTGCAATCTCTTCATCCGTCTTTTTGGTGTTACCCATACGAAGCAAAACAACCGAAAATTCCTTATGTGCTTTCATCATTTCTGCCATCTTGCCAAGATATCCGGATGTAAAATTCTTCGCATTTGTTACAAATACGATCTTGTTCTCAATACCGTATACATCCGATGCCTCGTCATATAATTCGGCAAATCGCTCTGCACGCTCCTTGATCTCTTCGTATTTCTCTTTGTATTTTCTGTTCTCTTCCAGTTCTCCTTCTGATAACAGTCTGCCGGAAGCATATCCATCACCCGGCATGATCTGGTACATCTCAAAATACCGTCTTTTTACTTCTTCCGAAGCACGGGTTACAGACATCGTGATACTCGTCGTAACACTTCCCATTCCACGGGTTTTCTCCTTCGACGCAAAGCTGTCTAACATCTTCATGGTAAATGGCGGTGCAAATTCACGCTTCTTACCATAGAGGGAAATCGAATCTACCAGTCCACCGATCTGCTCAGCAAATTCCTCATTTTCCAGATTATTTCTATAATAATTCAATGCAAATTCATACAGCATCCGGTCTGTATCTTCCGGTGTATGAAGTGGAAGCTTCGCATACTGATATGCAAATTCCGGAAGAAGTCTCTGCATGGAGTCAAACAGGCTCGTATCGTGTGGAACCGGAACAATGATCGGCTCTACCCTGCCATCTACTACCTGATATTTCTCAATACTCTTATATGGCATATTTGCAAAGATACCTTCCATAAAGAACTGTGCTGTATTATTGGTTGTAAAATTATACCGTACGGAATGACCAATCGTCGGAAGTACCGTTCTGCTGTAATAATAAGGCACATCCACTTCTTCCCCTACAATATCATGCCACAGTCTGACAAAGCAGTCCTGTGTATAACCTCTGCCCCAGTATTCCACAAAGGCAAATTTCTCTGTCCGGTCAATCTCCTGCTCCAGATATCTGCTGACAAGTACACGTTCTTCTGCTCCCTTTTTCATCAGATACTGATTATAGCTTTCGGACTTTTTAAATATGTCGATCAGACCATTTAATACTTTCTTATCTGTAAAATTAACTCCATCCAAAACAACCGCCGGGAAAAACTTACGGAACTGACGGTCTGTCAGATCCATTGCTTTTAACAGCTTGTCCTTAGAAGTGATATTTCCAAAACTGCCATATGGCTCCCAGAATTCACGGTCAACCTCATGGATAAAAGAAGGGATTCTCCATGTTCTTCTGGATGCATAGATGTATTTTGTCTTTACGTTAAGTCCCCGCGCCTCAATGATCGCATCTGCGATCCGTTTTAATGGATGTCCGTCACGGGAAATGAAATATAACGTCTGATATCCTCTTCTGATCGCATCCCGAAGCGCCCAGTCTACATATGGAACCATGCAGATCGTCACAAATGTGGATACAAATTCATCTCTTGTATATACTGCCTTTGCAGCCATTCTGGTCTGAAGTGCAGCCACCAGATAGGAATCATACGTTCCAAGCTGTTCTACCAACTGTGTCTGAATATCGGAAAATTCCGGTTTTGCAACCTGTCTTACTTCGATTCCAATCTTTCTTGGCGGATTGTGATCGGCAATCGGATTATCACCATAATGAACCCACTTCTTAAAATCATAATATGGTTCAAAACTTGCAAATACTTCAAAGAATAACTGCTGTGATACCTTCTGAACTCCATATTCACAGGACAGATACAGTGGCAGTTCTGTTAACATCGGCTCCGCTCTGCGGAGCATCTCAAGGATCACATTCTTCGGCAGATACATATCACTGACCAGAATAACCGTATCTTTCTGTGCCAGATATTTCTTAATCATATCGATCTGCTCCGGCAACGGGACTACATTGTCATATTCACATTCCAGCTCCCAAGCCTTTAGCTTCTGTACCTGCTCATCTGTCAGATTATATACGGATGCCATACGGGCAAAGATCTCATCAAACTGAATCTCAACCTTTTCTGATTCACGAAGTGCAATTGATTTATTATAATATTCTCTTACATTGGCTTCTGATGTTTTACGGATCGATGGATAATTCAGAACAAGCGCTCTTGGGAACCCTCCATCCTCCTGCATTTTTTCCTGTACATAGTAGAAGATGCCAACCGGATCGAGTACCTTTCTGGAAAACAGCGTATCAAAGATATCAAAGCTATACAGAGTTGGAAGCTCTACCTTCTCCGGTACAAATGCGATCGTGCTGTCAATGATCTTATCCATACTGTCTGAAGTAGAATACTCCCAGTACAGCTTACTGATCCGATCCAGACTATCGCTGATATCGTCTTTCTCATATTCCGAAAGTGCCTGAACCAATTCATCAAAATTCTTACATTTTCGGCCCGGTGTAACCTCATCATAATCCATCGGGAAATCCAGATCGTCATTGTCAAAGTCAAACGCATACCGCAGGAAATGCTTGCAGCCTGCCGCAATAAAATCTGTAAATATAGAGGAATAATCCATGATACACAGATCGATCTTATCTAAGATCTCATAGAAATCATTGGTGTTATCCCAGAACAAAAGCCATTTACAATCTGCATATCTCTGCTTTGCCCAGAGGAATCCCTGTTCCTTTTCAAGCAGCGGATGCATCTTAAATATCATCAACAGATGCTCTTTCTCACATACCTCTATGATACGGTCAATATCCGGAATTGCCTTGGAGAACAGCTCACCATCCGGATTATTCCGATACGTTGGTGTATATGCAACAATCTTGGTATCCTCCGGAAGCCCCTTCTGTCCGATCAGATCATGATCATATGTTTCAATCTTCTTATAATTCGCTTGATACAAGCATCTTGGATATCCGGCTCTTACAATCTGCTTCTCCGTTAATCCAAGCTCCGCCTTTGCTATATTCTCAATAAATGCAGATGGTGCCAGATATAATTCATAGGTACGATAATATTCATTTCTTGCAATATATTTCTTTGCAAGCTCCGGCAGTAAACGTCCTTCTTTGATCTTACGCTCTACAACCTTTACACCGCCAACACCGTGCCAGAGATTCAGATACTTTGCTTGTTCCAGTCCATCCGGAATAAATGCCTTTACCTGCTCAGAAACCAGTACGCCGGTATAGCTGATGATCGTTTCTGCCTGAGGTGTTCCCATGCGATATGCATGAAAGCCCATACCACGGATCATCTCGATCAGTTCTACATCATCACACAGCCAGTATGGAACAATATCTTTTCTATAATTATTGATATACAAAAACAGATATTTTGGATTCCCCCGAAAATCATTACTGTACTGCCCGGCACAGAACGCCCATACCTTGTCCTTTTCTTTTCCTGCACAGATCTCATGAACATGAGCGGTTTCCTCTGCATTTATCTCATCTTCCATTGCCCGGATCTGATCCAGTTTTTCCTGCTTTGCCTGTTCGATCAGTTCTTTTTTCTGTTCAATATCTATCTCCTGATCTTCCAGTATTACTTTCTCTGTAATATCAGCTTTCCCTGCAGCCTCTGTATTGATTTCTTTTCCATCTATTTTTTTATTTAAAAACTTTTTTAATACACCTAAATGCATTGATCCTGACTCCTCTTGTATTAATAAACATAATTAGGTTTATTATAGAACATAACATAAGTTCAGGCAAGCCCATGTTATATTTATTAAGATAGCATCCGCGACATTTCATTGTTTTATCCGATTTGTTAATATTGGCATATGTACAAGCTTTACTTTTTGCGGTATGATTGTTTTTGCACATTGAACCAGTAATATATATTGAAAAAGGAGTTTAAAATGAATACTGTAAAGACAAGGAAAAGACCAACATGGGATGTAATCTCAGATTATCGTGGGGTTTTGATGGGAATTTCTATTATATGTATTATAATCTTTCATTATGTGGAGGACTGTGGCATCTATCACGTCCACAAAAACGGATGGGTAGAATTTTTCCGTAACTATATCACCAGTTCAAGTGTAGACGGTTTTCTTTTCTTATCCGGTTTTGGTTTGTACTACGCAATGAAAAAGCATCCGGATATTTCCCAGTTTTATAAGCGGAGATTCACACGGATTCTTATTCCTTATTTTTTAATTGCCATCCCTGCGCTCTGCTGGAATGATTTTTTATTTGATAAGACTGGGGTAAAAGCTTTTTTCTCTGATTTGTCCTTTTATTCATTTTTCACCCGAGGGATGTCATGGTTCTGGTATATTTTATTAATTTGCTTTTGTTATCTTATCTTTCCATTCATTTTCCGCGCAATAGATAAGGCACCAGATGAAGAATCTGAGCAAATGCGTATAATTAATTTATTTACTTTTTTTACCATGATCACATTTGTAATCCGCTTATCCAATAAAGAGTTGTTTGATAATACCAATCTGGCCTTATTACGTATTCCCTTTTTCTGTTTAGGCTGTTTTATCGGCAAATACTCATATGAAAAAAGGTCTATATCCGGCGGGACTTATGGATTAATGCTCTTATCGTTATTTGCAATTCAGTTTCGAAAAGGAAGCAAGATCATATTCGCACGATATTCTGCTGCTTTTCTCAATATCAGTGCATGTATTTTAATTGCAATTTTATTCAGCAAGCTGAAACATTTTGAAAAAATACATAATTGGATAAAGAAGTTCTTTGAATGGTTCGGCAAATATTCTCTGGAATTGTATCTGGCACATGTTACTGTACGAGGTGTTATGCGCGATTACGGTCACCCTACCTGTTATGGTCGAAATGAGCTGATTATGGTTGCCATATCTATTGTATTAGCATTAATTGTAAACCAATTAACAAAATGGATTGAACATTTTATTCATTAAACATAAAGGCTTCCTGTTCGAATTATCGTTAGGAAGCCTCTTTTTTATACCTGTTTCTTTTCAAGATATATCCACTTTACATATTTAGAAGTGATGATTGTAAATAATCCCCCTATTAAAATTGTAAATAAAACTGTAAAAATAAAACTTCTGCCCTTTTCATCTGTCAGCCATCGTACAACACTCATCCATACCGGCACGATCATGCACCAGCAAACCATAATCATTCGAAAAATAAAAGCTTTCTTTGAATTAGTATTCGCTGTATACTTGCCATTCATATATGGCCACCACCGATTCATCACATATGCAATTCCCAGAAGCAAAGCTTCTACACCAAACACCATGAACATTTTGATAAACGAACTTGATAATTTATCTGCCCATATTGCTTGACATATTCGAATTAAAGCTATATGTGCTCCCAGCGCAAATAATGTATTTCTTCCCATAAAAGCAAGAACTTTATCCTTTGAGAACTCGCTGAATAACAAGATCAGGGCAATACTAAATGTTAATGATGATGTCACAAATAATGGTATTGAATAATATTGTCCATATACCATGAACACAGTCTTATTGCTGAATGCACTAACAAATCCAATTGTTGTAAGTATAACTATTACAAGGTTCTTATAATTTCTCAATACATTCTTTTCCAGTATATATCTGCGAACCAAATAACCAGTATAAATATAACCTGCTCCGACCATTCCTGTATTAACATGGTATGGCAACTGCTTATCTGAAAAATAAAATCCCAGAGCCATGATGCCAAATGCCATAAGTAACCGAAGCCATCGTTGTCTTCCTGTTATTTTTACTATAATCAGAATATATAAATATGCAAAAAATAATGCTCCAAGAAACCAAACCGGATTTACAGTCGCAGGATAAATTTTATCCTGCGATACAAGATTTCCTATTAATGTATGCCAATAATTTGCTTTTCCCTTTCGCAAAACCCGATAATTTAATACCCATATTGGAAATAACGAAAATACAACCCAAAAATATGGAATAATAATACTTTGAAACTTATGTCCAACCTGCGAAATCAAACTTCTTTCCAACACTTTTTCCGGATAAAATAATAATCCTGATATCATAAAAAACAACGGCATATGAAATGCCGCTCCAACATGTGATATCACTCCGAGCACACTTGCATGACACAAAACAACAATAAAAAAGGCAAAGCCTCTCAACTGATCAATCCAGTCCTTCCTCTCCATTTAATTCTCTCCCCATTTGTTTTATTACGACTTTATCTATAATCTTCTAATGTCAAAAATCACTTAGCCGATATAATATCCGCATACCGTCCGTTCACCGCGCGAACTAAATCATCCGGCTTTAACATGATCTGTTCGCCAAGGCGTCCACCGGATACGATCATCTGAGGAAGTGTTTCCGCACTTTCATGGATCACGGTCGGATATGCTTTCTTCATGCCGATCGGTGTACAGCCGCCACGGATATACCCGGTAACTTTATTGATATCTTTTACAGGAAGTAGCTCAAGGTTTTTCTCACCGACAACCTTAGCTGCTTTTTTCAGGTCGATCTCTTTGTCGATTGGAAGTGCAAATACATAATATCCCTGACTCTTTCCGACCGTAACGATCGTCTTGAAGCTCTCGTCGTAGCTCTGTCCAAGCATATCTGCAACATGCACACCATCGATAAATTCTTCACAGTTATATTGATTGAGCGTATACGGAATCTTCATACGATCGAGAATCCGCATCGCATTTGTCTTTGTCTCTTTTCCCATTGTTTCTTATATCCTTACACACTCATGAATATTTAAGACACGTTCGAGCCGCGCTGTTAATGCATTCGCTGTAAATGGTTTACAGATGTAGTCTTCCGCTCCTGCTTCAAAGCATTTTGTCTCTGAATACTCATCTGTAACTGCCGTCAGGAAAATAACCGGAATACTCTTATATTCCTGATTCACCTTCAGTCTGGATATCACATCATATCCATCCATACCCGGCATCTTCAGATCCAACAGGATGACATCCGGATGAATCCGTTCAAGGACACGGAACGCCTTCTGTCCATCATTCACGGCTGATACTTCAAATTTGTCCTCCAGGATTCCCTGGATCATATCAAGTATCATCTTATCATCATCTATAACCAATACTGTTCGTTTCACTTAAGTATCCTCCTAATATCCGTTTCCAGTTTTTCTGCCAGTTCATAAGCTTTATCCATATCATAATCTGAAACATACTGATACAGCTTATCGAGTATTCCATAATACTTTGCACCCATTTCATCTGCTAACTCCGGTATCTCTATCTTGTACAATCGTTCCAGACAGGTGCATGCAGCTTTCTCTTTATACTCAAAAACAGCAGTTTTTAATTCACTGATGATCGTAAGCATCTCCGTTATATTTGTGACCGCTTCTTTTTCTATTTTACCATCTGTTTCTATATTCGCAAGCCATTTTTTTATCTGCTCCAGAAGCTCCCGGTACTGGCTTACTGCCTGGTCATGATTCATCTGAATGTACGCCAATGCCGTCTGTGGATCCTTACATGCTTCTTCCAGCCCTGCAGCGGCTGCCGCCATAGAATCTGCACCAATGCTTGCGGATATTCCCTTCAGGCCGTGGATCGTTATATCATAATTAAAAATGTCTTCTTTGTTCTTACATTCTTCAAGCTTCTGGATCCGTTCTTCACTTCCATCCAGATAAGTCTGCAGCAGACTGATATACAGCTCTCTGCTTCCGCCAATATAGGATAAGGCTTTCGCGATATCAATTCCCGGTATGCTCCATTCTTCTGCCTGCTGTAGATCCGGTGTGCCGTCTGTTTCCTGTCCTCCTGTGACAGTATCTCCATTCCCGTCTCCACATTCCGTTACATATTCCTGTGGAAGATTATCTTTAATGATCTGTTCAAAGCGTTCCGGATTGATCGGCTTCGACAGATAACCGCAGAAGCCAGCATCCAGATACGTTTGCTTTGCTCCTGATAATGCATTTGCCGTAATCGCAACTGCCGGTATATCTTTATAAATGCCGCCATCCATGGTCTTCACATGCTGGAGCATCTCGATTCCATCCATTTCCGGCATCATATGATCGATCAGCAGAAGCTGATAGGTATGCTGGCGGATCAGTTCCAGTCCTTCTGCCGCACTAAGTGCCGTATCGATCTGAAGTTTTGTATTCTTTGCAAGTCCAACCACGACCTTCAGATTAACCTCATTATCATCTACAACCAGGATCCGGGCATCCTCTGCATGGAAGGACTCCTGATAACAGACCTCTTGATGAAGCTGTTCTTTATATTTCTTTCTGTAATCCCCGATCTGTTCTTCATTTACGATCTCCTGTCCAACCGTTGCCGTAAATGTGGAACCTTCACCATATACACTGCTGACTGTAATATCTCCACCCATTGCAACCAGCAGATTCTTGGTGATCGGAAGTCCCAGTCCTGTACCTTCAACTGAGCGGTTCCGCTTCAGATCCAGTCGTTCAAAATTTGTAAACAGCTTATCCATATCCTCACTCCGCATACCAATGCCAGTATCGGAAACTTCAATCGTCAGGTTCTGTTTATTATCCATAACAGTTCCTGTGATATAGAGACGAACTTCACCCTTTTCTGTATATTTTACTGCATTTGTTAAAAGGTTCATAATAATCTGTTTGATACGCACCTCGTCACCCTTCAAATTCTCATGTAGCTCCGGTTCTACATAGATCTTAAGTTCCAGCCCTTTTTCCATAATACGCTTCTGGATGGATCGTTCAACATCCTCCACAAGGCTGCTCAGCGAATAGTTCTCATTCACCAGATATACCTTTCCGGCTTCAATCTTGGACAGATCCAGAATATCACTGATGATCGTAAGCAACGATTTACCGGAATTCTTGATATACATAGCGTATTCCTTGATATGCGGCTGTCTGCTCTCCCGGAGCACCAGCTCATTCATACCCAGGATCGCATTTAACGGAGTCCTGATCTCATGTGAGATGTTTGCAAGAAATGCGGACTTGCTGTTCGCCGCAGCCTCTGCTTCTTCTGCCTTCTGTTTCAAACGAACCTGAAGCTGCTTGTTCCATGCGATCACCACAAGAAGCATCAGACTTCCAATCAATATGATAAGCAGATCCATAACCGTCTCGCTGACATCGAGTGGATCTGCCTGTGATATATAGCGGCCGGCAAGAACCATATACAAATAATAAACGATGGTACTGATCAGCATAAATATATTCAGTTCCATCTTCTGGTACAATGACACAACAACGGCTGCCGCAAGAAACATATCAGTCAGGCGGTTATGTTCACCCGGTACCAGTCCATACATCGCAACGATTGCAAACAGGCAGCCCGACATACATAATCCATGTATCTTTACCGTAGTCTTTCTGATAAAAGTCACAAGAAAGCTGACCAACATTGTGGTCAATGTCACAACAATGAACACCGGAGCCTTCTGAAACCTGTAAAACATCATGACAAAATATGTAGCCAATAAAATATATACATAGAATACAACCTGTTTTACACGCCTGTTATCCTGCAGAACAGAACCGGACTCATACCGTTCAATCCCAATCGAAGCTCTGCCCTTTTTTCCCGTCCGGTATACACGGACAAACAAGTTCATATAAAGCATGAAGAATACCAGCAGTACAACAATCAGTGTCACCGCAGAAGGAATTGCATTTTTTGCTGCCAGTTTGCTGACTTCATTCTTATCCACGATCGCAACCACATACCAGTTATCAAGGATTGGCTTCACAGATATCCATGCATTATCTGTCTTATAACTGACCGTACCTTCTGTCTCCAACGCAAGTTCCTTATCAATATCTGAAACATAAGTCTCATATGCGTCCGTTCTGTGATACATGCTGTCCAGTGTCTTTCCCATATATGCAGACTCTCCGCCTGCAATAATACTTCCGGTCTGATCTACAATATAGACCTCACCCGTTCCTGCATCCAACTCTTTCAGAAGATCTGACAGCACCTCCAGATCAACATCCACACCAATCAGGTTCGAACCGTCCCGAAACATACGTCCGACGGATACCACCTGCCGGTTCGTCTTCATATCCAGATATGGTGTCGTGATCGTAAGTTCTGTACCATTCTGCTTCATCTCCTGATACCAGGAACGATCCTCGATCCGATATCCCTCTGGCTGCTCCCATGCAGTACTCAGCATCAGTTCTCCGTCAATATATCCATAAATCCCCAGATACTGCATACTTTCTTCATTTTTCAGATAATCGGTCTGTTCGGTAAAATATGTACGGAACTCATCCATACTATATCCCGACTCATGCATATACTGCACTGTGAAATAATTCACTGTCAGAATATCGATCGCATCCGACAGGCAGTTCTGACAGGACATAGCGGCATAATCTATATTATTGTTCATCTCATCATCCACCTGCTCCGTTGTCTCCCGGATCTCTCTTGCACAGAAGATCAGGATCACGCCTGCCATAAGGATCACAAATATACTTATATAAAATGCCAGTCTTTTATATGCTCTTTTTACCATCGTTCACACTCCCCGCCTCTTATCCGCATTTATACCGTTCCCGATCAGGATCTGTCTGCTAGATTCCTGACTCAAGCAGTTCCTTCAGATGCTCCAATCGCATCTCAAACTGCTCATAAAAATCCCGGTTCTCCTCATATCTCGCAACATACATGATATTCAGAATATACATACACATCTGCTTGATCCGTGCATCCTTACTTTCTTCTGCCCCGTCCTGCATACGGATCCGTGCAAATGTCTCCTGCACCTGCTTCTGAAAATCATGCCACTCATTAATGTACTCTGTATATCTCGGCAGATCCGGTGTATCGATCCATTTTGATACCTTGACCTTCACCTTGCCTGCCCGATCACATTCATGGATCTGAAGAAAGTATTTAAATCCGCCATCCTCATAATATCTGCCAAGCGGAAACAGTCTGCAGAATCCCGGCCTTGCCGCATGGATCCCACATCTGCCTTCTGCATTTAAAAAAGTACATGTTCCATTTACCATCTTGATATTTGGGAGGATCAACCCATCTACAACATTTAACTCTATCGTATCGGCAAGCAGAGCTTCAAAACTCTTCCCTGTCTCCTTTGTCAGTCTGCTCACATCCAGCGGATCTAAGATGATGGAATTTCCCATTCCCTCACAGCAGGCATGACACCCTTTACATTCATTGCAATATGCTTTTACCATATCCGTCTGATCGTATAAACGACCATCCGATATCTCTTCCAGACTACAATTTCTAAGCATGCTGTTTTACCTCACACAATACTCCATATTTTATCTTGATCCGGTCCAGTTTCAGCAAAAATGGCCGGGCCATGATCCACAGAAACAGAACCGTCGCAAATCCCTGTACCACATCAAACGGAAAGCCGGTTACATACGCTGCCACGATCATCTTAAGGTTCACTGCCGGCTGCCACATGATCACAGATGCCGGATTCATGATACCGCCATAGATCAGAATACAGCACAGGCCGCCAAAGATACACAGGCCAAGTTTCGTCACATTCTGACTTCTGACCCGACTGTTATTAAATACAAGCCCCGCCGCAAAACCAACCAGGCCAAGTGAAAACATCTGCCATGGTGTCCACGGTCCCTGTCCAAATACCATATTCGATACCAGCATCGTCACCGCTCCGGTCACAAATCCGGTCTCACATCCAAATGCTACCCCGCTGATGATCACGATCGCCATAACCGGATTAAAATTCGGGATCATAAAAAATGCTGTTCTTCCGACTGTAGCAAGCGCGCACAGAACTGCCACCGTTACAATATCCCGTGCTCCCAGTGCCTTTGTCTCAAAGGCTGTGAGAAACGGTATCATCATTTCGATCAGAACCAGAAGAGAAATAAAATAATACTTCCGGTCTGACAGAACCGTCTTGCCAAACCAGATCGTTCCTGCCACTGCTGCAATACAAAGAACCGTTATGATCAATTTTTTTCTGCTGATCCGGTTCCTTCTGCGCAGGTCAATATCCTGATCCCTGTTTCTTCCGACCGGACGCAGCAACAGAATATATATGACCGTTGCCAATATAAATATACCATACAAGATCAGATATTGTATACCTTCTCCGGTCACCGTTCCATCCTCAATCAGCCGGGTCAGATCCGCCTGTGTCATTGTCTTATAAAAACAGAACGCCATGATAACCGTTGTAAGTAGAAGTCCCAGTTTTCGGACAAATGACATTTTTTCCGGTTTTTTCTCCTGTATTGATATCTCGCTTTGAGTGCCGCTTCCTATCCGGTCTTCTTCCTGCTTTGCTTCGTCATTTTCCTTCCTGTTCCCGGTATCTGTCCATACAATTCCGTCATCTATATCGTCATCCGGTTGATCCCATGCACCGGTTTTGCCATATGCATGCAGGATATCCTCAACCGTTACAGCGCCCCGGATTGTTTCTTTTGCTATTCTGGCTGCCGCAGTCGTATAGAATTCATTTCCTGAAAAATAATCGTTTGTTCCCGCAACCGTTGCCACTCTGCCATCAAAGATCAGACAGATCCTGTCAGCCGTTTCTGCGCAGAATTCAATATCATGACTTACCATCACGATCGTATGTCCGGAAGCTTTAAGCTTCTTCATCATATGCGAAAACCGTTTTTTAAATGCTGCATCCATGCCCTTTGTCGGTTCATCCATCAGTATCACATCCGGAGCAGCAAGCAGTACCTTTGCAAGTCCAAGTCTCTGCTGTTCTCCCCCTGACAGATCATATGGATGCTGCGTCAGTACAGATTCCAGCCGGCAGAAATGAATACTTTTCCAGATCATTTCCTTCGAAATCTCCTGCTCCGCCACCTCAAACGTCCCATGTCTGCGGATCAGTCCCAGTTCTTCTCCAACTGTATTTGCAGTAAATAACAGCTTGGGATCCTGCGAAAGATATCCGATCCGGAGTTGCTTCTCCCGCCGGATCCTGCCTCTGTCCGGCCGGTAGTTCCCTGCGATCAGGGATAACAATGTTGACTTTCCGCATCCATTTGTACCATTTATGGCAAGGATCTCCTGCCGCTTTACCGACAAGGTAAGTCCGGACAATACCTCTTTCTCCATGGATGAATAATGAAAAAAAACATCCTTGATATTGATCACGTTCTCCGCTGTCTGATTTTTTCCCTGCGTATCCGCCTGCTCTGACTGTCCCCCTGCTGCCATCTGTTCATGTTTCTCATCATACTGCCGCAGCCATTCTCTGCCTTCTGCAACTGTAACCGGACAGTCTGTAACTCCATAACCTGACAATCCAAATGCTATCCTACATGCCGCAGGGATCTCGATTGCCGGTGCATTCTGTGCCAACAGCACCACGCCATCTGCAATGCTTCCATCATAGATCACTCTGCCATCTTCCATCAGAATGAACTGGCTGCACATCGGCCAGATTTCCTCCAGTCTGTGTTCTGTCAGGATCACTGTAGTTCCAAGTTCCCGGTTAATACGATACAGGCACTGAAAAAATTCCCTCGCTGCCATTGGATCTAACTGGCTTGCCGGCTCATCTAAGATCACCACCTCCGGCGCCATTGCCATGACTGATGCCAGGTTTACCAACTGCTTCTGTCCGCCGGACAATTCATTTACCTTTTTGTGAAAAATCCCATCCAGACCAAAGAACGAACACATTTCCGCTACCCGCTTATGAATAAAGGCATTGTCATATCCAAGACTTTCCAACCCAAATGCAAGTTCATGCCATACCTTATCCGTTACAAGCTGTGCATCTACATCCTGTACAACAAATCCGATCTGCTCCGTCTGTACACGATCATCTATGTCTCCAAGTTTTTTCCCCTGAAAACAGACAGTTCCTTCCCGTTTTCCACGAGGTGTCAAAACGGATTTCAACTGTCTGAGCAATGTCGTCTTCCCACTTCCGGAACCACCTGCGACAATGACAAAGCTGCCCTTTTCTATGGAAAGGCCGATATCCTTTAATACCGGCTTCAGATAAACATCATCCCTCTCCGATGCAATATCCGGATATGCAAATGTCAGATTATCGATCTCATATAATTTCATCTTTTCTTCCTTTCCCGGATTGCCTGATACAAATGCATCACACATGGCAGGCTTACTAATAACAGATAGCCTGCAAATACCGCAGTTCCCATTCCGTCTGATCCATTTCCTGTTATATCCGGATAATACTGCCAGTCAATCACGCCCCGGATCATTCCTGCCGCAACAAAGCTTCCCGTTGCCAGAATCACGACCAGACAGCAGCCATCACTTTTTCTAAAATGAAATAATGAATATGCTGTCCTGCCTTTTAACCCATATCCCCGGCTCTTCATACTGTCACCTGTTATGACCGCCCGTTCTAACGCCCAGGTTGCTGCCGAAGAGATCACCCGCATACCGGTTCGAAGCCGTTTAAAATATTTCCCAGGCATCACACAGCCTGCCGCTTTCTGTGCCTGATATACCTGCCGGATCCTTGCGGTAAATTCCGGCAGGAACTTCAACGTCATAGACAGAACGATCGACAGATACGGTGCCAGCCGCCCAAACAGATAGATCATTTTATCAGAAGTCATGATCCTGTTGAAGGATGAGAACCAGCACAGTACTGTCACCAGCATTACAGCAGCCGCTATACCATACAGAATAGATTCGAGCGTCAGCGGATTGCCGGACGGCAGATACCGCAGGATCGTCACCCCCTGATGACTGAATGCCGGATTAATGAGTGCCGTCAATATCACAACCGGCAGCATATAGCGCAGATTCTGATATAGTGCCCGTCTGCCATTCAGGCAGATAGAATATGAGACCGCTCCCAAAAAAGCGATCCCTAAACTAACCGGATGAAGCGACATCATTGCAAATCCGATGACAAATATAAAATATATCAAATTCACGATTGGATGACTGTCTGCAAATGCATCCCTTCTGATCTTCTTCACCTGTTTCTCCTGTCTGTTATTCAAAATATGGATTTCCTACATCTGCTCCAAGGTCACAGGTGTATTTCCATTCAATCTTATCTCCATCTTTCAATACATATTTTGAGCATCCAAATGCCGGGAACTTCCCATTGACACAATACTCCCAACCGGATAATTCTCCGCAGTCAAATTCATACAGATTATGGATTCCCTCAATGTAGTAGCTTCCGTATAATGCAGTAAAGGAATATTCAAGCTGTATACTCTTTTTTTTCGTGATATCCTTTAATACATCAAATACGGTCTGTCCCTTTTTAAATTCTACCTCGACTTCCTTCAGGATCCAGCCATCGGCAGGTACACAGGACTGCTTGCTCTTATCTAACATATTCCAGTTTTTCAGAATATTATCGCAGTTAATCGATATCGTGCAGGTATATGTCTGCTCCTCGGTCGGCTTCTGCTCTGTCGTTTCCGGTTCTTCCGTTGTTGCAGGCTTCTCCGGTTTCTGATGCGCCGGCCGTTCCGTCGTTGGAGCTTCTGTCGTATTCTGCCCCGGTTCTTCTTCCGTCGTTGGCTGTTCCGTTGTTTTCGGTTCTTTTGTTTCAGTCGTTTGTTCCGTCGTTGGCTGTTCGGTCAGAACCTCTGTCGTCCCTGAGGAGCCTTGTCCATCCGGACCATATGGATCCTGTCCATCTTCTGTTGCCACTCCTTCTGATGTCTCATCTGTACGGTCTGTATCCTGACTATCAGCGTCCTGACCGTCCGTTGTTTCCGATTCCGTCACCGATGACTGTCCGGTTTCCTCCTGACCAGTTTCAGCTTCTGCCAGTTCGGTCGAATTCCGGGATTCCGTATGCTGCTTTCCAAATCCGGAAAAGCCTCTGGAACCCGGTGCATTTCCACCATACCAGAATGCCACGGTAAGGATCAGCACCACCGCCAGAATACCAATTATTTTTTTTATATTTTTTTTAATGAACTTCATATACTGCTGCTTTCTGTCATACGGTATTTATTGTACCTGTAATTTCTGCTTTCCGGACATCTGCATGTTTATTCATCTTCTACGATCCCGATCATGCCCGGATATTTACGGTCTTGCTCCAACTGCTGTAATACTTCTTTTTATTCACCGTTTTACAGCTCCGGATCCGTACATAGTATTTCTTTCCGGCTTTTAATCCGGCTATAGTCTTTTTCACGGTTCCGGCTTTTTTTATCGCGATCGTCTTTGCCCCCTGCATGGACGCCTTCGTTCCATACATGATCTGGTAACTGTTCGCCTTCGTGTTCTTCTTCCAGGAACACTTCAGTCTGCCTTTTCCTGCCTTTTTCACTTTCAGGGCTGGCTGTTTTACCCGGTATATTGTGTGTATGGAACTGTATGCTCCATATACACCATCCGCATACGCCCGTATCTTATATGCGTATTTGCTTCCATTTGTAACTTTAGTATCTGTAAAGGAACATCCATTTGCCGCCTTTACCGACTTATATTTCTTCCAGGAGCCATTTCCCGCTTTACGATATATGATATATTTCTCTGCGCCTGTCGTCTTTTTCCATTTCAGCCGGATTCCGGTTTCTATATTTGTCACCGAAGAAATCACCGTTGCCGTCGGTGCGATCGTGATCGTTCTGCTTACGCTTCCGGTATAATCACCCTTACCTTTTACTACGACCGTTGCCTTGCCTGGCATTTTATTATTCTTATATGTGACTGTATAATCTGTGTCTTTTTTTAAAGTGATTGTTGTTCCATCCAGCTTTTTACAGGTAACAGTCACTGCAGGTCTGATCGTCTTTCCGGTATATGTGTATGCGGTCTTTGAAATGGTTACGCTGCAATCTGCCAGCTCCATAACACATGCTTTATCCGCATCTGTCATATCATATAAGGTTGCTTTTTTATTCCGGAACCTCTGATACGCTACCAATGCGTAAAACGACTGCTCGGTCGCCATCTGATTGCCGGATTTTTCCGTGTCTACATGTTTAAACATACCGGTTGATGGTATATAAAAATACAACAGACCATCCAGCACAGACTTTCCATTTTTTACAAAACGACTGTCCGTGCTTCCATCAATTCCAAGACTGGATAAAGCCACCAGCACCTGTGCCGTGCTTTCTGCATTCTCACTTCCATATGAACTGTATGCTCCGGAGGTTTTCTGCATATCTGAGAGAACTTGTATGTTCCGGTCCACTGCTTCCCTGATCTGCTTCTGAAGTTCTGTTCCAACAGTTATCCGTCCGGTATAATATGGTGCAAATGCCTGCAATGCCATTGCTGTCACATCCGGATCTGCCCCCTGTGAATCACTTTTCGTCAGATTAAATCCACCATCTGTAAGCTCACTGCTTAATATATAAGATAACAATTTTTCTCTGGATACCTGGGCTGTTGTTTTACCCGATGAGATCTGCGGTATCTCATAATTACCGGAATCCAGCGCAATCAACGCCCAGATTGGTCCATTTAAGCCCTGTTTTTTTACATATGTCATATCCGACAGCGCACCGGTCAGATCATATCCCTCTATATCAGATGCATCAAGCCCCATAGATGTAAGGGCGAGAATAATTCGAGAATTTTCAGTACTTTTTGTTTTATGCAGTTTTAAAAACTGATTATCCCAATCTCCTACTGCATATTTTTCTTTATTTATGTTATATGTTGCCTTTATATATTCTGTTATATTGTTATAATATGCCCTATACCATGGTGCATTTTCCATACCATAACGGCACTCGCCGATAACAGTCCATTCCCCACCAATAGATCCAATTGCCGGTCCCCACCATTTAACCGTTCTCTTTACCTCTTCATACTCACCTTTTTTATTCTTTTCATAATGAATCGGCAATTCATATTCATATGAAATTTCTAATGTTTTCTCGATTGCAGCAGAAGTCTCTTTCAAAACCGCCTTATAATCAATGGCAGTATCCGAAGCTGCCTCTACCTGACTAATCTCTGCAATCGTACCTGTGCCTGCCTGTTTGCCAGTTCCGTCAAATGCTCCATTCACAGCAACCTGTCCAAACAAGGAAACAGCCATCACCATTACCAACATATAACTAACAATTTTCGTCCAACGCGATCTATACATTTTCTCTCTGTTTTCTTTTATCTTTCTCATTCTAACCTCATATCATTTCAAAATACATCATGCCCTGCAGCCATGATCTTCATAATCTTTCTTAACAAGTTTTCCTAACAAGCTCATCCATAATGCTCATACATAATACCTGATTCCGCATGGAAATCCCCTATATCAAGCCTATACTAGCAATTATAAAACAATGTGTCAACAGAGAGAATCTGGCAGGGAAACTTGGCAATTCTATAAAACCCTCTCCATGTCCGGATCATTTCTTTATGCAGAGCACTTGCGTTACGTGAGGCACAAACAAATGTAGCTATAAAAAACGCCCACGCCGTGATCAGATATTTCTTTTGGCAGACCTTGTCTCCCGTCGGTTCTTGATGAACCGCTCTGCGGTGAATTTAGTACCGCTACGTGAGACACAGAACGAAAGTGTTCTGCATAAAGAAATGATCTGATCACGGCGTGGGCGTTTTTTATAATATTATTCTTCAGCCTGCTGCTTCATGAGCTCCTTGAAGAACGCATCCTTCTCCGGATAACGTTTCCGCATGAACACCGGCTTATTGTTCTCATCCAGCAGACAATGACAGGATGTGCCGACGCACCGAAGCTCTCCGGTCTTCTTGTCATGTACTTCATAGGAAAATCCAATACGGATGCCTGTGTACTCTGCAAGCTTTACATAGATCACAATGTTGTCTCCATATCTGGACATGGTTTTGTATTCCGCAGATACCGACAATACCGGAATAATGATATTGTCGTCCTCGATGGTCTTGTAATCCCATCCAATCTGCTTCATCCAGTCCAGTCTCGCTTCCTCAAACCATCTGATATAGTTAGAATGATGAACAATTCCCATTCTGTCAGTTTCATAGTAATAAACCATACGCTCATATGGCTTAATTTCCATATCTATCATTTTATGAACATCTCCATTTCCTGCCTGCTTCTCACAGGCTATGTCATTTCATCTGCCTGTAATCTATCCCAGCAGATAATCGTCCGGACTTATTTCCAGTCTTTCTCTTTGATCTCTACACGTCTTACCTTACCACTGATCGTCTTTGGCATCTCATCGACAAATTCGATCACACGAGGACGTTTGTAGCTCGCCATGTTCTCCTTGAAATAACGCTTCAGCTCTTTCTTCAGGTTATCATCGCCAACCGTTCCTTCTGTCAGAACGATCGTTGCCTTGATCGCCTGTCCTCTGGTTCCATCCGGTATAGCTGTAACTGCACATTCCAGAACATATGGGATCTTCATAATCTCATTTTCAATCTCAAAAGGTCCAACACGGTATCCGGCAACCTTGATGATATCATCCACACGGCCTACGAACCAGAAATATCCATCCTTGTCCATATATGCGGTATCACCCATGTGGTAATAACCGTCGTGCTTAACTTCTTTTGTCATTTTCTCATCATTATTATAAGTAGAGAACAGACCATATGGTTCGCCATCTGCAATCTTAATAACGATCTCACCGGTCTCATCTACATCAGCAAGTGTTCCGTCCGGTCTCATAATGTGAACATCATAGAGTGGGCTTGCCTTACCCATGGAACCCGGTCTCGGTGTTGTATTTTTCAGATTTCCGATTGCAAGTGTAGTCTCTGTCTGACCAAAGCCTTCAAAGATCGTAAATCCTGTCATCTCTTTGAATTTATAGAATACTTCCGGATTCAGGGCTTCTCCTGCGGTTGTGCAGTAAGTCAGTGCGGAAAGATCGTATTTGCTCAGATCCATCTTAACAAGGATTCTGTAAAGGGTCGGTGGCGCACAGAAGGTTGTGATCTTGTACTGTTCTACAAGCTTCATGATATTGTCTGCACTGAATACATCAAAGTCATAAACGAAAATACAGGTCTCGCATAACCACTGACCATAGAGCTTGCCCCAGAGAGCCTTACCCCAGCCGGTATCGGATACTGTAAAATGAATACCATCCGTCTTTACGTTATGCCAATATCTTGCTGTAATATAATGTCCAAGTGCATACAGATGATTATGTGCAACCATCTTTGGATGCTTGGTTGTTCCTGATGTGAACATGATGATCATGGTATCATGTGCATAGACTGTATCTTCACCTGTCGGACGTGCAAATTCTTTGCTGAATGAAAGGATATCTTTATCAAATGGATGGAAATGCTCTCTCTCACCATTTACGATAACCTTGATCACCTTATCATCCGGATCGATGGCTGCCATTGCATCCGGAATCTTGTCATCAGCTGTACATACAACAGCCTTTACATTTGCAGCTTCAATTCTGTATCTGTAATCTTCTACCTTTAAGATATTGGTTGCAGGAATTGCTACTGCTCCGATCTTGTGAAGTGCAAGGATCGTAAACCAGAACTGATAATGGCGCTTTAATACCAGCAGCACTCTGTCGCCCTTCTTGATACCAAGGCTCTTATAATAATTTGCTGCCATATTGGAATACTCTTTGATCTCTTTAAATGTAAACTTCTTTTCTTCCTTATCTCTGGACACATAGATCAACGCTGTCTTATCCGGTGTCTTTTCTGCTAATGCATCCACTACATCAAATGCAAAATTGAAGGTCTCATCATTTGTAAATTCAATCTTGCTTAATACACCATTCTCATCAAATGCTGTCTTGACAAACTTTCCGGCAATTCCTTCTTCCAGTTTTAACTCTGTTATCATACTGTCTGTTCCTCCGTAAAATAATGATCTATATAATGAAAAATATATTTCCTTTTTTCACGTTTTTGCAACTTCGTTCTCGGTTTTTCCAGACTTTATTCCAAGTTTTTCGTTAACTTCAAACGTAGTTTTAAAAACTACTTTACCTATAGTACCATATTTCACTTATCTGTCAACAGTTTTTTGCAGTTCATTTTTACAAAAAACGGGGGAATTATAACTACAACCAGCTAATTATATATTGACTTACGTCGATTTCTATTCGCTGCATATGCCTGATTCGTAAATACTCCTGTGCCAACTCGTCCTTCGGACTCAAACAGGCACTCGTATTTACTGGCACTATGCATCTCATTACGAAATCTTTGGTAATGTCAATATATAATTAGCTGGTTGCAGTTATATTCCACCTTTATTATAATTTAGAAATATCGCAGATAGATGCAGACCATTGAGATCAGAATAACGATAACGGATGCCGGAGCCGATACCTTACAATATTTGCCCCAAGAGATCGGATGACCTTCTTTTGCCGCGATCGACATTCCGACAACATTTGCCGATGCCCCGATCGGAGTCGCACTTCCACCGATATCTGTACCCATTGCCAGTGTCCATGCAAGAACCGAGAGATCCACACCTGTCGATGCTGCCAGAGTCTTGATAACCGGGATCATGGTTGCGGCAAATGGAATATTATCTACAAATGCACTTGCGATCGCGGATACCCAGATAATAATGGCTATCATTACCTTGGCATTTCCATGGCTTACCTTCCCGATAAATCCGGCTGCCAGTTCCAGAATACCGGTCTGCTCCAGACCGCCGACTACAACAAACAGACCAATAAAGAAAAGGATCGTCTTATAATCTACATTTTTTAAAATATGTCCGATATTCTTTCCTGATGTCAGAAGAACCAGTATTGCTATAAACAGACCGATAAATGCAACTGTCAGTCCGGTCTGTGCATGTGTGATAAGTAAGGCAACCGCACATAAAAAGATCACACAGCTAATGGCAAATGCCCGTTTATCCGTGATCGCAGATACCGGTGATGGATGATCTTTCTCCGAAGTCTGTGACGCCGAAGATGCAGTGAGTTCTTTCCTGAAACAAAAATAAAAGTAAAAAATAATAACCACCAGTGAAAGTACCGCCATCAGGCCGGTATTTGTAATAAAATCGGAGAACGAATACCGAAGGGATGTTCCGACAATGATATTTGGAGGATCACCACACATTGTTGCCGATCCACCCAGATTTGCACAGAAGATCTCAGACAGGATCAGCGGAATCGGATTAAAGTCCAGAAGCTGCGCCAGTTCCACCGTAACTGCTGCTAAGAACAGGATAACCGTGATACTGTCAATGAACATAGCAAGGACAAATGACATGATCATGAATGTAATAAATATCGGAATGACCCTATACCGAACGGCTTTCGCGATCGTCATACATAGCCAGCGAAAGAACCCCGCCTTTGCCATACCTTCTACCATAACCATCATTCCCGCAAGAAAGATAATCGTGGCCCAGTTGATACCACCCGTACTCTCGGATGAGGCTCCTGCCTCATACCAGAACGAAAGTGTAAAAATGTTTCTGATATTTAATGTTTCAAGTATCGCATCCATGCTGTGCATTGCTACACCAAATACCAGAACAAGTGTTGCCAGTCCACATACCAATGTGATAACATGACGCTCAAATTTTTCGGATATGATCAATCCGAACATAACTACAAAAATGGCAAGTGCCAAAATCTGTGCTACCATGCGTGTAACCTCCATTGAAAAAAATGCCGCCGGGCTTATTTTATGTTTCGTCTGGCGACATTTAATTTTCTTACTTTCTTCTTTATTTTCTTTTGTTGTTAATAGTTTCTGCTTTTCCCTGTAATATCAGAAGTCCCCACATCCGATATTACAATTACCTTCTTATATCTAACGGATCATATCAACCGTTTCTGCATTCTGTTTGTCCAGATTGTCCTTGATCAATATATCCGATGATTTTGCAAGTGCTGCATTTCTGTCACGCATTGCAAGATTTGGATCCCGGTGTCTCGATGGACCGCCGACACAGCCACCTTCACATACCATACCTTCGATGAAGTCTTCTGGAAGTCTTCCGACCTTCATCAGCGTCAATGCCTTCTTGCATTCGGTTATGCCACTGCATTTGCATACAGATACATCACCGGTACAGCCAAGTTCTTTCATACTTTCAAGAACTGCTGCGGTTACACCACCTGCATTTGCAAATTTCTTACCATAGATACTGCCCTGATCATCCGTATCTTCTTCCGGCTCCAGCTTTACACCCTTTGCACGAAGCATCGCACGAATCTCACCATAAGTCAGTGCATAATCTGCAGTATCCTTCTCTCCTGACATGGATTCCGCTTTCTTCGCGATACACGGTCCAATGAATACAGTAACTGCACCCGGAAATTTTTCCTTTATATAACGGGATGCTGCACACATCGGTGATACTGTCTCTGAGATCGCATCCTTTAATGTCGGGAAATGCTTCTCAATATAGTTCTTAAATGCCGGACAGCAGGAGGTTGTCTTCTTCTCCCCCTTCTCCTTGGCTTCGATCCATTCCTTCGCCTCATTCATGGCAGTCATGTCCGCTCCAAGTGATACATCTACAACATCATAAAAACCAATCTTCTTTAAAGCGGTTCTCCAGCTTGCCATCGTAATATCTGCACCAAACTGGCCGATCGTTGCAGGTGCAAGCATAGCAAACACCTTAATATCTGAACGCATCTTCTTAATGATATCCACGATAAATGTCTTAGAACCGATCGCGCCAAACGGACATTTATGGACACAGGAACCACACTGTATGCATTTGTCCTGATTGATCACGGCAATACCGGTACCATTATCGGCCACCGAGATCGCATCCACAGGGCAGCTCTTCATGCAAGGTCGTACCAGATCTGCGATCGCATTATAAGGACAGGCTTTTGCACACTGCCCACACTCTTTACATTTAGATGGATCAATATAGGACTTATCCCGCCCCATGCTGATCGCTCCAAACCGGCAGGCTGCCTGACAGGCTTTACCCATACACTTCTGACAGTTATCTGTTACTACATATCGGGAGATCGGACATCCTTCACAGGCGGAATTAATGACCTGTACGATATTTCCGTCATCTTCAGCACCCGGTGCTTTACCTTCCGCAAGCCGGATCCTCTGTCTGATAACCTCTCGTTCCCGGTAGATACAACATCGAAATGCCGGCTGCGGTCCCGGAACCATCTTATAAGGAAGACTGTCTCTTTCTTCCTCCAATCGTCCGGCATACGCAAGCTTGGCAACTTCATACAATACTTCATGTTTTACTTTTAAAAGCGTCGCATCGTTTGTTATCATTTTTTCTCATTCTCCGTATTCTATCTTCCGTATACGCAGTTCTTTCTGCGCATATTTTCTATTATTATGACTTTTTTCTCAACTAATTCTTCCTATTAATGTATACCACATTTTTACCACAAAAGGAAGCGATTTTGTCCAGTATTCCATATATAACCAAAATACAAAGAATAACTATAACGGCATACGTGATCAGATATGGAACATAGCCATGCCGCAGATAAACAGACAGAAATGGAGAACCATTGGACGGATAACAGAGGAACATAAAGTTGCAGCCCCAGATCCTGTTTATAACATAGACAGAGGGAACAACTGTAAACAAGAACAAAAAGATCTGCCAGATCCTTTTTATAGAAGGTTTGTATCTGCCGGATGTCAGAACAAGCACCGGAATGAGCACTAAAAGTCCATGTATCAAAAAAGAATTGATGTGCATGTAATTAAATAACGGATATCTGGTCCAGTCCGGAAATAACAATGCTGCCATTGCACCGGGCATACTGATCACGCACATAATTTCTCCTAGAAATTCCCGGTGGAAAAATGCAAATCCCAGTTCCACAAAAATCGCCAGTCCGCACATCTCAAACGGAAGATATGATATCCCCATCTCCCCAATCAGGATCAGATAGATATCTTTCAATGATTCCAGGCATATCGATGCTGTTGCCAATATCTTCAGGATCTTATCCTGTGTAGCAGCATCCACCCTTCTATATCTATGACTGACAACCAGGCATACAGATACGATCCCGACCAGCCACCCCATATGAATCCATCCAAATAACGAAAAACCACCTTGCTCCGGCAGCTCATCCCAATATCGAAAAAAATCTCCAAACATACCTATATCATCTCCATAACCAGACATTTCATGCGATATAATGAGCAAAAGGTGCTTCCGTATATCCGCGCCATGGTCTGGCGGTGTTATAAAATATCATTGCGAGGATTTCGTCGTGAACTGCGCATTGTCAGTAAATGCGGGTGCTTGTCTGAGTCCGAAGGACGAGTTAGCACAGGAGCATTTACGAATCAGACATGTGCAGTGAACAGAAACCGCAGTGAGATATTTATAACACCGCCAGACCACGGCACGGATATACGAAAGCACCTTTTGTTATATTTAAAAAAGAAAAGAGCCACCAAAATGGTGGCTCCAAATGAGGGGGGAAAGGATTCAAATATATGAAAAGCTTTCGTATTGTATGTTACAGTATATATGTGAACATTTAATGAACGATGTGTGAACTATTTATGTTTTCCATGTCAAAAAAAACGACAAATTTCTGTTAATAATCACGGAAATCTGCCTATATTTGACATGATACCGTATAATTTTCTATTTTTCGTTTTCATTTTGTACGCATCGCACACTAAATTCTGAATTTTTCAATTTTTATGAAAAAATAATCCACTCCTTTTTTATCTATGCTATAATACTCACAAATATTCTTTTCAGGAAGGCGAAACATCATGTATAAAATTGATTTTAATCATCCAATAAATGTACATTTTATGGGAATCGGTGGTATCAGCATGAGCGGACTTGCCGAAATTCTTATTAAAGAGGGTTTTAAAGTCACCGGTTCCGATATGAAAGCATCCCATATGACAGATAAACTTTCTGACATGGGTGCTCTGATCAATATCGGACAAACCGCAAGCAATATTACAGATCAGATTGACCTTGTCGTATATACAGCAGCCATCCATCCGGATAATGAAGAATTTCAGGCTGCAAAATCCAAAAATATCCCTATGCTGACAAGAGCACAGCTCTTAGGTCAGATCATGGAGAATTACAAATACTCCATCGCGGTCAGCGGTACTCATGGTAAGACAACCACAACTGCCATGCTTTCTTATATTATGTTAGAGGCCGACGTTGACCCGACAATTTCCGTTGGCGGAATCATCGATGATATCGGTGGAAATATCCGTGTAGGTTCTTCTGATTACTTTGTAACAGAAGCCTGCGAGTATACAAACAGCTTCCACGCATTCAAACCATACATCAGCATTATCTTAAATGTTGATGCGGATCATCTGGATTTCTTCAGCGGCATTGAAGAGATCGCGGAGTCATTCCACACATTTGCAACAAAGACTCCTGAAAACGGAAAAGTCATTGTAAATGGTGATATGCAGTATTTTGATACCGTAACAAGAGATCTGAAGTGTCAGGTTATTACTTTCGGCGAAGATCCAAAGAACCATTACAGCGCTGCAAATATCCGCTTTGATGAATTTGGCCGCCCAACTTATACCCTTGTGATCGACGGAAAGGAGATCACCGACATCACACTTCATGTATTTGGAAAGCATAACGTATACAATTCCTTATCTGCTATTGCTGCCGCAACAGAGCTTGGCATCGAAATCGATGCGATCAAAGCAGGTCTGCTGCATTGTAAGGGTGCAGAGCGGAGATTCGAGTATAAAGGAACGATCCTCGACAATGTAAAGGTCATGGATGACTATGCACATCATCCAACTGAGATTGCTGCAACCCTCGCCGCTGCAAAGAATACAGACTACCATGAATTATGGTGTGTATTCCAGCCTCATACCTACAGCAGAACATATGCCCTTTTCGATGACTTTGCAAAGGTCTTAAGTGTCTGTGACCATGTTATCGTTGCTGATATCTATGCGGCCAGAGAGAAAGACACAGGTCTGGTATCCTCGAAGCAGCTCGCCGAAAAGATTGCTTCTTATGGAACCGATGCGTTCTATCTGCCATCCTTTATGGACATCGAAAATTATTTATTGAAAAATTGCAAAAAAAATGATTTGTTGATAACTATGGGTGCCGGAAATGTCGATTCTATCGGAAATGAGCTGATAAAAAAATAATTATCCACATTATCCACAGAGCTGTGTGAAGGAGTTTTCCTCATACAGCTCTTTTCATTTGTTTACATAAAATTTACTTTCTTTTTTTCACAAATGCCCTGTTTTAGCACCTGTTCCCGATGTGTTAGTAACAAATAATTTTTTTATCCAAAACTTCTCCACATTATCCACAAAATCAACATCCCTGTCCATTTTTCCAACCGACTATTTGTTCTATTTGCAATTTAAAAAACACATGCTATAATGTGAGCACTTCTTGACCAGAGAAGGTTTGGAGACATCCAAAAGTTATGAAAGGCGGGAAAAGTTACCATGAGTTACATCACAATTTCAACAGAAGCAAAGGAAACATTTTCCCTGGTATCGAATCATTTTATTGATTATTATATGACCGAAGCAAATGGCGAATTTGTCAAGGTCTATCTATATCTTATCCGACTGTTGTCCTCAAAAGCACCGATCTCGGTAGCTGATATTGCAGATCATTTCAACCTCACAGAGAAGGATATCTGCCGTGCGATCCGGTACTGGATCAGCGAGGACGTATTACGTCTGGATTACGATGCATCCGGCCAGCTTACAGGTATTACCCTTCTTCCTCTGCATGAAAAAACAAAGGAAGAGGCAGACACCTCCCTGTCGCTCGACAGCATCTCTTTATTAAAGTTTCCGGAAAAGAAAAAGAAGCCTACTGTTCCAGCAGCAAGCAAACCGGTACATACCAAGAATACCATATCAGGACCGGAACCGGTTCAGAAACCGGCGTCTGTATTTCCGGAGAAACAGCCTTACTCTGCCGCCCTTGCAGCAAAGGCAAAGGAAGATGATGCATTTGCCGACGTGATATTTGAAGCAGAAACCTATTTCAGAAAAGAATTATCGGTGAATGATATCGAGATCCTGATCTATATTCACGATCAGTTAGGCTTCTCCACCGAGATCATGGAATATCTGATTGAATACTGTGTCAGCATTGAGAAACCGGATCTCCGTTATGCAGAGGGCATTGCCAAAAACTGGTATCAGGCCGGCATCCACACACTGGAGGAAGCAAAGGAAGCTGCTGAAAATGGCAACCCATTGTACCGTGCAGTCTTTAAGGCACTTGGTATCAACCGGAAAGCTCCAACCACAGGAGAAGTCGCATGGATGGATTCCTGGAATAAGGAAATGGGCTTTGAACTGCCGGTCATCATTGAAGCCTGCAACCGTGGAATTGCACAGCATCCTCACGATGTAACATTTGCCTATATCAACGGTATCCTGAAAAAATGGCAGCAACAGGGTGTCAAAACAGTCGATGATATTGCCAAGGCAAGCACAGAATATCACGAAGCAAAAAAACGAAATACATCACAAAAATCAAGTCAGTACAATGCTAAACCGAATGCTTTCAATTCATTCCAGCAAAAAGACATGTCGGCTGAGCTTGATGAAATGGAGCAGTTGTTCCTAGATGAGATAAATTCTCACTAAATAAGGATTATGTGTAATTATGAAAAATATAGATTATGATAGTATATTGTCAGGCTTTCAACGGAAGCGTCTTGAAAATGAAATTCTGGCAGACAATAGAAAAGCTGAAATATATGAAAAGATTCCTGAGATAAAAAAGATCGATCAGGAAATCGCTTCCTCTTCTATTCAGGCAGCAAGAAACAGAATACGGAAACTGCCTGTTAATATGGAAGATATCAACCGGAATAACCGTGAGTTGGCAGCTCATAAAAAAGCGCTTTTAAAAGAACACGGATATCCGGAAGATTATCTGGAACCGATCTATGAATGTCCGCTCTGTCACGACACCGGTTATCAGGGAAACCGTCCCTGCAAATGTATGACACAGAAGGTGATCGACGAGCTGTATAACCAGTCCACGATCCGCGAAATCCTGGAGAGAGAGAATTTCTCTACTTTTTCCCTGAACTACTACAGCCGGGAAAACGATGGCACGCATAAGCATACGCCATACGAGAATGCCTCGAATACTTTAGCAGCATGTAAGGAATATGTCGAGCATTTTGACGAATCCCACTCCGGCATTCTCCTCTATGGAGAAACAGGGCTTGGAAAAACCTTCCTGTCCAACTGTATTGCAAAGGCTTTGTTAGACAAAGGACACACAGTTCTTTATCTGACTTCAATAAATTTATTTGAAAATATTTTATCAGGCATTATAATGGGTAATGTGCGTGAAAAAGAAAAGATGATGTTATATGATTATATCTATAACTGTGAACTGCTGATCATCGACGATCTCGGCACCGAGGTTCCGAATACCTTCGTCAATTCCCAGTTGTTTGAGATCATAAACATGCGCAACAACCGATCCCTTGCTACTCTGATCTCAACCAATCTGAGTATGCGGGAGCTTTCTGACCGGTATACGGAACGTATCATGTCCCGTATCATTGGTGACTTTAAGGTATTTCCATTATATGGAACAAATATCCGCTACACCAAACGAAAAGACCGGATCCAGAATAAAACTTCTAACTGATGGCATTGCAGTCTTCTGCATTTGCATATATACTATCAATGATACTAACAATATAAGGTATCGAATCATTACACTATAAGATTATGGAGGATATTTATCATGCCAGACGATAGCAAATTAGAAACCATACCCGTGGGCAGTCTCGGAATTGTCGCTCACAAAAGTTGTACAGGCCTTGGTGAAAAGGTTGATCATTATCTCGTAAAATGGAGAGCTAACAGAGACAATGTACACAAAGACAACATTGTTTTCCACGGATATGAAGCTGATACTTACCTGATCAGTGCCGATTGTCCACGTTTCGGCTCCGGTGAGGCAAAGGGTATTCTGAATGAATCCGTTCGTGGTAAAGATATCTATATTATGGTTGATGTCGGGAACTATAGCTGTACTTATACAATGGCAGGCCAGCCACAGCGTATGTCTCCGGATGACCATTATGCAGATTTGAAACGACTGATCGCCGCTATGACTGATAAACCAAAAAAGATCACAGTAATTATGCCATTCCTTTATGAAAGCCGCCAGCACAAGCGTTCTTCCAGAGAATCTCTTGACTGTGCCGTTATGCTTCAGGAATTAAAGTCTTATGGTGTTGACAATATTGTGACATTTGACGCACACGATCCTCGTGTCGTAAATGCCATCCCTAAGAGCGGATTTGAGAATGTACGTCCAACCTACCAGTTCATCAAGACCCTGCTCCGTACCACACCGGATCTTGAAATTGACAACAACCATATGATGGTCATTTCTCCGGATGAGGGTGCTATGCACAGAGCAATCTACTTTGCGAACCTGTTAGGTGTCGATGTCGGAATGTTCTACAAGCGTCGTGACTATTCACGCGTTGTTGATGGAAGAAATCCGATCGTTGCTCATGAATTCCTTGGTGATTCTGTTGAGGGCAAGGATGTTATCATCATCGATGATATGATTGCTTCCGGTGAAAGCATGATCGATGTTGCAAGACAGTTAAAGCAGAGAAAAGCAAAACGTGTTTACTGTATCGCTACCTTCGGTCTCTTCACAAAGGGTCTTGAAGTATTCGATAAGTGCCACGAAGAAGGTCTGATCGAAAAGGTCATCACAACCAACCTGACCTACCAGATGCCTGACCTGTTCAAGAAGGATTGGTACGAATCAGCCGATATGAGCAAGTACATCGCTCTGATCATCGACCACTTAAATCATGATGCTTCTATCAGCGAGCTGTTAGATCCTGCTGAGCGGATCAACGCACGTATCGCTGAGTACAAAGAAAAACATACCATCTCTGATAACTATGAGATGTAATTAAGTATAACTAAAAAACCCCGCCTGCATCCAGCTCTATCGTAGGTAGGGATTGAAACGCGTTGCACTGATGTTTCAATCCCTACCTGCAATAGAACTGGAAGTGGACAGGGATTTTTAATTTTTAATTTACAATCAATTTACAACTCTACATAATTATATTCCATAGAGAGATCATCCAGCATATCTCCAATGGCATTGTTTGAAGTAAAGATTATGACCTGATCGGTATCAATGCGGCTCATACAGTAGAGTGCATTTTTCAGACGGTGTTCATCATAGGCTGTAAAGATATCGTCTACAATGATCGGCATACGGTCTTTGCAGAGAAGCCCTGCGATGCACAGCCGGACAGCCAGATAGATCTGTTCAATCGTTCCGCTGCTTAGGAACTCGATCGGCATATAATGATCGTCGTCAAATACCGAAATATGCATATTCTCATCCAGTTTCACATCGTTATATTTGCCATCTGTAATGATACTGACGATCTCCGAAATATTCTCATTTAAACGGCCACCGAAATCATTATAAATATCCACCGATATATCATTGATAGTCTGGATCGCAAGGTCGATCGCCTTCTGTTCCTTCTCCATCACCTCAAACCGTTTCTGAAGCTCATCCCGTTTGCCCTTTAATTCATAATAGGAATCCCGCTTTGCTACGGCATCATGCTCTTTGAACTTCAACAGCTCTAATTTTGCATCATGTGCTTCCTGAAAATTCCGGTCGATCTCGATCCGGACTGTTCTGGATTCTGTAGCACGTCCAAGTTCATAGATCATCTGGTCGAATTCTGCCTCATCCGGTACTGCATCCGCTCCATCAAAGAAGCCCTTCCGGAATAATCCGTCAATGATCGTAACAGCCACAAATGCGATCGTACAGATTGTAAATAACTGCTGGATTGCTTTCTGGAAATTCAGCAAGTGAACCGCCAGCATAACTGCGGCAACAACCAGAATACCAGTCAGCATTATAATAAATATATTGTCAGTCAGCTTTTTCTGTGTCTTCGGACGGAACTCCTCATCATCATCCAGCGCTTCCACATCAAGGAAGATATGACTTCTGGTACGGTCTTCGTCTTCATCCGGAATTGCTGCATCCTTCTCGTTTACAAGCTGTCTTGCCTCCCGTTTCAACCGCGCGATCTCCATATTATAAGCATCCAGCTCTTCCCGGCGTTCTTCCCGGATTGCTTCCAGATCTCCGTCTACATCTCCAAGCGCATCCATCTGTTCATTTAACTGATCAATCTCTGCTGCCAGCTTTTTATTTTCAAAATTCCGGCGTTCATTTTTCAGATACCGGACCGCTTCTGTCTTATCAATATCGGCATTCCGGGTTGTGGTCAGATTTACCACATAATTGCCAAGATCCTCTGCCAGTTCCTTCCCCGGTGCAGCACCATGTTCTCCGATACAAAGGGTATTCGTATAGGTGCTTTTATCTACATCAAACAGGATGCCTTTATAAGAATTCGGATTCTTAAGCTGTACTTCTTTTCCTGTTTCAATCTCTGTCAGCGTTGCATTTTTATTTGTACGAAGGAAATTCCGCTCCAGAAGATAGCTTTTGTCATCTGTTACAGCGTATGCCTTTCCGGAATAACCACCGCCGTTTACCGGTTTGCGAAGCTCATAATTATCCAGCCTTGCTCCGATCCCTCTGGTCTTATCGATTCCATACAGCATGCCAACAATAAATTCTTTCACCGTTGTCTTACCGGATTCATTTGCACCGTAGATCAGATTCAAGCCCTTTTTCAGCCGGATCTCTTTATTATTAAATTTTCCAAATTCCTTTAATAACAGCTTATTTATATACATGATCACTTATCTCCAGTTGCAAGTATTGCTTCTACCCCATACTTTAATGCATGTTTGCTGATCTCGTCCTCTGCATCCGCGAATCGTTCAATAAACTTTCCAAGCAGATTATCTTCATTATCCAGATGAAGCTTGTCCAGATCGTACTCACACAATGTATTATCCACGATCTCATAGATACGGTAGTTTCTCATCAGACCTGAAAAATCCGGTTTCAATCCATTTGCCATATGTCCGGACAGAATAATACGGTAAATATTCTGTGTCCCCATATTCTCCATCTGCTTCGCAAGAACATCCAGAATCTTTGCTTCGCTATATTCCGGTTTCACAGCAAGCCCCAGATTAATATAACTTCGACAGTTAAATGGCTCCCAACGTATCTTTGTCTCGCCATCCTTAATCTGTCCATAGATAAATCCATGTCTGCCGGTCTCTGTCCGGTCAAGCGGCTCTAACGAACCCGGATATGCCATCTTATTCTTCACGATATGCTTTGGTTTGTGGATGTGTCCCAACGCGCAGTAGTCAAATCCCGCCTCTGCCATTTGCCGAAAATTGATCGGAATATGCTTCTCATCTCCACCATGTGCCAGCAGAATATTGACCACATCCTCCATCTGCGGCATGATATCCGCATAGACATCTTCTGTATATTCCACCTGTCCAAAACTGAATCCTGTCACACAGACATTGATATCGTCCAGATATGCATTACTGAATGTGTCTGCCGGCATCAGCACTGTGTTCGATGTAAATTCATAACTCTCTGCCGGTGATCCTTTACTGATATAATCATGATTTCCCGCGATCATGATCGTTCTTGTATTTGTGAGCTTCGACAGCTTATAATCCAGACTCTTCAGATCCTGCAGGGATGGCTGTGCATGGAACAGATCTCCCGCGATCAGCAGCAGGTCTACTTTGCGTTCTTCTGCCACAGCCAAAAGGCGGTCAAATGTTGATTCGATCTCGTCTGCCCGCTCTTTGCTCCAGCTTTTATCTTTATCAGGAACGGCGCCCAGATGGACGTCCGCTATATGAATAAATCTCATAGGATAACCCCTTTTCTGTTTCTCAGCCAGAAAAACCTCTGGCAACTCACTCTTGATTATACCCCACCTGCCCCTATATCGCAATTAAAAAGATTGGCAAACATGGATATTCCGGTCGCTGCGCCAGCAGCCGGAATATCCCAAACTACGAGTCTTTTTAATTTGCGATATAAAAGCAGGTGCGGTATACTTTGGCTATATTTTTAAGTTGATTTAAGTTATAGCTGTTATTTTATAGATAGAAACTTTTTTACAATAAGCAATTATTGGGCTGCATTTTCGTAGCACAGGAGCATGAGCAAATTAGGCATATACACCGAATAGAAAGCGCAACTTGTTTGCACCAGAATCGATCAGTGGTATACAGCCACATAAATCGGGGCAAATCAAATAAGAAATGAAAGGTGTGAATAGTAAGGATAACAAATCCGATCCATATGATAATTCAACCAACAACAGTGTTGTGACTATGAATGCAAATGCCGTCACCTCAGAAACCCAGACTTCAAATTCCTCTGACAATGCTGCAAGCTCCAAAAATACACAGTTCCCTGACAACAAACAGATGCCAGGGAATGCACCGAGCAGCATAGGAGGCTTTGACATGGATGCCGACGAATCCTGTGTCCTCACGATCAATGGCGGCACTGTTACGATCAACGCCGATGGAGATGGCATCAACAGCAATGGTTATTTCTACATGAATGGTGGAACTGTATATGTCGAAGGACCGGAGAGCAATGGCGACAGTGCACTGGACTACGGCATCTCCGCAACCATTACAGATGGTTACTTCCTGTCAACCGGATACTCCGGCATGGCGCAGAGCTTCAGCTCGGATTCTACCCAGTGTTCCTACATGCTAACGCTTTCATCAAATACAAATGGAACAACCACTGTTGTTTTGACCGATGCCGATGGAAATGTACTCCTGTCACATGAAACTTCAAAGTCCTACAATTCTGTCATCGTCAGTTGCCCGGAGCTTGAAGTTGGCAGCACCTACACCCTGACAGCCGGAGGTACCAGCCAGAGCATCACGCCGACCTCCACCGTCAACTAGGGTGGCAAGCCGAATGTCCACCGTGTATCGTAGTCTGTCCTGTAACAAACAAGCTGTGCTTTCTATTCGGTTGCGCTGGAAATGCCGCCGACTGCTTCGGCAAGCTTCATCAGGTCGAGGGCAGAGCCATCTCTGGCATCCAGAATTACGACCTGCTCCGGGAGCTCATGATCTGCAGGATCTTCGTATTCTGCAAGAATCCATGCCGGAACATATTCAAATCCGCTTCCATCTTCCTTCTGTTTCAGATAGTAAGACAACGTAATATCGTTAAATGCAATCTGCTTATATGCTGTCGGATATTTGGTGTAATATGCTGCTATAGACTCATTTGCTTTCTTAAGCATCTCATCAAAGGATAACAGTTCCACCGCCTGTGGGCTGCCATCCGCTTCCAGATAACTGTTCCAGAGAGCTTCAATTACACCATTTGCATCTACCTGAATCGTATATTTCTCGATTGGGACATTCACAAATCCATTTGCCTGACGAAGATTATCTGCGGTCCAGACCGCTACATCTGACACAGGCTGATCCTCGACAGATCTTATATATTCAAAGGAATATCCATCGACAACAACCGGAAGCTCCTGATCGGATTCACCATCATTCCGATATAACCAGCACAGATCCGATTCACTCTGTAAAATCGCATCCGATCCGCCAATCTTTGACAGAAATTCTTCAGCAATCTGCCTTGCCTCATCTACCGATAGTGAACATTCATTAATATCCGATTCCAACTCTCCATATTCATCACCCAAGCCGGTATTGTATTCTTCCAGGCTGGATGTGAATACACCGGTCGCACCTTCCATCGGACGATACTGCAGAAGATCCTCCTTTATCCGGAAAAGCGTATCATTTTCCCCTTCCTGAGGAAAACTGATTCTGTATTCCAGATCACCAACTGTACCCATATATTCATCCGCGGAATAGTCTCCCGCATTTTCTCTCTGCTTTGAAGTCGTTTGCAGCAAACGGTTCATACGGTCAATATCCGAATCATAATTCGCGGCATGTGACGGATCTGCCTTTTTCTGCTGCTCGTACAGATCGATATATTCCTGAATATCCTCCTTTGACAGCTTGTCCATATTCTCCATATCATAATAGACATAGACACCCTTATCTGTGTCAAATAACTTTTCTACCAGATTTTTTCGATATTCCGGATCGATCTCTTTCATCTTTACCGGAGCTACATACATTGCACCGGTATTCGGCACAGTAATATCCGAATCTGTCAACCGGATCTCTTTAAGCCCGGTCGATCCTGCGTCAAATGTGGTATCACACGATTCCGGAATACTATATTTACTCTGAACGCTTCCGCCATCTCCATTACCTACATCCACATTATAATCGGTATCTTTTTTCCCACACGCGGACAAAGCTGCAATACATGCAAATGCCGCTGCCATTACCACAAACTTTTTCTTTCTCCATAACTTCTGTCTCATTGTAATCGCCTCCGTTAACTATCTTTTACCCCTTATTCTCGTACATTCTCCTTGTTATATCTATTTTTTATTTTAACCAATCTCATCTGATAACACAAGTAAACTAAAAAAGAGAAGCAATCTTTTCCAAATTGCCTCTCTGCATCATCATCTCATGTCATTTTCTGACTCCATATCTTTTCGCCTTATACCAATCTATACAAATATTTTTATTCATTGTCCCTCTTGTTCTTCCCGCTCATGCAGATATTTCTCCTTCGTCGCCATTCCTCCCCGGATGTGCCGCTCCGCTTTATTCACATCCAAAACAACCCGGATCCTTGCCGCCAGAAATGGATTGATCTTTACCAGTCGTTCCGTCACATCTTTATGTACCGTGCTTTTGCTTACTCCGAATTTCTTTGCTGTCTGCCGGACAGTCGCTCCGCTTTCTACGATATATTGTCCAATTTCTTCTGCTCTTTCTTCAATATAATCTCTCAAAAAAATTCCCCTGCAAATCTCATTTTTACAATGTATGCAGAGGAATTTTTGTCTATGTCTATCTGATGGAATGAACATAGAATTATTTTTATTCTATTAATGCGCTTAGATCAAGCTTATATATCATATCTCCCAGTTTTTTTTCCTTATTCAAAAATGTTACCATATAAATAGGATAATATATAATATTGTCTTTTTTATTTACATTACCATTACAGAAAACAAACGCCTCATGAATATTATATCTAGGATTTTTCATGCAATTATTAAGAGCCGCATGTCTTTCATAATCTTTTCCTGATTTTATCTCAATAGGCAATACGCAATTTTCATATTCGATAATAAAATCTAATTCTCCAGATCGATTATTGTTATAATAAAACAAATTAAATCCATGACATTTCAACTCCTGTGCAACAACATTTTCATATATTGCACCATAATTTATATTGAGCTCATTCATCAACATTTTCTTTTGAATTCCATTTGCATACATGGCTGTAAGAAGTCCTACATCTGCAAGAAACAACTTAAATAAATTAGTCGATTTGGATATAAGCAACGGTAACATGGGTTCCGATACACAAAATACCGGAAGCGCAACCCCTGCATCCTTCAGCCATATAAAACTATTCTCATATCTGGAAAGCTTAAAATTTTCATTAAGATTTTTCATAATAAATCGTTTATTCTTATTGTTCAATTCACTTGGAATCAGATCAAATATGTCTTCCAAATATAATTTGCTTTCCGGATCATACTTAGCAATATCTTTTTTATATTGCATTATAATCTGGCTTTGCAAATCAATAACATTCTGAAGATTATTTGTATCAATATATTGCTTAACCACCTCTGGCATTCCGCCAACGATCAAATATAAGCGAAATAATTCCAACATTTTTTCATGTATAACTTCATCTACGACTTTTTTGTTTATAAAGCAATCCTTTAATGAGTCCAATATCCGTTGGCTCACATTGTTTGCCATACAGAACTCTTCAAAATCCATAGGATACATTTCTATAACCTGCAAATATCCGACAGGAATTGATCGAATATCCTTTAATTCAACACCAAGAAGAGAACCACTTAATACATATTTATAATTTCCTTCTTCAACCAAAAATTTTATTGCCGTAACTATCTCCTTACACTCCTGTACCTCATCCAAAAAAATAATCGTTTCACCTTTTATTAATTCACCTTCTGTAAATGCCGATAATCTGAGCAAAAAATCGCGTGTATTTTTAAAATCCGAAAATAATTTTTTTGCCTCTTTATTCTCAATAAAATTGATTTCAACAAAAGAAGCTGTGGTTTCCTTTATACATTCTCTAATTATATATGTTTTACCGATCTGTCTAGCTCCAGTAACAAGCAAAGCCTTCTTTTTGGCATCCTGATTCAAAAAATTCAAAATATCATTTTTTATTTTTCTTCTCATTCTACACCTTCTTTCATATTTTCATATATATTATGCCATATCTTTGTCCGTTTATACAAGGTTATTTTTGCATTTCTGTCCGTTTATACAAGGTTATTTTTATATTTTTTGTCCGTTTATACAAGATTTGTACATTATTTTTGAACCATGATATAATGAACGCAAAATTATTTGCTCGCAAGGATGCTGATTTTGTGGAATGCATAGAATGTGCGAAGCACATGATATAATGAGCGCAAAATCACTTGCTTGCAAGGGTGCTGATTTTGCGGAATGCATTGAAGAAAGAAGTTTTGATAATGAACAACAAACCAAACAACTACATCCTGGATTTTACGCATGTATACTGCGATGAAGATATGAAGGATAACCCACGGTTTCACTGGATCGACTGCTCTGACATTGAAGGCTGCGACCTGTATTGTTCAGATGAAGCCGCTGCCGAGATCCGGAAACGCATCATGCCATATGGAATCAACGGTATCCATTTTATTGACTCCGGGAATTTTCATTATGTAACAAAGATAACAACCGACCAGATCAAACGACCGTTCTCGCTCGTAGTATTCGACCACCATACAGATATGCAGCGACCACTCGTTGACGGAATGATGAGCTGTGGTGACTGGGCGGGGCTTGTTCTGGACCAGAATCCAAATCTGAAACAGTTAATTCTGATCGGACCGGAAGCAGCCGACATTTTCCAGATTGATGCAGTACGCAAAGACCGTCTTCTGACCTTTTCTGCTGAAGAACTAAAAAATGGGACTGCCCGAAAGAAATCAGCAAACATCCTCTCAGGTGTCCCATTTTATATTTCTATTGATAAAGATGTTCTCTCTACCCGTTTCACAGAAACCAACTGGAATCAGGGCGACATGTCACTTGACATGTTGGAACATCTGCTTGGCATCATCTTAAGCCATGAAACCGTATGCGGCATCGATATCTGCGGTGAATGCCAACCGGATCTGCCGCTCCCGAAATATATGGAAGCCGAAGAAAAGAACGAGCAGATCAATCATGAACTGGTGGATTTTATCCGCATGCATATATATCAGAAAAAATAAAAAGCACTTTCCATCTCTCACCACAAATAACTTTTCTTGCCCCTGCCGATAAAATACGTCTTATGAAATGGCACCGTCACAAGCAGCGTCACCGCCTCCGCGATCGGTACGGCAAGCCATGCTCCATAGATTCCCATAAAATAAGGCAGAATCAGCAGACACAGTACCGTAAATACAAATGTCCGGCTGAATGAAATGATCGCCGACACCTTACCATTTGAAAGGGCTGTGAAGAAACCGGAGGATGTGATATTTAATCCACTGAACAGGAAATTGATCGCAAAGATCTTGAATCCGATCTCTGCCAGTTCAAATGTTGCCGGGTCATGTGTGAACACCGTAATGATCCAGGTCGCGAGCACCTCTGCAATAACCGTCAGAATAACCGCCGATACCGCCACAAAAAGGAATGCAATCTTATAAATACTCCGAAGTTTTTTCTTATTCTTTGCGCCATACTGGAACCCAACGATCGGACTGATCCCGATTGTAAATCCCAGATAAAATGCATTGAATAAGAACTGTCCATACAGCAGGATCGAGATAGCCGCAACTCCGGCTTCTCCTGCAAGACGCATCAGAACAAGATTGAACAATACTGTTACAACAGAATTTGAAAGCTCTGATACCATCTCGGAAGAACCGTTATAGCAGGCATGTCCAAGCTCCCGCAAGGAAAGCTTGAATCCGGTAAACCGAAGCTCACCTTTGGAGAACATGAAAAATACAAGTCCGGCAATCGCGGGAATGCACTGACCGATTCCTGTTGCAAGTGCCGCACCTGCAACTCCCATATCACAGATCACGATCAATACGTAATCAAGAACAGCATTTACAATACCTGCACCGATCATAAGCAGCAAGCCCATCGTTGGCCGTCCCGCTGTGACCAGATACATCTGAAACAACGTTTGCAGCATACAGGCAGGAATGAATAAGCTCACCATTCCCAGATAACTTTTACAGTCTGCCAGAAGCACTTCATTGGAACCCAGCAGTCTGGATATCTCTGTCAGGAACATCTGACTGATCACCACGATCACAAGACTGACCAGAATACATACCGTGACAAACTGAGTCAGGCTCTCACATGCTCTCTTTTTATTTCCCTCTCCAAGATATTTGCTAATGATCGCATTTCCACCCGATGCCAGCATCATGGCAATGGCGATCGCCACATTTACTACGGGATATACGATATTTAACGATGATAATGCATTACTTCCGACAAATCGGGATACAAAGATACCATCCACGATGGTATACAACGACATAAATACCATCATGATGATTGACGGTGCTGCAAAGCTCAGCAGCGACCATGGCGTAATGCGACGATTTAATGATTTACCCATTTTAACAAGTCCTCTCCGTTTTATAACACTTTTCTAATTGACAAAGCCAAGCATATACTATAGGGTAACCCTATAGTCAAGTGTAATTTTGAAAATGAAAGGAAATTCAAATGAATAAAAAGATATATATGACGACCGGCGAGTTCGCCAGGATCATGCGAATAACAAAAGAAACCCTGTTTCATTATGATGAGATTGGTTTATTTCAGCCGGAGCTCACCCAGCCAAATGGTTACCGCTATTATTCGATCTATCAGACCGAGATCCTTGACACCATCCTTTTATTAAAAGACCTCGGTATGCCGTTAAAAGAGATCAAACAGCAGCTTGCCAACCGTGATCCGGCAAAGATGCTCCATATATTAGAAGAACGTGAACATCAGATCAATACGGAGATTGCCAAATTACGCTCCATGGAAAAATGGATCTCGCAGCAAAAGAGCAAGATCCATTTCGCTATGCAGATCGATCCGACAGCCATCTTTACTGCTGACTTCCCGGAACGCTACTATCTCTATGCAGAAGCACCAACCGCTACAGATGCTGAACTGTATCGAAAAACCGATGACCTGATCAATCTTTTGCTAACGGTCGGTTCTACTTTCAAAAATGATTATGATATGGCATATTTCCAGCATGCTTCCCATATCGAATCCGATAAGTACGCTGTCTATGATAATGTCGCCCTGTTGTTAGATAACAAGCCTTACGGGCTTCCTGTCCATACCTTGCCTGCAGGAAAATATCTCACCGCCTACCACACCGGTCACTGGGATACGATCGGCGATACTTACGACCGCCTGATGACCTTTAAACATGAACACAACATCCATACTTCCTCTGAATATCTGGAGCACAATGTTATAGATAGCTTCACTGCCGAAGACCCGCAAGACTACATTACCGAGATCACTGTAGCCATAGAAGCATGATCTACATTTCTATATAAGGCTCCGCTTAAAACTTCTCAAAGAAATGATATTCGTACAGGTTAGTCAGCTTCTTACCTGTCAGCGCCGCATAGGTACGGAGCAGCGAGGATGCACAGCCTGCCACACCGACATACAATCCCGGATAGCTCACAACTCTGGTCGGGATCGTTCTCCACCAACTGTCATACCAGGTACGGAGTCCCGGTGTCCGGTGATCTGAATCGGAAAGCATTACATCAGCAGTACGGATCATATAATCATAGAACTCTTTCTCTCCGGTATATTCATACATGGCAGCAAAATGCTCCAGAATACCTGCTGTTCCACAGCACTGGCACTGGCAGTTCCAGAAGCCCCAGGAATGTTTCTCCGGCGCACCGGCACGGACGATACCGCGCGACAATTCGATCGTCCAGTTCCGGTAGATCTCCTCTCCGGTAATCTCATACAGTTCACGAAATGCCAGCGTACTTCCAACCGGGCCATGACATGTACTGAGATAATATTTGTCATACGTCGGACCTGTTACCGGATGATCCTGATATGGAATCAATCGTCCGGTTTCATCTCCAACTGCGATATTCATTGCATATGTAAGTCCTTCCTTTGCCAGCTCCAGATATTTCTTTATACCGGTCTTACGGTAAAGGATATCTAAGAATACGATAAATCCGCCATCTGCGGTGATATCCTCCTGATCACTCCAATGCAGTCCTCTCTTATCAGTTACTGTTGCTTCAAGCAGGACATCCGCAACATATAATACATAATCCCGATACGCCTGTTTTCCTGTCACCTGATACAGGTCTTCAAGGAAATACGCCTCACCAACCGGGCCATTGTAAGGGCCTGCCGCCCAGCCCGGAACCGGAATAATACCCTTTACCTCTGAATGAAGCGTCGTCTGATACCATTCCACGCCAACCTTCGTTGCAATGATATGCGCCGCTGCTTCCTCCGCCTCAGTCAGCCAGCGTGTGTCTCCGGTTGCTTCATACAGCCGGATAAAGAAAATACCAATACCTGCCGAACCGTCATACATACTCTTCGGCGTAAATAACGGAACATCCTCCCGATATCCATCCTGTCCTTCCGGCAACGCCTGCCAGATTCTTCCATATTCCGTCTTAATCGCCAACGTATCGATCCATTCCGCCGTATCGATCGCCGCTTTCAAATAATCTTCTGCTGTATTCTTTTGAAAAATCTCCGGTGTAATCAACTTTGCCATATCTTCGTCTCCTTTGTAACTTTATCCTATGCTATAAAAACTTCTCACTCTGTCTCAGTTTATCTCGCTGCTTATTATCTCTTTCTCCAGTCATTCCTGTTTCATCGCTTTTATTTCCTAGTATTTCTATATGATAATTATACATGTATTTTCAAATTAAGCAAGCCTTAAAATCACACCCAAACTATAACTATACTATTAAGTGTCCTTTTCATTACATTTTGTATCGTGTTATATCGTTCTCCCCTTATTTACGAACTCTCATAAGGGAAAATAAGGGAAAGAAAATCTGGTAACAAATTATAGAAATGGCGCTAGAATATTGGGACTTGATATGATAAGATTAACGGAAATACTTTATTTGAAAGAGGTGAGAACGATATGAAATATATCCGAGATAATTACTCAGTACAGTTGATGTAAACTGTTGGCAGATTGTGCTGAGGTGAAAATAAACTTGCTAGCAGTCGTTAACTGTACTGTCCAAATGATTGAACTACAATATATAAAGGAGTACAGTTATGCGCTATATAAAAGAAATTCTAAAGAATAACAGAATATGGGTATTAGCTTACATTGGACTAGGTATATTTAATGCATTTATGGCTAATTACAAGACGGACTATTTTCAGAAGGTTATTGACGGATTGGCGACTGGAACACTTACATTTGCAGGAGTTATAACCTACGGTCTTATTTTGCTGGTAAATTATTGTATGAATTATCTGGATAATTATCCAGAAAAGAAATTGGAGTATGGTATTTATCTGGATTTTAAGCTTTTGTCGCTTAGAAAAATAAGTACAATCGATTATACGGAATATCAGAAAATAGGTACTGGAAAACTTGTTCAAAGGATCGAGAATGGCTCATCCGCAGGCAGAAATGTAGTATTCAATTTCTGGTTACGTTTGATTCGTGATTTACTTCCTACCATTGTTTTTAGTGTATATTTTATTTGGAAGATTGATAAAATAATTACTTACATTTTGTTTGTAGGCTATATGCTTATTTTTATAATAACCAATATTCTACTAAAGTTTCTATACAAAATAAAAGAAAAGATTTTGAACAGTGAGGAGCTATTCAATCATTTTCTGGTCAGGGGCTTTATGGAAATGTTGGTATTCCGTATGAGCAAACAGTTTCCGAGTGAAATAAAGAAAACTCGTAGTGCCAAAGAGAATATTGTATCATCAAAAGTAAAAATGAATATGATTCATGAAGCATTTTTTACAATATTTGCGCTACTTGTGGCAATGTTAGATATTGGTATTTTATTTTACGCATGGAAAACAAAAAATCTTACAGTGGGTTCTATAGTTGCACTCATTGCGCTGATTGAAAATGCTTACACGCCGATCGCTATTTTTAATGTACTTTATGTTCAATATAAATTGGACAAGGCATCCTATAAGAGATTTGAAGAATTTTTAGATTTAAAAGATGATAATCAATTAAGAAATGGTAACGCAATTAATACGGACATTGGTGATATAGTGATAAAAAACTTATCGTTCCAATATGAAGAACGGAAAATTATTGATGATTTGAGTCTATTCATAAAAAGGGGACAAAAAATAGCTTTTGTAGGAGAAAGTGGCTCTGGAAAATCCACTGTGATTAAGATATTACTGGGATTACTAAAATACAATCAGGGAGAAATCTGCTTAGGTGATATGGAGTTAAGTGGAATTTGCCTTAATAATTTGTATGACAAAGTCAGCTATATATCGCAGGATGTTCCCGTTTTTGATGGAACAATAAAAGAAAATCTGGTATTTGAAAAGAACGTGTCAAAAGAACAAATGCTGGACGCATTGAGTGAAGTGCAACTATCTCATTTGGTTGAGAATCTTGCGGAAGGCTTAGATACTGAAATTGGTGAGAAAGGAACCTGCTTATCAGGTGGAGAAAAACAAAGACTTGCCTTCGCCCGCTTGTGGTTTGAAAACCCTGAACTTGTCATTTTGGATGAAGCAACATCTGCAATGGATAATTTAACAGAAGAGATTGTAATGAAATCGGTTATGCAAAAAATGAAAGATAAAACGGTCATTGCGATTGCACATAGATTAAATTCCATTGCCGGTTTTGACAGAATTATTCTCTTTAGAGAAGGGAAGATTGTCGGACAAGGGACTTTTGAAGAACTATTACATACAGATTCTTATTTTAAGGAACTGTATAATGCGAATGTTCAATAATAGTATTTGTTACATTTGAATTTGTAAAAAATTTAAAGTGGCTGGCGCTCTTGCTTTTAGTGCTTGAACGACAGCCACCCAACAGAAATTCACACTATTTTAAGCAAATAGTTTTTGATTTTGTAGATATTCGAATTGCCTTTGTACGCATATTTTTCACAGATGCATTATCTAGTTGAACATCCCCTGTAATGAATATCAGTGAGATTTTCGTTATAAAATACAGCTTGCCAGCATATGCGGGCGCATATTTGAGCCGGAGGCGAGTTTGTGCAGGAGTATATGCGAATCAGGCAAACTACTGCTCATCCTCCAGCATCTCCCGGTCCTTCTCCATCTCCTGCACAACCCCAAACGCCGACAGCTCATCCGCAAATTCTTCCATATAATCTTGATAATGCTCCATCAGCTCTGCCTGAACCGCATCCACGCCCTTCTGTTTACCCAAATGACGCTTCTTATCCACACCATGCTTCCGGCTTTGGCGCATCCCCGGATATACCTGGTCTGCAGTCCTGTTTCTTCTATTAAATAACATATCCCATTCCTCTTTTCATACAAAAAGAAACCGCCATGTATATAAGCCATTCCGGCTTCCTTTCTTTATAAAAGAGTATCGACATCCAGCGATCGGTTTATACCATTCCTTCTGCATGTATCAATTAAATCATAAATAAAAATCCGGGAGAAATTAAAATTGTGTATAGAAAGGGCTTGAGCCCCAGTAATTAATACTGAGGCTCATTCTTAAAGGAGAGGTCATGGAGGATTCCAAAAAGGGGGGGTTTGGGGGGGTTTGGGGGTTATGGGGTACATTACATCGTAATATAGGGATTATACGAATTCGTGCATTGGGAATCCTCCATCATATCTATTCAAATGTTAAGTAATTGTCTTTTTTAACTTACTACACTGTAGTAACTTCTTTCAAGATGTTCGTTTTTATTTCCTGTCCATCTCTTATGGTGCTATGATAACAAATTCATTCAAATTTGTAAATATTGCATAATAAATAAAGTTTTCCGGGTTTTATGGTTCTTTTTGCACAAATTTTACTATATATGATAGCTTTATGAATATTTTGACGGATTTTGCCTGTCTCATTTTGTCAAATTTACTATTTCTTTACTCAAACAGCCAAATTCAATCAAATAAAATTTGATTTGCGTGCGATACTTTTCGACATTTTACGATTTTTTACAGCAGCAAAAATTTGAAAATATTGTGAAAAATGCCATTTTTTGTTCAGGATACTTTTTTATATCGCGAAGCGTTTATATTTTCTTCTTAAAAAATAAAATCCGGAATGCAACAATACCTAATTTCTCCGTCAGATATAAAGAAAAAGGAGCTCAAAACTGAACTCCTCATCTTTCGAAAAAAATACTATGCAAATATATAACGTCTGTCACAATCTTACTGACCCCGTATTCGGAATCCTCTTCTATCGCGCCAGACGCTTTACACAATATATACGTTTGTATAGATTTTGTCAAGAATATTTCAAAAAAGTTAAGATTTCTTTCCCCCCTTTACAAATTGTTCCAATAATCCTATCATTCTACATAGATTGAAAGAACACAACACAGCCGCGCAGGAGGAAAACCACATGAATACAGATGCATTATTACAGGGACGATTCAAGGATCTTGCAAATAAAGCCTATCAGAAGAATATCTATACCTTTACGAATTTTCTGTCTGCATCCGATCTGGATATTTTCTATTCTATCCTGCCGGACATCAACCATGTACCATATCAGATTTTCGGTGGCCGGGAAGGATGTGACCGTGTTATGATCCGCTTTGGATCAGAGGATATGACCGGATATGAACTTCCATTTCCGATCACCATACTTCAGATCACACCATTACTGGACAAATTTTCAGACGAGCTGACTCACCGCGACGTTCTGGGTTCTCTGATGAACCTTGGTATTGAACGTGAAATGACCGGTGATATTGTTATGAAAGAATCCTCCAGAAGCGGAAAACGAAATACCGCTTATGTGTTCTGTGTATCTTCGATCGCAGATTACATCACTGATAATCTTACCCGCATCAAACATACCAATGTCCGCTGTATCATCTGCCCGGATGATGACCTGCCGGATATTGTACCAACACTGGAAGAATTTCAGTGCATTGCTGCCTCAGAACGGATCGATGCTGCCATTGCTTCTATCACGAAGCTCTCCAGAAGCCAGACTGTCGCCCTGTTCCGTGAAAAAAAAGTATTTTTAAACAATCGCATTCTTGAAAATAACAGCTATAACCTGAAACCGGAGGATACTCTGTCCATCCGCGGATATGGCAAATTCATCTATAAAGGCTGTGGACATGAAACCCGGAAAGGCAGGATCTACCTGACATTTGAACGTTATGTCTGAATCAATACATACAAACAGTGCAGACCTGAAGCAGCTAAGCGAATCTCCCGATATGCTGCGCTTCCAGACCTGCACCATTTTTGACATCTTATAAATTTTTCTGGTTTATTTTTTTATGTTGTCACTACCCTCCTTCCATTTTTGTTTATCGGAATCCCTTCATATATCCCGTAACATCACTATACAAAAAATCACCTGCGAAAAACCGTTGATGTAATAAATAGCATGTCTCAATGTAACTTTTGGTATTGCAATTCCAAAAAAGCACGCACTACATACTCGAATTCACTCTTTTTTATTTCAAATGTTCCATTATAAAATGCCACTACTTCCTGCACGATCTGAAGCCCCAGACCATGCGGATTCCGCTCCGCCTGCCCGTTACGCAATCCGGGTATTTGCTTTTCTGCCCCACCGACTGGTCCGCTGATCTGTATGCTGTTTGCCGTCATTTCCTTGATCGTATTCCTGCATACGATCATAAGATTGCTCCTGTCATATAAAATCTTGATCCCTATTTTTCCCCCACGAATCGTATATTTTACGGCATTGTCCAGTATATTTCCAAGCAGCATATTCAAATGATGGTCATTGATCGCAAGATCGATCGGCACTGATATCCATGTCGTGATCTCAATTCCCCGTTCGGATGCTTCCCGCTTTTTATAGGACAAAATTGCATCGATCAGAACATGCCCGGAAATCACCTCCTTTGCCACCACAACTGCCAGTGCCTTTTCATATTCCTGATGCAGCAGCTCATATTGACCATTTTCCAGATACACACATTCCAGCATATATTGCTTCTTCAGGTCATGACGAAATTTCCGAAATTCCTGCCAGACCTTTCCCAGAGAAAAACTATATGCCTTATACTGTTCTGCTTCCGCACGCATCGTCCGGACATTCACTTCCCGTATCTGTCCATTTCTTTCCTGACGATACAGGTTACTGGATAATATATTGACCGCATACAGAAGCAGTACAATGGTCGGAAAATGTTTTCCTCCACATGCCGTCCGAAAATGTGTAAACAATGCCAAAGTTATTACCGGAACACAAAATACCTCCACAAAATCTCCAAACGTCACCTTATACTGCAAGACCAGTAGTGGATCCGGACAAGTCTCATCCATATCGGGTGCACCAACATTTGCATGATGACTTCTCCACAGCATTCTCCACGCCAGAATATTCAATTTTATAAATACTAAAAGGATAATTCTTGAAATAGATACAGCAGATATCTGAAGCCTTATAAAAGTTTCTTTTCCAACATCAGCATGGCTTCCAACCATAATAAAATAACGATAAACAAGCTTTTCCGCAGCGATCATAAACACTGCCAGATAAATGCCTGTAACAGCCGCCTGTTTCCATGGATATTGAGATTTCCCGGCTATTTTCCTGCATTTTCCGGATATACAACCAGAACTTCCAAATAACCGGATTGTCCAGATATAAAAAAGATTAGATGCCAGCGACAGAATAGAACTCAAATGCCTGCTCCCCCGATCCAGTCCATATAATATTCCCGGACATATTTCTTATTGTCTCTGCTGATGGCAAGCTCCATCCCATTACTCATGATAACTTCTGAGTATCGAAGCTCCCTGATATGACTGGTATTGACCAGATAGGATTTGTGGATCCGGACAAAATGCTGCTGGTGCTCCTCCAGATATTTTTCCAGATTCTCAAGTTTATCATAAAATTCAAATATTCCGGAGACACAAACAGCCGTGATCACCCGGCGGTTACTCTCCAGATAAATAATATCTCCAATGTTAATAGCGTAATACGTGCGATTATAATAGAATGGAAGAATTTCCATATTGTTTCTGACATGACATATAATTCTGTCAAGCAAAGGAAGAAAGGTCTGTTCATTTACCGGTTTATCTAAAAACTGAAATGGCTGGACATCAAAGGCCGCCCGATAATATTCACTGTACCCGGACACAAATACAAGAAGCATAGATGGATACTGTTTCCGAAGCTGTACTGCCACCCGGATCCCATTCATCTCCGTCAGCTCAATATCCAGAAATACGATCTGATACATCCCGCTCTGGTCGATCTCCATCAGCAGCTCCTCGCCACTGCAAAATGTATCAATCTGAAAATTGAAATTACAGTTTCTCATATACGTTGCTGTCATCTGACTGATCTCGTCCAGAACATGCTGCTCATCATCACAAACCGCAATCCGAATCATAATATTCCCCCCCATAATATAATTTGTACTTATTTCATCATTGCTGTAAGTTTATCAAGCATATATAACAACTGTTCTGTTTTCTCAGCCCCAAATCTCTGATATGAGATATGTTTTTTCTTCTCGTCATCCCCAATTTCATAATCCATATACAAACTGTCCTGAAGAACATAATCAGCAGATATCTCCAACGTATTGATCAATGCAACAAAACAATCCAGTGACATATCTGCCTTACCTGTTTCGATCCTGCTGATATATTTATCACTGAGTTCAGTCAATTCTCCCAACTGTTGCTGGGTAAGACCTTTTTTCTTTCTTGCTTCTTTCAACCGTTGTCCTAGAAACGTTCTGTTAATCTTCACTAATCTCTCTCCATATTGCTTTCCGGATTAATATGCTTCAACCTTCTCTTTTGTATTCTGTCAAAATTTGTCTTTTTATAGAACAAACCAACGAAGCATTTTCTAACCAACAGTAGAATTTCTAAATTGTTTTTTGCGCAGAGCGTTTTTTCTTTTCATTTTTTTCTGCATACAAAAACAGTGCCTGACCGATACAACCATTTCCACGAATCCACCGTGAATCTGACAGTATTAAAACCAGGCACTGTTTTTATTTTTATATGTTTGTCTTTCCTGTAAATTTATAAGATATACCGTTTACAGACTTTCTGCACGTTGTCTGATATTCTTCTTGAAATTGATCACCTTATGATCGTATTCCTGATCCATGTATTTGGAATTGATCATAAAATCTGCAGTCGACTTGTTATTTGCAATTGGAATATCATACACCTGCGCGATACGAAGCAGCGCTTTTACATCCGGATCATGTGGTTGTGCTGTCAGAGGATCCGAAAAGAAGATCACCATGTCGATTCTGCCCTCTACGATCTTGGCACCGATCTGCTGATCACCGCCTAATGGTCCGCTGTTGTAACCTCGCACCGGCAGTCCTGTCTTATCTGCGATCATCCGGGCTGTTGTTCCGGTTCCGCAGAGAAAATGATTTTTCAGTATGTCCTTATTATCATTACACCACTCGATCATCTCAGCCTTTTTGCTGTCATGTGCGATCAGTGCAATATTCTTCTGTTTCTCAATCGTAAGTGTCACAAAATCATCTGTCATATTAGGTCTCCTTTCTGTCAAAACCTGCTTACCTTATAAGAATTACCACGACATTTCTGCCAGTGGACATTTCTGCAAGCCTTTATTATTTTGTTATACCAAGCTTATGTGCTTCATCCGCAACTGCCTTGGCAACCACCTTTGCTACTCTGTCATCAAATGCACCCGGAATAATATATTCTTCATTTAATTCTTCATCGGTTACAATTGATGCGATTGCTTTTGCTGCTGCCATCTTCATTTCCTCTGTAATTCCTGTAGCCTTTGCATCCAGTGCGCCACGGAAGATACCAGGGAAAACCAGAACATTGTTGATCTGATTTGGATAGTCAGAACGTCCAGTCGCCATAACACGAACGCCACCCTTCTTTGCTTCCTCGGGCATGATCTCCGGTGTCGGATTCGCCATAGCAAATACGATAGGATCGGCTGCCATGGATGCTACCATCTCTGCCGTTACGATATTCGGTGCTGATACTCCAATAAATACATCCTTCCCCTTCATGATCTCTGCAAGATTTCCGGTCTGTCTGTCTTTATTTGTGATCTCTGCCATATCTGCCTGTGCCGGATTCATCCAGTCCTGACCCGGACAGAGTGCACCCTGCTTGTCAACCAGAACTACATTTCCGATGCCAAGCTGAAGAAGCAGCTTACAGATAGAGATACCGGCTGAGCCTGCACCATTGATTACAACATTTGCCTTATCAAAGTCTTTACCTACCAACCTCAGTGCATTGATCAGACCTGCAGATACAACGATAGCTGTTCCATGCTGGTCATCATGGAATACAGGGATGTCCAGTTCTTCCTTCAATCTTCTCTCAATCTCAAAACATCTTGGTGCTGATATATCCTCCAGATTGATACCGCCAAATACAGGAGCGATTCGTTTTACGGTTTCTACGATCTCATCTACGTCCTTTGTATCAAGACAAATAGGGAATGCATCTACTCCGCCAAATTCCTTAAACAGGATAGCTTTTCCTTCCATAACAGGAATCGCAGCCTCCGGTCCGATATCGCCAAGTCCGAGAACTGCAGTTCCATCGGAAACAACCGCTACCATATTGCCCTTACATGTATATTTATATACATCAGCCTTATTGTCACGGATCTTTCTGCATGGCTCTGCAACACCCGGTGTATATGCTGTACTTAGATCATCTCTGTCCTTGATCTTTACCTTTGAAATGACCTCAACCTTTCCTTTATTTTCTTCATGCATCTTTAAGCTCAGGCTATTGTAATCCATTTGTATACATTCTCCTTTTAATCTCTCATTATTTTCTTATGCCAGACTGCTTGACTGCCCGCATTTCTGCATGCTTCTGTTCATGCATATATTCTGTTTATACGGAATATAATATATAGATATAATAGCACAAACAAGCAGTCTGCATCAATGAATCCTGCTAATTATTATGGTAAAAATATAATTCTATTTTTAAATACAAAACTGCTTCTGCGCTTTATGAAAATCTTACAAGGAGAATCATTCTTATGTATCATTCCGGCAAATATAACTTTTTTATCTGGGGTATCTTTTCTTCGATCTGTATTGTCATTCTCGGAAGTATCTGGCATTTTCTTTATGATATTCTTGGAAAAAACAGCCTCATTGCCTGGTGTGCTCCGATCAATGAAAGTATCTGGGAGCATCTGAAGCTTACCCTGTTTCCGACTCTGATCGTCATGTTGATTCTTTATGCACTGCACTACATTCCCGATCAGCCTTCTATTCATAAAGTTATCCTGATGATCTCAACCGGTATCTGTATCGCCAATCTTATCATTGTAAGCATCTACTATGTCTTATCCGGCGGCTTCGATCGTACCAGCATGGCGATCGACTTGACCGCCTATGGAATCGGTATTCTTGCCGGGCAGTTCTTAAGTGCCATACATCTGCTGCCACTTCATCGGATCCCCAAATGGATATATGCCATCGGCTATATATTCCTGATCGTCCTTATCATAATTACGGCTGTATTCTCTTATAATATCCCGGATTTTCCAATCTTTGTTCCATCCGATCAGACGGTATGAAAAAAAAGGAGACAGTCACCCCACCTGCTATGGGTTGACTGTCTCCTTTTTAATTAATGCTGCTTAACTTCCGTTTTTACTCTGTAGATAGCTTTCTGAAATGCAATAATGTTATTCATACCATATTTTTTTACGCTAAGTCTGATGCGTCCACCTGCATATTCGATCACTAGCCATTTCTTGATCAAAACAAGGAATGTGATCAGGAATATAATTGCAACAATGATACCACTTGCCAATATACTGCCATCATCGGCTGATGAAGCTCCTATGATCGAACCGATCAGAATCAGTATCGCAACGATCAGAATGGAATATGGCTTGTTATCTGTTATCTTTGTACCGGTAATATCTGCTGCATCTACAATCTCTCTTGTAGATATCCGGTTGATCAGTCCTTCCCGGTGATTGTAATATAATCGTTTATCTGTAAGTACTGCCTGCTCATTTTTTAACCCCTCACCCGAAATCAGATTCAGAACCATGCCATTGCTTAATGTTGCAACCGGCGTTTCACCTTTTTCAACGAATACCTCGTCAAATACATCTCCGGATACCTGACTATTGTAATAATTGTTCTCCGACGATGTCGTCTGCTGTGACATCTGCGTATAATAATTTGTATTATATGGATTTGCCTGTGCATTGTTATAATAGGCATTCTGCTGATAGTATGCATTATTCTGTGCATTCGTATCATATGCTCCATATGTATAGCCCTGCTGTGCTCCATACACATTCTGTGCTGCAGCTGTATTCGGCTGCGTCTGTGTCGCTGTTGCCGTGTTCTGGGTCTGTCCGGTCGTTTCCTGAACATTATTGTTTTCATTTGTAGCCATTTTCTCGTCTCCTCTTCTTTGTAATAAAATGTCCTTATGCAGGTCTTTCAGCTTTCGCTTTCTCTAATATTTAATATAGTCGTTTGCAAAAACAAACGCAAGCGGCTACACTGTTTATTTTGCAAAATCCACTTACAAATTTTCTGCCGCTATTTATATGACAGATCATGTGAACTAAAAGTTTTAAAATATTTGAAACCGGATCAATTTAAATACATACAAAAACCCAGATGCATAAGCACCTGGGTCTTTGTATGTATTTAATTTTAGATTATTGTCGAAGTATTCTGTAAATATTCGAGGTTTCCACACCCGCCATATAAAACGCCATTTTATATAAAATCTATAAATAAATTCTACTGAAGGATGAGCAATTATGTATGCTCCCGATGCAACTGCATCATTCAAATTTTAGATGTATGGTACAATATTTCAAAAGATGTGAAATGTTATACCGCAATGGTACATATTATATAAACTCCTGCTTATAACGAATCTAAACAAGTGGCATCTGTAACAGTCACTGCCTGAACAGATACTATGTTGTACCAATCCTTCCAACAACTTCTAAGCGTCTATGTGATATAGCCTAATGCCCTTGAAACACTACCTATATCTTGTGTTTTGAACAATCCTAGCAGAACATAACCGGTAATCTAATACCTACGTCCCGATACTTCAATCTATGCCGAACCGGCATCTGTGTGGGGACTTGTTTCAAGTTATATCGATAAGGCATCCCGTGTGGAAACAACTTCCCAATCATGTATGCTGCTACGATAAAACTGTTCTTCAATTGTATCCAACGGAATCTCCTCCTTCCTTGAACTTCTGGAAAACACCTTTTACTTTTGACCAGTTTCCGTGTACCGGACCTCGATCTGTTTATCCAGGTGGCATCTGTTTGATGACCGTTCTTTAATGTATCTTTATTATATGTGATAATACCCATTTTGTCAACATTATTTTTTGACAATTTAATCATTTTATTACATTTATTTTGTCTTTTTACAAGTATATATTTAGTTGTAGAGCTAATTGTATATGTTATTTATACAATTCATGTTTTGTACCATACTTTTATGTACTCATAATTATATGGCTATGTAATATGAATCCAATTACAAACCTGATATTTCATATAATTTATACCTATATTTATTTCTTTTGTCCTGCGTCTACGTCCATATTTTCCAATGCATATTCACATGCCTGAATCACGAAACTGGAAAAAGTAACATCCTGATTCCCAATCACCTGATCGATCTGCTCGATCAACTGAACCGGAAAGCGGATTGTCTTGTTCTCCGTTTCTTTTCGATTTGTTTTTAACTGAAATGCCATATTATCAACCCTCCTCATATAATAATATTGCAAAAATCGAGCTAAATAAGCATTGCTTATTGCATTACATTTTGTATTGCATTTTATTTTTGATTTTGCTATCATAAGATAAGATCAAACATCAGATAACGAAAAGTAGTCAGAATCTGAAAAAAGGAGAGAACATAATGAAAAAAACAGGAATCATGAAAAAACTCATAGCAGTCTTCCTGATCGCTATACTAGGCGTCGCTGCGCTCCCGGCAACCAGCTATGCAAAAGAACCAACTATTATGACAAAATCAAAGGCACTGACGATAGGTAAGAATCAGTTAACCTATAACAACTATTATACGAGTGAAGATACTTTGCTGGGCTGCTTTACTGCTCCGGAAGCCGGAAAATATCAATTTTATATTACAAATAATGGTGAAGCATATAGCTCCTTCCACATACTAGACGAAGATCTTGCCGAAATAGAAGCTTCCGGATATTTCAATACTATACATCCAACCGAATATGTATTATTTAAAAATTATAATCTGAAAAAGGGTGAAAAAATCTATTTCTATATCGAAGGAGACTCTTCTTATTATGATGATAAACTGCTCGCTGCCAAGGTTGATATCCAGCTCGTATCACCGGCAAAGCCTGCACCAAAAATGAGCAAGTCCGTCCTCTCATTAAAGGTCAATAAAAAAACTACCTTAAAATTAAAAAACAACAAAAAACGTGTGATCTGGGTATCCAGCAATAAAAAAGTTGCAACCGTTTCCTCTAAGGGTGTGGTAAAAGCAAAGAAAAAAGGTACTGCTTATATCTATGCGATCGCCGGACACAAGCTCTATAAATGTAAGGTAAAAACCTATTAACAGTTACATTGCAACCTATGCATTTTATTATTCTGATTCTTTTCTTATCTGATTCTTTGATATACGATCATAATCAACAGAAGAACCAGCTACACTATTCTTGAGATTTTATTGTAGCTGGTTTTCATTTTGCTAATGATAATTCTTGACAAAATTTAAGTTGACTTTTCCCCTGTGCAGTGCTAGACTTTTAGAAAAATCAAAGGCTATGACAGGAAGGAGTACTTAAGCAAGTGTTACTTCAGAGAGCAGGCGGCTGGTGTGAGCCTGTAGAACATCTTAAGGAAGCAGTCCCCGAGCTGTGATTGCGAAATAGGTTTTAGATTAGCAGTCAACGGAAGGTTCCACGTTACAGGAACAGCGGTTAAGAGATCTGGCCGTACAGAGTGCAGGAAGTTTTTCCTGAAGTTAGGTGGTAACACGGACTATAAAAATAATAAGTTCGCCCTAAGCAAAATTTATTTGCTTGGGCTTTTTTATTGTCATCTTATAAAGTCCGGCAAATTCCCATAACAACAGTTTCCTGTACAAGAATGGATTCTTAAGGTTGCTTAACTTCCGGTTTTGGGAGCCGGATAAATTCTTATAAAGAGAGGTATATCGCATGAGAACATACGAAAAATCAACGAAACTCGATAACGTTTGTTATGACATAAGAGGTCCTGTTATGGACGAAGCAAACCGCATGCAGGCAGCGGGCATTGATGTTCTGAAACTGAATATCGGAAACCCTGCACCATTTGGTTTTCACGCACCGGATGAAGTCATCAAAGACATGTCTTACAATCTGAGAGACACCGAAGGATATTCCGATTCCAAGGGCTTATTCTCCGCAAGAAAGGCTATCATGCAGTATTGCCAGTTAAAGCATATTCCAAATGTCGGAATTGACGATATCTATACCGGAAATGGTGTAAGTGAACTGATCACCATGTCTATGCAGGGACTTTTAAATAATGGAGATGAGATTCTGGTTCCTTCTCCTGATTACCCATTATGGACAGCTTCTGTCACACTGGCAGGCGGTACTGCTGTTCACTATATTTGTGATGAACAGAGTGACTGGTATCCGGATATCGATGATATGAGAAGTAAGATCACTCCAAATACAAAGGGTATCGTCGTGATCAATCCAAATAACCCAACAGGTGCCTTATATCCAAAGGAGATTCTGGAACAGATTGTTGATCTTGCAAGAGAATTCGACCTGATCCTGTTTGCAGATGAAATCTACGACAGACTGGTTATGGATGGCAGAAAGCATGTTGCACTCGCATCTCTGGCACCGGATGTGTTCACGATCAGCTTCAACGGTCTGTCCAAATCCCATCGTGTAGCCGGTTACCGTATCGGCTGGATGTGTCTATGCGGCAGAAAGGATCATGTAAAAGGCTATATCGAAGGTCTGAATCTTCTGTCTTCAATGCGTCTTTGTTCAAATGTTCCTGCACAGAGTATCGTTCAGACTTCTCTGGGCGGTTATCAGAGTGCCGATGAACTCCTGCTTCCGGGCGGACGAATCTACGAACAGCGTGAATATATCTACAATGCCCTCTGTGACATTCCCGGTGTATCCGTTGTGAAACCAAAAGCTTCTTTCTACATATTCCCGAAACTGGATCAGGAGAAGTTCCATATCAAGGATGATGAGAAGTTTGCCCTTGATCTTCTCCGTGAGAAGAAGATCCTGATCACCTGTGGTACCGGCTTCAACTGTACAGACCCGGATCATTTCCGTATCGTATATCTGCCAAATATCGTGCAGCTTAAAACCGCTATGGGAAGAATTGCTGATTTCTTGAGCTACTACCACCAGTAAACCTATTCGAACGCAAGTGTTTTGCGTAAATGCAGAAAAAGCTTACAGACTATAATATGCATGGGGCTATTGTAAAACAATTCTAACATTTTGGTTCTATACCTGCTTTTGGGGTTATAGATCTGTTTGACAATCATATCAGAACAAATGCCGAACATACCTTTGTGTAGCAAACCTATTCGAACGCCGGTACTAAACTCACTGCTTAAGCAGTGAGTTTAGTACCGCTGCGTGAGAATCGAACGCAAGTGTTTTGCGTAACAAATGGTATGTTCGGCATTTGTTTGTACGGTATAACACCTTATATAAAGTCAAAGGTTGCCTGCTGGTAGGTGATGTCCTGATATTCCAGTTCCTCCTGCGAGGTCTTGCTGGTGTAATCGACAACAACCGTCTGCTGGCGGTTACCGACCATCTGCTGACCAAGAACGTAGTTCACATCAAATTTGCCGGTGATCGCCGGAGTTGCGCCACGGGCAGGAACGATCAACTGCACATGATTAGCTGCAAGCATGGCAAAGATCGGCTCCCAGATATATACATCCTTTGCCGCGCCAAATGGGTTATCAATAAAGATCGTCTTTGTAGAGATCTCACCCTCCGCGCCATAAGAATACATACCTGCAATATAATTGATGATCGCAACCAGGAACTGAATGTAGATACCCTGTGACTGTCCGGTACTACCAACCGCTTCTTCATAACGAAGATACCGGCTCTGCTCCTTGATACGCTCTCTCTTATATAGTTTCAGCTTGATCGCATTCATGTCTGTGACCATTACGCCAAATAACCGCTTCAATGCAAGACAGTCACGGATATAACGGACACGCTTCCTCTCATCCTCATAGGCATCTGCGCCCTTTACGATATCGTCAATATAATCAGACATACGCTGTGCAAGGAATTCTTCTTTCACATATGGGATCGTCAGATCAACCATACGGATGACTTCTTCTCCAACGGTGATCTTCGATAATTTTGGAAGCTTCTCAAGCTCGGTCTTTACATCCATACAACGCTGTAAACACTGACTGCAAAAATTCTCCTTGATCGCAACCATATCTTCGATTCCTTTTTCCACTCTTTCCTTTTCCAGATCGATATAGGAAATGATCTGTAACAGGCTTTCAAGTAACGCCTTTGCATCATAGTAGTTTTCAGGTATGATGACATCTCTGCGGATCGTTTCTGCCATCTCGAATACACCCATTTCACTGAGTGCTTCCGCTGTCTGTCCCTTGAACCGCATCAGTTCATTTCTTGTCTTTTCCAGATTCTTGCGGCTTCTGTCATATCGTAACAAACTGGTCTCAAATGCCTGTCGCAACTCCTCTTTCCCAGCTTCTAACAGCTTACCATTTTCTACATTGATGTCATTTGTATCTACGATACGTTTTACATCTTTATAAAGCTCGATCATATAGCCCTGCTCTTTGTTACAGGTCTCATATTCCTCTGCTGTCTTCTTATAACTCTGTTCCAGCTCAGCAAGGATCTGATCGCCCTGTGCGATCGCCTGCTCTGCTTCACTTAGAGAAATCTGTTCTTCTGCATATGCATCTTCACCATAAGTCTTTTTCAGACTGGCAACCGCATATTCGATATTTCCTTCCAATCTGCCGGAAGCCTTTGATACATTCTTCAGTTCTTCCGCCATGGATGCTGATACCAGTTCCAGACGCATCAATTCATCAGAAAGTGCCTGTAACTGCTGTTCAGATGTGGCAAATAACTGTGTCTGTGCTTCCAGATCCGAAAGTTTCACGCCACGCTTCTCAATCGTATGCAGGATACGATCCATTGACTGTGACAATGCCTGAACCAACTTCTTCTTATCCTCTACATCCGGTGCATTTTTATTTGCTACTGCATACATCGCCATAAATTCTGTCTCCAGCACTTCATCAGAGATCGTAAGGATCTCGATATCCCGTCTGGATACATCTTCCGTTTCCTGTCCAAGTGCCACCTGAATCTTCTGCTTTGGATCCAGTGACACATCCACTTTGCCATCCTCCAGGTAATAAGGTTTGAAGTAATTCTGCCATTTATCCTGTATATCCTGAATACTGTTTGCGATCGCAAGCATCCGTGCCTCCGTCTCGCTCACAGTTGTATTCCATCTGACTGCATCCCGCTTCAGCTCCTCGATCTGTCCTGTGATCCGCTGTTCTTTCTGAACATTCTCCGTATAACGGGCTTCTTCCTCAACTGCCAGATCAGAAAGCTCCTTAATACGAAGCAGGATTGATTTGTCTTCCTCCAGCTCATGCAGCTTTTCTTTTACGGATGCCTCATCTTCTTTCTGATGCGCGATCCGGCTTGTCCGTTCTGCTATGCGATCCTGAAGCTCACGAATCTCATCCTTTTTATTTAACAGATCCTGATTCAGCTTTCGTTCGATATCCGCCGCATCCAGGTGCCTCTCATCTGCCAGATGACTGACAAATGCCAGATCTTCCCGGTAGGTCGCAAGCTTCTCATCGATCATGGATATCTCATCCTCAAGGCCACGGATCTGGATCGTCAGTTCTTCCTTTAACGATTTCAGAATCTCATCATCTGTAAAATATTCTCCTTTTCTGCAGACCATAACGGCATTTTCGTTTATGGTAACTGCCTTTTCAGACAGGTCATCCATATCGTAGATCAAAACCATTTCATTGTCTGTCTGAATCGAATCCAGATTGATATCCTCTGCAATATCAGCGAAATTCTTCACGACTACTCCATACGGAAGTGCCCTGTTTTTCTTCAAGATCTCCGTCCGCTGCTCCGGCTTAAGTGCTGCCAGATAATCAGCTCCGTGCATCGCCATATGTCCATGTCTGGTCACGATATAATCAATAACTGCCGATGCTCCTGCACTCGGTCCGAATAAACGTCCGGATTCCAGATATTTGCGTCTTGCAAGCTGTCGGTCAATCTCCTGTTTTCTGATGACCGTCTCGGTCAGCGTTCCTGTGATTCTTGCATTGATCGCATCTATGATTTCTTCTGCTTTCTCTACACTATATACCGCCATAATGCTTTCTAACTTCTTAGCTGCCTGACGATATTCCTCTGCATCCAGATGGCTTGTCTCATATTCTTTTTCCAGTGTTTCCAGACTGTTTTCCGCAAGTGACAACCGGTAACGGTCTTCAAATACCTGCTCCTGATCTTCCCGTATGCTCTCTGCAAGTGCCTGTAAGGATGCCTCAAATTCTGCTGCCTTTTCTTCGGATGCTTCGATCACGTTTGCCGCATCCGACACAACAAGCAGGGCAACCTGTGAGGTCAGCTCGGATATCTTGTTATTTAAGGACTGTAATTTGTCCGAAGCCGCTTTCCGATTATCCCCGGATACAGCCAGATCGATCTCGCCCTCTTTGATACATTTCATGCAGTAATCAGCCTCTTTCACTGCATACTCATGCGACTGTTCGACCTCTTCCTTTGCCAGAAGAAGCTCTTTCAAACGCGCATCATCCCGAAGCTTTCTGTTATAGGCATAGACCGTCATTTTCTCACGGTCTGCCCCGGTATTCTGTAAGATATGATCGATGATCTTCTGATTCTCGGATAACTGTTTTCTGTCTTCCAGATAACCCAGATAATCATTGATACTTTCTTTCATATTCATATCCTGCTTTAATGCCGATACCTGTCGTTCATTTTCAGCAAGATTTGCATTTAACTGTTCTGACTTATCCCGGAGCTCCTGCAGACGGAAACCATCTCTGGTGATCTTCAGATTCTCCAACCGCTTCTTCTGGCTTTCCTTCTGTTCAAATGCAGTCTGTTTTGCCACAAGCAGTTCTTCCAGATGTTCATTTTCTCTCGATGTCAGTTCTTTTCCCGTCACATAGATATCCGCAAGCTGCCTTGTGATATCTTCGTGTGCCTCGTACTGGTTAATACAGGAATTGACCTTTGCCTGCAGGACATTGATCAGCTCGATCTGATGATCGAAGTTCGCGATATCCCGTTTCTTCTGTGCCAGCACGTTCAATTTATCCTTAATATCAAGCAGCGTTTCTGCCATCGTGCTCTCATCCCCATCCCTACCGGTACGGGTCAGAAATGCTTTCTCTATGATCTCCTCGATCAGCAGATCTTCTACTACTTTTCTGGTCGTCTTATAATTCGTCTCAAAATAAGTACGGACATGACCCTCTGTCTTATTGATTCCACGGATGATCTCCCAGTGGCTCTCATGCAGACCATATTCGCTGATGAACCGCTGGTACTCCCCTTTCCGCTCAAATAAGCGCACTTCAAGGCTCATATCCTTATGTCCAAGCTCCTTAATGTAGGATTTTAGACCACTGTATGTAATTCTTTCATTACCATTTGACAATGGAAGATTAATGATATCGTTCTTATTATAATCCCGATAGAAAATGCAGTAATTGAAATACTCGATCGCCGCCGTCTGTCCGTCCTGTGATGCTCCCTCATCGGATTCCTTTGCTTTCCTGGCACAGAAGCCGGTCGTCATGTAGCGGTATCCATCCTTGATATCCGCGTCGTCTAATTTCCATTCGATCAGGGAATGAATAGTCGTATTGCCGCCACCATTCCGGAATAATTTCTCGATCGGCTGCTTATCATCTAACGTACAATTCGGTATCAGATTCTGAAGCAGAAGAAGCATCAGCACACTCTTTCCTCCACCGTTTGCAAGGTCATAAAGCGTGTTCTTGCCATACATACGCATCGAAAAATCATCGTACTGCTGTGTACCAAAGTTGTATTTTACATTATTTACTCGTATTCGGTTAATGCACGGCATCCTCTTCACCTCCAAGCAGCTGATACAGACGTCCCCTGTATTCTTCAAAATAATTCTCACATAACGCCTTGAACCGATCGGTCGGATAGTAGCGTTCTTCGTTCTCGACAAATAATTTCTGGCTGACCATAAAGTTAAATGTCAGCTTCACATAACCGGATTTGGATGCCTTTGACGCCTTCGTCTTTTCTCCGTCATAGACTGCATGACTGACTGCCGGAAGCTCATCCCACAGCAGCCCAACCGCTTTAAAGCTCTCTGCCCCGACATCCTCTGCGGAAAATACAGACAACCGCTTCGTCACATCTGCCAGATATTTGTCCGCCTCTTCGATCACCTTTTCCGGCTTGATAAATTCACGGAACTGATAGCTTCCGGAATCTTTATAAAAATACAGCAGGATCACATACATGAGGAAATAGCACAGGAACAATTCTTTATTCAGCCGCAGTCCAAGTATGCGCTTCATATCGTCATTTGTATAACCAAATACCCGGTTGCCTTCACCCGGAGTGATATAAAGTGCTTCGTTGTATTCGTAAATACTCAGATTCAGTTTCTTTAACAGATTGCCTACAATCTCGTAGACCTCTGCATTTCCATAATAATCTTCGTACAGAGCACTGTTTTCTCTGCTTGCTTTCGCGATCGTTTCGCCCTGTATCAGTCTGGCGTAGATCTCAATCGCCTTATCCAAATTTCTGCTGTCCATCTTTTTTCCTCACATGTATTTTTATTGCAATTCAAATATTATGTTCGTAACATACATATCTGCTCCAACCGGGATCTCCTCAGTGCTGTCAAAGGTCAGCGTGAAGCGCATATCTTTGTATGGCTCAAATGAGATATCCGGAGCATAAGCATCTTCCGAATAAATATCCGGTACGCTTACAGTTGAAATGCTGTCGGCTGTAGCCTGTGGTATCTGCTGCTCTCCGATGCTGTCCCGCACCTTCTGATATTCCCGAATACTGTCAACTACCAGCTTTTCAAGCATGGTATCCTGCTTCTTTAATATCCGGCTGATATCATATTCCTTCTTCTGTGCCAGATGGGTAAGGAATGCGTAATAATCGGCATTCTCATAGATTTCTTTTCCAAATCGTATCTCTAGGAATCCGTTGAATTCTTTCAGGCTGAGCTTCTTCCAGCGGGCAAGCACATCCATCAGTTCAAAGAATAACTTGCCATAGTTTCTGCCGGAGCGTTCTTCTTCAATCTCGTCCTCGTAACGGAAGTTCGCATTTACATCTTCTTTCTTTGCTGTCACCATCTTCGCCTCATCCTCTGATTTGAGCGTAAGAAGATTGTCGATCGATGTCATCGAGAACGACTTCGTGATCGCCGGTGCAAATAAAGGAGCAAGAATCATGCCCATCTTATCCGGCCGATCCTCCCTGATCATCTTCTGTAATTCCTTTTCAAAATCAAATACCGGACGCAGACGCTTTAACTTCGCCTTCTGAATAATGTTGTCCGATATATTCTGTAATTCCATGGTGCTGTTGATCAGATTTCCATGCTTTAATATGGTCTTCTTCAATTCCAGCTCCAACTGACTGATCTCATCCAACAACGTAGAACCTTTTGTCAGATGGTCAAAGTTCGCTTTCGCAACTGCCTTATCGACCAGTGCCTTGTTCTTCGCAAATAATTTCTGTTCCTCGGAAAACCATTTGCCAACCGTCTTCATATATTTCTCATAAGCTTCTGCCCCAGCAAATACATCGTAAGAAAGCAGATCTACGATATCGTCTTTTTCTCTTACAAGCCGGTTCACTTCGCTGTTGATCCGCTTGACAACCTCGATACCTCCCTTGAAATTCTCTCCGGTGATCATCTTCTCAAGCAAAACCTGTTCTACATTGATCTTGCTCTCGTCCTTGATCTCCTTGGTATCAAGATAGAATTCTATCCCATCCGCAGTTATGTAATAGAGCACTTTTCCATCCGTGATCCGGCTGTCGATCAGTCTGACACGCCCGGTCTTCTTCTGCTTCTTACCCGGATCGTAAAATGTAAATTCAAATGCTTTTCCATCATTTCTGATCTTGTCAAATATATATAAGATCAGGTCTGCCATATCCTCGTCCTCGATCTCAATATCGAAATCACGGATCAGTAGCTCTTTTATAAATGCTTCACACTGGGGATATGTGATGTCCCTCTCGTTGAAGTTGTTTTCCTCAATAAAAAAACGCAGTACCGCCATGGTGATATATCCCATATCCAGACTGTTATATCGTCCATCCCTGTACTGTGTAAATGCAGTTTCCGATAACACAAAAAACGGGTAGTATTTTCTTAAGTTATACATTCTCGCATTATGTTCTTCGATTATGTCATTGATCATCACGTACTGCTTTGCCACTGTTTCTACTCCCTGTTTTGTGTGCTTTATTTTCTGTTTTTCTTAAAAAATCACGGACACATAACATGCCCGTGATTTTTCAATACCTATTCGCCCATCATCTGTTTAAAAAATAATTACCTGAATCAATCCTGCTTTGCAAGATTTTCTTTGTCTACTTTGTAAACCATAAGACGAAGAAGATAGTATGGCATTCTTCTATTTCCAAGTTCCCAGTCCTGTACAGTTCTATACGGTATCTCGAAATACTCAGCAAATTCGCGTCTGTTCATTCCTGTAGACTTTCTTAATTCTAATAATTCTTCACCGGATGTCATAGTCTGTGTCCCTCCTGTATCATTCCTATGTGCATTCTTTCTGAAAAAAAAAAGAATGCTTTCATTCAATATTATTTCAAAATTCAGCACAAAATAAATTCTACAAGAATCCAACCCTAACCTCATGTATATTCTACAATATAACGGTCGGCATGACAATAGAATTTGTTAACACATTAAAAAATTTTTTTATATGCGTGTCCTTTAGATAATTTAAACATTTTGTCCATTGACTTTATGATATAACCGGAAAATAATGAAATTAATTTTTTATATTATACATTGATATGCATGGGATACCTTTAACATTACCAATCAGGGGACGCTTCCGCTCGTTTTCCCGCTGTGTAACTTCGAACTAACCTCGGATAAACCTCGGTAAGGTCTCAGTTAGGTCTGCAACGGTACTAAGATGCCGCTAATGCGCCATCTAAGGACCGGCGACCTCAAATGCCCCTGTATTGGTAAGTTAAGATATCCCAACGCATAATTCACACAATATAAAAAATTAATTTCATTATTACACAGGGGGTGTTATGTATGTTGAATAATCGAATTATGAAGGAAAAGCCATCGGACGAGGAAATGAATACACGGTTAAAGGCTTTGCAGAAAAAGCTGGCGGCGCAGACGCTGGCTGTCCGGGAACACAAGCTTCCGGTCATCGTTCTGGTAGAAGGCTGGGGTACTTCCGGCAAAGGCAGTCTGGTCGGACGGATCATCAACAATATCGATCCACGTTTTTACCGGGTTGCATCGCTGGAAAAGGTCAGAGAAGAGGACAGGCGGAAACCATTTCTTTGGCGATTTGTAAAAGAGATACCGGAAGCCGGCAATTTTGTCTTTATGGATTCCGGCTGGATGGATCAGCTTACGCGTGAATACGCACACAAAGAATTGTCAAAAAAAGACTACGAGCTTCGAATTGCCAATGTTCGGAGATTTGAACGACAGCTGACCGATAACGGCTATCTGGTTGTCAAATTCTTCCTGAACATCTCGAAAAAAGAACAGAAGAAACGAATCCGGACGCTTGCCGATGATCCTGCAACCAAATGGAGAGTGACCGATACTGACCTAGCACAGAACAAACATTATGACAAATACATGGACATCTTTGACAAATTCTTAGATGCTACCGATTCTTCCCGCGCGCCATGGTATATCATCGATGGCTGCTCCAAGAAATGGGCGGAGCTTCAGGTTCTGGAAATCCTGACCGAGGGAATCGATGTTGCCCTACAGAATCATTCACTGGCAGTTCCGATCCCGCAGAATGTATTCCCTCTTATGGACATGCCGAAGCTGTCAGATATCTCTTTACAGGACAAGACGATATCTGATGAAGAATATTCCAAACGTCTGAAAGAATTACAGGGAAAGCTTCGAGAGCTGCACAACAGCATTTACCACAAAAAGATTCCTGTCATCATTGCATACGAAGGTTGGGATGCTGCCGGAAAAGGCGGCAATATCAAGCGTGTAACGGAAGCATTAGATCCTCGCGGTTACGAAGTATTTCCGATCGCAAGTCCTCTTCCGTATGAAAAATCCCGACATTTTCTCTGGCGTTTCTTCACCAGGCTTCCACGCTCCGGTCATGTAGCTATCTTCGACCGAACATGGTATGGCAGAGTCATGGTAGAACGGATCGAAGGATTTTGCAGTGAAAATGACTGGAAACGTGCTTACAACGAAATCAACGAATTTGAAAAAGAACTGTATGACTGGGGTGCTGTGATCATCAAATTCTGGATACAGATTGATAAAGACACCCAGCTTGAACGATTCACGCTGCGTCAGAATACACCGGAAAAACAATGGAAGATCACAGATGAGGACTGGCGAAACCGTGAAAAATGGGATCAATACGAAACAGCCGTCAATGAAATGCTGCAAAAAACAAGCACCACCTATGCTCCATGGCACATCATCGAATCAGTCGATAAAAAATATGCCCGGTTAAAAACCCTGGAGATCATAGTTGATGCTATAGAAAAAGCTATATCTTAATGAATCTTTGTCTTCTGGTAGTCGATCATGACATCATAGATCCGTTCACAGTTGTCATGGTCGTCAAACCGGAAGAAATCATCGGCACGTCTGCGGTACTCCGGTTTCATCTCGCAGTTATTCTGCATATAAGAGATCAGAACATCGATCAATTCGTCGTTGTCCTCGCAGATCTCGCCAAATCCCATCGTATCATAGTGGAAGGTTCCTTCCTCATAATGCTTCGGTATATCGTGATGGTGCAGGTAGACCACCGGCTTACGCATATAAGCGAAATCAAACTGAACGCCGGAGAAATCCGAAACCATCAGACTGGATTCCCGGAACACCTTCTCATAATTGACACCGGAATGTCCATGAACGGCAACCGCCGGAATGATCTCTACCGAAGGATTCTTATCAAAATCATCGATCTGCGGGCTGACGATCGGATGAAGTACATAGACGATCTTATAATTATATTTCTTTGCCGCAGCGATCAGACGCTCATCATTAATAAGGCTGTTATATACCTGATAATAGGTTGTCTCCTTAAAAAGTGGATTGTAGTCACGGCTCACACCCTCATTCTTTGTAACCGGAACTGCTGCCTGCATCCGCCAGGTCGGAGATAACAGGATCTGCCGTTTATCTTCATTTATGAGTCCATCATAACGCGGTACTCCGGTCAGCTTCAATGCATCATAACCCTCATAGCCGTAGATCGGCTTCGACAGATTTTCAATCTCATATTTGGATGCACAGAAATACAACCGTGTATTATCTCTCAACCGGTTCTGCGCAACTGCAATCTTCTGGATAGACATACCATGCTGGACACAGGCTACATGGAAGTTCATCAGATCACGGATCAGTGCCGAATTGATCGTACCGAAATCATTAAATGCGTAGACGGTAGAGTTTGACACGATCACCATATCCGCATACAAAAATGCATACCGGTGCTTGATGCTTCTCCGTTTGACCGGCTTCATACCTTCGCGTTCCAGACGTGCATAATCTTCCGATGCCCCATCTGCCAGATAATAGCATTTGATGCCATCATTCTTGCTTCTTGCATATTTGTACATGTATTCTGCGGAGTCCCCCGCCTTATATATCTTATCAAAAAAGAGCCAGATCGGACGATGCTTTAAAACCGGCTTTGCCTTTAAGAACGCCCGGACAATGATAAACTTAATAACCTTCTTCTGTCCGGTTGCAAACATATCCCGCCATAACGTCAGTTCTCTGCCTGCGATCTTCCCATGCTTTACCGGATCAACCTTCATGATATTGGCTTCTGTCTTATACATATACAGCTTCTTATTGATCTTCCAATAGCTGTGACGGAAACGGTCACACAAACGGCTGAAATGAGAATCGAATTCCAGAGTGACCGGAAGATCCTCTACCGACATTCCCATCGTTTCACCATTTTCAAAGACATCCGCCCGGACTCTTGTTACATAAGCCAGTTCTGTTTCCTGTCCATATGGAAGCTCCACCCGGATCGTAAATGCCCGAAGCTTGAAGATCGACATGCCAAATGCTTTTGTATGTGCATACCGCTCATTATATTCTGCCGGATAGAAGCGGTCACCGACCAGAACACCAAACTCTGCTCCATTCATCAAAAGAATAGGCGATAACCGTCCTTCGATCGTAAGCTCTGTGTGATCCTCCATATCTTTATTGTCCATAAACTGAATGTCCGCCGTCGGCTTCGTAAGCTCTCCAATCTGGATATCATTATAGCTGTAGCAACCATCTGTAAAATCAAATTCCAGACCGGTGTCCTTATACTTTAAGATCAGCAATACCCATACCAGGCAGTCTTCATTCTTCATATCCACATGGTATCCCTGATTCTCACAAATGATCGAATCATCTATATAAGAGAGCACTTCCCCAAGCCTCCACAAAAAAGCCTCGCTGTCGGTCTCTTCAAATAAATGCTTGTTCAGGTTATCGAGATTTGCCTGGATCATATATTTTACAATGAACAGTGCATGCTGCATAACAAGCATCTGCAGGGTTTCCTGATGGATGGACATTTCCTTTAACCATTCGATCAGCTGATCAACGGTATCCTTATACCATGCCCGGTCATAGATTCCTTCAAAAAAGGTCTTATCCCCTTCAAAGCTGTTTTTCAAAGTATAGTCAACACCATCGATATAATAGAGTTTCTCATCCAGACAGGCTCTTGCCTGAACCGCAAGCAGCCATTTTAATACCGGAAATGATCCCTTTACCAGAACGTCCTCCAATGTATGCGCAGGGCTTCCGAATGTCACATTTGCATCCTGTCCGGCATTCTGTATTCCGGCAGAACTACCCTGTATTCCGGCATCTGCGATCTCCATTAACTGATTTAACAGGCTTCCCTTAAACACCATACCGAATGGTGTAAATCCGTGCAGGAATCTTAAAATCTCCGTAGAGATCACCCCATTTGTAAGCTGCTCATAGACACCATGAAATTCCTGATCTCTGTCCAGCTTCTGTGCAAGCCAAGGCGCATGCTTTCCTTTCTCGCGATATGCGGAAAACGGTGCATACATGATTCCCTTCTTGCTGTTCCTGCTCGGTCCGTATTTCTTCGGCAACAGAAAGATATCTCCGTTCCTGTGGTCATCAACAAAGGTCACGATACGCGCAAAATCCTCATCTGAAAGGATATCGCCCTCTTCCATCAAAAGGAACATCCCCTGCTCATCAAATTTTCCATGTATACTGAAGCTGTCCGCTCCGACTACGATCCTGTTTACCAACTGCCACGTCCTCCTGTTTTCTTTATCCCAGACTTTCCTGTAATGCAAATAACTGCTGCTACCATAGAACAGATCGTCCCCTGCAGCAGCAGTTTCTGCTTATTTCTTCCAATCTTTATCTTGTATACTCCATGCTCTTCATCATGCGGGTATACATTTCCTCCAGACCGATCACCGGCTTCCAGCCAAGTGCCTGAAGTTTATCTGAATTCAAGCGCATATTTACATCCGGTGCATAGCCAAATGTCATGGCGCTTTCCGGTATGTCAAATACAACCTTGATCTCATTATTTGCCAGTTTCTCTGCAACCATCTTTGCCATATCTCCGATCGTGATATGTGCTTCCGGATGCGCTACGGTATAGGCTTCACCATCATTTCCCTTTACAAGAAGGAGCAGAATACCCATAACGGCATCTCTGGTGTAGCAGTAATTACCAACGGATTTTCCGGCTGTGTGCAGAACAATATCCGTCTTATTCATAGCAGCCTTTGCGAACTGTGCAAATACACGATTCTCTTCATAGCTGATACCTGCGCCAAATGTCTGTGACAGTCTTGCAATACGAACCGGCAGCTTATACTCACTTGCGTAAGAAGAACACATACATTCGCAGAGACGTTTGCCCTCCGGATAACAGCTTCTTGGATTGTGGATATCAATGTATCCCAGATCATCTTCTTTTACATATGGCTTTTCAGGATCCGGTGCACCAAATGCTTCCATTGATGATATATATACAACACCCTCGGACTGCTTCTCCTTACCAAGGTCTAACATATTCTTTGTACCATTTACCGCAGTCATGATCGTCTCCACCGGATAGTCCACAAAGAACTTGGATGCTGTAGGGCTTGCTGCATGTATGATGTAGTTGATCTGTACTTCTGAGATCTTCTTGCCATTTGACAGGATTACAGTCTCATCGGTAACCGGATCTCCAACATCGCCGATCACATACACCAGCTTATCCTTTGCAAATTCATCATAGATCTTGTCTGCCTTTTCTGCATTTCTGACAAATGCATAGATCGTGATATCAGCATTCTTTACTTCGTTCATCTTAAGCAGTGCCTTTACGATCTGTGAACCAACCAGTCCGGTTGCTCCTGTGATCAGGATGGATTTGCCGTATAATTTCTCATAATCTCCACCTGCATTTGCAATATACAACAGGTCCTCTTCTAAAATCTTATCTTTCATTTTTATTTCCTCCTGAATGATTTTTATTTATTTTCGTCTTGATATGGAAAACACTTGTACTATTCATGTTGTCCACCGTTTACTCTGTTCCTTATACAAATATCTATATGCTTACTCTACCTGATACATTTTGATAATGTGAGCTTTCCGGTCTTCTTCTGGCGGAAGCTTCATATAGTCGCCGTAAAGGGATGTCAGGTAATAGTCTGTACAACCCGGTGCGATCAGCTCTCTGCCGCCAAATGTCACCTTCACAGGCTTCACATATTCTTCTCTCGGCATCTTCTCCTGCGGACCATAGCCACAGGCAATGCCTCCTACATATTTGCACGATTCAAAATCATACTGCGTACATAGCCGTATCAGCTTCTTCACGGTCCGCTTCTTGCCCCAGATCAGATGTGCAAATGGCTTTAAGACCGGCTTCACGATCCTCTTGACCAGATTGCCACCCCGGCCGGTCTTCATCTTCAGATACTGTATGATCCTACGGTACCAGAGTGCTTTTTTATAGATTTTCTCAATCTCTGCATCATCATCCGGCAGTCCATCCATCGGGAAAATATCCATCCATAAATAGATGTCATATTTGTCCTTCGTATAATATTTGTCCAGTCTTGTCCTCGTATCCGCAAGCTTCGTATATGGCTCATCCAGATTGCCAAGGCTTGCTGACAGGAACTTATGCTCCGGCAGAAATGGCTGCTCTTTGATCACTTCCTGCAATCTCTCATAATCCGGTCGTGGCATCAGAATGTCGATATCATCATCCCACGGAATAAAATCCTGATGTCTGACTGCTCCAAGCAGCGTACCACCACACAGATAATACCGCAGCCCATGCTTCTCACACAGATCATGGAACATGAACACCATTGTTTTCTCACGCTCATGGATATCCTCAAGCGTCAATAATTTTCTCACGTTTTCGTCTCCTCTTTTATGGTATATGCCTGCATTTGCCTTCTATATACCCTTAATATCCTTATGAATACCCATTAAAAGTCTCCTTATAATATCAAAAGGGCTTCTGTCTGATCTCTCTTACAATGTCAGGAGCTCCTCCGGACGGCTGATGATATATTCCGCACCAGCTTTTTCAAATTCCTCACGGTTTCCATATCCATACAGAACACCGACCGTATCAATTCCGCAGGCATGTCCGCCATCAATGTCAAACATCCGGTCACCGATCATAACGGCATCCTTTTCATGTATCTGTGTCTTAACCTCTGGCTTGGAATCGTCCATCATGACTGCCTCTTCCCAGTCTGCCTGTGGCATATCCGTACCTTCCACATCGGCTTCCTTCAACCGCTTCAGGCACTCCGCGATCAGCACCTGTTTGTCCGATCCGGTTCCATCCGGATTGCTTCCTACAACGACATCAAAGTACTGTGCCAGATCGAATTTCGCCAGTATCTTCTTCGTTGGTTCTGTCGGTTTGGAGGTCGCCACTCCGATCTTCGCACCTTTTTCTTTTAAATCCTTGAGTGTCTGTGGGATGCCATCATAGATAGATGTCTCATACAGACCTGTCACATTGTATCGTTCTCTGTACTTCGCCACCAGCCAGAGTGCCTGATCGTGGTCAACATGACATTTGGATGTAAAGGAATCGTACAACGATGGTCCGATAAATGTCTTTAACACTTTCTCCGATGGCTCCGGCAGTCCGGCTGCATCCAGAGCATAGCGGATGCAGTTGAGAATGCCCGGCTCGGACTGGCTTATTGTGCCGTCCAGGTCAAATAAATAGTATTTATACATAGTGTTGCCTTTCTATCCGTTCAAAATTCACGCCACCATTGTAGCATAGATTGTTTTTTCCCTCAACAACATTGATGTAATCTTGGGTTATGGGGGGATAAACAGCAAAAATTACCGAAAGTTACATCCAGACATACCATTTGTTACATTGGCAGTCTTTTTCCTCTTTTTTCTGCTATGCTGTTCCTGTCGACAAAACAGGCGCCGGAAAATAACGAGGAATGAAACTTATGTATAACCAAAACAACAATAATCACCTTAACAAGCAACCGGTATCAAACGAAAAAGTTACCAACTACAACCATGCCAGTCAGCCAGCCAATGGTTCTCCAATAGACATCCACCAGCTTTTTCCTGCCCGCACAGAGCAGGAATGTCTCGCGGAGCTTCGGAAGCATCCGCGAAGTTACTTTGCATATCAGAACATGTCCCCCGAATGGAAGAACCGCTTTCTTGGATTTATGGAGGGTACAAAAACTCTGCCTTTAACTTATGATCCATTTTTCAAGAAGCTGTTCAACCCGGACATCTATCCGGAACGGCTATCCAGTCTGATCAGCAGTATCATCGGCACAAAGGTAACAGTTCAGTGCATCCTGTCGAACGAAGACAGCATGCTGCCATCCACCTCACTCCTGCTTCTGGATATCCTTGTCCAGTTAGAAGATGGCTCGATCGCAAATGTCGAGATCCAGAAGATCCCATACGCTTTCCCGGGAGAACGTATGTCCTGCTACTCCTCCGATCTCATGTTGCGTCAGTATACAAGAGTGAAAAGCCTGAAAGGCAGTTCCTTCATCTACAAGAATCTGAAAACGGTTTACACGATCGTGATGTTTGAAAACAGTCCTAATGAATGCAAAGAGACACAGTCAGCTGATATTTATCTGCATCATGGGAAAACTGTTTTTGATACCGGCATCAAACTGAATCTTTTACAGGAATTCTATGTGGTTGCCCTTGACGTTTTCCGTGAAAGTAAGTATGCTAAAGATATCAATGAACTTAATGCATGGCTGTCATTACTGACTGCCCAGTCGGTTGACGACCTTGCTGCACTGGTATCTGACTATCCATGGATGGAAGCTATCTGTAAGGATATGTCTGAATATATGTATGATCCGGAGGAGGTAATCACCATGTTTTCAGAAGCACTTCGAATGTTAGATGAGAATACGGTTCACTATATGATCGATGAACTACAAAAGGAACGAGATGAAGCGGTAGCGACTCTGTCTGAAAAGGACTCCCTGATATCCGAAAAAGATGCGGCTCTCTCTGAAAAGGACTCCCTAATATCCGAGAAAGACTCTCTGATATCCGAAAAGGATGCCGAGATTGCGGCTGTTCTTTCTGAGAAGAACGCAATGATTTCTGAGATCGCGGCTTTAAAAGCACAGCTTGCCGCCCTCAATAAATAAACTATTTTATAACAATAACACATAAAGTAAAAACGCCTGCTGGCTGTATCCATGGAATATACGATATTCCTTAGGTACAACCAGCAGGCGTTATTCTTTAAACACATCCTACCTGTTTCCAGCTCTATGGCTAGTGGCAGGCGGGTCTTTCTTCTATTTTATTATTTCAGCTTCCATGTCTTTACATATCCAATGGAGCTCTTTTTCAGCTTTTTCTTTAAAGCTGTCTTGGCTTGCTTCTTGCCTTTTACAGTGATAGCCGCATTCTTTTTAATGCCCTTGAATGCATTCTTGTTGATCTTCTGCAGCTTTCCTGCTGTCACTGTAATCTTCTTCAGATTCTTACATCCGGCAAATGCACTGTCACCAATCGTTGTTACCTTTGCCGGGATCGTGACAGATGCCAGCTTGGTACATTTATAAAATGCCTTGTTGCCGATCGATGTCACGTTCTTACCGATCGTTACTTTCTTCAATGCAGAACAACCGGAGAATGCTTCTTTTCCAATCTTGTTCACGTTGCTACCGATAGTTACAGTCGTAAGCTTCTTGTTGTTCTTGAATGCTTTATCAGCGATTCCTGTTACCTTATAGGTAACTCCTTTCACCTTTACCGATGCCGGGATCGTAAGCTTCTTCGCTTTCTTATCTGTGATCTTCGTTACGGTAACTGTTGGATTCTTCTTGGAAGATGAGGTTACCTTTACTTTGAGCTTCTTACTTGAAACAGTGAGCGTTGTTCCTTTTTTTGCCGGAACTGCCTTTGGTTTTTGTTGCGTATCATCATTCTTTGGGTTCGAAGGTGTAGTCGGATTTGGCGTCGGTTTATCATCTCCAGATGCATCGCCTGGTGTTTCCACTTCAAGCAACTTGACTGGAATGTTGTTATCTATTGCATAGTTGTAGGCATATGAATCTTTATAACATGCGATTACCAGATCTAGGCAAGCACCAAATGCGTCATGCCCTATACTCGTTACTCCCGCTGGAATTTCTATACTCGTCAAACTTTCGCATTCCTCAAATGCACTCACCCCTATGCTTGTCACTCCTGCTGGAATTTCTATACTTGTCAGACCGCTACAATTATAAAATGCTCTATTCCCTATGCTCGTCACTCCCGCCGGGATTTTACTAGACTTACATCCTCGTATCAATGTGTTACTGCCAGTTTCAATAATTGCATTGCAATTATCTCTACTATCATAATACTTATTTTTACTATCAACTGTTATACTTGTCAGACCGTTGCAATTATAAAATGCTCTATTCCCTATACTCGTCACTCCTGCTGGAATTTCTATACTTGTCAAACCATGGCATTCCTCAAATGCAGATTCCCCTATGCTCGTCACTCCTGCTGGAATTTCTATACTTGTCAAACCATAGCATTCCTCAAATGCAGATTCCCCTATGCTCGTCACTCCTGCTGAAATTTCTATACTTGTCAGACCGCTGCAATGCTCAAATGCAGATTCTCCTATGCTTGTCACTCCTGCTGGAATTTCTATACTTGTCAAACCATAGCAATACTCAAATGCAAAATCCCCTATGCTCGTCACTCCTGCTGGAATCTTGATACTTGTCAGGCTGCTGCAATCCCGAAACGCACTATCCCCTATGCTCGTCACTCCTTTACCATCAATCTCTCCCGGAATCACAAGCTCTGTTTCATCGCCTGTATATCCTGTAATGGTTATTCCGCCATCCTTGTTTTCTTCATAGTAGAAACCATCATCTGTCCTTTCTTCCGCCTGTGCAGTCATACTCATTCCACCGCACAGCAATACACAAAGTACCAGACCTATACCTGCATAAATCAGGCTTTTTATCTTTTGTCTTATCATTTCCATATGCCTTCATCCTTCCTTTTCTTTCCAATCTCTATCGTATCTTTTCTACTGCCTGCTTACGTCTTCTTTTTCCCCTCACCTCACATTGATTTTCTTCAAACTCTTGTTCCGCTATTTTCCCTTTTGAGCATGATATAACCATGCTGAAAAAACGGCATAAACATTATAAAAAAAAAAACAGGCGTCAATACATGCATAGAAATTTATCAAAAATAATTAGCTGAATCTATCCTCAAAGTGCTATTTGTTACATCCAGACATACCATTTATTACATTTACAATTTTTCTTGTTATTTTTATGCTATGCTCCCTTTGTCGACAAAACAGGCGCCGGAAAATAACGAGGAATGAAACTTATGTATAACCAAAACAACAATAATCACCTTAACAAGCAACCGGTATCAAACGAAAAAGTTACCAACTACAACCATGCCAGTCAGCCAGCCAATGGTTCTCCAATAAACATCCACCAGCTTTTTCCTGCCCGCACGGAACAGGAGTGTCTTGCAGAACTTCGGAAGCATCCGCGAAGCTTCTTTGCTTATCAGAACATGTCGCCAGAATGGAAGAACCGCTTTCTTGGATTTATGGAGGGTACGAAAACTCTGCCTTTAACCTACGATCCATTTTTCAAGAAGCTGTTCAACCCGGACATCTATCCCGAGCGGTTGTCCAGTCTCATCAGCAGTATCATCGGCACAAGGGTGACGGTTCAGTGTATCCTGTCAAACGAAGACAGTATGCTGCCGTCCACCTCGCTCCTGCTTCTGGATATCCTTGTCCAGTTAGAAGATGGCTCAATCGCAAATGTGGAGATCCAGAAGATTCCCTACGCTTTCCCGGGAGAACGTATGTCCTGCTACTCCTCCGATCTCATGCTGCGTCAGTATACAAGAGTGAAAAGCCTGAAAGGAAACGCCTTTACCTACAAGGATCTGAAAACGGTTTACACGATCGTGATATATGAAAAAAGTCCGAATGCATATCTGACTGATGCATTATCCGATATCTACCTGCACCACGGCAGAACTGTTTTTGATACCGGAATCGAACTGAAGCTTTTACAGGAATTCTATGTGGTTGCCCTTGACGTTTTCTGTGAAAGTAAGTATGCTAAAGATATTAATGAATTAAATGCATGGCTGTCATTACTGACTGCCCAGTCGGTTGACGACCTTGCTGCACTGGTATCTGACTATCCATGGATGGAAGCTATCTGTAAGGATATGTCTGAATATATGTATGATCCGGAGGAGGTAATCACCATGTTTTCAGAAGCACTTCGAATGTTAGATGAGAATACGGTTCACTATATGATCGATGAACTACAAAAGGAACGGGATGAAGCAGTAGCTGCTCTGTCTGAAAAAGATGCCGCTCTATCCGAAAAAGACGCTGAAATTGCGGCTGTTCTTTCTGAGAAGAACGCAATGCTTTCTGAGATCGCAGCTTTAAAAGCACAGCTTGCCGCCCTCAATAAATAAACTATTTTATAACAATAACACATAAAGTAAAAACGCCTGCTGGCTGTATCCATGGAATATACGATATTCCTTAGGTACAACCAGCAGGCGTTATTCTTTAAACACATCCTACCTGTTTCCTTCTATTTTATTATTTCAGCTTCCATGTCTTGACATATCTGATGAAGCTCTTTTTTCAGATTTTCTGTGTATGTTTCTGCCAGACTCTGTACATACTAGTGGCATAAAACTATGATTTGAGGGTTGTATATGAAACAATTTAAACCATATATTCCGGCAGACCGGGTGATGCCGGAGCTTACGCCGACATCTGTGATCCTTGGGATCATTCTGGCAGTTGTGTTTGGTGGTGCAAATGCATATCTTGGCTTAAGAGTCGGCATGACTGTATCCGCTTCGATTCCTGCTGCCGTTCTTTCTATGGGTATTGTGCGCATGATCATGCGCCGCGATTCAATTCTTGAAAATAATATGGTTCAGACGATCGGCTCTGCCGGAGAATCTCTGGCTGCCGGAGCTATCTTTACGCTGCCAGCCCTGTTCATGTGGGCAGATGAAAATCCCGACATAAAACCTCCATCTTTTCTGATGATTGCATTTGTCGCCATCTGTGGCGGACTGATCGGTGTTCTGTTCATGATCCCACTTCGTACCGCTCTGATCGTAGAAGAACATGGTACACTTCCATTTCCGGAAGGAACTGCCTGCGCTGAAGTACTGCTCGCCGGAGAAACCGGCGGTCACAAATCCACGCAGGTATTTTCCGGGCTTGGTATCTCCGCTGTCTATAAATTTATTGCTGATGGTCTGCATTTATTTCCAAGTGAGATCACATGGACGATTCCTGCCTATAAAGGATCGGGCTTCGGCATGGATGTTCTCCCTGCACTGGTCGGTGTCGGCTATATTTGCGGCGCAAAGGTTGCTTCGTATCTGTTAAGCGGTGCTGTACTTGGATGGTTTGTTATCATGCCTTTGCTCGTTCTTGTTGGAGGTGACAACATCCTGTTCCCCGCTTCCGTTCCGATCCGCGAACTGTCAGTCGATCAGTTATGGGGAAATTATGTGCGGTATATCGGCGCAGGCGCGGTGGCAGCCGGCGGAATCTTCAGCCTGCTAAAATCATTTCCGCTGATCGCATCCACATTTGCCAAAGCCCTGAAAGGCTTCGGACATACAGATGGAAATTCGCGAACATCCAAAGACATTCCGCTTCCTTATGCAATCGGCGGTATCCTGATCGTAGCATTTGGTCTGAGTGCATTTCCGGATATTCCGATCAATCCGGTCACATCCATTCTGATCATTATTTTTGGATTTTTCTTTGCAACCGTATCTGCAAGAATGGTCGGTGTCGTCGGCTCTTCGAATAACCCCGTGTCCGGTATGGCGATCGCAACCCTGCTATTTGCAACGATCCTGTTAAAGCAAGCCGGCATAGCAGGATACCGGGGTATGACATCTGCCATCTGCATCGGTACTGTTATCTGCATAATTGCAGCCATGGCAGGAGACACCTCGCAGGATCTGAAAACGGGGTATATCGTCGGTGCAACACCATATCTGCAACAGATCGGCGAACTGATCGGATCGATCGCATCCGGTCTTGCGATTGGCGGTGTTCTCTATCTGTTGAATGCAGCATGGGGATATGGTTCTACCGAGCTTCCTGCTCCGCAGGCAACCCTTATGAAAATGGTCGTTGAAGGTGTTATGAATGGCAATCTTCCATGGGGACTTGTTATTGTCGGCATTTGCATTGCTGTCGTTGTCGAGATCTTAGGTATCCCGGTTCTGCCATTTGCCATCGGACTGTATCTTCCGATTTACCTGACAGTTCCGATCATGATCGGTGGTCTGATCCGCCTTTTCGTGGAGAAACGCCGCTTGGCCGATGAGGGTTCACGCGAAACCGTCCGTAATAACGGTATCCTTTTCTCCTCCGGTATGATCGCAGGTGAAGGGCTGGTCGGAATCCTGCTTGCCGTCCTTGCCGTATTTGGCGTAAGTGATCGGATCAATCTGGGACTTATGGGATTCCATCTTGGAAAATGGGGCGGCTGCCTGTTCTTCCTTGCCCTGCTTTTCAGTATGATCTACATGATCCATAAAACGAAGGATAAACAATCATCCAATAACACACTTTAATATCTTCACCCGGAAAGGATTTATTCTCTCATGCAAAAATATAATATACAAAATGTCATTGCAAAACAGAACCATAATCGTAAAGATACCCTCTCGCAATTTTTTATAAAAAGATCAAAATCCGGTTTTCTTTCCCATACTGCAAACTATATGGACAAAATCCCCTGCATCAATCTGAATTATACATGGGAACAGTCGCCCGATGGAATTATTGTGATCGAGATGCCGCATACCGGTTTTTATCACAAGATCGCCCAGAAATATTTTCACAAACCAAAGAAAAGCCATATCAGGCTTGACCGATATGGCAGTACCTTATGGGTTCATATAAATGGCGACAACACGGTATTCAATCTGGTATCCATCATGGAAGAACAGTTCCCCGAAGAAGCTCCTGATATGTTAAAACGTGTTATCGCCTTTCTTGAAACGTTGGAGAGAGTAAGGTTTATCTATTTACTGTAACCCTGTGCTGAAATATCCTTTTTCCTTATCTACATTATAAATGGCATAGCAGTCAAGGGCATCCGGTATCGGGACATTGTAATAATGAAAGCCCAGCCAGTTCTTCATTCCATCCGGCATATCTGCTGTCGGTGCACCCGGAAGATACACTGTAAATGTCGTTCCACCCGCAATTCCGTAAAGCTCTGTAAATGTGGTTTTGTATCCGTTATCATTTGCAACCACTTTACCGATCTCATCATCATACTTTAAAGTGTCCAGCTCCATTGTGTAAGTATATTTATCAACCTGTTTAATATTCTTAAATGATCCGGAACCGCTGGACGTTGATCTGCCCTCATAATTGCTATCATAATAAGATGCCGTAAAGGTTCCGTCCGGCTTGATATCCATACCGGCTCCCCATGCACCTACTCCACTCGTCAGAATAAATTCTTCCGGCAGATCCTCAGGCAATGTCACTGCTACCTCTCCGGCATTTCCGGCAGAGATTTCTTTCTTATCGGCAGATTTCTCCTGCTTTTTGTCAGATGCCGTTTTGTCCGTTTTTTTCTGTGTGATCTTTCCCAGATATTCCATAGCCTCATCATAAGTCATAGCGGTATCATCCAGCGTACCAAGAACCTCCTTGGCTTTATCCTTGCCCTGTCCATTGTACATTAATAACGTATGAAAATTCTTCTGCAGCTTCTCTACCTGAGCATTATACTTATCCTCTGTGATCTCAGAGCCGTTCTTTTGACATGTGACAACAGTTGCTGAATAATCGTCATTCGGACCTTTCTTTCTTGTCCAGGTTGTTGACTTCTGAAGCATGCCGGAATCATCTACCGTGAATTTGATATAACTGTCTGTATAACTCTCATCTCCGAACCCACTATATGCATATAAGGTTCCCTTTTTGGTTGTAAACAGATAGTAGCTGGTTCCGGAAGCAGCATTTATATCCCAGCCACCATATTCTTCCATATCCGTTCCAAAGATTCTTTTTGCTTTTGTTCCGTCAAAGCTATAAATATCCATCTGTGCAATTGAAGCTTCGTTCTGTTCTGACCTTATCAGGATCATCTCCGGCACATCATCACCTGTCACATCGGCAAACGTGATTGGAGTCTGTTCTTCCTTGGCTGTCTTTGTCGAATAATCATACTCATACTGCCAGTAATAATTGTCGATCTGTGTCTTATAGGATTCAAGTACCTCTTTGTATGCTGCTTTATAAAGACTTTCATCGATAGCTGCCTCTGTAGTTATCTCCGTTGAAGTTTCTGTAGTAACCTCTGTGGTTGCCTCTGTCTCCGCTGTCACTTCTGTTGTAACAGTATCATCATTTGCTTCCGAAGCGGCTTCTGTTGTCGCATTCTGATCTTTCTTCTTATCCTGGGAGTACTTATATGCAAATCCTGCTCCGACCGCACCTCCTACCAACGCAACGGAAGCAACCGCGATCACGATCTTTCCTGTTACCGTTTTTATAAATGCCTGCTTTCCAACTGTAGCTGCGATAGCCTTTCCACCTTCTACTGCCCCCGCAGCCGATCCGGCAGCTCCTGTCTGTGCTGTTCCTCCGGCTACTTGTCCAGCAGTTCCTCCTGCTATCTGGGATGCTCCTCCGGTCATCTGTCCGGCGGTTCCTCCTGCTATCTGGGCAGCCCCGCCTGTAACATTGCCCGCCATCTGCATAGCACCACCATGAATGATGCCGGCTGCAACATTTCCACCAAGACCTGCCATCTGCTCAAATACATGCGTAACGATCATATTTCCACGTTCTGCCATAAGCAGATATACAAGAAGACACATCGGTGTGTAGCTGTAAAGCTTGTAGCCCTTCTTCTGAAGCTCCTCTGCCTTTGCCTTGATATTCTTACGTCCATAATTCAACCTGGACTTTACGGTATTCTCCGAACAACCCAGTATGGTCGCGATATCCCTGATGCTGTAGCCCTCCAGATGGAACATCAGCACACAGACCCTCTGTTCATCCGACAAGGAATCGATCAGCTCATGCACCATATCCTGTGTTTCCTGTACCGTACATGCCATTTCCGGCTGTGTGCTCATATTCTCATCTTCCAGATTGTATTCGAAGACATCCCCTTCATCATTTTCATTCTGCAGATCAGAAAACAGAACTGCCTGCTTCTTCTGAAGTGCGTTAAGCGCTGTATGTGCTACGATCGTACTCATCCATCCCGGAAATGCATTTGCATCCTGCAAACTATCTAATCTGGCAAATGCCTTTATATATGCATCCTGCAGGACATCCATCGCATCCTGTTCATTCTTCATATATTTCATTGCAATGTATAGCTTATTCCTGTATGTGTTCTCATATAAGAATGTAAAGCCTTCTTCCCGTCCTGCCTTCGCCTGCTCCACTGCCTGTGTATAATCGACACAGCTGCCACAAAACGGACAGTTGTATTCATTCCCCTGTAAATCATTTCCACATGTTCTGCACTTCATGTTATCCTGCTCCTCCTGCTTTTTATCTAATCTCTGTAATTATTGATTCTTTTTAACCATTATTTATCTGGACTGCCTGTCGTGCTCGATCCGGTCAAATAATTCTTTCTTGCGTTTCGGATCATCCGGCAGCTCCTTTCGTTCTTTTCTTAACAATGCAACAAACGCGCACACTGCCTTCCACACATCCATATATCTCACCTCCTGTTTATTGGACAGATCAGGTGGGTAAAAAGTTTTAAGTTTTTGGATATTTTTTGCTTTATTATAGCATACCACAAAATCAGGATAACATTATATTCTATTTCTTTATCTTTACAGTCTTATATTTGCTCCATGCAGAGTAACATTTCTTCTCGCGGGAACCTGCCTTTACATAAGAACGGACACGAACATAATAAGTCTTGCTTTTTTTCAGATCCCAGAATGTACAGTTATTGTAATTCTTAAATGGCGCATCATATACTTTCTTATTCTTTTTGAATTTCTTATCCGTTGCGATCTGGATCTGATATCCGGTCGCCTTGCTCTTGCACTTCCATGTTACCTTTAACTTTCCGGATGAAAGATTCTTTACCTTGTTTACAGTGGTCTTCGGAACATCTGTAAATGTCGTCTTAAATGTATACATTCCGGCATAATTTGGATCAACACTATATGGCCAGCCTTTGGTCATCGTGATGTAGTAGGTTCCCTTTGGCAGGAAAAATGTGTATTTTCTGGTTCCCGGTGTAACACCCGTCTGAATATAGTGAATGTCGCCATTTGTATTCTCGATCACAACATTCATTTCCTTGATCTTGCTGTTGATCTGAATGTTCATGTACCGGTTCTTTGTCATCTTCATCTTATAGATATCTGTTGTCTCGTTAAATGCAAGCTGTCCTTTATAGGTCGTACCTGCCTTATAGGTAAATGACATCGTTTTCTCATCGTTCTGTGACAGCCATGCCTCGGAACGTGTTTCGCCGGATGCCTTATAAGATGCCGTAAATGTGAATTTACAGCCGGTATAAAAACCTGCACACAGTGATAATTTGTAATCCCCTGCTAATAATTCTGCCTTATAGCTGCCTTTTCCTTCTTTGACTGATGCTGTATAGATCTCATTATCATACATATCACTGACTTTTATATAATTAAGCCCGGTATGTGTCTTTCCAATTCCCTCCGTCACAATCGCAAGAGAAAATGTACCGGATTTCTTCATCGTAAATGTATACTCATATGTATTCTGTGCATCCTCCAGCTCACCACTGTAACTCTGACCCCATACGATCTGCTGTGGACTGTTTAACACCTCTGCGGATACCTTTCGTGCAGGACTTACTGCACACATCATCACCATTAAAATTACTGCTAACATGATCTGTTTCATTTTTCTACTCATAATAATCTATCCTCTCTTTCTACCTTCTTTTTATTCAACTGTTTCAGCATCCATCATCTGCTCTTTATATGCCTTACGGATCGGAATGATCGGCAATCCGATAAAGACCATGATCGAGATGAAGAAGGATACCATACCTGTAACGATGTCATATGGAAATGGTACGATGAGCCAGCCCCATTTTGCTATCTTACCTGCCATTCTCACCGCAGTTCCAAACCCTCCGAAGAAGTAGGAAACAATGCCTGCCATAACTCCATACCCCATCATGGACATCGGGATCCTTCCACCAAAAATACCGGAAAGGACAAATCCTAAAACGGTTAAACAGGTTGCTCCCAATGCGATGTACTGTGCGATTTCGATTCTTTTCATTTTCTTCATTTTTTTATTCTCCTTTTCTTTATCTGAGGAACATTTCATCCGGAAATTCATCCATAAAAAATGCAACCTCTGTATCGTTTCACCTATATGACACAGAGGTTGCAAAAAAGTTTTATATTTTTTGAAATTTTTTAAAAATTTTTCAGACACCATTTTTTAAGTATAATCGGAGAGTTTTGGCATTTTCAATCGGAGAGTTTTTGGAAATACAATCGGAGAGATTCGGTATTTTCAGTCGGAGAGTTTTTTTATAGAATGAACTTTCTCTTATAAAATAAAATGCCTTCGACTGATTCTTAAAAAACAGCCAAAGGCACTCTAATAATTTTTTTATTTATTCTTTTTAAAATATTTCAATGCATTTGCATAGGACATTTCACAATAGATTGATCCGGCATCCCAGCCTGCTATCACATTTCCTGATGAATCACGCTGAATATCAGTCACCTGATCATATAAACCATTTGGAACCTGTGATGCCATATTCTGTAAAATCACGAACTTCTTTCCCTGATGTATTTCCTCTCGTTTTTCTTGATATTCCTCCCAGGCCACAGATATACCATCCCGTTCTGCAACCGGCACCGTTTCTTCATCCCCCACTTGTTCTGCATGACAGGTCCAGACAATCGGTTGTAAGCTATCTCCACGAGAAGTAGCCACATCGAATTCTATCATCTTATCTATGACACCAATCTCTGTATTATCACTCTGTCCATCGCTGCAAAGTATGTACAACCGGCATCCATGACCTGAAGTTTCGTTAGCATCAACTATGACATACGGAGTTCCTTCCGCTCCCCATTTGTCCCGATTCTCATCTGACCTTGTATCAAGTTCTCCACTATAGACCTGTATTGCTTCATTATCTATATATGTATATATATGAAGATCCGCTTTATTCGGATCTGATTCATCCTGTGCCGCAAAGATCAGTTCAGGAGTATCATCTCCCATAATATCAGCAACAGTAATCGCTCTGGCTTCTCCGTTCTCCCGCATCTGCGACGTTTGCCAGCCATAATCCTGAATTTCCTGTCTATATTCCTTCAGCACCTCTGTATACGCATCCTGCCAGGTGTTCTGGTTGTGATTGTATATTGCTACACCGGCTGCTCCTCCTGCTACTGCCACTCCGGCTGCCGCCATTGTTATTTTTCCTGCTACTGTTTTCAAGAAGGTCTGTTTTGCCGCTGTAGCTGCTGCCGTCTTGCCTCCTGCGGCTGCACCTGTTCCCGCTGCCGACCCTGCAGCTCCGGTGCCTCCGGCTGTGGCTGCACTTCCGGCAACAGATAATGCGCCTGCGGCACCACCATGAATCAGCCCGGCACCGACTACACTTCCAACACCCGCCAGCTTGTCGAAGGTTCCTGCTACCAGCATAGTTCCTCGTTCTGCCATGAGCAGGTAGGTAAGAAGTGCCATAGGTGTGTAGCTATACAGCTTGTAGCCCTTCTTCTGAAGCTCCTCTGCCTTTGCCTTGATATTCTTACGTCCATAATTTAATCTGGATTTTACTGTATTCTCTGAACATCCAAGAACAGTCGCAATATCTTTTATACTGTATCCTTCAATGTGGAACATCAGCACACACATTCTCTGTTCATCAGACAATGATCCGATCAGTTCCTGTACCATTTCCTGTGTTTCTTTCGTTGTACATGCCATCTCAGGCTGGGCTGTCATGTTCTCATCTGCGATCGAATATTCAAATGCCTCTCCATCCTGATCTTCTCTCTGCATATCCGAAAAATTCACTGTATGGCGATCTCTCAATGCATTCCTTGCGGTATTTGCAACGATGGTACTGAGCCATCCCGGAAATGAATTTGCATCCTGAAGACCGGAAAGCCGTTCAAATGCTTTCACATAGGAATCATGCAGAACATCCATCGCTTCATCCTCATTCTTCATGTATTTCATCGCAATATACAGCTTATTCCGATATGTCATCTCATACAGATAGGAAAAGCCTTCTTCCCTTCCGGCTTTTGCCTGCTCCACCGCCTCTGTATAATCAACTGCCGCCCCACAGAACGGACAGTTATATTCATTTCCCTGCAGATCATTCCCACATGTTTTGCAAATCATTTGTAGCCTCCCACACGCCTGTTTTTTCATTTTTGTATACTTTTAATAGAAATATGTCAGATCCGTTTTTTCTGTTTAGCCTATTATAGCCTCTACTGCACTAACATCCAGATTTGTTATCTCAACAATCTGATCCAAAGAATAGCCTTTCTTATGCATATTCAGTACAATCTCTGTTCTTGCCTTCTCTTCACCTTTAGCTTCACTTTCTTCCTTGATACCCTGACTTAAATTACACATAATACTCACTTCCTTTTCTACCACGTCTCACCGTCTCTCCAGATTTCATTGTAACGTAGTTCACAGGGGATAGCAAGATGAAGAAAATAAAGGCAACAAAAAACTGACATGAGGATCAGGTATCTTTTCTTCCGAAAATATGATGATCCATATGTCAGTTTTTGTACTTATTTATGTAGGGTTGTATTTATTATTATTTAATCTTAACAGTCTTAACCTTACTCCAAGAAGAATAATAATATTCATCCGGAGTACTACCATAATTATCAATCTTCACATAAGAACGAACACGAACATAATATGTTCCTTTTTTCAAATCAACCATATACATTCCTGTATATTCATCCTGCTTTGTCTTTTTGCCCTTTTTAAACTTTCTGTCTCTTGCAATCTGGAACTGATAGCCATTTGCCAATGAATTTTTCTTACACCGTATATACATCGTCTTATACTTATTATCCGGTTTTGTTTTAGTAATAGTTGGCTTTGGTATTGCTTTTGTAGAAGTTCTAAAGGAATAATTACCTGTATAACAATAATCAGTTGCATAATTCATGCTTCCTCTAAAGCTGACATAATATGTTCCTTTTGGTAAAAATACTCTGTATTTATGAAGTCCCGCTTCAATATCTGATATACTAACATCCCGACTGCCACTCGTGTTTACCAAATTAATGTTCAGTTCACGGAGCTTACTAGATACCGTCAGATTCAGATACTGACTTTTTGTTACTCTCATTTTATAAATATCTATATCATCATTCAACGCTAACTGTCCTTTTACAGATTTACCAATCTTATAAGAGGTTGCTGTTCCCATCTCATTATTCTTTGCCATTGCACGCTCGGACTTCGTTTCCTTAGATGACTTAAATGATGGTGTAAATGTAAAATTACAACCATCCATACCATCTTCCATGCCTATTCTTAATGTATAATTACCTGCCAGCAAATCCAGCGATAAACTACAATCTCCCACATTATCAATCCTGTATACTTCTTTTCCTGTTTCGTCCAAAACTGTTATTTCATCCATACTGGTAAATGCATATCCAGCATCCGATACCTGAAATACAAAGGTGACATTTCCGGATTGTTTCAAAGAAAATGCATATTTATAACATTTACTTACATTTATACTTCCACTATACGTACTGCCCCATTTCAGTTTTGTTTCTGCTGCAGACACCTTCTGCACCGGTACTGCCAGCATTACGAATGCTGCTGCCAGCATTACAATTAACCCTTTCCATAAACTCTTGTTTTTCATCATTTTTCTTCTCCTTTTCATTTTTTGATATTTTTATATTACAACAAATATTTACAGATGCAAGAAAAACATTTTATTTTCCTGCCTTCTACTATATAAGACAGGGGCAAATGGAAAAAGGTTTTAAAGTTTTCAAATTTTTTAAAAATTTTTTTCACCTTGACTCATACTGTCCAGATAAAACGAAAACGCCGTCTGTGATATTCCTACCACAAACGGCGCCCCCACTCTTGTTATTATATATTTTTTATTTTGTTACCTTGACCTTGGAAGATAAGCCTTTGCTCTTAAACAGCTTCTGATAAGAGGAAACCTTCTTCTTTGGTACTTTAATCGTAGTAACCTTTGTGATGCCCTTAAATGCATTTTTAGAAAGCTTCTTTGATGTAATCTTTGAAGATTTGATCGTAATTGTCTTCAGCTTCTTACATCCGCTAAATGCCTGATCTCCAATCTTCGTTGTCTTCGCCGGAAGCGTAATACCGGTAAGAACCTTACAGCCCTTAAATGCATTTGCTCCGATCTCCGTTACGTTCTGTCCCATAGTAACGGTTTTAAGTTTTATTGCTCCATTGAAAGCATTCTTGGAGATCTTACTAACATTGCTTCCAATTGTAACCTTTGTTACCTTCTTATTATTCTTGAAAGCACCCTCTGCGATCTGTGTTACTTTATATTTCTTACCTCTGATCTTCACGGTTGCCGGAATGCTGACAGTCTTAGCCTTTTTATTTACAGGAGCTTTATATGCAACTGTTTTCTTGGATGTGCTTATAACCTGAACCTTTGCAGCTTTACTGTCATCAGAAACCACATCCCCCTTCTTGATCGGTTTTACTATTGGTTTTTCCGGTGTTGGCTTCACCGGTGTTGGTTTTTCCGGTGTCGGTTCCTGAAGCTTTGCGATTGGCTCTGTTCTTGTCTTTTTGCAGACGCTGCAGGTATATGTCTTTACACCCTCTGTCTTTGTAGTTGGCTGTGTTGTAACCTTTCCTTTATCCCATGTATGTCCGGTTGCCTTCAGTTCTTCTGTATCTATAACCTCATTACACTCGGTACATCTATAGGTGATAGAACCATTTTTCTCACAGGTTGGCTCAACTCTTGTTCCATTATCTTTGATATGTTTTGTATGTGGTGCCTTAACCTTGATTATTACTACATATTCGTCAGATGTATATGCTCTTTCTTCTGTATAGGATGTTACTGTAATTGTAGTCTCACCGCATCCCGTTATAGTAACTTTACCGGTCTCATCTACAGCAGCAACCTCCGGATCAGCCGAAACATACCGTAATGCAGAGAGCTTGGATTCAAGCGCTGTATCCTTTAAAGCCACATCCAGTGTAAATGCGCTATCGCCAAATACCTTCTCATAAGTCTCCGTACCGGTTAATTCAAGTCTGGTAGTCGGAAGAACCGTTACCGCAATCCTCTTTGTTGTAGCACCCTTACCTGTACTTGCAGTGATAATGGCCGATCCCTTGCCTAACGCAGAAATGGTAATTCCATCACAAGCAGCTATCTCTTCGCCGCCTTCTGCGACCTTATAATCAATAACATCTGTTGATCCATCGTTAAGTTTGGCATCGATCCAGATCTTCTCGCCCTTATAAAGCGTCACCTTATATTCACCGGCTGATGCATCCCACGCAAAATCATCAGAATCGGAAGTGATCGTAATACTGGTTCCCTTTACATACTTTGTTAATGTAACATTTATGGAATGTGATAATTCAGAATCTGCATAGTAGTTTACTGCACTATCCTTAATTGTTACATTAACAGCGATTTCTGCTGTTCCTGCCTTTGAATAGGATGTATCATAAGCAGTCGTGATAACTCCGTTTGATACATTTGCCACGATATTTGACTGATCGGATATCTTCTTATAAGATACAGTATATTCATCTGCTGCAAGGCCTTCGATCTCGCCAAATTCTATCTGAAGCTCATGCTTTACATCATTCTGAACTGTAAATTCATTTGATCTTACAAGTGCATCGATATCCGTAAGCTTCGCTTTTGCAATTGTAAATGTTGCTTCCTTACTGTTTGTAGTATGAATACCATCACCCTTGATCGTAAGTCTACCGGTACCGGCATTCACATTCTCACCATACTCTACCGTATACTGATCGTCCGGAACAACTGCGCCATCGATTGTAACTTCGATATTTTCCTTATCCGGTGTCTGCTGTGTTCCATCATAGGTATATTCGCCATTTACTGCTACTGCTGCCTCTGCAAGATCATAGTATAAGGTTGGCTGTGTGATCACTATTGTATACTGGATCACTACTGTTTTTGCTTTATCTACATATATATCTGCTACATATGTTGCCTCAACCGCATTCTGTCCGACTACCTCACTTGATACAAAATCGATCTGACCAACTGTATTGGTAAATCCCTGTACCTGAAGACGGATCTTATCCTTCAGTGCTGAGATATCACCGACATTCTTACCTAATGCAAACTTAACAACATGCTCCTCATTATCTACATCTGTAGCAACAAATGATTCGCCGCCCGCAGTAAGTGTGGTCTTTCCCTTATTTAAGCCTGCAAAATCAAATACAGTTATTTCATAAGATGCTGTAATATCATCACTGTATCTGTCATCTGCAATATACTGAAGTGTTACCGTCTGTGCAGAAACGCTGTTCATATCATAGCCTGTAACCTTCAGCTCTTTATCAATATCAACCGGGGCAGTCTTCTTATTCTTATATGTCTTTACTACCTTCAGACCATTCAGATCAAACTCTGCCCCTTTGGCAAATGCTGTCTTATTTGGGAAACGTTCGATGCTGATCGATTCTACGGTTGATTTTGCTTTAACTGCAAATTTTATCGTCTCACCACGATATTCAGATACCGATAATACTACATTGTACTCTCCTGTTTCCTGATTCTTTGTAACATAACTGCTGTCATTTATAATGGACTTGCCATCCAACAGGATATCTGTGATCTGGAAACCGTCATGTGCAACAATGTTATTAATTGCATATGTACCGGTAGTAGTATCCTCCAGGCTGGACTCATCGATGATCAACTGGTTCTCTGCAAGATTTCCCTTTGCATTGTAGGTTACACCATCATCAATATCCAGTTCAAGGTATACTGCAATCTCCCCTTCCTCCGGAGTCTGATTCTTTCCCTTTGTGATAACACCATTTCCGGTATATTTACCATTCATAAAGAACTTACCATAAATATTAGCATTTTCTTCCAGATTAAGAGAACCATTCAATACAATGATACCATATTCGGAATCCATCGCCATTGTTCCCTTAACTGTTAAAGTACCATTGATGATCAACTGTGCATCACTGTCAGCTGCCCAGACAAGCGCACCCGGAAGTGCATCATCATGCTGTGGATCAACTACAAGTTCAACGCCCTTCGGAATGATCAGCTTGGATGATGACGGTAATTCTAATGTTGTTCCTGCTTTAATATGTGTACTCTTGCGAATGGTTGCTGTTCCATAAACCTCATATGTCTTTCCTACGAACAGAACAGAGTTAGAAACAGTTCCCAGAACAGGAACATCCTCTGCCTTTGCTCCACAGATATTATCACCGATAATTGTAATATCAGAAGCAGATGAGCCATTCAGTGCTCCTACTGCAATACCATTTTCAGCACTGAGGTTGACTGTTGCATCTGTTAAGACATTTACGTTCTTAACATCTCCTGCATAAGCACCGATTGCCGGACCATTTGCAGCAATAACTATAAGCTTTCCTTTTGTCTCACCGACCTCGCCGGTAATATTAATATCACTTGTCTCTGAATTCAGACCGGCTCCGATTCCTGCTCCATTTCCTCTTGCTCTGATACTAATAAAACCTGTATTTGAAATATTGATATTTGTTGCCTCTGACACAGTATCTGTTGCTCCGGAACCAATACCGGCTCCGTTTTCTGTACCATCGACACTCAGATTTCCTGCATACTCTAAATTAATATTGATATTATCAACGGATGCATTCTTACCGGAACCGATACCGGCTCCGTCTGTTCCTGCTGTTACCATTACAGCTACATTTCCTGAAATGTAAATATCGGAGGCTGCACCTGCCAGACCGGAACCGATACCGGCTCCATTTGCTCCACCAACTGCTGTTACAGTTCCACCTGATATCATAATATACGATACCTTTGCATTTGCTCCCGAGCCAACACCAGCTGCATCTGTGCCGCCTGTTGCTTTTTTTACAACACCGCCTGTTACCTTAATCTCTGTTGCTTCTACATCAGATCCGGAACCGATACCGGCTCCGCCGTCTCCACCGGTCGCTATTACAGTTCCTCCTGAAATGGTAATACCGGAAGCAAGCTTTGCTTCATCATTTATGTAAGCACCGGAACCAATACCGGCTCCGCCAATATTTTTAGAACCGATCGTTCCACTTCCCGCTGTTGCATTTACGATTCCGCCTGCAATCTCGATATTGGCAACGTCAGCATTTGCGCCGGAACCGATACCGGCTGCTCCGTTTGCACCAATTGCTGTTACGTCTGCATTTTCTGAGATCCGGATGCCATCAACCGGCATATTGTACTGAGAACCGATACCGGCTGCTCCATATGCTGCATAGCTTTCATTTGATGGCTGTGATCCCCTTGCTTTTATAATTACATTTCCATTTATCTCGATATTTGAAACAACCTTTAAGGTTTTATCTGTACCACCACCGATACCGGCTGCTCCATATGTCGCATTGTTACCGGCAGTTGCATTTATAGTACCTTTCGTCGTAGAAGTCAGTACCAGCTTACCGCTTCCATTCTTCTGGATCGCTGCATAAGCTCCCGATGATGTCAGATTGTTTGTTCCGTAAGCAGTGATCGTCACGGTCTTACCCTCTGCCGGATTTACTGTGATCGCTGCCCCCTGAGTATTCCGTGTGATCGTCAGACTACGGATCGCAAGATTCACATCAATATCCCCTGCTGCCTTGATCTGACCCTTCATAACCTTACCGGATTTTGTTCCGAACAGGATCATCTCCTTATCAGATTTGATCGTAAGTCCATCCGTCTCTGAATAAGAATAGTCATCTTTTGTTGCTGTTTCCGCTGTGCTCTTTACTCCAAGCCAGAGTCCATCCTCCAGCTTCGTGTATTTGTCATAGCCATATGGATCAGTGATCGTATTTGTAAATGTACCATATGCTGTCTCCATACCGGATTTTGACACCGCATATTTTGTAGTATTACTTCCTACCTGATACATACCGGTATTATCATATGAGATCGATACACCGGATGTCTTTGACTCTACATATCCTCTATGATATTCACCATCAAAAGTAATCCTTATATCATTCGGAGTCACATAAGGTGCTCTCTTACAATAAAGATAAATATATGCACCTCCGGCATTTTTATTGAGATCTCCATCAATCTTGTTCCAGTTGCTGTCAACATTCTCGACCCTCTCTGCATTCTGGCTTTTAAGACTGCTTCCTGAATTTCCTCCGGCATACTGCAGCTTTTTATCAGTGTCATTCCAGATACCAAGTGATGAGATTGGATCTCCAGCATTCCTGTCCTTTGTTGCATAGATGTAGATATAACCAGATTTTGAACCTACACCATCATTCAGGTCACCCGTCTTTTTCTCAACGCTATATCCGTCAAGACTGCTTGAAGTACCTGAATTATTCTGCCATACAGACCATATCCTTGTATATGCCTGTGCCGGATCTGTGGTCGTCTTTACCCAGATGTATTCATCTGAACCTTTACCACATCCTCTGTTTACATTTCCCGCATTTCCATCAGTAGATAGTCTTGTATATCCTGCATAATTGGCACTAAATCCACCGGATTTAATATCACAGATATACAACGTCTGACGTGTCGCCGCTTCCGACTTTATATTCGGAAAAAAGTTACCGATACCTGCAACTGTTGCAAACACCATAACTGCAGCCACTACCACTGACATGAAACGCTTCACAAATTTAATTTTCTGTTTCAATCTTATTTCCTCCTTTTTATTTTCTATATAAAAGAGCCAAATGCTCTTATATATTAAAGCGTCTGTTTTATAACAGACCAATCTCCCGACCGCGTTCGACTGCCTCCTGACGCGTCGGAACCTGCAGCTTACGAAAGATATTACAGCTATGGAACTTCACAGTTCCCGTCTTTTTGCCCAGTTGTCGTGCAATATCATCATTACTTAAGCCCTGTGCCATCAAACGAAAGACTTTTTCTTCCATCTGAGTCAGAGGTTCATAATATTCATATGGAGATTTTAAATAATCAGGGAAATAAGTACCGACCGAATATGCAAGTTCCTTAATCTCACTTATGAAGGAATCTTCTTCATATTCTTTCTGATAAATTGCCAGCATTTGTACCATACAATTGCCTGTGTCCGCAAGCAGTCTGATATAACCACACCTTTTTGCAAGCGCAATGGCCTTGGAAAGCTCCTCACACATGCCTTCCATATTCTTCATCTTATAATATATGATAGCTGACAACATATAGCATTCACACAAATCCATATAACGTCTGCCCGGAATCAACAATGCAATAAGCTGGTGTGTCAATACATAGGCAGCCATATATTTGCCTGTCTGTATATAACATCGCACCTTAACCATCCATGCATACATATCCATCATGAAGATGCCCTTATTCTCATCCGGTGCTATCTCATCTAACCAACGCTCTACATCCTGTAGTCGCCCATCATAACAGGCACCAAGACATTCGATCGCATTCAGACTTGAAGTTAATTCATCCCACCCCGTAATCTGTATCCGTTTCCGAATCTTTTCCACCAAAGGACGTGCAGCTTTTGTCTGTCCATTTACCAAAAGGATCTTCATCTGAAGTGCAAGTGCCACAAACAGACAACGCATATCCTTCTCCTGCTCGATCAACGGAATCGTTCCGGTCACAAGAATCAGTGCCTCAAAACAATTATTGTTCTGATAATACCACTCTGCCAGCATGATCTCATACACTTTCTGTCCAACACTTCCACCATATAATCGGCATGCGGCTTCTGTTATCTCGTCCTTGCTTTTTTTCAGATATTTGCCATATCTTGTAAAGTCGCGAAAACCATTCAGTATACTTGGTCTGCATGCTGAAAGCGTAAGACCCATCACAGGCACCAGTTCTTCTTCAATTAGAAAGTTTACGATCCGAAAAAACATTGCATCACTTATATATGGCATGACAAGTTCTGTTTTGATACGACAAATATCCATCATATCATATGTATCCATTTTCACCAGCCGCGGTGTCTTCCCCATAAACTGTACATATGCTTTTGCCTGACTCAAGTCCCCATCCATAGCAGATAGCAATGCAAGATGAGTAAACAGAACCGGATGTGCTGACAGCTCTTCTTTTTTCAGCCCGTAGAAATATGCCCGGCACCCCCAAAGTACCGGCATGGAAAATGGTTTCTTCACAAACTCATCAAAAATAATCTCTAGCAGATGGCCTTCTTTTTTTGCTGTCGCTAAAATCAGCAACACTTCTTCTTCCGATCGTGGATAAATTATCTCGTTATTCATTTGTTTCATACATACCCCCATAACCCTGACGCTTATAGATTATATTATTTATTCCTGTTTTTGTATAGCAAACCTTTCAGACATAAAAACCAAACCCTTGCCCAAACCCTTGTGATTTTCACACCTGACCGGAACGCTTTTTTACAAAACATATTTTGTGAATAAAGTAAAAAACGGATCCACCTTCCGATGAACCCGTCTGTTGTCACAATTGTTTCCTTACATAATATCTACATCTGCACTGTAATCTACACCATCGATCTTAAATCCGAACATATTGTAGAACTCATCCCAGTATCCATCGATATCTGCAAGCTCTTTTACATTTTCGCTGGTAACCGCATCCCAGTTCTTTGCAACTGCTTCCTGAATGTCATCTGCCATTTCCCAGTCATCCATACGAATAAATCCATTCTCGTCTGTCTCTGCTTCTCCAGCCATCTTATCAAGGAAAAGTCTTGCCATCTGCTCGATACAGCCCTCATGAACACCCTTTGCCTTCATCTGCTTATATAACAGCGTGATGTATAACGGAACAACAGGAATTGCTGCACTGGACTGTGTTACAAGTGCCTTGTTGATTGCAATATAAGATGCAACATTTGCAAACTTCTCATTGATGATATCACTTGATCTGTACAGATCCTTCTTTGCCATACCGATCGAACCTTCCGCATAGATTGGGAATGTGATCTTTGGTCCGATATAAGAATATGCAACAGTTGTCACATGCTCTGCCAGAACACCTGCATCTGATAATGCCTGCATCCAGTCGATCCAGTCCTCACCACCCATAACCTTGATGGTGTTCTCGATTTCTTCCTCGGTTGCTGCCGGGATATGTGCCATTGTTACTGTATTGTCCTTCAGAACTAAAGTCTTATTGGAATACTCCTCACCTACAGTCTTAAGTACAGAAGAATACTTATGTCCATCCGGCGTTACACGTCTTGGTGCTGCAAGGCTGTAAATAACCATATCGACAGTTCCAAGATCTGCCTTGATCGTATCAATTACCTGTTGTTTGATCTCCAGTGAGAATGCATCTCCGTTGATGGATTTTGCATACAGCCCATCCTTCTTTGCTTCTTCTTCAAATGCTCTTGTATTATAGAAGCCTGCAGTCGCTGTTCTTCTTCCATTGGATTCCTTCTCGAACATAACACCAAGTGTATCTGCATCATAGCCAAATGCAACTGCGATTCTGGAAGCGAGTCCATATCCGGTCGATGCTCCGATCACAAGTACCTTCTTTGGTCCCTCAACCTTTGGCTGTGCCTTTACATACTTGATCTGATTCTTTACATTTTCTGCACAACCAACCGGATGAGCGGTGGTACAGATATAATCCTTTACTCTTGGTTCTACTACCATTTTAATTTTCTCCTCTGATCTTCCGATTTATTCGGACTTTCTTTCTCGATTTATATTTATACATTCCGTATTAATATCTTTTTTCTGATCCGTTACATCTGCGGGTGCTCTTTATTTGCAAACTTCGTGTAATCCTGCATCCATACAAGATCAACGGAACCTGTCGCACCTTTTCTCTGTTTTGCGATGATGATCTCAGCGATACCTTTTTTCTCGGTATCCGGATTGTAATAATCATCACGATAGATGAACATAACAACATCGGCATCCTGCTCGATTGCACCGGATTCACGCAGATCGGCAAGCACCGGCTTATGATCCGGTCTGGAGTCAACTGCACGGTTCAACTGTGACAGGGTAATAACCGGAACATTCAGTTCCCTTGCAAGCACCTTTAATGCTCGCGATGTATCAGAAATAAACTGCTGTCTGGACTCTACATGCTTGTTCGTGCTCATCAACTGCAAATAGTCGATGATGATAAGCCCCAGGTCGTTGTTCTGTTTTAATTTTCTGCATTTGGAACGCAGGTCGGCTACCGTGATCGCAGAATTATCATCAACAAAGATCGGAGCATCAGCAATAACCTCTGTACTCTCCATGATCTTATCCCATTCATCATCTACAAGCTGTCCCGTCTGGATCTTCTGTGAATTAACAAGTGAATCCAGCGCGATCATACGTGTTACCAACTGTTCCTTCGACATTTCCAAACTGAATATTGCAACCGGAATACGCTTCTTTACAGCTACATGATGTGCGATATTTAAGACAAATGCAGTTTTACCCATAGCAGGACGAGCCGCTACCAGGATCAGTTCCGATCCATGCAGACCTGTCAGCATATTATCCAGATCGATAAACCCGGTCGGCACACCGGTAACTCTGGTGTTCTGTCTGGATGCTGCCTCGATCTGATCGATAACATCTAATACGATCGAATCGATCGACGCAAAATCATTTGCACCGTTTCTCTGCTGTACGATCTTGTAGATCCCACTCTCTGCTGTCTCAAGCAGACCATCCACGTCATCCGTATCCAGATAACAGTCCTTTTCAACATCCTCACACATCTTGATCATACGGCGAAGCACCGCTTTATCTGCTACGATCTTCGCATAATACTTGGCATTTGCCGAGGTTGGCACTGCGGCTATGATATCTGCAATATAACTCATACCCGCCACATCTTCCGGAATATTCTTCTCCCGGAGCCGGTTATTCAACGTGATCAGATCGACCGCCATTCCTTCCTTGAACAGCTCGATCATGTTCTCATACAGAATCGCATTCTGTGCACTGTAAAAGTCTTCCTTCGTAAGTATATCCGATACGTCTACGATCGCATCACGATCCATGATCATAGAACCGATAACTGACTGTTCTGCATCCAGGTTATATGGTTGTTTCTTCCTGATAAATGCGTCTTCCATTAGTCAGCCTCTTCTACCTTTACTGTTAGCTCTGCCTGTACCTGTGGATGCAGCTTGATCTTAACAGTAAATGTTCCCATTGCTTTGATCGCATCCTTCAGCACGATTTTCTTTTTATCAATATCATAATGCAACTGGCTCTTGATCGCATCTGAGATCTCCTTGGAGGATACAGAACCAAATGCCCTTCCGCCTTCTCCTACCTTGATACCGACGGCTACAGATGCCTTTTCAAGCTCTGCTGCCAGCGCCTTTGCTGCTGCAAGATTCTCTGCTGCAACCTTTTCTTCATGCGCTTTCTTTAACTTATAATCATTCAGGTTCTTCGGTGTTGCCTCAAGTCCCAGCTTTCTCGGGATGATATAATTTCTGGCATGACCGTCACTGACATTTACCAGCTCTCCTTTTTTTCCGAGACTCTTTACATCTTCCAGTAAGATAACCTTCATATTAAATATCTCCTTCCTTGTACATCTCCTCAAGTAAATTGACAAGCTGTTCCTTTACTTCTTCCTTTGTTGTATTCGTAAACTGTGCGGCTGCAATATTCGCATGGCCACCGCCACCCATACGTTCCATGATGATCTGTACATTTACATCATCGATCGACCGGGCTGATATCTTAACATCATCTCCAAGCTGTGCAATGACAAAGGAGGCACGCACGCCTGCTATATTTAACATCTCGTTTGCCACCTTCGCTGTCAATACGATCGGTGACTCCGGACCTTCTTTCGGTTCAAATACAGATACCGCAAACATTCCGAGAACCATCTCGGCATTTCTGACACCATCTGCCTTCTGTCTGTAAGAATCAATATCACTCCGGAACATCTTACGGACACGCATAACATCCGCACCGCTTCTTCTTAAATATGCGGCCGCTTCAAAGGTACGCACGCCTGTCTTTGTCAGGAAATTATCCGTATCGATCAGGATCCCGGCATACATAGCATCCGCCTCGGACGGACGCAGCTTAATTTTTTCATCCATATACTGCAACATCTCTGCGATCATTTCACATGCAGATGATGCAAATGGTTCTACATAAGAAAGGGTTGCATTAGCAATGACATCCTTGGTCTGTCTGTGATGGTCGAATACAACTACCGTCTTTGCATAGGAGATCAGCTCCTCACATTCCGTCAGACTTGGATTATTGACATCCACAACAACCAGCATGGTATCAGCATTGATCATCTCGATCGCCTGCTCATTGTTGATGATCATATCATCCCCATACATACTGTTGGCAGTAAAATTACCATAGATCGGACTGATGGCAGAGGACACTTCATTGATTACGATATGTGCCTCCTTATTCATGGAATTTACCATCCGGTATACACCGATCGCCGATCCAAATGCATCCATATCGGGATTCTTGTGCGCCATAATGATAACTTTTTCTTTTGTTTCCAGTAATTCCTTGAATGCCAGGGTCTTAACACGGGCTTTTACTCTGGTTGATTTCTCAGTACCCTGACTACGTCCGCCGTAATAAGTGATCTTGTCATTCGACTTTAATACAACCTGATCACCACCTCGTCCAAGTGCAAGTTCCATTGCAGAACGGGCAGCTTCAAAATCTTCTATAAAGCTCTTATATTCCGTGCCCAGACTGATTGAAAGCGTCAATGGAAGATCATTTCCGATATTGATTGCTTTTACTTCATCCAGCAACGCAAACTTATTCTCCTGAAGCTGTGGAAGATATTTTTTCGGCATGACAAACATGTACTTGTCCTTCTCAAAGGAACGTACAATGGCATCTACGTTTGCCATATATTTATTGATCTTTCGATCGACGAGAGCAACCAGCAGAGAATGTCTTACCTCTTCCAGGTCATCAAATATCTCATCGTAATTATCAATGTAGATCAGACCGGTCACCAGCTTCTGCTCTTCATTCTCTTTTGCCAGTTTATTCCGTTCTGTCATATCAAACAGATACATAGCGGTGAAGTTTGTAACTCCTGTATGTTTTTTCCGTTTGATCGTTTTCTTCTCCTGTGGCTGGTCCTCTGTAACCGGCAGATTCTCCATTTCCTCCTCATGTTCTGAGGTCTCCTGTTCCTGGACACTGTCTACCGGTCCATCCGGATTTACCCGAATATTTTTAATCTCAACCCTGTACTCTTTTCCATCGTATTCAATATCCGCATGTACCGGCTCATCACACTCACCCGGTATCATCTCATGGGGCAGTCCCTCAAATACCTGCATCGCAGTCAGACGCATCAGCTTCCGCTTGCTGGTGTTCGTAATATGAGCAAATTCATCATTCACCCATGCGAGCCTGCCTGTCTTATCCAGTATCGCATATGGAATCGGGAACTCACGGATCAGATCTTTCTGAACCCGCCCATTTTCCATTGCACGATTTGCATATGCGGCTTCACTGGACACTCTGGAAGAAATATAAAGGACTATCACCACAACCGAGTACACTGCAGTAAATATGATCCCTACAATTCCTGCAACAACACTGACCGTCAGCATCCAGATATCACAAAGTACAAATAATGCGATCACATAAAGCGGCATCTGTAAATATATTTCATGTCTGGTGTCTGTATGTCTGTTATCATTCATGGAGATAATCCTTTCCGGGCATCCTGAAAAATGCCCTGTCTTTATTCATATTTGTATGTGAGTCTATGATCTATTTCTCATTGTCTTTCTTATACTGACTCATTCTGGTATCAATCTTGTTTGTAATTCCAAGACCAAATGCCTGCTCATTTTCCTTATACTGCAATAACGCACGGAACATGTATACATCCTCCGGTGTTGTTACCTTGATATTTCCTCTGTTGCCTTCTACGATATGTGCAACGATATTCTGGCTTCTGATGATTGTACATGCATCTACCATTCCTTCATAACCGGTTGGTGTAGCGCGGACAACATCATGTGCTGCAATGATATCCTTCAGATAGAAGGACTGTGGAGCCTGTGCAGAATAAGTATCCTTTCTTGGTGGTACGGAATCAATCTCGATACCATCCTCACTGATCATAATCGTTTCATAGCAGGCTGTTGATGTGATCGCATTTCCATATTTCTTAACGGTTGCAATATTGTTTGCAATAACATCATAAGATACATATGGACGAACGCCATCATGGATCAGCACGATAGAATCCTCCGGGCACTCTGACTCTGCCATCTTAAGTGCGTTGTAAATAGAATCCTGTGAAGTTGCTCCACCTGCTAATACATGCTTTACCTTTGTAAGGTGATATTCGTTTGCAAGATCCTCTACATAAGGAATGTAATCCTTCAGAACAGAAATATAGATCGCATCAATCTGATCATGGTACTGAAATAACTGTAATGTATGGATCAGAATTGGCTTTCCATTGATCTCAAGAAACTGTTTTGGGACACCTGCTCCCATTCTTACTCCGCTTCCACCTGCAAAAATAATTGCTATATTCATCTACTGTTTTCTCCTTTTTTCTCTAATTATTTTCATGAAACCGGACTGCCGTCCGGCAATCCCCTCGCAGAATGTTCCTGTATATACTTATCCCATTCTGCATAGATATATTAATATTATAACGTATTCACAAAAAATTCAACTATAGGTTTTTCACAACCTCCAAAATCCGCTCCGTTGCCTGTCCATCACACATTTGCATATGGTATTCCAGGCATTCCCGGATCTCATCTGTCCGATCCTGTGTGAATTCCCGGTCTATCGCAGCCACCAGCTTCGTTCCATCGGATACGATCTGGCATGGGAAAGAATCATATGGAACATAGAATCCTCTGGCATGGTCAAAGGAATCAAAATCCGGTGCAAAGAATAAAAACGGCTTCTCATATACCATATAGTCAAATAATACCGACGAATAATCCGTGATCAGCAGATCTGCAACTGCAAATATTTTCTCGGATGGCAGATCGCAGTTCGACTTCATTCCCTTTTCTTCCAGATGCGGATGCAGCTTGATCACCCAGTAATACCGGTCTGAGGTTTCTTTCATGGCTCTCTGTATTTCTTCCATTCCACAGAGCGTCGGCATAGCTGCATTTCCACGAAATGTCGGAGCCCACAGGATGACTTTTTTCCCTTTTGCATCTGGATATTTCCGGTAGAATTCCTCACGGTTTGCCTGATTCCACGCTTCATCATAATAACAGTCTGAACGGCTGATCCCGGTTGCCTGTACAACACCCGGTGCAAGCCGCATCGTCTTTGTAAATACCGGCACACAGCATAGTGCACTGACGGTCAGCAGATCATAGTTTTTGTAAACCGAACCGCCTTTATACATCTTCGGAATATCCTCCGTCGTATCATATCCGCTTTTTTTAAGCAGTCCTCCGGAATGCCAGAGCTGCACAACCTTCGTCTCCGGACGTTTTGTGCAGGCAGAAACCGGAAGGAAATTATCACAGATAAACACATATTCGGCGGCCGCATACCGTTTCATAAACTGCTTCAACCATTTTAACAGGCTGCCATATCCCATCTTTCCAAAATCAGTGACCCACGTTTCATTCTTATACTCTGGATCTCCCTGCAGTGTTTCATACATTTTTCTCATGGAAAAAGGCAGTTCTTCATGATGTGCATCGGCAAAAATTACCAGCCCCTTTTCGACCGGCTTTCCGGCATACCGTTTGTAGAGCATCGGCAGATAGATCTGCTGCATCGCCATTTTCAACACCTGTTTTATATAAAATACTATCTTCATGTGCTTCAAAATAAACCTTTCGACTATTTTGAAAACCGGCGGCATCCGCGTTTTCATGCGTATGCCGCCGGCTTATCGTCATCTTCTATCTAACTTTATTAACCATTGATTCTGGAAAGAAGCTCTTTGCCAAGTTCTTCGTTTCCTGGTTTGCCAAGTAATGCGAACATGTTCTTCTTGTAGCTTTCTACACCTGGCTGGTTAAATGGATTTACACCAAGTGTGTATCCACTGATACCACATGCAAACTCAAATGTGTAGAACAACTCACCTAATGTGAACTCATCGATCTTGTCGATGTTAATCTGGATGATTGGGATTCCACCATCAACATGTGCAAGAATTGTTCCGTTCATAGCACTCTTATTTGCAAAATCTACTGTCTTGCCTGCAAGGTAGTTCAGACCATCAAGATCACAATCCTCTTCTTCCATAACGATCTCACATGTTGGATGTAACACATTGATTACTGTCTCGAAATGGTTCTGTGAACCCTGCTGGATAAACTGTCCTAATGAATGAAGGTCTGTTGTAAAGTCAGTTGCTGTTGGGAATAATCCCTTACCATCTTTTCCTTCGCTCTCGCCGTATAACTGCTTCCACCATTCTGCTACGAAATGTAATGCCGGCTCAAAGTTGGCAAGGATCTCGATAGACTTGCCCTTTCTGTACAGAATATTACGAACTGCTGCATACTTCATAGCATCACTGTCGTCGAAGTTCTCTGCAAGACAATCCTTTCTTGCTGATGCAGCACCTTCCATGAGCTTATCAATATCTGCTCCGCTTACTGCGATTGGAAGAAGACCTACTGCTGTCAGAACTGAGAAACGTCCACCTACATCATCAGGTACTACGAATGTCTCATATCCTTCTTCTGTAGCAAGTGTCTTTAATGCTCCCTTTGCCTTATCTGTTGTAGCATAGATTCTCTTAGCTGCTTCTTCTTTGCCATATTTCTCAATTAATTTCTTCTTGAAGATTCTGGATGCAATACCAGGCTCTGTTGTTGTACCTGACTTGGAAATAATGTTGATAGAGAAATCTCTGTCTCCGATCACCTGTAACAGATGTGCCATATAGGTACTGCTGATATTACTTCCTGCATAATAGATCTCAGGGGTTTTACGGATCTCTTTATCTACTGAATTATAAAAGCTGTGTCTTAAAGCTTCGATCGCTGCTCTTGCACCAAGGTAAGAACCGCCGATACCGATAACTACCAGAACATCTGAATCTGACTGGATCTTAGCTGCCGCTTTCTTGATTCTGGCGAACTCTTCCTTATCATAGTCAACCGGAAGATCGATCCATCCAAGGAAATCGTTTCCTTCACCGGTCTTGTTTACAAGTGTTGATTTTGCTGCAACAACTTCTTCCTTAATAGCTGCGATGTCCTCAGCGGAAGCCATACCAGCAACATTCTTAAAATCGAAACTTACTGTCTTTGCCATTTTATTATCTCTCCTTGCTTATATGATTTTTCAAAGCTATGGATAATTGTAGCAAAAGGAACCCCCATAATCAACTATTTTTCGAACATTTCATCAAGTGATACAAATCTGTAACCAAGTTCTGTTAAATTTGACAACATTGTATCTAACGCCTGCGCATTTGACTCCGACACATTATGCATGAGCGGGATCGCTCCATTATGATAATATTTATCAAAATGCTCGATCACATAATCCTTCCCCGGCTGATTATTTACATCATAATCCAAATATGCCATGCTCCAGAAAATGGTCTTATACCCCATATCCTTTGCCAGTTGGAGTACCCTTTCACTGTACTCACCGCTTGGCGGTCTGAAATACGGATCCATCCGGTAGCCCGTGGCCTCCTTCATATAATCAGCACAGGTCTGCAATTCTTCCTTCTGTTTCTCCACACTGATACCGGGCATGGAAGGATGGGTAACGGTATGGTTGCCAACCTGGTGGCCCTCCTCTTTCATTCTTTTTACCAGCTCCACATTATCCCTGATATACGTCTGTGTAACAAAAAAACAAGCTTTTGCATTATGCTTCTTTAACGTGTCCAGTATCTGTTCTGTATATCCGTTCTCATAACCGCAGTCAAAGGTCAGATACATAACCTTGTCATCTCCTGCATCCTGATCCACATAATATGCATCATACTGTTCGATCGAAAAACTGTGATCGCAGTCACTGATCCCATGATTTTTATCCCGTACAATGTACCATGAAAACTTCTTATTGCTGACCGCATCATAATCCCGAAGCAGCGTCATATCCTCCGTCGTCGCCTCTGTCCGGTCTTCTACACTTCCATTATCATTTCCTCCTTTTCGTCCATCCGTACTGTCATTTTGTCCACCGGAACCATCAACTGCCTGATTTCCCTCTTTCTGCACCCGACAGTCTCCCGGTGTTGCTACATTTCCGTTTTTACCAGCTCTGCTCTTTGCCATTCCGGCACAGCCTGTCAGAAACAGACACATCATAATTCCCGAAACTACATACAGTTTTTTGACTGCAACCACTTCCAATTGTTATTTTGGATATAATATATGCTGTTTCTTCTGCTGTTTATACCTATACCTGTCAGGTTGTACTGATTCCCTGCAGCAGCTTGTCAAATAATGCATCACACGCCGCAATCTGTTCCTCCGTTACCTCCCGCTCTTCAGCCTTTGCGGTCTGTTTCAGAGACTGCTGCTCTTCAGTTGCCGTCTGCCGCCGGTTTTTCTCTGATCTGCGTTGCTCTGCCCTCATTGTTTTTTTCGATTTTGCCGTGATTCTTTCCCGTGCAGGATCAGACTCCTGCATGTTTTTCTTCTTGCTATCCGCTTCCCGTCCTTTTTTACGCTCTGCTTCTGTCTGTTTCTCGCTCCGTCTGTCCTTCTGCTCTCCCATCTGTGCCAGTGCCGCATCAATATCAATCACATTTGGCTCTATAATAGCCGCTGCTGTCTGTTTCAGACCACTCCGGCTTCTGTCTTCTGCTTCCTGTTTACTGCTCTCCATCTGTTTTTCCTGTTCCCGTTTCAGGCGGTTTGCCAGGCTGTTATTCATATAGTTGACAAGTTCCGCTGATAGCATTTCACATTTTCTCCGGGTATTGAATACGTTGTAGACCATCTGCATAACCCCACATGCAACAATGCCCCACATGCCAATCTGTGTACTTGCAAATACAGAACTGCCTGTCCGATATTCCCACCAGGTTCCGATCAGCCCTGTTCCGGCGGCAAGGATCATCATATTACTGCAAAAGCTGTTCCAGGAGCTGACGTAGCTCTTACCAAACTTCAGTTTATATATGTATTTCTCGACAAACGATCTCGTATCCCGGATACCCACATCAAGATACGATAACTCCTCGTACCTTTTTCGTATCTCCACCAGTGCTTTCTTTTTTGTACTTTTCATACTTCCGACTTCTCTGACCAGCCCCTTTAAAAATCCATTCATTATCAGCTTTGCTGCAATTCCACATATTCCCGTTGCCGCGATCACATACAAAAAAATACTCTGTTCCAAAATAGTTCCAAACATAACCATTTCCCCTTTTCAAATAATTTTTCATGTTTTCAGTTCCGATACCCCGCTCCGGATTCAGGGTGGTTCCATTATAGTTTTGAATTTTTTGATTTTTCAAGCCAAATCACACGACAAATGTTTACCTTTATTTTCATTTTTGGTATACTGGTTTCGATTTGAACCCATTTAAGAATGTATATAGTTATTTTGGACTATAATAGAAAAGAGGTAATTTAATATGGATTACAAAACAAAAGGAACCTGCTCTACTAATATTCATTTTGAAGTAGAAGATGGAAAAGTTAAAAATGTTTCTTTCACCGGTGGCTGCAATGGTAACCTGAAAGGTATCAGTGCCTTAGTCGAAGGTATGAAAGTAGAAGATGTCATTGATAAACTGGAAGGAACAACATGCAGCTTTAAGCCAACATCCTGTCCGGATCAGTTAGCAAAGGCGCTTAAGAATTATCTTCAGGGGGCATAAATATATGAAACGAATCATCCTTACCGGTGGCGGAACTGCCGGACATGTTACACCAAATATAGCGTTGATACCGGAATTACAGAAGCTTGGATATGATATCCATTATATTGGTTCTTATAACGGAATGGAACGTAAGCTGATCGAGGATCTGAACATTCCTTATCATGGAATCTCCTCCGGTAAGCTCAGACGTTATTTTGACCTTAAGAACTTCACGGATCCATTCCGCGTTATTAAGGGTATGGGAGAAGCCAAGAAGTTAATGAAGGAACTGAAGCCGGATGTCGTATTCTCAAAGGGTGGCTTTGTAACAGTTCCTGTCGTATTTGCAGCCAAATCCTGCAACATCCCTGTCATCATCCATGAATCTGATATGACACCGGGACTTGCAAATAAGCTGGAGCTTCCAAAGGCATCCCGTGTATGCTGTAACTTCCCGGAGACAAAGAATATGTTCCCGGAGGGCAAGGCAGTTGTGACCGGAACTCCGATCCGTAAAGAGCTTTTCAACGGAAATGCAGTTGATGCGATCAACTTCTGCGGATTTACAGACAACAAGCCTGTCATCCTGATCGTTGGCGGCAGCTCAGGAAGTGCCGTGATCAACAGAGCGATCCGCGAAAATATTGATAAACTGCTGGAGCGTTTCAACGTGATCCATCTCTGCGGTAAGGATAATCTGGATCACAGCTTAGATAACAAGCCGGGCTATGCTCAATATGAATATATAAAGAAGGAACTGAGCAGCATGCTCGCTCTTGCCGATCTCGTGATCTCCCGTGCCGGTGCAAATGCGATCTGTGAATTACTTGCCCTTCGCAAACCGAATATCCTGATCCCGTTATCCGCTGCTGCAAGCCGTGGCGACCAGATCTTAAATGCGAAATCCTTCAAAAAGAGCGGCTACAGCTATGTGATAAAGGAAGAGGAATTATCCTCCGAAACATTATTCGCTGCGATCGATGATGTATACAATAACAAACAGACTTACATCGAAACAATGGAGAAGAGCAACCTTACAGATTCCACTTCAATTATAGTCGGCATGATTGAGGAGCTGGTAAATAACAAATAAGCACAGCAGCAGTCAAATACAGACTGTTTGCTGCACCAGTTGGCTTGCAGTTACCAAATGCCGGCATAACGCATATAAAAAACAGGCACATATCAAAATGATATATGCCTGTTTTTTTTATGGTATGTATTAAATTACTTCGCTGCATTTGCAATCTTTTCATACGCGGCTGTCTTCGCCTGATCTGTAGAAAGAATATCTCCCTTGATCTCCATTACGATATCAACCTGAGAATTATTTCGAACTGTAAATGTTACCTTCATCGGCTGTTCTGTATACATCTGATCCATGCCTGCTGTTGTCAGATCCATTGTTGCCTTTGAACCATAGAATGTAACCATCCAGTCACCATTTGCCTCTTCTTCATAGTACCATGCACAGCTCTTACAAAGTCCTTCAAGTCCTGCACCGAATGTCTTCTCAGTTCCCGGAATCTTGGTTTTCTTGATCTTATCAACCTGAGTCTTAGCTGTTTCATTTGTACGGTACTGAATATTTCCCTTTACATACATCTGAGATGTTTCCGGAAGAATACAGTAAATTCCAAAACATAATGCTCCAACAATGATAATTGCTACTAATATCTTCAAAAAAGTTTTCATATTAACACTCCCATTTCCTTTACACTATTAAATCTAAAATAGCTCTTTTTCCAACTGAAAGATAAATTCTTCAAGAAGCTGCATACGCTTATTGTATTCCACTCTTCCTGCATCGGTTTTACAACGTCTGATCTTCGGTTTATTAATCCTGTAAAAGTTTTTAATTCTGTAATATGCTCTCTTATAGCTGGCATCATCCTCCAGCGCTGTAGCCATTGAATCCCAAAGTACACTGACAGCTCCAACCTCATCCAGAAGATCAGCATCCATAACGATACGGCATTCCAATGACAGGTCTGCATCTGTATCCTTTTCTTCATGGATCATAATGATCTCTCCGATCTTGGCAATCTTCTCCGGATCAACTCCTATGCTGTCAAGATATTCTACTGCAATCTCTGCTCCAACCTCTCCGTGAGGTCTGTTCTCATCCCATCCAATATCATGCAAAAGTGCCGCAAGTACAATAATATCCAAATCACCGCCTAATTTAGACTGTAATTTGATCGCCCATCTGTACACGCGCATTGTATGCTCGAATCTACTTCTAAACTCATAATTTGGCGGTCTGCCATTCTCCGCGGTCTGCGTTTTGACAAACTCAATTACATCAGCGTAGTTCATCTCTGTTCGCCCCTTGATATCTACCTTTTTTGTATCTTTCGTACTGTCAGAATATCTGAAGTCCTACTAAATATCATTTCTCCAGAACTTTCCCATAAAAAAAGAAAGTATCATTTTCTATGATAGCATCTTTTATATAGATTTGCTATAATTTTTTGAAAATTTTATAAATATTTTTATCAAAAAAATCCATGCAGTTTTCTCTCGAAATGCCGCCATAAGCGTTACCTTAGCAGTTAACTCAGCCCAGGCACCCTCGCGGCACACAGGAGATTCTCCTTAGTGCTGCTTCGTCTCCGACCTGACACGGTTCGAAGAGTCCTGTTGCGCAAGACCCAGACATCAACGCCACTTACTAAGGGCAGCCCTACAGTGGACATCCCTCAAGAAAACTATCACCCCTGCTATAGCGGATTGCAGGTTCAGGGCACCGCTACTTCCCCGGTTGCATGGAAACTTTATAACATATTAAATTGTACGCCATATTTTGACGTATACTTGATTATAAATGACGATCGCACATACGTCAACCTGTTTATTTTTTTGAGATAACACCTTTTCGCAGGTCTGCAAAAAAGTTCTTCATCAGGCTGCTGCACTCCTCCTGCCGGATACCATATACGGTTTCTACCTGATGGTTAAATGCAGGCATATCAAACATATTCAGGATTGAACCGGCACAGCCGGCTTTCTTATTCATACAGCCGATCACAACCTTCTGGATCCTTGCCTGTACAATAGCTCCGGCACACATCTGGCACGGTTCTAATGTTACATACATCGTGCAATCCTCTAACCTCCAGTCACCGAGTTTCTTTGATGCCTGCTCGATCGCAAGCAGCTCTGCATGTGCCAGTGTTGTCTTCTTCAGATTTCTCTTGTTATATCCCCGTGCGATCACCTTATCATCCTTTACGATCACACAGCCAATCGGAACATCCCCCTGCACATAGGCTTTCTGCGCCAGCTTAATCGCCTTTGCCATATATGCTTCATACATTTTCCTGTCTTCATCGGATATCTCCGGTTCTGTCACCTGTTGATCTGCACATATATCTTTTTCTTCGTCTTCTCTGTTTCGTATATTCTGATCATCATTTATTCTTTGTTCTATTACATTTTCTTCTGTACTCTGTTCCATCTTCTTCTCCACACCGGCATTCTCCGTCATTCAACCAACATTACTTTTTGCCGCAGTTCTTTTTATTTCAAATCTACCACCCAGTAACCAAAGCTTCCGGTCTTGATCCTTGTCTCCTTCACCGGTATAAAACGATCAAATCCAAAGATTCCCGCAAGATACTTTTCTTTGGATGAATACTCTCCCGGCACTCCCAATATGTATCCATTCGTATCTTCTTCATCAAACAGCACCCTGCCGAGCATCAGATATTTGTAGCTGTAAAATCCATGTGTCAGAAAGCTGTTCACCCCCAGCCGCCAGTTATCCATGTTCAGCAGTCCGATATCGTTCGGATTGATCTTCACACACTCGATCACTCCATTTTCTCCATCCGGGCAATTCGGCAGAAGCGGAAGTTTTTCCCGATTCGCCATCAGTTCTGCTGCCCTTCCGTCTTCTTTCATTGTTTCTAAAACCTCAGCTGCCGTTACCCGCTTCTCTGTTTCCTCATCGGTCTGGGAAAATGTCTTTTCATCCGGAGACTCCTCCGTTTCCGGCAAAACGGTTTCCGGGTTGTCTGTATCTGTATGTGTCGTTTCTTTCACCTCTGAAGCCATTGTCTCCGCCTCAGATTCGCTGTCCATGTTTTCTGATTCCGCCATCGTCTCGGACACGATTCTTCTCCGATCATACTCCGTTGCTGCAACATCTGCTCTTCTTTCCCGTTCAGCTTCTGCTGCCTCCCGCCGGGCAAATGCCTGACTGTAATCCACGATATTATCCGTCCATGAGGAGCAGAAAATATCACTTTCTTCTTCGCCCATCCGTCTTATGATAATGCCGCTCCATGCTGTGATCGGCCGACCGGTATGATTGACATTATTCCAGTCAAAGGTAAAGCAGTCTTCTCCTCTTCCGGATTTCAGGCTTAATTTTCCAAGATACAACACAACCGGAATCATGCTGTCCGGCACAGCCTCCGGATATTCCTCCGGATCTGCAAGCGTCTCACGATACAGATAAACCGAATACAACCCCTCTTTCTTGACCTGATCCTTAAAATTCACCTGCATCTTGCCCTTCTCATTCTGCTTCTGCACCTTCGCAAATCCCGTGTTCTCGCATTTGTCATATTCGTGATACCTGAAAATATATGATATAAATCTGTTCCAGTAAACCATAGATACCTCCGCCTCTTTTTTCTATCTGACATTTTTTGTCCGACAGGAAGTCATGTCTGCGTCCGACATTCTCCCCGAAAGACAAGCCTTACTTGTATCTATGCATTTTTACTGTAACTTATTCCTTTATTCTTCAGAAATAATATCACTTAACTTTGCAAATTCTGCCAGCGTTAAACTTTCTCCCCGAACATTTGCGGCAAGTCCCATTTTTTCCAAAGCTTTCTCCACCTGTGCTTTTGAATATGGAAGCTCCGGGCTGTTTGCAATTCCATTCTGTAACGTCTTTCTTCTCTGGTTAAAGGATGCCCGGATCAGCTTGAACATCAGACTCTCATCCTTTACTGTCACCGGCGGCTCCTCATATCTGGTCAGCCGTATCACCGCAGATCCTACACCCGGTCTTGGGATAAAACAGTTTGGCGGCACATTTGCGGCAATATACGGTTTTGCATAATACTGGACTGCAAGTGACAACGCACCATAATCTTTCGATCCCGGTCCTACCTGCATCCGGTCTGCTACTTCCTTCTGTACCATGACCGTAATTGACTGTAATGGTACATGACTTTCAAATAAGCCCATAATGATCGGAGTTGTAATATAATATGGCAGATTGGCAACGACCTTGATCGGCTTGCCTGCATTTTCTTCCTCCACCAGCCGGTTGATATCTAACTTCAATATATCTTCGTTGATAACAGTTACATTATCATATTCTGCCAATGTTTCTCCAAGGATTGGGATCAGGTTTTTATCAATCTCAACTGCGATCACCTTTCTGGCTGACTCTGCCAGATACTGTGTCATTGTTCCGATTCCCGGTCCGATCTCCAGTACCAGATCGTCCTTCGTAATTTCTGCCGCATTTATAATTTTTGTAATCACATGGTCATCGATCAGGAAATTCTGACCGAATTTCTTCTGAAATGCAAACTCATATTTCTTTATTGTCTGTATCGTAACCTGGGGGTTACTTAATTTCTCCATGTCTTGTCCTCCATCTATGCATTCTTACGCTTTCATCTTATCACGCAGTCATTCTTCCTACGCCTCTGCCTGCATATTTTCTTTCATTCTGTACAACTTCAGACTGTTCTTAAATGTCACGTCATACACTTCTTCTTCCGTAACTCCCTTTAATGCTGCGATCTCTTTTGCCACATAAGGAATATTAAGGGCAGAGTTCCGTTTTCCACGGAATGGTACAGGTGACAGATACGGCGAATCCGTTTCTAATACGATACTGGTAAGCGGAATGGCTTCCACTACTTCTTTCAGCTTACGTCCATTGTTAAATGTCACTACGCCGCCAACGCCGATATAATATCCCATCTTAATATATTCTCTTGCAATCTCTGTACTGTATGAAAAACAGTGAATGACGCCACCGCAAAGTCTTCCCTGCATCTCTTTCATGATATCCATGGTATCCTTTGCCGCATCCCTGCTGTGGATCACAACCGGAAGCTTCAATTCTTCTGCCAGCTCCAACTGCTTTCGGAACCAGTGGATCTGCACCTCTTTGGGAACATCCTCATGGAAATAGTCCAGTCCGATCTCTCCGATCGCCTTTACCTTCTCATCTGCTGCCATCTGCCGATACATCTCGATCGCCGCATCTGAAAGCTCCGGTGCATCATCCGGATGTGTTCCGATCGCTGCATAGATAAAATCATATTGATGCGCCAGTTCGACAGATGCCTTTGAAGTCGCAATATTAGCTCCTATATTCATAACATACCGGATATCCTGTCTCTGAAATTCTTCTAATAACTGCTCTCTGTCTGTATCAAACTGCTCATCATCGTAATGTCCATGTGTCTCAAATATCATCTTCATATTCCTCGGTCATTTATTTTCTCAAACTGCTCCAGTCTGTATGCTTCGCTGCATCCCATTCTTCTTTCCGGCTCTCGTACTGCTCATTGAGCCAGTCTACCGCTGCAAGTTTTCCTTCTTCCGAAAAAGGAAATTCCTTTGTCAGCTTCTTTTCATCATCCGTATTCTCGTAACTGAACGGCTCCGGCCAGACCGTTGCCATCAGAGTTCCTGCATCCTGTACTTCTTTCGGTTTAAAAAATACATTTTCAAGCGGATTTCTGGCAAGGCGGAACCGCATGCCCTGATAACTTCCCTTAAATGCCTTTCCATACAAATAATAATTAATATGATAAAATGTTGTTTCTTCAATCTTTGGTGTGTCACCCATATCTCTCATCTGCCTTTCATCTGCCGGCACATTTTTCTTCATTCTTTTAAGTATACACTACTAAGATCGGCATATGCAACCAACTGTTGTCATTCTTTACCCCAATTGGCTTCCTTTATGCCGCACAATTCATCTTTTTCTTGCCAGTCAATCCCCATGCAAAAAGACCCTTATCCACATCGGTTCTTGTATATCTGCTTCCACTTCTGTGAACAAAGGTCTTTTCTATGAAAATCTATATTCTGTTTATGCTTCGTCTTTTACCGTAAAAACAACTCCGGCTACCTTTGGTCCTGCATTCGAAGCAACCGCTGCTCCGATCTGGAAGAAATCGTCCGGCGCATAACCAACCTTTTCTGTCATCTTGGCAGCCAGTTCATCCCTGCATACATCATCGCATCCATATACGATCTGATATGGCGAACCCGGAAGCATCTCTGCTGCTGAGACATCTGCCATTTTTGCCAGTAATTTCTTCTCGCCGCGGCATTTGAATGCTGTAACGATCTCATTTGCCCATATCTTCATGATCGGTTTTACGCCAAGTGCATCACCGACCAGTGCTGCTGCACTTGGAATACGTCCCGATTTTGCTGCATATTTCAATCCATAGATACCGAAGTAGATCCGTCGCTTCGGAAGAATGTCTGACAGATAAGCAGTGATCTCATCCACTGTTTTTCCCTCTTCTGCCATCTTTGCTGCCTGCACAACCGGATATCCATACTGACCGCTGTATCCAACACCATCAAAGATCTGAATCGTTCCTTTTCCTGCATACTCCGGATGCTCCTCAAAAAATTCATTCTTTGCCATGACTGCATTATCATGGGTAGCAGAACCCTTTTTATTGATGCTGACAAATATAATATCTGTATATCCTGCATCAAACTGCTCCTTATACAGCTCGTCGAACTGGAATGCTGTGATCTGCGCCGTCTTTGGCAGCTCGTTTGGATTTTCCTCCATTAACTTATAAAAACCGGTATTGTCAAAATCGACTCTGCTCATATAAGATTTGTCACCGATCGTTACCGGAAACGGAAGGATTAATATATTATATTTCTGTTCCTCAGCAGTCGAAATATCACTGGCTGAATCTGTTATGATCCTGATCTTGCTCATAGGTAAAACCTCATCTTTCTATTTGTAAACCGGCACTTCAAAACTCTTATACACTCTACTAATTTCAAGTTTCAAAAATGCCTGTATCCCTTAACTTTTTATAATATAGATGATTCAAACAGCAAATGTCAATCGTAGTTTCTATATAGAAAAGCCATGGTTTTCGGGGCTTTGTAACATGGTTTGAAAGACTAGATATTTTTTTACTTTTTCATACAGAGTTCCCTATCCCGCAATAAATTGTGTTACAATAAAATCCATAAACAAACTTGAAAAGCAGCATTGCATGTGATTCGCCCATGCAGACAGGTTACATAAGGGGATTGAACATGTTAAATTTAAAGGCAAATGATCAGAAACCACCTAAGAATAAACCGACAATCGAAACAGATCTCTCTGAAGCAGCAGAGAAATCTGATCCTCCATATTCACAGGAATATTTTGATCTGATGGATATGATCGACAATACCGATAAACAGATTGAATATTATAAAATGGTATATACCGCCGAGATCGACGGACTTCCTAAGAGGAGGCACAGTCTGAAAACACATTTTATCTATAATGTGATTTTCTTAATTCTTCTGCTTGGATATGATTATTTTCATCTTACAGTCATTGTTATGGGTGGCGGAATGATTCTGAGGACGATCACAGGTTTGATTGCTTTGGGTGTTTTAATTCTTGCTACTATATACATGATCGGTCACACCATTCGTGCCTATATTCTTTACCAGATCAATATGCTTCCCGATTTTATGACAGATTACCTGCAAAAGTATAATATCCATACCATGGTGGAGGAAGAAGCCTATTGCAGAAATGTTCTCCGACAGATGTTAGCATATGAAACAACACTGGCTCATATCAAAAAAGCAGCTCCGAAAACAACAACAGAGATCAACGCTGCTATGAGCGAGATCTCTGCTATGAATTTTGATATTAAAGATTTCCATTATAACGCCGGTCGGACGATAAAATAATATATATTTTCTGATCTGACCATTTCTGCATCAATGTCGGCTGTTTAACAGCTTCTGTTTCAGATCATATAACGGTTTTGACAGATCGACAAATACCTCCTGTGGATTTACCAGTCGTCTGGTCTCATCCCAGAGTGTATTCAGTTCTTTCTGGCAATACTCGCGGATCTCCATCGTGGATGGATTCTGATATACGCACTGTCCCTTCAAGAATACCGGGACAAGCATCTCACGGATCTCATAAGAACCACCCGGAAGTGTCGAACGCTTCCATGTAGCCATCTGGTCAAATATCTCCAGATCCTCCGCTTCATTATATGTCTCATCGGAAAGTGCGATCAGATCCGCCTTGATCTTTCCGGTCTCCTTATTATACAGACGGAATACCGTCTTATTTCCTGGATTTGTAATCTTCGCCGGATTCTCTGATATCTTGATCTTCGCTGTGAATTCTTCATCCTCCGGCTTCTTGATCGCCGCAAGCTTATAAACACCGCCAAAAGATGGATTATCTGCTGATGTGATCAGGTTGGTTCCAACGCCCCATGACGTGATCGCTGCACCCTGATTCTTCAAACTGTTGATCAGATATTCATCCAGATCAGAGGACGCTGCAATGACTGCATCCGGATATCCCGCTGCATCCAACATTTTTCTGGCTTTCTTCGACAGATATGCAAGGTCACCGGAATCCAGACGGATTCCATATCTGGTCGGCATCTTTCCCTCTGCCTTCATCTCATCAAATACCCGGATTGCATTTGGCACACCGGATTTCAATGTGTCATATGTGTCAACCAACAATGTACATGCATCCGGATATAATTCTGCATATCTCTTAAATGCTGTATATTCATCCGGGAAGCTCATGATCCAGCTATGTGCATGTGTCCCAAGCACAGGCACGCCGAACTGCTTACCGCAGATTACATTTGAGGTTCCGACACAGCCACCGATAACTGCCGCCCTCGCACCGAAGGTTCCGGCATCCGGTCCCTGCGCACGGCGAAGTCCGAATTCCATGATACCATCCCCTTTTGCTGCATAGCAGACCCTGGATGCCTTTGTAGCGATCAGGCTCTGATGGTTCACGATATTTAATAATGCGGTCTCAACCAACTGCGCTTCCATGATCGGTGCAACCACCTTCACAAGTGGCTCATACGGAAATACTACAGAACCTTCCGGGATCGCATAGATATCACCTGTGAAATGAAATCCTGCAAGGTAATTCAGAAATTCTTCATCAAACATGTTCAGACTTCTTAAGTAATCAACGTCTTCATAGGAAAAGGACAGATTCTTGATATAGTCGATCACCTGTTCCAGACCACAGGCGATCGCATAGCCGCTTCCGGATGGATTTTTTCTGTAGAATGCATCAAATACAACGATATCATCTGCTTTCTCACGGAAATATCCCTGCATCATCGTCAATTCATAGAAGTCTGTTAATAAGGTAAAATTTCTCTTTTCGTCCATATCTCTGTCCTCCTGCCTTTCTTTTTTCAGCAGTTTATAATCTCTACTATTCTATCATACATGATCGGCGCATCGTTTTCTCACACATTACTGCCCACATAACATCTCATTTAACTCATGGTACAACCGGGAAAGCGGAAGTCCGACAACATTGTCATAACTGCCCTTGATCCCTTTCACAAACAGGCCACCCTGTGTCTGTATCCCATAGCTTCCTGCTTTGTCAAACGGATCTCCCGTCGCAAGATATCCGGTGATCTCCTCATGCGTCATCGGATAAAATGTAACCTCTGTATTCTCGTAAAATGTCTTTGTCCGGCATTTCTCTCCGTCATAATACATAATAGAAACACCTGTATATACATTATGTGTCTGTCCTGACAAACTATTCAACGTATTATATGCATCGTCATAATCAACCGGTTTTCCAAGGATCCTGCCATTTAATGCGACGACCGTATCGGAACCGATCACGATAAACGGCTGTGTCTCTGCTTCCGTACCGGCACGATCTGTACATACCTTTTTATATACATTTTCTGCCTTTCTCCCGGCAAGCTCCATTACCATATCCTTTGGAAAACGGATATCGGTAGCTTCATCGCAGTCACTTGGCATAACAGTAAATGTATAACCGGCTCTTTCAAGCAGCTCTTTTCTTCTCGGTGAATTCGATGCAAGTATGATCGGAATCTGTGTAACCATGATGTTCTCCTTTGATTACTCCATCTCTTTTGCAAGTTTCATTGCTTTTTCAAATAACGGAAGTGCGCGTTCTACCATCTCCGTTGTGGTACAGTAAGCAAGTCTCATATGTCCCGGACACATAAAGCTGTCTCCCGGTACCAGGATCAGATCCAGCTTGCTGGCTGTCATACGACAGAATGCATTTGCATCCGCAATCGGAGTCTTTGGGAACATATAGAAGGTTCCGCCCGGTTCTACACACTCATATCCCATATTTGTAAGCTCTTTATATAAAATATTCTTATTCTTCTCATAGATTGACAGGTCAGCTGTCTTATCGATCACTTCTGCCACACCAAGCTGGATCATGGATGGCGGACAGTTATGTCCTGTAAATCTGGAGATCTGACCACACATCAGAACGATCAGCTTCGCATCCTTACATTTCGGATTTACCGCTACATATCCGATACGCTCACCCGGAAGGGAAAGTGACTTACTGAATGAATAACAGCAGATACTGTTGTCATAGAAGGATGAAATAAATGGCGAATCCGTTCCTTCAAATACGATCTCACGATAAGGTTCATCGGAGATAATATAGATATCATGTCCATATTCCTTCTGCTTTTCTTCCAGAATTGCAGCCAGCTTCTTGATCGTCTCTGTTGAATATACGATACCGGATGGGTTATTCGGAGAGTTAATAAGAACTGCCTGTACATTTGGATTTAAAAGCTCCAGAAATGCATCAAAATTAATCTGGAAGGATGTAATATCCGCCGGCACGATCTTAAGCACCGCACCTGTTCCGTCAACATATGGAACATACTCAGGGAAATATGGAGCAAATGTAATCACCTCATCTCCCGGCTTTGTTACACAACGAATCGCATGTGCGATCGCACCTGCTGCACCGGAGGTCATGAAAATATCATCTGCTGTATATTCCATTCCAAATCTTCTATTTAAAGAATCTGCAACCGCTTCTCTGACGGACATAATACCAAGTGTCGGGCTGTATCCATGAAGTGTCAATGGATTTTCTTCTTTTAACATCCGTTCCAATGTCTCTGTAAACTCCGGACATACCGGAACAGAAGGATTACCGATCGTAAAATTGTATACATTTTCTTTTCCGATCTCTGCCGCACGTTTTGACGCATACTGCGCAAATTCTCTTATTATAGAACCTTTGGTTGTCATATCTGCATATTTTTCCGAAATCATACCTGTTATCCTCCGTCTGTTGTGAATTTAATAATGGAAGTATACCGCCGAAAAGGCAAAAAAACAAGTGGTAATAAATCGGGGAAAAGACTTATTACCACTTGCAAAAAATGAGGGGAGAGAGGATTCAAATAAATGAAAAACTCTTACAATACATAGTATATAAGGGATGTGTGTCTAAACTGTGTTTATTTTCTGATGTATTTATAAACAGATTCTACATTCTATTTACAAATTCTTTATTATATTGTCCAGATCGGAACAATGTAATTTTCTGAATCAACAGCCGAAAGTTCCGAACGCATACAGATGATTGCTCCCTTTCCTCTTGGAACTGCTCCTTTATCCAGAATTCTGAATGCCCTGGTCAGTTCACTTCCGGGATTTACTGAGCGTTTTATCTCTAACGGATGCACCATACCATCACTTTCAATCACCATATCAATTTCATTACTGTCTTTATCTCTGTAATACCACATAAGACATTCATCCGCTTCATTTTGGTATGTCTTCCGTATCTCGGAAACAACATAATTTTCCAGTATTGCTCCATTAATCGCCCCATTTTCAAGTATTTCTGGAGTTGTATATTTTGTAAGATATGCAACCAGGCCCGTATCAAAGAAATATAATTTAGGAGTTTTAACTGTTCTCTTTAACAAATTATTAGAGTAAGGACGTAAATAAAAAATAATATCCGACTTCTCAAGCACCTGCAGCCATCGCTTAATTGTCTCATCTGAAACACCAACGTCATTTGCTATATCATGTATATTTAACATTTGTGCACACCTGCATGCTGCAGCTCTTACAAAGTCCATAAATACAAGTTTATCAACATTTGTAATCAGCTCTGATACATCTCTGTCAATATATGTTTGAATATAACTGGAATAAAAAACATTTCTGTCTTTATACCGTCCGCTTCTATATCCCGGCATAGATCCCATCCAGATTCTCTCATATAGCTCCGACAATTCCGCCTTTGTTCCATTTTTACTTCGCTGCTTTAATGTTTCAAGATCAACGCTAAACTCAATATTATCGCCTGCTCCATATAACTCATGCTGCGATAAAGACGACATATGGATAATAGCAGTTCTTCCCGCCAAAGATTCCTGTGCAAGCTCCATCATCCGAAATGCCTGCGACCCGGTCAACCAAAATGATGATGCCGATGCTCCATTATCTATAGCCATCTTAATATATAGAAATAATTGCGGAGCATATTGTACCTCATCTATTAAAATGGGAAGATCATGCATCTGCAAAAACATAGCAGGATCTGTCTGTGCCAGTTTTCTTTCTTCCAAATCATCCAGACTCACTACCGTCCTGTTCTCATCCATTAATTTTTTAAATAAAGTGGTTTTTCCAACCTGCCTCGGCCCTGTAATCAATATACAGGAATAGTCTTCTGCTAACTCTTTTATCTTTTTTTCTAAATCTCTATGAATATATTCCATATAGCTGCACCTCTTTTTTCGGCTAAAATAAGATTTAATCTTATTTTAGCCGAAAAATAAAAATTTATCAAGAATAAAGCGCCACATACGACTCTTTTGTACCCAAACGGAATTATAAAAACAAAAAACAAGTGGTAATAAATCGGGGAAAAGACTTATTACCACTTGCAAAAAATG